>Ga0255336_100093_pt1 | contig 213068 bp, 233 predicted proteins | sample MeOH1_35cm_T3_17_FD_189102 | JGI IMG/M metagenome (GOLD analysis project Ga0255336, IMG submission 189102) | Sandy soil microbial communities from University of British Columbia, Vancouver, Canada - MeOH1_35cm_T3_179 | ecosystem: Engineered > Artificial ecosystem > Sand microcosm > Unclassified... | reverse complement strand
CTGTCCGCCCAACGTGCGCGAGCAGGAGATTCAGGACGGGGCGCGGGCCAACCAAACCGGCGACAACCACCAGGCACACCTGTCTGCGCTCGCGTACATGAGCGACAGTTACTTCATCGGCACTGTCGCACGGGTCCACAAGATGACGCGATTCTCAAACCAACAGTCCATTGAGCGTACATTGGCCATCTTCAAGGGTTCGAACGAGGAAAAGACGGAAATGCGAAAGTACCTGGAGAAAATTGCGCACGAGGAAACCGAAGAAAACAAAGAGATGGGCGCGTCAACGGCCAGGCAGGACGACCGCCGCATTGGCATGATGGTCAGCCTCGACCACACCATCTTCTTCCACAACCCGCGCGCCTTCCGCGCCGACGAGTGGATGTTGACCGAGATGTGGAGTCCATGGGCCGGCGACGGCCGGGGGTTGGTGATGCAGCGGATCTGGAGCAAAGACGGCATCTTGATCGCGACGTGCACCCAGGAGGGCGTTGTGAGGCTGGTACAGGACCAGGACAAGAGTAGACTGTAGCGATGATGGCAGAGTGGGGAATCAGTCCTGACAGTGTTTGCACGTGGTATATCATTAACTTATAGACCTATCGCCCTTATATCGGGTAAATGCAGGGCAACGGTAGAGAGGTATAGAGCGATACCAGTGGAGGTACGTGTGCATGTGTGGAGAGAAGGTGTTTAGGGTCGACTGTCAGTTTGTAGTCTGCAGCGATGTATTTTTGTAGTTTGAGGTGCAGGACCTGGTAGAGTTTGTGTAGATGGAACTCATTGCACTTGTGCGATTGCTTGGTTGCTTGTCAGCAGACCTTTCTAGTCATTCCATCTTGCCATCAGCAGTCTGCAATTGATAGTCCAGTGGACAGTCCTGCAGTCCGTTGATACATGTGTAATGGAGTCGACAATGTCGCCGAAGTCAAGTCGAGGTCATCGAGGTCAAGTCGAGGTCAAAGTTGAGGCCAAAAGGTCAAAGTCGAGGCCAAGTCGAGGCCAAAGTTGAGGTCAAAGTCAAAGTCGTCCTCTGGCCAGTCTATCGTAACTGGCCTGTCCGACTTCCGACTGGGCTGAAGTCAGGTGATCGTAATGGGGCCAGTAGACGGAGCGAGGCTAGGCTTGTCAGTTGATGTGTAAACAGATGCAGAGCCGGTCTCACTCCTTGTTCACCCTGCCCCAATCACCTTCATACTCCTGACTGGCCTACAAGCTTAGCTTGACACCGCAGACCTCAAACACCTGCCCTAATTTTATCATCTCTTCCATTTCTCCTCACGCCTCAAGATTAATCCCTTTCCCGAACCGAGCGTATAAATGCGCCTTGAGCGCAGAGATTTGCTCCCTGATACCGCTTAGTTCTTCTTCGATCCGGCTGACGTCATCTTCGAGCTCGGATGTCGCCGACTCGAGCATCGATTGCGCCTCAGACACCGACACAGACATGAATGCGTCGCCGATTTTGTAGCTGTGCAGGGGTTAGTTGGGAGGAAGGGCGAGCGGAACGTGTGCGATGCGGAGTGGAGGAAGGAGATTGATTTGACATGGGTAAGAAAAGCCACTTGAAGAGCATGGGGACCAGGGCTGAACAGAAACCAACAATTACAAGGGAAGCACTTGGACTTACGGCACGAGTTCGTCTTCGTCAGCCAGCTCCAGCTCCGTCGACACTTCTTCCAGATCTTCCTTGTCTTTCTGGATGATGAATCGTCAATACTTGTCTCCCACTACTCTGGAACCAATTCTTCGTGATCGCGGTCGAGATTCTCCGTTCACCAAGAGGATGCCCATTCTCGACAATGGGCCTCATGGGCCTCGTCGAAGCGACGTTGGAGAAAGATGAACGGTAGATGGGGACAAGAAAAACGTCCGTACCTGCTTCGCCGCCAGTTCCTCCTCCAACACCTTGGTCCTGTTATGCAAGCGGCTGAACGTGTTGATCTTGTCTTGATCCTCTGCCGTTACTTCCGCGTCCGTGGATTCGGCCTCTTCTTCTTTTGACAACTACCGTGGCGTGGGTGAGACATTGCGCGTGCCAACACTATGAGGAAATGCGGGGTGGCGGATGCAAGATATGGAGTTGAGAATTTGGGTTGGGAGAATGAATCCACTTACCACACGCCGCGAGAGCATTGTGATCCTCGCTCACGATTGCGTCTGGATGGTTCTCCACGGGACTCCGGATAAGAGCCGGTACACGCTAGATCCAAGTTTCACTCGGGTGTCGTGTGAATGGCAGTGTCAAGGTTCCTGATGGAATGAAGAGAACCAGCGGGTCAGAAGTCTATTACACAAGCATCTCGGAGCAAGGCTCGGCGCTCGCGCTCTTGGCGGATCTAGATGACCATCGCGCCTTCGCAGCTCGTGGCAGCACATGACAATTTGAATCCATCTCGCCCTCAACAGAGGTCGTACTATTGTCTTGTGTACTATTGTAAATTCTTTTATCGTTCATTACCTATATTGGTCTCCATTTCCGCGCTGAGATATACCCGGACACTTGCCCGAAGTCTTCCTTTCCATTATCCACATAGTCGTCAGCATGAAGGCGAGCAGCGCTACTCTTCTTTGTGCACCCTTGTTCCTCGCACATTTATCACAGGCGGTGTCACTCGACTGCAGTCATATCCGGGTGGACAAGAAGAGCTTCGACTTATCCAAGCTTGCCGGACCGCATTCTGTTCTCCTCCAGGATAACGACAAGCCGCCAGCAGTGTACAACACCACCTGGACCGTCGACATATGCGCGCCCCTCAAGAAACAGAAGAAGGTGCCGAGTGAGGATCAGTGTCCTACCGGAACACGCGGTAAGGTCTTGCGCATACCGTCCACGCAAAATGTGTGCTGATGGCGTCCAGTATGCGGCATTGTCACGTCGTGGAATCCAGTCGACGACCCGGAGCAGACACACGTCGAAACCGAAAATGTCATCCCGGTCGCGGGCAATTTCGAACAAAGCACCGGAAAGAGCCTAGATCCCAAAATCACGCGACTGAAGACGACGGATGCCAACACCGAAGGCTTGCAGCTGGAGCTCAACGGGGGCAGTTATAACAAACTGAAGCAGAAAGCCGTCATTCAATTTCAGTGCGACAAGGACAGGACCGGAAATGAGGGGAACCAGTGTATGACCAAGGGGGATGCAGATGATCATGATGAGGAGGACGTTTCAAAGGAGAACAGCCTGACTTTCGTCAGCTACGGTCCGGTCGAAGGAAGGGAGAACATGGAGGTACTCCGCCTGGATTGGAGGACGAAATATGCCTGCGAGGATTTCGAAGACGACGCAGATGGCAAGAAGGGCGGTTGGGGGTTCTTCACCTGGTTCATCTTGATGTGAGATTCCCCTTGTGGCGTGAGCTGCTGCACAAACTAACTCGATGCTCCCAGTGCCTTCCTCGGAATCGCGGCATATCTCATTTTCGGCTCTTGGCTCAACTACAACAAATATGGCGCTCGCGGTTGGGATTTGCTACCACATGGCGACACGATTCGAGATATACCTTATCTGTTCAAGGACTGGTCTCGAAAGGTGGTTGATACCGTCTCGGGTGGCGGATCAAGAGGAGGATACAGTGCTGTGTGATCTCATGGCCGAGGCGTACATCGATAGAACGATTATGTATGGGGGGAGGAGCATGACATGGCGTCTGCGAGGAAATCAGATCACGCCGGGTTTGGTATTGCTTTATAATGTGGTGGAATCATTTTGTCTGTTTTCCTCAACATGGGCACGCCGCCGTATTGATCCCAACCATTTCCTGACCAAGACCAGACTGAGGATGCATTGAGTGTGGAGAGTGTGGCACTGGTAGGTTTGCCAAGCCTTGGAAACTCATTGGGACCAGTGGCGGCGCCCTATTGACCAGACTAATTATTTTGCAGGCGGAAGATGTAGCAAAGAGGTCGGAATAGCTGGACGATCATCATCGCAATGGAGTAATGTCTCACCGTAGGTGGTACATGTTCGACTACTGGCCTGTCATTTATTTCCAGGTATTGGAAGAGGCGAGCATGACACCTGGTGAGCATGACACCTGGCGAGCATGACACCTGGCGAGCATGGCACCTGGTAGCATGACACCTACATCAATGAGAAACAGAAAGTCACAAGGAGTAAAGTGGTGCAGATGAGGGTGTGTACCTTTAACTTTCAGTTCAATGTACTCTATCACGCTAGCTATGATGCCTGGCCTTCCGCAGCATCGACGCCTCCTCCCATTTGCATAGAAGCATTCTCGAACTTGTCCGTCCACTTGCCTTTCACAACCATCCCAACAATGTTGATGTCAAGACCCAAATCTCTACCCAAATCTCCACCTATGAAGCCTGTCGGCTTAGAGCAGGACCAGCAGACACACCACCTGCGACTCACATTGGAAATTACAGATCATCCTCGATATCTTGGATTGAGTCGCCATGGTACATAAACCTAACGAGACTCCATTTACCCCCCTGCGGACCGGTTAAAGAGCTCTTTCGACATATTTACTTTGGGACTTAGCTAGGCAGACCGAGTGGGGAGGAATAAAGGGAGCTTCCACACAATATAGATATTGCGAAGCGACCAATTAGGCATTTAGTTTCTGTCAAGGTCCTCAGTCATTGACAGCATGTGTCTCCCGCAGCGACAGACTGAAGTCCTATCGGATTGTCTCTCACATTGATATTCCAGCCAACTCTGGCGTTCTGGGTGAAGAAGAGATTTGTCACTTGACTCGCCATGCCTTGACTCACCATTGCATTCGGATTCTGCTGGCGATATGTGTCATTATTGCTTTGGACCATTATTTCTTAGGTTATTTGTAATCCAAACAGCGTAATTGCGGCTCAAGCTTTCGGTTGCGCACATTCAGCATTTGTGTCCACGAGAAAATCGGTACCAGACCACAGCTCCTCGATTCGGCTCAATATGGAATAGTAGCCTCGGACGCGGCGTCGGAGGATAGACCGGGATATGGCCTCTGTAGTGGAGATTATTTTGGATCTTCTCTTAGGACAGATGAAACCTACTAGCTTATAGACTGGCTTTAAACTTGCTTGCTCTTCTCCACTGTTTGCGGCAGCTCTGGGTCCAGAAGGCTGACGAGCGATGGTGGAGCACAACATCTCAGCCCTGAGACCGGCACGGCATGGTGACGGAACAACCACGACCCTTGAAGTCATCCATAGACTTCGGGTGGCATAGGCGGGTGACCTTTTGATGTGGGACAGGAAGGGTATCATCAAAGATGGCGGCAAACTGCTCAGCTCCACCCACCAAACTGAGACCGGCAGTGTCGACTCTGGCAGAAGATGTCCTACGAGCTTTCTCCTGCCGCAACTTCTCGACCTGTAAGAGATGTGAAGAGATGTGTCCAGGTGAGCAATACTCACAGGCGAACCCTTGGCAGGGGACCTCCTCAACATCTCCGCACCCATGAAGAAAGCGGCCAAATCCCGAGACAATTCAGGGGCTGCCGTTCGTGAGGAAGGGTAGACTAGCAGGCTCTCATTTACACAATGGCACTGATCCGAGCTGACCCTGCGGCGTGAAGCCACACTTAGGGAACATGGCTTTGTTGTTGTCAGATAGACCGACATAGAGAGCCCGAAAAACATGCGCGCTGCACATATCCCAGTTAGAGCACCTAGACACAGCAGGAATGAAACTTTCAAGTTGCTCATCACCATCCTGACAGCACTCACCTGGCGATGGACATGGATTACGCGATCGTCCCCATCGCCGCTGGAGACCCGAGGTCCACAAACAGGGGGCTTTACCCCGGCTAATTAGCGCTCAAAGATTGCCGCCGGGAAAGTTAAGCGACGTATTGAGTTTGGTAATATGACCGTATGGCTTGTCATTTACCGAGTCAGGCTGTCAAGGCAAAGCCGCCCCTGGCATAACTGCAGGGTTCGATGCATGGATGAGAAGGCTAATGCCACTGGCTGTCACGTCGCGGGCGAAAGATGCAGACAGACGAGGAGCTCCGGAAGTGCGGGATCTCATGGTTTGACGCGAACTTTTCTGTGCAAGCTTCGTGCCCACGGACATCGATCATGCCGAGGGTCCCCGACCTTCAATTGAGCTTTGAGCACCCATTTCCTGTGAACGGTTTACCTGGTCCGCTCTTTTGCTTCAATTGGAGTTCGGAACGAGCAATGGCGTTGTCAAGTTTTCTGTCCAACCTCAGCTGGACGCTCTCTCTCTCGGTGTTGGTCTTCGCTTTCCTCGTCTATCGCTTTGTCCTCTACCCTGCCCTGTTTTCTCCGCTCTGCAAAATACCCCATGCCCATGTCCTGGCCCCATGGACCCCTCTCTGGATTTTACGGGTGAGGTTTCAACAGCGCGAGAATCACATCCTCTATGAGTCGCACAAGAGACTGGGGCCCGTGGTGAGACTGGGTCCGAATGAGATCAGTGTCAATAGTTATGAAGACGGTCTCCGTCCTATTTACAATGGAAACTTCGACAAGCATCGATGGTATGCCAATGTCTTCGCCAACTATCGGTGAGTCGTCTCGGCTGCTGTTTCGTTTCGGACCTCGATTGGTCTGATGGACGAACGGACAGGCGGACTGACTGGGGATATACAGCATTCCAAACACCTTCTGCATGACGGATAGCAAATCCCACCATGTGCGCAAGCGCCTATTCACCAACCTGTACTCAAAGTCCAACCTACAAACGTCCAAGGAGATCTCTGAAATTTCAAAGGAGCTGCTCTTGAACAGGATCATGCCCATCTTCCAAGCGGCCGCCACTGACGATACTTCGATTGAAATCCTCGAATTTGGCGCTGCAATCGGAATGGACTTCACCTGTGCCTTTCTCTTCGGTCTGGGGGGTGGAAGTGATTTCATACGTGATGCTCAATACCGCAAGCACTGGCTCGACGCCTACGAAGAGACCAAAAAATATGTGACCTGGGTCGGCGAGCTCATCATTCCCGTCATCATTCTCAAGGTGGTCGGCATCAACATCATTCCGCTTTCAGTCTTCCAAACTCTTGGGGACATGGAAGCCTGGAACCTGAAGATGTGCACAGCGGTCCAGGACGCGCAGAGTTCGGGCAAAGCTGTCGGCTCGACACAACCTCTGGTCTACAATCAAATGGTGCAGGGGCTCGAAAAGGTCGACCAGAAGAGCCTAGACCATCCCAAAGACATGATGATAGCCTCAGAAATGCTGGATCAAATCCTCGCCGGCCACGAGACCACGGCAATCACTCTCGCTTACTTGATATATGAACTTTCACGCCATCCCGAAACGCAACAAAAGCTTCGAGAAGAGGTCCGAACGCTCTCCCCACGTTTAGATTACCCTGGCACCGCCGAGCTTCCACATCCACGTGCGATTGATGGCCTTCCTCTCCTGGATGCTGTTCTCCAAGAAACGCTCCGCCGATATCCCCCCGCGGCGGGCTCCGAGCCTCGTGTCACGCCTGCCGCCGGCGCACAAATTGGCCCATACCATGTGCCCGGCGGCGTCCGCATCAGCTGTAACCAGTACTCCTTGCATCGAAACGCGGACGTCTTTCCGGAACCCGAGGCGTGGAAACCAGAACGCTGGCTCCAAGCGACAAAGGAGAAGAAGACTGAGATGATGAAGTGGTTCTGGGCTTTCGGCAGCGGACCCAGGATGTGTTTGGGTGTCTATTTTGCGACCCAAGGTCATAAATTCCAATCATACATCTGTGCGGTCACTAACAATCATTAGAAATTAAGTACGTTGTCACAGCAATCTACACAAACTATGAGACCATCATTGACGAGGAAGGGGACATGACCCCACTGGACGGCTTCGTCGGGAAGCCTGCAGGCAACAAGCTAATGATGAAGTTCAGACGGGTCGATTAGGAGACGCGAGAGACTTTCAGTGTACATACGCAACACTTTATTGACTCAAAGGCAGGATAGAAGGAGGCGGATCGTGTAGAGATTTGACATGTCCCAGGCATAAGATAGATGACATGGAAGCTTGCTTCTGTAAATATCATAGATCTTTGACCCCAGAGGTGGTTGTGGCCGTTGATCGCGAAATGGGAGGGAAAGATGGTCCAATATTCCCAGCACAGCCTTGGAAATAGAATCAATGACGGATCAATTCTCCATTCATTTGTCACTAAAAGAATATTTGCACGCAAATTGGCGACATTGTCACCCTTCTATGCCCAAATGTACAACACGATATCCACCATTCAGTCAATCTTACTAGGTTGGCTGGTAAACCTAAAATGGGTACTGCTTCGCAACGGAGGGTCATGAGGCTGATCTAAAGATCTCTCTTGACCAATGTCACTGGCGCAACATACCTCTTTTTCCCCTTCACAAAGTAGTAGACCAGGGAGCAGATCATGATGCCACCATTGATGACCACGTTCCAATTCATCGTCGCAGCCGTGACCGGCGTCGTCTGAGGGAAAAAGCAGAAGACCCAAATCCAGCACAAAAATGCCACCGCAATCAGGTTAATCGGTAGACCAAGAATACCCAGCGACCAACGTCGAGGAGGGAGGGGCGGACCACCGAATCGGCGGATGAGAAGGCAGGTGATGGAGATGATATAGGTGGAGAGGAGGGCGTTGGTGGCCATGGAAGAGATGGCATTAAAAGCGACGGTCGAGCCAATGTTGATGAGGGAGAGGAGGGTCGTAAAGAGGAATGTCACCATGACGGCGTTCAAGGGGATATTCCAGCCTGGTTTGATCTGAGAAGCAATTAGTCAAGAATCCAGCGGGAACCGGGTCAAGTCGCCTGACCTGTTCGATGAAGCCAGAGAAGGGTAAGCCACCATCTCTGGCAAAGGACCAGAGTTGACGGGAGACCGTGGCAAGAGTGCTGATGCAGGATGAGGTGACGTTGACGATAATCACGGCCACCATAATGGACGTCCCGACGTGGCTGTTGGTGGCGTTGTAGAAGGCTTGAATGAATGGGTAGCCGGTCGCGGTTTCGAGAATGATGCCAGGATCGCCCATTGTGAAGGCAAATGTGATCATCATCACAAAGCCAAACCCACCATTAATGGTGATGGCCCACATAGTGGCTTTTGGCAAGACCGCGGATGAGTCACGGATTTCTTCCGCTAGCAATGGTGTCAGCGTTGGGGAATGCCATTTTCAAGACCGAGGACTGACCCATGTGGACGGCCGAATCCGCGCCCAAGAGGCCGTAAATCGAAGTCAGCATGCCCACCATGACCGACAAACCGGTCGAGCTCCAGCCGCCAAAATTAGTGAAGTCGGTGAAGACCACTTTGGCGGGAGTACGGGGCGCCAGAACCCAAAGAGGGATCATAACGCCGAGGAAGCCCAAGATGTGAACGATGAGGACCAAGCCTTCGACCATGGGCAGTCGCTTCGCCAGGAACGTGTTGAACAAGATCGAAAAGGCGGTGATGGCGATGACGAGGAGAGTGCCGTGCCATCGTTCGTAGACGTAGTTGGGGTTGTTGAGCACAATCAGACCTTGGATCAGCGTCCCTGCAATGAAGGCAATGGACGCATATCCCGTCTGCCATCCGATGGCCGAAATCCAGCCCACAAGGTAGCTGAGGAACTTCTGGCATCTGCGTGGTGAAAATTCAGAAATCCAGTGATATTGACCTCCACTCGTCGGCGCCCTGGCACAGGGGGTCAGAAAATTCCCGGCATAGAACTGACGACATTGGTCCTTGCTCACATGGAGGCCAGTTCGGATATGGACGCAAAGACGGTGAAGTAGCCCATCCAGATGATGAAATAACCCCACACGAGTCCGGCCACACCTCCGTTGATTAAGCCAAAGGTGCTCGATCTGAGGTTGGTATCAGTATGATGTCCTTCCAGCAACAGGTGTATACTTGCGAAAGTGTGATTTCCCACGTGCTCATCGCCGTACACGAAAATCCGAGGATGGAGATGAAGCGAAAGTTTCGCTGCAGGTGTCAGCGCCGTGGTGCATTCTGTCTGTCGGAGCTCTCACGTTCAACTGTTGTGCCTTGCCCAGCATCTGCATGTCATGCCGATCAGTGTCGGTTCCCGCCATGGGGGATTTTTCTTCCATCTCATATTCATTGTCGAGATGGCTGGTGACCATCCCTTCAGTCTTGGAGTTCATGCTGACGGTGTGAAAGTGCCGAAAGATCCTCGTTCACTGGAGCGGAATGAAGGCCGGCAAGACTGAAGGAAGGAAAACAGCAATCATCCTCTGGAGGGATAAAGAGGACCAGTGCCCGCGAGAGAGGCTAACCCAGACCTGACAGAGACCGAAGAGTAACGCGGAAAGGGTCCTGTCGCCGTTGTAGATGATGATTAGTCCATCAGCTTCAAGCTCAAACCGACGCTTTGGCGGAACCACTAACACTGAAAGCGAGACCAGGGTCATCCGCATGCTTTGTGGTGCCTCCTGTAGAAAACCCGATGGCTGGTCCACCGGCTGATCCGGCTCATGCAGGTCGATATTCAAGACCGTGGGGTCATTGGTTGTCGGCATCAAGGTTTCTTCAGAGCACTCTTGTCGATCTTGTTGCGACTCGCCTCCTCTGGGGGGCCTAAGTGTTTGGTCTCCCAACTGGCCAGACGCCCTCTCTTGTTGTGCCACCATGCACACTAAAAATGGTGGCTGCATATTCGATTTCCCCGGGACCGTCTGCCTATACCTGGGACCCTGTCGAGATCGTCCAAATTATTGCCCGTTGGCCTGGAAGGGTAGACGTCCATGTGGAGCAAAGCCAGCATCAGGTCAAGCACTTCCCACTGTGATCTCACACGTGGCGTTGCGTTCGAACATGGGAGGCTGCTAGCTTTCCCAGGCGCCGCTGAGTTGGTTCATGCATTCACCCCCCATTCATTTCGATGTAGACTGATGTTTGCAGCAGGATACTCACCTGAGACGGGAATAAACCAATCAAATTCTAGTCGTCCTAGCGGTCATCCTGGTCCTGAAAGTGAGAAAATGATGCTTGACCTGGCTGCTTGTTGCTCGCTGGCGGGGGCCGAAGTGGCTGTCTGTTCATGTCATTACAAATTTCCCGCTTCATGGCCCGCTTGATATGACAGCGGCAGATCGCCGTACGCCACGAGCCGCACGCGGATGTAAGATCGACATCCGACACGCCGTCTCCCACCAAGGAGACTAAGTGGGTTTAATAGTGTGTGAGTCGCGGTCCTCTTTCGCTTGTTTTTGCGTATTTGTCCATGCCGTGGTACTGGCCTTTATCTGAGTGGAGAAGTCGCTTGTCTAAGAGACGGAGGAAGACGCGAAACTCTCACCCCCGTCTCCCCGGCACTAGGCCGTCTGGCACTACCAGGCATTGACGGTGTATCATCAGTTTGGCTGTACCCTGCAGTCACAATCCTCCCGTCCTGATAAAACATGGCCAGGGCGAATAATGTGTGGTCAATGGGCTGTGGCTGACCGAGCCTTACGTACAATGGACAGGAGCACCTTTACCCCTACGAGTTCCGAGAAGGGGGAGACAATGTTCTTTCCAGAAAGGCCCCTTGAAAACAAGGCAAGCCGGGGCACTAGCCCATGGCACCTTCATCAGCACAGGAAAAGTCGGGCACGTGTTTCATGGCGGACCAGAAGGCTCGAGGCGGGACGGCGTTCGCTATGAAGACGACCTGCTCCTTTTTGTCATCTCTCGACATCTCTGGTTCTTTGGCCTGAGCAGCAACGTTGTTTTCGCATCGTTCAAATCGCCCCTCCCCCCCGAACACGAACAACATGTCTGCCTCAGACTCAAGCCCCTATGGGCAGTTACCGCCGGCCGCTATTCTCACCCCGACGGACCAGACCGGAGTGCTGCTGATAGTAACGTCATTATGTCTGGGATTTGGGCTTGTCTCGCTGTTCGTCAGAGGATATGTTCGTGTTCAGTTCAGTCGTTCCTATGACCTCGATGATCTGGCCATCGGGATTGCATTTGTTCGTCACCAACACCATCCCTTCTCTCTGCAATCAGGTATCTGACGTTTCCAGATTTTCTCCATCTTTCAGTCCAGCGCGATCTATGTCTCGATTAAAAACGGGCTTGGAAAAGCCTTGACGACGATCGACCCCTCTCACTTGGCTCCCTTGCAAAAGGTTCGTGGGACAGAAAAGAGAGCTCGCTGTCGACGAGGGTTCTAATTCAAGACAGTCCGCCTACGCCAGCGATATCCTCTACGTGATTAGCATCTGGCTGACAAAGTGCTCCATGGTGTTCCTGTTTCGTCGCCTGTCAGCAGACAAACGGCACATCTTCCTGCTCAACTTACTTTCCGGCGGAGTGCTTCTCCTAGGAGTCGCGTCGATTTTCGTTGTGGCCTTGCGCTGCACTCTCTCCCGGCCCTGGGATTTCATCGACGACCATTGCACCAGTCAGCTGGCTCAATGGGAAGCGGTCGCCGCTTTTGACATCTTCACCGAGGCATTGCTTGCGGCGACTCCGATATTTATCATATATGGCCTTCAAATGCCTTTGAACAAAAAGCTGGCCATTCTGGTTGCCTTTGCACTCCGTCTCTTGTTCGTGCACCACCCCCCTTCCTCCCCCTCTCCTTCTCCGACATCGTATGGTAATTATTGACTTTCTGTCATAGGATCGTCATTCCGATCGTGCTCCGCTTGCATTATATATTGCCCGCCCTCAAATCTTCCGATCCTACTCTTCGCCTCGAAGATACGGTCATCAACACCCAGGTCGAGATTTCGTGGGCGATAATCGCAGCCACGATTCCCTGTATGCGCCCCTTCATGGCTGCAACCCACACGACGTGGGGCGGTCATGGCGAGACCAAAGCGGGCTCCAAATACCTCAAGAATAGCTCGAGCCAGCCCCACTCGAAATCTGACAAGACCAAAATCAATACGATTACAAGCTTGAGAAATATCGGCAACTCCATATCAAAGCAGTGGCCGGCAAAGACGAAGAGCGAAGATATACAGTTGAGTCGGCATACGCAGAACGGTTGGGAGATCGAAGTGGGAGAAAGAGATAACCCAGATAAGGCCGACCAGCGAAGCCTGCGAAGTGACGAGAGTAAGCAAATGATGATTAGAAAGGACACCGAATGGATGGTACACTACGAGGATCGCCATGAACCAGCAGAAGGGGGGAGCATTGATCACCATGCATAGGGCTGCGTATATCTCTATGCCCGGAGGGAGTTTGTAACAATCTAGATGTTTAGAAAAAATTTGTGGACATTCAGGCGGAGGCTGTTTTATAGACATGAGACCATTCCATTCAACTTGCGCTGAGACGCCGGCAGTGAGAGCTTAATCTTGTCCCATTTCTTGACCCCCTGAACGCGGTTTAGCAAAGCCAGGAGACTAGAGACACTCTGTGGACCTGGCCATGTTGAACGTTAGCCCCGGTGAGCCCTCACTTAGCTCCTCCCTAACCGTGTCATCTTAGTTCTATTTATACTGCTTGATTTGTTCTCCTTGGGTCTATAGTGTTCCTCTCTGGACTGCTATAATCGTAAAGAACCCCTTGTCCTTGATGTGTTGCAGTTATTTCTTAATCTTGAGCTGTAGCGAAAGACATGGTTGAAGGATGCTGTGGAGAGCAGATATATCACGTGCTGAAATGTACCAACGCAGATCAGGTTCCAAAACCCAGGACAGCAGATTGTGAGAACGAGCAAAGGACGTCCAAAACGTGGCACCGCTCCTTATCTCACTCTCCACAGCATGAGGCATTGTAGCCGGAGCGAGCCAACAGAGATACTGACACAATTCCGCGTCTTTACAGCCAGCTGGAAATGGTATCTCATGACAGACCTGTGATTGAGTAGCAAAGCATAAGAGGACCGACACTAACTGCTCTGATCACAACATGGCGAGTCGATCTCCACTCAGCGGCCAGGGCCAGAAGCGTCTCCACAATGGCTGTGGCGAAGAACAGCTGCGGCCAGGAGCTCATCCAGTCCAGCCTAACCGGACAGCTCTTGCTTTCCACTCCTCTCTTTCTCCCTCACAGGCGACCAGCTTCTCCTCCAGCTCGCGTATCCGCTGAAGCTTGCTCTGGCGATGTTTGCGTGAATTTATAGTATTTCGTAGACGCTGCGCTCCCTTCTTGTCCGCCATGTCCACGAACTGTATTTCCGGTGGATGGCTGGCGGACGGATGTGCAGGAGGAGTGCGAACAGACGGGGACCCAAGTGGAAGATGTATCGAAGGGTTCTGGCTTGAGGGTGGGGCCATGTATTGATCGATACAGTCGCCCGGAGTTGCTGCGAGGTCGACACAGCCACTACCTCCACCAGTCTGGCATAGCATAGCATGCTCGCCTGCGGTCGCATCCGACTTCACGGTGTCGAAAAGTGGCGCTCCAGGACACGGGATGTCGCCGGGAAAGGAAACTGCAAACGGATTTGCAAAGAAGGTTGCTGGAAATGCTTGCTCTTCTTCGCTTTCCTCTCTTGCGCTTTGACTGGTGAAATGACGATTGTCGGCGGCAGCCTCTACTGAACGTTCAGAGCCTTTATTTCCAACCTGGAAATTTGATTCCAGTTCAGAGGGGCAGCCGTCGTGATTGGGGAAAAAATTTCGCTGACCAGAGCTGGTCAGAGGCAAGGACCGTAGATTCGAGTGACGTGTGACTGGCGAGTCCACCAAGGACCAAGATGGAAGGTCCTTATGGTGGGAACAGAGACAAGTACCATTTTGAGGGAACGACAATTCCGGCCAGTCCCATGGTGAATCACTATCCAAAGTTGAAACCCGCTATAAACTTCGGGGTTGATGGCTAACAGCCTGTGCGCTCCTCGGACGCAGTGTGGGAAAGAAGAGGAAGTCAAGTGGGAGTTGGAAAATATCAGGTCGACTCGGCCAAGTTCGTCCGTGGCCGAGGCGCTAAGCCGAGTCGGGTTTCTGGAAGTCAAGTAACGCGTCCATTTCCAGCGACAAGCTGACTCACAATTTATCTAGCCTCCCAACCACTAGCGATGTCTCTATTCTCATTCGTCCTTCATTGTCGATCTCGGGAGACGGACGGATCACGATCCTGCCAGGAGGTGTCTTCCACAAAGGTATGTTGGTGTGTGCCCGGAAATTTCTCCGGAGAAGGAAAACGGAACCCAACAGCCGTCCATATGTGGAAGCTGGTACAGAGCACTCGTACCTTGCGGTGTCCTTCCTGTGCTGCCTCAATCAGCTCGAGATACCAAACTCGGTCAGGTAGGCTTTCAGCCAAAACTTCGCCACCAACTGGCATCGATGTCGAAGCCTATATATCTTGAGATGACCCGACCCCATCATCCACTGCATGGAAGAACACCAGCTGCAGTGATGAGGATTTTCTTTGTCGAGCCGACATCGTCTGACCGCGATGATAGTTATTTTGCCGATCTGAGCACTGGATCGATCCATTTTATGGCTATGGCCGGATCTTGTCAAGACGGTACGTGCTATGATATGGAAGCATGATAATACTCGGAATGATGCCAAAATCTGGACGCTAATAGCAGACAACTGGGCAGGAGGTATGGTCCAGCAATTCCGTCATCAAGTCATAAAATGCTTACAGTATCACAGTCGCATCAGAGGTATCCTTCTCTCCAATGCATTCGCTTCCTACTATTTTCCTGAATCTTCTTGTTCCCTGGACTAGCTGTCCAGATTGGTCGAGACTTTCGCATGTATAACAGCTACTACCCATTCAAGCGGTTCCCTGGGAAAGACTGCGAATACAGTCACAAATATGACCGGGGATATCATTCTTACTACAATTTAGGGGCAGTGCCCATTTATAAGAGTCGGAACAATGGCCCGCAGTGGAGGGTGAATGTCATGGCGACAAAAAGACCACATGGGCAGACCTGAGACAGTCAATGGAGGCAGGATCAGCTCATCCATGTACTCCACGTCCCCACCTCTGAGGGCCAGAGGAAGGAGCGTGAAGTCTCGTATGCAGTTTGCCAGACTGTTGGCCAACAGAGGTGTCACCCTGCCTCATTGTTCATTGCTCGCCTTCAGCTAATCGTCTGACTGAAGGGCAAAGTGGGAAGTCTGAGTGGGCCATCGAATGCAAGTGATCACTGGATACAGCAAAAGATGGATGGTTTAGGCGAAGCTGAGAAGGTGGGAGACGCCTGAGACGTGTATGTCGGGTCTGGATCTGGACATGATGGTGTATTGCCGTGGCCGAGTAGAGGTTCCGCAATCAAGGATTCTGTTAGCGAGGTGTGCCAATGTGGCATCCCGGAAATTGACTGGAGGAAGGTTATTGTGTATTTCGTCTGCAGGGTTATCAGATTCTGCTTCTCTGCACCTGGAATATCACGGCAATCTCAATCGTCCTCTCGTGCACCCTGCGCTTAGAGTGTCTCCAGAGAGGCATGATATTCGCCACATTCATTAGACTGCCGCAAATATCTGTGACCAGTGCTCCCGGCCACAGACGAGAGTGTGTTTATAATGTGAACCGTATTATCTATAACTAGCCAATTAGAGACACTATGAAGAAAGACCCATGCTGATGGAACATATGTAAGTCTTTGGCTAACCGCCACGAACCTGCCGATCTGAGGCCTATGTCCGACACTTATCGGTTACTGGCTTTGAATTCTGCCATTTGACATGTCGGCCACAGTGTGATACATGCCCTGATACCTCGCCAGACAACTGACTGCTTGGGTTTGACTCTGAGTGTGCACGAGTCTGGTTCGTGCTATTCTAGCACCACGCCGAGCCAGCCAAGGTTAAGCGCAAAGCGGCATCCCGAGTGGGCGAGCCTGAAGCAGATTTCCCACCATTGAGCCAATGGGGTTTTAATGATTTCTACCAGCTGACGGCGCAGGAGCACACAGTCGCCACATGCGTGATGGACACCTGGGCCTGGTCATGGATGTCAAGACAAAAACTTGCCCTTGACTGTCAATCCATTCTGAGGTCTCGTCCAGCGGACACTCCCCACCATGGCTAAACAATCACACAGTGCCGGCGAACACCAGACGACCTCTACTCCCAAAGTAACCGCCGATCCTCTAGCGCCACTTTCTCCAGACGGTCCTGACTTTGCCATCAAGAATGCCCGCGCAAAAGCCATCATCATGTCCACCCTCGTGCCCGGCTCGGAGCCCTGGAAGATCGCCGAGCCCTTGGAACGTGCATCGGATATTTGGGGAGCGTTGGAACAGCGGTACTCGTCGAGATTGAAGTTGAATTCCCAGCCCCAGCAGCCCGGCCCTGCATCCCAATCGGATTTCGTAGACGACTGGGTCCAAGGCAAGCCCGTGGACCAGCACCGGAACACGAAGCCATCAAGCTCAAAGAACTCCTCTAAATCGAGTTGTTCTTCCACTGACGCTTCAGAGCCACTCGTGCGAAATACTTCGCGCTCAAGAACAGCAACACACTCGCCATCGGGCATGCAACCAGAAGAAAGAGAGAAAACATCACAAACGTGGGAGCAAGGCGGCGTTCACGCCAGCGCCGCAGCATCAGAAGAATCCGACAAGCGGAGAAAAGAAGCGCAAGCCGCGGCTGCAAAGGTGCTGATGGAACATATGCCGAATCGTGACCAGAGGTTCTTGTGGGCATTGCTGCACGGTGGGAAGGATGAGATCATGGCTTGGTTCAACGGGACAGACGATAAAAGGCCATGAGGAGGACCGGCAAAGGGTCGTCGCAGATCATACGCAAATATTCGAGAGTTGTTTCTACCATCCAAAATATGGTGGAATGAGGCCACGGTGGTGAAGCATCTCACAACTCTTGTCTAAAGACTACACGGATCCCGGGTTCACTTCGCCGCTAGTTGAGCATGTCATTCTGCCAGCGCGAGCAAGCAGGTGGACAAGAGCACCTCTGAGACGGTCTGGTTGGAAGGAACATCAGGAATATCGAGGAGATCGAAGATATGGTGGATCAGATGCTCCTTGGGGGGATCAATACGAGAACCACCATCCCTACCACTACACAGGACCATCCGACTCTCCACAGCTGCTATGGACGTCCTCCCGCTCGACGTTATATCCTCTGGACTGATCTCGGAAGCCTTCACTACCAACCTCCAAATCAAGCACACAGCAACAAGATCACCAGCACCATCAAACTCGACTCGTTCCGCCGCTGGTACCACTGCACCTCTCTTTTCTCCGATGGACGCTCTCTTCTGTGCCTGATGTGCTCAGTGTGACCGACTGGCTCTGTGACCGGCTGGCTCAGTGTGTCCGACTGGCTCAGTGTGACCGACTGACCCAATGATCTCCAATCGTGGCGCGGACAGTCGAGCGGCGGCCAGCAGGACAAAACACGATGAACACGTCCGTCTGTTATCGACGGCGCAGTTGGACGCATCTGGACATGTTTCTTCCATTGTACGGAATAGTCCTTGGACGGCACGAGCCCGGTGGTCCGTATTTTCCAGCATAACAATACTATGGTCTGTTCCATTGGCACAAGCCGATAACAGACTGAATGCGGCCGTTGGGTGTTGTCGTCTGAGACTTGTGGCTCTTCAGGTGGGTTCCATTGCAATGACCACGGACGCCAGTCGTATGCGAACATATGTGACCTTGTTCCTGCGAGATTCGATCGGTAGGTTTGTGCCATTTCAGACATGTCGCCGATGGGGTTGGAAGTCGCAATCGTCACCCAGTTGTGATAGTGGAATGACGCTGATAGGGATATTCTACCCATCCACACGAGATATGCCATCGACTCAGCCAGCGTTGAGGTGGTTGTGAAATCGTCATGACGCCGTCAGTCATGTCAAGCTTGCGGCTCTTGACAAGGTCCAACCCGCAGTTCTAGTCAAAAAAGCCTGACGGCAGCGGCTAGCTATCTGCAAAAAGCTATAGTGGTCCTTATCCATATTGCATGATTCGTGAGAAGATATATAGCTGCCCACAGAGGGACAGAATCTGAAGAAAGGTGCGAAAGCAGGGCACCTCCATATATAGTAAAAAACAAAACTGCCTCCAACAAGAATTGAACTTGTGATCTTCGCATTGCCATGACTACACTCCTGCTCTCGTTGGGTTCCCTTTCATTGGCAGAACCCTGACACTTGCTAATGACGGATGGAAGCTGATGTTTGCCTGATCTGATCGCACGGCTCCAATGTGAGAAGACAAATATTCTTCCCACAGTACGTAATGGCGGTGGGAACCATTGCTGCTGCAGACTCGAATTGAGCCGATTTGCCCTTCACGCGAAACCGGCTCTTGGTGAAATGCAGTGAAGAGAAAACCAAGTCCGTGGACCCATCTTTCAGTCCTGTGAATCTCTGGTTTCCAACTCTTCTCTCCTCGACGTGACCCATTCTCCAAGGGGCTTCCAGATAGCCAGCTTCTCAGCCGGTGTCAACGTGGCAGCAAGTCCGCTGGTCGAGGTGGCCACGAAAGTCCTCGCGCCCTTCCATAAGATATTTCCTGCCTCGTCCTTTGTTCTTCCCAACCACAGCTCCTCGTCCTGCCATCCCCAGTGAAAGTCCGGGTCGTTGAACCTCTTCTGGCCACGTTTTGCCATCCAGATGGCCTCCCAGATCCCCTTTCCGACAATGGCCACGGCTTCCGGCTTCATTTCCGCAATCTTGACATCCAAGATGGCTGCTCCTTCGGCCAATTCCTGCTTCGAAAGACCGTCGCCGCTGCGAGTTGGACGAGCACAGATATTGGTATTGCCAATTCCATACAAGTCCATCAGGTCCCAAGTTTCGGACGGTTGATGCCTCTTCGGAGTGATGCCGCTTTCGTGGAGGATGGGCCAGAAGCGATTCGACCGGTGGGCGTAAGCATGGCCTGGCAATGTCAAAATGGAAATCCCAGAGAAGGTCTCCACACACCTGTTGCCGCTGTTGTGAGTCCAGGGTTGAGGCCGATGAAGACCAGAATCAGGCCGGGACGTAGGCTGTCCACCAATTTGTTGACGGGATTGTAAGGGTCACGGCTTGATCGCTCCTTTGTCGTACTTCTTCTCTTCTTCAACGACTGCGTAGCTATTCTCGAGGGAGATTCCCCCTCTTCCGAGCTTGCTACAACAGCAGGACTGCCGGTGGAGTGTTCTCCATCAAAACCATTTGACACAGGGTCCTGAGGTTTACGTTTGCGAGAAGATTCACGGCTGCGAAGAGCCTCACCGGTCGCTGAAGAGGTGGGCGTTAAAAGGCGCGGAGATCGACGTTTTCCAGGTGTGACCTCAGGAGCAGACAGGTCAGCTGGCTTCCTGTAGGTGAATTGTTCAAGTTGGACTTTGAAGGCCTCTGAAAGGTTAGAGCAGAAGCAATGAGAAGACGGTCAGCGTACTTTGGTCAGGAGTCGGGGAGCCCCCCGAGCCTGTTGGAGAGGGTGACCGGCTTCCCAATGGAGCCTCATTCATGACTGCTGAAGATTGTCAAGCATGGTCCATGCTCTCAGACTCAGCACGAAAAGCTCCAGGAGACATCTTCCTCTGCGCGAGGCCGATCCCTGATATGGACTCTTTCACAACAGGTATTCACACCTGTGCTCGCAATGGCGTGGTAATTCAATAACACCCCTGGGTCATGAACTGCGCCAAGGCCTGCGGAACAACTCCGGCCGGTGAACGTGACGATATGAGAAAGAGCGCTACCGCCTGGTATGCAGGCGACGACCATGGCACCAGGCTCTTTTCCACTTTACGTAGCCCGTCGGCACTGGAGTCGAGGATGGCACGCCCACGGAGAACGTCTGCCGCTTCTGAGGTGTCCTCGGACCCCGACCAAAATCAGGTATGAATGGCGGTGATAATTGTCACATGCCATGGCGGTGCTGATCTCGATAGGAATTGGGAAGCATGTATGACTACCTAGCAAAAATCGTTCTTCTTGGGCCTTCCGGAGCAGGCAAGTCATGCCTCCTCCACCGGTTCGTCAAAAACGAGTGGCGCGTTCTGTCCTCCCAGACCATCGGTGTGGAGTTCGCGTCCAAAATCGTCAAGATCGGAAGTGGATCAAGCAGGAGGCGGATCAAGTTGCAATTATGGGACACGGCAGGGACTGAGCGGTTCAGATCGGTGTCGCGATCCTACTACAGGGGCGCAGCGGGCGCAATATTAGTATACGACATTGCATCACTCGAGTCATTCAACGCATTACCCACGTTTCTCATGGACGCCAGAGCGTTGGCCTCGCCCAATCTCACCGTCATCCTCGCGGGAAATAAATCGGACCTGGCCGACGTGAGGACGCAAAACGGAGGCGTCCCCATTCCTGATGTGACCCCTACTCCTTCGAGCACGTCAAGTAAACAATCATACTTCCCGTACGACGCGGGAGGCTCGGTGCGATCGCGCGGAGATTCGATCAACCTCGGGAACAAATGGACAGCCACCGTGTTCACCGAAGGACGTGAAGTGTCATCCGAGCTGGCTCTCCGATGGGCTTCAAAGGCTGGAGTACCCGTGACCATGGAAGTGTCTGCGTTCACCGGTGAGAATGTGGACGAGCTCTTCAATCGACTCGCGAGGATGATTCTGACCAAGATTGAGCTGGGCGAAATTGACCCGGATGATCCGCAGAGTGGAATCCAGTACGGCGACGGTGGCGTTTGGGACGGCTCGAGCACTCGGTCCGGCACGACGATAGATGACGGAACGTTGCGAAGACGTGGCCCTAGGAGACAAGAACGTCATGGGATCCTGAACATTTCTGAGTGGGAGGATGTCTTCCGAAAACCCGGAGGACGAGCAGGGAGAGGGTGTTGTTGAAGATCAAAGTTCTCTGATTGTATTCATTTCCCGTTCGCGGAGATCGCCTCCGCCGAGGTGGATAATGTCTAATGCATTAATGTTTGAGATTTGCAGTCCCTATCTGTCATGGTCATGGTTTCTCACAGGGCCCATGTCCACCGGAGCGGTCGCCGAGACGTCCACATTCTCCTGCCCGGTCTGGACCTGTGCGCCGATCTTCTCACACATTTCCACAAACTCGGCTTGCTGTTGTAGGTTCTGCGACGCGCTGATGGCCTTCAATATCACGGCTTGGTTTCGCTCACTGGTCGCGGCACGGAAGCTTCGAAGGAGAAATTCTGACAAAACGTCCACCCCCCAGTGATCGGGTACACGGGCCACGACTTTGAGTGGATCAAACCATGTGGCGAACTTGCCGAGCAGATGACTTGTTCTTTCAAGGCATTCTTCGACGTCGGCAATGCTCAGGAATTCGTGGAGCAAGAACTCGAAGAGCTCTTGTTGCATCTCACGAGAAGGCACCGAACTGATGTCAATCGTCTGGGAAGAGGACGGCGCGGGGCCACCGAAGTAGCAGTACCTGATCGCGGTGTCGAAGTCTCCCAGGCCGTGCGTCAGCAGGCGAAGGGCCGCTTTATGTCGGCCTTGTCTGGCGTCGAGGATGATGGCCTCGGAGACCAGATAGGAGGAGAAAGGGGCCATGCGCTCTAATACCATTGGAACGGAATAGCCCAGATCCTTGTTCATCGTCCCCGATGTCGCATAGCCACCACTTCCGAGTAATTGGAGCAGGCGCAGACGGGACTGCCACCAGGGTTCCACAGGGGCGTTCTGGTTGATGAAATCCAAGTAGGTCGGTTTCGGCGTTGCCAGTGCTCGATACGTGGAGTAGGACTCGGCCAGAGACTCCCGCGCATCCTCCGATCTTTCCAGCACCGTGAGCACGGAGTCGAGATAGTAACCAATGAGATCGTCCGCGTACTTGTCAAGATGCTTGCCGAAGACGAGGTGTTCCAGATATTGCTGCACCGCTCCGGGAGCATGTTGCTTGAGGAGGGGAATCACTTGCTGGGGGGTGAATTTGACACGCGTGCTGTCGTCTGAGAACAGCTGGACGGCCAGGTCTGGATTCCGCTGGGCCAGCCACAAGCCGTACTCCTGGACGAGATCGGCGTCGCGAATGACGCCGAGGTATCGTCTGACCTGCGCTTCCACGTACTGTGGGTTCGACTCGTATTCCACATCCTTCTCGCCATCAACGATGCGCTTCCACGTGCCCAGAACATCTCTCGCGAGCTTTCGGCTCTGGTACAGGCGGCTGAGCACGAAGAGACGGTGATGTCTCTCCAGCAGGGTCGTCGCTCGATCAAAATCGCCTTTCCAGTGGTCGACCACATTGTTGAGTTTCGCTTTGACCGACTTCTGGGGCGCGCTGTCGGGCGGGAGGCTTTGGTCCAAATAGAGCAGCACATGCAAGAGAGCCGCGTCAACCGTGTCAAAGACATATTTTTCGTCGGCGATGCTGCCGTAGCCTCTTTTCTCCTGCCACAATGTGAGAAAATGACGAACCATCATCCAGAACTGCGGCGGGGCATCCTCAAAACGGGAGGTGGTCGGGGTGAAGTCCGCCATCAGATGGGCTAATCCTTGATTCACCCAGATCCCTTCGGGGCCGTAGAGGACTTCGCCCGCGAGCGGTGGCACCAAAAGGAGGATGATTCGGGGATCGACACCCCCGTCATGGAGCGTGTTCTCCACAGGCTTCAAAATCTCCTCGATATCGAAGTCAGAATGCAGGTGCGAGAGCACATGGAGGGAAAGGATCAGGCTCGCTTTCTGTCTGATGTAGTTCAAGGTCAGAAATTCCGTCTCGTCTTTCGGCTCTCGACCGTGGATGCTGGCTAAAAACCCCAGGATGTGCTTGGCGTTGGCGCCCTGAAAGTCGTCACCCTTCACGCTCTGCATCAGTTGGGATTCGAGTTGTAGGATCAAAGGATTTGGGAGGATCATCAGAAGCCGGTCACCATTCCAGACGATGTTTCGGGTAGATGCCCGACCAAAGCGGTGGGACAGCTTTGCTTCCTCGGCAGCGCGTCGGTCCACCACATCAGCAGATGGGCCGGACGGCGACGATGAGCTCGACTGGTTGTCGAACAGCGCTCTTTCTTGTTCTAGCTGTTCTACCGCAGATTTCGTGCGTGGGTCACTGTCCTGTCCTCCAGTGGACAGAGGCGGCGACCGAGCGAGACCAAGTCGGAGGGGCACGAGCTGCAGCAAATCCCCCACCGCTCGGAAAGAATATGTTTCAAGACTCAATGTCCTGTGCAGTCCTGCCTCAATGGTGTCGTCGGCGGTTTTGGGCAAAGGCACCAACACAGACGATCGGGCGCCTTCGATGGGTTCGTCCTGCAATTGTTGGAATTCCAGCTCTCTTTGGACCTCACCTTCGGCAACCCTCTTGACAAGCGCGATGATGACCTGGCTGGGCTCTTCTGAACGGCCGCTGGCCATGTCGTCGGCGGCGCCGAAGCTGCTGACGATCACGTCTTCCGGGTAACTCTCGAATTCGATCGTGCCGCGTACGACCTCACCATCCAGATTGACAAACATTCCCACCCCAGGCTCTGTGTCCCGAGTACCGGTGGTCAGCATGAATTCAGTCGGGAACGGAGACACGATATGAGGTTTGAGCCGTCCGACGTTCTTTCTGGCCCGGGTCGGAGTGGCTGATCTTGTCAGGAGCGTCTCTGTTGACGAGCGCGGACGGGTCTTTGGCCTGTTCGAATCTTCATCAATCCCTTGGAATCCTTGACCGGATGGGCCGGGGCTGGTCCTGCCTGCTTCACCGTCTCCTCCAGGCGGCTGCAAATGTTTCGAGTCTTGCTGACGATGGGGGGTTTCCGGCCTATCTGCTGGAGAACCGACCAAGTTGCCCATGCTCGTGCTCCTGCCGTGTCCGGGAGAGGGATTTCTCTCATCTCCATCGTGACGCGAGCCGCCATCAACGTTCGAGTCCGACAAGTCCTCCAGGGGCTGTGACGAGATGGGGAAGAGAGGAATCTTTTGTTGGTGCTCGACTTCCAGTAAAGCATACGTCGTCTCGTCGGCAACACAGGCAATGGTGTCCCGTCGACACGACTTCACGCAGCCGGGATATTCGATACTGTTCTTGATGGCTTTGAGTCTTTCGCCCACTCTGACCTGCCGTATGCGTCGGGCGCTCGCGATCATGACAATCTGGCCTTCAGGGTTGTCCCTATCTTCATTCTCGTCAATTCCCCCAATCCATTGGACCCCGGTAGGCTCTCTATTTTGAAAGACGGGGGTGAACTCTGGTAAAGAGTAAAATGATACGACGCCGTTGCACAACACGCACGCTCTCATCGGGCCGGGGAGGACGAGAATCTGTTGGGTGCCCGGGGTGGGCGTCGCATCCACAGAAATCGCATGGCCGCTGGGTTGTAAGCGCGAGGCAAGGATGAAGTTTGAACCGGTGTCATTGTCATCCCCTTCCTCCGACGGAAACGACACGAGATGGAGAATTTCCCCTGCGGACGTGCCGATATACAGGTGATTGTCTGCAGGCTTATGAGTGAGGCCACGAGTGTCGTGGCACAACCTCACCTACTCCAGTATTCCACGCACGTTATTGACACCTGCTCCGGTCCATCATCCGATCTCAAGGGAATATCATCCAGAACATTGCGTAGAACGTAAGGCCCGGTCTCTGGCGGCGACAGTCGCCGTCGCTTCGATGGACTGCCGCCATACTGTCCATCATCCATCTCCCTTTGACATCCCAAGATGAGTCAAATTATGCTCGTGAGAAGAAGTTGGCATTTGCACTTTGAGTCTGGGGTTCTGGAGCCTTGGCGCGTCGGCCGCGCTACTTGTGCCAACGGCTCTCCTGATCTACTGCTTCAGACTCATGTCTCGTCATCTCTATTTCGAGTGGACCACCGCCGAGGGGATCAAGGCGATACCTTTGGGCAATGGATGCACTGGCCATATCCGATGCCCACACCTCAGAGACGACGTCGGAAGTGTCTCCCCGGCCTAATGGCGTCGAGCAAGACAAAGGCCAGCAAGGGGAGAACAAGTTTCAAAAGGCGATAGCGGCATGGCGCGGTATTCTCAGATCTCCTTCTACTAAGACTGCCGTCTGATCATCTCAGGGATCGATTTGTCGTCCTTGATGCCCCAGCTGGATTCTACAGCGTCGGAGATTGTGGCTCACCAGCGCGACGCCCTGCTGGAGAGAAAGGAGCTTGCTCAGAAGACCAAGGACTTTAGAAAATTAGATGATGCTACCAAGCTCACAGAATACAAATCGCTCTTGAAAGGTGCGTCTGTCCCTGAGAACGAGCAACAAGGTCTCATGTGTCCAAGCCTACCAGACATTCATTGACCTCCTCACTGCTCACGGTAAGACCTCGTCGTCCGCGTTTCTCCAGCTGTACACCTCTCTTTCCGAGGCGCCCGATCCATTTCCGCTGCTCGAAGCATCGGTCGACTCGCTCGTGCTGTCCGAAGACACGGTACCCCAACTCACCGCGGAAAATGAACAGCTCCAGGCTCGAGTCAAAAAGCTTACAACACAGCTGGAGGATACCGAGCACCGGCTGCAAGAGGAGAGCAAAGCAAGGCAAGATGCTGAGACAGGCACCAGCGCCCGCATACAAGAAATTGAAGCCAACTGGAACAAGGTCCTCGAGGAGAAACAGAACAATTGGGAGGCCAAAGAACGAGCGTTGGAAGACAAGGTAGAAAATCAAGACAGGCTTCTGAGAGAGCTTAAAGCAAGCTACGACGTCAGCCAGAGACTCGGGCAAGACGGCAGCGGCTCTGGAGACGTGGTCGGTGGACGAGCAGCCGCCGCCGAATTGGAGATGGTGAGCTCTGAATTGGAGAAGACGGGCGCACGCCTGGCAGAGATCGAAGCTAGGAATGAACAACTTCGAGTCGAGTTGGCTCGGGCGACGTCCCAGAACGCGGCGACGCAGGCTGTCGAAGAGGATCCCGTTTTTGTGCGCCTGCAGTCCGAAAACTCGTCCCTGCTTCGCAAAATCGACGCTCTCCGTTTCGAAAGAGATTCTGAGAAGCGTGAGTGGGACAACAAGTTGCGACACGCGGACCGTCAGCGGATGCAACTCTCCACTGACAATGAGGAATTGCGGACGAAAGTGCACCGGTGGGCCGACTATGAGGAACTCCGTCGTGAACTCCATACTTTGAGGTCTATCGAACTGTCGGCTGATGATGAGGAGGAGGAGACGATGACGGATGCCGGCAGTGGCGTCAATGGTGCGACTGACACTGGCAAGCAGCAATCGCTTGATCAACTTCTGCTGGCACGCAACAAGAAGTTAAGCAATGATCTGACGCTCCTACGGGTATCCCATCAAGATCTCCAACAGCAATTAGAAGACCTTCGGGAAGAGCTCTCGAGAACCAACGCCGAGTTGGAGAAATCTCAGAAGCTTTGCTCCACGCTGGAAAACGATTTGCTCAAGGTGCAGGAAGAAGCGGCCAACGTCCTTCCTTCATCCGCCATGTCTATTGCGGGAACATACACTTCGCGATACCCGCAGTCATCGAGACGTGGGCGTGCATCATCACCCACCTCCTCGATTATTTCGGGGTACGAAGTACAGCCCCGGTCATCGACGATGGATTCCTTGAGGTCTGGCGAGCCTGTCGGTGGCGGGTCCGGCATTTTACCCATGATTCAGGCGCAGCGGGACCGTTTCAAGCAAAAGAATCAGCAGCTGGAAGAAGAGCTGTCCAAGACGTACGCCAGTGTCCAATCGCTGAGACAGGAAGTGGCATCCTTACAGAAGGACAACCTCAGCCTCTATGAGAAGAGCCGATATGTCTCAGCCTACAATCGTGGGCCGACCGTGACATCTTCGTCGTCTTATTCCTCAGGACCCGGCCATCCCTCCGCGCACACGTCAGCAGAGGTGTCCACACCGACAGATCGATGGAAGTCACAATACGAAGCCAACATTTCCCCCTTTGCCGCATTCCGTGGTCGTGAGGCCGCTCGGGCGTACCAGCGCATGAGTCTGGTGGAGCGCCTCATTTTCTCCTTGACCAGAATTGTCCTGGCGACGAGGACGAGTCGCAATTTGTTTGCGGTTTATTGCTTTGGACTGCATCTATTGGTGTTCTTTATGTTATATTGGATGGGCACGACGGAAGCGGAGCAACATGCCACGCACCTTGGGGGGGTTGCGGCCGCTGCTGTCGGAGGAGCAGGCTTGCAATCATCCGACAAGCATCCCCAAGAATGGCACCCGGAGAATTTTGGCTGACCTCGGGCCTGATTTTTGGCTGACTTGGGCCGGATTTTTGGCTGACATTGGCCGGCATGCCTCCGTGGACCCTTGAACAAGGAGACCAGGTCTCCCAAATTCTTTATCCATGTCGGACTGACTCATGAACGAAACTGATCAGCGCTGCTCGCCGCCAGGATACACATATGTGGACCCCCTGTTCATTCCTGAGACAATTTGCTCGAAAGAGTTCAATCTCGCCCGCTGAGGGCCCAAAAGAGCACATTGTCGTTCAGCAATTTGTTTAACCGGTCGAGATCAGCAATCTCCTGTCTATTATAGCAAACCCGGCAGACACTATTCGTGCAAAATCCTCGGCCGACTTTGCTGTCAGCAAAAAATGTTCCGAGGAGGAATAGGTCCCGCTGGCTGGCCTTTGGAGGCTTGGAGCAGGCCTGACTGTCATCGACCCTTGCCACAGAACGATCCTGTGGAGATAATAATACCGAGGATTGGTCAAGAATTTGCTTGCGTGTCTCCCAGCCGGCAATTTCATGCACTCGGCCACCCGAGGTCAGGTTTAGCCGCGCCTTGTAGGCGCTGCTTCCCCTCAAAGGTCGAGAGAGCCAGTCATGCGAGGACAGCTACCAGCGGTAGCGGGGCAGCCGGCAGCAGCATGAAACATGGCGCCCAACTCTCCAGTCAGCATCCTAGGCCGTACAGACAGGCCCGGCTACGATCAGAGGAGTGTGGACGCCACACCTCGGACGGCTGCTGGTCGATGCACGTCATGCGTTGGCTTGCAGGCTGGCAAGTTGAGATGACAAGGCTTGGGCGGCTACAAGTATACGGTACGCATGGCATACATGGATCGCTCAGCCTCCCCCCCGAGGACCGAGAAACGAGCAAGACGGAAGGGATCCTGGTTGGAGCCAAGGGCGCCAACCGAGGGCTATTTCCAGATGCGCTTTGCTGATATTGACCTAGAGGCCAGTGTCCGGCCTGCCGATCACAACTGAACTGTCCCTAGCTAGGAGTAACCCACGGCAAATGCTGATCTCCCTTGGCGCCGCGGGCGCCCTTCCGACCCTCGCCGGCCCCAAATCCTCCAATCACCAGTGCTGACGACCTCAAGATAGAAACAGTGGCTTCAGACTACTCGCATCGCCGCCATCTTGCACCACGGCGCTGTCTGTCTCCATTGACATGGCCATCCATGTCAATATGGACTGGGGCAGCCCACTTGGCAATCGTCGTGGCCATGTCCAGAAATCCGGCCGCTCCTTGGCTCAGCGGTTGGATATCGCGTACTTGCCCGCCTCATATACTGGGAAGTCCTCCAGGACCAGGCTCAAGTACTCTTTTTCACCATTTTCACTTGTTCGTTTCTGCTGCATTTCCTGTGTGTTGTTCCATCTGCTGGCCAGACACTAATATCATTCATTAATCTACATGTCACCGCGTCGCATTCCACCAGCAGCGACGATGAAATATCTGTTCCTGATCGTGTCGCTGGCCATCTCGATACTTGCTGCTCCCTCCGCCACCCAGACCATTGAGCAGCGGGATACGTACGAGTGGACTCCGGCGTTGGCAGGCTACTTCGATGTCGTTTTCCAGTATATCCAAACCGAGAAAGCCGGCAGCTCTTCGGACCCTCCATCGTGTGATCTCTCCAAAGCCTCGATGCCGGTGGCCCCATCTCCGCTCCCCAGTCCTGACGGGTTGACACTGGTCCACGTCGCCGTCGGCCGAGGCATCCAGGTGCATCCATGTGAACAGTCGCACGCGGACATATGCTGACCGAGCCGTTAGAACTACACATGTGCCAATGCCACCGCCACTCCGGCCGCTGTTGGCGCGGTGGCGACCTTCTACAATGCTTCTTGTGTCGCAGCCGACTACCCTGACCTCCTGGAACTGATTCCGAACCTCGCGCTGCAATACTCGTTGCCCGCCTCGGCTTCGGCCAACCTGGAGCCTTCGGATCTGGCCGTCTCGGCCCACCACTTCTTTGCCAATGCCACCACTCCGGTCTTCGCGTTCGATTCGTCTACATCCCCTGACCTCGGCACCATCTTCGCCCGCAAGGCCAACTCGTCCGACGCACCAGCCAATGCCGTCCCGGGTGCGAATGGCGCGGGCAACGGGGCCGTGGCCTGGCTATATCTCACATCGACCAGTAAGACGATTGGCAACGTGAAGAGCGTATATAGGGTGTCGACCGCTGGAGGCCAGCCACCGGCGACGTGCAAGGACATGGACGCAGAATTCAGCGTCCAGTATTCCGCTCTTTACTGGTTCTATGAGTCATAGGTAGTGGGGTAATGGCGACACATTTACATAAAGAGGCCGGCGTTGATTGCACTTTATTCTTTCGTCGGCATGGGCCGAGTACATGTGATTGGTTTTGGCAGTCCTGAGTTCGTCCATCCAATCCAGGCGGTAGACATGAATTTCCTAGATACTTGGCTCAGGCGATGAATGAAGGATATTCGTTATAGGAGATCTGCTATCTGAACGAGATATGTCGTTTCTCCGGTTATAATGGAGTTTGCTGCCCTGCCAGGTCAGAAATAATGTCGTGGCCATAACGAGTTGCTGCGCCAAGACATCGACGTGTGCCTTGTTCTGCTCCTGACCCTGGTTATAGAGCCTGGTCGAACCGCACTGAGTGATTCAGTTCCTCATACCATGTCGTCCGAATCGACGGGAGATACGAGACTATCAGCGCTTGGTATAACTTGGAACCGCCAAGCGATGCCAATACTCGCCAACACAGCACACACTCGCGATGATTGGCCGGGGGCAATCGTGCAGCATGGCAGATTCAACTTCACAGCTCCGGTGTTGTTCTCTGCTTCTTGAATTCTACCGATACTGCGACTCTGGGTCAATACCCATCAACCGAGTCCCTCAGTCATTGTTATTACGACCGCCACCGGACGCCTTTCAGACATAAGCTCTTTCATCGCCTCTCCTGACACTGTTGGACCTTTCCCCCCAGCTCCATTTCAGCCTGGACGCAAATTCGACCCCTCAGTCATGGCTTTATCAGCGTGCCAGATCGTGTTCCTCTGCGCTGTCGGCATCGTTTTACTCGCTCGACCTGTGGAAGCTTTTGGTGCTGGGAATATTGGCTCAACCTCCAAGGTCGAAGGCCAAAACTGGCGCCATGGTGATCTTGAAGATACTTTGCTCACGATCGTTGCATCCAAAGCGATGGGGGGTAAGAAGTTTGGCAAGCTCGATGTCAAACGAGTAAGGAGGTCTCCGTCGTCATGCTCTCCCCTGATTTTCCCTGACTTGCTTGACTACAGGTCTATTTCGGCAACTGGCTTCGCGACTACAGTCAAGCAGTTGATGTCGGCACGGTCAAGAATGTGAGTGCCGAGGCCATTCGAATTCTCCTGTGGGTGTTGGGCTTCATGTCCTTCGGTTACGGTTCTGGCGAGTTCGAAGTCACCAGCGAACGACTTGGCTGCTACAGGCCCGAGGAACACATTGAGTGAGTTGCTCCTTTCGAAGATGAGCGTGAGTTGGTCTGACGCCTTCAGCAACCCCAAGGATTATGCCGACAACGAAGATGCGAGGCAGTATGATCGTCGTCTGCGCGGCCCGGTCGATGAGCGCCGAGAGCTCGCCATTAATCCCGAGACCGGACTCAAGAATTACATCGCTTCGGAGAACATGGGTATTGACACATCTGCTGGCTTGATTCGTCGACTGTTTGGTCGGTCGATCCAGCTGGGGCGCCAATACGCTCGGAATAAAAACAAGAAGGACCTCTACGAGGCTCTTCGACTGCTGGGGACCGGATGCCACTGTTTGGAGGACTTTGCAGCACATTCCAACTATGTCGAACTGGCTTTGATGGAACTCGGTGAGCGAGAAGTTTTCCCTCATGTCGGCCGACGCACCGCTGTCCAGCTTCGAGGAGTCCGCCATCCGGTGTATCCTATCGTCACCGGGACATTCGGTGGCGTCGACTTCCTGCACTCCGTTTGCGGCGAGTTCGATGACAAGGCGACTCAAAGTGAGATTCAGGAACTGGAAGGCACGCTGAATCAATACCAAAACGGCGGTCAGGACAACAGCATTCTCCAAGGCCTGCTCAACCAGATCCCATCCGGCATTTTTGGTGGGAAAAATGAGGCTGACAAAATGGATGAATTGAAACAGAATGCGGTGGCACACCAAATGCAGAACACACACATTTCCCCCCGCCAGCCGGAGGAGTGGATCGAGTATCTCAACGATGTCCAACGGCAAATTTATCCCATCATCGAATGGCACGATGAGATCATGCAATCCATCACGGAGACCATCGAGAAAATACCCATTCTCCCTGACCTGATCGAGCAGATCCAAGACCAAATCAACAAGTTCGTCTTCTCGCTGTTGGCCCCTTATGTCGTCCCCATCATCGATCAGGTCAAGACAGAGCTCAATACCGGCTCCAACGAGATTATCCAATCAAGCTCGGACAAACAACACATTGTGTTCAATGACGACGATTCGTCCGATCCTACCCATTCGATGATTTCCAAAGACCATTTCTCCAACATCCTCAATGAGCCTGCGGGAAAGGTGGCCAGCCAGACGGTGAAATGGGTGGTTCCACAGCTGATTGCCTGTTGGGACGATGAGCGGATCGACGTTCAGCGCACACTCAACCGCATCATTTATGGCGTCTTGCATCATCCCGCATTGCGTGATTTTGGCCAGGACGGAGTCAGCGATGGACGCCGCCTGATGTTCGGCGTTGTGGAGCAGTGGTGGAGAGAGAAGAGTGAGAGCGAGAGGGACACTCTCCGGGAACAACTCAGTCGACGTGGCGTGGAAACGGGCCAGAATCACAAGGAAGGGGTGGTCGATCATGGCCATGGCAACAATCGCCCCCTGGGCATGGCCAATCTGAACCGAGATCCCATCGCGGGAAATGCTCTCGGTGCCATTTCCTCTGCATTCGGAGGAAGCGAGCTTGGTGGACCGAGCTCTGGGTCAGCGGACCAGTTTGGCAAGGTGGCCGGAGAAGCACTCGGCGGAGGTGCTTTAGGTGCGATTGTGGGTGGGCTGACCAGTGGACTTGGGGGCAACATTCTGGGCGACGTTTTTGACGGGAACAACCAGACGTATGCATCACGCGATTCTTACAGTCAAGGCGTCTCGTACGCACAGGCACCGGAACCTGGCCGGGGGGGCTACGAGTCGTATGGAAGATTCGAACCAGTTGAACAGAGGCAGCCTGAGGGACGGTATTATGAGGAGACAAGGTCTGTGTCAAGTGATCAATGGGCTTTACGCTGACTTGAAGCAGACCATACGGAGCGGAACGAGAGGAGCCGCGGCACGGCCATCATGGTGAGGTCATCCACTGGGAGACTGGCATGGACTAACGAGCCTGTTGCAGGAGCTGAACCACGTTATGGTGAAGAGGACCAACCCAGACACCACGGACATGGCCGGCATGAAGAGGAGAACGAATCTGGTGGATTTCGTGGCGACTACGGCCGCTCTGAGGCATACGAAAGACGAGAGCGCCGAGAGGAGTACAGCTCTGGCGGTTACGGGGAGCGAGATGAATTCAGAACTGCCGGTGGTTACCGAGGGCCAGAACGCGAGTCGGAGTACGGTGGCTATGGACGCAGGCAAGACCAAGACGAATCTAGAGACGTTGGGAGATCGGAGGAGGAGTCAGGATTTGATGGTGGATTCGGCCGCAGAACCCACGAAGAGTATGGGTCTGGATACGGGAGACGGGAGGAAGAATATGGTGGACGACAGCAAGAGGAATACGGCTCTGCTGGCTTTGGTGGTGGTCGACAAGATGATGGTTCGGGCGGCTACGCCAGTCAAAGCTATGGTCAGGATGAGACTGAGGGATATGGAGGCGAAGACAGAAGACGATGGGGCGGAGACGGTGAGGAAGACTCGCGGTACTGACCAGGCAGTGGAACCTCCTACCATCACTCATGCAGAATCGAACACGGTCTTGCAATCGTTACGCCTGCCGACAGAATGGGAGATTGAGCAAGGACGGCCTCGGACACGGATTCAGCAGAGACAGCCAGCCACATCAATATGCCGTCAGACATCAATTCAAAGAATCATGGGTTCCGTTTCATTCCTACTTTGGTCCGCCAATCAGCACCTTGATGCCTCGCCCGCTCTTAATATCCTCAAATGCCTTCTCGGCGTCCTCAAACTTGACTTTCCGACTGATCAGTTTCTTCACATTTATCTTGCCACTGCCCACTAGGCCCACCGCCGTCAGGTAGTCGCCGCTGCCGTACCGGAAGCTGCCTTTAACTGTCAGTTCTTTGGAACAGGCGGCCATGATGGGGAATGTAATTTCGTCGCGCCCCATGCCGCCTTGCACATAGCTGCCGCCAACTCGCAGGACGTGGATGGCCGTTTGCACGCTGGCTTCGGCGCCGCTGGCATCGATGGCGACGTCGGCACCGTATGGCAGGCCATTCTCCTCTTTCAGTCTTGCCGCATTCTCCTGCGACGACACCTTTGCCGGCTCGAATGTCGACGTCGCCGCGTACGTCTTTGCGAACTCCAGTCTCTCCTTGTTGATGTCGACCGCGACGACCTTTGATGCGCCAAAGGCTTTGGCCACGGCACAGCATAGCAGTCCCACAGGGCCAGCCCCGAAGATCACGACCGTGTCACCCTGCTTCAGCCCCGACTGTTTTGTGATATGCACCGCCACTGACAGTGGCTCCATCAGCGCCCCTTCTTCCAAGCTCATGTTCTCTGGCAGCTTGTAGCAAAAATCCTCGGGTAAGATATAATATTTTGCCAGGGTCCCGTCGTACGGCGGCGTGGCCGCAAAGGCCATCTCATCACAGAGATTGTATTTGCCCTCCTTACACCTCACACATCGTCTGCAGGGAATGCCCGGCTCCATCGCAACGCGGTCTCCCTTTGTGAGCGACTTGACGTTCGAGCCCACCTCTACCACGATCCCTGCCGACTCGTGACCCAAAACCATGGGTTGTTTCACGACGAAAGATCCGATGCGACCATTTTGCCAGTAGTGGACGTCTGAACCGCAGATGCCGGTAAACTCGACTTGGAGAAGAACGTCGTACGGATCCCGCAACGAGGGAACGGGCCGGTCTTCGAAGGTGACATTTTTCACGCTGGTGAGGACAAAGGATTTATTCTACAAACAGGATCGTCAGCCCGGTGTCAGAGCACGCGGTCGCCGTTCAAGTTCCAAGATGGGCCGTACCTGAGTCTGGATCTCTGTTGCCATGGCTGTGTGGCCCGTAGAAGCTGGAAAGGTCGTGAAAAGAGGTTAATTCACTGTGAAAGAGGAAAAAGAGTGTGTGAGAGTTGGTTCAATAGAGCTGTCGACACGGACTACAGTTCCGGTGGTATGACCTATGTGTATGCCAGATGTGACTGCGGTCCGCCTTCCAGGGTCGGCAAGATCTCGGTGGTCTTGAACCCCTCTGGGACAATTAGCCTAAGATGCGGCGCCCAAAAATGGCTGTGGGGCTCGGTATTCGGTGAATTGTCCCCCATTTTGATATGCCAATGTCTGCTGTGTCGACTCCACTGATAAAATGGGTTCAAACCCTCCCGCTTAATGGCCGGGCTCGAGCTGCACGATCTTGTCGCAGTTGAGCAGGCCGAGCGGATCAAATGCCTGCTTGACCTGTATTGTCTGGTCAGCTCTGAATTCAACGACGGGCGCGTTTCTCACCTTTCTCATAGCATCCACGGTGTCTTCGCCGAGCTCTTCTAGTAGATAGTCACGCTTTTTGAGCCCGACGCCGTGCTCGCCGGTGACGGTCCCTTCCATGGCGATGGCCCGCTTGATCATATGATGCACGACGTCTTCTGCAATTTGTTTTTCAGCATCGTTGTAGAGCAGGATCGCTAGAAGGGAGGAAATTTGGTCAGTCCGTCATTCGTGTCATGATCAGGTACAAGGGCTTCGCACTGTGAAAGTTGCCGTCTCCGACGTGGCCGCAAATGCCGCCAATGAGGCCGCTCTTTGCGACATCATCTCGGGTCTCCTGGATGATATCGGCCAGCCGGCTGATCGGTACTGCCTGTGACCCGTTAGCAGAGATCCAAAAATGACGACCACGACCTCTCACGGACGACCTACCACATCGGTTGTCCAAACGTGATCGTCCTCGTTTCTTCTCATGGCCATCACGCTCCATAGCGCTTCCTTCCGCGCACTCCAGAGCTCAGCTGCCTCGTCATCATTTTTGGCAAATTCAAACGTCTTGTTCTTGGTGCTCTTGGCCAGCTTCTGCACGATCCCAATCTGCTCCTTGACGGCGCTCGGGGTCCCGGCAAACTTGAAGAAGAGCGTGGGTGCTTCCAGCCACTTCCGGCTGGTCATGCCGCTTTCGTTGATACAGTGCATCTGCACATCGTCGAGGATTTCCATACCGGCAAGCTGCACGCCGTCACCGACGACTTTGGCCACACATTCGGCGGCCGCATGGATGGTCGGGAAGGTCGCCACCGCGACGTTTTGGCTCTTTGGTAGCACCGTGACCTTGAGAACCGCTTCCGTCACAATGCCTAAAGTGCCCTCGCTGCCGATGAACAGTTGGGTCAAGTTGTAGCCAGCACTCGATTTCCGTGGCCGCCGTCGCGTTTTGATGATGGTGCCGTCGGCGAGGACGACGGTGAGGGACACGACCCAGTCGCGCATGGTGCCGTATCGGTACGCGTTGGTGCCGGAGCAACCGGTCCCAACCATGCCCCCGATCTTTGCCCCGGGACCGGGATCTGGCGGGAAGAAGGTTCCCTCGTCTTTGAGGTATCCATTGAGATCTTCCCAGCCCAGGGCCGGCTGTACCACCACGTCCAGATCTTGAGGGTGGTACGCCAGCACCTTATCCATCCGGGCCATGTCGATGCAGATGCCTCCTCGAGTGGGCGCGAAATGTCCTTCCAAGCTTGTGCCCCCCGACACGGCCGTGACCGGGATTTTTCGTTTATGGCAAACTTGCATGATCTGGGAAACTTCTTCGGTCGTGGCAGGATACACCACGGCAAACGGCCGCTCGTTCTCTTTTGTCCGGTATGAAGACCATTCGGACCCCGAATGCGCTACGAGATCGTCCTTGGTGGTCGAGACATGTTCCTTGCCCACGATCTGCGCAAAATCAACCCACGCCGCTTGCAGGACGGATGTCCGAGTGTCGTGCTGAGGAGGTCGCGCGGCCGACAGAGGTGTCGTTGAGGACGTAGGCAGTTCTTTGGGGTTCGTCCTGCCCACCCAGTGTGCGACTCCGGCGACAGAAAATAGCACTGGCAATGGCATTAGCGGCGCACAACAGTAAGCAAACGTGCAGAGTCCGGCCTACCAAAACTCATGGCTGCATTCCTCAATGCACTGTTCCGCCGCGGCTCACCCCCGGTTCGGTGGAAACGATCTTCATCAGCACTTTCGCGGGCCAGCCGTTGCGCGGTGCTTTCGTAGAGTTGACCTCTGAATGAGAGCTTCTCTTCGCATGGTATCGGCGAGCTGTAAAATGGCCGTGCAAGGCACAGTGGCTGCCCCAATGGAGCTTTGGGAGGCCTTGGTGGGCGAAAAGCTGCTGTCGCTGGGCGACGCAGGATCGGCACTTGATTCATCGTGAGCCTTGGAGGGCAGACCCTACCGACTCATAGAGCATGAGACTCGGGCAGACCGAGGCAGATGGGGCAGTAATAAAGACAACGCGCCAGATTGTACAAGTGCTGGCCAGTAGCAGATCAGCAAAACTGCGTGCGGAGAGGTGCCTCCGAGAAGTCCGGGGCAGGCATCTTTAGCAAATCTCCAAATCTTAATCACCCTGTTGTCCTCTTTCTCTCGGGCTGCATAGCATAGAGCTGATTATCTCATGGGATGAGTAATGAGCGTCCCGGGACAGAATTCGATTCACACAGGGTCCATGACCCTAACCCGTCAACGGCTGTCGGCCTAGTTTTCCATGTGCAGCCCACGACGAAAGATCTCCAAAGGTTCGACCTATGGCGCCTCCAAAGGCAATATCGGGTAGCCCTCCCACCACCATCATGGGCCACAGAGCTGTGGTCGGGCAAATAATTACTGTCTGACTACGTCTTCAGGTTCCTATATCTTGTTCAGAGCTAAACGTCACCACCGACGATCCCTTTCACAGGCAGCCAAGGGGCACATACTGCAGTCTGAGATAGGAGGAGTCGGTGGCCAGATCCAGGAAGGTGACGGAGACGTTTAACAGTGAAGGCGATCAGAACGTCGTTGGCAGATTGTTATTCCCATCTCACAGCTGCTTTCAATTTGACCAAGATCGTCTGTGGGCGATTTGTATGTCTGGCGCTGCTGGTAGACGCTCAATTGGAAAGTCGTCAGAAACATTTGGATTTATGCTCCTGTTACTCTCACGCCATCTGCGATAAAATTTAACCCGTCAATGTTTTGCAATATACACAAATACTGCCATTCATCTTCTGGGACCACTTGTCATTCCTCGGCCATGACGTCAATCTCACTAGAAAGCATGCGGAGAATAGCGTCAGTATCAATGACTTGGTCCAACAGACACCTTGCCATTGACTACAGCATCGACAATTACACAAATGCACATCATGGTTATCGCGGACCCAGAAACCTACTTCTTCACGCCGACCCCCCACGTGCCTAACTCCAGGCTTCCTGTGCTGGTCTACCGAGACGTGCTTCCACACTCGCCCACGGCCGAGTCGACGCGCGCGGCCATCGAGCAAAATAAATGGCTCCAAGGTGGCGTGTTCAAGCATTACCCGGCCCACCACTTTCACTCGGTCACACACGAGTGCTACGCGGTCTTCCAGGGGTCAAGTCGACTGCTGCTGGGCCGGGGGCCACTGGATGATCTGGACAGGGACGGTGGTGCCGAGGTCGAGCTGGCGACCGGGGATATCATTGTTTTGCCGGTGCGTCTGATGGTTTGCTCTGATCTGAACCGCCTAGTGATGGCGACTGCGTATTTAGGCTGGAGTCAGTCACTGCTCGCTGATGTCGTATGGTGATTACGAATATGTGGGATTGTATCCCGAGGTAGGTACCGAACGTCCACCATGCTCACTGAAAAATGCAGTCAATGCTCACGGCCAATTCCGATACAGGGAAGTCCGCATTGGGACAACAACTTCTGTAAGGCGGAGCAGGGAGAGACGCAGGAGAAAGCGTCCAATGCTCGCGCGGTGCCTATTCCACCTTACGATCCGATTTATGGCAAAGATGGACCGCTGTGCAAGATATGGAAAGAGGCAGCGAAGGTGAAATAGAGTTATGATTGGTTATTTTTATTCTACCTCAATGTGCCTGTATCGACTGGGGTTGAGCAGGAATCGGGCTCACATTCGTGGCCTTCTTTGCGGCATCTTCTGCTTGTTGTGCTCGGATTTTCTTCAAGAGTTCGGGATACTAAGTCACATGCGTTAGTATTCCACCGGGAATGTTCAGGATGATGATGGTGAATAACAACGACCTACCCATCTTTCTCCGACGTCTGGGTGACTCTTGACGCGGTTCATCAGTGTCGCCTCACCCAGCCGGCTCCATGCGCCTTTGATAAAGGTAAACTCAACGTCATCCAGCCTGGTGCCGCGCTTCTCCAGGATGTCCTGCCGAAGCTTCTTCACCGAGTCTGGGACATCCATGCTCTCAAAGGTGGCGTCGTAACTCACCCCTTGGAAGAACGGGATGCTAAACCGTGCGCCGGAACCTCGTGGAGGACTCTGGACTCGATGCGTCGTGCTCTGGCACACCCCCTGCGTCAAGGCCTCCATCCCCTGCCCGATGGCCACGACCAAAGTCCCGTCAATAGGCGGACAGTCGACCCATTTGCCCTCGGCATTCTGCGCCTGCAGCCCCGGGTGATGACTGGCCTGAAGCAAATAACTCGTCAACATGCTGTCTTTGTGAGGGCCGACTCCTTGCGCCTCGCCCTCGAACCCCAGCTCCTGAAGGTCGGGGTACTTGACAATCTTCAGCTTATGCTGCTGGGCGTCGTCAAAAAAGCGGTCGAAGGCGTTGGCCGGCAGTCCGATTGCCTCGGCGCACAGGCTCGTGAACCGCATGCTCACGTCTCCCATGCGCTGCATGTACTCTTCGTAGGCCTCTCTGAATCCTGGCAACGCCTCAGGGTCGGGCCACTGATTCGGCGCCAGCAGATTGCGATACAGCGGTTCATCCGGACCCGGAACGGGATGTGGCGTCGACAGGTCAATCTGCTCGCGCCAGTCGGTCTTGAACCGCGTGATTTCCATGCCCAGCTTGCTGTAGCCGAGGAACGACTTTGCGTTCTTCATCTCGATCTCAACTTTCTTCTCCTCCGGCAGGTCGAAGAAGCTTTTACCCAGCCGGATCACGTCCGCGATCAGACTGGCCGGGATTCCCGTGTTTTTGATGTAGAGAAAACCAACCTCGAGCAGCGCATGCCGGAGCTCGTTTAAAAAGGCCGGCTTTGTTTCGGCCGAGTTTGCTAGAGAGAGGTCGAGGATAGGGATGGAGTCGAAGGACATTTTGAAAATTGATTTTAAAGATCAGGAATATAACAGCGGCGTCTCCTTGCGAATGGAACAAGGAGGCCAGCCACCTATGGGCAGGACAAAACCTTTTAGACCGATGGGATCACGTTATTCGGCTGCCGGTTTTGAGCACGCCATAGGGCGTGAGCCTTGAAATAGGTACCTGTGAATTACGCCATCCGGTCTAGCGGCCCCGTGGACCCCTCACCGCCCGCCATAGAGGAAAGAAGAGCCAGAGAGCCGGATGCGTAGGAGTCCACTTATGAGGATTGAATGGCGACCAGATTGTCGGATTCATCGAGATACTCCTTCAGAATAAAGTCACCCCACACATCATTCTCTAGAATTTCACCCCTTGCGGACAAGATCGATCTCGGAATGCTCTCGTAAACTATAATTATCTAGCAAGTGCGGACATGGGCGTAGACCTAGGTGATCTTCGAGCACGTGACGCGTACACAGACGCTCCCACAGAAGATGGAGACCAAGACTCGATTTCAGTAATAGCTGTTGACAGGCCTGGCCAATAAAGAAGACAAAGTGCTCACTCCAAAGGAATCAGTTGGTACCGTATAGGTCATCCCTAAGGACAACATGCAATAAAGATCATCCTGCACGCTCTTCCGCGGTGAACGACATTCCCGAGCTACGACCGAGCGCCAGCTACCTCGACATACGCGATTTGCTGACCATAGTATGGGATGAGTGATCAACGGTCAATGATGCATGTTGTTTTGAATGAGAATGAGTATGTTGATGGTTGGCAGCCCCAAAGGTGACCATGTTACACGTCTCGGGGTGTTATCCGTTCACAGGGTGCTCTATCCGCTTCGGCGTCTTCAGGCAGCGGCTCAGCTCTCCCCGTATTGGCTCAGTGTCCAGCAGGACGCTGTCACATTTCCGCGTTATTGAGCATGTGGCATCCACGCAGCACACGAGGCATTGGCCGAGAGGAACGGAGGTTGGCTGTGAAAACGCGTTGAAGCTGGCGGTCAAACAGTATATTCCCAAGAACTATCATGACCCCCACCCTGGCGACGTCACCTTCATTGCAGCTCATGCCAACGGATTCCCCAAGGTCGGTCGGTCTGGAGCTTGTGTCATGGATCCTAATGCCCGGTAGGAGCTTTATGAGCCATTGTGGGACGATCTGTACGAGAGCATGAGCGCATCACCATACAGAATTCGGGGCATCTGGATGGCGGACGTGGCGCACCAAGGGCAAAGCTATATTCTGAACGAGAAAGCGTTGGGCGATGACCGTGAGTGACGGTCTCTCGGTCCGCCCCCTGGCTAACAACCACAGCTCACTGGTGGGACTTTGCCCGAGACTTGCTCTTTCTGATCAATCAGAAACAAGATCTTATGCCCCAACCATTGGTCGGGATCGGACATAGTATGGGTGCATCGCAATTGTACAGTGACCGACCTCCGTTATGATCCGATGCTGAAGTTCACCAGGGTTCAACTTGCTCTTCTCCATCCTCGTCTCTTGCAAGCCTTGGTGTTGATGGAACCGGTGATCCAGACCACAAATCCTAGCAAGGCCTATGGTCCCGTATCCACCTATAGGAGAGACCTCTGGCCGTCGCGACAAGACGCAATGGCACGTTTCGCCAGCAGCAAATTTTATCAAGCGTGGGACTCGCGTGTTTTTGATAAATGGACCGAGTACGGTCTGCGGGAGCTGCCGACTGAGATGTACCCTGATCGAGGGCCAAAGGAATGGCCAGTAACATTGACAACCCCAAAGGCCCAGGAAGTGTTTTCATTCTTGAGGCCCAAATATTACGGAAATCCCGACATTCCGCCTGCTGAAGATCGAACAGTCTACGGCGACATGCACCCAGACGACGTGGAGGACTACCCCTTTTACCGACCCGAGCCTGCCGAAGCCTTTCGTCGCCTGCCCGAGCTGAAGCCGCCGGTACAGTATGTATTCGGAGAACGGTCGGAGTTGTCACAGCCTCCATCGCGACGGGACAAGATGCACACGACGGGGATTGGTGTCGGAGGAAGTGGCGGACAAGCAATGGGTCGCGTCCAGGAGGCTGTTCTTGACGCCGGTCATTTAGTTCCCATGGAGCGTGTCGCCGAGTGTGCCGAAATGGCCGCTTCGTTTATTCAAACGGAGCTCGCGCGATGGGAATCCGAGACTCGTCAGTGGCAGGAAACATGGCTAAAAACCCCACGGATCGAGAGGATTACGATCGACGATAGGTGGAGAGAGGAAATCGGGAACCGGCAGCCACGAAAGCAGTAAGCTCCGGTTCAGCAATACAAACAGGGCGAGGCGAGTATTGGGCGGTACATCTGTCAGAAATATCAGCAATGGAAGTGGACCTGGGACGAGTGTCGTCTACCGGATGTATGCGAGATCGTCTTGACTTGTCAGACTGTACCAGAAGCATGGATACGGACCATCAAGTCCGCCGCATTGGATTAACGATACCACGATCGGGAAGGGATGAATGTATATGGCCAGAGAGGCACCGGGACGCAACCATCTATTCCTATCGTATCTCCTGTGACAGAGGTGATCATCTTCGCGCTACAGCCGGATGAATCGGTACATAAACGTTCGAAATGATGCCATGCTGTAGGGTGAAGTGTGGACGGAATCTCAAAAGCTCCGCCAAGATTCCTGGCGCTTTTGGCTCTTCTGCCTCGCCTTCTCCCCACACCAGCAGACAGCGTGTCGCGCTGTGTTCCCCGCCGTAGCCATCATATGCCTGACATCAAGAATGGTGATTTCTACAGTGATATTGTGTCCAGCACAGCTGACTTGGTCAGGTTTACGAGTGGGACCAACACAAAGATGTCTGCTTCAGGCTCTATATCCAAGAGCGCAAGGTTAGTGACCTGCTGCGCGTACATCTCGGACATGTCAAAGCTGACCCACCGTTGCAGTCGCTGGAGGATATTATGGTGCAAATGCGGGAAGTGTACAACTTCAGCCCATCGAAGCGAGCGTTTCAGACCCAATTTAAGCGTTGGGGTTTTCCGTCCAAGCAGAACCCTGCCCACAAGAATGCGGATCTCGTCACTCGAGTAAGAGAACTATGGGAGCAAAACTACAGCCAACGGGACATGCTCAGCACTCTCAACGAAGAGGGTTTTGACATCAAGGCACGGGAATTGATGCGAGTGCGTGCGAAGAATCGCTGGCTTCTACGTATCCCCAACGGCGCAAAGCACACATCTTCAGGGCCTGAGAATCCTTCTCCGCTGGAGTCACCGCTCCTCGACGGCCACGGTGCCCCTGGTGAAGGTGTTGTTGTCGGATCTGACGCGACGTCTCCAGAAGCTTCTGCAGAAGGACCCGCAGATGTTCTGCGAAAACGCACGGAGCGACTGGCACAGCTGCAAGCTAAAAGCGACGAGGCCTGGGCCACAAAGAAGCGTCGCCGTCGCACGAAAAGCTATGCCGGTCTTTTACCAGCTGACCCGCCAGGGCCACCGCGGTTTCCGTCCGAAACGACCCTGGAGGAAAGCAAGCAGATCCTGTCTCTTGATACCAAGCAATATCGCGCGCTGCGGGAGCAGTTCCAAACTGTCTGTGAAGAGGAGAGCATCCTCAAGAAGACGCTTGCGGGGACAGATAAATGGCAGGCGGTCAAAGATCGCATCATACGAGAGAATGGTCCACTGCAGTCGGCCTTTGCCACCACGGACGATACGAATCGGCAATCCAAAGAACTCGCGCTGGATGTCATCTGCACCGACGTCACCAAACGCATGCGAACCATAGGCCGTCGAATGACGATCGTCGATGCAAAGAATACTTTGGGAATCAACCCGGAACAGAGCCGGCAGATTCGCGAAGGTTTCTACACCATTCTTCAATCCGCTCACTTTAGGAGCAAGGTCGAAATGGGCGCCGAACAGTGGGCAACATTCAAGGATCAATGGATATCGAAGACGCCTGTTTTGCAGGAAATGCTTGCCTCAGGAGACGCCGATCCTGAACTGGCGACGAAAAAGATGGCGTTGGAAGTGCTTTGCAGGGATGTCATGAAGCGACTTCGGGACGATCAGAATAAGAAAAAGGCAACGACCGGCGTGGGCGAGGCGAACGAACCAGATGCTTCTCCGATCGACTCGGCCACCGATCGCGCCACCATCACATCCACCACTGCATATCAGAAGCAGGGCCAAATTGAACCGGTCTTCACCCACTATGAGAGTCCTCATCCGACACATTCTCCAGATTTGTCAGATTTACAAATAGACCCGAATCTTCTGCAAGTCGCTGGCGGCTTTGATCCCACTCCATCTAGCACACCCACCGCTGTCTATATCCGACCACAGCCAAGATCCAAAGTATACAGCACCACCAAAATGTGGCTTGCCTCTCTGTCCGGCAGGTCCGTGGACGAGCTTCGGATCATCTTGGCGTCAAAGTGGCCTGATGCGGTGGCTGTTCGCATTGACGGGGTCGAGAAAGATGCCAGTGGTCGAGAGATCTCGTACCTGATCGAGGAGGATGAAGAACTCGACGCATACCTCGACCATGTGCAAGGCCGGAAAGCCGTCTTTTCAGTGTTGCTGGAGCGAGCAGAGTGCTGAAACAAATAACCGGGCTCCAGCAAGCCGACAGATTCACGGCATACTTTTACAGGAAGCAAGCTCAGAACATGCCGGACGACGACACATGACTAGACCGTGACATACGATTCTTCGATGACTTCAACCACTTGGTAGAAGACAGTTCTACAAGCGTTTGCCCTTTCGAGTATGCCATGACCTCAGAAAGATCCACTCGAACTATTTGTATCACAGCAGTGACGTGGTCGATGCCTGCTCACAATCTCCCGCCGGCGCTTCCGGCGAATCCACTCTCACCGACCAGCTCGTCATACGTGATGGAAGGGTGCCTGCAAAGGTCATCATCTCACACGACCCGTTACAGGCTATCGGCACGACTTCAGGCCGATTCCACTATAGCGGCAATAATATGGCCGAATTAACGCCACTAGTGAGTGGGATTTACGACTACCTGGAAGAATCGTCTAAGATGCTGACATTAGACATATAGATGCCTGTGTCTGGACCGCCATCAGGAATTGAATACGGATGACTTGTACTTGCGCAGACAGAACTGAACAAGATACCGCATTAAGATTTATTGTTGCATGAACAATATCTGATCCGCCTCGGCATGACAAAACGATAAAGCGGGGGTGTGGAGATCGCAGAGGGATGTGGAGCATACATCCGTATCTTCCCATCTCACTACATAGCGGCTTTTGCTGTGGCCCCCACTCTGCTCATTTGCCGGGGTGTCTGCCGCCAAGACTTTGATATCACAACCCCTGGCTCAATGCGGGGCTTGGAATGCCAGAGGACACAGCGGCAAATCCATCGGACTGACGTGAGCCTGCAGCCATGGTGGACATAAAATGGATTCAGTTGCTGCAGTTACAGGGACGACGCTCCCCGAATCTACGCTGCGCCCAGTATTTATCTTTCTACCACCGGCCTTCATCCTTGATTGAGGCCTCACCAATCCTCTCAGTATGGCACCATCCAAGTTGACCACCATCAACTTCACCACCTTTCACAACATTGTGAACGGCGAGCTCCGCAGCTCCAAGACCAAATACCACGGCATCGACCCCACCACCAAACAACCCAACTGGGACGTTCCCGTGGCCACTCAGGACGATGTCGATGATGCGGTTGCCTCTGCCAACAAGGCCTTTGCCGAGTGGAAGAACACCACGTGGGCGCACAGGACGGAGCGAATCGCCCGCTTCAAGGAGTCCTTCGAGGCCTACCAGGAGGAGATGATTGACCTCCTGTTGAGGGAGACTGGCAAGCCGAGGATGTTTGGCACCGCCGAGATTCGCGGTTGCTCCGATTTCTTTCAATGGCACATCGACCTGAAGGAGCCGCAAGGGACGCGCTTCGAAGATGACACCAAGACGATCGTCAACACATTTGTCCCGCTCGGTGTTGCTGCCGCCATCTGCCCTTGGAATTTCCCCGTCCTGCTCACCCTGGGAAAGGTCTTGCCGGCCGTTCAGATGGGGAATGCGGTCATCGTCAAGCCGTCTCCATTCACGCCGTAAGTTCCTTCACTCCTGCCCACCATTGACTAACTGTCCAAGGTACACTGCTCTGAAGATGATTGAAATTGCCCAGCAAGTCTTCCCTCCCGGGCTGGTCCAAGTCCTCGGCGGTGATGACAAGCTCGGCCCTACCTTGGTTGACCACCCAGACATCCACAAGATCAGCTTCACGGGCTCCATTGCGACCGGCAAGAAGGTGATGGCTGCCGCCGCAAAGACGGTCAAGCGTGTCACTCTGGAGATGTACGTGGAACTATACAGATGGTGACTACACAAGACTAAGATTCGACAGGGGCGGAAACGACCCGGCCATCGTTCTTCCGGATGCCAACATTGCCAAAGTTGCACCAATGGTGGCAATGGTTCGCACCTCCTCATCAGAATCGCCCAGTCTCATTCGCTGACCATGTCTCAGGGCGCATTCTTCAACACCTCTCAAGTCTGCATTGCCTCAAAGCGCATCTACGTCCATGAATCCATCTATCAGCCTTTCCTCCAAGCCTTGGTCAATGCCGCCCAGGGCCTAAAAGTCGGTGACTCCAACGAGCCTGGCACCATGCTGGGCCCCGTTCAAAACTCGATGCAGTATGAGAAGGTGAAGACCTTCTTCAAGGACACAAAGGATCACGGCTACAAATTCGCCCTTGGTTCTGGCGACGTCCCAGAGACCAAGGGCTACTTTGTCCAACCCACCATCATCGACAACCCACCCGACGACAGTATGATCGTGCAAGAAGAGCCATTCGGCCCAATTGTACCTGTGCAGTCGTACAGCAATATTGACGAGGTGATCCGGCGCGCGAATGACACCAAGGTTGGTCTCGGCGCCTCCATTTTTGGCACTGATCCGCAGAAGCTGCAGGATGTTGCTAGCAAGATCGAGTCGGGCTCTGTCTGGATCAACTCCTACCCCTCTCCGGGCCCTCAGGGACAGTTTGGCGGTGTCAAGGAAAGCGGCATTGGCACCGAGTTTGGCACGCTCGGCATTCTGGCCTATGCCAACGCCAAATCTATTCATACCTTTAAGAATTAGATAGATTGAGGCGGTTGGACGGAGAACAAACGAAACGGCTTGACTGATCGAGAGGTGTCACTCATTTGTCTCGGTTGCTGACTTTCTCGAACCTCGCCATGTTGTGTACACGTCCTTGGTCTCCGCCATCATTCCTGCTACAGTAGAGACATGATGGGAAAATCAAACCTACCAATCTGTGCGAAGCTGGCCACTTGGCCTCATCTTCTTTTATCTGTACCATGATACCCTGGCTCCCTACTCTCCTCCCCCCGTCTTCCAATACGCCATCTCTGTCGTCTCGGCTGTCAGGGGCATGGAGTCGCCAACCCGACATGCTGGGCGGCTTTTGAGGCCATTACTGCGAACAGAATGCAGGACACGGGAGCAAGAGAATGAAAGAGTGGAATCTGCATTCAGGAGCTTTGATCGTCTCTACTTGGGCCAGATGATCGAAAGAAGCGATCAACCTGAACAACTCTGCTATGTGCTGCTAACACCAGTAGAATGGATTCGGGCACGAATGACCACAATATAAAGGCCTTAGTCCAGGACTACCAACTTCGTCTCCTTTTCCAAGTGCAGCCAGTCTGCGGCCTTCATTGAGAGCATGCCTTCTCGGGATGCATGACTTTCGTGAAATGAAAGCACCAGGCAGTGGACAGTTTGGTCCCAGAGCTCAAAAACCGCTGACGGAGAGTCTTTAGGCAAAACGTCTTCTGATGCTGATCCAGAGTTGCCAACAGCAAGAGGATTTCCTTCTGAGAGTACTGCAACCAGGGTAGCAGACCCCACACCATCATTTCTGATCCTGGCTGCTAATTTCCCCCATATACAGAATCTTTGGACCTGCAACCTCTTTCCACCGGAGACATTTATACTCGACGCACCTCTTTCATGGTGCACTTCCAGCGTTGTTGAGTCAAGAACAATGGTCGCACACTCTCCCCAGAACACGAGGCTGGCGGAATCGCTCTTGAGTGGGAGATTATGTTCCAACAGGTCGAAGTTCCGGGACAAAACGGTGTCGTCCGCCTCATAGCCGCTGCAGATGTCGGTGAATTCTCTGCCTTGTCGATGACGATACGTCGGATACTTGTGGCATTTGATAAAAGACCTCCAGCCTTGTCTATGAGCTGACTGGGCAACCCTGGGGAGACTGATCGAACCCAGCCACGCCATCCACGACCATGATGGAGCTTGAGGGAACTCTTCCCGCCGTCGAAGTATGCGAAGCGGTGCTGGTGATCCGTCGCGTACCGTCCAGCAGAGAAAGGCCTCGAAATTGAGTTCTGGTAGGCCCCACAGAAAGCTAGACAAGGGAGACATGGATGACATGTACCACATGAGACCTTCAAACGCGCCACTAATGTCACTTTGATCTGTCAGTTTTCTCTCCGTATAGCACTCAATCAATGTCACGGCATCTGACAATGCCGTCAGGGATGGCTCTGTTGACGTCACCTTGTTCTCTCTATCCGCAAATATGTTTGATTTGATTTCAGGCTTGTTCAAGCCGCGGTAATCAGCGAAGCGGAAGTTCTCGCCGTCAATGTCCAGTTCTTCGGCCCAATCAGCTCCGCGACACATCCAGATGATCTGCTGCTTGCAAAAAAGCAGCGCTTGTCGTGACAGAAGGAACTCTTGTAGTGTCCAAGCTCGGCTGGGCCAACCAGAAGTCACCGCTAAGGCGCCATGAGGTCGTTCGGGCTGGTCTGATATTTCCCCGAGACTAAAGCTCCGAGTCGTAGTTTCTAACAGAGGAATTCTGTCTCGACTGACTCCATAGAGCCCTTCATGACAGGTCTTCCCAGCTGCCGCAACGATAGTGAGGCTCGAATAAGTGTAGACCACGTCCATATCGCTTATATTTTGCGCTTTATCCTCCCTATCGTCTTGGACAATCGAGATGACATCACACCAGAAGTACCGAATGCCAATTGATTTAGTGACGTGTATCGCGTCCTCGACCGTCTGTGACAGCTTGGGTATGCCTCCTGGTTTCGAGTAGGCGTCCAGATTCTTCTTCGTCAGACAGACTTCCTGTTTCGACACACCCCAGACATAACTCAGGGCCACGTAACCACCATCCATGTCTTCGATAGAGAGGATTCTGAGGCATCTTTCCACGAGGTCGACGACCCGTAATACATGTTGCTTGGCATCACGGGAGAGAAAAAGCGATTCTGAGTGAGATGCCAGTAGAGGGCTGTGTTGTGTTGCGCACAGGTGAAGCCAGGTATGTATTTGATTTGGATCAAACCGTGGGCGCACCAGGCGATGAAGGTTGGCCGCTTTGGAATGGGAACACAGATCGGATATGCTGGTTGCGGCAGGTCCAGAGGGCAAAGCAAGCGAAAAGATGCAATGCTGCCGCATGGAAAGGAAGGGTGAAATCCAAGCCTGAAGCACATCACATGGGTCCGAGAAGAGGTTTCATGTGGGGTATCGACGACAGCACCTTGCCTGCGAGTGTAGATGTGGACGGGGATGTTATCTTGGGTGGCCTTGTCAATGTCTGCTGGGCTGAAGTGCCGTTCAAGCAGCATGAGGAAGAAATTGCATAATTGGCATTTCGATCTCCTTTGGGAAATCTCATCCACTGTCCCCAAGGAGAGTAAGAAACTCGATGCCTCTACGAGCCGATCGCTGCTTGTTAGTTTGATCTTACCATCAACGAGTCGTATTTCCGCGCTGGATGAGAAGAGCGATGGGTGTGCTGTTCTGACGACTCTCGGAAGGCCCGCCTCCAGCCAGCCAATGCTGTGGCAATATGAGCAAAGCGATTGTGCTGTCATACTTATCAGGAGAACTAGACACGAGTCTTCGCTTTGGAACGGCCAATCGAGCACAAATGAGGCGACTTTTGAGGCTGTGATTGTGGACTGGTTGCTACTGTCATATATGTAAGGAGTCGTCACTCTGGGCGCCAAGCTGCCTAATCTTGGCATTTCCTCTCTAATAACTTGGACAACCGCTTCTGAATTGACAAGATCTACTGGCTGATATTTGCAATCTCTCCTCGCACCCTTATCACCGCCTCTGTGTTATCCTCCAGGGACAGCCACAATAGCAGATGTTATGATTAGACATTACTAGAGAGGAGGAATGCTTTCCACACCACTGACCATTGAAGTCTGTCCTGGCTAGTTGTGACGTCCTTCTTTGTTACCTCCTCAATCTGGCATTTATCCCAAGTCTTTTGGGAATCCATGTGAGAGAAATCTTCCATTGGCCCAGAAGTCTCGCCGAGCTATGTTAACCCTAGAGAAGGCCTCCCGCCCACGAAACCGTAATCCTTTTGTCGCCTGGTCCCGGACATGGTGTCCTCGGGAGCTTCTAGCAATGGAACTCTTGCCGGTAACATTGAAGCTTCAGTCGTACCGGCAGTAACGAGAGAAACGGCTTGATTATCGATGCATAGTATTGACGGAAATACGCGCCTCATTAACTCCGAGTACGAATCTGACCTCCTTCCAACAGCGATTCTCCGACAAAATATCCGACGGTGCCAGAGAGCAACACCCCTCCTCTAAAATCTATAGTACAGCCGCATACTCCATAAAGTGGCCTGACGTGTAGGCATACCAGTTATGTAATCGACTGAAGTGCTGATCGCATGCGACCGCAAACGAACGACCTTCCACAACATGGCACATGGTCTGACCATCGTGGAACCATGCTAGAAGAGGATTTATATCGTTGAACTCTCGCCCTCCAGCGATTAGACCTCGGTTAGCAAAATCTTTGATCATCTCAGTTTTTGACGTCCTGACTCAAAGCATAACTTTAACAAATATGACGTCTATCGAGACTCGCGTCTGGCTAATTACAGGTTGTTCCAGCGGCCTAGGAAGAGAGATTGTTCGAGCAGCGCTCAGACGTCATGATCGGGTCATTGCCACCAGCAGGAATGTCGACAAACTTGCAGATCTGCGTTCAGCAAATTGCGTCACCATGCAACTTGACCCCAATCAGAACCTTGAGACGCTCAGAAACTTTCTGTCAGGGCAGTCGCTGTATTCGGGAAGGTGGACGTCCTGGTCAACAATGCTGCCTACGTGTCATATGGAACGATCGAGGAGACAACGTCAGTCCATGCCTGCTTTGTTGAAAGATGGGCTGTATTCCATCGACTGACTGCTTCAGCAGACCAGAAGACACCTTGCAGCAATTTCAAACGAATGTGTTTGCTGTGATCAACATGTGTAAAGCGCTCTTACCTTTCTTTCGATCTCAGGGGTCAGGTACCCTTGCCAGCATTGGGAGCATCGGCGCACGGTTGAAGAATCCCTATCTGGGACTGTACCATGGGTTGAAGGCTGCACTGAGGAGTAAGTGGAAAGCTATGAATCATGGTGGCCTCCCTGTGACTGATACGGTGCTAGGCATGCATCTCGCGCTAGATGCCGAAGTTCGGCCATTAGGAATCAAGACGTTTCTGATTGAGCCAGGGCGTTTCCAGACAGCGCTACTCAAAGCTGGAGGCAACGTCAAAACACCCACTGACAATCTGATACCACAGTATGATCGTTTAAGAAAGGCAGCCGCAGAGAGAACAGCCAAAATCAGTGGACATCAAATAGGTAATCCGGAGCTAGGAGCTGAGAGGATATACGAGGTGTTGACGGTAACGGCAATGGCCCAGGGCAGAGATGTGCCGCTGGAACTTTTGCTTGGAAGCGACTACAACGTGACGAGGGAAATCCTCTCTGAAGAAATTCAAGCCGTCGAGGAGTGGAAGAATGTGAGCTGTTTAACGGACTTTGTTGTAGGAATCTCAGCCTAGCTTATCTTAATTTGATATCCTCAACAGGCCCTTCAATGGATTTGATGAACCCTCTAATATCTCATGTCCGGCACGCTTCTCGAGGACCATCCTTTCCAAGGTGTTCCCTAAAAGAAATTCAGGGTTGATCGGTGCCCCAAAGTGAATTGGAGCCGCGGACGCGTGCCTAGGATATGCAGCGGCCTCTTCTATTGTAGAATTTCCGCTTGGTGATGTTGACCTGGTCACTTCTGCCGCTCACGTGACCGGACTGCTTTTAATTCATGTCCTCTTTGCCCACAAATGTCAGGGCCGCGACGACCATTGCATCCACTCCCGTTTTCAACGTCGGCTGGATCACGGGAGCAAAATACGGACTGTGGTTGACCGGGGTGTTGGTGGGCGGTCCGTTCTGCATTTCACTCCACACGGCCGGGTCGTACCCGCCAAAGAACCAAAAGCAATAAGGACGGCTGATGCTCGAGCCCAAAATGCCAAAGTCTTCACTGCCAAGCACTTTCTGCATGTTCGGGACGTAGTCGTCGCCAAAGTACTGGCGGAATGAGTGGCCGATCTGCTCGACCAGCTTGCCCGCGTTCACGGTGAGCGGGAACGAGGATGTGGGCTCGATGGTCGGATCTTTGGGACAGTTGCCGGCAAGGCACTCCGCTTGGACGATACGCTTGACTGAGGCGAGGATCCGCTGTCGCCACTCAGCACTCACAGAGCGGATGTTGACCTTGAGCACGGCCTCGTCGGAGATGACATTCTCGGCCATTCCGGCTTGCAATGCGCCCACGGTGACCACGGCCGTCTCGTCCGGAGGGACTTCCCTCGAGACGATGGTCTGTAGCCTCACGACGATGTGACTCGCAATGACGACCGGGTCAATGGTAAAATGCGGCATGGAGCCGTGCCCGCCGGTGCCGTAGATGGTGATCTTGAAGTTGTCTGCCGCCGACATAATCGCTCCGGGTCTTGTCGTCACCTTTCCAGCGGGCAAGGGGAGGACGTGCTGACCGAGGACCAAGTCGGGAACAGGGCACGCGTACTTGGACTCGTCGTAGAGCCCGTCATCCACCATGGATTGCGCACCGCACCCTCGCTCCTCCGCGGGCTGAAACAGAAACACAATCGTCCCGGACCAGGTCTCTCGGGCCTTGATCAGCGTCTCGGCCGCCGCCAGCCCGCAGGTGATGTGGAAGTCGTGGCCACAGGCATGCATGACCGGCTTGACGATGCCGTCTGTGTCGCGCATCGTCTTCTTGCTGGCATATGGCAGACCGGTCTTTTCGCGCACCGGCAGGGCATCAATGTCGGCGCGCAGCAGAATTGTCTTGCCTGGGCCGTTCTTGAGGATCGCAATGAGTCCATGGCCGCCAATGCCGGATCGAATGTCGAGGTCGGACGATAGGTGCCGGAGATGTTTGGCGATCAATGCGGCCGTCTCTCGTTCTTGCGTCGAAAGCTCAGGGTTGGCGTGTACATGCTTGTACAGATCCTCATACGGCGAGAGGTCAGGCCGATATGTGTCCAGGATGGCCGAGTATGACGGTTGGTCGACGGCGCCGTAGTCACCCATGTTAGCTCTGACAATTCTGGAGATGGTTTAGAATGCTAACATCAGAGACCATAGAGAGTAACAGCGCTTCTGCCGAAATATGAGAGTCAAGGTCGGGTATCGCATTGGACATGGCTACTCCGCATCACCAAAAACCGTTATAGGAGAAGTCCGCATTCGACCCCTCACGTTCGGTCCGACCAATGAGCAGATCTGAAATCAGTGAGGCCGGAATCGGTCATGTTGAACTGAAGCTGAATGGGTAGAAGAATGTAAGAATACCTCCAAACAGCTATCTCTCGACTCCATCCATGACTGGTCGGATACTTCTCTGCCGACCGTGCTGCGCACCTCTGACCGTTTGGACCACATTCTTCCTCAGACTCGAAGCTCGTGCCTTGAGACTCGACGTTCGACGGAGTGGATTCTCGCGTCGGGCGACGATCAGGGCGTCGGCAGCTGACGATGTCGACGTAATGCGTTTGCCTGTCGCTTTCCCTTTTGCTCCGGCAATCATGCGGTTGAGTTTTGAGGGTCGTCGATGGAGCGCGGCAGAAGCAGAGACGTTCCTCTTGCGGACCACGGCTTTTTTCGAGAGCTTCGCCCCCTTGACCTTCAGTGGACTGGAACCTGCCGGCCCGTACACCCGGGCCTGAACGGCGGCGACCTTTCTTTTCTTGTTCAAACGGCTGGTGCTCTCTTCAAAGACTTCGGCAATCTTCCTCTTCGCACCGGCCATTCGACCCTCGCGCACCTTCTTCTCGTCACCCGGGTTTTTCTGTTTCTTCTCCTCCATCGTTCTCGGACCGAGTATGCCGCGGCAATTTTTGGCACCACATCGGCATTGTTGCACGTTTTTCTGTGAGTAAGGGTCAAAATTGTAGTCGTACGTGAGCTCTTCTCCGGTCACGATGCCGTGGTCGCCGGCAAAAAGGGCCATTCGTGGCTTTCCTGCCACGGTCCACTTCTCCATTCTGCAGTTGGGTTCGCATGAATGGTTGACAAAACGGGCGATGGAGCCGCGGGTGGCGTCGATGATCATGTTCTGATCGAACAGCATGAGATAGTAGCACTGGCCGGTCAGCACCGACCGGGATTCAACGTCACACCAGACTTACCTCGTTATCCTTATAGATCGTTCTCATCCTCGATTCACACTCCTCCTGGGTGATGATCTCACCTGTATATTCGACAATGATCTGGTTGGGCTCAAAGGTTCGATTGCTGCGCACCCCGTAGCCTCGGTCTACCGTTTTGATCACTTCGACTCCAATGTTGTATTTGCCGCCTTTCTTGATGCGCTGGCGCAGGCCCTCAAAGGGGCGATTCCCGCATTGTTCTTCGGTGAGATTGCAGTTTCGGCTGTCGCACTCGTAGTACATGAACCGGTTCATGCAGTTGTGGTCGCATCCCGTGTCGGGCTTGCACATGCAGGTTGAATCTCCTTCGAACTTGGATGTGCGCCATCCTTGCGCCGCATCGCCCACAAATACATTCTTGTTCGTCTTGCGCCATTCATCCGGCTTGGGCTGGCCCGGAGGGAGAGGAGAGAAAACGTCAAAGGGCAGTTTGAAGTCACGGCCCTGTGTGAGAAGACGTTGGCCAGCAAACATGGGTAATGGCATGACCGTATTCTCCCTCTCAACCTCCATCTCCTGCGGCACGCTTTTCCGTTTGTTGTTGTTGTCCGTCAGACGGGAATCAGTAGTTCGACTTTGCCCAGCATACAGCCCAGACGCAAGCCACTTTTTCTCATGTCTGGCGATACATGATGTTCGGGGGGACCTTTCTGTCGCTAAGTCACCTTCGCTGACCCGCCGCTTCTTCGAATCAGTGCCAAATCCGGGCAATGGTTCGGCCATGCTCCTCGGTCTCAAGTGGGCGGTGCGCTCCGCCAACCTGTTCTTCCGCTTTCCCAACACATTGGCCGCCAGCCCCGAGACGAATCCACCGGCTTTCCCCAGCATGGACACCCTCGACGAGCGGCGTGTGGCCTTCTCGTCCGCAGCCTTCCACTTCTCCTGCCGGCGCCTCGCATTCTCTTCCATGTTGGCCTTCTGCGCCGCCGCTCTCTCGGTGTCAACCTCCTGAACCTCGACGTTGACCGTGATTAACGATTCCACACTGTCATTCTTTTCAAGGTTGGCACGCGGGAAAAATTCGCCCTTGCTACCCTTCGCAAACACATTGGACATGTTCCACGGGAGGTCCAACGCGGCTATTCCTTCCCGGACCAGGCTTGATTGACTTGCATTTCCCGGGTTGACCAATGTTTCCCCGCTCACGGTCCTGTTATTTCCCGATTCGTCTTCCACCGAGTCCAGCAGGGCATTATGACTATGGGCCATTGCCAGCCCCCGACTGACGCGTTTCGGCCGGCCCTTGGGCACTTGTTTGACTCTGACGACCTGACTGCTTTGGCTCGAAGCATCTGTCGCGCTGTCTGAAGGCGTGGGAAGCTGAGGATGTCGATCCGATATGTCGACGACGATCGTGTCTCCGTCAACCTCGGACGAGGCCATGCTGACACTTCTTCTCAGCTCCGGTTTGCCTGCCGATATCGACCCTCTTTCCATGGCCTGTGCGAGAGAGGATCGGGGCTGGAAATCTAGGAGAGTCTGCCGAAGAGGCATGCTGCTGGAAGGAACGTCGGACGCGGTGCGGCGCGTGCGAACTAGCGTGTGTAGAGGTGAATGATAGTGGCATGTAATAAGTCGGTTGCAGCAGTCCTTGGAACGCGTGGAAAAGACGTGTAGATGTAAAGATGGTGTGCTGAGGCTGTGATATGTGAGAGTCGCGTCGGATTATGTACATTAACCGTGAAACACCATGGGAGCACTAATCTTCAGCCAATCGCGCCGGGCGGGCCACCATCTGCACCGCGACCACAACATTCTCAGGTCATCCCCTGGATGCTGGGCAACATGCATCACTGACAACATAATGGTCCCGACCACCTGGTGATACGGTCTTCCTGCTCTGCTCAGACCAGCCATGCGGACACGACCGTGAAATGTGAGGACAGGTACAGAAATGTTGTACACATTGGCTCTCAACAGTTCGCTACTCGTACACTAATCATCTGGGCTCTTTTCGTGGAAAGATCCGGCCTGTGGGTCCTTCAAAAGACTTTTGCCTGCTTTGAACCGGTTTCATCTCCATACTACCGTTCCGTGCTTCCGGCACAGACGCCTGCCGCGCGGCTCGCCTCTGACCAAACCGTTGATCGCCGTGCTGGTACGCCTTTTTGAAATGCATATACGTCGGCGGTTTGGGCCGAGCCAGGACCGCGATCCAATTCTTGATGAAGTTGCCCTGGGTAAAAGGTCGGTGTCTTTCTGCTTTGGGAAACCTCCGCGACGCAAGATATTCCCGGGTCGTCTCACCCTTGCCCATCAGTAAAAGATGATACCCCCACAAGGCGGCGGGGTATGGAAAAGCCAACAGGCCGTAGATAAACATGGCGAACGGGACCCGGCAGGCATTGATCGCTTGAGAAGTCGAGATATGATGCTGATTTCTGTATGCCAGAACATGTCCGAGGCTCGCAAACGCCAGTAACAACCCTAAGATGGTGGCCGAGCTGATAAATGTGAAGAAATATCGGTAATTGCGCCGGCCGACACAATTGTTCAGCCAAACGCAGTGGTGGTCTAAAGTGTCCACGCAATTGTCACACACGCGGCAATGGTAGCACCGCGGCGGCCGCCAAATGTTGCACGTCTTGCAGTACTTGACCGGCACATCCATGGCCGCCGTTTGAGACGTCGCGAGCCGCACCATCACCCAATCATTCATGGGAGGCCCGATGGCCAGGGGGTCGCTGTTCTCGTCCGCTGGAAAGGGGTGGACATTCCTCGGAAATATCTGGAGCAGGTCAGCATGACGGCGAACGGCAGGGACAGTAAGTCCGGTATGCGTACGCCGGGATCAACCACCGAAGCGTGGAAAAAGGAAGACGAGCACACGAAAAACAAATACGCAAAAATGATCGGAATCGCCGGGGACACATGGTGCCACAGCCATGCCGCGCTGGTTCCTCGTCAGCATGCCGTCTGGCCGGAGGCTGAGCTGGCCCACTCACGAGTACACAAAGAAAAGCACCGAGGGAAGGACGAGGATGACTCCGGTAGCAATGTTGACGGGCCGGTCGCGCGCGTTCTGCAGACGTCCGCCCCACCAGAAAATCGTGTTGCCCTCAAAATACTCGTAGTTTTTGCCTAAATCGCTCTGGACCGGCGCCGGTTCGTGGCTGGTCGGTGGTAATCGGGGAGAGGGTGCGTTCGACGAAAGATGCTCATGGCCCGCCTCCAAGCGATGTTTGCTCGTGAAGCTCAGGCCAGATCGGAAAGAGAGAGGCGATTTTTGTGGGAGCTCGCCCGATTTGCGAGTGCTGGCTAGACTCAGGTGAGTTGGTCGCGGCGGCGGCGGCGGTCTCGAACCACTGTGGACCAGCTGGGTTTCGCCCTCGTGATGGGAAGCGTCTTCATGGGATGTGGTGTCAAAATTTTCCGGCGCTTCGGATTGGGTGTATTCTGTCGTGAGGGACGGAGCGGGACGATGGTTTTTGGGCATCGCATGAAAGGGCCCCTGGCGGCTGGAAGCCAGACTCCCGCCGTCATCATCACTCGCGCCACCAGGGATCGGCGCGGGCGGCTGGACCGCTCTGCCCGTAAGAGGCCTTCTCAATCTTTGCGCCTGTAGTCTCTGCGAGCTCATAGGTTTGAAAAACCCCTGCGCCGTCAACGACGGGACATGTGTCCGACTGGCCTGGCTGACAGGACTTTGAGGACGACTGGAACCGGCCGTACTCGACGGAGGCGCTGAGCTCCTCACGGAGCGATTGATCGGCTGTGTGCTGGCCCGAAGGTGCGCATATCCATGCTGAGAGACGGGAGCACTCGGCAGGGTGGGTAAAGGTGTCGCGCCCGACTGCGGTCTTGAATGGTATCCATCCTCCGAGATGGCTGAGGAGATCTCACTCAGTGCCGTCGACGGTCGCCCTGCCATTTATGTACCGGGCAGGATCAAAGGCAGCGATCTCGTCACCAGTGCGACAAAGCTTGCATGTCGCACAGCGTAAATCGGCACTCTAGATGGAAGGAGGCAGCCGAGTGGGAATGCACCGAGCATGCGCACGCCGGTCGGTGCTGGATCTCGCAAACCCCAAATTTGAAAAGACGGGCTAGGAGAACAAAGGGATGCCCATTGAGATGACCGACGTGATGTCGTGAGGATATAGATTTGCCCTGGGCTGACCGTATATGTAACTCCTCAGGGGCTGTCTGCCAGGAGTCGGAGTAGGCGTCGATCATGATCGGCGCCGCAGTGGCATTGATTGGCTCGAGAGCACAGCAGCTTCCATGCCAAGATCTGCTGTCAGGCCATCTCCAAGTTCGACGTCTCAAATCCCGATTGCTTCCACCACAAAGCTCACCACGAAGGATCTCAGCTCCAACCACGATCGATCGACCGCATAACAATGGCATTCGTTGCCTCAAAGGTACTCCAAGCGGCAAGCAGTGCTGCAAAAGGAAGTGGAAGAGATACCGTTCTGAGGAAAGGCGCCAAGCGGGATCCTGAGCTCTACGTACGTTCGGAGCACAGGCAGGCATCCTGAACGCTGCTGACGGCACTAGATCTTGCTCGGGATCATGTCTGGAGCTTTCGGTCTCGCCGGCTTTTACTTTGGACGCAAACCCACCACGGCCACGTCGGAAGCCTCAGTGTCGGTTGCCCGCAGCTCCATGCCTTGGGAGGTGGAGCATGAGCATGAAGATACCTCCAAACATTTCAAATATCAATATCATCCCAAGGGTGACATCAGCCAGGCCCCGAGGAATGCTCCCAGTGCGTTGAATACGGTCATCATCCCCAATGTGACTCTGCCCAAGGTGAGCAAGTTCCCGGAAGGATCGGTCAGTTCGGGACTAACACCAGTGAAGGCCCTGCATGACATGTTCAACAAATGGGGCAAGGATGACTATTAGAGAGGCGCGACACCTGTGGTGCGAGGAGACATTTGACCGACAGGACAAGAAAGACGCGGGTCAGTGAGTGGAGAGGACCGGGCAGCGCGGGAGTGACTGTACATACTGCCACTGTTGAAGAAAATGAACAACTAAAAGATGCCTTCTTCAGAGACCACGATGTTGGTGCTGGAATAAGGCGTGCCTGAGTATCTTGCAACGTCTCTGAGCTCTAGCCTGAAGTTGTCGGGCCAGCGTCACTCAACCGCCGCGTAGATTCGTGTTAGGCATTCATCTCGTCATGCTGGATTTTTCAGGCAGACAATGAATAGCGGTCGGAGTCGGGGTGGACTGAGCTGTTAATATGCCAGGATCTGGGAAGTCTGCAGCCAGCTCACCCTGCTTTGGGGATCTCAGCTGCCGCCGCTTTGTGCTCACCCCGGTCGGGTGAGGCCACCCCCAACCCCCTGCGTCCAATGGTGTAATGTTATACGAGCAGTGCTGGAATCAGCCCTCCTACAGCAACACCATAGGTCGCGTATTGGATGGAAGAAGGCCTGCAGGAGGGAAAGGCAAGGGGGAAAAGTTTGTCTACTACGTCGTTCAGTTTACCATGAGGCCCCCAAAATCCATGATCATTCCTTGCATCTTTGATGCGTTCAATACTCATACAATCTAAGATACAGTAGAGTCTGCGTCATCACCGTCTTCTTCATCTTTGATGTTCATAAGTCATAAGCCTTAGTGTCATACAGCAAGCCTGGGCCCATATCGTCGTAATTCTTTGTGCAAGAACCGAGCTTGGAAGCAAGGTCTACCAAGTCCGAGTTGAAAAGTCATTGCAAGCAACAACTAAAATGATCGTGGTGATGTTTGTGGCTGTTCCCTTCGACCAACCACTCCATCATAGGGAGCCCCTATGTGTCCGGAACCCCAATGAAAAATTTGAGGAGAGATCGACGATCGGCCAGAGTACCTAGGGGATCCAGTCCAAGTGCGGTCAAGATGGCGTCAATTTGGGCTTCGTCCAGAGCGGCAAGGGCGGCGCAAGTCTGTGGGAAGCCAGGAACGACAAGATTCGTGAATGTGTCATGAAGTGCAGTAAGAGTAGACCCTTGGTGCTTTGCAGCAGAGTTCTGAAGTCTGGCGATGGAATTAAATTCGCTGTACAAATTTCACCAGTTAGCAGCTAATCGAGACGTCACTACAAGGGATTCACTTACCTAGCACGTTGAGTGGTGCGGACGTTGGCGAAATTTTGATCCATCTGGCGCTGCATTTGCTGCTGGGCCTGAAACATCCGCTGTTGCATTTGAACGATCTGTTGTAGCTGTTGGCCTTGTTGTTGTAGCTGTTGGCCTTGCTGTTGTAGCAGTTGACCATGCTGTCCCATTTGGTTTTGCATCTGGTCCAGACGGTTGATGATTGCATCGCCCTGAGCGAGAGCTGGGATGTTTGCAAGTCTGCCCAGCTCTACGCCGGCATTGTGGAAAGATTGTTCGAGGACTGGGATATTCGGCTGTGGGCCGAGAGGAAGTCCATGTGCAGGTTGATGGGGGGCTGCCATGGGTGAAAGACAAGACGTATGAGCGAAGAATATAAGAGACCAAGTGTGTACGGCAGGAGAAGATGAAAGACGGTTGTAGATGAGAAGAGGAAGACCGACGGCTCCGCCGCACATGTGTCCTGGCGCGTTTTTTCTTGACGCGTTCCACTTTACACCCACCATCTTCAGTTTGATCATACTCAACCATCTTGTTTGCTGCCTCTCAAATATGACTTCTAACATGGAGCTCCGCATAAAGATGCCATGTCCGACTTCCAGACACGTAAATATTCAAGTAACTGGGGAAGAGAATCGTATCTCGTCTGGCCTCCTTGACTCGGTCCTCGATGATGGGGGTCAACACCGACTCCACGAATGGTTTCAGATCATTGGTATTTAGGAACCCACTCTCCAGGAAGCCCGCTGTTAAGTCGTTGACTCTCGTCCGGCTGAAGGATTGAACAGGTCTATCCGCGCTGCAACAGCAGCAAACGATGTGGAGGAGTTACCCCTCAGGCGTCGACTGAAAGGTGGGAATTCTCTGGCTCTCGAGCGAGAGCCACAACAACTCTTGTCCAACGACCAAGAGAAAAAGTTGAAGAAGTGGATCACGGACCTGGAGGCGCAAGGACACGCTCCCAGCTTCTCGCAGATCCGAGAACTCATCGCCGCCATGAACGGAGCATCAGGCGGGCCTACCCAGGTCGGCAAGAACTGGGCCAGCCGCTTCCTTCGCCGCCACCCGGACATCCGCTCCAAGGTAGGCAGGAAGATCCTCATCTACGTGTCAAGTCCACGTCGTCTGAGGCCATTTCGACTTGGTTTGAGCTTTTCCAGCGTGTCCAAGCCAGTACAAAGTGAAGCCAGAGAATGTCTACAACAGGGACGAGACCGGCATTGGCCTCGGGGTCTGCGACAACACGAGCCTACAAAAAGTCGCCGGAAAATCGGGAATGGGTGTCTATAATCGAGACAATCTCGACCGAGGTTCGACCAGGAAAAGGGACACGCGTCTGGGGGAGGAATATCTGCTTCAACCAGGCCAATCCGATGTCGTTTGAGGTCCAGCCATTCGGGGAGACAGTGTATTGATAATCTGGGACCTCCTTGTCGCAAAACCAGGTCGACTGGAGGCTTTGTCATTTGAAGATCACCAGTGGTTGCAAACGTCGTCCATGCCATGTTTGGCCGCTTCCTAGGATCGCTTCTATTCGTCTCTCATAGTCTGACGGATGGTGGATCTCGTGGTTGCCGTTAGGATTCGGAGTGATCCTGGTTCTGACTGTGGTTCTGGGTTCGTTCGTGCATGCGGCAAGGAATTATATTGAGTATTCGACCTGTCTACCCATCTAGACTACTCCCTGGTTTTCAGCTGTTGTATTTGCCTCCACGACTATTGGGGCCGACCCAAACCCCTCACGCCCAGGTAATTCCTTGTTTGCTCTTAAGCATGTGTCATCAGGCTTCCCTGTGTTAGGACGACACCACTGAGTCCTGCTAACTAGAACTCTCGGCCTCAGTGCGAGTGAGGTAGCCAGGTCCTGTCTCTCCACACCCCGACATGCGCATCCGTCCTCTCGGGCCACGTAGACGATCTCTTCGGTCCCCAATGGACCAGCAGTCACCGCCATTACGCACCACGCCCCGCGAGCTCACCAGATGGTTCCGCTCGTTTCGCGTTACCTAGCGATGTCTCCCTCCTCCAGGCCGTCCATGTCTCGTCAGGAGGAGCTCATGACCGCACCCGCGCCGGCAGCGTGGTCGACCCCCTCCCACTAACCAAGCTTGTGTCCCTTGCTTCAAGTATGTCCTTCAGGTGGCTTATGTCTTTCAGCGAATGTCTCTCTTTGGGACCGTGCGAAGGGGTGCCTGTGCTCGAGGCTTAACAACGTCTTCGAGGACTCCTTCAGCCGTAGACGAAGGGGGTGCCTGTTCTCGAAGTTTAACAAGGTCCTTCGTCGGCGACCGGAGCTCGTCGAAACTATTCCCAGTCTTAACAGGGCCTGTCGTCCATACCCGTTGCAGGTTCCCGCCATCCTCGTGCCGTCCTTCTGGGCGTCATCTCAGACGCGTGCAAACTGGGGGTGTCCTGTCACGTCAATACGGCGATACCACATCCACTGGCTGATAGGGCCGGCTTCGGCCTAAGTACGAGTCAGGTGTCGACGTATCGGATAGCTTTCCTATCCCATATCCCCCTTTTTTGTGTGTGTTTGCAATGTAGCCCGAGCATTGTAGATGTCGTGAGGCTGCGTCGTTGTCCTAGAGGTGCTGGCGATCAGCATTGCAGTGGTGATCGGTCCGCAGGCGCCGGCGAGGTGCTTCCGCCTGCTGATGATGGCGCACAAATTGCGTAATACGGTTTGTCGATGTTGGTACACCCGTCTTCCGGGCCCAGGAATATGTTCCTGGAGATGCGTCCCGGGAGACACGGCAAGCGTTCAGACTCACCTCACCTCGCCTCTCTCGTCAGCTGGACCTAAACTCGACCATTCACCGGCACAACCGTGGAACTGGCGAGGGTAAAGGAAGCACTCTTACTGTGGCAGTTGGATATGCTGCTCAGTGGGATACGTCATCAATGTGATGTACTAGTTAGTTAATGGGATGCGCCACAAACTGAGATGCGCCACACAATTGGACGGGCAACTACTGGGATGGGCCACGCACTCGCATGGCCCACACAATGGAATGGGCCACTGGATGGGCCACTGGATGAGATGGGCCACTGGGTGAGATGAGCCACTGGGTGAGCATGACCAGGGTCATGACATAGAGCAACGGTAGGATCCGAGGGCAGGAAACGTCCCGTAAGGACAGTAAAATTCTTGAGAACTCTTCGGCCGGCGGCCGAAGGGGGAGATGCCTTTTTGTACATGGAGGGCCGGTCAAACAGTGGCATTGGAAAAGACGAGCACGTCGTCTGCCGGCCATTTTTGGACCTTGTGGGTTTCTGGACCCCAAGTTAAGACGTGGGTCCCACAGGCTAAGAGGCGCACCGTCGCCAAAGAGTGAGTGGAAGGGTGAACGAGGAGGAGTCGAGGGTGAGCGTGAGCGCGACCGAGAGAAGTGGTGGTCTAAAAGCGGCGATGTCTGGGTGAGGGTCGAAGTGAGTAGCGCAGATTTGTGTCTTGAGCCGCCAAGACTAGATATTTCAAGGTTATACACCCCTTCCCTCAGCTACCACAGTTCGAGAGCTTCGTGTCCTCAGCTCGCAACTACACTGATGTCGCCTCTAAATCGACGAGACCTGGCTTTACTCGCCTCCATACTGCGTCCATCCCGTCCACTGCCAACGAGATGTACGGCAGCTGTGTTTCCAATCCGGCCAATGGCTGAAGAACATCGCCGGCATCGATCCTTTTCAGTTCTCAATCGTCCACCACCGAACTACCCAGGACATATTCCCCTTACTCATACGGAACGCGCGGCCCTGGCGGTCGGCAGCGCGATCACGTCACTTCTCGATCCCTACCGAGGCGATATGATTGCGGCATTGGGTGAGGCAACGGCGCAGCCATTCTTCATTTCGTGGTTGCGGAACCGGATGCTCTCTGACCCGACCGGTCGAAGAATTCTGCGAGATCGCCCTCGAATTACCTCGGCCACCATGCCGCTGGCGAAATTACGGCAAATGCCAGACAACAGCGTCGGAAGAGCGTATGCTGCATGGCTGGACCGCGAAGGCGTGACGCCAGACACCAGACTCAATGTTCGATATATCGATGATGAAGAGGAGGCCTATGTGATGCAACGCTATCGGGAGTGTCATGACTTTTATCACGCCGTGACTGGACTTCCCGTGTGGGCTGAGGGTGAGGTCGGTCTGAAGGCGTTTGAGTTTGCCAATACGGGTCTGCCCATGACGGTATTGAGCCTTGCGGCCATCATCAGATTGAAGCCGGTGCAGCGACAGAGAATGTTTGAAATCCATTTGCCCTGGGCCTTCTCTAATGGCTGGCGAAGCAAGGACCTGATCAACGTCTACTGGGAGGAAGAGCTGGAGACCGACGCCGCCGAACTGCGAGCGCGACTCGGTATCGAGCAGCCTCCCGACCTGCGAGAGATCCGGAGGAAACGGAAGGAAGCGCGGAAAAGGGAAAGGGAGGCACAGGCGGCTGTTTCGCCATCGAGTCCGGGACATTGAATGCAGAACATTGTTGGGTATCACAAATACAGACTTTCCTCACCCAGGATCATGCCTCATCCGTCAGATCTCTTTTAGCAGGTCGTCCAGGTCATCGTCATCCCATCCACCCCTCCGCACCACTTTCACATTCTCCAAAATCTTGCCTGTCTGTTTCTCGTGCTCGGTCAAGCTGGCAAGCATCTCCTTCAACTGGTCCTCGGTGACCTTCTGCCGCAGCTGGCCCGATCTCGCCAGCATGATGAGCCGATTCTCGACATCCGTGGCGCGTGATTCTTTCACCATCCGTATTCTTCCTAACCGATCCGCGGCTTCTGGTTCCAGGATTTGGGAAAGGATGGACGCCCGGGCTTCCGATTCCTGTTTTCTGCCGTGGGTTAGCTTGCGTGGGCTTGCATGCAGACCTGGCTGCCCTGCCCACCTCCTCTGCTCTTCCTCGTTTCCGCCGTCCGCAGGTCCGGCTCCTTGCTGCTTCAATTGGGCCAGTCGTGCCGCCCGAATCTGTAGATGTTGGCATAAGGAACCAAAGAGGGCATGAGATTCACCTGCGCTAGTTCGTCGTCGGCCATATCACGGAGATAGAAGGACGTTTGTAACGTGGAAGTTCAGGTGACTGTGCGGGAAATCTAGAATCACGCGGGGTATGAACGTGGTGAAGTGGTGAAGTGGCGCAGCGAGAGGCGTCAAAAGAGCATTCATGGGGTTGTGGCGCGGACCGGCCGGCAGGAGATGGAGAACAGATGGTGCCACCCACCAGGCCACCGCATCTGATCTGATCCAACCACGTTCCCTGATCATTTATTTCCCCACGTGGACCCAAGAGTGTGTTTTGTCGAAAGATTCGATATCCCACAGCCAGCTGCCTCCTCCATTCTGTTCGCGGGTGGCGCTAACAGGTCGGAGCTCGACGTCGCTCACGAAGCAAGCAGAATCACGAATCAAAAGTCAAGCATGCATGAGACGACGGTGGCATAAGACGTCGCAAGTCTTACTGCGTCGACAGACCGTTGACATCTCTGTTGGACACGGCTTTCGACTGTGACACCCTGCTATGCATGCCTGGATGTACCATGGCCCGTACTTAGGATCTTCGACTTCATCTCATTCCCGCTCCATATCTCTCGGTCCGCCGCATTCGACCTCGTCCCGCAATCCTCTTCCCAAGGCCAAGTCCATCGACGCTTTGCGCAGCATGGCCAAGGTCGAGTCGGCCCCGGGTTTGCCAGAGCCCGACACTTCTTTTCACACACTCGCAGACCCGCGCAATGCAAGTACTTCAGACCTGTCCCGGTCCGAGTCAACCTCTTCGCGGCATCCCGATCTGAGCAGCGAAGTGGCGGCTTTAAGCGACAAGCTCATCAGCGCCATCAATCACCAAACGTCCCTCGACGACAGTCTGACACAGGCACAACAGGAGCTAGAAGCATCACGGGCCCGGATCGCAGAGCTAGAGGCTAACACCAAGGCGTACGAGGACCGACTCGCTCGTGGAGAATTGATCAAGAAAGAGGATGCCGACCAGGTCAATCACAAATTGGCTGCAGAGCTGGCGGAAGAGAAGAAACAACGGACGTTGATTCAACAAGAGAAGCGGGGCATTGAATCAGAGCTGGAGACGCTGACGGCGTCACTTTTTGACGAAGCGAACAAGATGGTGGCATCGGCCAACATACAGCGCGACGCGGTGGAGAAGAAAAACCAGCAGCTCCGGGATCAGATCAAGGACGGAGAAGCCGTCATTGCGTCCCAGACGGAACAGCTGGCCGAACTGAAGACGCTGGTGCAGCAAATTGGTCCTGACTATCGACGAGATCTGGAATCTCCTCGGGCGTCTTTGGCACCATCAAGTCCGGGTCTGTCGCGGGACGACACCAGCCTGGCGCGTCTGCTCGAAGCCATGAACCTCTCTCCCATCACGCCCGACCACGGCGATATCGCCCCGAGCCCGTCGACCACCTTGACTCACCTCGTCAAACCGCTCTGCCGGACAGACATCCCGGCGTACGAGGACTTTCGACATCTCGTTCAGACGTCCCACTTTCGTTCACACAATCCGTCTCATGCGCCTTCACGGGCGGGATCTGGCTCTTATGGAGGTCTGAATGTCATGGGCCTGGGATCTTTAGCCAACAACTCCAGCCCAAACCTGTCTCAGACGCCACAGCCGGCAACATCCAAACTTGCAACCTCTCCGACGCTGCCGGGTTCGTTCAGTCCCAATCCCGATACCAAAGGCCCGGCTCCGCTCAAGGACACCCGATTTTTCAAGCGCATCCTGGTGGAGGACGTCGAACCGACATTGAGGTTGGACTTGTCGCCCACGCTCTCTTGGCTCAATCGCCGGAGTATTCTCGCCGCGTTCGCTGACAGCACCCTCATTGTCGAGCCATTACCCGAATCCGCGATAAAGCTGTATGGAAAGCACACGCCGTGCGCCATTTGTGGCGAGTCTCGAAAACAGAGCGAGAATCCCCGGACGCACGCGATGAGAGTGCGAGAAGACGAAGGGGCAACAAAGTGGTCAATCTGTACCTTGTGCCTGGAGAAGGTGAGAGGAGTGGGCGACCTGATCGCCTACGTCCGGATGGTGAGAGAGGGCGTGGTCAAAGTCGGGGACAAGAAAGATGAAGAGGAAGTGTGGGAGGAACTGATCCGGCTCCGAGAACGACTCTTCTGGGCCAGGATGGCCGGGGGCGTCGTGCCTGCATTCTTGCCGACAACCAAACCCACTCCGGTCACCGCCGACGGCGCCGAAGCCCCAGACGACGATGCCGCGAAGGAAAACAGGACTTCTGATCCATCAGGCGCCGGAAGCGCCGACGACGACGACAGTAAATGCGAGAAGGAAGCGGAGTTGCAGCTTCAGCAGGCATTGGATGAGAGCTTGACGACTTTTGATAATATTAAGGAGAAAAGAATGAGTGTCAACAGCAACGCAGCGGCGACACCACCCAGCACACCACCGAGAAAGAGGGAAAGTGGTGGCTTTCCGAAGATAAGTATACCGCGGTTGCCGCAGGGATTTTGGGAAGCTCAGGTCAATATTTTGAGATAGGCAGCAACGCGTGCCAATTCCTGAGTAGGGATTGTACTATAGTAATCGTTGTACCGTATAGAAGTGGCAAGCAAACCTCCGGCCAGAAAGTCGTCCAATATTGCAGGTTAAACTGCAATTGAACCAGTAGATGAACTTGAGCTTTGTTTGAATTCGAGGACATGGTTTTGTCAGAGTTTGTTCGATCGAAGAGCCCAACTTTGTTAACAGACTTCTGGTTTAGGGGACAGCCCAAATCCCCGCTAGTATACCTTTCTCGACATCCTCCACTTGGAGTATTTCGGCCAAATGCTATCCGCCCTCTTCCCACTAACTACTTTGAAGGTCAGACTGTCTAAAGATCGGCCGAATCGTGGCAGTCAGTCAAGTATAAGAGGGGCTATCCTCCAATTACCCAAAGGTCTGAAGTGTGAAGTATACGAGCAGTCAATGCCACTGCACCACCTACCGTCATTCTTCAATAGATATGATGCTCTTGGGTCCGACCCCGCTAATCCTTTGAGTCGGCTTTCACGTCGTCTCGCTCAAGTAGCAGCTTGACCACTGCCTCGTGCCCAAGACTTGCTGCCCACGACAGCGGCGTCTGGCCATCTTGATCCTTGCGGTCGGCTTCGACATCATCCCGCTCAACCAGGAGCTTGACCACTGCCTCGTGCCCTTTCCTTGCTGCCCACGACAGCAGTGTCTGGCCATATCGATCCTTGCGGTCGGCTTCGACATCATCCCGCTCAACTAGCAGCTTGACCACTGCCTCGTGGCCAAGACTTGCTGCCCACGACAGCGGTGTCTGGCCATCTTGATCCTCACAGTCGGCTTCGACATCATCCCGCTCAACCAGGAGCTTGACCAGTGCCTCGTGCCCAATACTTGCCGCCCACGACAGCGGTGTCTGGCCATATCGATTCTTGCGGTCGGCTTCGACATCATCCCGCTCAACCAGGAGTTTGACCACTGCCTCGTGCCCAAGACTTGCTGCCCACGACAGCGGTGTCTGGCCATCTTGATCCTTGCGGTCGGCTTCGACATCATCCCGCTCAACCAGGAGCTTGACCATTGCCTCGTGCCCTCTCCTTGCTGCCCACGACAGCGGTGTCTGGCCATATCGATCCTCGCAGTTGGCTTCGACATCATCCCGCTCAACCAGGAGCTTGACCACTGCCTCGTGCCCGTTCCTTGCTGCACACCACAGCGGTGTCAGACCATCTTGATCCTCCGAGTCAGCCGAAATCATGACATTTCCTCCTGACCCAGGCAAAAGCTTCTCTGACAAATGCAATAGTCCAAACCTTGCTGTTAAATGTAAGCCAGTCGTTTGTATCAGAACTAATCGTCTAATACGTTCGTCCGACGCCTGTGCCACTGATACTGACACTATCTGATGAGCAGAGGATACCAAGTTGTCATCCTGGAGGAGATATAACGCAATTTCGGACACTTCCTCTTGAACTTCTTGCGCATGGAGTCCCCAATGGCAAGCAGCATAATCTAAAAACACATTCTGCTCGACTCTGGTCTTCAAGTTTTTTCGGCTCGCACAGCTCCCGCTTCTGAAAGTATGGTAGCAGAGGTAAGTAAGACACGTCGAGGCGATCTCCTGTTGAGCACTTGGAATCCAGTCTTCCCGGATCTGCTCGAAATATTCTTGCGTCGTGTAGTGGACGAGACGGATGATGTTGCTCTCCTCGTCGACTGTAACCAGACCAGCGCAGACGGAGACAACATCTTCCACGTCAGGAATGTTACCTAGGTCCAGTTCCTCTTTGCCTACCTCCACTGCTAAAGCATGGCATAGTTCTTCTGTCGTGAGCGGCCTCTGTGCGTACGTGATCCAAGAAAGAACGCTCTTGGCTAGGGCGCGGTCGTCAGGTAATTGGCCTTCTATTCTCGTGATTGCGTCGTCATAGGCCTTATGAAGCGCTTCGGGGCCCTTCGAAAGCTTCTCTAGCGTCGACTGGACTTTGGACTTGGTTCTCTTGTCAAGAAGCGAGTCGATATGGAGACGAGCGAGAAGAAACCTGCAGAGTTGTGAGCTAGCATTGCTCAAACGTGGATACGAAATACTGACATGCCATCTACTGCTTCGACAATTTTATCCTCCACAAAGCGTTGCAGCCCGCCATTACGTTGGACGCAGTTGGGCAACCGGAATACCTGGCCCCTGACGAATGCTTTCACATCTTCATCATTTGCTCGAACCTCCAGCCAGGGAATAAGCCCAAATTTGTTTTCTATGTCCGGAATGAAGCGTGAAGTAACCATGAGACGGAGATTGGCTTTACTTTGAAGATCGTGGAGCTTGGCCAAAAGCCGGCTGCGGCTGCCATCCGTGTCTGGGAGTTCATCCAGAGCATCAACAGCAACATAGACGCTGGAGTAATTGGCGAGTACAGATTGCAGAGTTTTGGAAATCTCTTCGAGCGACGGCCTCGTGTTGTGGGGGAAATGGTCGTCATACAGACGTTCTATGGGCTCTGCAATGATTGGTCGGGCCCGCGCCAGTTGCTTCAGGATGGCAGCAAGTAGAGTAGTGGCGGTGCTGTCTTCTTGCGCTTTGTAGTTGCAATAGATATAGGCTACTCCGATGGTGTCGCTTTGGACTTCTCGTAAAAGGTGGTCAATCACGATGGCGGTCATCATCGTCTTCCCCGCGCCAGGCATTCCGGGACAGAACAGCGTGTGATTCGATCCATGAACCCATTCGGCGAACTGGGAAGAGTCAAGGAACCATTCACCAGTTCCTTCTTGTCTCTGGGCAATGAAATCGGATTGCTGAGCTGGGAAGTTGGTCGAAGATATCCATTCCAAAATGATATCGCGCCGTTGATCGACGTGCTCTTGCCGAATGGCCTTGATGCCTGTTTCTAGAGCAGGTATCGATTGTTTGATATTGTTGGTATCATGCTTCATCGCTGTGGTGTTACTGTCGATTGTGTCTATGCTGCTTTTCATGGCTTGAGACAGTTTGCTAAAGAGGTGAGCAATATTACCTTCGAGTGACCAGGAGACTGACAAGTGGTCCATTTCCAGAGCCACCTGGACGAGCGATTTCAAACGTTCTATTCTTGACAGCACACTAGCAACCTCCTCTTTCCGAAACGTCCATGTCAGGGCATTTCCCACCTTCTTGATTCCGCTTCCCCTTGTCTTGGACTGAAGTTGTTCCAGCGCATGCTTGTACTGATCGAGAGGCCCATGTTCGACACTGAGTGTCTGGACCGCCGCATACCACGCTTCGTCGGAGCGTTCTTCAAGTCGGAACTTTAGCTGGATAAGAAGACTATTAAGGTTCGATGCCTCGATTGCACACTGTTTCCAGTCTTTCGGGGCGTCTTTGACGTCGTGCAGGTACTCGATCACTTTGCTCGTCAGCTGGAGGATAGCGATGACGCTGGCCGAAATGCTGAGCGGGTCCATCCGACAGCGAAGTGCGACCAGCCAGGCTGGCAAGAGCAGTAAGCCGTGAGAGTTGCTGCAGACATTCAACGGGCTGAAGAACGCGGTGCTTGCCCCTCCGCGGCGATCTGAAGATATGGCCCATCTGCAAGGCGGACTGCACAGTGGCTGAAAAGTAGCTGCAACACGGCTGACAAGGCAAACACCAAGGCAACTACCGATATGCAGTGAAGCGCATCAGGTGACGGATTCATCCACAGATGGTAATCGATGTCAAGAGTAATGATTTCAAGTCCTAAATTTACGAATAATCGCGGCAAAAACCATGGTTACTCCTTTCACATCTTTATACAGAACGAACCTAGAAATACCCTCCGAAGCACTCACTGTGGCAGCGGCAATATTTGTAGGTGGGCGACTTCTTGGCACCCGGTTTCCAGGGCCCACTAGAGAAGGTTATCACTAAACGTTAGTGGTATAAGCCTAGAGCGGGCAGCGCCGGTCAGACTCCTAATTCTTGATCATGTTTATCATAAGAGATCTCATGGCCAGCATGACTAGTCCTGGGGATATGTCTGATCCCTCCTTAGCCCTCAGATCCCAGCTTTGCCTCAGATGTCGAAAGATCGACCTTGGGCCATTTGTATCATCGTCGTCGTCGCGTCACTATACTGGTGGATCCTATCTATCACAGCTTCGAAAATCTCCCTCGTGTCCGCTCTGTTCTCTGATCCTGTCGTGTCTCAGTTCCGATCCAGAAGTAGAACGACTCGATGAGGGTTTCTGTGTGGCATTTTGGGATGAGTTGGGCCTGGCCAGATCCAGGAATCACATACATCCTGATGCCGTTGTGAATCGACTCTGGTTCGTCATAACTTATAAAGGTGAATCTTGGACGACAAAGAGATATTCAACCTCATATATTCATGGTATCCAGCTTCTGAGCCAGGGATCCGGGTGGTCCTCACTGCTTCGTGGTCGGAATATCAAGTCAACTTTGGATATCCCTCTTCTGCAAAGGTGGCTGTCTCTCTGCGAGGGTCGACACTCGTCCCGCTGTGTACCGAACGAGCTGAGACGGAGACGTGGTCTTTCATTCCGCGTCATTGATGTCAAAGCTCGACGTGTAGTCAATGCGCCACAGCGGTGCCGCTATGTTGCCTTGAGCTATGTTTGGGGTAACGTCGAACAATTACAACTGACCGAAAAGACCAGAGATCGGCTACTGCAAGACGGAGGCCTCTCAGATACTCACCAACATATTCCCTGGTCCATTCAAGACTCACTCCTGCTGTGCGAGCAACTTGGTGAAAGATATCTTTGGGTGGATGCTCTGTGCATTATGCAAGACAATGAAGACGATCGCGAGACCCATATCCTTTGTATGGGTGACATCTACAGCGGGGCCGCCTTTACGATTGTGAGCGCCGCAGGATCTGATGCCAATGCGGGACTCCCGGGTGTGCGACCAGGATCACGCCGTGTCTTGCAGTTCACGGCCAATGTGAACGGAGTCGAGCTCATCACGGCCCAATGTCCTTTTCTGTGGGCGGTGTCCAAGTCAACATGGGATACACGGGGATGGACATTCCAGGAAAAGGTGCTCTCGAAGAAATTGCTGATCTTCACAGAGCACCAGGTTTTCTATCACTGTAATTCCGCGACCTGGTTCGAGGATACGGTCATGGAGAGTGAAGACCAAGACATACAACTCCAGCTTCAGGAATCCTCACACGCGAAGACTCTTCGCAAGGCAAATTCTGATGAACCCGCCTTTACACAGTACTCCACACTGATGCAGGGTTATGCAAAGCGCCATTTGTCCCATCAATCCGATGCCTTGGCTGCCTTTACCGGAGTTCTCGGGAGTCTCAGCACCAGACTTGGTGACCGCTTCATTTGGGGCCTTCCAGAGTCCCTGTTTGATGCAGCCATGCTATGGCGGTCACATAACCATTTTCCTGACCGTCGACGTCCAGAATTCCCCAGCTGGTCGTGGGTAGCCTGGACGGCCGGAGAAGGAGGTGCCCCCATTCTCGAGTCTTTCAATGCCACGGATACCGTGTCAGAGCTGGTATGGTATGTGCTTGGTGATCGTGGAATGCCTTCTTTAATCCAAATGCAACCGAATCAAGAATTACCTCGAGACAATGTCAACCGGTCGAAATGGCGCCCGGATCAAGACCGTATCGTTCCGGCGCTCCAGCCAACAAGGGGTCCTGCCCGCGTGGTAATGTCCCACCTTTTGCGCTGCTGGACGAGTACCGCATACTTCGAGGTCGATTATGAGGGTCCAAAAACAGAAGAACGATTTGGATGTAGTCAGCTGGCTATTCGGGCTGAAGATGGCACAAAGATTGGGACCGTCTATTTGAATACTGAATGGCGCCGAACGCGACAAAGGCAACTGGAATTCATGGTCTTGTCTCGAGACATTTCGACGTGGGATAAGAAGTGGCAGAATGGACTTAATACACTTCTGATCGAGACCGTGGACGGAATTTCAGATCGAGTACAGCGACCGGTGGAGCCTTTTGATGAACAACGGTGGATCCTCGCCAACCCTGAATGGAAGCTGGTCACTCTCGGGTAACAATAGGATCATTCTGAATCCATACAAATTTGCCGATCGATCTCAATTGCACTCATATTTCTCCGCCACGTGGCCAAATGGTTCATATCTGGAGATGGACACACAGAGGCAGAAGATAGGTGGTTCTGTGTCCTCAGATACATGAAATTATTCTGCACGCATCCTCATTGGAATGCTGTGTCTTTCCTTCAACCTCCAGGATGACGCCACTTCGACCTTCTGCACGGTATGTCGAGCTATTTTCCAGCCATGTGATTAACGGCGATATAGGCAAAAGTCAAAGCGGGCCCCAGGGTAGGTCCGGCCCATGACCGAGGCGGTGGTGTTGCCCGCAGCGTAAAGGCCTCGAATCGGCCTTCCACCCTGATCAATCACTCGGCCGTATTCATCCGTGAGGAGCCCTCCCTTGGTACCCAGGTCACCCGGCCATACTTTGACGGCATAAAAAGACCCTCGTTCAATGGGCCCGAGAGCTTTGTTGGGTGTGCTTTTGGGATCTCCAAAATACAAATCGTACGCCGTTTGACCACGTCCAAAGTCCTCGTCTACACCACGGCGGGCCATGTCGTTGAAGCGCTGCACCGTCTTGTTCAGCGGCCGAGGATCAAGACCGATTTTGCCGGCGAGCTCATCGAGCGATTCTCCCTTGTACACATAGGAGTCGAGGGCCGATTGCGGCGCGAACCCAGGCAACAAATTCCCCAAAGGATACTTGCGTCGGTGATTGTTATCAAGGATCATCCAAGCAGGGATGGCAGAGACGTCCTGGTGACGCCGGTAGATGTCATGACCCACATCTATATACGACTGGGATTCATTCGTGAACCGATTGGCACTCGAGTCTACGATGATGGAGTGTGGGAGAGCCCGCTCAAAAAGGCAAATGATTCGATCCCCTGATGTTGGATCAAGAATCATGGGGAACCACCACGCATCATCCATGAGGGCCGTTGCTGCGCCGATCTCCATCCCCATCCGTATCGCATCGCCGGTGTCGGTCGGCGGGGCCAGGGTCCATTCTGTCGTAATCGGAGCCTTTTGGTATTTTGTTCTCATGTCAGCATTCCGAGCAAACCCCCCCGCCGCAAGCAGGACTCCTCGATTCGCCCGAATTCGAACCATTCTTCCTTCGCGCTGGACGACGGCCCCTTGGACGGCTCCGCCATCGACAATGAGCTTGGTGAATGCCGTGTGTGTCCACACAGGGTCTCCCGCTGAAGATTCAGGAGTAGCAACTGGCCCACGAGAGATGGGCCCATTCCCACCATTCGGTGCCCGAGAAGCCGTCTGGCAAATTTCCGCATCCCGAAGGCCTTGACCGTGAACAAGAAGTTGGACATCGAAGTCATGGAGCAAAACAACTTTCCGCCCTCATCGCTGTGGATCGGCAAATCCCCTCCCTTTCGACTATTCAATGGATACGTTGCCGGAAGCCTGTTGAGATTGAAGAGCGCTCCTTCGACACTGCGTCCTTCAGTACTTCCGCCGGGCAGGTTGGGATAGTAGTCTGGATAGTTGCCAGAGGCACGCCCCTGAAACCCCACCTCGACCAAGAACTCTAGCATCCTCGGCGCATTCTCTAAGAAGGCCAGTCTTCGAGCAGGAGATGACGCTGGTCCAATATCTCCGATGATCCGGTCCAGGTACTTCCGCGCCTCCTCGACGCTATCCTTCCGACCGAGAGCCTGTATATAGAGATTGTTGGGGATCCAAAGGCCGCCGCCCGACCACGCTGTCGTTCCACCAATCGTCTTGTCCTTTTCAATGACGATGGCACGGAAGGAGTGAGCATGGCTCCGCAAGGCGGCGCAGAGTGCCGCCCCTCCAGAGCCGACAATGAGAACATCTGTCTCCTCGTCGTACCGAGAGCCGCTGTAAAAGCGACGTGCGCCTTTTGTGTGGTCGCAGTGTCGGCCTGGCTTCGAGTCCTTTTCAGCCACGATGCACGGTACGCGAGGAATGAATGACCTGGGTAGCTGGGTGCCAGTATTTGGTTTCTTCCCGATATCATGACTCGGCCGGCCATCGTGATCATGAAGGACAATCCGGTCTTAAATAAGCCAGGCTCGTTGACAGTCCGCTATCACGCAGCCATGGTCGAGCGCTCCCAGAAAGAACCATCACTACCCATGACTGACCGAGGCCAATCGGGAGAAGAAGCTCGTATTGTCTGAGGTTGGGTTCCGGCTCTTTCAGAGTCGGCCAAAACAGTGATCGGCAGGCTGATTTAAGCTCCAGATATTGCCGACAGCCCGGCCAGCATAAAACGACTGACTGCAAGGGGAGCGGGGTTCAGTGGGGGACAATTGCCACAGCAAGTGTCCTATCCAATGATCCAATGGCTTGCGATCCTCCCTTGACTCGATCACGCTAAAAGTGCAGTGCAAAATCGCGTCTGGAAGGCTTCGATACGGTGCAGCACCTGCGGATTTGGGGGGTGAGCTCTCGCCGCCCTATGCTCTCCCCGATCGGAGAGAAAAGAAGACCATCCTCGACCACGGAGGGCCTGTCACCTTTTGAGACGAAGTCCATGGCGGCCCCAGTTGACCTGAGCCAGCTGAAGATGGAATGGTCACGTGATTCAAGGCTGGATGACTAAGAAATAACGCCAAGATAACGCCAAGACAGAGTGGAAGTACAGTATGGTGAGGGGACAGCCATCCAGCGCTGTGATTGGCTGCAGCATTCAAGGTCTTGGCGACGGCAAATCTCACAGCCAATCAGAGTGCTTGATTCACAATTCCTCCAGGATTCCTGAATCGAGGTGTTTTGCTGGGCCAGCCAGCAGTATCCGGGTTTGACCAATGCTAAAAGTATTACTGATGATCATCCCAGCGCCAAGGCCACAGACAAGGCGACGAAGAACATTGCAATATCCACCGCTCCAGCCTGAATGGCGCCGCCGGTCGCTGTACATCCGGCCCATTTGTTCAAAATAAATTCTTGGATAAGGGAGCCGACCAAGGCGAAGCCATAAAACCTAGAGCCAGACTCAGCCGCAAGATTATCTCGAATGTGTCAAGGAGGGGAGATGCATGCACAGAGACCAGAGGACCTGTGAGGGCCAATGCATTGGAACCGCTGAGAAATTTACTGATAAAGGTGGTCCGGGCGAAGGAACCAGCTATCACGTTGTTCGGGTACTCATAGCCGAAACTGGCGATGCCAGCAACGAAGATGAGCTTGAGCTTGTGAGCTCGAGCAAATCGTCACGCGGACAGATCTTACCCTGAAAGACGGATATCAATTTTTTTTCCTGGTTCCAGTTATGGCACTGAGCCTGGGGTGAGCGGTTCTTGGCAAGAGCGATCAGAGGGACCCATTCGGGCCGGTTGGTCTCGGTTACAGTGGCATCAATAGATTTCTGTCTTGTACATGTACAGAGTTCAACTAACACCAGATCGGACCTTTCTCTCACGGGTGCGTAGCAAGTCCTTGACCTCCATGAAATCATGTCTTGACCTTCTCGAAAGTTCTGTCTCCATTCAAAAGATGAACTTGGCGTATATCATCTAGCGCCCGCCCCATATCGCTTCACGCGTTGGCTTGTGCCTGCTTGGCTCTGGATTTAGTAGCTTTGGTTGGAGCGGCTTTGGCCTTAGTAGCTTTGGTTGGAGCGGCCTTGGATTTAGTAGCTCTCCTTTTGCGCTTGGTTGGAGCAGCTTCGGTTTGAGCAGCTTCGGTTTGAGCAGCTTCGGTTTGAGCAGCTTCGGTTTGAGCAGCTTCGGTTTGAGCAGCTTTGGTTGTAGCACCTTCTGTTGTAGCAACTTCGGTTGCAGCGGCTTTGGGTTTTGCAGCTTTGGGTTCATTTGTTTCCAGGCTTTTCTTAGCAGCTTCATACCTCTGGTACTGTTCCCAGATATCTTTGTTGACGGTCTTGAAAGGAATATAACTTTCTCGATGTTTGGGCCGTGGTGGATTTTCACTGGCAGGATATTCTTGACCGTCACGGCGTTCAGGCGTGATCCAGAGGAACTCCAGCTCCAGATCAAATTCGGAGAGATCAGTGATGCACTTGCCGTACTTCTGGAAGAATTTCTCACGGGAATCCGAGTGCGTCTCTGGTGCCAGTGTGACCTGAAGGGGGAACATCAACAATTTCGGCTTCTTTTTTTGGTTCGCCTTCGTCTTGCCATTCTTTTCCTCATTCGTTTTGTCATTTTTCCCCTGATTCGTCTCCTCATTCCCCTCCTGGTTCTCCTTGGCAGTTTCTTCCTGGCTCGTCTCATTCTCCTCCTGGTTCATCTCGCCATTCTTCTCCAGGTTCGTCTTGCAAGTCGTGACCTGGTTCGTCTCATCGTTCTTCCCCTGATTCGCCAGGCCATTCGTCCCCTGATTCGAATTGTCGTCCTTCTCGGGCTTGATCCAGAAAATTATTCCGTCGACAGCGGGGTAATTGAAACTGTCAGGTCGGTACAGCACCGGATTTTTTGTGACGACCATGTCGAACTTTGGGGGATCCTCAAGGCGTTTCAACTCCGTCCGTTTTGCGATTCCCTTGCCAATGGATAAACGCCTCGACCGGATAGATGAGAGTACGGCGTGTTCAATTAGAAACCCGACGACGGATGGGTCTCTGACAAAGCGGTCCAAGGCAAACAGAAAGTCGGTGTCGGCGAAATCAAGGCCCTTCCTAAGAAGGAGCTGGTCTGCCACAGCGTCGCGAGCTAGACCGCACGTGTAGCCACCATACCAGTAGTCCAGATACTGATACCGATAGAAATACCGATGGTCGACCAGGTCGAGGTGCCCTTTCAATCCATATGGTACCGGTTTGTGGCTGAAGCACGCCGTCACGAAGTCGCAATACCTTAAAAGTCAGTAATGTCACGAGAGTCCAATAAGTCGGACATACCACTGCCATCTCGACCATTGTCCCTCTGTGGCTTCGCTAGTTCTCTGCACGAAAGTCACAGCATTTTCATAGACCTCCTGCAAGTCGGTCACGGCTAAATTGATCTTTCCATCCACAACGCACGCGTCCAAGAGTAATGGGATGCGGCCGGTAGTGTCTTCAACTGTATCCCGATCGCTGCCGCCCATGTCAACGTTGCGATGCCGGTTCCACCACTGGTCCATCTCCGTCTAATCGAGTTAGAAGCCTTATTGTGAGATAAATTTTGAGATGGCTTACCCTATCCAAGCCGCCATAGACACGGAGCACACGGTTCGAGCTCTGTTTGTTGAACTCATCAAGGTAGTCTGTATCATTTGCAGAGGAGCTGAAGACTGTTTTGTGACATGAAGTAAAACTTCCCACCCAGTCACGTAGCTCTTCGCGCCTCTCTTTTGCTCCAAGGCCACCAGCCTTGAAAGCGTTCATCTGGTCAACGACAAATATAACCTTTTCTTGGGTGTATAAGAAGGCCAGGATCTCGTCCGTAGTGCTCATTTTAGTGATCTCGTTCTGGGTGGTGGGATCGTCTGCCCAGGCGAACAGCATTGCTGCTCGGACGTGTAAAATGGGATTCTTCAGCAACGACCGGCAATCCGGGATGTAGATGACCCGTTCATCTTGAGCAGCCAAATAGCAGACCAGGGCGGCCAGCAGGTGAGACTTCCCATAACCCTGGGTACCATAGAGCCAAAGGGCGGTGTAAACCTCACTGACTCGCATCTCCTCCATCTTTTGAAGAAGTTCTTTAAACTTCGTTCTTCCCACGTATCGCCAGTTTCCGTTATCCACCTTGAATCGAGTTGGCACCGAGATACCGACATATGGAAACGGAAGGGTGGCTTCAAATACGGGGTCGGAAAGTTTGTTGACGGCTCCAGGAAGATGATAAGGGGAATCCGGGTCGGAAGAGTCGTCAAGATCTTTAATTATCTCTCTGATGCGTTTCCTTCGCTCACGAGCTTTGGAGGGTCTCGACGATGTATCTTCCAAGTGAAGTCTTTTCAGCGAAATGGGTAGCTCCTCAGGCGCTTCTATTTCATCCCCTGTATATTGTTAGCTGTTGTCGGCAGGCTACACTGAAAATGTTTTTACCCTTCCTCTTTCGGCCTGCTGTCTGGTTCGATTGATTGCCTTGACACTGTTAGCTGGTGTCTGAGTTACGTCCATGGAATGAACTTACCATTCTTGACTTCATCCACAAGAGTCTCGAGTCCGAGACTGGCTACAGCAGACAGATGACACCTTTCATTGAAGAACCTGAAATCGGAGCCCACGAAGGCCATTCCGCTAAAGTTCAGTTTCCTAAAGGTATCCAAATCGTCACCTGCGAGAATGCTGAGGTTCCTTTGCTGGATCCACCGAAGCACTTTCTCGCTCTCCCAAGTCTTCATTTCCTCGATTGTGGGATTTATAGGTAGGTCTTGAGTCTTAGATTTGGATTTCACAGAGGCGTTGGATTTGAAAGAGGCGTTGGATCTCAAAGAGGCGGGCATCGCGACTGGCGTGCTCAGGTGTGGAATGAATCGACGAGGGAAAGAAAGGAAGAAATGATGTGACGGCCCGGCCGCGCCTAGATCCCGAGGGCTCTGAAGTCGTCGTGAACGTCTTGAATGCGATGGCGAGCTGGATCGGAGGAGGAGGAAAGCCGCAGTGTGGGTAGACGCTTGCAGGTTAGAAGACGTAAGTCGGAGTGAGGATGGAGGCAGTCAGTGAGGATGAGGCAGTCAGTAAGGATGGAGGCAGGAGTGAGGAATGGTAGCAGTCAGTGATGATGAGGCAGTCAGTGAGGATGGAGGCAGGAGTGAGGATGGTGGCAGCAGTGAAGATGGTGACAAGCAGTGAGGATCGCGCTTTACGGCGTTTGTGTCTTGGCGGTGCCAAGGCTGGACCTGCTGAACAAAGGCCCTATGGATTGGTCACGTGATTGTTGAGCAGTTGACCTGTTTATCAGGCAGCCAGCTCAGTTGACCTGAGCCAGTTGACCTAGATGACCAGAAGATGAGCTGGTCACGTGATGCCGAGCTAGATGACTATGAAATAGCGCCAAGACAGAGCCAAGACAGAGCCAAGACAGAGTGGAAGTATGAGTATGAGTGAGATGGATGAGATTGATGTCTGACAGAGGGAGGGCTTCGACTGAGCAGCAGATATTTATGTGCCTGATGTGCCATAAGTGCTTGGCAGGATCATTCACAAATGAATGAAGAGACAGCCGTTCAGCGCTGTGATTGGCTGCGGCATTCAAGGTCTTGGCGACGGCAAATCTAATAGCCAATCAGATGCTTGGTTCACAATTCCTCCAGGATTCCTGAATCGAGGTGTTTTGCTGGAGCAGCCAGCAGTACCCGGGTTTGACCGATGCTAACACTTATCCTTGTCGTCCAAAGTTCTGTCTCCATTCAAAAGATCCGCTGCCGTTGGCATTCTCTGATCCTCCGTCTGCTGATGAAATTGGGGACCCAGCGCTCGCCTAGCCCGCCTCCTATCGCTTCACGCGTCGGCTCGTGCCTGCTTGAGCAGCTTATAATTAGCAGCCCTTGTTTTAGTAGTTTTGGTTGTAGCAGCTCTGGTTTTAATAGCTTTGGTTGGAGCACTTTGGTCGGAGCGGCTTCAGTTGGAGCGGCTTTGGCTGGAGCGGCTTTGGCTGGAGCGGCTTTGGCTGGAGCGGCTTTGGCTGGAGCAGCTTTTCGTTTGGCAGCCTGGGGTTTGGCACCTTGGGTGGTTTCCATCCTTTTTATTATCACGTTCATAGTTTTCCCAGATATCACTGTTGACGTTCTTGATAGGAATATAATGCGCACGCCATGGTGGGTCTTCACTGGCCGGGTATTCTTGACTATCACACCATTCTGGGTGGTCTAGAGGAACTCTAGCTCCACGTCAAACCTAGAAATATCTGTGATCCACTTGCCGTACGCCTCGAAGAATTTCAGGCGGGAATCGGAGTGAAAGGGCACCAAGGTGATCTGAATGGGGTACATCAACAACTTCTTCATTTCTTCGCCTTCTTCTCCTTATCCTTTTCATCGCTCTTCTCATTCGTCTTCTCCGCTGTCTAGTTCTTTTCGTGCCATTGAACTCGGGTGCGGTCTAAGGTGCCTCAGCACCATAGATTTCTTAATTCCCGCGGCAATCGCCAAACCGTATGTCCGGATAGATGAGAGGACGGCATGTTCTACGATAGCACAAAGTCGGTGTCGGTGAAATCGACGGCGTGTTCAAGAAGAAGCTGCTCTGCTACAGCGTCGCGAACTAAGCCGCACGTGTAGCCTCCACACCACTCGGAGTTATCGATGTACCGATAGAAATACCGATGATCGACCAGGTCGAGGTGCCCGGACCATCCATATGGTACAGGGTTGTGGCAGAAGCAAGCCGCCATGAAGTCGCAATACCTGAAAAGTCAGTAACGTCCTGAGCATCGAACAAGTCGGACATACCACTTCCACTTCGGAGTTCCCTGTGTGACTGTGTTGATTTCCTGCACAAAACTCACAGCTTTTTCATAGACCTCCGTCAACCTGGTCCGAGTTAAATCAATCTTATTATCCACCACACACATATCCAGGAGTAATGGGATGCGGCCGGTGGTGTCTTCAACCTCAGACTTCTCGTAGCCTCCCATGTCAATACCGCCACGCCGGTCCCACCACCGGTCCATTTCCGTCTAAGAGAGTTAGAAGCTCATGGTGATACAATTTTACCATAACTTACCTTATCCAACCCGCCGTACACCTGTAGCACAAAGTTCGAATTCTGTTTGATCGACTGTTCAAGGTAGTCCGTATAGTTTGCGGAGGAGCTGAGGATGCTGTTGTGACTGTAAGCGAAACGCTTTAACCACCTATCCGCGTTCTTTGCTCCCTCTGTAGAGATCTTTAAGGCGTTCATCTGATCAATGACAAACGTGACGTCTCTTTTCTCCTTGAAGAAGCGTCTGATATCCTCCTCAGTTTCCAGGGCCATGATCACCTCCTGGGTGGTGATATCGTCTGCCCAGGCAAACAGCATTGCTGCCCGGATGTATTCGATGAAGTCCTTCAGCAACTCTCGGCAGTCCGGGATATAGACGACCCTGACATCTTGAGCAGCCAAATAACACACCAGGGCGGCTAGCAAATGAGACTTCCCATATCCCTGAGTACCATAGAGCCAAGTGGTGGTGTAAGTCTCACTGACCCGCACATCCTCCACCGTTTGACGAAGTTGTTTAAACTTCGTTCTTCCCACGTATTGCCAGTTGTCGTCAGCCAACTTGAATCGATTCGGCACCGCGAAACCGACAAATGGGAATGGAAATTTGCGATCAAATGCGGGGTCGGAAAGTTTGTCGACGGCTCCAGGAAAAGGATAAGAGGGAACGACGGAACTGGAATGCTGGTCGGAAAAGCGGTTCATGTCTGTAATTATCTCTCTGATGAGTTTCCTTCGCTCACGAGCTCTGCCGGCGAGGTCCGACAATGTATCATCTTCCAGGTGATGTCTTTTCGGCGAAATGGGTGGCTCCTCAGGCGTTTCTGTTTCATCCCCTGTATATTCTTAGCTGGTGTCTGAGTTATGTCCATGAAATGAACCTACCGTTCGTGACTTCATCCACAAGTACCTCGAGTCCGAGACTGGCTACAGGAGACAGATGACAAACTTTATGGAAAAACCTATAATCGGCGGCCAAGAAGGCTATCCCGTTGAAGCGTAAGTTCTTGAAGGTATCCAGATCGTCATCTGCGAGAATGCTGGCGTTCCTTTGCTTGATCCACCGAATCAATATTTCACCATTCCAAGAATCCATCTCCTGGATTGTGGGAATTGTAGGTAGATCCTGAGTGCTCGGCTGAGTTTGCTGAGATTTGGATTTGAGAGAGGAGTTGGATCTCAAAGAGGTGGGCATCGCGACTGGCGTAAACGTCTTGAATGCGATGGCGAGCTCGATCAGAGGAGGACGAGGAGGAAAGCCGCAGTGTGAGGACAAGGTAGACTCTTGTAGGTTAGAAGACGTAGGTTGGTTTGAGGATGGAGATAGTAAGGATGGAGACAGTCAGTGAGGATGGAGCCAGTCAGTGAGGATGAACCAGTCAGTGAGGATGGAGCAGTCAGTGAGGATGGTGGCAGTCTGAGGATGGTGGCAGTCTGAGGATGGTGGCAGTCTGTGGATGGTGGCAGTCTGAGGATGGTGGCAGTCTGTGAGGGTGGTGGCAGTCTGTGAGGATGGTGGCAGTCTGTGAGGATGGTGGCAGTCTGTGAGGATGGTGGCAGGAGTGAGGGATGGTGGCAGTCTGTGAGGATGAGGCAGTCAGTGAGGATGGAGGCAGGAGTAAGGGATTGTAGCAGCAGTGAAGATGGTAAGAACAGTAAGGATCGCGCTTTCATTTTTTTACGGTGTTTGGGTCCCCCACACTTTAGTGATTTACCGCCCTCTTCACCACTTTTCACTGTTCTGACTCGGCCCAGCAGGACAATTGGATAACCGCAGCAGTTTGTGTGGTGCAACGCCTGACACCCCTCACTCCCTCAGCTCTTCCAATTTGGATGAGCCTCCCAGTCCTGTGTGTTAGTACAGCATGACGGATATTCCTGGCACTCTTCAACCGCGCATCGCCTGCAAAAAAACTGTCCTACTCCTGTTGGCGAGGAGCTGGCCACATCACCTCAACAGCGTAGTGCGGCACGGATTTGCATGACGCCGTGAATGGCGGTCGTTTACGGCCCTCAGTCCCTTTACTTCCCCTGACAGGGGCCAAATATATGTAGATCCATGGACACCATCGTCTAAATTGACCTAACCCCACGATGGTGGAAGGCGAATTCGAACGACACCATAGGCTCCCTGGAACGCAGGGGACAACGCGACTGACCGTGACTGGGCAGACTGAGCAGACTGAGCCAAGGGTGAAGTTGGGGCAAGTCGCGCCTGAGCAAAGCGGCGATGCTGACGAACCAAATCGGGCCGCCACCAAAAAGATATAATGTGTCCGTCTATCAGGATATTGATTGTGCTCGTATGGTGCTTTATAGGCCATGCTCTGGACCAAATGTCTCCTGCGGATGGACTCCCATTTTGCCTGTTGATCTGGTTTGAGTACCTTGGTTGCAATAGTTTAGGAAAGCTGGAGGTCAACACAAGGCATGAAACGAAATCAAGAGCAGATTTATTCAAGTATAGAAAATGGCTGATGGTCCCGGAGCCGTTTTCAGTGTCTGGGGAAGAAGAGCAAGAAGAAATAGCAATGGATTGCTCCATTGGTCTCACCCCGCAGTTTCAGGTGCGATACTCGGGTCGGCCAAAACTGCGTCACTGAGTTGTCGCCGCTCGCCTGGTCGAGGAATGTTTGGCTGAAGACGGCACGGTAAACCTGTAGCGCTTTTCGGTGATGAGGGTTCGAAGGTCAATAATTGCGCTGAAGATGGGCAGAGACCGAAAATTCGAACAACTCCACAAGATGAGATGTCATGGTGGGACCAGCAGCTGTCTCCTGTGCTTCTTTGTTCGCCCTCGCCTTGGCCGAGAGTGCTCGTGTGCGCGGTGGCCGACAGTTTGATACAAGGTCGCTGGGTGGTGGTTCGGTTGGCGGTTCGGTTGGTGGTGATGATGATGGTGATGATGATTGGAAGGCCTTGTGCGCTGTCTGCCGTGATGGTGCCGTGAGGCTGATGACTCAGAGCGTCTCAGTGTTCTACCCAATGACCCAATAGCTTGCGATATCTATCACAGGTTCCAGTTACCTCGGCGCTCGACTGCGCTAAAAGTGCAGTGCAAGTGTAGTGGCTGCTGACTGCCCTACCTCCATAACGCTGCAGGCTGCTCTTGGATAGAGCCATCATCAGCCGGAATGGAAAGTTCGCAGGGCCAGCTCCCGATTGCAGAATGAAGGGTGTAATCTGGTCCCGAATAGATCTCCGTGTTGATGCCATGTCTGATCACTAACCAGCTCAGCAGACAGACATGTCCTCTTCCTTCTACCCCTCATAAATTTAGCTCGAGATAACAAATGGAAGAGTCATACAGTCAATCTCTGCGAATTATTCCGGCCAATTCAGAGTTTATTAGCGACCCCGCAGGACCGGGACTCGGAAGCTTTTGCTGGAATGAGAGGTAACTATCGCTCGGTGACCAGCCCAGACGGATCGTCTTCGGGGACGGTCAGGATTGCATAATATTTCCTGTTACACCAGAGTCCATGCGAGGTCTCAAAGAGAACAGAGCGGCCACACGCAACATCTCCCATCCCGCCGCAACTGGACTTCTATCAGTCAGCCGGAATAGACTGAAATGGGCCGTCTGGGCCGACTGGGCCAGGCTCAGGCTTTGACCACTCCCCCCCATCAGGGCTTAGGGTGGTTAAAACACCAGGCCCAACCAAACCGGAGCCATCCCAACCATATAGTCCTCAGTCTCCCACCTTTTCGCGTCTAAACCGGGGATCCAAGTTGACGGGCGGCATCCCTGGAAAACGGATTCCCCGGAGGACAAAATCCGAGCAACTGATTTCCATCTCAGAAGAAGATCTTGGATATTCGGTCCCTCTCCTTGTCTCACCAGAACCTAGAGTTGGAGCGCGTCAGCATAGATCATGCCTTCTGTGAGTCAATCCAATTCAAATCGAGTTGTTGATTGACAAGTCACAATATAGACCTCCTGCAACCAACCGAGATACAACTTGAATTTGAACCATGTTGCCGTCTCTGTTCCCAATCTGGAGGAAGCAGTAAAATGGTACACGGGAGCTCTTGGATTTCGCCAAATTCGTTCCGACCAGGAAGCCTGTGTCAAGGAGGATCCTGACGGAGTCATTTTCCAGAGTCAGTATTGACCAGTTTGGATCTCCCGCATCCACGCTTTCTGTTTGACATAGAGCTGACAGAATCAAGTATACGGCAGTGGGCTCCAACAAGTAAAGATAGCATTTCTCAGCACTGGAAATGGTGTTGGTTTCGAGATTTTTGAGTTCAAGAACCCAAAGTACGAAGGGCCGACCACTCACCAGGCATTCGATCACAGAGTGTATGCTCGGGGCGGGTTCTTCCACATAGCTATCACTGCGCCAGATCCTGAAGAAGTCTGCAAGAAGATTGTATCAGCCGGGGGTTGTCAGATTGGAAAGACCATTCAATTACCAGGAGGTGAATCAGCCTTGTATACTCAGGATCCCTGGGGAAACGTCATTGAGGTGCTCAGTTCCAGCTTTGAAGCATTGATGGCCAATAAATGATGACACTTTAATTTCCTCCTGACGACTGAAGGATTAAAATTTCTCCCCTGATGAGCTCCAGCTTCATGAGATCGACTGTCAAGACAAGCTAAAGTGATGGTCATCAAAATTCCACGACACGAATACATATATGAAGGCTGTCATGGTATAGGGTAACCCCTGTGTCTGTTTGCCATTTAACTACCTCCTTGACGTATTCTAGTCAAAGGATATCACTGCACGGCCCGTCAGCGTGCCTTTGCGCAAAGCGTCGTAAGCTTCTGGTATCTTGTCGAAAGGAAACCGCTGGACGTCGGTCCTCAACTTTCCCTGAGAGGCCAACAGACACACCTCTTCCAAATCTCTGCGCGTTGATCCCAGAGATATTGCAAACTCGCAACTAGTCGCGATCTTGTTCCAACCAACCGGTACCGAACCCATCTCCATACCAACAAGCACAACCCGACCCTGAGGGCGTGATATCTTCATGGCCACGTCGAGACTCTCATTAGAGCCAACAAAATCAAGGATTCCGTCCACACCCTTTCCATTGGTCGTGTCGAGAATTTCTTGGGCAGCTTTCGGACCCGCGAGGAAGGTCTTTGCCGCTCCAAGCTCTTTTGCCACCTGAAGACGGGCTTCGTTGACGTCAACTGCATAAAGCGTCGCCTGTGTCTGCAGCTTGAGAAACTGCAGCGCATATGAGCCCAGGCCACCGACACCGAGCACTATAGCGCTTGTGCCCGGTCGCAGTCTGTCCTTGACCGTTCCAACTGCGTGATAGGCGGTCACACCCGCATCCATCAAGGGGGCGTACATGAGCGGATCGTGGTCTCCAATGGACACCAGTTGGTCTCGCGGGCATATCATAAACTCTGCCAATCCTCCGTCCCAGCCCGTTCCGCGGGTAATTTCGATGGCGCCGCGCTGGTAAGTCTCACAGTGCTGTTCGACACCTCTGATACAGAACTCGCAGTATGAACAATGAGGCATGTGGCGGACCGCAACACCTTCGCCGATCTTGAGACCCGTCACGCCTTCTCCTAGCTCTGCGATCACGCCAGCGTTCTCGTGGCCGAGGGTATAAGGCGCATCAACGGCTGAAGCATAGGGATCTGATCCAGGGAGCGAGTCAACCATGTCCAGATCAGAACGACACAGGCCTGCAGCTTTCATGCGGATCAGGACTTCCCCGGCCTTGGGAGATGGCTTTGGGACCTCGCAATACTGTCCAGGCTTTCCATATTCCACCAATCTGAAGGCCTTCATGGTGATGACCGCCGGAACGACCTTGTGATATGATGACGACAACGGACCGCCGTTCTCCTCTCTGACTTTTATTTATTAATACGGGAAGTCGACTCACCTTTGTACTCGTCAAGGAATTCCAAATCGGTGATTCCAGGCGCATGGCCCGGATAATCTCTGAAGGCCGGAAAGGCAGACTGACTTGACTTTCCGTCCCTGGTGTGTGGGGTCGGAACAATTAAATGTTTCCTGGACTTCTTTTGCACCGATCACGGACCTTCGCATCTTCAACCGAGGTCCGACGATCATCCTGTCCACGAGCTTACATCCTCGCTAGTTTAAACATCAGGCACTGCTCGGGCGATTTGATTCGGACGTTGTGAAGCTCGATTGCTGACGGACCTAGGGTCCGAGATCCCCGAATCATCTTCGGGACATGCTCGGACGGGACACCACCTCGCTGATTAAATGAACCCCTCGTGAAGGTTTGACGATGGCAACCCGTGGCACCTCTGTAAGGAAAATATATCATGGCAGAGTCGAAGATGCATTATTGCGAATTTAGTGAGGCATGAAGGTAATGCTGTTCTATGTACTTGATTACTCCCGATGACATCAAGGGCTGTGGAACCCCTTAACCCGTCTCGCTGCCATCAGACCGGATGACAGCAGGTGTGGTAGCCATGCTTTGTAGTGCTGATGCAGGTTGGACAACCGAAAGTGTCATCTCGGCTAATGGAGGTTGAGATTCAGTTACTGAGTCGAGTTGGGCCGCGAGCCGATTGGCCTGAGTGGCAGGTGGACACATTGTATAGAAGAGAGGATTTCAAGATTCGGCCAAAAATCCGGCCAAAAAATCAGTCCAAGCCGCAGATCTCCATCTTTTTGGTTTGGGATACCGAGGCAGAATTCCTCAACGTCCGGTCTTGAGCTGAACCAGGTTCCACAGGCTCCAGTGTCTGCAAAGTCATGTAACCCACAGACAGCATGTTTGCTCCTGCCTCCTCGCCAGTTTGCAATCGCGTAGGCATCCGCTAGAGCTGGCCATGTAGGTCCTGACTCACATCTAGCTGTTGAGTTCAATTCTCCGTTTGAGAATGTTCCGGGCGTCAGCTTCGCTGAGATGATAGAGCCCCAAGTCCGCCAAAGCTTTCCTTGCCGATTCGTTAGTTTGAAAGATCAGCTTCTCCGCCTCCCAGAGTCCCAATTCTTTCTCAGAAATCCGCGAAGCGGGAGCGCCGGCTCCTCCATCGTCATCTTGAGTCGCAGCCTCGTCTGGCTCCTCAAAACCCCATCCATCACCATCATCAGCAGATGCCGCCACACTTGACTGACGGGTGGGCAGACCGAGGAGAGAGAGCGCTTCATTCAGGCGATTCATGCTCCCACTCGCGGGGCCATAAACTTTGGTCACTGATTCAATACCTTCTTCGATTGCCGCGACGTCACGTTTCAGCTGGGCCGCACCAGCCGAAGAGAAGTTATGATACATCAGGACATTGTCGTAAAGTTCGCGGTGGATGGTGGATGCGACGTGCTTGGTGATCCTTCGCAACGGCCCCAAAGCCAGCACACGGGCTAAATACCCCAGCAGCGACGATAACGTCTGGAGAATGCCGTCAAGGGCGGGTGAAGCGGCAAGCGCTCCATCATCGGTCGGCACCGAGAGCGACGACCAATGTGAGACCTTGATGAAAGGCCGTAGCGCGTTTCGAGTATTGAAATCCAGCGTACGGAGGATCTCACCCTCACACCTCTCCCGCAAACGACGGTATGAGAGGGCCGTCTCATCAAACAGGGCGCCTCCGTCATTCTCAAAATCGGAGTCGTTCCCCAGCGATTTGATGGCTGACGAGGTCTTTGCCGCAACGTCGTCCACTTGGAGATCCTGGCCAACGGACGCGTTGGCGCCGCTGTTCGCTCTCGCTCGATCTTGAAGTTCGTCCCAGAGTTCGAGGAAAAAGAGGTCATCACTCCAGTCGGACATTTTGCGCTCTAAGAATTCGGCGCTGCTGAAAATTTTGGTCAAAGACTCAAGGCCTTTAATTCCGAGCGCATCGGCCACCGATTCACCTTGAAGCAGCCTGCCGGCGGTGTGCGAGCTGACCAGGAAGGCCTGGAGAGCACCATGGAGGTAGTTGTGGTAGTCGTCAAAGATGGATAACTGGATGTCGATCAAGAATTTCATCTTGTGACTGAAGGAGGAAAGAGTTCGATAACGATCGGTGATGGTCTCCAGAAGATCATTGACTCTGATCGCGCCCTTGGTCGGTTTGGTCTGGCCGGTCTCGGCATCAAAATCGATGTCGCCGCTGTCGGGAGCATCTCTGATCGTCTTGTACCTCGCCAAGGCAAAATCTTTTTCGACCTCTAACCATGGCTGGAAGTAACCATGGGTAGTCAACATAGACCATGTGACGCCTCTCCATTCTGTAAATAATCGTGGCACAGGGGTGTAAGCCCATGAATCGCGAAGCGTTCCGTCGAATGCCATTAATTCGTGGATGAAGTGCGACAGCAGCTGTGGTTGTGACGATATCTGCGGCAACACTGACAAGCACTTGACGACGACCATGGGCAAGAGGCCGTTGATGAAAGAAGAAACGGCATCAGTGTAGACATTCTCGAGGGCTTCAAATCTTCGCAAACGGCCGTCAATAATGGGACCAAGGACCTCCGTCATGAAACCGTGATGCCGGTCGAGGAGATCGAGGATATGAGTGAGGAAGTATTCTGGCTTGTCTAACCGATTGGTCGGTCTCTCGCCGTAGAAGTGATACCGGAACCGGGCCGCAAGAGGTTGAACCATGACTTCCACAGGGAGAAGGATGATGGGCTCAATGGTCGGAGAAGCAGGGACAGCACCATCACTGGGGATCTGGTCAAGAAGGTCGGGTTCCTGAAGGTCCAGAAGCAGCCCGACTTGTGTATCCCAGGCATCCAGAACACCATCTTGTAGATTCAGCTCTTTCTGTGGCCATTTCATCCTCTCCAGCGTCCTTCGGAGATCATTCTCGAGTGCATTCTTCATCTCATGGTATACGCGGTCCGTTTCTCTCTCGACCAGATCCACTAGATGCGGAGCTGCGCCTTCGGCCGCGGGCTGCGCATCCTGCAACCTCTGTCTGAGCTGGCGGAGCTTGAGATACGGTTCCAGTGACGCTCCTGGCTGCGCTTGGAGCGTGTCACGAGCCTGAGCACTGCCTCAGCGTCAGTGCAGCCAGGACACTCTTGAAGCAAAACCCACCTCAGCTTGTTCACCTGCTGTGCCAATCCGATGTAGCCGTGGGCGACCTCCAGCCGGCGCAGTGTGTTCATCCGCGATTCAAACGTCTTCACGGCATCGTCGCTCACTGTAGACTGAGTAATGGCATTCAAGCGGTGATCGAGTTCGGCTTGTTGGCGTTGGAACTCCCACGCCCGTTGCTCCAAAGACGTTGTCCGCTCGTCAGCGCTCGTTTGTGCATCTGACAGCGCTCTTCGGGCATCCTCAAGCTGCGGCACCATGAGCGATTCGCCACCACTTGATCTGAAGTGCAAACCTGTTTCTTCAACAATTCTTGTTGGTCGTGAACTCGAGACAAGAGACCGGCAACATTATCGAAGTCGGCTGCGGTCTGAATTTGGTCATCAATATAATCCTCCACTCGGGCGCGAGTGTCTCCTGATTTCGTTAGAGATGCGCTTGCCATGGCAGCAAGTGGCTGCTTGAGCGCCTGGTAGGGTGTGAAGGCTGGCTTGTGCATGGAGAGGGAACAAACCTTCCCAACCAAGACAACGCGTCATAATTTCGGACGCGACACCTCAAAACCGATGAGGTCGACCTCAACCACTTCGCTCTCCACCCACCACCATGATGGTCAAGTAAGCAGACAAATCGCATCGGCTGGTCGCCGATGCCTCACCGAAATGGAGAGCCCGACAAAGAGACGGAAGAAGAATGACTCCAAGGCGAGTCCGACACCCTCACGAGGCCTGGACTATTTCTTTGCCAGGCAGTCCCTCAAGCAGCAAGTCAAGCAGCCAGTACAACCGCCATCTCTGCGGCAGCATGACACCTCCATGAGCGGAGCATCCGAGCACCCAGCCAGCGATGAGTCCACCAGCGAGCGAGCTCTGACGGACGAACAGTTGGCGAGGAAGCTGCATGAGGAGTGGTCCAAAGAGGACGGCCCGGCGGGCGCCGGTCTGAATGGGCCTGACGAACACCCACAAGACAAAGACAGAGGCCACCATGTCGATGAAGATGTCAGAGAATTTGTCGCCGTCGCCTTGGATGGCGTTTCTTCTGCCGACGGTGCCACGCCGGTTGAACCGACGGGCCAGAAAAGTATCCTGGGGCTGCAATCTACGGCCTCGGAAGAAGATACTGTGACGCTTACGTTACCGTTTGATCAGAGCGCTCTGACTTTCGACCCCTCTCAATATGTCCCCGAGCTCAAAAACCATTGGGCTGCTGAAGGAGGAAATGCGTCGTATGCGCTGTTGACACGGTGTTTTGTGCTGATCAACTCGACACAAAGCCGCATCAAGATCGTCGATACGCTCGTGAATTGCCTTTGTGTGCTCATTGAAGGCGATCCTGACAGTCTCCTCCCCGCGGTGTGGTTAGCCACCAACTCGATATCCCCGCCGTACGTCTCTCTCGAGCTCGGACTGGGCGGGTCGGTCATTTCCAAGGCTTTGAAGAAGGTCTGTGGCCTCGACGGTGCGGGACTAAAGACTCTGTATGACAAACACGGTGATGCAGGGGATGTCGCGTTCGAGGCCAAGAAGAGGCAAAGTTTCACGCTGAGAAAACCAAAACCGCTCTCGATCAAAAGCGTGTACCAAACCTTGGTCAAGATTGCCAACAGTAAAGGCCCTGGCAGCGTCGAACAAAAGCAAAGGCTCGTGGAGCGGTTGGTGCAAGATGCTCGAGGAGCTGAAGAGAGCAGATACATCGTCAGAACGTTGGTCCAACACTTGCGCATTGGAGCGGTCAGGACCACCATGCTCATTGCCCTGGCCAGAGCGTTCCAGCTGTCGCGTCCAGCCGGTGCAGACTTCCCGCTTCATGATCGCGCAGAAATGGCCAAGCTCAAGAAGGAGGAATTGGCTGCTGTGTGGACCAAGGCCGAAGAAATGGTCAAAACCTGTTTTGCACGGCGACCGAATTACAACGATCTCGTGCCCGCTCTTCTCGAGGTGGGAATTTCGGAGGAGCTCTCACTCCGCTGTGGCCTCGCGTTGCATATTCCCCTTCGGCCCATGCTCGGGAGTATCACTCGAGATCTCTCTGAAATGCTCACCAAGCTGCAAGGTCGTGACTTCAGTTGTGAGTTCAAATACGATGGTCAACGAGCTCAAGTCCATTGCGACGAGCGTGGCAAGGTCTCGATATTCTCTCGCCATCTGGAGGTCATGACGGAGAAGTACCCGGACCTTGTCGCGCTCGTGCCCGAGATTCGTGGCGATGGGGTATCCAGCTTCATCCTCGAAGGCGAAGTGGTCGCCGTGGACCGCAAGACAGGCGAGCTCAAGACCTTTCAGACCTTGACCAATCGCGCCAAGAAAGACGTCGACATCGGGTCCATCCAGGTCGATGTGTGTTTATTTGCATTCGATCTGATGTACCTCAATGGCGAGCCGCTGCTCGACCGCCCATTTCGTGAACGCCGAGGTTTACTCCGGAGCATGTTCGTCGAAAAGGAGCACCATTTCACCTGGGTGAAAAGCATTGACGCCACATCTGCGGACGCGGAAGCCGTTCTTGAATTCTTCAAATCAGCAACGGACGTCAAGTGTGAAGGGATCATGGCCAAAGTGCTGGATAACCCGCCGAGCCCGGACACCGGCCACTCTGGCAATGTTGACGGGACGACGGTAACCGAAAGTGATGCACCGTCAGTGCCCCCGACACCAAGCAAGAGAGCCAAAAAGGGGACCAAAAAGGCTCCGACTCCCAAAGACGAAGAAAAGGAAAAAGAAAAAGGCAGCCGCCGCAAAGCCCTCCTGTCCACGTATGAGCCAGATAAACGCCTCGATTCGTGGCTGAAGGTGAAGAAGGACTACTCCACCTCTGCCGACACAATCGACCTCATTCCTGTCGCCGGATGGCATGGCCAAGGACGGAAAGCGAAGTGGTGGTCACCCATCCTCCTCGCATGCCGAAATCCAGCAACAGGATCTCTCGAAGTGGTGACCAAATGCATATCCGGCTTCACCGACAAATTCTATCAGGCAAACAAGGAGAAATACGCCGAAGGAGGGGACCATGTCTTGCCATCGAAACCGAGCTATGTTGAGTACAGCGCCTACGAACCAGACATCTGGTTTGAACCTCAAGAGGTGTGGGAGATGGCGTTCGCCGATATCACCCTGAGTCCTACTTATACCGCCGCCATCGGTCTCGTCAACGAAGATCGGGGCTTGAGCATGAGGTTTCCGCGCTTTCTCAGGGTCAGAGAAGATAAGAGTATCGAGGAAGCGAGTACGTCCGAATTTTTGGCCAACCTTTATCGGAAGCAAGAAGCTCGAGCACAAGCAACGGGACAAAGTACGGGTGTTGGCGAAGCCGAAGATGACGACTTGGAGGAATAGACAACCAAGAGTAACATGATGAAGCCATGCAGAATACATATCTCCCTCACGCTTCGGACAGGCCCTGATTCACGCCACTTTTGAAACGCGTTCGGGTGAGCTTGTAGGAAGCAGCGCGAGGCCGTTCCTCTTCCGCTCGTCGGCCCTCAGCTTCTCCTCCACATACTTTGCAAATGAAACACAGGGCCGATCGACGGCCCGCCAGAAGAGGTCGGCCCCCCAGATGACCACGGGCAAGAGGACCGCGTACCCGATCAGCCAGGTCCTGGCAAACTGCTCACTGGTTAAATGCGTTTTATCCTGTGTGCCGGCACCAAGGTCGAAGAACTTGGGCATCAAGCCGTATCCCAAGGACTTGATCACCGTGCCGTGAACCAGATAGAGCGGGAATGAGATCTGACCGAGGTAGTGCGAGATCGGATTTGTAAAGAGAGGCGCAAGCAACGACGAGTTGGCGACAGGCCATGTCGTCAAGATGCCGCCAATGGCGCGAACAAAGCAATGCTTTTCTCTGATGTATCGAGGCACGCGGACCATGATGGCTGCGTACGCCGGGAATGCCTCGGGGGCGATCCGAGGGACGGAGACGAGGAAGAGGCCAAAGACGAAGGTGATCAGATATATGGCATTCCCGATGTAGCCACCCAGCCTGTGCGATCGAAAATCCCTCGAGACGGTCGTCGAGGATGCCGCGTTATTATCGGCTCGCTTTTCTTTTTTGATCACGTCAATTTCCGCGAAAATCATCCCCGCGAGGAAGAGTGATTCAGCGAAGCGTTCAGTAAAGAGGCAGTCGAGCCACAAGACGAGATGGATGAGAAAACGCCATCGTGTGCAGATCTGCGTTGTTCCAATCAGGGCCATAAAAATCAACATACTGCTCCTGAACTCGACAGGGATGGTCCATAAATGCCGATCATAGATGGTTGCTGCCGGCCGGGCGCTTTTGTCCACCTCGTATGGAATGTTGAATCGACCCCAAGGTATGGTGTTGTCCGCGATGCGAAAACAGTCCTTCAACGCGTCCCACAGTTGCAGCCACCAAGTCTCGAGGAATGGAGGTGGTTGCTCTTGTGGTCCCAAAGGGAAGTGATCGGGTTGGCGGAAAAAGACGGCATTGCTGGCGTCAAATGCGTGAAAGCGAGTGAGAACGGCAGCCACGAGGATGATGGCAAAGGAGGGTAAATACAGCCGCAGAGCCCGTCGAAAAACCGCCGAAGAGAGAGAGGAGAAAGTGCCGCTGCGATCGCCGCTGTGGATGAGCTTCAAAGGTTTGCAAACGAGGACATATCCGGACATGAAAAAAAAGATGTCGACCATGGCAATTCCAGACCACAATAAGTTGATGTATGGTTGGTTCATGATCCGGGAGCTGAGCACTTCTGGCTTTGCTGCCAAGCAGTTGCCAAAAGAGAATGTCCAATGTTCATGGAAGACAAAAAGGCAGGCGACGCCACGGAGACCGTCAAGCGCAGCGATGTTGTTATGTTTCTTCCTGGACGGAGTACCAGAAATTCGACTCGCGACAAAACTCGGGAGAAGAGCCAGGGTTAATTTGTATGAGGAGGCCAATGCCAAAGACACCGCATGATTTCCCATTGCCGGCAGGATCGAGATGTGGCGTATGAAGTACTGAATGATGTGTAGGCCTCCTCCTGGCGAAGAGCAGTCAGGAACGATTTCGACGACCGCGGCTTCATCTTCCTCCTCGTCATATTGTCCTCCCAACAAGTTGTGAGTTTCTGAAATCATATCCAGCAGCTTGTATTCCTGTGATGACGCCATGACACTTCTGGAGAAGTCTTCATTGCCTTGATCGGCACAGCTTGATGGATGGGGCAGGTGTTATGTATCGGGAGAGCAGCTCCTTGTCGTTGGCATGGACGTATCCCTACAGGGTCATCATTCCTGAAGCGCGTTTGTAGCGCAACCGACTTGGCTTTGCAGACAAAAAATGTCGGATATCTGCAATGTGAACACCGGTTATATAAATGTTCCTCCGTACATCACCTTTGGACGTAGATGGGCGCATGGTGCCAGGTATTGAGATCTCAGGGGCTCTGCCGTGTCTTGGCAGATTCCCTGTTACACCTACAGAGACAGCAGAGTAGCAGCGCCGAGCTCTACAAAGCACGGTCGGACGGTTTTACGCCAAGCGTTCAGTATGTGGCCCTTCAAGGAGGCGATGCCAGGCTGCAACACCTTCTTGGCAGTGTCTCGAGGCTTCACAAATTGGCGATGTCTTGGCGCCTGCTCCGGCTCCACATCGTCTATTCTCAACATCATTCTACTGTGTTTCTATGCCCTCACATCTCCTGGTTGGTCTGGATTCAGAGTTGCTGTATCCTGCAGTTGGTTACACCTTGGAGGATGCTCAAGGCGACCATACCTCTCAGTCCATGGAAACGGGGTCTGAACCTGTCAAGCTGTCAATCGTGCAGCACGGACCACTATTTGATTAAACGTGGATTCCCCTTTGGATCTTAGAAGGGGTTACAACCAGCCAGATCCAGCACATTGCATCTCTTTTTATATTACATGAATGCACGGCTGCTAACAGTCCTCTCCAAATAGGAGCAGTCGAGTTCCCAGAGGCCTATCGCTTATCAGAGAGGCTCTGTGTGCAATGCATGGTCTTGGTCATTGTCCTCCACAGCCTTCCGGCCGAGTCTTGGCCAGAAGCGCGTTAGCAAGGTCTGTCAAAATCCGTCAACTTTGACGTCTGGATGAAGAAGGGGGTCAACCCAATCGATGATTCGAACGAATCGAGTTCTGCATCAATAAGGGGCCCTGAGCAGACTGAGTCCAGGGGCTTCACACTGACTTGGAATGCAGTACCACCTTGGTAGGAGCGTCTGCCGATAGCGCAAGTCTCCTTTACATCGCCTTGACACAGACAATCCGAGGTTGACATGACAGTCCGGTAAGTGTCATCTGAATTGATGTTCAAATCGCTATGGATCCGATAAGAAGCACTCGGGAATTCTCGCAGTACAAGTCGTTTGGTCAATGTGGCAGTGACAGTTGGCCCCTCCGGCTCAACGTCCAGTTTATGCTCCTTTTCCCAGCCACGAAGGTTTGCGGGGGAAAATATAGTGGTCTCGATGTGCCAGAGAGTCAAACGCCCTCTCATCATTTCATTGGAGTTGCTGATCTGGAGCCATTCTCATGATTTGATATCTTGTTGTCGTTGAAGAGAATACCAGTCGAGACAAAATGCCGCTGAAGCTGTTTTCGGAACAAGGTGCGGTTCTGGAGCAGACGCCGATCCTTTCCATCGGTTTGAGACGCATAGTCTACAGAAAACTTCTCCCGGCGTTCTTCTCGCTCACTCTACTTGGCATCTTCTTTCACGAAATAGGGACTCCGAGCACAGCCGACGTAAGCAGTCCCGTTACCTCTGAGTACTTTGACCAGTCTGACTCACATCAAACAAAGTTCTCTCTCGCAAGTTATCATACCACATCGGCATGGCCGACGGATCGTCCATCTCAATTCCATGCTTACGAAGAACGCGGTCCTTTCCTCTCTCTTCAGATCGAAGGCTTCGACAACACTGGTATCCCCGGTGGAGAAATTGCTGGTGGAAACCTGTCTTGCTCGTCCTTATCTCATACGGCTGAGATTGGTGTCCAGGAATCTTTTTTCCTCCCTGACAATCTGGTCGATATCGCCGAGGGGTGGGACAGCCACCCAATGATTGACTATCCACCGACATTCTTCAAGAACGCCAAAGAATCCTTCTCTTTGAGTTCCATCGTGGAAAGAACATGGGACCGCTTGGCCACGGCTTGTGTCTTTTTGCCCGACCATGGCGTGTATCTCTGTGTGACGAGAGTCATCTTTCACCCAGAAGGACGGAGAGACAAAAGTCGAATCAGCTTCCTCAGGGGGCAGATCTTTAGCCAGAGTTGGGTGCATCTCGAGCATTACAAAGTGACGTGGAAGGACCGAGACATCCTCTTTCCACGCGACTTTGACATCCCGATCGATTTCAAATTGGGCGGCCTCCTCTACGGACCAGAAGATGCCCGAATTATCATCGAAGACGGCGTCAAGGATGCGGAGCCAGTGGTGGTGTTCAACATGATTGCGACCCAATCACGCTGGAGACGAGCAATGTGGATCTTCCGACCCTTCTCTCAACACTCGACCATTTTGACCGTCCGTGACATGGAAAGACCTCAGAAGGAGAAAAACTGGGCCCCCTTCTTCTTGAGCGAGCACGACGAAGCTTCAGATGGTCTTGCCGTGCGAGAGCCCAGCAATCACATCCACTTCGTATGGAAGTTCACCCCCCTGACGATCCTGAAATGCGGCCTCGTGGACGGAATGTGCGACATTGTTTTTGAGCAGAAAATCCCGGACAACTTAATCAGCGCTCATCGCGGCCAGGATGGAAACCTTCGTGGAGGGACACAGTTTGTCCCCGTTCCAAGGTCCCCTCTCCCAGCTGGCAACAGCGGAACAATCAACACGAACGACCAGCGCGACCATGTTCAAGCATTCGTCGCCTTCCCTCGAACTCACGTCGACCTAGTTGACGTCTGTAAACGGGCCGTCTACCGGCCGGAACTAGTCGTACTGATCGCAAACACGACGCACTTTTACCTGACCTACGGGTCAAGCGCGATTGACTTCGGCCCCAACGTTGTCATGGACCTTGTCGCCCTTGCCGATCCGTGTAAGAAGGGTCGGATCCTGATCACGAACAGCATTGCACGGTGGGACATGAACGCGAAAACGGACCTGGGAGAAGACGTGGACGTCATGACGCTGACTCTCTCGGTCAACGATGTCACAGTCCAGGTGACGAGGCTGAGTGGGATCTGGCGCCTGATTCGCGGACTGCCCTCTATGAAGCGTTATTTCGACGACTCCGCGAAATACAAGTCGGATCCCTTTGGGGAGATCTCCAGCACCGCGCATTGGGGGGAGCAAGTCCAGTCGGGAATTTTCCAGTCAATTGACCCGTTTACTCGGACTTCGGCCGTTGGACACGATGTCCGCGCATGCGTTGAGGAGGCTGCGGCGGATTATATCTACAAGTACGGCCCCCCGCCTTCACCGCCAAAGAAGGATCCTCCTGCACCTGCCGTCTCGTCTGCTGCTGTAGAGTCAGACAAGCCCAAACCTCTGAACGCGTCGACAGTTACCGATTAGGGCATCTAGTGAGGACCAGGTTTCACACACTTTGGGTTCGTAATCGGGTGCACATTTCCACTGCTCTTGCCATGGTGTTCCGGAGAAATTAGGTTGACTTTGATACGAATGCATGATATCCAATGGGTTAATGGGTAATGAATAATGAGGTATCAGTTCCCTCTTAGAACCAGGAAAGACCCGGTATATTCAGAAATACACGGAGTAAGAGTGTCATATGTGATATATTCATCGCATGTGAATGTGAATCGTCCAGTGTAGCCAACTGGTGGTGCAATATCAAGAGGTCAAGCTCTACAGTGACACCGCATCCGTGGTGTTTGTCCAGCTGGTTGTAGGGTAAAGGATAGCAGAAAACTTCGTCACGTCATCACCTTGTCTCTATCGCCGCTGCCGAGTAGTCGACTCTTTCTGCTGGTGGTGGTGGTGGTGGTGCTGCTTTCTTTTCTTCTCCTTTTCCTTTTACTTCGTCTCCCCTTCCCCTCCTCCTCCGCCTCTGCCTTCCCCCCCTCCTCCGCTTCTGCCTTCCTCCTTCTCTGCCTTAGCCTTCTCTGCCTTGTCCTTCTCTGCCTTAACCTTCTCTTGCTCCAACTTTTCGGCCTTCGCTTTCTTCTCTTTCTCTGCCTCGGCCTTGATTTGCGCGTCGACTCGCTCTCTCTCCTTGGGTGCCTCCTTCTGCCAGAACTCTTCAATTTCCTGGAGGTACGTCGTGTTGGCTAGGTCCATTTCCCACTGGGGTAGGTGCAGCTCGGCCACGTTCATCCACGGCGACATGCGCTGTGTACGCTGCGACTTATGACCCGCGTGGTGGACCAGCAGGTCACCCTCTCTGATTGAGTTTGCCCTGAATTTGGTCTGTGCAGCCCACGGATCGGCAAAGAGAGCAGGGTTATCCCCCCGATAGCCAGGGTAGGCGTTAAACCAGCGCTGGGGTACATGCATTGTGTTGTTCTGGAATCTCTCCTGCCACGTAGACCATCAGCAGTTGGACACTTGAATTTCTGTCGACAAACGGACCTTCTTCAACCACATCGCCATCGCTGACTGATCGCCAAACTGGAGTTTAATGTCAGGATCGAAGATCTCGGTGCCCAAACAGGCCGTCATCAGCCAGACAGACCACGGATGAACTCTCAGAAAGAAGACGCCATTGTTTAGCCCCCTATGGTCGTCGGTAACAAGAGCATGGATGTGACTCCAATTCTCCTCCGGTGGAAGAAAGATTTCGAGTGGAATGTTGGGATTCATCAAAACTGTGTCACAGTCAACCCAGCTGTTTCCAGGTGTACCGTCAGTCATCCATTTCGATTTATCCGTTGAAGCATCGAGTCACACGTACACAACCCATTCAAGACGTTCGTCCTCCGGCGAGGCCAGCTCGGCCAGAATCTGGTCCAGAATGTACGCTGGTTTTGACCAGTACCCTGGAAGAGTCTTTTCCCGAAGGACGTACATGCCGTACCCGAACCTCTCATTATGCGGCACATGGGCAGCTAAGGCGCGTTCGTAAAGCGGATTTGGTTCTCCGTACAGCATCGATAGCTTTGCAATTTTGGATCGTTCCTTTTTGGCCTTTTTGTGTGCGCCTGTCGGGTCCAGGAGGGTAACCCGGCCTGTGTGTTGGACCAAGAGGGGCCAATCTGTGAAAATCATGCAGAGACAAGTGAAAGCCGCCACGACGCTCAGCGTCTTGAAGGGAGTCTTTCCAAATAGTCTCATTTTATTTTCAGCACAATTCTTGACCTGTGGCCTTTCTCGGCGACCTTGTTCCTCACAACTCGTCTCAAACGTGTGAAGAGAAAGGTCTCGAACGTGTTGAGCCAAAGGGCTTGCTCAAGCTGATAATATTGGCACAATCGCTCTCAATTATCTTTCAATTTAACAAAGGTAAAATATAACGAAATGAACGTGAGCGTGTAGAAGCACGGAATTGCAAGAGCAGCAGCTTCGCAACAGCGAATATCACAGGCGATGGGTCATGGTCGCATGCCCACGTTGAACGGACCTGAGAAGAGGCAAGACCTCGCATGACTTTCTGAGGGACGCTTCCTTCAGGGATGACAGGACCAGAGCTCCTGATGGCTTCGGATAGACTCAGATGTCAAAACCAAAAAGGGCTGCTAGAGTCATGGACGGACCAGGGATGAGGTGGTCTTGTTGACATGCCACCATGTGGGTCTAGTCAAAAGTTAAAAATGCACGTCGCACGCCCATAGAGATCATAGAGACCACGTCAACATGAAAGTGTCAAGAGCTGATTGTTTCATCATCATGAACTGCAGTAGCGGCCTGACAGATATGCAGACGTGATTCCGCCACGGGGCGTCAAAAGAAGGACCGCAATTATGCTTCAGTTTCACCAGTCATGCTGGTTCCGTTTATGATTCTATCCATTGTGCTAGATCCAGGATCCTGCTGAAGTTAATTCCAAAGTGGGCAGACGGTCGAAAAAGGAGGACGGTGCGCAGTCCCAAAGATCCGTGGAGAATGGCCATGGCTCAAGATGTGTAAACAACATGTGACTGGTCCACAAACGTCTTGCCGCAGCCACAATGTCAGGTACAGGAGAATCTCGGAATGGACAATCCACCGGTGAAACAACTCCTCGATTGGCTTTCGACTGAGGACTCAGCCAGCCTGATTTTGTGTTGCCCATTTCCGGACGGTATCAAGTTTCAACCATGGGATGGCCGAGAGTCCTGCCGCCTTGACATCGGGTTTTGGGCATTCCCCCTGACAGACCTTGTCTTCGTCGATGGTCTCGGCCGACCGTGAATCCGTGCCGTCGTCTAACATTTCCGTGGCGGGTCGCAGTGACGAACTGACGTGCGCCGTCGCTTTGAGGGTTACGAATCTCGTACCTCCACCTCGATTGGAAATAGTGTTCGCAAACAACTGACCATTTCTCGATTGTCCCGAATCTCCGACAGCTGAGGCCACACTGCATGTCCTGCCCCTTGCCACTGGCCTTGCTTGATATCTTGGGACTCCGTGAACCAGCCATACCCTGGCCAGCGCTCTGGATTCCTATGTTGATAACCTCTCCTTGGGACAACCCACCTTTTTGCCCTGTTCAAGCAAGTTGTTTTGCATCCAGCTCCTTTGTTCCCTTGACTCTCGCATCCCGTGCCACAAAATGCCCTCACCGGGAAAGGTTGCACGCTACTGGGCCGCTACGATCATTTCTATATGCATATTATATTGGCGATTTCGAGGCGCTGGGCCAGAAAGCTGGTATACCACCCTCAGAGGGGGTGTCACCAAGGCTCCCGAGAGTTTCTGGCAGCCACCGAATATAGACGAAGAGATCTCCAAAGGTCTCGCCGAGGAGGAGCAGAACGTTTACACCCAAAAGCAGAGCTTTCCTGCCGGCTTCCCCAGAGTCATATGGCAAACATCGAGCGAGTATGGGAGAGAAAAATACGCAGACAAAGCGCAAACTTGGAAGGCGATCACGGACTTCCAGTATAACTTTTTGACCGGCAAGTGGCAATGACTCTCCCCCGATGGGATTCCCAATGACAACGCTCACTGCTTTTGTGTAGACGAAGATGCCGATGAATTTGTCCACACCCATTTTGCCCACCGACCGGCCCTCGTCAATTTCTGGGACGATCTCGAACTGGTCATTGTACGGGCTGATCTTTTACGCTACTTGACCATGTTCGCTGTCGGCGGCGTGTACAGCGACATCGACACGTCCTGCTTACTCCATCCTGATCAGTGGATACCGACAGACCTTGGAACCGAGACCGTCAACGTCATAGTGGGAATTGAATATGATGACACGACATATCGAATGTTTGTGAGGCCCATTAGCTTTTGCCAGTGGACATTGATGGCCAAGCCGGGACATGCGCTTTTCGAAAGCGCCATTCATCGTGTGATGAGTAATTTGGAGTTCATCGCGCGGCGGAGGCGAGTCACATTACGCGAATTGAAGCTCGACAAGATGGAAGTGCTCGAGGCCACAGGCCCAGGAATGATCACCGACGTCGTCATGGAGGTCCTACGGGATCAAGGACAGAATGTTACTTGGGAAACGTTCCATGAAATGAAAGAAGCGAGGCTATTCGGTGATGTCCTGGTTTTGCCTATCAACGGCTTCGCTGGGGGTCAGAAGCACAGTCACGCGGGCGATCCAGCATATGGGGAGAAATATGTCCAACATCACTTTGGCCGAAGCTGGTACGCTCCTGAACGTGCTGGCGATCCTGCAGCCAGTCCTGCCGATAAAAGTACGCCCACCGACCCAGCAAAAGACGCAGTACCGAGCACGATTGAAGATGGCAAGACTTCTGAGCTGCAGCAAAATCCACGTAAGGATTGAAGCAGTCGCGGCACAGATTCCATCTATTTCCGCGATTGGACTGAGATCGAGACAAATCAGAGCCAGCAGCACCTCTGATTTCCTGGCTCTCGACCAGTCTTCAGGAGGACGATGTTCAATTCGGACTGCGCCGAGTTGGCTATACGACCTGGAAAGGTCGAAAGGACGGGAACCTGCGTTCAACGGCTCCTACTCATACACCTCGCACGCAGCCAGTCCGCCCATCAATCGCTCCATAGTACTGGCGTATGCCGCTCATGACGGATTCCTCTTTCTCAGCAGCTTCCATCAAGGCCATACCCACAGCCAAATTCCTTGACAAAGTTAAAATGGTCTCCAAGACCGCATATGGTCTGCAAAGCTCATCCTTGAGCTTAGGGGCGCAAATGCAATCACAATCTGCTTGTATTCATCGACCATGTGGCACCTCCCGGGAAATTCGGACCACAATGTCGGCCGTGACGCCAAACTGCAGCACGACTTCAGGCTGTTGTGATGGGCCATGGATGGGCCGTGTCGTTGACTGCAGTAAGGGCGGATGAGAACAGAGGAGTGGTAGGAAAGGAGACGCCGCTGATGGGCAGAGAAGGAAGACAGATGGTGAGTGTCGCGGCCCCGTATAAATATACTAGATGGAAACAGCTCTAACTATTTCCTAGGAATGCATGATGGATGGAGAGTTCTATTACTTGTTTGGACGAGCTCACTAATTCATCTTACCTGTCGGATGCTAGGTGTCGTGGAGTAAACCTTCCCCTATCAAGAATGGCACACAAGGCTGAAACGGGATCAATCATCCAGATCACTAATTGAACTCAAGGTCAAAGAACGTGAACTATATTTTGGCTCGTTTGTATCATGAGCACTCGAGCCCTACCTTTCTCCCTTGCTAAGACAGAGTCCTCCGAGACCAGCTCTCATAGATTATGCTTGTGTCCGTCACTTCTCCCAGAATTCATTCTTCCAGCATGAAAATAATATTCCACCTGGCTGCTGCGCTCAGTCAGTTGTCGACTCCCCTGTCCCTGCTCCTCCTCGGCCTCCTGACAAGATCTCTACGCGGGGAGACGTCGGAGTTCGGCGCAACATGGAAGGCTTATGCTTGGTCATGCTACTTGTCTTCTTCATCTTTGGGCTCGACTTTGATGCGCTGCCACTTCAACATCTCATGCTGGCGCAAGATCTCATCTTCGGGCTCGACCTTGATGTGCTGCCACTTCAACATCTCATGCTGGCGCAAGATCTCATCTTCGGGCGTGTCCTTGATGCGCTGCCACTTCAACATCTCATGCTGGCGCAAGATCTCATCTTCTTTTTGCTTTCGTTCGCTTAGTTTCTCTGGCGTGAGTAGAGTCCTCTTCACACGCCGTCTCTTGTACAAGGGATTGCCTGTGTCGACACTCTGGCGTGGAGCATGCGCAACGGCAGGAAACATCAACGGCCCTGGTAGCAGCGGTCGCGGCGTTATTGTTGAAATGGGTGCTAACCCTGGATCGGTGAACAGGGTAGGAGGGGTTGTTTGGCAATCTGGCATCGAAATGACTGGTGTTGGTTCTATCCCTCGGGGTAAGAATGCCTTCCTGCCATTGGCGATGCCGCTGGCGCCAGCTCCCCCTTCGATCGTGAGCAGTGGACTCGCACCGTGTTCAACGGCGACATGTTCACGCTCTCTCTTCAGTGCTCGTCTGAGCCGGTCCTGTGCACGCTCTCTTTCTCTGTTCTCTGGATTAGTTCTCCACCTACGCTTGCGCTCGGTCGCTGCGGCAGATCGGGACTCGCGGATACCGTCGTCGTCTTTGTCCGGAAGATGTCCTGGGACTTTGACAAAGTAGTCTTCAAGGCACCACTCGTCTGGTGTGTTGTCTTTGGAGTTTGGCGGCGAAGAAGGCGGAACGTTTTCTCCATGTACGTCGAAGTCAGGCGGAGGCTGAAGAAAGGGAGAAAGACCTGAAAACGCGTCATGGGAAGATGTCATGGGTTCAGTGTTACTGGTCCTGCAGGGTGGCATTGATCCGGATTCTGTTGGTTTCTCGATCAAGTACAGAGTGCCTGGGAGAGTAATGTGGAAGTGATGAGCTGGTTGAAGTGAGTTGGGCCCAGACTCCAAAGAAAAGTCGAATGTTGCCATCGTGGAGGATGGTATCCTGCGCTGTCTCCTCTCACACTAATTGGATGTATGTGCTGACATGCTGTGTAGGGCTAAACACTGGTGAGTATCCAGCAGGCTGTGCTCTTTGCCAGTAGTGAATTGACACGGATGTCATCACTCTTGGAGAATTGTCCGACAGATATATGTGACCTGCGAGGCGTTCTTAAACCCTTCCGCAATGTTGCCTCCTCCAATGGTGAGGATTTGAAACAGAATCTCAATGTCTTCTTTCAACATCCCTTCAACATCCCAGTATGATGACAAAGAAACTGCGAATCCTGGGCGGTAAACACTTCTCCTTTCTTCATGAAGCCCTTTGTTCATTTGTTCGATGCTGACCCCACTTTCAGACTTGAGATTTCAGGTTGATATTCTCTAATCACCCTCGACAAGTACACCCATGAATACTGAGCGGCAAAGAAGCAACCTTTAAGCTAAGCGGTGACATACCTTGCAGGTCCATCGCCTACTTGACCTCGAACATTGACATGGCCTCAACTGGAGCCATTGTAGGCATCGTCTTGGGCGTCTGGACCCCTATCATCGCGATCTTTCTGTATTGCACATATGACTTCATGAGCGCCATCCCTGCCCAAGCAGCAAAGTGCCGAGAGAAGACGGGATACCAGAAACGTCGTGGCGAGGGTCACAATCTCGACTCCCCTTGTGGTGCCCGGATCAGCATCAATTATCAGCGAAGAAAGCGTGACAGCTTCGAGAGCGATGTCGAAAGTCAGCGTGGCAGTGATCCGGGCCAAGGATATTGGCTCAAATCCTACCGCAACCGCTTCTCCATGCCTCTGTCCAGTGTGCCATCAAACTCCTGGTTCCAAGCCGAAACCGAACCCATAACCCGATACCCCGGCAGAGATAGAGAACCAGATACAAACTCAGGCTGGACGCGGTCCTTGATCACGTTGGCGTCGGTCGATCCAGCACATACGCGACCAGGGCATGTCTGCGTCCCACCAAAAGGGTATGGGAGTCGGTCCGATGATGAATATGAATACCCGACGCGAAGTACAGGCCGGATCATACTTGGGTTCCATGGAAACATGTGCAGATAAAATCTGCTGGCTGTGTGGTGCCGTGAACCAAAAGGCAATGGCATTGGGAATGCAGACGGAAGACAAGATTCTCATATCATGTATGCTTCCTCTCTGGACGTTCGGCTGACTCTCACTTGTCACGCTCCTGTATGTTCTGGCACAAAAGGACCCAAGAGCTGGCAGAGTTTTGTTATCTGAGATTTCTATCCATCCCATAGTATTTGTGAAATCCGGTCTCCTCTAGCCATTCTCTACAGGCTCGCCTCCAAGACGTCCTTTCCTGCTTGCACGTCACTCTTACTCAGCATCTTGCCCTGCCTCATCAGTTCGGCGCTTTGGGCCATGACGGGATCCGTCATCATGGTGCCGACGGCCACAATCTCGTCGCCTTTCGCATAGTAGGCGACAAATTTGCCGTTGTCTGGATCACCCTTCAACACCAGGTCGTCGTACCCATTGGGCGCGGCACCGCAGTACCGCAATTGGCTTCCCAGCGCCGACCAGAAGATGGGAATAAAAGGCTTCGGCTTGCTGCCTGGCTGTGCAATGAGTTGTCCAACACTCCGGCCCTGGTTCTGCGCCACATTCCAATGCTCAATGCGAATCGGCTTGCCATTTCCACCAGGTCCGTGGTAGGGATAGGTGGCGATATCTCCAATGGCGTAGACATCTGTGAGGCCTTTGACCGCAAAGTTCTCATCGACGGCCAAACTGCCATCCTTCTCCAGCTGGACGGCCGGGTTATCCCTCAAGAATTGGGTGGCTGGCGCCACGCCGATTCCCAGGATGACCAGATCGGCTTCCAACTCGGTCCCGTCCTTCAGTTTGACGGCACCGACTGGGCGGATACCAGTGGTGTCGACTTGGGACCCTGGTAAAGCCGAGTCCACGAAAGCGCTCATGTAGAATTTGGCCCCGTTCTTCTCCAGCATGCGCTGGAAGATCTGGCCGACTTCCTTGCCCATGACGCGCTCCAGCGGTGCACTCTCCATCCCCACAATGGTCACCGAGTTCTCCTTGGCGAGGGCGTTGCCGACCTCCATGCCTATGAAGCTAGAGCCAACAATGACGATCTTCTTGCCCTTGGTGCCCACCGCTTCCACGATCCCTTGCACATCAGTGACGTGTCGGAGGGGAAAGATGTTGGACAACTCCTTGAAGCCGGGAAGAGGCAACTGCCGGGGCGTCCCTCCGGTGGCAAGGATGAGCTTCGTGTAGGCAAAATCTTTGCCCGTTTTGGTCTTGACGGATTTCGAGGCAAAATCGACCGAGGTGACCGTGTCCAATTGGAAATCAATGCCCGCGTCCGAGTACCAGGACTCTGGTTGGAGATATAACTTGGTCGGGTCTGTGATCAGCGCTTTTGAGAGCTTGGTCCGGTCAATGGGGAGGCCTTCGTTCGTGATGACGGTTATGTGGCCGGTGAAGCCCAGCTCACGCAGTTCGAGCAGGGCGCCAAAGGTGCCACTTCCACTAAAGGCTGTCAGCGTCATGATACCCAAAGCGGATGTGACGAGTGCGGTACCCTCCGACAATGACCACCTCTTCTGGTCCACTCGGCTTGCTCTTGATGTTGATTTGTCGCTTCCCGCCCTTAATATCCGCCTCTTTGCCCTTGATGTACACGCCGCCGTTCTTCTCCTCAACATCGAACTTGTTCAGTGGCAGCGGGGCAGGCGCATCCTCCACATCGCCAGTATGCACATTAAAGCAGGCTAGATCAATCAGCACCAGTTAGACATATTGAGCAAGCCCAAGCATACCTCCATGCCACGGACAGGTTAGCCGGCCGTCGGATGTGAGTACACCGTTCTTTAACGGCGCCCCAAAGTGGGTACAGTTGGCGTTCAAAGCACGTATCTGGCCCTTGACCTTGACCAGCAGCACCTTTCCACCCTCGATGCCCTCGACCTCGGCCTCGACTTTGTCATTGTTCTGGAGATCCAGTTTCGTGAGGTCTTTCAACTTAAATTCCCGGGCCATTTTCACGCTGAAGACGGAGGATGATCTCAGACCAAGAGGGGAAGGCCGACGGTGGAGATTAGCAACCCGACCAGTAACCGACGAGGGGAATGTTGGACAAGCCGCGGAGGAATACACAAGGGCACGAAAGGAGGAACGAGTAAACATGAAAAGGGGGTTGGAGGAAAGGGAGCAAGGCAGGCAAAGAACCGGTCAGATTAATGGGCGTTGCAGAGGACGCGCACCGCAATCAACGTGAATCAATGGTGATGCCATCCTGCGGGGCCTTGGTTGGAGAACCAGACTCTCCTCCGCGTCATAATACTGCACTCGCGGCTCCTCCCGCCAGAAAGGGCCAATGGGGCATGCCCGATATCCAAGCCAGGTCTGAACAAATATAGCAGCGTCGGTGATATTCCGCCATTTTAATCATCATTATGATCATCGTCACAACCAGTCAATCGATCAATATGCGACTCGATGTCGCCTCGGCGTGTCTCCGGACAGCCTTGACAACACGCTTCCTTCACGGCTCAAGGCCAATCCTCCGCTCATCAGCGTGTCGTCGTCTCCGCCGACTCCAGGAGTGCGCGACCGACGGTGTTGCCTGGTCCGCTCAAACTTGGCGCGTTCTTCCTCCAGCACATTTTGCTCCGCCTTGTCATCGAGGAGTGTCCCGTCGATCTGAAGAGACCACCTGTCCTTGTCATGTGCCGGCACGATCTCGGTGTCCACCACGCGGAACTTGAGTGTGGGCTTGATTCTCGACCCAGCGGCGTCGGTAAAAAACCCAATGTCATCGTCGAGTGGGACAGGGGAGTCTCCTGCCGGTTCGTCGTCAGGGGCCCCTGGCACCGCGTCATCCTGACTCTGGCTGGGGGGCCTATTCTCATCGTGTAGCTTCCCTTTCTTTGCTTTCCTCTTGCCCCTGGCTCTTTGTTCCTTGGTCGGGCCATTCCATCGCCACTCGGCAGGTATCCTGCTCTTCCCAACCGCGGTTTGGAAGTAATTGTAGCTGACCAAACCGACGAATCCCTCCGACGTCACATTGCTCCATCCATACAGCTTGTCACCTCGTTCTGGCCGGAAAACAAGGAGGGTCGCGGTCAACCAGACCCAGCACACTCCAAACTCATCCGCGGCACGAGCAAGCGTGTCCTCCTCCTCTCGAATTGTGATGCCGCCATCGCCGGGAGGGAGTAGCGGAAGGTTGACGCCGCTGTCTGCAGTCGCCGACAGGACAGGATCGGAGAATGCGAGGACAATGCCTCGCGCGGGAGGGAAATAAGTCAGTAGTAGCGGTGCCAGGTGGGCGGAGAGTAGGGATGACGTGGCGGTGGATAATGATATTGCGGGGATTGGAACGTAGAGGGATATCCGGCAGGAATAGAAAGGAGAAGGTGCACTGGATTCGAGCAGTTGAGAAATTGCGGTATCCGGGGTTTCATCGACGTCGAGGGCTGGTGAGGTGGATGGGACATTGTCCACCGCCGGAGAGCGCGGCACGTCAATTGAAGGCGCGCCGTTCAATTCCACATCTTCACCTTCGCCCATCTTCGATTTTCTTCTCCTGTTCTTCTTCTGCACACCGACCGAAGCCGGTGTAGCTGTTGGCAGACTGGTTTCAAGTCCATCTTGCTGCTTGGCCTTTTTTTTGGACGACTGCTTTTCGTCCGCGTCGTGCTTGCGCTTTTTTGAGAAGGCCACAGCCTCGTGCTTGCTCGACGGCGTCTCCGGAGTACTGTCCGTCTGGACAGCCATGGTGTTGTGCCGGACGTCTACCACTGTTGGAAAGCAAATCGAGTCGGCCAAAAATTTTGGAGCGCGGATTTCCGCTTGCCGTCGGTGCCAAGCCTGAATGGCCGACCACTTATTGTTTGACATTGTCCAAGACGAGGTTTCAGCTTCACCTGGATTGTCTGAGCACTGGAAACCCTGCAACAATATGAATGATATCTCTGCTTGTACTTCCCCCCCCACACCAGGGTAAGCTGAGGGAGTGTGAGGGCACTCAAGATGGCGGAAGGCGCGGTAACAACAGCCTTCTCGTACCTTGGTTGGGCATTTTTACCAGGGGTATGCATTGGCTCTGTGTCTGCCCTACAGTGATCTAATGACGGACAGTATGCGACCGCGTTGCTACAAAGTCTTTACTACCGTACCACCATTCGTGCCGGACAGCGTCACCCACAGCCGGGCGACCAACTGTACGGCCAGCATCACCGCCGAATTCGTGTCTTCGTGTTGTGTCTGTATCTTCTCTACACCTTGGCTCAGACGCTGTATGATATTAAACTGGCGGGTGATCTCTACACCTTGCTGGGTGTCACGGTCTCCTCGAGCGATCGTGAAGTCAAAGCACGCTTTCGACGGTTGGCCGCGAGGTTTCATCCCGACAAATTGCGAGACCACGGCCAGTCGTCGCCCGTTGCCGACGTCGTCTTTGTACAGTTCAAGCTCGCCCAGGACACGATTCTCGACCCGGCTAAGCGGTTTGCCTACGACCATTTTGGCCCGGTCATTGTGCAAATCCAGCATCCCGGCCTGAGGACCATCAGGGACTACGTCTATGCAGGCTTGCGCGCCAAAGTCCCGGAATATGTCAGCAATGCGGTGCTGCTGGCTGTGTTGAACTATGTCTGGCTGCCTAAATGGGGACAATTCTGGCGCTACTTTGCTGTCGCCTGTCTGGCCTTTCTCGAGTTTTACTTCCTCACTCATACTTGGGACCCACCGGCCACGATTTCATACTGGGCTTCACTGGCACACAGACTTCTTCCAGACTTGCTACCAAACCACCTTTTGCCTTTTCAGATCGTCTCACTGGCGAGGCGGCTGTCAATGTCCCTAAACATCTTCATTTCGCAGCTCGCACCTCCGTCAGCACGAAGTCAGCCAGACCGAGACCAGCAAAGCCAGCAGCAAATCGCGCACCTGGCACAAGTCGCGACGAGGCTGGATGCGGAGGCCGGTGGTCTGCTGCAATTGGGCCTGACACCATTCAAGGGCGATGCACAAAAGTCCGAAATTCTGAGGTCTGGCATGAGGGAAGGAATCATGTTGAGTGCCGTGGGAAATAGCCTACAGGTCAGAGAAGCCATACAGCGGGCGTTGGACGGGAGAAAGGTCGGCTCTGTGGCGGAAGAGCCTTTTGACCTTTCATAGCAGGTACTACATCTGAGGCTGCCTTTGACACTGCATTTGAGATGCTCGCAGCCTGGTTTTCTAGTTTCAATCCAGAGATGTCTTCTTCCCAACCTTATCTTTGCAGGGACTTACAGCCGAGGCCGTGAGGCTGGGCCAATCACGTCATGATCGCAACACCAGCCTTGGCGAGGTCAACGACAGGCCATCAGGTCTCCTCCAGACGTTGACATGCTTCCACCACTGTTCCACCCTATTCTCATCAAATAACCACCATGTCCTCGTCATGTCTAGACCATTTAACACGACGTCAGCCCGGTTTAAGACGTTTTGCCTCGCCAATGACGACCTCCCCGCCTCCTCCCGCATTGACACGCGCCATGACCACATTCGCGACTGTGTTGATACAATGAATGATCAATCCCACGACACGCTTTCCACTCCTTCGGACTCAACTTTGCGATGTTGCTGCGGGAGGCCCGAATGTGCCTTTCTCGAGCACAACAACGCCGCCCTCGTCGGCATCGAGAGAGACCTCGACACGGCCGCGAGACTCGGTCAGGTACGTGGAGTGCACGGGCAAAGACGCACGAGTCTATCGATAAAATATACACTATTGGCATGATGTTTGGATTGCAATTTGCGCACGAGCTTGGAACCCCTAAAACGGCCTCTTCTACTATTCATTGTTGTTCCTCCCGAGTAAACTCGCGTCTCATTCCATGAATTCACGGTTTCCCCTTGTCCTGCCCCCTCGTCGGTGACGTCCTCCGCACCGATCTCGGTACCGCCGTCCGGCTCAGTGGTTGTGTGGACCATGACCTCGGCACATTCGATAGAAGAATCTCTTTTACGGAAGAAGCGACAGTCAAGCGGTGGACTAACGTTTGCCTTGCAGGCTCTGCTCAACCGTCACGAATCCTATGTGACCGAGTCACAGTTGGAACATGCCCGCCTCACAGCACAGATTACCGGGCTCGAAGCCGACCGATTGTCACTCCAGAGTGCGAACGAAAAGATTGTCGCCGAAAACCGGGACCTGTTATCGCGGCTCGAGGAAGTGAACTATGCGCTCCAGACGAGTGACGCTCAGGTCGAGAAGCTCGAGGCGCTCTTTCAGGAGTGCGAGGCCGAGGTGAAAAGGCTCAATATTCTGGGAAGCAGGGCTGAGGAGCTGGAGGTGAAGATATTAGATCTGGAGAAGGAGCGTGCCGTGCTTACCCGCAAGGTCGAGGACTCGGAGAATGACAACCGAAATACTTATAACAGATGGAGGGCCAGCGAGATCCGGGTCAGACAACTTGAGATTGAGCTGCAGAAGATTGAATGGGAGGCGAGGCAAGAGAAAGAACGGCACGAAGGAGTCGTCGCCCGTCTGGAACGAGAACGGACCTTGGAACGCGAACTCGGCAGTGCGGAAGGCAGGCTGAAAGGCGCCGCCGCCATGCGAGGCTTGAGCAGCAAACGACCGAATACGAATGTCGTCAGCCACTTTGTCAGAGACATATTGCAGGACAACGCCACCCTACAGGTCGGCATCGCCGAGTTGCGGGAACTGCTCCAAGCGAGTAATGAGGAAGTCCAGAATCTCCGAGAGCAGGTTTTGCTGCACCAGCCGGTGGTGGAATGGGGCATCATGGAGCCGGAGCTGTCAAGATCGATGCCCTTGGACGAAGAACCCGGCTGGAATCAATCTTCTTCCCCCAAGCAGGTTCAGCAGGAGGTCCATGTTCACCATCACTACCACGCCAAGATTGCCAACAGACGGGAACGAACGTCGATGATACGGAAAACTCCACGGAGGCGTGCTCTCCTGGGCATCGGAATGCTACCGTCAACTCCAGAGTCGTCGGATCCCTCCAGTCCTGTGTCAGCGCCGCTTCGACGCGGCTCCAGTCCTGCCCTCCCGATCCAACTCCATCACCCACAAACCCGGAGAAATCGATGGTCCCTCCAGTCGTCGGCCACGGCCACGACGGCCATGTCCAGCCTTCCCAGTTCACCACGTTCGTTCTTCGATTATAATAGTTCGATCTTTGATTGCATTGACACAGGGGAGGAGGAGTCGAGACCCACGAGCCCGGAGTCTGCCGCTGGCTTTTCCTCCCCTCTCTACAACCCCAAAACTCGAAGGGATCCATTCAGTGGTAGACCGCCGGATCCTCTCGAGGAAGCTGAAGAAGATGACGTTGGCGTGACGTCGGCGGTGCTGGAAGAAATCGCTGATGAACCAGAGACCCAAGGTGACCACGAGCCGGAAATCTCCTCACTCCATTCCGATCAGACCCCCAAACCATCTCAACTCCTGATCCCGAACAAAGGATTGGATCCGTCTGTCCTCGAACCCCAACCTCCTGATCCTGAACCCGACCAACACCAAGACCCACCACCCGCTGAGCACAACTCTCGCCCAGGCACTTCGCTGCAACCAGCCAGCCCCGAGCCTGCAGATCCGCTGTCACCAGCCGCCCTCTCGCGACAGACCCTTCACCGCACCAGCTCCCACGACTCCCTCGTCTCCATCTCCGGTATGGACATTCACCTCGCCAACCACCGGCCATCCAAAACTTCCGCCCCCCTCCTGCGCGCCGGCAACCGTTCATACTTTGCCCTTTCTCCACCTTCCACACGCACCATTACCGCGTCCCAGCCACTGGCCAGCGTCACCGAATATACAGCAAACTCCTTTCATCGCCCCTCGAGAGCGGACTCGGCTGCGGCAACTCAAATTGTTGCTTCGCCAAATGTCACTACACGAAATATAAGCACCAGCCTCGAAGCCCTGACCAGTGTCTCCGATATCCTTGGCTCTGTCCCGAGACTCCGCAATTATCAACAACAACTATTACTACCACCAACGCCATTATCATCGTCGTCGTCGTCATCCATTACAACCGCACCAACGCAAACCAATGGCCTGGGCAGCCGGTTTGGTACCATTGGCGGCTGGGTCCGGGACAAATGGGGCATTGGACCGGCGAAATCGGTCAATGACCTTTGCTCCACGGCCTCTTCCTCTCCCTCTTCCCCGTTCTCTCCGTCAGAGCTACAGCAACACCAGCTCCACCAATACAATAGCGGGATTTTCACCTCCCGTGCCCCGGGCATCAACCAGCGAGGCCCGATCCCAGGACTTTGGGCCCCATCCCGCGCTCCGATCGAAGTGCACGCCAAAGTGCTTGACGTGGAAGGATTACAGGAGAGTCTTGCTGAATAGCAGCAACAAGAATCGCGTTTGGGAGAACAATGGGATATTCGGGTGAGGGCATTATGCATACGTAGAGGGCGTTGTTGGGGCAACATTGGTGATTTCATAGCATCTAGATATCACGTTAGTGGTGTCATATAGACGACTCGGTGTGGACATGCCCTTAATATTAGATATATTAATAGCTCCTGTTTAATACGCCAACTTTTGCCCTCCCTGCGCCATGACCCATAGGCAGGCCGTTTCAACACAAAGTCTAACTCGGTGGCCGGCCTCTTCATATATCATCAACCCTCTCTCTTCACAGGGATGCTCATAAACCGGCCTACGCGTCTATTTTCGATCCATTCAACATAATCTGGATCAGACAGTCCGTTCCTGCATAATGTCAGCCCACAGAGCGAGACTGTAACGATTTTGACATTACCAAGCCGATTTCCCGTGGCGCACACCCGGAGATGCTGATGGCATGAAATCTGTGTCAAAGTCAAACTTTTCCGACTTCCACTTCAACTCAAACATCTCCTCCATCTTGGAGCAGCCTTCCGGTACCCGCCACAAGGTATAGATGGCAATTTCAGTAGCGACCGAGTGGAAGAAGCCGGTCTGCTGGCCGGGATCAAACGGGACACGTTTCACGGTGAAGTGGAGGTCGAGTTCACAAATCTCGAAGAATCGCCGCATCGTTTCCACGTTGCGGATCGTGGCGGATATGAGGATGTCGATGCCTGGGTATCGGTCGACAAGGAGGCCAAGCAATTCCGCCAGCGGCTGCAAAATGGTGGGACTGTAGGTGATGTCCGCGCCCAGGATCATTTCAAACTTTCCGAGCGATTCAAAATCGGGTAAGATCGCTTGAAGCTCCAGAGGCTCAGTCCAATCGAGGAGCCGCGCAGCGGGTTGAGTGCGATCGCGGAAGAGATGCTGATTGAGGCCAATGTTTGTTTGCAAACCGTCAAGAACCTGTGCCAAGCCATCGGTGGCGAGTACAGGATGTGCCCCTAGAAAACCGGTGCAGAGGAGAGGGAGCAGTCCGGTTCCGGCTCCCAACTCGATGACGCCCTTGTTGGCGACGAGTTCGGGGCGGGAAAACAGGTAGCATGCGAGTCGTAAAGATGCCTCCCACGTCCGGAGTCCAACATTGTTACCTCGGACCAGAACGTTCCTCGCTTCCTTGATCAAGATTGGTTGGGCATCCTCCTGGTCATAACTAAAAGGCGGGAAGTATGCATGGACACTCATTTGCTGCGCTGCCTCAGTGGCATCCTGCTGGGGGATCGTGTGCAAAAGAGCCATGTGTTCCATGAGCTCGTCTGACACTTGCTGTGAGGCATGAGATTAGACATGACAGGAAGAAATGTGGAGATGCTGCGAATTGAATGCGGATTCGTACATATTGATCACTACCCTGGCATTCATTTTCGATATCTTGGATGAGGCGTTTAAGGATCTTGACACGGTACCGAGGTGGAGGTAGATATTGGTACCGCGAGTCATCAAAACAATAGCGAAAGAGGACATCCTGGACGTCGGGATAAACCAGGAGGTTGCTGGGGGGGTAAGTGACATCGTCAATTTGTTGTAAATATTGACGATAGAATTTGACCACCGACGGCTCTGTTTGGGCATGTGTAATGTCCAGAGGAATCCGGTTGGAATCATGCTTGGTGACCTGTCCCACGGGAGGACTAGTGAGGGGGGACATTTTTTTACAAGGACGGAGAGCGGATTGCAGTCATGCAGCAGAAAGAGGGCAGCCGGCACCCAACATGAACGGTAAACCGGGAGAGAGCATTCTGCTTTGCTTTCAAGATGGCAGCAAGTTAAAAGACAACAATCAAGTGAAGTGGAATAGCATAGCCGCTACTCAGTTGTTCTTGTCTCTTTGCCAGACGCCAAGATTTCGATTTAGCGCGGCTTGGCGCCACACAATTACCGCACCGAAACTGGCAGCATTGTAGTTTTCGATCTTCAGGCGCAGTCAACCGCGACCAGCTCGACGGTCCGTGGAATTTCTCTCTGATTGCGGAAAGAATCAAGTCACATCGTCGCAATCATGGCTGACACCCAGGTCACCATCCGAACCCGCAAATTCATCACCAACCGGCTCCTCTCGCGCAAGCAGATGGTCGTGTAAGCATCCATATCTCCCATCGTGGATGAAACAGGCAAAAGCCAGGTCGTCTAACATGTATTTTCTCCAGCGATGTCCTCCACCCGAACCGTGCCAACGTGTCCAAGGACGACCTGCGCGCCAAACTGGCCGAGGTGTACAAGTCGAACAAAGACCAGATCAACGTCTTCGGCCTGCGAACGCAGTATGGTGGCGGCAAGAGCACCGGCTTCGCCCTGATATACGATTCGGTCGAGGCCATGAAGAAATTTGAGCCACACTACAGACTCGTGAGAGTGGGACATGCACAGAAGATCGAGAAGGCCAGCAGACAGCAGAGGAAGCAGAGGAAGAACAGGTCCAAGGAGTTTCGCGGCACGGCCAAGACGAAGGGCGCCTCTAAGGATAAAAAGAAATAAATATGACCTGACAACTGAACGGTTATGGGGGAGAGCGACGTGGAAGGCCGCGTTTGTGATTGATATCGGCCTGCTAGATTCTGGGCGGAAGACTGTAACTGGCAACATCCGGAGGATGTTCGCATCGGTCTGCACGGTCTCATTTCGAATAAGGTCGGGGGTGAGATCACGAGAACAGTCAAACTATTGTGAAGAAATCAAAGCGAGGAATTTCGTCTTCGAGTCCAGAGCGATTGGCAACACGGCAGCAATCCCTCAACCTTTTGCCTTTCTTATCCATTAACACGTGGTCAACAGGATCCCTCAACCTTTTGCCTTTCTTATCCATTAACACGCGGTCAACAGGATCCCTCAAATTATTGCTACAGATCTCGGTCGGGTTTTCGTTCCCAGCTCCTCGTTTCCATCTGCCGTGGTATAGCCCGGTTCTTGCATCCCGCCGTTCTTGCATCTCCCCTTCGTGTAGAGACCGGAATAATTAACCATCTTTTCCCACCTACCCTGAGAAGCTTTACATATCTTGACACTGCCGCCAAGGATCCAAAGGTCATTAATGCTTCTCAAGTGCACAACACCCGAGATGCGCACGGAAAGCAGTGTGGTCGGTTGCAGAGAGTTGAGTCAGGTCCGTAGACCATTTTGGTGCCTTGAATAGCATCGACTGCATCTCGTACGCCGCCATTCTCCAGTGCCGGTGCCGTTGCTCTAAATCACGAAAGGAGTGTAATTCCGTCTTGCCGCTGGATGAAGTGGAGAAAGGACCTGTTATAAAACTGATGTCTGTCTCTCTTCAATAGCCCGAAGAATCCTCGATGGATGGAAGGGAAGCATGTTTGGTATCGGTCTGACATGTTGAGCAGTCTAGACGGCAGTCCTCAGGAACACTTTCTCTGTGCGGTGTCATGGTGTGTACTTGCGTGTACACTGTCCCAACTGACAGTTGACCCGAGGTACTTCTCAAGCTGGAGATACACCCACCCGTCGTAGCCGCATAATTATACCCCAGAGCGGTACTGTCTAGCGGCGAGCGGATGCTCTCACGAGAAACAGGTTGACACCGCGGTTCAGGGGTTCCTGATCCATGAGACATCAGAGTCGGTGGTTGAGGCTGGCCGTCATGGCCTGGAACGGGAGGTGCAGAGGCCGGCACGGTAGATTGAGGACCACGCGCACGACCATCGTAGCGAAAGCCCATCTCTGGCCCCTCGCATGTCGTGTTTACTCGCTCACTGCCTGAATCTTGCCTGCTCTCGCCGTTCGTCTGGCCAGAGACTTGACTGGAGTTCGAAGACGCGTCTGTCTGCCAACCATGGGAGGAACGATGACTGAGCACGATCAGAGGGAGGCTGTCAAGGCTTGAGATGGTTGACGAAAGGTCGCCCTGAGCAGCGGCTGGTGTAGGTAAAATCCGATCGGAGCCGAGGCTCGTTGGCGTTGCTGATCCCGTCAGGAATGACGGCCCTCCACTTCCATCGCTGGCATTGAGTGTGCAGCCAGGGCCCAACAGTTGAGAACTCTCTCCAGTCATACTATGCTCTGGCCAGATCGGGCTCGGTTGGAGTCTCGCAACATGGGTGCCGAGGCAGCAGCCGCCGCTCGCATTGGACATTGGATCCGTGTGGGGCAGGATGTATGGAGGCAGTTGGCTGGCGTAAGGGCTGGGAGTCTCCTCGTAGGGGGTGTATGCGGCGGCCGCGTATGGTGTCGCTCGGGCCCACGGCATACCATGAGTCGTGCCGGAACAGGTGCCCAAGTCAGCGCCGCTCGGAAGGATGGGGAAATGAAATAAGCCTGGATGGCCGTATGGCTGGGACGAAGATGCATAGCTGAGTCGGGGTTGAACCGGTAAGGAATATGGTGTAAAGCGCCTCGGTCCAGGCCATCCTCTATACACAGGAGAACATTCGATCTCGGAGGAAGATACCTACAATGGTGAGCGTATTGTTAACTGGAGGCCAAAAATGCTCACTCGTAGAAAGCGGCAGGCTCCGTGGCCAGCGTTGCGACAGTTGGAACACCCACGATTTCCTCCTTCATCCCCACTGCATTTGATCTTGCGCTTTCGGCATCTCTCGCACTGCAGGAAAGAGATTCAGCGAGCGACAGCGTCTGAGGATTCAGCGAGACATACGGCTACCGGCACACGTTTTCGTGAAGCAGACCCGCTTTTGCCTTCGAGTTCTGAGGAAGGAAGGGCTCGACTGAGATGAGCGCTGGCGTTGTACTGGTCCGTGATGGGGGAACTTGGTCCCAACGATACCGCGATTCCTCTGTCATGACGCCGATAAAACTCAAGTCCTGAATCGTACGGTGGGCGTGTCGAGATCTGCTCCTCGTCAGTATTTAGCGGGCAACGATCACAAGTTGCCGACCATGTTGTGCCAACGAGGTTATGGCGTAGAACATTCGAATGGCCAGTCAAGTCTCAGTTGACCGCAATTGGAGGAATGAAGAGATGGGCAAGGTGAAGGGGCAGTTCTCAATTTCGGTCCGGCACCGGTCCACCGTAGGGCACACCAGGCGGAGATGACTGATCAACAGAAGCTTCCGAAGAAATGGGAGAGAGTCAGGTCAGATGAATGCTCTTAATTTCGAGGCTGTCGGTTTGCTCAACCCATACACTCATCTTATATTCGAAAAATATATCGTTTGATGCCTGTGGTCTCGGTGATCATTCTCTCCAACGCTTTGGGGGATATTCGCTTGTCAGGGTTGGCCATGAAACCTGATCGTCAGATTTCTTTGCAACCACAGCCCTGCAGGCAGCCGTGGTGTGCGACCTAGACCGTTGGTCCATGGCAAAACCCTAATGCAATGGCGGGAGAATGACAGGCCAGCCATTGGTGCATCAGACCACATCCACTGGGGCAATTGTGAAACGAAAGGGTGAGCCATCCAATGACCAAGGAGACTGCAGCAGTTAAAGCAGCACATGCGCCGTGAGGAAGAGGAGGCTTTGCATGTAATTTGGCGCATGTCTCAAACCAGCCAGATGTCGACGTTGGGCCACCTCGCTGGAGCACCCCAGGCCCGGGCATTGCTGCTTACGTGGGGAGAGGACTGCGGTTGAGGCGTGTGGGGGAGCGGCAGCATTGGCGGTCCTATGTTGGTGTGAGCCTGTTTGAGAATCGATCATGTTTGCTCCCTCAACGTTTGTTCCTGACTGGTTGTGGATGACTGCCTCCAACGTGGCGAAAGGGCTTTGGAATTGAAGCAAACTTCCCCTAGACCCTGTGAACAAGTAATATCACCGGATGACCAAGGCATGCCTGTGGGTGAGTGTGAGTGAGTGAGTGAAAGATGAAGCCTGCGTACTCTGCGTCGGGGTTTCCAGCCTGAAACGACCTGTAAACTTGCAATTCTGCCTTATCTTTCCGGAAATCGGCCAGGCCAAGTTCTATGCACATCATATGGCTTTGAGAGTGGCCATTTTCCAAATATTCAAGGGTCAGGCATGATGCTGGCTCCAGCCGCTAGCGGCAATAGCCGTTTGGTGCGGAGGACTTTGCAGGAAGCTGGCATGAGGCAAGGCGCAGCTCATGAGGGTGTCGATCAAGCTGAGGGCCAATGACTGACCTGAATGGCCAAGGGTTGCCCTGAGCAGGGTCTGCAAAACGGCTCGCGGAGAGGTCGGGGGTGTACTGGGGAGCCACCACAAAATGGCTGTCCAGGGCAAAATTGACAAATCAGATGGAGAATTGCATAGCTTTATTGGACCAGTGTCACGAGGTCCAGAGCCCCTGAAGTGAGGTCATCAAATGGATGATGCCATGTGATGCACGAAGAGGCATCCAGAGTTGTCACGCACTTATTGCAGCCAGTGCATGTCTCAAGTCCGGACGCTGTTCTTGCCCAAGGAGTAGAGCAATTCTGAAGCTCGGCGGTCCATCAATTCGACATGCAGCTAAAGGAAGGTTAGTTGCAGAACCAAGTGGTTCAGGCTCAAACAGTCCAATCCAGATTGGAGAAATCTGATCGAAGTAACCCCGCCGGTGTCCATTTGGGTGGGACAAGAAATGCAAGTAACGGTTGGTTTGCGAAGACGATGCGGTAATGTCGCACATGCTGGGCGGGGATTGGCTATGAAACCTGCCATGGAAGTGCCCTGGAAGGCAGCGAAGGAGGCTGTTGACACGATCGGGGGATTTCTGTATGACTTCCCACGCATATGTTCCACAGTGAAGCAGTGATGATGGACCTTTGCGAGGTCTGCAAAGAACAGAACGGCCACAGAAATTCATGCTTCGGAAGGCAAATGGCAGGAGTTGACCACTGGTGATGACAGGGCGGCATAGCCTCGTTCGTCCCTCTCACACGGCCGAATCATGGCAGGTCGCACTCATTAGTTGATGACAATGTCAGGCGATGTTCGATCTTTGTGGAGATGATAGTTACATCAGTGGCGCGATGATGGAGAGAGGAAGACTACACCAATCTTGGCACCCGCCAAGACTTCGTGCCAGATGTCTTCAACCTGGAAGGCTGATGATTCATGCTTTTAAAAGCCTCCGGTCAAGCGCATCGAAATCAAGTCTCCCCGTCTTGATATCTTGACTGAGCCCAAAGTCTAGATTCCGATATTCCTTTTGCGACACTAGACGATGAGTGTCATCCTGGAAACTTCTCTTGGGGACCTGGTCATCGACCTTTTGGTGGACAACGCGCCGAAATGCTGCGAGAAGTAAGTCAGATCTTTTCAAGGAGGACGGAAGCAGGGCTGATCATGTTTCAGTTTCCTCAAGTTATGCAAAGTCAAGTATTACAACTTCTCGCCGGTGCACAGCGTCCAGAAGGGATTCTCCTTTCAAACCGGTGACCCCATCGGCCCCGATTCTCCCGACAGCGACGGTGGGAGCTCAATATGGGGCTTACTTTCAGGACCCTCGAAGAAGACGTTCGTGGCCGACATCGACCCCAAACTGAAACACTCGGATCGTGGCACGGTTAGTATGGCCACGGTGCCATCGTCCAAGGATGCTGATGAACGACTTGCCGGCAGTCAATTCATTATCACGCTCGGTGACAACATCGACTACCTGGATGGCAAAGCAGCCGTGTTTGGCAAAGTCGTCGAGGGTTTCGACACGCTAGAGAAGATCAATGACGTGTTCACCGATTCAAAAGGGCGGCCGTTGAAGGACATTCGCATCCGGCACACAGTCATCCTGGATGATCCGTATGATGACCCGCCCGGCCTCAAGGTCCCCGATGTCAGCCCGGTTCCCACGCCGGCGCAACTGGCCACGGTCATGATTGCCGATGACGAGGAACTGGATCAAGACGTCGACGAGGCCGCTTTGGAGAAGCTACGCAGAGAACGAGAGGCGCGGGCACAAGCGTTGACATTGGAAATGGTCGGTGATCTTCCATTTGCCGAAGTAAAACCACCAGAAAATGTGCTCTTTGTGTGCAAATTGAACCCGGTCACGCATGGTATGTTTGGCAGCGATCCCCCAAATTTGGCCTGTCTTTGTCTAACAATCTCAGATGACGATCTCGAGCTTATTTTCAGCCGATTTGGCAAGATTCTATCGTGCGAGGTCATTCGCGACAAGCGGACCGGTGACAGCTTGCAATATGCATTTATCGAGTTTGAGAATCAGAAGGACTGTGAGCAAGCATATTTTAAAATGCAAGGAGTGCTCATAGACGACCACCGAATCCATGTCGACTTTTCTCAGAGTGTAAGTATCCGTCTCCTTACTGGAGACCGTTAATCGACTGATCTGTTGGTGGTAGGTGTCAAAGCTATCAGATACGTGGAGGAAGGCTACAAACTCGAAACGGGCGCGCCAAGCCGGTGGATTCGGTGGCATTTCGAGCCTGGAAAAGAAACGCCATTTTCGTGAGCAAAAAGATGAACGAAATCATAATGAGGACTATCGTATGGTCTTCGATAAGGAGGATCTTCCGCCACCGACGGATTCGCGGCCCATGGACCGGCCACGTCGGTCTCGAAGTCGAAGTCCTCGATGTGACCGGAGGGGACAAGCGCGAGAATATGACGATGATCGGAGACCATATCGAGACCATCGAGGCCGAGACAGGGAAGCAACCCGAGACAACGCATACAGGGAGGACGACCGAAACCGACAGAGAGATTGGTACGGGAGGAGGAGGAGCAGAGACCGATGAAGGAGATCGCCTTGCCTCCTCCTTCTCCTATACAACACGACGCGACCAGATGTCCAGGCCATTATTAGTCATATTAATTACTTGTCGTTATCATGCCGAGAAGCCATGCTCCTCTGCATAACCCGGTCTTTTATATCAAAGTTTCCTCCTTGGAGAATGTACTATAATTAGCATTAGCACGTTAGCTTCCGGTCAATGTGGGGGACAACCACAAGGCTGCGACTGCGGAGTGTTTCAGTGCATCCACGACGCGCCAAGCCGTTCCTGGAACGAGCTGAACCTGTATTGCATTCGTTGGAGGGGCCAAACTGCATGTAAGACATTTATTCTCCTGTACCGCCCTCCTCAGACCTGCTGCCACCTCCTTCTCCTGTACCATCCTCCTCAGACTGCTGACACTTCCTTGCGTCCGCCCTTCTGCGTCACTCGTTCATCATGGCCTCCGGCGTGGTCCACGACTTGCTTGAAAAGCTCCATCTAACGTCCCCTAGCAAAGCCCCGGCGCAGGAGCCCGGCGAGGAGGAGCTGAAAGTGCTGAGACAGAAATATGAACAGGCCAACCAAGAGCATGTCTTTGCATTCTACGACAACTTGGACATCGAGGGCAAAGCAGCCCTGTTCGAACAATTATCCTCCTTTGATCTCGACCGCATTAATATCCTCGCAGACAAGGCGCTGCATCCTTCGAAACCGGCCGCAGGCACCGAGGAACCCTCAATCGAGCCATTGCCTGACGCAGCAACCGCGTCCCTCCTCGATGCCCAGCAAGAGGACATCAAGGCTTGGTACCAGGCTGGCCTCGACCTCATTGCGGAGAACAAGGTGGCCGTCGTGCTGATGGCCGGAGGGCAAGGAACGAGATTGGGAAGCTCTGATCCAAAGGGCTGCTTTGACATCGGTCTCCCCAGCAAAAAGTCCTTGTTTCAGATGCAAGCAGAACGGATATGGAAAGTTCAGCAACTGGCAAAAAAGCACTCCCATTTAGATGACACACCTGCGGTGCCGTGGTACGTGATGACGAGTGGCCCCACGAGGATACCGACGCAAAAGTTCTTTGAAAAGCACAATTACTTTGGGCTGCCCCAGGAGAATGTGATCATCTTCGAACAGGGGGTGCTCCCCTGCATTTCCAACGAAGGCAAGATTCTCTTGGAGAGCAAGTCCAAGGTCGCGGTGGCACCAGATGGAAATGGCGGGATCTATCAGGCTCTCTTAACGTCGGACGCGAGGACCGACATGCGCAAACGGGGCATTCAACATGTGCACGCTTATTGTGTCGACAACTGCCTCGTCAAAGTTGCCGACCCCGTGTTCATCGGCTTGTCGGCCGTCAGGGCCGTCGATATCGCCACCAAAGTCGTGCGGAAACGTGCAGCCAACGAACCTGTCGGCCTGATTGTGCAAAAGAATGGAAAGCCCGACGTGGTCGAGTACTCTGAGATCGACAAAGAGATGGCTGAGGCACAGGACGACTCGGGCCGGCTGAAATTCCGGGCGGCCAACATCGTGAACCACTATTACTCGTTCCGATTCCTCGAGAGCATTGAAGAATGGTCTCACCAGCTTCCGCACCACGTTGCCCGGAAGAAGATCCCATATATGGACGTGGACAGGGGCGAGACCGTGAAGCCAGACAAGCCCAACGGGATCAAATTGGAGCAATTCGTCTTTGACGTCTTTCCTTTTGTCCCCATGGAGAAATTCGCATGCTTGGAGGTCGATCGAAAAGAAGAATTTTCGCCGTTAAAGAATGCTCGGGGGACGGGCGAGGACGACCCTGACACCAGCAAAAAGGACATCATGGAACAGGGGGCGCGATGGCTTCGCAATGCCGGCGTGACCGTGGTGTCAGAGAATGCCGATGCGGGGGTGGAAGTTTCGCCGTTGATAAGCTATGTCCGTGGTACGCATCTCTTTCATTACATTCTTGCTGACAATCAACAGGGCGGTGAAGGCCTTGAATACCTCAAGAGTCATGAAATCAAGGCGCCGGCTGTGATTGAAAAGACCAAGTGATGGACCAAGATGGCATGTATTAGAGCCTAATGAGGCGCAGCTGCAGGAGCATTAAGTCTGCCCGAGCAGGGCGGTCGAGCCGACGCAGAGAGAATGATGACGGCCATTTCATAGATGGAGAGCGAGCTTGGACTGAAGGATGCTCGCCACAGGAATCCGACAAAAACTCAGCTAAACGTCAGCTGCAGAGCAAGATATGTCAGCAATGACGACCTCTTCTACGGTAGGAGAGCTTCCATCTCGCGGATAGACGGCCTTTCCCTTGAACATCTCCATAGCAGGAAACTTGGGGAATGAAGAGAGTAGACCTGCGAAATCTAGTGACATGCACCGCCACGATTAATCAGGAACTCGCAATATTAGTGCCTCAAAGAATGCCCGTCTCAGTCTGTTGGAAGCCAGGGGCTCTTTGACCCTCGCTGTGAAGGACAGACTCATTTATATCTCGCTAACGTCCGTGATAGTCCCGATTTCTATGTCAAGCAGCATGGAATGCTCTCAAACTGCAGCCTCGTTCTCGATTCATCCACGTATATTATTCTTCTCACTCTCATTTCTGTCCCAGCGGAGAAGAGCTGGACGACGTCCATTGTGGGAATCACATTTACCATGGTACTCACGGCAATGTGGCCATCGGAAAGAACGGCACGAGAGCATGACCAGGTGGAGACCGGCTCATGAGCCAGAAAGCAGGGTTGAGATGATCAACTTGATGGACCGGCAGTGTGAATTGTTGATGGACGGCCTCCCTCAGAGTAGCCGGCGGCGATGGTGGTGATAGAAGCCAGAGGCACAGCGACCACATAACATCAGTGGACAACAACTGATTCATAGAAAAGGATAATGGAGATATTCGGACAAATTCAACCAGAGTGGGCGGCAAGTAATTGAATATACAGGCCCTTGGCGCGGGCGCTTAAGACCGTCACGTGATTACGCTAGGCAATATTTAGTCAAGGCTTTTGTCTTGGCTTCTTCCTTGTCGCCGCATTTCCCTAGCCAGGTGCACATCTGGCCGGATTTCACAGCTGGTGTTGTCTGGTTGAACGGTTTCCCGGAGGCTGGAAGCGTTGGAAAGGTTGAGTGGGAAGTTGAGCAACTAGTAAGACCCTCTTGAGCCCTGATCGCAAATGCCCTCGCGGGGTTTTCTGCACCACCCGTACCTGCGGCTGTCTTGCTAACCTCAAGGCATAGGTTGCGGGCCCTTGGGATATTGAATTGTCGTTGCTGGTCAGAGCGAGCAGGTACGCTTCTCCTCCTTGCGCGATCCCTTCTCGATATGCATCATCTCCCTTGCCCTTGCCGAGCGGCGACGGTGGCGGAGGTGGCATGGCCTGTGGTAGCGGTCCTTTGGGGCGCTCGGCCGCCGAAGACTGCAATCGCCGTGATCTCCCCGCAAATGGCAGCGAGGAAAAAAAGTATCTGACAAGAACACTACAGAGAGCGAGGAGCACGATAATCAACATGTCTTCCCTTTCTCGCCGGGCATGCTACAAGTGCGGCAACGTGGGGCACTACGCCGAAGTCTGCACTTCCTCTGAGAGGCTGTGCTACAACTGCAAGCAGCCGGGGCATGAATCGAATCAATGCCCTCACCCTCGCACCACCGAGAGTACGTCCGACGGTGTGGTGAAGGAAGAAGGAACATGGCAGCTGACATGTCGACAGCGAAGCAATGCTACCATTGTCAAGGACTTGGTCACGTCCAGGCTGACTGTCCCACCCTCCGCATTAGCGGCGGCCCAGCTGGCGGTCGCTGTTATTCATGCGGTCAAATCGGCCACCTCGCGCGGAATTGCCCAACTCCGAATACAGCGCCAGCGACCCGTGGCGGCCGCGGTGGCTACGGCGGTTTCCGAGGAGGGTACGGTGTGACAAACAATCGGGCGGCCACCTGCTACAAGTGCGGAGGGCCCAACCATTATGCCCGGGACTGCCAGGCTCAGGCCATGAAGTGCTATGCCTGCGGAAAGCTCGTGCGTCCACCTCCAAGTGACAGACCACGTGGGCATTGACTGACTAATTCCAGGGCCATATCTCTCGAGACTGTACCGCTCCGAATGGTGGACCGCTGAATGCAGCAGGCAAGACCTGCTATAAATGTGGCCAACCAGGCCACATCAGCAAAGAATGCACCTCCACTGACGCGAACGGGACAGCCAGTGCTGTAACGAATGGAACGCCTGGTGACGTCGCGGCCACTGCGCCGCCCGCTGCGGACACGACAGGTGATCTTCCCGCTCCGGCCGCGGCCACAGCGGCAGTGGCATAAACTGTCGCCAAATTGCGAGACCGAAATTTCGAACTCGGCACGCCGCGCAGGAATCTTTTCTTCTCTCTCGTTTTTCCTTTCGATTACTATCTATGATTTGCATTGTTGTGGATTCACGTCTCCGTCAGTCATTTCCGGCATTGCAGTCCCCCCCGTAACGACACGACCGGAGGCTATGCCTTGGCTTGTTTGGCACGCATCGACATCTTAACGTTTTTCACGACCTACAAAAGTTCACGAACGGCAAGGGACACTTGGAACTCTGCGGCATGATAAAGGACTTTACCCCGGCGTTTTGACTTGCTATCCACAACTCTTGCTTCTGCTATCGGAAGAACCGGTACGAGGATCTGACCCGGAGAGAGAGAGAAAGAGAGGAAGGAAGAGCCTTGACAAGGACAGGAGGGGAGGGGCGAAGTGGAGTGGAGTCGCGTGACGTGCGAGAGACTGACTGATAGATGGGTGCAGTGATGTCGGTGCTAGCAAAGCAAAGGTTGGCATCTGAAGTGGCCATTTCACCATACATGACTTTCCTACGAGAACGAAGAAACCCTTGAGTTCTTCTTCCCTTTTTTGCCTCCACCATTGAATGTATTGGGTATCAATTGGTGCTTGCCGGGCCATTACGACACATGCTCTCGAAGAGTCTGAAAGGAAGCATGAAGCTGGTGTCCCTTGTGTGCCATGATGTTGTTGCTTTGCTCTGCCCCTGGAGCCTTTAACTGCAGCGAATGAGGCCCAGTCCGCCTTCGACCACTGTTCACTCCAATAGGGAAATGAAAAGCCCACGCCATGACCATCAGCTCTCACCGACAATTCTCTCAACCAAGTACATGATCTCCTCGACCACGACACTTGGGTTATCCCTCTGTACTAAATGCCCGGCGCCGTGTGCAACCACAACCCCCCTCGCACGCGCTGGATCCTGCGTCAACTGCAGCAAGCCACGATTATACGCCGCCCACACAGGCTCAAGGTATTTGTCATTCAGGCCGCGTGGTATGCCGGTCAATCGCAGGCCTTCGGCTGCGAACGCGTCGGGGTCGTGGGCAACGACCGTCAGCCATGGTGCCTGGCCGTGGGGCGCGGTGAGTGTGGGCGTGTCGGCGTGTGGGAGGAGAAGATGCAGGTTACCACGGTCGAGAGCTTCTGAGTTCGCGACGCTCGGGTGCAACGTGGCTTTGACTCGGTTGCGCAGAGCGCGAAGGTCGTCGACGGTAGCGTCATCGGGGAGGTAGGATGTGCTATTAATGGACTCACCTGCTGAGGCAGAGGTTGCGTCCGGGTCCGGGAAAAGAGACACAAAATCGCTGTTGGCTATGTTGGAATCGAGGAACAGCAAGGCCGTCACCGTGCCCGAATATGTCTGACAGTACAGCCGCGCCAGCGGGACACCGATACTGTGCGCGACAAAGACGAGCTTGAGACGCGAGGAGAAGTCGCTGTTGCCGGCGCCGGCATAATGGCGCGGTATCAGGGTGGCAAGCAGGGCGTGTAAGTCCTCGACCGAATCGGTGAGATCGTGTGGATGCAAAGGGGCGTGGGAACGCGTTTCACCTTGACCAAGGCGGTCGTAGGTGAGCGTCGCAACTTCCACCTCCCGCCAGGATTGTTTGCCTTGAGAACGAGCTGGAGTCTCGATAGATTGGTTTCGGACGGTGGTCGTCAGCATATCGAGCGCGGGCGTCCACGCCGCCATGGGAAGCATCAAGCCGTTGATGAAGACGACGAGGATTTGGGCGACATCGCTGCTATTATCCCCCCTTCCATCACTCGGTCTGATTTTAGTAAAGTTATAGGCAAACTCGACACCGGGTTTGGAGGCGAGATCGACAAAAGATGGCATCGTCTGTGTGGCCCTTGTATGACACCCCGTCCTGGCTCTTATGCTTTTCTCTTTTCGGGAGGTATTGGACAACAATCTTGACCTCTCTTTCTCCTCAATTCGCTTCACGGCAATCCTCGGCAATAACGATGTTGGTCACTGCCTTCTTGAGGAGTCGATAACCCACCGACTGGTACGACCAGGAAGAACCTGGTTCAATGCTGCTGAATCAGTAACAGGCAGATTGATATATTTCTTCAGTGCAGTTGACAGGGTGCAAAGCCCAATAATTAGGACTTGTTCTCGGTCCTTCTCAGGGTTGGCCGTATCATGTCGGAACCCTCAATGTGCGCATGGTAAGCTGAGCATTTGCCAGACACGACAGCGCTAGCCTATCAGCGAACAAGGTCATTTTGAATGCTTACGCGCCCTCTCTTGGATCTCAGTTGAGTCATAGTGGTGCAATGGAACTGGTCTTGAAATCTGCTTTGGAAATGTGTCGTCAGTAACAGGTTTAATCATTTGGCCTCGCCGACTCTTCCATCGGTATTATCTCTATTTCAGTGCTCTACAATTCAGTCGTCATTAATCTGGTGGGTCCGTTGAGGCACGAATTCTCTCAGCCTGTGCCACTAGCCGGAAGGGCGTCTCACATTGCCCGCCCCAGGAGCGTCAGGATTCTTCGTCCTCTCATTGGCTCTCTTCCCACTATTTTCTCCCTTCAAAGCGTCCTCGACATAGAATCCGAAGACGTATCTGTACAAGTCTCTCAACCAGCCAAAGCCGTAGACGCAGCTGGTCATTCCTCGCACCGCTCGGGCAAGTTCTCCTGCGTTCACCCGGCCTCTTTCACCAACTGAACTCGCAATGCCCAGTTGCCGGAAGCCCGGGTCATTGGCAATGGCTTTGCGATAGCTCTCCAGTAGACTGACTTGCCATGCCTGTGTGCCGAAGGCCGTATCCGGCAGGTTTTTGGCAAAGGTTGTCAATGAATTGAGGTTGGGGTCGGATGACGTCCGGGTATATCCCCGGTTCGTTTTGAGTGCGGCCTTCACAAACAGCGTCTTGAGGAGGATCAAAGTCGGGTCGTCCGAAGGCGTTCTCACTGTCTCGACCGAGGTGGCGGCCGACGTGGGATTCGGAGCATCGGCGACCGCCGACAGCGACATGGAATGCACCGAACTGCTCGACGACCAGCGGTTGCTCGTCCCTGGATGGGCCGAGTGCGAACCGCGCTGGATGGCAGTGGCCATGACCATGGCCCCGGGTGCTGGTGTCGAACTGGCCGACGGTGGGATTTGCGACGCTTCAGTACCAATGACCAGAATATTGGGGGCGGGTATTTCGTCGGGGGATATCGTGGTAATCGTGTCTTCGAAAATCGTCGTTGGGGTCTCCGGAAGCATCTTGGGCGCTCCATTCTCGTCCAAGGGAGCGAAGCCCGATCGTTTGGCTTGATTGTACGCTTGGGTGAAGGTGGTCTGGCTTGGTCGAGGGGTGCCACGCTCGGGTCGGATCTGAGTCCACCCTTCGCGAAAGAGGTCGCAAAGTTCCCAACAAGCCTGGACGGCCGATCCCAGCAATTCTTCATCCGGTTTCCGACCTTCCCGCCGGTTCTGTCGCAGGCTGAAGAGCATCTCGGCCAACGACCAACATGCCCGCAGCAGGGAGTCAGTCTCTTCGGCCATCTTCGACTTTTGCTTCATCAGCCGGTGGCACAAGGTGATGTAAAACTCCAGTGTCCTCTCACGAAAAGCTTCGGGCAAGCTTCTGTCATGTGTGTTGAACAGGTGATTGTTCAGCTCAAAGCTGACTCGGAGCACCGAGTCGGCCGTCTCGTTGTCCCGGACGCGCACGTCAAATAGTGCCTGACAGAAATCACGACACAGGTCCAGCGTGGGTTGCGCATGAGAACTCGAGTTGTCATCCATCGTGTCGTAGAGATTCTGACAGAGCTTCCAGCATGACTTCCACGCCTGCTCCTGCATGTCTCCTCGGCCGGAGAAGTTGAATATTCGCTCCCGATGGATGTGGCTGAGGCTAGCCAGCGTGTTGCACAAGGTCCAGCACTCTGAGAGGGCGTTTTTCAACGCATTGATCTCGGCCTCTGCGTCCCGGAGGAAGCTGGCAGCACGTTGGCCGGAAACGTCCTCGTCTCCGGTCTCGTCCGTACTCGGATGATCCGTGTCGTCACCTTCGTCGATGCCTAACGTCTTCTCTCAGCCAGGGAGTGGTCCGTCCGCGGAACCGACTTACTTGCGAGACCGGAGCCTGGACGACTCAGCGCCCCCAGATCTTGCCTTGTCTGTGCTCGTGGGGTCCGCGACCAATCTTGCACCGAAGGCAGAGACGTTTGCAGAGGTGTCGGTGGCATGTGAGCGTCATGGAGATGCTACGCAAAGGATGAGCAAACAGGACCACAACTGCCGTTGTTTCGCAGACTCTACCTTGTGCGCCGGCTTGGTTTGAGGAACAGCGAGATTGGTCACGGTCGTGTCCGAATTGAGCGAATCCGTCGAGTCAGCTCGGTTTCTTTCAACATCCGACTTCTCCGTGGATGGGGGCTCTTCCGCCTTCTCGCCCGCGGGCTCCTTCTGTCAAGGCCTCGTCAGAAATGAGACCGGACAAAACTTTCCATGGACTTACAAACTTGCCGAACCCGGTAGGGATGTGGATGACTGACTGAGGTTCTGGCTCGTATTCAGGTCGCGAACGAAACTGGGACGCCAATGAAGGGCCGGTTTCAACCTGGAATATCATGAGCTTCGTCATCCTTGTGCGGGAACAATGCCCTCGCATACCCGGAGTGGCGTCGACTTGGAGCCAGCTTCCTTGGACGGCGAGAGCTCACTGCGGTCTTGATGCTCGGCGTCAGTCTGCTCTTGGGGTAGAGGTTGTTGTTGTTCTGCCTCGTGCTGTCGTTGTTGTAGTTGTTGCTGCTGTCGTTGTTGTCCCACAGGCTCGTCGTCGAGGAGCTCGTCAACGTCGGTGAACTCAGTGCCTACGTCCGAGGCAACGGGCGACGGGGCAACAGGGTCCTGTGGAGAGGTCACTGGGTTTGTAGCAGAGGGAGCTTTGAGATGATTGTCTCTCTCGGGAACGGACCTGCCAGCATGAGATATATGCTGCCACCATGGGTCGATGGGCCATACATTGGAGGCTTAGACATCGCCGCACTTCGCGGCCGGGGCGAATCAGGGTGGTCTGAGAAGGGCGAAAAGGCTGATATGAGAGGATTGGCGGAAGGACTCAAGCCCAATGGACCTCTCACAGCCATCATGATGGCAAGCGCGTGTGTGGGTGACCTGCACCCGTGCCCAATGCCCTGGTATAGAACGGGGCCAAAGTCAACTGGGGACGTTGTATGCCGGCGGAGAGTGGCACGGTAACAAGGCAAGGCAAATCACGACGCAAGCAATCGCGCGAGGAGCAGGTTGAACAAGCCACGGTCAGACAGCGGCCGCGTGCGGCAATGCGGTCGACGCGGAGGGTGTGCGAGACCGGCCCGAGAGGTGGTCATGAATGGTTGAAGGAGCAGAATCAAGGCGGGAGGACGTGGTCGTCAGCAATTGGAAGCGAGGGTAATTATGAACAGAAGACAGGAAGCGGTGCCGCAAGAGCACAGGTCATGGTGGACGGCCTGGGTCGAGAAAGACGAGCTGATGTCGAGGCGACAGACAGATATGCATCTCACTGCACTGGCTTCTTCGTTAGTGTAAACGTAAAGTTGCTGGCGATACATCGCGCCGCGCCCACAAGGTGCGGAAGGACAACTGCGGGTCGGGGCGTGGCATGGCAAGGCATAGCATGGGAGACATGTGCTGGAACTGTTTCAGGAGACGGCCGCTTGTCTGAAGTCGCTCAACCGCGACAAGAATGAGATGTGACTGGTTGGAGGAAGGAGGTGTGGTGTTGGCGGGGGTGGGAAACCCAGGCCATCCGCTGCAGCCACACGGCGGGCCTTAGTAGCTTCTACCAGCGGTAGAGCAAATGCCCCTCCAAAGGTTCGGCCAGAACCAGTGTGCTGGAGACGAAATCGGGCGCACGCAAGACCAGGTGGAGTGGATGGAGAGAGGAAGGTTGTGATAGAGAGCGGGCAAGGTGCAGCGATCACCAGCTCGGCTGGCCGCGATTCGGCCGCTGATGGTTAGTCAGAGCAGGCTACTGCCATCCCCACAGCAATTTAAGCGCCCATCTTTTTCTCCGAGCAGTTGGCCCCCTCTGCCACCGCTGCCCGAGGCCAATGGCGCCTTGCTGCTGGTTCACGATGCTGCACGTAGCCGCCGAAGCTTTGCTCTCCCTAGGGACAGGCACGGGCGGCTAGAATGAGCCGCATGAAAGGTGTGGGCGTTGATATTCAACAATGTGACTACACACGCGACCACGGCACGGGACAAGAGCGAATCGAAGCACACCCTCTCCGAGGAGGGATGATGGATCAACATCCGGACGACATCGGTATGAATGCGGTAGACCGGCTATTGCAGAGTGTCTTCGGATATCCACGCTCTCCATGCGGCGCACGTCCCGCCAAATGAAACAATGAAACAGAGGAAAAGTCGACTCCCCATCTCCCGTGAATGCGTGCGGTTCAGGTATGTTCGTCTCTCGTGACTGCTTGCCTATTCCACTGTATCATGTCCAAAGCACCCAAATATCCCCTTGCGGCGGGACGGGGTAAGTTAGTGAGTCCGCGGGCGACGGACAGACCAGCCGCGGCGGCGACCAACATTACCGAATGGTCATCTGCTTCGCCATTTGACCTCCTTTGCCCACTCCGCCTTCTCGCGACGTCGCGGCGGTCACGCCAGCTTTGCGTTCAAATATCTTCCAGAATTTCAGGCTTTCGTCGGCGGCTAGGAGTTGTGTCAGTGAGATGGCACCAAGACGGGGATCATCAATCGTCCGACTCACCTGCGGTGGCCAGCATTTGCCCGTCCGGGCTCAAGCAGCTGTGCAGCACGCGGGTCTCGTGTGCGGGGATCTCGACGTTGCGCACCAAGGTGGGATAGCTCCAGATGCTGAGCGAATTGTCCGGGAAGCCGCTGGAGCTCACCAGCTCGCGGTAGTGGTTGCTGAACTTGAGGCTGGTCACCTGCGACCCCGTGTCGATGCTGTTGACGCGGGCGCCGGTGGTCGTGTTCCAAAAATGAATGTGCCGGTCATAGGAACCGCCGCCGGTGGCCAGGAGGTTGAGCTGCCACGGACACCAACTCAGAGCTTTGACGGCGGCCCGATGGTTCTTTTTGGCAAACTTGGGCGCCGCCAACGACCGGGCGTCCCAAATGGAGACCAAGTTGTCATTGCCTCCCGTGGCCAACTGCGCCCCATCCGACCGCCATTCGAGGCCACAGACCTCCGAGGTGTGTGAGACGAGCTCGGCCACTTTGTGTTGGGCCACCCGCACGTCGTGGTTGAAGACGAGCCCGCTTCGCGCGCCCGTGGACAGCGTATGTTTGTTCCAGCCCATGACGCCCACCCGCGTTTCGTGGCCGAACATGCTTCGCAGCTTGGTGCCTTCTTCGACGTCCCAGATCTGCACCTCTCCGGTGCCCAGACCGACGCCGACGTAGGCACCGTCTCCCGACCATTTCACACTACTGACATAGGTGTCGGGGGACGTCTCGAGGAGACAGTTCACGGTGCCCGAGTCGGCCGACCACACGTACACATTCCGCTCGAGGCCGATGGCCACTTGGTTGCCCGAGCTCCAGTCCAGGAGGTTGAGATAGTAATCGTCCACGAGGCCAGGAGCATCGAGAACTCGCTCCGCGGCTGACTGGATCCGTCGTCGGAATTGAGCAGATTGCGTGTTGGCGGGCTTCAACGGTCGGTTATATTGTGATCGAAGATCAATCGGCTTCGACGACTCGGGAGGTGCCGGCTTGAAGGAGAGGATGCGCGTCCCCGTCGAGATGCCACACGCCGATGCCAGCGACGACTCGTACGCCGTGGATTCGGGGTTGGGCCGCGTGAATGACGATGTCGTGGTATTGTCATCGTCCAGACCCAATCCCTCCAGCGCCGACGTGATGTCGGCGTCGGCACCACGACCGGAGATGTCAAAGGCACTGGCGCTGGCGGCCTGGGCCAGCACCGTCGACCCGTCCACTCCACTCGTTTGGGGCCGAGCATTTTCGTCGCCCTTGGCCGATCCGGCCGTGACGAGAGCCTGACTGGTGGCACGATTGGGGATGAACCGGTCACCGGCCTGGTGTGGGAGTCGGATGGTCGTCTTGGCCGCGCGTGATCGCAGCGTCGTGTCTTTTCGGCTCTTTTCACGCGAAGGAGTTCCTGCTGCGGCCGTCGCCGTGTTCGGCCCGGTCCCCGTCAGGGTCCAATCTGAGATGCCCAGTTCCAGTTGTCTCGGGGATTGTCTGCCTTTGGCGATGTTGGACTTGGGAGAGTGTGCATATGCGAACTTGGACACGGACCGCGACACCGATCGAGAGAAGAAGGTCGACGGGTCGGACTTGTGGATCGACGGTCTCGGAGGGGTGAAGGGGGAAGAATTGGCCGAGACGTTGGTGGCCATGCTCGTGGTCCGGGCTCGTGGAGACGGAGTTAGAGGCATGCGGCCACCGGCCGTCTTGGTGGAAAAGACGCCATGGTGAGTCTTCAGAGGCGTGGCCACCGAAGGAGTTGCCATGGCGGGAGAAAGATGTTGATCGAATGGACAAATCAATGTTTCGATCAGAGTCCTGTCGGTCGAGGATCAACAAAGACCTCGGGTTAGTAGTGGTCGATTAAGCAATCAGAGCTTGTCAAAGTCTGTGCTGGGGTCCAGCAATTCAGTGATATCTCAAGATGCTCAACTGAATGGATCCTGAGATGCTGTATGGTCGTCGTGGTTAGTATCTGTCTGTCGCTGTAATTGTTGGATGATTGAATAATCGAGCAGAACCTGCAGAGCAAGCGTGCAATCGGTGGGTCAACCAATCGAGCAGATGCAAGGATGGTCTAATGGACTGTCGGCTATGCTCATGCAAGGATGCGGAGCGAGTATGAGATGTAGTGGAAGGAGGAGGATGATGGTAGAGAAGAAGGAGAATGCTCTGCGGAAGGAGCGCAGCTGAAGTAGTTGCACGCGGTGGGCCATGGTTGACACAGCAACTGGATTGGCATTGCCAAGCCAAGCCCCACCGCGCCAAAACATACGCCAAGACACGTGCACGTGCTTATGTAAGGTCATCCGAAACTTCAGCCACAACTTGGGAGACGATCTCAGCCCCAAAGCTAAAAACCACAAACCACGACCGGAATTTCTTTTTGGCTTGGGAGCACGTCTGGACGTTTCATGAATCCCGGCGTCTGGCACCGTCAGAGTTCTCCCTGGACGCGGCGGCGCTCTAGAGTTCATGGGCCCTGCCTTTGGTCTTCATTTTCAATGCCGGTGCCCCCTATTTGATTCGCACAGCAGCGGTCTCCCTTCGGACGTCTCCCACCGAGGATGGCACAACCGTCCACTCCTCAGAACCATCTGTCACACTCGAGTCTGTTCCCCACTCACACGGCCATCTGGGCCGGAACGTCGCCTTCCAAAACGTCTGGGACCAACACCCCGACAGCCTCAACTTACCTGATGCCGACTAGCCCTGCCAAGAACCGGGGCGGATCTTCTGATGCTCAGAAGCCCAAGATCTCCAAGACGACGGGTCAGAAACCTGCGTGTCTGGTGAATGCCTCGGTCACATACTGCGGGAATGACCAGATCTACGCCTTTGGCGGGTTTGATCAGTTTACGGACGAGGTGTACAATCACGTCCTCCGACTGAACCTCAAGACACTCAACTGGCAGTTGGTGGACAATTATGGCGACATCCCCGGGGTCCGAATGGGCCATTCAGCCTCTCTGTACCAGGGCGACAAACTTCTCGTCTATGGGGGAGAAAATGAACATCGAGAGTATCTGTCCGACGTCGTGATTCTGGATCTCACAGACCACCACTGGACGCAGCCGGACGTGCAAGGTCCGATTCCGAAGGGACGGGCTCGACATGCCGCCGTCGTGTACGAGGACAAGCTGTTTATCATTGGCGGCTTGACCGGAGAGTCCAACTACATCCTCGACGATATCTGCTACCTCGACCTCAAGACCTGGACGTGGTCCAAGACGTGGAGTTTTGTCCAGCGTTTCGACCACACGGCCTGGATATGGGGGGGCCGGCTCTGGGTCCTGGGAGGAATCGGCCTCGACATGGAACGCTCGTCAGAGATTTGGTGGCTCGACCTGAAGGGCAACCCGTCTTTGAGTGGGTCGGGACGCCCGAATTCGGCCATGGGTCGCATCGCCAGCGGGAGACATGACCCATTTTTGCACCCCACGCGCGCAGACAGGATTGACACCTATGCGGCAAACTCGGGCAGTGTCCACATCCGTTCGTCCAGACGGGAAAAGCCGACAGCACCGGGAGCGATATGCTCGCTCAAGTTTGTGTCGGGGCCCCACGTCCCGCTGCAGTCGTCGGGCACCCATTTTCACGTCTGTTCGTCCGGCGCCCTTCTGGACTTTGTCACTCCTTCGTCCACGATCCGGCCGAGCGAATGCAATCTGTCCTCTCTCGAGCTGGACTCGTTGAGATGGCAGCGCTTGGTCGAAGGAGCGGAAATTTTCCCTCCGGGGTTCAAGTGGCATTACTGCACCGTGAACGAGGATGGCACCAAGGTCTGGCTGCTGGGTTCGCCCGCCGATGAGTCGGTCAACAGCAACCAAGAATTGCAGCTGAGTGAAGTCCTGGCCGTGGACCTCAAACGATATGGTCTGCTTGGTAACGGCCTGGCGGTGTCGGCCTCGGAACAAAGTCGCATTCTCGCCTCCGAGAGGCAAACGGCCAACAGTTCATTTGGCCTCGGTGCCGATCTGGCCACCATCTTTGACCAGCCGCCTGAGGCGGGCAGCATGGCCGATTTCACCGTGACCGCCAACGTCGAGCTGATCGACGACGATGGCACCCCTGAACCCGAGTCACAGAGCCGCTTTTTGGCCAATCCAGCAGAGAGTCCGGTCTTTGTCTCGGAACCATTGACGACCTCCCCACCGATTTATGTCCACAAGATGATCCTCCAGGCTCGTTGGCCCCACTTTAAACGTCTATACGCCTCGAAGATGATCGAGTACCAAACCTCCCGACTCCATATTCCCGAGCCGTATTCGGTGGTGCGCGCGTTTCTGTATTATCTATACACCGACAGTATTGCCCCTCATCCCGTCTATTGCCGTGATCTCACCGACGTTGCGGGGATGTTGGTCATGGCCAACCTGTACGACATGCCAAAGCTGCGACTGTTGTGCGTGAACAGACTGAGCCGTGAGATCGACATCCAGCATGCTGCCGTCATTTGGGAGAGGGCCGGGCGCACCGATGAAGAGTGGCTGAAAGCACGGGCTGCCCGATTTTGTCTCACGAACTGGGGCCGGGTCGTCCGGACCGATGGTTTCAGAAGTCTGAGCCGACAGAGCCTGATGGAACTGTGCGAAGTTGTCGACACCGAAGGCCGAATCGTCGGAGGCGAGGAACTGGACGATGTCGTCAGTGATGGAGGACTCGGCTTCGGGGGATCCGAGCAAAGGAGACGGGGCCATCGACCCAGTGACACCGCAGAGGAGACCGAGGGAGACGAGGACGATGGCATGGACATGAACTGAGGATGGTGATGATGATGATGACGATCAGTGAATAACATGCAGGCAGAGCATTGGTGGAGCAGAACAAATATTTATGGTATGGACGTGTGGAATATGTTTAAAGACAGCGGGTCAGAAGGCATCAACGGGAATGGGCGTTCAAAAGAATGGACATGTACATTTGACATATTGTTACTTTGCAGGTTATATGCACTATATTGCACCTAGCGGTAGGCGTACGAGAACCTAAAGGAGAATTTGAAGCAGTCGGACTTCTTGGCTATCGATTTTTTCGGCCACTGCAACCTTTTTCCTCTCTCAACTCCTACATCTTGCGTCCATTAAACCTTGCCCGTAACGGTGCCGTTTTAACAGTGGTAAAGCTATATATCCTACACATAATTCATCTATACATGTTTAGCTGGACTTGTTCCTGCTACCTCCAACTTCATTATTGAACACGGCAATCACGTGACTTATAGGGCAGTATTATGTTGAGACCCAACACGAAATGTCGCAGATGCTTCCACAGTAGATACTGGACGGCCACTTGATAGGATTCCTCAAAATAGTAGGAGTTACTATATTTCAATCGTCTGCATCGCACTAACGAACACCAGTCGCAACAGTCATGCATATTCCACAGCGTGTGCCTTTTTCAGTGCGGCCAATGTATCCACCACGTACTCCTTGGCTTTGTCAAGCTCGCCATCCCAGTGACCAAAGGGATGGCACACGCCTCTGTATACCTTGATGGAGCATACCGTACCATCCGCGCTCAATTTCTCGTGGTATGCCATCCCCTCTGAGCAGAGCACATCAACCTCGGCACAATGAATGGAAGCAGGCGCAAGGTTTGCGTGTGTGGACGCCACAATAGGAGAGGCTATCCACATATTGGCCTTTTGCTTTCGCGTCTCTGACGATCGGGTTAATCAAACAACACAATACAGGCTGACGCATGGATCAAACTTGTTTACCTGGATCGGTGCCCAACCACAGATTTGAAAACCATCGCATCCTGTTCAGCGGAAGGCAAGGCGCGTGCTCGCAGGTCATATAAGTCTCATATGGAACCTCGGCTGGGTCACAGGAACCTTCTATCGGGGTCCATCTCGCATCGACTGCTGGAACGACAAGCATCTGCAGCTTGAGAGGTGGTAAGCTGGTGTCGTCTCGAGCCAAAATGGCGAGGACGGCCGCAAGGTGGCCGCCAGCTGATAGGCCACCGATCGAGACGCGCGACGGATCTATTCCCAAATCCGCGGCATTCGCAAAGACCCATTTTAACGCTGCCCAAGCGTCCCATATCTGTACCGGAAAGGGGTACTCAGGGGCCAAGCGATAGTCCACATCAACGATGATCATGCCCAAACTCTGACATGCTTGCCGACACCACGATTCGTCAGACTGAAGTCCTCCGATGACCCAGCCGCCTGTGGAGAGCTACATCAGCAAGCTTGCCAGATCGTCCTCACGGTTCATCGAGGTCAAGGCCGAGCACCTTACCGCCATGGTAGTTAACGTGAGCAGGAAGTCCGTTTGACGTTTTCAAGCCGCCCGCTTCGACAGCATCCTGTGTCGGCACGTACACCTGAACCTGGATTTCTCCTTGAGGTTCTTCTACCTTGACCTGGTGTATTGTCGCTTTTCCTACCGTGGGATTCGGTCCTGGAGCCACGGGGAAAGTGTATTTCGAAGAATTCGCCCGATATTCATCTATGGTCACCTGATCTGCCCTGACATGGGGGCCTGCCGCTAACATTAGCGCAATCCGCGTGATACTTGCTGTCTTGGAGACGGTGGGATGACATTAAGCGACAAGACGGCAAGTACCTAGGTGTTTGTTGTAGATGTCGACGAATTGGGGGTCGAGCTGGCCCAGGAATTCTGGAAGAATGGGATTGATCAACGCTTCTCCCGCGGTCGACATTTTTCTTCTTTCGTTTGAATTTCTCGATCTTCTCGGCAGTTGAATTGTGCAAACCGTCTTGGGTCAGGTCAGTGTCTCCCTTCTTGATGGCTTGTATATCAGGATTCTGGTGGCATGCGGAGAAGAGCGGGAAATGCCGATCGGCTCGAAGCACGATTACTCCACCTTTGTTGATGCCACATCCCGACTGGGACAATGATTGTCGATCTCACCAGGGTCAACCCCCAAAATATGGCAGGTGCATGACTTCATTCTCATCACCGGAGTTCTACGCAGACTTTGGGCAAGATAAGAAATGGATGTCTCGTGTATGCTTGCTGACCAGCATCCAACGATCCGCGAGTCACCGTTACATTCAGCGGCTCTCGGCAGGATATGGTACGGTCAAAAGGTGAGGCTTATTCTCGAGAGTGTTCTGACTTTCCGTGACTGTTCGCTTCGCCTTCAACGACACTATTTACATCGAACCAGGGCAATTCCAACCGTGGTGGTGACTTCAGGCTTTGTCCGCAGCTTGACAGGCACTTTCAAGATGACGACGGAGGATCTAGGTGACCATGGACCAAGCAGAGGCGAAGAGAAGAATGTGCTCGTGTCCAAGAGTGGAAGCATCAGCCTTTCCACCACGGCATCCCACGCCGTCGTTGCCGGAGAGAACTTTCTGATGGATCGTGCCCTCGAAAAGAAACTCCTTCGAAAGCTTGACATGCATATTCTGCCCATGCTGGCGCTTATGTATCTCTTCAAGTGAGTTCGACCTGAGGATTAGTCCGTTGAAGGAACTTCCTGACACTCTGGACAGCTCCATTGACAAAAGCAACCTGGGTAATGCAAAGACTGACGGTCTCGAGAAGGACCTGCACTTTCACGGCAATCAATACAACATCTTGCTCAGTATTTTCTACGTTCCTTTCGTGCTGACCGGACCCGGGATGAATTTGCTTACCAAGAAGTTCGGCGCCAAGTATGTGCTGCCCGTCGCGATGCTCATATTCGGTTCGATGGCCATGATCAGTGCCAGCACGACGAATTTCGGCGGTATCGTCACCACGAGATGGTTTCTGGGAATGGCCGAGAGCGGGTTCTACCCTGGAGTGATATTCTATCTGACAACCTTCTACAAAAGGCACGAGTTGGCTGGCCGCTTGAGCATATACTACGCCGCGTCCGAGATCGCGGGAGCCTTCACTGGCCTGATCGCCTTTGGAGTTTTCCACATCAAAGGATCAATTGCCGGGTGGCAGTATCTCTTCTTGATTGAAGGCTCTCTGACGGTCGTCGCCGGGCTCCTGGCGCTGGTCATCCTTCCGAAATCTGCCACGACGGCGTATTTTCTGACGGACGAGGAAAAGAAGCTGGCACACTACAGGTTGTCCACCGATTCCTCTGTCACCGTGGACGCCGAGTTCAACTTCCGCCAGGCAATCCAGGTCTTTTCGACCGACAGGCTGTGGCCGTTCTACATGGCAATCGGCTTCGGCGTCGGTGTGCCGTTGTATTCCATCTCCAACTTCCTGCCACAGATCGTCGCCCGCCTGGGCTACGACACCGTCAAGACGAACCTGTACACCGTGGCCCCCAACATCGTCGGTTCCGTCTTCCTCGTGGCCGCAGCTTTCAGCTCTGACTATTTCCGCGACCGGGCCCTACATCTCGCAGTATGCCTCCTCATCACGTGTGTTGGCTTCATCATCTTGTCAGCCGTGGACGTGGCCACAAATGTCGGCGTCGGCTACTTCAGCTGTTTTCTCCTTTGCTGCGGCGGGTATATTTCTTCGCCCTTGCTGGCCACATGGTATTCCAATAACACTCCGGAAGAGAATCAGCGTGCTATTTTGACTCCTGTTCTGGTCGGCACTGCCAATGCCATGGGTTTGGTACGTCGAGTTTCTGTCTCATGCTCAATTCGTCGACGACCTAAAATGAATCTCAAAATGGCTGAAGCTGACTGCCCACTTCAATCGTGCTCTCCAGGTCTCATCCAACATCTTCCGACCACAAGACGCGCCTAACTACGTCCTTGCGTCCGTCATTTCCGCCTGTTTCGGCGGCGTCGGGGCCCTGATCACACTTGGAGTCGGGCTGTACATGAAGGTGGATAACCGCCGGAGAAACAAAGCTCAGCGAGTCTCTCTACGGGCCGGCGACGTCGCCACGAGCGATCTGAAACCTCCTTTTCAGAAAGACCCGAATTGGAGATGGATGGGAGGCGTCCCATAATAGTCCATCTTTCATTGTCGGAAATACGAATTCGGACGTTATTTATCCTCTGATAACTGCCACGATTGATTTTCCTCCTCGAACCAAAGTCCTGGTCCAACACGGGTCTCTGAGACACATCATTACACTACCACCGAGAAGGCGGACATGAGTTTGGCAGAAATAAGACTGAGACGATTCCGAGTCCCTAATCTCTTGGTCGTCGAGTAATTCAAGATTTGCTTTTCTCTCCCGCTATGCTATGCCCCACCCTGTCTGTCCCCTCCATTCCGGACAGGGTATCATTGATATTCTCGCTTACATTGATGCATCGCCTTTCCAGGCCGTCAAGCTCTTCGCCGTTGCATTCTTCCCAGCCAGCACGGCAATCCTCAAGGATGATACATCCATCAAAGCGCAGTTGTTCGACTGATAATTGCTCCACTCCTCTTCCTTGACACCAAGGAGTTTCCTCTCGACAGAATAAGTGCTCCAAGCACCAGCATCCGGGGATTCAGCATTACCATTCTTGGCTGGTCATACTCTCGCTCGGACGCCGATTGTGGTGGATCTTTGCTGAAGCGTCCGTGATTTCCATATTTCCATGTATCTGCTTCTCGTCCGTCATCTGTAGTCGCTTTATCACCTCTTCTTGCCGCCCGGTCTCGGCTTGACTTCGTCTTGCTGCACGCCGTGCAACATGACCTTGTTTGGTGTCTGTGGCGTGTTCTTTTGGAAACCTTGACTCCAATCGTAGCTGACGGCATATGCAAACACGGTACCCTGTCGGTTGAATGCTGTTGCTGTAATAGGCCCGCCCACAGAAGGATATCCCTTCAGCCGGTGTTTGGCATTGCCGTCCCAGAAATGGAATGTTCCATCGCTGCCGGCCGTGGAGAAGGTGCCGTGGACGGGGTGAAAGGAAATCGCGTTGACGCTGTACACGTTGCTAATGTCCCGGTTCGGGCCCGTCTGAGGAGTCTCTCTGTGGCACTTGAAACTGAAGTTGGACGATGAATCCTTTTCTTCCACGTACTGGATGGCGCATCGACCTTCAACGCTCCCCACCGCAAAGCCGGTGGCGTCGGGGAAACAACTCACTACCCTCGTCTGGAATTTGAGCGGTGATGGAATGGTCTTGTAAAACTTCTCCGGAGAGTTCAAGTCGACAATGTTGATGTACCGTTCGGCCGTCCCGATTACACAGAGTTTATTTCTGACGTCCATGGTGTAGACTCGATCTTGACACTGCAGTGTGGCAACGGGGTTCGACTGACGAAAATCCCAATATTTTACCGTCTTGTCCCACGAGCCGGTGATGAGAATGGGGGCGTTATTGATCGTTGTAAAACAGCAAGACCGAACAGCCTGCTCATGCGCGACGAGAGATTGCGGCTGCATGTTCCCGGAGGCGAGGTCGAGGAGTCTGAAAGTTTTGTCGGCCCCGCAACCGGCGACTTTCTGGCCATCCTAGATAACAGTCAGCCTTCAAATCAGTCAGCAGAAGAAAAAACACTGACATCAGACCAGGCACAGCTGAGGACGGGAGCCTCAAAGTCGATCGCCGCTTTGCCTTCACTCTGACCCTGCTCATTCACCTGGTATATTCGCACTTTCTTGTCCCACGATGACACCGCAAGGAAATCGCCCTGTGGGGAGAACTGAAGGTCCGAGATGCTATCATCGGGAGGCGAGACAAGAGCGATGTCTTTGGAGAGGTCACCTTGGGTGCTAGTTGTTGTGGCGGCCGTGGTCGCGCCGCCAAAGAGGCCCGACATGATCGAAACAGGTTGGGATCGTCACGACACACCGCTTCCTATAGAGGCGGCGCCAGACCAAGCGAGTGATGGATTTCAGATGGGAGAATACCTCTTGAGTCGGTGGACTCAGTAATATCGCTCCCCCATTCCGACGCGTGGGAATCGCGGTGGATTTAGCCACCAGAGAGCGCTTCTTGGCGCGACTGCCTGGGCCTATGACGTAGGACAACTGCATTCCATTTTCTACATTGTATCGTCAGCTCATCTAGAACAAGTCAACTGTGTCAAAAGCGTTGCTTTCCAGTCGAGGCCGTTGAAGGCACCCATGCCTTCGGTCCGTTCTTTTAGGATATCTTTTCAAGACGTAGGGATCGTCACTTGGGCCACACCGTCAACCACTTTGTCGACAGCCGCGTCTTCGCTAACTTGCGGAACTCCATTTGCCAGCTCTTTCCCGTGCTGCCCCCCCTTGGTGGTATGCTCGATAGCACCCCCTGCTCCTGCTGTTGCTTTCTTTCCCGCCTTCTTGGCTTTGGCCTTTTCCTTTTGGGCCGCTTTTTTAGCGGCAATCTCGGCTTCTTCTTTCTGCTTCTTTGCCCGCTCGGCTTGATTTCCGCCAAAGTAATTCTTCCATTCGTCTGCCTTTTTCTCATCGATTTTGGTAAAAAGGTACTCGGCCTTGCCTATTTTGTGTCCGGGCTTGATGTAGAGAGGTCTCCAGCCGTTGGCAACGTCCTGCTCCGACGGGATCTGCAGAAAACCGACATTAAGCTGTTTTCTTATCGATGCGCACGTCGCGGGGAGATATGGTTCAAAAACTGCCGAGCACAGATAGATGAGGTTGATGACCGTCCCGACCACGGCGCCGGCGAGAGCGGGGTCACTCACGATCAGCGAATTGTCGAGTCGATGAGCTTGGATGAGGCCGTTGCCGGCCTCTGCGATTTTCATGGCCGTGAGGATGCCGCCGCGTAACCTGACAGCCTCCATGTCGGCGAGATATAGCTTCAGGAGGTCGGTAATCTCAGTGAGGGTGTCATTGAAGGATTCGGGGAGGTTGGCCGGGTCGAATTTTGGAATCACGCCGGCATAAGCTTTGGGTGAATTGACTAACTTGACGACTCGGTTAACAAAGTTGCCCAGCTTTGCCAGCAGTTCCGAATTGTTGCCCTCGATGAATGGGCGCCATTCGAACTGAGTATCTCCGGCCTCGGGCCTGTTTTTGAGCAAGTAATACCTCCAGACATCAGGGGGGACTCCGGTCTCTTTGGCATTGTTGCCGAAGACACCGATGCCACGGCTTTTGCTGAACTTTCCGTTTTCGTAATTCAGGTATTCGGTGGCGGAGAGATGGTGCAGCATGGTCCATTTCTCCTCCGTTCCAATTTGGCAGCCGGGGAAGATGACTGAGTGGAAGGGCACATTGTCCTTGCCCAAAAACTGATACAGCTCCACATTTTCCGGGTTGAACCACCATTTCTTCCATTCCTCAGTGTAGTTGGCCGTGATGGAAGGGTAGCCGATGCATGCTTCGAACCAGACGTACAGCACCTTGTGCTCATAGCCCGGGAGTGGTACTGGCACGCCCCACGCCAGATCGCGGGTGATGCCTCTCTCTTTCAGTCCTTGTTTCAGCCATGCTTCCGTAATGACCTTGGCATTTCTCGACCACCCTCCCTTTTCGATTGACTTCTTGGACCATTCCTCAATCTTCGGTTGTAACTCATCGAGGCGAAGGTAGGTATGCTTGGTCTCCTTGGTCACGGGCGTGGCGCCATCGACCTTACACCGCGGATTGATCAAGTCCAGGGGGTCCAGCAAGCTGCCACACTTGTCACACTGGTCTCCTCGCGCGTCGTCGTACCCGCACTTGGGACACGTGCCCTCGACAAATCGGTCTGCCAGGAACTTGCCATGCTTTTCACAAAACGGCTGTTTGTTGGTATGTTCCGTCAAAAAGCCATTTTGGTGCAGTTGCAGGAAAATCTCTTGTGAGATCTTCGTGTGCTGCTTCGTCGGTGTCCGACCAAAGATGTCGAATCCGATTTCAAACCATTCATAGACCTCGGCATGAATTTTGTTGTACTTTGCGCATAGCTCCTCAGGTGTGACGCCCTCCTCGAGGGCCTTGGTTTCCGTGGCTGTCCCATACTCATCTGTTCCACAGATATAAAGTGTCGGCCGCCCACGTGCTTTGTTGTATCTGGAGAACACGTCTGCGCTCAGCACGCTGCCCACGATGTTTCCGAGATGGGGGACCTGTGATGAAATTAGGAGGATTTGCACCGTGGGAAAAGAAGCCATACATTGTTCACGTATGGGAGCGCTGAAGTGATCAGAATATTGCGCTTGCCATCTTGAGGCAAGATCTTTTGCGAGCCCATAGCGGGCGCAGCGAGGGAGTGTGTGAACGGCAGCAAAAAGGTGGCCAAGTGTGTCAACCTATTTTCAGAAGGAAGACGTTGGTATGGCCTCTCGAGTCTATCAAAGATTGGACGTGTACAAGGCTGGGCCGGTCATGGGCGCATCTAATGACTCCTCGCACACGCAGCTGAGCCAGAGTTGACTCCTCTGGCACCCCACCAAGCACGCAAACGCGCCGAGCCGCTAAATAGGCTTATTTTTTGCACCAGTCTTGTGCATGTCGCCGCACACCATTCCTTTCCATCAGAGTCCTCCCTCCATGCCGCTGTCCTGCAACGCGTTCTGTCATGTGAAGGAAGCGAGTCGGTCGGGAATTATTGGTCCTGGGAATGGCTCTAGATCCGTTCGATAACCTGCTCGAACTTGAGAATGATTTTTACAGACAGGGCTACGATGCGGGCATCGCCGACAGTGCTTATGCTGGCATGATCGAAGGCAAGGTGTTTGGAATTGAGAAAGGATCCGAAAAGGCGCTGGCGCTGGGAAAATTGCGAGGAAGGGCATTGGTTTGGCAAGGGAGAATGCCAGGCTCGAAGACGGTTTCGACTGGAAAAGAGCTTGCCTCGCCCCCGGCAAGCACCTCCCATAAAGAAAGCGCATCAGCGCAATCGCTGGATGAGGTACTCCACAGCCTGGGACCGCTGCCGGACAACGCACGACTTCGGAAGCATGTCGAGGCCCTGCTCGCCGCAACGGATGGAGAGGCCATCTCGAGGGATAACACTGACGAGGCCGTGTCGGAATTCGATGACCGAATTACGAGAGCCCGTGCAAAGGCAAAAGTGATTGCGAATATTGTGGGGGAACCTTTCAACCCGACTCCTTCGACCAATTCAGGCATCGAGGATGCAACAGGTCTCCAGGCCAGACATTGATATGGGACTGACGCATTGAAGACAGTCTCCCTGCCATGCAGATTTCTGCAAGACCATATTCGCCGGCTCAGCGGCCATCACCAACGGGCTGATGGTGAGATGGAGATATGCCGTCTAGGACAGCAGCTTCTCACCAGCTTTTCGTTACGCGTTCTCTGGCAGCACGCCGAGCATCAGCAACACTTGGCCAGCCGTGCAACTGAGACTCGCAAGTCTGATGGCAGGTTTCGCCGATGCTTCGACGTACCCACAGTCAGATGGCGGAGGCTTGGACACTCGCAGTGCCGGCCGGAGGAGGAGAGGGCGAGTCTCACTATGCACCATGGATCCTGCGACTAACAGTCTCCTGCTCTTCCCAACCATTATTCCGGTTTGTCCTTTGACATCGTCGATGATTCGTCGTCCACCCGTAATCTCGAGAAATCTTTTTGATGGACCCCAACTACAGCTAGTAAGGTCTGACTAGATGGGTTTAGATCTTGCTAGCTGATGGGTAGCGGACATTAAAGGCAGTAGCTTTGCAGACCAATCTTATTCTGTCCTGCATCTGTGTTATAACATGCTGGTAGCGGCAAACACGTGTCTAGACTTGTTTTTCCATGAGATTCCACAGCTCTGCCTCGCATATTGGCATCAGGAGGCCGGTTACCCAACCCAGGCAATTGTTAAATTAAGACATTATTATTCTCAATAGGTGCAAATTAGGTTAGAATTGCCTCGATAAGGACCCTCAAGTCGTTATCTTCGCAGAGGCGAACAGTAGCTGGGCCGCATGGCCTAATGGCTAAGGCGTTGGTTTTCGGTTAGAGAAACACCAAAGATTCCAGGTTCGAATCCTGGTGTGGTCGATTTTTTTTTTTTTTTACACAACTTGTCATGATTTTTGACAGCAGCTCATTCGATTGATAGGCAGCAAGCCCTGGCAGAAATACTTGACAGCCCTGATGCCCTGAGAAACCGCTTCTGATTGTCTAGGGTCAAGGTGAGCGCGCTCTGATGTCGACTCCCAACTAAGGGTGTTAACATAGACACGTATAAAAAGCATTTTAGAACAGCCTACAAACATATTCAGGCTCGGGATTCGCTCCCATCCAGGCGAACGTGATCGGTACCCTTTGTGTGATTAATGGGCTGAAATGTGAAGAGCAGGCCTTCAGCTTCCGGTTCTTGCATTTCCTGTGCAAGATTTGCCCCGGCTCAGTGAGGCAATATCCAAGTTGGAGTTAGATTCACTCATCCACTTGGTCTGGAATGCAAGATCCTTCACCAAGTTGTCCTTCTGTCCTTAAGATCCGGAGGTGGGATGTCGACTGGTGGCAACCCAGGAGAGTGATTCCTTGACACCGTCCGCAGTGAGACGTCTGGAAGTTCAACCATCCTGGCAGTAACGAGTCGGAAACCCCAAGCGATCTGTCTGTCACGCTGCTGTGGAATATTATGATTTTAGTCACCGTCACATGGCATCAGTTGGTCAATTGCGTCTGGGCGACGATTCAAAAGGAGAGTGCATCTTGTCTTATTTCGCCTAGTTTTCGGGATGCAAGTAGTGCTCAATGAATGATCCCGTCGACCACGCTGGGCTAGTCCGTCTTGACAGCGCTGATTATGCTCTCGGTTCGACCACCAAATACCTCTTGGCCTTCGAGGCCTTCCACCTGGAGACCTTCTTCTCTCAATACCTCCTGCTGCTCCTCGGTCAATTGGTCAAGATCGACAGTGATCTTGGGGCCTTCATCTCGTCAACACCGAGTAACGCGTGAGGAGGTTGTGCTTACCGGTGAACCATTTTCGTGCATCGATGTAGTAGTAGAGAAGTGCGCCTCCCCATACGGCGATGTTGATTACCACTGTATAGTTCATGTCTTGCGACGTGGGATTCGGTCCTGTCCCTTGTCAGTGTCTCGGTATTAGACGGTGAAGGATGAATGCCCACCTCCAACCGGGAACATGCACAGAATGATACCAAAGACCAGGAAGATGATGGCTGCCCACGCAATGGGTACAGACGCCCGACCCGTGTAGACTGGGCCAGGGGTGAACTTCTTTTGGCCCCAGACAACGCGAGAAAAAATGGGGATGCCCCATGCCAAGTTGTTCCCAGCGACAGCGAGGGAGAAGAGTGCTGATGCTGCCGCGGGGGCAATCAAACAAAGGAGACCAAGGATGGCGGCCAGAAAGGCGCAACCGATGGTGGTGCGCAGCGGAATGTAGCCGAATGTCTTCGAGATCGGTCTGAAGAACCTGGAAAAGGGCAAAGCGCCGTCTCGAGAGAATGCCCACGACTGCCGGGATGCTGCAACCAGGATCGATATGCCCATCTGATCGAACAGATTAGCATGACGCTCTCCGTCAGCGTGGCGGAAACTCACCAAGAACTGTACAATCATGAGCAACGCCATCATGCCCAGCGCGCCGTGCTTTCCCAATGCATCGTAGTAGATTTGGGCCATGGGTTGTCCGAATGGCGAGCCCAAGGTATGCTCCAGATCGGGCGACATACAGGCGGCGATGACGATGCACAAAATCCAACCGAACAGCCAACAGGATCCAATAGACATCAAGATGCCATATGGCACCGCTCTTGTAGCGTTGGCAGCCTCCTCGCTCATGTGGACACAAGAATCAAATCTAGAGGACGGGATGGTCAGCGCACCTGCTCGAAACTTCAACGGCCAGAAGCAACTCGATGCGTTATCGACGGCAGCCTTCTCGAGGCTTGAAGGTTCACGAATCACGGGCCTGATGGGATTCCCCGTTGACAATCCGGACATTCTGAGGGCCGAGGGATTCTCCATAAGATTGAAGTGACTTACGCGCCAATCGTCCAGATGGGACTGAGCCAGGCAATCATAAATGTCCACCCTGCCGGCCAAGTGGTCAAGTTGTCAACGTGGGTGAAAATGTACGACGCGCTGTTCCTGTGATGTTGGCCGACCGGTAAGGCAATGATTGTGGCGAAAATCAAGACAAAATTCATAATGACAAAAACCGTCTGAAGTCGACCCATGATTCTGGCCAAGGTCGAAGCAATGAGCCCGTGGCACGCAACTGTGGCGAGGAAGACCGCATATATGACCCCGTTGGAAGGCGTCCAGTTTCCGTCCCGAGCGATGACGATGACGGAAAGAAACATGAGCGAAAACCCATCTGCGCGATCGGTGAGTCCTGGATGTGTGCGAGCCGATGCATTGACACATACAATCAATAGAGCATAAACCACCAACCAGTCCCAACGTGTTGCTGTAGCCCACGAGGAAGCACAAAGGGTTCCGGGTCTGGGGGGAGGCAAAGTAGTGCGTCCACCAGTAGAGTCTCAGAGAGTCAGCTCTTCCTCGCGAATGGCCAAGTGATGGCACTTACCCTCCACTGGTGGGCAACCCAGAGCCGAGGTCGGCCATGGCCAGGCCGACGACAAAGATACAGCCGGATGCGAGGAACCAGCCCCAGACCAGTCCCACAGGACCGGCCGGAATGGAATAGGCGAGAGTGGACGCAATCGATGGGAGGAGACCCATGATCGAGAATGCAATTCCAAAAATCTCGAGCATGCTGAAGTTGCGACGGAGTTCCTGCTTGTATCCCATCTTGGCCAAAACAGCAGCATCTTCCTCGCCCGCAAGGTTCTCATCTACCACAAGAGACCGGCGCCGGCCTGTGGATCCCTGCCGTTCAGCGGCGTCCACCTCATCCCCCTTCAACTCTGGAGGAGACGACATTCTTGCCTGGTTTGTGTCCCAGATACAGCTTGCTGGATGCAACGAGTCGGCGGATTGTGTGCGAGGCTCTGGATCCGAGTGAACAAGGCTGAAGACGCCGAATAAAGCTGGTTGCAAAGGATGGACATGTCCGCCGCCGGACACTCACTCTATTAATCACGGACGAGTTGTGCAGGGCCAGACCGGGGCGGGGGAGGCGTTAGACCCGAAGAGCCCTGGAGCATGATATCGCATTTGGTGGTGGTTGGAGGGCGAAAGCAGAAGATACACATGGCCTGATGATAAGAAGCAACAATCCTTGTACGATAACGCTCTCCTCATGGACCGGGTATGCCACGTGGTGCAGGTTGCATTTGGTTGGGGTTAGCAGCAGACCGTCGCTGATGATGTAGCGCAATCCCGGGCCCAAGATGGTCAGATTGACTCGTATCAAGGACCGGGTAGTGGCTCCGCTCGAGCGTTATCGCTCGTGCGATGTTACACCATCTCGCTGCTCAATGGTGAGAGAGCAAGGGATCGCCTCAGGACCGACCACAATCAAAGCTTGATTCGACCAAGCACGCCAAGCGCTATCCTGGTCCATGGATGGACCTGCTCCTTCAGGGCAATCACTCCTTCACATACGAACGCCACCATCTCCGACCGGAAGAAGTCGACATGGGCCGAGAGCGAAGCCTTGGGTGAAGTATAAGGGTGAAGAATACCTTTTTTTGGTAACAGTGAATTGTGTATTGTTTGCTGGCCTATTCAGAGGAGGCAGACGTCAAGCGTCGCCCGTTGCTCACCGAAATGATCATTCCTGAATCTGGGAAAACGAATGTGAATATAATGAGAATTCTGCAAAACGAAGCCGAATGTTTTAACCCTAATATCAAGAAGGAAAATGGTGGTCAGCCGTGGAATGAACGAGTGAAATGGGTGCTGACTCTTCGTTATTGGACGAGACATTGTGGCGCGTCGGCGAACTCTAGCACGCTGCGCTCGTGTCACCCAATGGCCCACTGGCCGAGCTCAGGTCACAGGACGGATAGAAGAAGGCTCCGACGGCGATGATGACGTAGGCTGCGATGAGCAGGGCCCCTTCGAGATAGTTGCTACGGCCGTCTATCATCAAGAAACTGACGATGAAGGCGCTTGCAAAGAGACTGACGGTCTCGAACAGACTGAAGTACAAGCTCATGTCGGTCTTGATGATCCAACCGAGGATGACCATGAGCGGAGTGACGAACAACGCGATCTGGATGCTGCTGCCCAGGGCGATGTTGATGGCGAGATCCATCTTGTTTTTCGCTGCCACCGTCACCGCTGTGACATGTTCGGCCGCATTACCGACGATAGGGAGAATGATCAGACCGATGAAGGTTTGGCTCACACCGCTGTGGGCGATCAGGTAATCAATGCTCCCCACCAGGAATTCCGCACAAAGCGCGACCAGAGTCGTGGTGATGACGAGGAGGACGATGGCTGAGGTTTGCGATAGATGCTCTTTGGTGTCGACGATGTTCTCCACCTCCACTTCGGGTTCCACGTGCGCATTTGAGATGGCTTGGGTCAGGGGTTGCACCGGTGCCGCGAGGGCAGAGCGGCTATTGGAGTTGGTATGGTGGAGGATGTCCGGCAGGGAGGACGTGCGGCGGACCACATGCGAGCTCGGCCGTGGTTGCGAGGCTGGTCTCATGACGACTGATATGGGCACCGGGAGCGATCTTCCCGTGGCCTGGTGATGCGGGAAGACGGAGGAATTGAATGCTGGCCGCACCGCCTCAGAAATGTTCCGGATAGTAAACGGTCGTCTCGGGGTACCGTCACCAGGAATCTCAACCTCGGAGATAAACGCGACTTGGGGTCCCGAGTCCACCCTCGTCAGGGCCGCTCCTTTGACATCTGCCTCGGACAGCGAGGCCTTCTCCTTGTCCTGCGCTCTCTTGGACCGCTTGGTCTTTTTGTTCTTCTTTGACCCCTTCTTCCGACGACGCCGTTCGGATCCCTCGTCATCGAGGACGGCTTGGGTTTCAAAGTCCCGAGATTGGATGCCATGAGAGGGGAAGCGTGGACGACCGGCCGCCGCCCTTCCTTCACCGTCGACGTCCGCCTCATCCCCGCTCACAACGGGTTCGAGTTCGTAGACGCCGGTGGCGCCGGTCTCCTCGCGAGAGGTTGCTGGCTGGCTGGCCTCGGCGAGACTGCGTGAATGGGCCACTGAAGATGGAGTCTGCGGAAACGAACGGAGGACCGAGACATTGTCTTTGGCGCTCGAGATCGACTTGCGTCTCTTCCGGCGCAACGCGCGCTTAATGCGCTTGGCCGTGGTGTGAGATCCACGACTTGAGTCTGAATCTGAGCCGCTCGAACTGGAATTGTCGCTCGAAGAGGTAGACGAGTTCAAAATATCGGCGAGGACACCTGGGTATGATTCCTCATCGATGATATGTTGCGGGGTGCTCTTGTACATAAAAGCATGTGACTTGAGCTGGAACACGAGATACAAAAGGTATACCAAGAGTAGAACGACGCTGGTGCCTCGCGATACCTTCAAAACGACGTGATCTGCTGTGGCAGTACTTGAGAAAGAAGCATGAAATGCGGTCTAAAGGAATGTTAATCCTGGGTTATTCACGAGAGGGGGTTCTTTTCAAAAAAAATAAAGATTGGGAAAAAAAATTGAAACAAAGTTCAAACTCACCGGCAACACGAGGCTAATCACGCTCAGACACAGCAGGCATGCACTCGTCTGAGACGCGGCCGAATTGTACAACTGCTCTCGAAATCGTAGCCCTCCAGCGACAAAACACATGCCCAGGATCAATAATAAGTTCGAGAGGATGGAACCAAGGGCTGCCGCTTGTACCACGCGGACCTCTTTGGCCACCAGGGCGATAATGAAGATGATCAGTTCGACGGCATTGCCGAAGGTGACGTTGAGCAGGGCGCCAATGGTATCGCCTAGCTTCGTCGCAACGCTTTCCGTTGCAAAGGCGAGTAAAGACGCCAGAGGGATGATGGCCACGGCGTTGATGGCGAATACAACGCTCGGGCTGACGGCCTCAATGTGGACCCAGTCGACCAAGACACCCAGAATGATGCCGACAGGGACAAAAACCAAGAGCCAGTTGATCCAGCTGGCAAAGATGATGCGCTTAGCATCTCGGGCAAATCGAGTGACCAAGGAAGCCTTGGGCTCAGTCGTCCCTATGGGGGAAGATTCCGCTCCATCTCCTTCCTTGTCCACAACAGATGAATTCTGCGGCCCGTTATCCTGTCCGAGGACGTGATGGTCTGGCAATGGCGCAGGACCTGCTGCGGAAGTCGAAGGGTGGTCGCTAACATGGTGTGGGACGGTCTCAGTGCCGATATGGGTAGAGGAGGATGGCTTTGTTGAGCCGGGATCTTCGTGAGCGGTTCGGAGGGGGTTCCAGGAGGAAGGTGTCTTGTTCTTAGCCCATGAGTGTTGATGACTTGACAGCGGAGGTTCGTCAGCTGAGTCGACCATCGGCGTGAAAATGAGCGTCGAGGGGAATGGTGAAGAACGAGCTAACAGGAGCTGACTTGCTTTCAAAGCAGGCCACAGAAACGGACTTTTCGAGAAGAGAGCAGCGCTGAGAGGCGGTTCTGCTGGCTTAAGCCTGAGGCGGCCTGTCGGAGTGGTCGAAGGGCGAATGCCTGCTGAGTGGCTGTGAGCCTTGTACCTTAGCTGCGGGCGGATGGTGGAGAGCCACAGGCGAATAGGCCCTAACACCTGAAGTCTGGGCTGGTGATGTCAGTTCTCTGGGCGAAACAGCCCCGCTCTGCTGGTCTCGAGTTCTCGGATCGTCGTGATAACCAGTAGGGAGGATATCGAGTAGGACACTTGACGGAGTCGAAGCGCAGAGATTGTAGTGCACATCAACTTGTTCAATTGTTTGAGCTTCAAGCTGTGATGGCAGCTCCAAGTTGAGGAGCTGCAGGGCCACAGGGTCGCACAGGGCCCAACCTCAACATGACATGTGCTGCTTTTCTCAGATAGTAGAAAGCACTATACTGGGCATCTTGGGCCCACTTGTTGGCGTGTCGCTTCGGTCTCACTCTCTTGGTACCCTTCCGAATTGTCCGGGCGCTGTACGTCCCTGTCTCTGGGTTTCCGAGTAAGCCAATGGAAGGCCATAATAGTCTAATTACCTGGTGACCCGTCGTATGTTACCCCCACATATCCCACCTTTCGTCATGATGGTGATGCAGGGCCCGGAGTCGACCACCGAGCATATCGGACAATTCATCATCGTCATTGTGCAGATACTGGATCCCCACAGTTTCCATTGCTCAATATTTGGACAAGATAGAGAGATGAGCGCAAAGGGCTCTATGGCTGGCCACATTGCTCAATATTTGGACAAGATAGAGAGATTGTGACGTGTATCAGGCCAGATGACCGACCAATGGAGTGGGCACACTCAGTATGTGTTCAACGTTGCACAACTGGCCAGGAATCGGCTTAGTCGCCGGCTACTCACCTCAACACGTCACTCTGTGCTGCCAGGCAGCATTATCGAGTAGACCAGCATCGAATGGCGAATGGCATGTTGGCCTCCATTGGCCGAGATCGGATCAATTGGAGAAGAGCGAGCCTTGAACCCTTGCCGTACTGGTATTCTCCACGGACATAGAAATGCAGCAGAGCAGAATTTGTGAGAAGCGCCAACCTTGTCCACATTACCTACTCCTTTGTCTGCATATCATCCACGGCCTTTCATGGCTTGCGACATCTCGGTTGTCAGTATACCGCTCCTCATACACTGAGTCGACAGCGGTCAGATAATGTTGTTGACCGAATGAGCACGGTCAAGTCCATAGTTTGTCCACCGAGCTCGTCCTAGTCAACAAGGCATTCGCCGGCCACTACGCTCACAGAACAGCAGTCCACACTGAACCAGGGAAGCGCTTGACCGGCCAGGCCTGAACAACCTCCGCGGGTGCGTCAGGTTGGTGAAATACCACTTGGACGATGTGCATGCTGAATCGTGCGGGCCATTTGTCGACAGCGTCTCTCAATGAGATATTGTGCCCTTGAATTCCTCGGTGTGCGAGACTTGACGCCTTCCACAGGCGTTTTGCAGCTTATAGCACAGATCATGTATACGTCGCATTCCGCTTGCGCCGCTCGATCATGTTTGAACTTGATTGCATTTGTCCACCTGGTCAATCTTTTCTGAAACTCCTTGGTGTAGATGGAGGATGCTGATATCAACGCCCATGTCATATCAGTAGCTTGACCTTGAACGTCCTCATATGTATCCGGTTGCATGGACCTAAAAGCTGTCCTGCTGACAGGGGCGTAAGGACCAATGAAGGCGCAAGAGCCAATGGAAAGGTCATCTGATGAAGAACTTCTGATCATTCAGGTGCTGGGGACTGGCCTAGATTGGCCGCGAAGTCGGTATCATCGTGATTGTCCTCAACAACTTGACTTTGGCTATTGCCAGACCACCAACAATGAAGATGGATGACACTCTTGCTGGATGTTGGACAGTATTCCTGGATCCTGAAACTTGAACCCGGCTTTTCAACCAGAGCAGTCGTGGCTGATTTGGTGGAGTAGGTTTGTCTTTTGCTGTCATGGGGCACAACAGAATGAAAGTGGATATCTGTGGATCTGTCTGGGGACGATACCCCGCCAAGTAGTGAACAATTCAACAGGCTGGGACATTACATGAGGCCCACCAGAGCGGACTAGACGCAGGCAAGTAAATGTGGATCGATCTCATTGCCGAAACTCGAGGGCTCACCCACCGAGGACTCATCGAAATGGTGAAGGACTTTTTGAAACAAGCAGCCACGCCACAGTCGCCAGGGCTGGGAAGAGATGCTGCAGTGGCAGCTGTACTCGGACGACTACCGCAGATGGGAAATGTGGCTGTCCTGTCAAAGAAGGGTTGGTGATCCCAACGATCGTCAGCGTGAGGCGTGGCGGAGTGTAAGAGCCACAAGGCGGTCACTTCGGTTCGGTCACACTCCCACCTCCCGCCTCCATGCTTTTCTTCTCGGTGCGCCCAGCATTCATCCATCAGTGTCACACCTCTCCCTCCTTAATCCTACCAGGCCGCCTTTGGGCAGAGAGATCCTCCGTGTTGCAGAACGAGGGGTTCACTGTGTGCAACTGACCATACCATCAGGGGCTAGCCGGTCTGGGAGGTTCCGGCTTCCAAAGTCACGTGATACAATATGGTGTGACTCCACTATCCGACTCACGGCAGCATCTGTGGGATCTTTGGAGTAGAGGTGCTCTTTAGTGGTAGTTCTAGTCTGAATTGCTTTTGAACGAAACGCCGTCGCCAAGACGGTGGCTCAGGTCGAGATCCAGATCAAATGGCCAGACCCAACGGAATTCGTCCTGACTGCAGGACTACTCATTTGTCGCTCTCCATTCCACGCCTATTCTTCGCAGACACCATCGGCGAGGACACGCGACAGCAAGCTAGGGCAACAGTGGTAATAACTAAGGCAGCTTAATATGCTCAGGAGGGGGAATCTTTTGATATATATGTCAGGTGGTGGAATTGAGTAAAGGGCCGGGCCAGTGAGGTTGACCCTCATCAATAAGAGCCGAGAAGACGTGCCACCTTCCTCCATATTGCGCGTGGCCATGTGCCAGATCCAACGCAGTAAAGTCGGGCAAGTGAGGCTGACCCTCATCAACAGAGTTGAGTAAGATGTTTGCGCCTTCCTCCATCATTGCGCGCGGCCAAGTGACGAGCTCCAAGACGGTAATGATCAGGCCCATGTCGCTGACCGACCTTCATAATAAGAGTCGAATAGGGTGTACCACCTTCCTCATCATTGCGCGCGGCCATGGTGACGAGCTCAAGCGCAACCGCTGGGCATGCGCGAGCACCTGTCTAGGCCTGGCAAGACTCCTCACGGTGACGAGTCAAGCATGGGACCAATCCAGCACACTTCCGACAACAGATGTTGACGAATGCGATGCCTTCATTGCTACGAGTCGAGCTTGATGTTTCCCGTTCCCGTGAGTCGACTCCGGTGTTACCCATGCGCGTCTCCTATCTCTGTGCCTGAAACGCTGCCGGATGCGCCAAACCTGTCGACAAAAAGCAAAGAGGGCACGAACGGCCAGACGAAGGGCCATGGTGAAGTTAGGTATCGACCCAGTTCATCCCCTCGAATACTTCCATCATCTTGTAACACAGGCTCACGTCGTCTCCCGGCTCGCCACCAAAGAGCTTGATCTGTTCCGCCTCGATCTTGGCCGCTTCTCGCCGTTGTGCCGCTTCACGGTTTTGCCATGCCGTATATCGGTTCTGCCAGTGTCTGGCCACGACACTGGAATTTGACGGAAACAACATCGTCGGCGAAATGAATCTTTCGGTTGGGAGGGAGGCAGGACTGGGCCAGCTCGGCGCCATAAACGACTCCAATGAGAGAGGGACGGCCTCTGAGGTGAAGGAGAAGGCATTGTTGCGTCGATTGCGTGGCCGAACACGTCTGCGATTGTGCTTGTGGGCCATTCTAGTCTTCAGATTGGTCGACGCTGTCACGAGGTTAAACGAGTGCCAGCAATTTCATGAAACGGGAATCAAGGAAATGGGTGGGTGGCGTTCGGGGAGGTGAGATATATATCTATGGTCATGGGGAAGACGGAGATCTGAGTCTTGGAGTCACCCAACACCCACATGAGTCACATGAGTGAGCGTCAAAAGGCCTTTTTGTATGACGAGACCAGTATGCCTGGCCTGGGGTAAGAAAGGGGTGGTGTGAAGGCCTAGTGGCGTGGAAAACGCCCTCCATGTAAAACAACGTGAGTGAGTCATGGCTGGTGGCGTGGCTGACTGTGATCGGCTGACCGCCACGTGACATCCCCGACTCACCCCGGCCTTTTTGATTTTCCAATGCTACCAGCCACTGTCGTCATGTCGCGCAGGCAGGGAGTTGGAGACCTGCATCCTTGGGACTTTGACTGCCTCCGACACTCTGAGTCTTTTCTTTCTTTCCCGAATCATTCTGATCGGGACACTGCACCCGGGAGTCAATAAAGCAAAGCTGGGAGAAGTTGGGAAAGCATTCTTTATTCCCGTGCCTGGGGCCGACCTGCCATGGCCGACGCGATGACCCGCAAAATTGATGGCTTCGCCACCATGCCCCGGGCCACCGTTCTGTGATCGTGGATCATACTATCTCTGCCTGGGACTCAGTGGGGATCAGAAAGAGCGTTTATGACTGCTGCCAGAATGAGGCGGGACAGACTGTGGTCATAACGACATGGCGGTGCTCCATTGCTGCTCGCTCATGATGAAGCATGCCACACCTTCTGCTCCAGTGGCTTTCCATAACGCGAGTTTGTTCCCGTTCAAACCAGAAACCACTGCGCGATTGGAAGACTGTCCCAGTCATTGGTCTCGCATGGAGATGGAGAAAGTTGCACCGATACGTTGAAGGCCGAAAGCTACCATGTTGCAGAACTTCTTGACCAGAAAGATCTTCAGAGGCAAGAATCTGCCCGAGACACTGTACTAACGGTCTCCCAATCCACGCGGTCACAGCCGAATAGACGATGATGCCGGACTGAATCCAAGACATCTGCATTCCAATGTGACTGCTTCTGATGCAGCCAAGTACGCCCAGTCTGCTGCTTTCCAACTGCAGAGTTGGTGGATGAAGCTCTTCCAGCACGGCCTGGTCGATTTGGCACGACAACCTCGTAGCCTTACTCTCAAGTTGGCACCCAGCTCAATCCCCACCTCTACTAGCACTCATTGCCTCGGCCTGGAAATTCAAACCTTGTCCCAAAGCTGTACACAGACTGCGCAATGGCCTCGCTGGCACTTCCACATTTGGCATGTTCTACGTCTTACCGAAATGCACCGAGGGGAAAACAGTTTTCATACCATGCTGAAATGGACGAGCACGCCGCCATGACGGCGAGACCACGCCTGCCATGGCGTCTCTCCAGGTCAGCTTCGAGGTTCTGCGTTCGTATTGTGGTCACGCCACTCGCCTCGTCTTCGTGCCGCGTACTGTATTACAGCGGATGCCTCAGAGAGGCCGTTTCAAACATCTCACCGGCCTCATACGTATCCGCACGTCTGAGTCCTGAACAGGAGCAAAACATTGCAGACTTGGCGTCGCCTCAACCCCACACTGAACCCTGATTAGAAGGAGCCGAGGTTCAGCGCTCGGCCTTTCTCCTGGATTGGGGACTTCCATCAGCAGCCATTCAATAACAAGGTTGATTTGGCATCGAGACCATGACACTTCTTTTTCTTGTCGCCCAGCAGATCTTACGACTCTCAAATTACGATGGCATCTGAATCCGATCTCACCGTCGCGAAGCTTTTCAATTTCTCCAATCATGTGGCACTGGTCACGGGAGGCGCGTCCGGCCTGGGCGAGATGGCCGCTCAGGCCTTTGTGCAGAATGGGGCCAGAGTGATCATTGCGAGCAGGAAAGAGTCGGAACTGAAGAAGGTGGACAGTGATTGGACCCGCCGCCTTCGATCTTTGCTGACACCCACGGGGTCAGGTTACTGATAGGTTGAACCAACTTGGACCGGGAAAATGCGAATATATCGTCGCAGATCTCAAAGACAAGGCCGGATGCGAGCGCCTTGTGGCAGAGGTCAAGAAGCGCACCGACCGACTCACGGTTTTGGTGAACAACAGTGGCGCCACATGGTATGTATCGGAGCATGTCCGCGGCCGGGAACCGTGAACCAACCTCGATGTAGGGGCGCCCCTTACGATGACTTCCCCGAGAGTGGCTGGGACAAGATTATGGCATTGAACGTCAAGGCGATATTCTACAGTGAGTCTACTCCTGGATCCAGCACCAACACAGGCTAACCGCTGCAGCAACGGTGGGGTAGGAATACAAGTTCAGAATGGCCGGTGGATTTTTGTTAATGTGAATGCAGGCTTGAACCGCTTCTCCGTCATGGCACTTCAGTCGACATGCCATCTCGAGTCATCAACATTGCTTCCGTCGCCGGCATTGCGACGTCAGACGTCACGTCCACCGACGATGGAGGCTTGTCGGCCCCGGGGCATGGTACTTTCAGCTGTGCGTGGACTCTTCACAGACGGGGAGGGAAGACTGACTTGAACAGATGGCCCGTCCAAGGCTGCTTGCATACATCTGTCTCGGATCCAGGCGGCAAAGCTTGCGCCTCTGAATATTATGGTCAATTGTGTCTGTCCGTAAGTCTCCAAACTCATCACAGTGCTATTTCTGCTATGCCATCAGGCTACAGCCCTGCCGAAGAAGCTGACATCGTCGGTAGGGGCGTCTTTCCTTCACGTATGTCAAACTACGGCATCGACAAATTCCTGGACACCCTTTTGGAGCGTCAGCCGACTGGTCGAGTCGGCAAGCCCTCGGACTTTGCGGGCCTGATCCTCTTCCTGAGCAGCTATGGCGCCGCTCACATGACGGGCAACGTCATTGAGATTGACGGCGGAAGCGTACGCAGTGGTTGGAGGAGCAGCCGCAGGCGCAGCAATTTGTAGAGCGAAGCATGACCGACTATCTGGATGGCGCTGGAAGCGGATTCATCGACCTACCACCCTCACTCCCATCCATCACGTCTGTCAGGCTATATATCGTGAATGGCACGACCAACGGTTCATGATCCCATGGGGTCTTGTCCTTTGGAGATCGATGAGGACAAAACTGGGTAGTGGCAGGGTCTAGAAGCAGGCGGAAGGTAAAGCAGCAGATCCTGTTGGCTGTCGTCACTCTGCTCGCTTACCGATCTTGGCGCGGCTGGAGAGTTGTACAGGCGTTCATCCAACATGTCTTGCCATCGATAGATAGAATCCTGATTATTCCCGTCTGGCTGCAACAGTCCCGCCCGATAATCTTTCTACATCTCTCACGCGTCCGAAAATGCCGGCATTCCGTCTTCCGTCCCTCGAGTGGAGGTGTACCGCGTGAAAGATCCTGCACAGAACCCGTTCAGATCGTTCCTAGCTACCGCCAACCCCGCGTGCGGCATTTCGACAAAGTCACTGACGCCACATTCGATTCCATACCAGCGTGATCGTCAGACAAGCTCATCACACTCGGGGAGCGATGCAGGCGCTTGCTGGGCCGGTCTCCGACGAACAGCTGGCGTCGACCTTGACCACCTCCGTCCGCACCTCCCTCACACCTCTGCCTCATGAACCGACGTACACCGGCCATGGCTGGGAAGGGCGATTCCGGCAAGTTTCTGACGGATCGCCGGCGTCGATAGTCATAAAAATTAGCGATGGTGGATCAACCGGTCGTGGTATTCTTATCGGCATTTTATCAGCGTTTGGGTCAGCCGGCGTTGCCATTCTTGTCCTGGTGATATTCTTTTTCTTCAAGTACACGAACCGCGGCCGAATTCTTCTCGACCGGATCGGCCGGCCGGGCGAGTTCGATGATGAGCAAGCATTTGCACGCGAGGAGGCCGAGGCCCTGGAGGGGATGGATGAGCTGCAGCGGGCTGAATATCTGAGGGCCAAGGGTGAGTCGGCCACGTCCCCATCCCGCCGGCGGCGCGGCCACCATGAATCATGCTGACGGGGCTCCTAGCTTTCATACAAGCAAATCCGCCCGAGTCGGTGCCGACGGATATTTCTTTGTCACAGTTCCTGGCCATACAAGAAAAGGGCGTCTCGGCGTGGGAATTTGAGCCGGAGCTGGAGATCGCCAACTGCTTCGTGGAAGCCCGGACAGAAATCGAATTCTACGATTCAGAATGCAGCGTCCAAAGCAATCTCCCCGTCCCGAAGCAGAACGAAGTGTATTATTGGGAGGCCAAGATATACGATAAGCCAGAAACCAGTCTCATAAGCATTGGAATGACCACCAAGCCCTACCCTCTGTTCCGACTGCCTGGTATGTGTGCGGGAGCAGTGTATGGACGTGCAGCCAGCTGACTGATCCGCGCCAGGTTTCCATAAAACCTCGATCGCCTATATATCCAGCGGGCATCGACGCTTCAACCAACCTTTCACCCCCACCGTCTATGGCCCACCGTTTGTGCAAGGCGACGTCATCGGCGTCGGCTATCGACCTCGAACCGGCAGCATTTTTTTCACGCGAAACGGCAAGAAACTGGACGAGGTGGCGCACAATTTGAAGTCCCAGAATTTCTTTCCGACCGTGGGCGCCAATGGACCTTGTATGGTCCACGTCAATTTTGGTCAGCTGGGATTTGTCTTCATCGAGGCCAATGTCAAAAAGTGGGGTCTGGCGCCCATGACCGGGAGTTTGGCTCCGCCTCCCCCTTATGGCAGTGAGCAGGGCAGCATCCTGCTCGAAACAGGACGGGAGGGCAATCGCCAGCCGACATACGAGCCGGGTCACTCACGAACAAGAAGTGGGCTTTCAAGGATCGGATTTCCCGCCAGCAGCCCCGGCCCTGTTCGGTCGCCGACCGACATTTCACTCGCACAATTGGCCCATATCTCTTCGCAGGACTTGCCGTCGGGCGAGGGAACCATGAACGTTGTGGATGCCGGGGACATTCAGCACCAGCCCGTGGAGAACACGCCGGCCGGTCAGCAGATCGTCCCTCCCCCTGAGTATAGCAGCCCGCCGGCGAGTCGGAGAAGCAGTGACGATGGTGACGAGGAGAGGAGGACGCTTTTAAGGGACCACAGGGACCGGTCAGATCAACCACCCATTCCGAGTTATGATGCCGCTATTGGTGATGAGGCGGGCCCCAGCCATACTTAAGATACCCAAAGTTTCGATGAATGCTATATATGTCCATGAATGATATCAATCTCTTTGTCTCAGCCACCACGCAGATGCGTTCCAGACCCGCTAGAAATCGCTTCCCGTATGAGTCAGAAAATAGGCCCAGTAATGGTTCGAAAACAAGCCGTGTCAGCAGGGATGCAACGGGAGTAAGAAGCCGCGGTTCGCTGGGGGCAGCTCAGGGCCGTATTGCAGCGATCCCAACGATATGCTGAAGCTGCAGATCTCGGCTGGACATACTCTTTTTTTCCACCGTCTCTGGTGCTACCAGGACGAGTTGTCCGGACGTCCAAACCTTGTGGATCTGTCTCTGGGGTTTCCGAACAGCCACCATGTCCAGGCCATCTGAGTAAAAATCGCAGTATGAGCGTGTGCAGACCCGTGTCTCCCGTCCGCATTCCACTTGGCTGCGCCAGTGCTGCCTCTCCCGGCCGTAGCACGAGCCACGTTCAAACATAGGCAACTCTACCAGACGTCGAATAGGACATATCTAGAAGTCGTGAGGAGACGTTCCATTGTTTGCTTTACGCCTCATCTGGCCGTCTTTGCGGCAACCTACCCTTCAACCCCTTCCGGACCCGAGTTCCGCCACGCGAGACGGGGACTGTCAGTGGTTCACATGCAAAGGGCCGTCCAGGACAAAGACACTGTGGCGCAATTTGGCCGACCGAGCAGAAAGATCACAGATAACCTGTCACATAACTTGAGGTCTGGGTGGAGTGCGAGGCACCAGACTCCATGCAAGACCATGCCACGCGACGCGATGCCTGGGAGGAGCTTCGCGTTCATGGGACCAAGGATGGATCGTCTTTCCAGGTGATCGTGCTGGTAAGCATGCCTTGACCAAGATATACGCAGAGCCGAATGTCCCAATTTTATGCTCCGCCTGGTTCCCAGCTTCAGACCGTGGGTATCAGACGCTGACTGACCGTCCGTTGTTCAGGGATCATCTGGCGGACCGAGAGAAGACAGTGTCACCGGCCTTCTCGTGCGTGCACCTCAGTCAGACTGGCAAAAAGGCTCGGTCATTGCCGTCGACGCGGGCGCCCACCTGGCCAGCATCATCCGTATATTGGAGCGGCATATGCCCTTGCGGTCTGATCAAATGCCTCCTGCAGACTACTCCAGAGTACTTGACGACGGACCGTTTGCGGGGATACGGTTCCCGCACCTGTCGGCAAAGGCAAATGCTCTGTACTTTTTTCGAGAACTTTTACACTCATTCTTGATCACACACCCCCACCTCGACCATCTTTCGGGCATGGCCATTAATACGCCGGCGCTGGAGTATGGACGAGAAGCCAAAGCAATTGTGGCACTGCCCTCGACGATTGATTCCATCAAGGACAACATCTTCAATGACTGGACCTGGCCTAATTTATCCGATGAAGGGAATGGCGTTGGATTCGTCACATACCGTCGTCTGATCGAAGGAGGAAACCCACGCTTGGGTTCTGGCGAAGGCCGAGGATACGTCAACGTCTGCGAGGGCCTGGCCACGAAGTGCTGGAGCGTGAGTCATGGGAAATGCCGTCGGCGAAGCCCCAGCTTCTCACACCAGCATACCGGGTCTTTCGGCTGGGACGGGGGGGAATACAACTTTGCTTCACGTCGACTCTCCCGCATATCTGACGATCATGGATACTTTGCCGCCATGGCTCAACAACAGGCACAAAACGCTGGCGGATATACTCCGATCCTGGGAGCACAGTTCTCGATGGCGGGCGGTCCTGGTACACCCGGGTTACCCGCCACATCAACGGCCGCCACCAATGCGCTAGAAAATAATCACCTGTTTGAGCCTGTCTCTAGCTCGGCTTTCTTCATTCGCAATGATGAGACCGGTCATGAGCTGCTGATCTTTGGCGACATCGAGCCAGACTCGGTCAGTATGTCTCCCCGCAATTACATTGTGTGGGAAGACGCGGCGCAAAAGATTGCCAACGGAACGCTCAAGGCCATCTTCATTGAGTGCTCATACGACGACAGTGTGCGCAACGAGGATCTTTATGGTCATCTGTGCCCTCGTCATCTCATTGCCGAGCTTAGCTTCCTCGCCCTCTGCGTCATCAGAGTGCGCCAAAATCCGGCGACGGAAGAGGACCAAGGAGGGGAGATGAGAGGGAGGGCGTCGGACACAGCATCGTTGACAATGAACATGAGACAGCCCCCCACGCCTGCCGAGGTCAAACGCAAGCGCAAGAGGGCTCCCAATGGAGACCTGGCCACCACCCCTGAACTCACGCCGACTACCTTTGCCACGCCGCCTTCTCCGCAACCTCTCCCGAGCCCATATGTTGGTCACAGAGCGGGCTCGACTTCGCGCCGGAAAACGTCTCACGGACCGGGGCCGGAGTCGTCGCACGACGGACGTCCATCGACTCCTTCGAAAAGCCGACAGGTCCAATTTCAGGCTCCTGGACAGGGCCAATCCTCAGCTATCCTGTCTTCTGGTGCTCCTGCGGCTCCCTATTTCCCCATCGATTCAACCCATACACAGACCTATTCATTTACTCCTCGGGAGAAGTTCGCAGAGCCACTCAGAGGTGTGACGGTGCATATAATCCACGTCAAAGACACGATGACCGACGGTCCGGCGCCGGAAGACATCATTGTCGGGCAGCTGAGGACGTTGGCAGAAGAATCGGGCCTAGGAGTCGAGTTTAACGTCACATCTTTCGGGCAGACTATCTGGGTTTGACCACGACGCAGGACCACGACGCAGGACCACGACGCAGGACCAGGGCGTTGTGAGGCCTTCAAGTTGTCCCGGTACCGGCATTGTGTCGCACAGTGGAGGAATACATTCAATGGACATCGCGGCAGGAATAAACGGTGTATATTCGGCTGGATCGGCGGGAGGGACCTAGTGATGGCAGGTTGGGACATGGGTGGCCTGTCTCTTTGAATGACGGCGTTGTTTTACGCTTGGGGACGAAAATGGTGATGTGTCAAGTCTGGCAGAACGTTAGATTATTTATGATATGACTACTCTGACTCTGACTCTTTCCTCAGACAAGGTCCTGCCATTCGCAAGAGCTCAAGCGAACTGACGAACGGTAGACACGAGGGGCTGCTCAGTACAGCTCCCCACTCATGAGCTGTAGCAAGGATTTAAGAGTGGAAGAGACTTCTCGCCCGCCTCCCAGCATGGACCATTCACGCTCTCCGAGTTGTCGTGGCCCAGGGTTGGTGAACTTTAGGAGACGTCGGTATCGTTCAGCTTACGGAGGATGCCTTTGTGGGCGTCCACATTTTCAGTGGCATCTGAAAACACAGTTGCAGGCTGTTCAGAATTTTGCGTCGAGACCTGGGCCATCTGGTTGTGATGTGGCGAACAGAAATGGAGATTTTCCCTGCACTCTCATGTTTGTCCATTAAGTGGTAGCATTGGTGATGCGTCAGTTATACATCTCAGAAGGGGGTTGGACCGGGACCTTTCTTGATTCCTGATCAACAGGCCGTCGCACGGGTGCACTCTCCTATAAGATCGCGTCTTGCAAACTTACAGATCAAGGTTGGAGAGCCACGAAAGCTCATGGTCCATAGGTGACTGCAGTCACGGCATAGATCATCATACCAAACTCATCCACGGATGAGAGCCAACGCTCGATACGCCTCTGCCGCACGGCTGGGTCAGCTTCGGGCTGGGGCCAGAGCTCACTAATCAGCAGCTCGCCATCATTCCACTGGCTCAGATGCAGGTTGTATGCCGTGTTCCACGCCTGCCGATTACGTGCTTCCCACAGCACTTTGCTCGCCGAAACCGGTAATGACGCCAGTTCGCTTCCTATGAAGCAGGGTAATCCGGTACCGCAGCTGACAATGTTGTCAAACAGATAGGCTGCAAAGAGGGTGCGTCGTTTTGTAGCCGCCACAATCCAGGATTCCCAGTCAGGCCGAGTCCCGGACACTTCTGCCGGGCATAGCGTTCCCTTGCTAGCGACCTCGCCGGCCAGGTCCTGAAGTTTGATCATGATATCTTGGTTGAACAAGGACGTAGAATATGATGGGTGAAAGTAGATCATGATAGCATAAATGAGATAGGATTGCAAGGAGGCGAGCGATTCGATTTGGCCGCCAGAAGTTCGCTACATCTTGGTCAGCGTCGACGGCGGCTCAGTGGGTGGTGATGATGAGCACAAGGAAATTGATTCACCCGCACCGCCTCTCGTTGTGAAGGCGGCCGCCGATGCAGAGTACAACGTTGGCATTTCCACCTCTCTTGTCTCCGAGACGTGGATCCCAACGTGACTCATTGAGTTGAGACAACTGTAACGAACCACAGCCGCCGAGGCAGAAACTCTGGAAATGCGGATTGCTTACCCTTTCATATAGCCTCTTCATCTCGTTTTGAAGAATGTCACGCACCATGGACTCGCTTCCATTGACCTGGGTTTCCATCAAACGCGCGAGATTGAAGCAATTCGCAAGCGCTTCAGAAATTCGGGATCCTGAAATTTGAGAACGGTGAATGATGGGAGGAGCACTGCCCTCCGAGAGGCACATGCTCGAATAGCTTTTGAAGACGGAAGAGACAAAATAGACTGTTGTCGGTGACAAATTCTTCGGCCTTTGTCCTGGAGACGGTAATATGCTCTCCATCCATCTGTTCCGGACTCTCTGGTGGTCTACCGTGCACACCAGGTCAACCGACTCCGAGTCTAAGCGGCTGACGTCGTCTCTCCTCGAATCCGAGGGTGTGAGTCGAGACCGGCCAGGAGAAACGTCTTGAGAGACGCCCAGCACCCCCTCAGATCTATATCGTGGTTGCGGGTTTGCTGACCTGGATGTGATAGGTTCAGGGCTGATGCCTATAGAGGTAGCCGTGGGCGTGTCCAATGTTGTCTCCGTGCCTGTGGGAGTTGGGATTGTATCCTTCAATGTGGTCTGCTCGCCGCTGCGGTCGCGGGATCTCGTCGTCACGTAGACACAGGATGTATTCCGCGTCCTACATCTCATACAAACCGGCTTTTCCAGAGAACAACGGACTTTTGCTTTTGAGCAATTCTGGCAAGCTTTCTTTCGGGAGGTGCTTAGGGCCTGTTCTGCAAAGCCACCACTTCCTGCCGGTGTCGATGCCATGGAATAAATGCGCTCGGGATTCTGGAGCTGGGTTCCTTATGCCAGCATCTACAGTGAGAAGTGAATATACTGCTGATGGCGTTTGTCTAGGTCGCATGACCTCCGAGGCTAGTCAAATTCAATGCCGAGTTCCTGAGTCCGATACCTATCTTGGCGCGAAGGCCACGGAATTCCGAAAACTGTTGTTCCGGAACTGGACGACCTCGACGACATATTTGGACTGTTGGCCATAATTTCTTAGAACTTGGCCAGAACGCACGTAATAGAGTATCCACTCGAAAATCTCTTTCTAACCCATCTTACTCGCCGCGGCGCAATACGCCTGGTGACGGCATTTGATCCTTGCCCTGAGACCTGTCGACAATGAAGTGGGGAACAAAAAAGACAAAGTCAAGGTGAGGACTACAGGCTTGGGCTGGGCTGGCTTCTGTCTGCCTATAGCCTGGATGGCGCCTGTCAAAGACTCAGGCGCTGTTCTAAGGCTGTCAGGTTGACATCTCGGACTCAGCACCAGGTTCGGAATTCCGAAAATGTTAACTTATATTAACATAGCGCTGTCTCTGCACCTTGATTCCTTCGCCACAACAAAATGTCGACAGACAAACGGATACAAAAAGATGGCCCTTCTGAGCCTTACACGATTTTCACGAGGGCGCAAAAGGCTGTCATCGTATCCGTGGTCTCGGGAGCGGCCACGCTTTCCGGCTTCGCCTCAAACATCTACTTCCCCGCGATACCGGCGATCGCAACCGACCTGTCGGTTTCCACAGAGCTTGTCAACCTGACTGTCACCTGCTACATGATCTTCCAGGCCCTGTCTCCGACCATTTGGGGGGCGTTGTCTGATGTCAGAGGACGGCGAATCGCTTATGTCTGCACGCTGACCATCTTCCTGGGAGCATGCATAGGGTTAGCGGAGACGAGAACCTATGCACAGATCATCATTCTCCGCTGCTTGCAAAGCACGGGGAGTGCAAGCACGATCGCCATCGGAGCCGGTGTGATTGGCGACATCACAACGAGGGAAGAGCGCGGCGGATACATGGGTCTCTTTCAAGGAGGACTTCTGATGCCGGTCGCCATTGGACCTGTGATTGGAGGTGCCCTTGCTGACCACCTCGGTTGGCGCTCTGTATTTTGGTTTTTGACTATCTATGGCGCAGTTTGCCTCGTCATTATCGTCATAATCCTGCCTGAGACGCTGAGATCACTGGTCGGCAACGGCTCCCGGCCTGCGTCAGGCCTTGCCAAATCACCTCTCGCCAGCTACCAACGGAAAGAGTATGAACGAGCGAACGAAACATGTACAAAAGATGGCCCGATAGAGCATCTCCCCCCAAAGTCAATCGATTGGGTCGGTCCCTTGAAGATCCTTATCAGCCTGAATGCGGCGTTTGTTATCCTCCTGGTCTCGGTTCACTATATGACATGGCAAATGGTCCTTACGGCCCTCTCAACTTTGTTCAAGAAAGTCTACAGACTCGATGAGACTCAAATTGGCCTGGTGTTCCTCTCAAATGGAGTGGGGTCGATCCTGGGTACTTTGCTGACCGGAAAGCTCCTTGACATCGATTACAGGAGAATTCGGCGCCAATTCGATGGGGACGAAAGTAAAATACCGTTGGAGCGAGCCCGAATGAGAACCATCTGGCTGTGGAGTGGATTGGAGTGTGCATCCGTGCTTGTGTTTGGCTGGACAGTCCACAGAGCGGTGCACATGTCTGTTCCCATTATCTCTGTCTTCATCCTGGGTTGGACCGCCATTTCGATTCAGAGTGTCGTGTCGACATTTCTGGTCGATGTGTATCCGCAGCACAGTGCTTCAGCGATGGCAGCCTTGAACCTTGCTCGCTGCCTGTGTGGCGCGGGAGGGACAGCTGTCGTGGGTCCATGCATCACAGGAGTTGGTGTGGGTTGGACTTTTACCATTTTTGCTGCCATCATGTTCACTTCTGGTGGCCTCCTAATTGTACAGATGATCCATGGACCTGCCTGGAGGCAAAGGTTGGAGAACAAGCAGAACAATTCAAGGACATAGACATTTGGTGATCTATCCTTTGTAGGGACGGCAAGCTTTATAATCATCTCGGATGCTGCAGGTTGCTAGTAATTAGCTCGGCGGTCTTAGTGCATGAGGAGCCATCGACCATTTGCAAGGCCATTGCAGACCGTGGCATCATGGCCGGGGGGGGAAGACGTCCTGAGGACCTTGGACTGGCACTTGACGTTGATTGGCGGTTGATAATAAATGAAGTCAGAAAAGTATCTCCACATTCATCCATTGCCAAGATACGGACTCGGAGTTAAGCTCTTCCGCAGGCATCAACGGCACACGTCTGACCTGTGTCCTCAGACAGCCTGGCACCGGGAATATTCTTCTAAAGGTCAATGTTCTGCTTTTCGGAGATCTTCAAGGAAATAGCGCTGACTCGGTTCCGACATCTCCAGCCACATGCTAGCAGAGTGGGGTCTCTCAGATTCCCACCCTTCCATCTCCATGTCGCATGTTTGTTCTGCAAGACCGTGGACTGAGTCGTGCGATGACAGACCCGGCAATACCCGGGACGGCTCCATCTGAACCGTCGGGTGTTGTCGACAATGAAGAGGACCTCGACCTCCACAGTGATCCGGACGGGGACAGCGACGGACGCGCACAGTCGAGCGAGATCTCCCCCCTCGAGGTCAAAAGGCCGAGATCCAACAGGGCTTGCCAGGCTTGCCGTCGAATGAAAACGCGCTGTGAGACAACGAACGAACTAGGTCCTTGCAGGCTTTGCATCAGGACAAACCGGGAATGTGTCATGATGGTCGCACCTCGGAAAAAGCGGCAGAAGACGGTCCAAAGGGTGGCCGAACTGGAGCGAAAGATCAATGTTCTAACAGAAGCTTTATCTGATAAGGCGTCCAGTGTGGCCTCCCAGGTGACCAGACATGCTGGGGAAACCAAGGACGCTCCGTCAATCCAACAAACGCCAAACGCTGTCGCTGATCAGGAACCGGTCCGCGTGGCTGCACACCGGCCACGGACTATTGCTGATGCTTCTCCTACCCTCATTTCAGATGCGGTCGCTCGAGGGATCATCGGCTGGGACACAGCACATGCCGCATTCTATCGTTTCAAGCAAGAAATGTGTCACTACCTACCTTTCGTCATGTTTTCCGTGACCATGGACGCCGAGACAGTTTGTAAGCAACAGCCATTACTATTCTTTTCGACCATTGTGGCCGCCATCAACACGATCCGGCCAGATCTGCTGGATATTCTTGATCAACAGCTGACTCAAGACTTTGCCACCCGGATTTTATACCGGGCTGAACGATCGCTCGAACTCGTTCAAAGCTTGCTGGTGTATGTCTGCTTTTGCTGTAGAGCCAGACAACGAAAAGAATTGAATTTCAATCAGATTATCCACATTGCCAGCACAATGGCAGTGGATATCGGACTGGGGAGAAGGCCCAACAGGAGTTCTACCCTTCACTGGCATATTGCTTCACCTGAGGCTTCGCTCGCCGGTCGAAGGGCATGGCTAGGATGTTATTATTTGTCAACAAAGTCAGTTACCTTTCCAGTGTCATTGCCGATCGCTGACCACCACTGTCGAAGCGTGATGATGACTCTCCGGCATCCCGTGTTTGTCCGCTGGTCTGCCTACATCGAGGAATGCCTCCAGTGTCTCTCAGACGAACCTCAAGAATATCACAGCGACATATGGCTATGTGAGTTGATTCGTGCTCAGCATATCGCCGAAGAAGCGGCTGTCGTCTTCTCCATGGACGATCCGGCCGCCATTGTGACATTCAACGACGCCAAAACACAATTCCACATCGCCGGCTTCCGCCGCCAGCTAGAGGCATGGCACCGGACAGCTAGAACTGACCTCAATCAGCGTAAGTACGCAACCGTACTGGTCATTTGGGGAACGCTAGCGCTTATCATCCTGTCGACTAGCTCACGTCCGTCATTTCGAGGCCTCCGTAAACATGTTTGTGCACGAGATTGCTCTCTATTCCGACCACAACATCGACGAACTACGACTTCCTCCAATCGCAGACGGCGTCGCTTCACTCCAGGACAGGAATCTTGTTCCGGCCCGTGTGGACTCCCTGTTCATATGTCTGCAAAACATCCACGCCGTTTTCGACGCATTCCTGCAGATGGACATTGCCGAGTCGCGTTCTCTGCCCAACCTCTTTTTCGTCCGCACCGGTTACGCGGCCAAGGCATTGAAGAAGATGACCGAGATTTGGGAGGACCAGACCCGTTTAGGCGGTCATGCTTACCCTTTGGATCTGAAATTTGACTACTATATGGATGCTTTAATTGAACGTCTCAGCCGGGTCGGTCACGAGAACAAGCGGGTGATCGCCAACTCATTCATGTTGTTGCTGAAAAGTATAAGAACTGAAGGATATAATCAGAGTGAAAAGGGTGGCAGCATTACTCGCAAAACCCAGCAAGTCCCGGGCGCCCAGTCGGCGGGCGGAGCTGCTACGAACGAGGCGCCGCTATTCAGCCACACTCGGGTCACAGCGGCCCATGAGCAGATGGCATCACCAGTGGGACCGGTGTACGAGTTTCCTGCCAGCGGAACCAATCTCTACGCGCTCTCCGAGGAAGACATGGCAGATCTACAGGCTTTCCAGTATTTGGATCCCACCTTTGCCTTTGACCATGGAATGTACGACGGGACATGGCAAGCAGGTTAAACATGATCACGACTTGATACTCTTATCACCTCATCCCATCCTCCTCTTTGGATTCGATCGATTTTGCGAAGGGAGAATGGCGTGGCCACGATCACTGTTCTGACCTCTCGCACTCATGATGCATGACATGTATGTATATCAATTAGACATGGGATACCGAAATCACTACTGCCGCACACGCTCCGGAGGAATTTTGAGCGGCCATTGTATAACAGGTATTCAGGACGGACATTAGGAGGACATCCTCAACTCAAAACAAGTGCTCCAACAACCTCGCTCTTCAACCAGTGAAGCCGCGATGGCCAAATATCTGCATTGTTTATCTTCTGTTCCGCTGGTCGTCTCTTAGCAGAAATATTCCTTCTGATTTCTTTTTCCTGGCCCGCTTTGCAGCCCCTTTTTGGGTTTCTCGGGCACGGCCAATCAGACAGTAGATCAGAACCTGGACGGGTCGAGTCACGCTGTAAGGGATAAGTCTCTAGATGGTGCCGTCCAGGCCTATAGATTCATCTATCTAGAGTCCGCTCTGTATATCTGCTCAACTCCCACAGAACTTGCGGCCAATAACAATATCCCCGTACAGAGTTACTGTATGGCGCCAGTGTCATCGCCTGGATACCACTTTCCCAATGTCCACACCAACCCCAACGGGTAGATACGTCGTACATACTTCAACAATCATAAATTTTCTGTACATTTGGCAAGACCCACGTACACGGGCGAAAAATGGCTGTACTCAAAACACCGGTCCCTCTCACCAAGCTCCGATACCCAAGTGCATTGTCAGAGATGACGGCCATGCTGGCTGGTGCTATCTTCAACCATTGATCATCACAGCGCCCTCGGGCCGTCCCTGATCCTGTCTCTGGCTCTCTCGGTCGTGACCCCATCCTCGATGGTGTAGGTGACGTTCTTCAGAATGATCATTTGCTGGCTATCCCCGCTCTCCATGCTGCCAGCGTCTTGGTCCCTGGGCGTCGACGACACGGCGGTCCGGTAGCGGTCTTGTCGGCCAAACACGTCGTCAGCCCCAGTGGACGGGGGCAAAGAGTCCGTATTCTTTTCCGGGAGCGCCCTCGAGCGGAGCTTCGACGTGAAGCTGGTCAACTTGGTGGGAGTCCGGCCATACCCGCTGCCTTTGGATGTGCCCAGCTTGGTCTTGTGCCCCTCTGCGGGCGCGCCGTAGTGTGTCGCGGTCGCGGTCATGAACGGGCGCAGACACGGAATAGTCGCGGCGACGATGGCGTAGGCAATTTCAATCTGCTTGCACATGACGGTGTACACGGCCTCCAGGGTCGGGTCAGAGCTATCGAGTGCCTCGGAGAGGTAGTGCAGCCGAAAAACGGTCGGGACGATGACGGGTAAGCGGAGCCCAAACGCGAAGATGACAACCAACTTCTTGTACACCGACATCTGGAGGGAGTGAACCAAGAAGACAGAGGTCGCAAACAACAGGATCTCCAGAGAGATGTCAAAGGCAGCCACCACTTGCCATCGGACAAACTATGCACGGACCAGGTCAGCGCAACGGCAGGGGTGATCTGCACGGTCACAGGAACACGTACCAGGCCAGAACACTGAGCGTTGTCGGCATTGATGTTGATCCAAGGATGCGACAGGTCGCATCGCAGACACACAATGAAAATGGACACGATCCCGGTGACCAGGGCCAGGAGCATGTTGATCTTGGATACCCGCACATGGCTGTACTTGGGCGACAAGCGCAAGTAGAGCAAAGCCACCGAGACTTTGGACAGCCACACGCTTATGATGTAAAAGATGTCGTCAGCGTACACGACCTGTTGCTGCGGTCAGAACGGAGCGAGACAGGAGGAACCAAGGTCGGTCCTAGACACCTTTTGAATCTTCACCAGGTTTGCCGGGCTGATGTCGTCTCTTGTTTTCCCCAGACCCCGGTTGGCCTCATAGAAGACGAGAGCATTCTGAATGATGGAAACAAGCTGGGGTTGTCGGCACCAGTCAGACAGGACGGTCCAGAAAAAGAAGCCACGGTGAGCAAAACTCACCAGAGCCACGCCAATAATGGCGTCGTCCCATGCGACCAGTTTGGGACTGAATTCATGGCGCACATATGCTCGAATAAAGATGGAGATGAGACCAAATGCCAGACCCAACGCCGTCACAATGATGATGAGACCGGTCTTGTCGGTGCTCGTAATGATCGAGATGGGGGGGGACTGGCCCGGCAAGAGAGAAGGAGCTGCACTCGCCATCGAGACGCCGCTGACCACGCGGGCTTCGACGCCTTGTTGAAGAGCACGAGGAGTTCAAAGAAAGTAAGCCGTCAGCAGCAGATCAAGGGTGTTGAAGAAGGCAGTGCAGATAGTCTGCCATATAGGGTCGGGCGCAGCGCAGGGGGCAGAGCCGCGACTTCTCAACTGTCGGTGGGATATCAGATATCGGGCACTTTGTGGTCGAAGGGGGGCTTCAAGCACGACGGTGCTGCATCAGCGACAACGACAATCGTTGCCGGATCGGCGTGGTCGACCGGAGGGGCGGGAAGAGTGGAGAGAGGATGAAGCTTGAGGCCAAAAAGAACTTGGCCACGGACTGACAAGTGCAAACTCTGCGCTCCACCAAAGCGAAGAAGGAGGGTGACATGAACTGGAGCTTATTTGAACTTGATAACCTATTGGTGCTGTTGCTCGTCCCTGGATCGCGCTCCCGCGACCAAGCCAACAGTGTGCCTATGGTGTTAGCCATGCATCCTCGCCAAGACCTCCACAACGGTTTCGCCCCTTGTCGCAGAAGTGGCCTTCCCCCACAATCCTCAATCCGAGTGGAATTCCTTTGCAGCCACAGCTCTTATCCGATCTTTGCAAGCCGGGTGCCAGGATGTAAGTTTCGGCGCCCGAGAGATTCGGGATGTGACAGAGGGAGGGTGTGTCAAAAAAGGGGCTGACAAGTGTTGGCGAATATGAGTATGTGTACCGGTTCCCTTAGACTCCAGCTCGCTACCGCGCCGTCGGCAGCGTCGAATCGCTCTCACAGTCATTAGGACAATCTCATGCAAGGTGCAGGTTCAGGTGGCGGACAGCGGGTCCTTGGGATTTGGCCACGCGGCCCACAGAGCAGACGAGCACTGGTCTAACAGATCGTGAAGATTGTGCAGGCGAGCGCAGAGTACACACGAGAACGACCAGCGCCCTGGTGCCGTTCTGGTGCCGCCCCTATCCGCTCTGGGCTTTGACGGCCCGTTCAGGAAGATCCTACCCTTGTCCCACAGCAGCTGGATACGAGGAGCCGGGAGCGGAGTCATGGCGACATGTGAAACGCCCTCCTATGTCGCCAAAGGCCTTTTCGCTTTAAGCTTGGTGCTGTACGAGGTCAAAGTGAACGGACCAGATCGCTAATTCCATGCTCTGCCATGTGGCCGGCACGCATCTCGTCCAGAGCACCTGTGGTCTGACAGGAACGCCGGTGAAGAAACCAAATGCACCAAATACACGCTAGGAGGGCCAAAACCCATCCCGGTGGGCTCTCGGTGGACCCCGAAGGAAACCGAGGGAGAACCAAAGGGCCCAGTTAGACCCACAGGAAGCCTTGTGCAGGAATATGGCTGACCATTGGTGCCCCCAAACGACAACCCCTCCATCACGACTCTTAGGGACGCCACCCACCACTCGCTGGCAGAGGCTAACTACAACTATCTAGTTGCATATACCTCCGTCCTGACAGCTATCAAAGTCAGTATGGCCGGCGCCTTTCCTCCATTCCGACCCCCTCCTGTCGCCGCTGCCCGTGCGTCCAGGACAACCATTCTTATTTTCTAAGGGTCCTGCTTCTGCCTTCTTGAAATTTCCCGGTGATCCCCAGCATCGTGATCTCGCTTTTTCGCATCTCTTCTGTTGTTTGGCGCATTCGCCATCCTCTTGACCAGCATGGTGTCCAAACAGGCCGACATTATCTCTGGCATCTCCGCCGGGGAAGATGGCATGGAGATGCACAGCTTGGAGAAGAATGCCGGCACCGACGCGGATATGCAAGACATGCGCATGCTGGGTCGAACTCAACAATTGAATGTGAGGCAGAGCTCTCTCCGGGTCGTGCTGAATGCTGACACCACACAGCGCAATTTTCGTTTCATTTCCACCCTTGGTTTTGCCTGCACATTGATGAGTACGTGGGAAATAGAGTTGACGTGAGTCTCCAAAGACACGGGGTGGCAGGAAACTCACTCTCTGGCGGCAGAACGACGATATTCGGGCTGATAAATGGCGGCACCGCGGGCCTGGTTTGGGGCTATTTCATCTGTTGGATTGGATACTGCATGGTCTTTGCATCCATTGCAGAGATGGCGTCCATGTAAGCACGCCCACGGTCGGGCCAACACATGGCGACACGGCATTGCTGACGGTCGAATCAGTTCCCCCACCTCCGGCGGTCAGTATCACTGGGTGTCCGAATTCGCTCCCCAGGGCTCGCAACGCTTTCTGAGTTGGCTTGTTGGTATGACCGTCTCCCGGACCCTGGGGCACGTCATCCGGACTAACTTCCTCCCCAGGCTGGATTTCCGTCACCGGCTGGCAGGTCGGCCTGGCCTCGCTCTGCTTCATCGTCGGCACCGTCATCCAGGGCCTGATCGTGCTCGACAATGTCGACTATGACTTTAAGCGCTGGCACGGAACGCTCCTGGTCATCGCGATTGCCGCTTTCTGCATCATTTTCAACTCCTTCCTCGCCAAAAAACTTCCCATGATCGAAGGCTTGGTGTTGATTCTGCACTTGGTCGGCTTCTTCGCCGTCCTCATTCCTTTGTGGGTTCTGTCCCCGCGGCTCTCCGCCTCGGACGTCTTTGGCACCATCACCAACCTGGGCGGGTGGCCCACCAACGGCGTGGCGTTCATGGTCGGCCTGCTGACACCCGTCTACACCTTGTTGGGCGCCGACTCGGCCGTGCACATGTCGGAGGAGATTCGAGATGCGTCTCTCACGCTTCCCAAAGCCATCATGTGGTCGGCCGCGATCAACGGCACCCTGGGCTTTGTCATGACCATCACCTTTTGTTTCTGCTTGGGCGACATCTTCACCATTATCGATTCTCCCACGGGATACCCCTTTATCCAAGTCTTCTACGATTCCACCAAGAACTTCGCCGGCGCGTCCATCATGACCGCCATCATCATTGTGAACGTGACTTCTGCGTGCATCAGCACCGTCGCGACCGTCTCGCGTCAGACATGGTCATTTGCGCGAGATAACGGCTTGCCATTTTCGGCTTTCATTGCCCATGTAAGTGCACGAGCTCGTCCACCGGGAAAGGACGATCCACTCATTCATGTCTCAGATTCGGCCGGGCTGGAACATCCCTCTGCGCGCCGTCCTGATCACCTTCTTGATCACATGCCTTCTGTCGCTGATCAACATTGGCTCGACCGTCGCGTTCAACGCCATCAGTTCTTTCGCCCTGGTCGCCATCCTCGGCACTTATACCATATCCATTAGCGTCTTCATCCTCCGCCGATTCCGTGGCCCTCTTCCGGCTTCGCGATGGAGTTTGGGAAAGATGGGCCTTTTCATTAACATTGGCGCCGTCTCCTGGCTCCTCATGGTGTGGGTCTTTTGCTTTTTCCCCGTCGCCACGCCAGTGACCGCGAAGTCGATGAACTGGAACGTCGTCATGTTCGGCGGCATCTGCATTGTCGGCATTGTCTACTGGTTTGCCTATGGTCGAAAAGTGTATAAGCCGCCTGTTTTCCTGATCAAGCGAGACATGTGAGCGTGAGCGTTTGGGGGAGCCGCCGCCTAAAGCTTGAGGTACTACATCATCATTCCTATTTCGGCGTATATAACTTCTACCGCACGCACCCGCGTCCTCTGGCGTTTATGTACAGGAACAAGAAGTTGAACAGATATTGAACGCCTGCACCGTGGGACCGAGTGTGATGGATTACGCCCCGGGAGACCAGCACAATGCCTCAATTCTTTCGTTTCAGGGCATGCTGGAACCATCACCTCCTTTCACGATTAATCAGCTAGTTCTCGGTTTGTCGCTTAAACACGCGAGAAGAGACCAAGGCTGTGCCTACTGCATATCATCCCACGTGGGAACAACTTCCTTTTTCCCTAGTACCCACTATGGTCGAGGGCCTTAGTCTAGTCCGGATTTGGTCACAAAGTTGTCTTATCTCGTCTGGGGCTCCGCTTCTGCTCAATTGGACAATGTACATCGGTGACAGGCGCTGCTCCAGCAGAATACACACCATGAGAGCGTCGTATAGAGCCCAGAGAGGATGACCATCCCCTAGTCACGTGATTATCATCTCGAAGGGAGATTTGATCTGTCATTTCCAACCAGGCAGGAAATTCTTGTGCTTTTGGAGGGTGCACTGGAGTAATCTTGGAAATAAAACTAGGCTTGGTTTCAGAGTGCTCTTGAAACTGCGAGGATTTCACTGTCGACCTACCGAAGACGGTTTTGAAACATGGTGTCGAGGCAACCAAGGAGCACGTCAGATGGATGCATTTCATCCTCTTGATTGTGCCCATGATCAGGCCGAAGATCTTTTCATGTCCGCGCATTCATCGGGTACTCTCCGCGGGGGGAAGGACAGGGATCGGCCGGATTTGCTGCATGATGATCGCTCTGTCAGTGAGAGGAGGTGATGCCTGCTGACATTCGGCGCCGGGCTCACTAATGCGAGGTTGAGACTTGATCGTTCTCTTCTTTACCTTTCGATGTTTCAATGCCTTTGTGCTTGGTTGTCCTTATGCGCAATGTGCGTCAGGAATTTCTCTGCTTCTCTTGACATGCTCTTGATCGCATGGGACGGGAGGTCTGTGCCTCCTCATGTTGACGTCGATTTCATCCACCTCAAGATCCATCCCTGAAACATCGTAGTTTCCAGCCTCGAGAATCGTCTTCACATCGGCGTGGCAGCCAGTCGCATGTTTCGACAAACCCCATCGGTGAATTTCGTTGATCCAATTCTGCAACCTCCGTATCCCGGCCATCGAAGTGCATGTCGCATGGCAGATAGGCGTCGCGGTGCATCCATCCCACTCGTTGGAGCCCGAAGCAAAATTGGCCCGAAGCACGAAAATGCGGTACTCATGTCCGCCAAAGGTCATGATGTAGTGCTTTACCTGCTCAATGTCGGAATCTGGCCACTTTTGTTTCCCAATTACGACTGCGCCGCACTTGAGAAGATAGCGATTATATAGCGCCACGGAGGCAGCAGCACAAGCTTTCAATTTGGCCCGATCATTTGATTCTCCGGCTTTCTTGAACTCAATGGTGAAGTAGGGGCATGTGATCCAATCCCGATCGACGTACACAGCACTAATGATTTCGCCGGCGTAGTCGGGATTGAACCCTTCGAGGGAAAGCCAGTAGCTGCAGTCTGGACGTAAATCAAATTTGAACTCTGGCGTGTCTTCGAAGGAGGGAGGAGCTTCCCAGAAACGGTCAGGTTCTGCTGGTGGAGCGACTAGTTGGAGCATTCTCTCTGCGCGCCATTTCCTGTCAGTAGGATTTTCCAGGGACCAATTTCTTCTTCGAAGGAATTTTTCAGTCGCATAATAGGAGTATTGTGCCTCGTTGCATTGTCTGAATCCCATAACCTTGTACTCTTCCGAAATTCGACGGATTTCGTGATTGGAGAAGGAGAGAAAAACTTCTGCAGCATCAAGACCTTTGAGAGATGTGTAGTCTCCTGCGGGGGTTGAGTTGTTCCGAAATGAGTGTACGGGTCGCTCAAGGTATAGGTCGTAGGCTCAGACTTGGTGATGATCTTGCGGGTGAGGAGCACAACAGTCTCAAAATGTCGACTCTGCACTGTGATTCTAGTAAACTTAGTCTGCGCGCCATCGACCGAGGAGACAGCGCTCTCTAGGACTGATTGTGTGTCGCCTGGTTCATCGTCGTACTGTTCGCTCTCGTATCCTTGTGGTTCAGTCAGTTTCCTCTTTTTTCTGACAGATTGTCCTCCACGGCCACGGCCACGGCCACTATTCCCTGGGTTCTTCTTCGTTGCTGCACCCTTCGGCGCTGCTTTCTTTGGCGCTGCCCTCTTCGTTGCCGTCTTCTTGGGAGGCATGTCTCCTCGAACTCTTGCCCACAAGGCTGCAGTTTCAGCTGGATCTGTCGGAAGAATTCTCCCAAAAGGTATTTCCTGGGTCGAGCCAGTCTGGATGTGGTCAGCGGCGTATGGCCTGAGTTTGTCCAACTTGTTTGCCAGCCGTGTGAGCCCCTGGACTTACAAATTTACTCTCAGTAGTTGGGACTGGGTAGTTGCCTGTCCTGCCCTTGTGCGTGCATGCGACGTTTGTGCAATCGATTCTTATTGATCAGACCAGAACTCTGAAAAAGGTTCTTGTTAGAAGAGTTCAGAGGGTCAGAAGTGACACCTGTAGGCCCAGCTCTGTCCATTGTGACGGCTTTCGTGTGTTCGGTCGTTGATCACGTGATAGGGGATCAATTCAAGGCACCAAGTCAGCCAGGAGGTTTTATTGAGGCGTTTGAGAATGTATGGGCACTATGTATTAGCAGACAAGCCATGGGCCTGTACGCAAATTGTACTGGACGTTGTGGTGGTGTTGGAGGCGTAGACACCAGTTGAATAGGTCGATTGATGGCAAGAGTTGTTGTGGAGGTTTGTAGAGATGGCTTGGCGCCCTTAGCATTTGCAGGTCCTTGGGCTGAGCTGCTTCCGCTTGGTCAGGAGAGAGCGTCATGTCGCAGCCTACCGAGATGCCATCTAGGCTAGCAGGTCAGCGATAGAAGACGGAAAAGTTGGGAGGGAGATGGAAATGAGAGGGATGTCCTACTGCAGGTAGCGGTCGACTGTCGCGTCGTGATTCGTCTTCGTCTTCTTGACGTACTTCCCTTGGTCACGGTTTTGTACATGGAGGGTCATGGATCCGGGTGAGCGAGGTAGGGGTCAAAGGGCCCCTTGGAAGGGATGACCACCGAATCGAAATCGTCGGGCTGCCGGCTTTGGATCCTTTGGCTTTTGAAGTTCAGACGCGGTCCCACAGGCTAAATGGCGCACCGTCGTCAAAGGGTGAGTGGGAGGGTGAGGGAGGAGGAGTCGAGGGTGAGCGTGAGCGCCGCCAAGAAACCTTCACAGCTCCTGTTTGTAAACAAGGACCCGAAATTCACGTCGTTTTCAACAGATACGATGCTGTGACAACTACAGAGATCAACCGCCATGTCCAGCAAACAACAAGAAGGAGCCGCGGTCAAGGCTAAGCAATTCAGAGCTCGGCTCGTCAACTCGTTGGCTGGCACAAAATGCTATCCGAGTCAGAGCGGCCGCTGAGCGATGGACACACCTTTGGCGAGACTGATGATGATGGCTCGAGTGGATCCAATTCGCCTGAGAGTGCGCCGTCCCCTGCCACGTCCTTCTCATCCGGCTCAGAGTGTCTGGCCGTACAAAAACATATCAGGGAGCCGACTTTGACCCGACCGGTCGGAGGTGTGCGGCCGAGGGCCTCCCTCCCTCCGATGACCTCATCCTCGACTTGTGCTATCTCATTCTCCGGGAAATCTACGGGCTTCAAAGCAGTCACCTGGACGTCTACTGGGGGATTATGAAGAGGCTTATGGTCGAGTGTGGTGGTCTGCCAAAGTTGAGGCCCTTTACCGCCTGTCTCGCCATCGGGACCGATCACATGCTACATGCAAGCACATTCCGTCGGCCGGACTTTGATTTTAAGAAGCTTCCTGAGTTCCTTGGTCTGCACATCCCTGAAGGGACGGATGGGTCTCAGGTGGAAATGATGGTGCGAACAACAATCGCTCAGCTGGACGCATGAGTCCAAATGACGTGTCAGGATATCATCTACTTGTCGGAGATGATGAGCTATATTCACCAACTGCCTCACCCGGCCATTGCCAAAGCCATCCAATATGTTCGGCGGTTTCCTGGCGGTTTCGTCCGCTGCAATGTGACTGGTCTTCGGCCACGACTCTAGCCAATGCCAATCTATCTTCTCAACAAGATATGACGGCAGACCTCCACTTTCATCAAGCAAGGCTCACCGCAAGGACAGTCTGGCTCTGGTATGTGAGTCTAAGTTTTGTGGAATCGGACCAGCTACCACCTAGCGTTCATTCTGCCACCACTCTTGTCTCCAGATACATGGCCGAGGTCGGAGATTCTATTCTCTGCGCGGAAGCAATGCTTGCTCCATCAGCCTGGGAAATACCCGCAGACTTCATCCTCTGGATCCTTGCACTTCAGGCATTGGTGATCTCCTCACTGCCAATGCAATGTTCCAAGGTCGCAAGCCACTTCGAGAGCGGCAGATCGGATGCGCGTCAAAAATCAACAAGACTTGGTGTCTGCACTTGCTACACATTTGCCATCGGATCGGGTCAAAGAGCGCGCGTATGAGCGGCTTGCCGAAATGCTGATACCGGCAAAGGTGGCCCAGATGAAGATCGGTGCTTTACTAACGTGAAAGAGTTGTCGACGATCACTGACCGCTTGAAATTGAGCTCTCGGAATCCCTGAACCGACACGGATTGGCCTCGGGCATGGCCGGTTGGATCTCCAGAGCAAGAAGAGGTCCATCATTGGTCAAACCACTGTCACTGGCTCGCCCACTGACGAGACCACGGACCTCGATCGACCACGACCGCCCCTTCACCTGCAGCGTTTGCGAGTCTGTTGTTTCTTTACCGAACCATGTTTGGAGTTGCTTTGACAGGAGAATTCCCTGCTCCTGGGCAATGGTGGCACTAAGACGATCGAGGCGAAAATACTATTGCAAAATCTGGTCGCAGAAGTCAAGATGGAACGATTCTAGTGGCCAAAGACCTTCCACTTTACTCTTGCTTCACACTTGACGGCGACATCAGTGGGAACTTGTGAGAAGACGACATAAGAGACATTAAATATATCATAGAATTCAAAGGATGATCTGTCCATAAGTATGCTCGCTCTCGGAAGTGTCGCTGAATTTTCACAAATGAAAGATATGCTTCTGTCCACTTGTTGAACTGAGGATGGAGGTGGAAAACTCGTGTCAGGATTGAAACTATCAGGGGCTGAAGGGCGTATCTATATAGTGGTTGTTGATTCCGATACTCCAACACCACTGATAGCTCGGCCCTTTGGAGAGAATTGCTGTCAGAGGACCACGTCGTTCCCCGAAATGAGACTGGCATGGAATCAACCAAGTAAACATTAACGTGGGATTTTTCCATTGACGCCCCTGTCCGTTGGGCAGCATACCAAGGCTGACATGGAAACCAATCTCGGCTAGCTCCCAACTCCCGCCCTAGCAATCTCACGGCAAAGAGGAGATCATGCCACCTCCACCGCAGTAATTATCATCCCGAGAAGCAGCGTCTTACGCCCTCGAGGAATCACCACAGAACACATTGAGCAGCTCAGAGAGGTCTCCCGATTCATTTAACATGGTGTGTCCGCGTGCCAAGCGGGGGAGGAGGTGATCATGGACGACCGCGGCTTCATCCTCGACACCGATGCGACCGCACAAGATGTCTATAGCAAACTCAACTCCGAGGAGATTCGGACGCTCCTCCTGGCTCCGGGCCAAAAGCCGAGTCCCATTATCTGCGAAATGCAGGTGGTCCCCAGACCGTCCAGTTTGCAGTACGAAGCTTTGTCGTACGTGTGGGGCGACACGGCAAAGGTGAAGTCCATCTCCTGCAATGGATTTGATTTTGCTGTTACGGAATCATTATTTTCAGCACTCCTCCATCTGCGCTACCGTGACTCCTGGAGGCGCATTTGGGTTGATCAACTGTGCATTAACCAGACAGCAGCCCCAGAACTCATGGCCCAGGTCAGTCTCATGGACAAGGTCTATTCATGCGCCAGCCGAGTGATCGTATGGTTGGGTGATTGTGATCAGAAGATGGCCCAAGCATGGCAACTGCTCCAAGAGACCGCATTGAGCACCAGTCTGGTGCGCTCTGATTTTCTCTCATCCTCGCCATCGCCGACTCCTCGGAAACGACCCAAGACGCGCAGACGCCTCAGCGGCTCTTCAACAAGGTCGACGCTCTCTTCGCAGACGGCTTCGAGCTCCAGAGAAAGCCTCTCTTCGTCGCTCTGCAGCTCTTCTCCCAGGGCGGGCGGTCGGCGTGCCGTCTCTTCGCCGGCTCTGAAGCACGCTTTAGCCATCTTTCAACATGTATGGTTCCGCCGAAAGTGGACATTCCAGGAGATCATTCTCGCCAAAGCAGCGATAATATGCAGCGGAGACCTCGAAATGGCGTGGAGTGATCTGACCACGTGGTATTTTCACTACGCCTCGAAATTGCGGTCTTCCAGCTTGCTGTACGATTCACAGGGATCTTTTGAGAACATCATGACCGTTCGCAATGAGCTTGACAAGGGCGAAGTGAAGCTGTCCAGCCTCTTGATGCTCACCCGCCAGCGTCAGTCCACGAAGCCGGAGGACGCGGTGTACGCATTACTCGGCTTACTCCCAGATCTAGGCCACCACCTCCACACTGCTGGTGGTGCCGCTCCTGCGAAATGGACCTCGGAGACATTGCTTGAGCTCTATTTTGCGGCATTCCGGTATTGCCTCGCCAACGAGAACAGTCTGTCAATCTTGAGCGCGGCAGGCATGTACAAAGGAAACTCATCGACCGCCTTTCCGACCTGGTTACCGGATTGGAGAGAACAGCTGCCACTGCGACCACTGGTGCTGGTTGCTGACCAGGCAGGGTTGGAACAATACTCTGCCGCCGGCGATACCACACCCCAATACAGCTGGAAGGCGTCCTTGTTCCGCAATAACATCCTGACCGTGAGAGGCTTCCGAGTGGGCTGCGTTTGCACGAGGCAGGGCTTTTGGCCTAGTACCTTCCTGGTCGCCGATTCTACTGCCCAGAAGGTCCTGGACGAGAAGGGAGAAGGTGCTAAATTTTCACAGTCGATCACCACGCTGCCAGTTCCAGCGGCCAGATCATCACGATCGCCACCGACATACGCGAAGAGGCTCTTTCAGGCGGCCCTACAGAAGAAGATCACCTGCGCGCCCATCCGAACTTCGGCCATGGTCGAGACGGGAGACTGGCTCTGTCTTCTCCTCGGTGGTCCAGTGTTATATGCATTGAGTCCGGTCACCGAGCCGATGCGGTCGGGTGCGGCATCTTTGCAGCAAAAGGAGGTTGTGCAGTGCCGGTTCATCGGGGAATGTTCTGTGAATGGGCTAATGCGTGGAGAGTTGGTGTCTTTCGAGGACGAGATCGAATACCTCGAATTCGAACTCATTTGACGTCCGAGAAGTTCTCATTCGCTCAGCGAGCAGCCATTTCGGCCCCAAAAAGAAATTTGAAGGGACGATGGAGGGGCTGAATTTGGAACAGTCTTTACTGAAAGTCAACCACTTGGCGTGGTAGATCGTGTTTGGAATGGAGCCAAATCCTGGGATTGTGCGGTTGGGAAAATGCCAGTTACGCTGCACCGAAGGGTAAGATGACATGATGAGCTGCAAGTGCGAGGCGAAAGTTCAAAGACAAGGGCTTCTTGTCCGGATTGAGAGACATCAAGTCCTTGACGATGTTACGACTGATGCGATTGGCTTGACACTGTGTCATAGTGCAGGCTGCCTGCCCTGCTCCAGCAGTCTATCTCAAGAGGTCGTAGTGTGAATCCTCACCTCTTTATACCTCTCCTCATCCTCCGTCGTATTCGACTTCGCCTACAGATGCTCCATTTACACCGAGATCAGGCCGCGGCCAGGGACATTAGACACATACGTCAACCACTCCTCTCTGAAATTGCACCGCTTGGCGATGATCTAATAGGCGAGACCCCGCAAAGATATAGCCAATTAACAGCAGAAAATACAGTCCTGCTTGAGCTCAGACCCACATATTTCCAGCCCGCTCGATCTTTGCAACACTGCTGTTCTTGTCATGCCACAACGCCTTTGCGTCACACGGCCGAGATTGAACAATCAGCTGCGTCCAATAATGGAGGGCTGGGAGCGTTCAACTTCATTTCTATGCTGTCAAGGGGTACTTTGATTTTGGTCCAGTGGGAAACTTCTTTGGCATAAAACATTGTGAGCGCTGTGTCGTCAGAAGAATAGGGGGTAACGATGCCTAGAAGAGACCAACAAAGGGAAATTCTGGTGCCCTATAGCGTGGTCTCTCTCGCTTCAGGTTCTGTACTCCTTTATGCCAAGGCCTCAGCCTATTGACCTTTGGAAAGCCCGGGCCCAAAGGGTTCCCCACCACAGTAATTTCAGTCGACGCTAACTTAAAATAGTGATTGTGGGCCAAACGTCTCCAAGCTCAAGGCTGAGCAGGTTCGAGAGTTGAGACTGCTCTCTCTTGAGTTGCAGTGGAGAGTTGGGCGGGGACGCGATGTGATTTTTGTCAGGTGAGACGCTCCTACATTATGCAGTTGGCTTCCGTCCTGCTGGAAGTTCTGCTCCAACACACCTTCATTTCCACACACACTCGCTTTCACTTTGGTTCTCCCAGAGCCATTTTCAGGCTCCAGTCACTCCTTGAACCTCTGGCACAATGATTTTTAAATATTCCTCGGCCGTTCTGGCCACCATTTCCTTCCTCGCCCCGACCCTTACCCTGGCAGGAGAGCCCGTCTGTGAGGTGGTGACCCTGACCTACACCGGAAAACCAGTTTGGGTCCCTATCCTCTCAACTCCGTCTACCACCACCACTGTTTGGGAAGACTGGACCACAACGACATCAACCACGTCGACCACATCGACCACGTCAACCACTTCCACAACCACCACGAAGTCCAAACCCACCACCACGACGAAGCCCAAACACACAACCACCACGACCACTACCACGACCAGCATACCCGACACAACCACCACCACCACTACCACCACACCCGACACGACCACCACCACCAGCCCACCTACCACGACGACGACCACCACCACCACTACCACAACCACCACCGCCCCTGCAGCCACTTGCCCTGCGGACAATGGCCAGACCGTCCAAGGCGGCGGGTCTTGTGGCTGTGGCTTCCAAGTGAACTGCGACGCCCATGCATCGACTGACGCCAGTTCAGTATTCTGGGATGGTGAAACAGTTTCGACATTAGCCGAATGCCTCACCATTTGCGACAACAATGCCGATTGTCAAGCTACGATCTGGGTCGACGACTCTACTAGCGCTGATTATCATCAGTGCTGGCAGATCAGTGGCCTTGGTGGCATCATTGGCTCAGGCAACGGCCAAATCTCCTACAAGACCACCTGCTCGGGCTCGTGTTCGGAGAGCTACAGTGCTAACTGATCATCCGCACTGATCTATCGGCCTAGTGACAAAAGCGTTCACATGCGGCTCATAAGGCATTGGTGCAGCGAAAGGATCTTCTGAAGATGGGGAGGTTACTATGGGAGATCCGACCCGCATGCTGGAACTATGTGTCACGTTGTCTCCGGAGCAAGGGCCGATGATGTTCGTCGTCTTCTTCAGGTGAAGTGGAATGTTCACGTCGATGGGAACGGGAGTGAAGCTAGCCAAGTGTCCACCTAGCCGCCGCCGCGTACGCCACATGGTTTGAGATTTTAATTCAACAATTGTATAAGATAAATATCTTTGACCTTATCGGGAGGGTTCCAAAGGTTTCACGCTTTCTTCGTGGACCCTTGTATCGAATCGTTGTTCCAGTTTCGAGTGCGAGAATTGGAAATCTAACAACAGATTTGGTTGTCAGTGAGGACTACGAGGCTGAAGCCAGTAGCATTAGTGCGGCGTATATAAGGCAATCGCCCGGGCATTCTATTCTGGTTCTCTAGAGTGGCATTACAATTGCATCTACATTCTCCCCCCTGTGATCCCGCCACCCTGCCTATAAATAGCTGTGCCCTTGGTGGACAGGATACCTCACAATAGTATACATCCAGGTATTTATGACTCGTTCCATTCTCCACACAGCTTTTGGCATTTTTGGAGGTAGCAGAGAACGCCTCGCTTAACTAGGCCGGTCGGGACGCTGTCAAGGTTCTCTATCTTTTCTGTGTAGAATCACCGAGTGATCGCAGTTTGCGGTCCCCTTCTCTCCCGACGCCAACACAGTCAGCAAATGCGGTGGGCAGGAATAGTGAGAGGCGTAGACGCGAATACGACACAAGGAGAATGGAAATATCACCCTCGGAGTTGGAGAGCCGATGACCTCCTTGGCAATGACTTCATCTCAGGCCAATGCCAAATCTCCCATGTCGACATGCTACGAGTTGAATCACATTTGATCCATCAGTGCACTGGAAGAATTGGAGCTCAGGATTCGCTTCTCAATCGTCTTTGCTCTCTCACCGTGAATGGTTGAGATCAGCTCATTTACATCTCACAATGCGGTCCCCTTCTATTGATCTCCTCAGAGCACTGCGTTCTGCAATTCTGGCCAAGTCAACGGCACCAGCCTGCCGCGCAGCACCACAGACATCTCTGCGTCTGAAGCAATGTTCAACGCTACCCACTCGACCCTTTACGACTTCCTGCCGATATCACGACCGTGCGTCTCCCGGGATCAACCCTTACGCCCCGAAAAGACGCGACCGCGGCCCACCTTCGAACGAGGACACACAGACCGACTTTGCCAAACTGGACATTTTGGGCAACATGCCGCCACCAGCCAATTCGGTTGATGCGTGCACAGATGATGGCTTCCACTTGAATAATGGTATTCAGACCACTGGTGGTAGTGGCGTGCTTCTGCTCGGAGGAGAGGCATTTTTGTGGCGTCCTTGGACGAATCCACAGAACCCCGGTGCCGGGATTGGCGATCTCTTGAATAAGGTCGGGGTTTTGTCCATCTCGAAGCAGGGGTTTGGCGTCTTGGATCTGCTTTATCCGAAGCCGGATCTGTTGATTGTGGGAACGGGCAATAAGCTGTGGATGCTCAGCAAAGAGACAAGAGCATTTCTGACCCAATTAGGGATCAGAGTGGATGTGATGGACACTGCCAATGCGGCGGCAGCATACAACTTGTTGGCCACAGAAAGGGGGGTGCAGGAAGTGGGTGCAGCGTTCCTGCCTGTGGGATGGGAGGGCAATGCATAAATGGAGTTGCCGTTTCCGCCCTACAGATCTTCAGCTTCGGCGGAGGTGGACGCTTCACCGGCCGCCACTGTGTCCGGGCACTTCAGGCTCGCTCTGTCCTCCAGAAGAGTCGTCGACTACGTTCTACGTTCTCTAGGAGGCGGGATCGCTCTTCACGGCAGGTACACCATTTTGGAGGTCACCAATGGCCATCTTTGCAACACAAGGGCGATTCCACACGGAGCCCTATGACAGATGGTGTGGAGCACCGATTCCGGAATTCGTACATGGTCGACGGTCGCCATTCTCCAATGGCACCATCTGCCTGATCCTGCTGCCTCTGTTCACTTTCCACACGCCTGAATCAGTTCATCGACAACAGCATGCATGCGAGGATCTTTCCCCATACGAGACTGAGGACCTGATGACCGTCTTCCATACTTCAGAAATCCCATCATGGGTGGCTGACATCTGCTTTGTTGGTGCAGTATTTCCCCAATTTGTCCCATGTCTTTCGGACCTCGTCTTGAGGCGGAGATTTCTCCACAGCAGCTTCACGGACTCCCCATAAGAAGTCATTGCCCAACAGAGGTTCGGTGTATGTTCGGCACCGGTCTCGGTTTTACTCAGCAAAAACTATGAGGGGATTCACTGGCAGCGCTTGCTTCTCCCGAATGTGGCCACTCTGCCATTGTTTGCGAGGCTGGCTCGAGATGGACAACCCAACGACGAAGATCAGACGCTTGCGCGCGTAGTTCAACATATCCGCTGATGGATCAATATGATGGACCAAAGACAATCACATCACACATTAATTGGATATCATGTCAAAACACCGTCAAGCCCTGTCGTTGGCCCCATGATCATCAACAACAAAAAGGATTAAAATCATTATTAAAGCTCGTCATCCTCTTCGCTCTCGCTTTCTTTCTTGATCCCATCTTTGTCGTCGCTGGGCACATTTTCGCCAGCTGCCCGCAACCCTACATCCTCATCGTCATCAACCGTGACCAGCCCGTCCAATACGTGTCTTCTCCAGCGATAAAACCGGTCTAGACATTCTCTTCGCCGGGCCTGGGTCCAGCTCTCAACCACAAGGGCAAACTCAACCACATCGTCGCCGTACCCCGCCCATTTCGCCATGGTGCAGAACTGCCTCCTTTTCACGGCATCTGGAGGCCGGTATTTATATCTCACCCTGCCCACCAAATCGTTGGACTGTGACTGACTCTGGCTCTCCTCTAGAAAGACCTTTGAGGACTGCTCCCTCGCGTCCCAGTTGCGCTTTGCCTCCGCGGCTTCTTCGGCGCGCTTGGACAGGCGAGCTTCCACTTTGGAGGAACCGATGACTTCACTGTTCTCATGCGTGTAAGAGACGCCCACCGAGGACAGGATGGCCTGGACTGGATCATGTTTCTGGGTGAACCCGGTCTTGTCAGATCCCAAAGGCGGATTTGACCTTGATTTGGGCTTTGTGGCTTCGCCCGTGATCTCCGCTGCGAGATGGGACATGGCCGCGTCTTCGGACTCGGGTTCCGTCGTCTTGACCGACCTTACCAGACCATCTTCGCTCGTGGCCGTATCGTCGTCATCACCCGTGTCAGCGGCGGGTTCTTCTCCGAGCTCCAAGTTCGCCACTCGCACATCGGCGCGTGACTCGGCAACATTAGTCTTGTTGACAATGTCGCGGAGGACCACGTTCTCGTTCTCGAATGTGAAGAGATTTTGGAGGCCGAAGATTTCGCCCTTCTGGTCCTTGTTGTCTTGGACTCCTTGGAAATATCGCCTCTCGGAGCTTGCGTTGTAGCCAATGCTCGCCTGTTGCTGTTTATAGATCTGTCGGGCGTAAACGATCTCCTCCAGAGTGCCCTGACTGACGAGCCGAAAGACCTCGACATCCCTAGTTTGACCAATTCGGTATGCTCGATCCTGTGCCTGGAGGTCATAACTCGGGTTCCAATTTGGATCCACCACCACCACTTTGTTGGCAGACGTGATGTTGAGGCCGACCCCGCCCGCACGAGTGCTGATCAGGAAGACGAACTGCGTCGGGTCGGTGTTGAAATCCTGGACAGCGGCGTATCGGTCTTCATAGCTCATACTTCCGTCCAGATACTTGACGGTGAACGACGTGCTGATGAAGAGATTCTGGAGCATCTTGAGTAAGCGGACGCTGTGAGAAAATACCAGGACTTTGTTGTCGCCCTGGTCATGCCAGAAATTGAGCAGCTTTTTCAGCACCCTCCACTTGCCGCAAAATTCAGGGTTGGCGGCGTGCAAGATGCTATCTCGACTATTATAGAGTCGCCGCCATTCATCCGGCACGGCGATCTGGAGCATGTCAAGATCTTTGGCCTGCTTGTCCGCAGGATCAGTGCCTTGAGGTATCAAAATCGCAAGGTGGTTGGACAGCTTCTGCAAATTGGCAATGGCCGGGAATACCCAACTCTGCCACTTGCTACCATCCTCGAGGCACATGTGACAACACCAGCCGGCTTTCTTCCCACTCCCACAGTCACAGAGGTCGCTGCTGTTCTTGATATGCTCGACAATGTCACTATTCAGGAAGTTCTGATATGCCTGGGCCTGTGTGGCCGTGAGCGGGCAGAACACCACGCGGTCGGACTTCTTGGGCAATTGGTCCTGTATCAACGTCTTCATCCGGCGCAAGAAGAATTGCGGAAGCAAATTCTGGACGAGCATCTTGGCCGTTTTCCGTGCCCTGGCCAATTGGTAGTGTGATGCATTATGGCTCTGCCCCAGTTTCAGCGGTTCGCATATCGACGTTTTCCACGTTGATATCGGTCCAAAGCGGCCGGGATTGGTCCAGTTGAGAAGAGTCCAGAGTTCTTCATACTTGTTCTGAATGGCAGTCCCCGTCAAGCCAATGCGGCAGAGCGCGTTGACCTCATTGATGGCTTTGGTGGTATCAGACTTGCGCTCTTTGAATTGATGGCATTCGTCGGCAACAACACAGTCCCATTGGACCATGTTAATCTCTCCTTTGTTGAGCCGGTATGTTTGGTACGTCGTCAGCATGACCTCGAGCATGCCCGCCTGTGCTTCCAAAAAGACTTCGTGCCGGTGCTCCGCGTTCCCGTGATAGAGATCGGTGTGCCACCAGCCCCACCGGCGGAACTCATCTTGCCAGTTCTCCATCAGAGTTCCCGGACAGATGATCAATGTGCGAGGGTACCACTTCCCGGCCTTTCGCATCTTCCGCATCCGTTTTCGATCTCTCTCGTCACCGGTCTTGCCATAGGCCGCGGTGAGAAAGGCAATCACTTGGACCGTTTTCCCGAGACCCATGTCGTCACCGAGGATGCCGCCTTTCTGATATACAAAGAGCTCGTGCAGGAAGGCGGCGCCCTTGACTTGATAGTCTCGCAAGAATTGAGCAATGGGAGCTGGAATCAGGCCTAAAGAGTACGGGAGCTCGATGTCTTTGTATGGCGCAGCGGTCTTGGCCAGGGGAAAATCTGGACGCTCCTTCAGATATCGGAGTCTCTCATCATCTGAAAAGTCAACATCATCATAGTTTGGAGGGAGCTGCAGGCCCGCTTCCTTTAATCGTTCTGTTCGTTCATTGAATTTCGCTCGACGTTCCTGGACATACTGGGGTGTCGTCCATTCCATGAGATCATCGTCTGACGGTCCATCTTCATATGTCTTCGCCCTTGCTCGGCTTTTCCTGCGGCGCTGCCTTCCGACCGCTGTTGTCCCGTAGGTGACGTGATTTTCGGGATCATGCTTGCTCTCTTCGTCAAGTCCCGTTGCCTTTCGGGTGGACACAGAAGCCTTCTTCCTGGCGGCCGCAGGCTTTCTGGCCTTGAATTCCTTGTACACAATCTCGCCGATGTTGATGTCATCTTCATCAGACCATTCCAACCGCTCGGGTTCGCTCACAAGAGGTTTTCGTCGCTTTCTAGGACGTTCTTCTTCGTCGTGCGATTGCGAGCTATATCTCGCCTCGTCTTCGGGAGTGGGAGTGACTTCCGTCGAGTTTGATGTATCCCGGTCTTCTGTTTTGGCTGGTACCGGCTTAGGATGTTCTTGTCTCAGACGAGGAGCATCCAAGTCATCTTCTTCGCTATCAGTGAAGACCATGGCCCGACATTTTCGGCGACTAATCGATCGTGAAAGGAGAAAGCAGCGTTGATGCCGATCAGGTGCCGCTGGCGACAGAGTGGGATGGATGGTGGCGGGGCAAGAAACGCGCTCTTGGGATGACGCAGTCGCGCCCAGCAGACACGAAAACTTCGCCCAGGCACGGGACAGGCATGTGGGACCTCGATCAATGCGCTCAAATTGTACCATCCGCAGCGCATTGAGCTGAGCTTGGTGTCAGCAGCTGGTATCCTTCGGACAAGTTTGGCAGGATGCCTCTGGACACGATCTCCACGTACTCCCAGACCCTCCTCCGGCAGGATGGCCGGCGATGGAACGAGCTTCGAAGAATTACGGCGTCGATATCCACGCAGCCGTCCAGTGATGGCAGCAGTCTGTTGACCATGGGGAACACGATGGTTGTCTGCACAATCTCCGGTCCAAGAGAAGGGTATGTACCTTCGAGCACGAAGCAGGCCAAACGTGATCTGATCCGACAATAGACGGGGTCAACGAGATAACAACAACGCGCTGGTAGAGACAGAGATTAATATTACGCCATTCGCGCAGGTGGACCGAAGGAGACGAGGCCGGAATGATAAGCGCCTTCAAGAATTGCAGACGACCATTTCTCGAGCATTTCAAAGTCACCTGTTCACCCATCTCTATCCTCGATCGACAATTTCCATTTCGCTGCATGTTCTGAGTTTAGACGGGGCACTATTGGCCGCTTGTCTCAATGCAGCCAGTCTGGCTTTGGTGGACGCCGGAGTGCCCATGCCGTCGATACTGGCGGCCATCTCCAGCGGAGCCATTATGCCTCCTGATGATCTTTCCGCCCGGCCAGAGCCGATCCTCGATCTCAACCATGCTGAAGAGCAGGAACTCCCATTTCTATCCCTGGCCACCGTTCCTGGGGTCGAAGGGGAAGAGGATAAAGTTTCGGTTCTGATCATGGAATCGAGATGTCAGATCGGTGGCGCCAACAACAAACTCGAGAGCATGCTCGCCACGGGCGTAGACGGCTGCAAACAAGTCAGGAAGAAAATGGAGAATGTCATTAGAGAGCATGGAGCCAAAGTAATGCATGGTCGAAGATGACGAGCTGGGTTTGGACAGGAGTGAGAGGACTTACTTCGCCTCCGGCTAGCCATGGTGTTGGCGCCGGTTCACGATTCGACAAAACAAACCTCGCGCTCGAATGCGCTCGCTGTTCTTTCCGCAGCCATGTGTTGAAAGCAAAAGGAGTGGCTGAACAGCCTTCCTGTCCATTCGATTGCCTACTCCATCAGCAATGTGCTCCCGGCAGCTTTGAATCTCTCTAAAGGGAGACTCTACAAGCCTTGAGGCCGCTTCACATTTGCACGCTTCATTCTAGCCGGGATGCTGTCAACCAAATCTCCGGAAGAGGAGCACGCTTCGACGACACCCGTCCGACTTCTCGTTCTATCACGGCTATTATATCGACCAAAGGTCGTCTCCTGTGTCGAGGTGTCCTTGGAGTGCTTCTGAATGCTATCACCCTCTGCCGTCGCTTGTATAGGTGTCCAAGCCGATTTGCAGCGTGACGAGCTGCTGTACCTTTTATTGGACCTGACCACGGTCGACCTGACGCGGCTGCAGCTGGACCTTTCATTGGACCTGACTACGGTCGACCTGTCGCGGCTGGACTGATATTGCTCTGATCTTGGATTGGTAGCAAAGAACGGTACACACTCAACTCAAGACTGACATATTCTCCATTTCGCTACTGGTCTGGGTCTAGCGTTCTCATGTCTTTCACTTCAAGTTCATCAGATGACTTCTCTTCTCCCCTTGGGCTTAAGATGGCATTGTTGTATTGGCTGCTTTGTTCCATTCCGTCGTCAAAGCAGTCCTCTGATCTCAAGGCCTCACAATATCAGTCCTGGCTGTCCCCACCAGTGGCCGGTACTGGCTGCCAGTATGACAGTATTACTACCTTCAAAGAATGTTTTCTGACAATTTCCCAAGAGAAAAGCGATGCTCTATCCGGCTAGATGCCGATCCAAGTTTGCCAGACGGAAACGCCCACTAGCCAGCAAGAAAGAGTGGAAAGTGTGCCATCCTCAAATCCGAGGCTAATTGGGGTCCATTTATAGAGATGTAGAAATTGGAAGCGTAGGTCAGTACCACCAGCACCAGCTCGATTCGTCACGCCTTCTCTAGCCTTACCTAGGTCTCCAGGGAGCAAAACGGGGATACAACTTTGGTCCTGGTTGCCAGTACTGGTGAAAGTCTGCCAAGCCTTGATGGCAAAGTCTTGCATCTCCTGAGAGTCAACCGCAGTGCTGATCCGTCCCGCAAATGGGACCAGAGGCATTAATTGAGCAGCAAGCGATCATAGTCTAGATTCATAAAGCGGCGCGAGAAGACATGCTCAAGGAGAGCATCAGAATCGCAACACCATCCTGTCCCTTGCAGGTTTTCTCCATCACCCTCCCAGCCGACAACGATTTGCGCATGACGTCCCAAAAATCCCACCAGCGGCAGAATAACGACACCGACGCGTCCTGTCTAGAATCGCTGAATGTAGGGGGATAAGAATAGTGCATATGCTTCACGTCCATTGGGTGGCTGCATCGTGAGGCTGCAGGGATGTCAGGCTGCTGGAGGACAAAAAGATGCAGGTACCCAGGCTCCATGACGTCCTCTCCACAGTCCATGGCACCCGCAAGGTCATACCCGAGTGAGGCCACTGGCTGTCGCCCTAAACCCGTTAAATGAGCGGTGAGAGGTGCGCCCTCTCATCCGGGCGATGCCATTGGTCGGTCTCCAGCCTGGTCCGCCGCTCCACTTGGTCCTGCCGCTTCCATTCCCAGCTAAACAAAGAATGGTGAAATTTCCTAGCTGCTCCTCGCCAGCGCCGTCCCAAAAGGAGATGGCAGCGATATCAGCAGTCCTGATCCTACACCCTTCTTATCTTTGGAGAACCGTGAGCGCGTGCTTCTTACGTGCTGACAAGTGTTCAACCACCGCATTCGGAGAACTCCAAGATCTTTCCCGCTGGTATGCCCCTTCTTGACCGCCTCTTGCTCAGGGCCGGGTACTGATGCCGATGCCAGCTCGTTTCGCTGGAGGATGGCAAGATAGTGCCAAAAAATATTCCCCTCCCCTTCTCTGCCGCCGCGCCTTGATTCCACCTGGCCGAAATTCAACATGCGAGGCTCTTCGCTCCTCCCGAAACAGTTGCGATCTTGGGGGAAAAGTGATGGCGTGCTCAATCGGCATATAACGTCGGCGCTTCTCTCTGTCTCGCACCTGGCCTGCCAGCACCCTATTCACACCATCGTTGTGATTGCTCTGCTCGCCAGTACATCTTACGTCGGCTTGCTGGAGGAGAGCCTGTTTGACAGCGGAATTAAATCCTTACATCACAACGGTCGGGTGGACGTCGATGCACTCCTGCAAGGCAGTCGGACACTCGAGTTGTCCAAGCACACGACGTGGAAATGGCAGCTTAGAGAAGAGAAGGACATTTCGCGCTTGTCTTCTCTGAGTGCTTCCGCTCCCGGCCACGACGCACAACACTATGCGCTGGCGACGTTCATTTTTCCGGACTCGTCATCGTCTCAATTAGCGCCCAAGGCCGATGCGGTCCCTATCCCCGGCAACGTGACCGCTGTGAACGTCCCGGCGACGTCGAACTTTCTTTCGCCCATCTCGCAGGACAGCTCTCTGGCGTTTTATACCCCGTTTTCGGAAATCGAAGACTTTCTGCGGGCCGCGCAGGAGATTCCCGCCCAAAAAGCTCCATCAAATGGGGGTGAGGATAAGCTCTGGATTATGAAGGCGGCACGGATTCATGGGCATGGTTGGCGGGGTTCATACCGCACCTGGCTGAGCGAAGGCTGGACTTCGTTTGTTGATCTCATCAAGGTATGGGAAGACCATGTGCGACCGTCCAGCAGGCTAACGAGCATAGCATGCCGAAACGCTGGACATCATCATCATGGCGCTTGGATACTTGTCGATGCACCTGACCTTCATCTCGCTCTTTGTGTCCATGAAGCGTCTCGGTTCCAATGCCTGGTTGGCCGTCTCTGTTCTCTTCTCGAGCCTTTTCGCCTTTCTCTTCGGTCTCGTGACGACCACCCAACTGGGGGTCCCCATCAACATGGTTTTGCTGTCAGAGGGCGTACCCTTCCTGGTGGTCACGATTGGGTTCGAGAAGCCCATCATTCTCACCAAGGCTGTTCTTTCGGCCTCGTACGGCACGAGAAAGCGACCGGCGGAAAAAGGGACCCCCAATGGACACCCAATTGGACCTCCGGTCACGACCCATGCACCATCCTCCATCCAAGACGCCATCCAGGTTGCGGTCAAGGAGACGGGCTTCGAAATTGTGCGTGACTATGCCATTGAAATCGCCATCCTCGTCGCCGGAGCGGCATCTGGCGTCCAAGGCGGCCTCCGCCAATTCTGTTTCTTGGCCGCCTGGATTTTGGTTTTTGATTGCGTCCTGCTGTTCACCTTCTATACGACGATCCTCTGCATTAAACTTGAAATTAATCGAATCAAACGACATGTCGCCTTGCGCAAGACGTTGGAGGAAGACGGTATCAACCGGCGAGTGGCGGAAAATGTCGCTTCCGACAACGACTGGCCGAATTCGCGCCCCGATCCATCGTCCGGCTTCAACATATTTGGACAGAAGATCCGAGCGAGCAGTGTGCCCAAGTTCAAGATATGGATGGTGACAGGCTTCGTGATTATCAACGTCGTCAATCTGTGCACGATTCCATTCCGGACGACGCCGAGCATGAAGTCGCCGGCCGCGGCCATTTCCAGTGTGCTCACCCCGGCCCCCATCGATCCGTTCAAGGTGGCGGAAAACGGTCTCGATGTCATCTACGTCTGGGCGAAGAGCCGACGGCTGGAGACATATGTCACCGTTCTCTCCCCGATCAAGTACGAACTCGAGTATCCGTCCGTCCATTACTCCGGGACACAAGGCGACCTGGGTCTGTCCGATTATGAATACACCGACCAGTTCTTGAACGTGATGGGAGGGAAAGTCATTGAGGGTGTGCTGAAAAGCCTCGAAGACCCTGTCCTGAGCAAGTGGGTCTTGATTGCGCTGACCATGAGTTTGATTCTCAACGGCTACCTTTTCAACGCGGCTCGGTGGAGTTTGAAGGAACCACACACCCCGGCCACGTCGCCCGCAAGGGCTCCATGGCCGGAAGTTCCGCTGACACCCCGAGCGAAGCCCGTGGATGATGCCCCCGGCGGCCACACCCCCTCGACGCGGTCCAGAGCAGACTATGAGCAGATGCTGAAGGATAAAAAGGCCGCCTACCTCACGGATGAGGAACTCATCGATCTCTCCTTGCGGGGCAAAATCCCGGGCTACGCGATTGAGAAAACGTTGGAGGCTCCTGAACTCATGACCCGTCTCGAGTCTTTTGTGCGCGCCGTCAAGATCCGACGAGGAGTGGTGTCACGAACGCCCGCGACCAGGGCCCTGACGTCCCTGCTGGAGACGTCGAAAGCGCCGTACAAAGATTTCAACTACGAGCTGGTACATGGGGCTTGTTGCGAGAATGTGATTGGCTATCTTCCTCTGCCGCTGGGAGTCGCCGGACCGCTTCTCATCGATGGCCAGAATTACTTCCTCCCCATGGCGACGACCGAGGGTGTTTTGGTCGCGAGCACGAGCCGGGGCTGCAAGGCCATCAACGCCGGTGGTGGAGCCGTGACCGTGGTCACCGGCGACGGCATGACCAGAGGGCCTTGTGTCGCGTTCCCCACGGTGGCCCGCTCGGGAGAAGCCAAGGTCTGGCTGGACTCGGAGGAAGGGCAACGGACGATGCGCGAAGCCTTCAACTCCACCAGCCGGTTTGCTCGATTACAATCCATGAAGACGGCCATGGCCGGCACGTACCTGTACATCCGATTCAAGACCACGACCGGAGACGCCATGGGGATGAACATGATTTCGAAAGGGGTGGAAAAGGCGTTGCAAGTCATGGCTGCCGAGAGCGGGTTTGATGACATGCAAACCATCACCCTGTCGGGCAACTACTGCACCGACAAGAAGCCCGCCGCGGTCAATTGGATTGATGGCCGTGGTAAAGCGGTCGTGGCGGAAGCCATCATCCCGGCTGACGTCGTTCGGAGTGTCCTCAAGACCGATGTCGATGCCCTGGTCGAGCTCAACATATCCAAAAACTTGATTGGGAGTGCCATGGCCGGGAGCATTGGTGGGTTCAATGCGCATGCCTCAAACGTCATCACTGCCATCTTCCTGGCGACCGGCCAGGACCCGGCGCAAAATGTCGAGAGCAGCAATTGCATCACGATCATGAAGAAGTAAGTGGTGACATGCCTTTCCACCCCCATTCACTAATTCGTCTCTAGCAACAATGGTAATCTCCAGATCAGCGTCTCCATGCCGTCGGTCGAGGTCGGCACCATCGGCGGAGGCACCATCCTCGAAGCTCAGTCAGCCATGCTCGAGATGTTGGGTGTCCGTGGTTCGCACCCAACCAGCCCGGGCGAAAACGCGCGCAAGTTAGCACGCATCATGGCGGCCGCCGTCCTCGCCGGCGAACTCAGTCTGTGCAGCGCTCTTGCTGCCGGGCATCTGGTCAAAGCGCACATGGCACACAACAGAAGTGCCGTTCCGACCAGGGCAGCCACTCCAGTGTCCGCGGCCGTGGAGCCTTTCATTCGTGCGCAGAATGGAACCGCCTTGCCGGCGTCTCAGGATGACCAACGGCGCAAAATGAGCGGTCCGAGGAGCACACAAGCACAGCATTTGTGGGATTTGAGAGAGCGCGGCGTCCGAGGATGAATGCTCCCGGCAGACAGAAACTACAGCAACGCGGCTTCACCGTCGCTGTGTTTGGGTCTGTGTGGTATGAAGAGCGTCGGATCATCAGGTAAATCAAGCAGGTCATTGATATGGCGGGTCGGGCAACACTGTAACCGCTCTCGCCCCCATACACCCATGCTGCCGGTGCGCTGCATGCATCATGCAATGCCAAAATTAAATTAATCCGGCCGTGAAGAGATTCGCCAGCAGTGCTCCAGCCCAGATCGACGTCGATCGGCTCAGATGCTGAGTTCTGGAAGACCGGGATCATAGAGGCTGGTCAAGGATGGCCACGCCCTAGCCGCTTATTGCCCACACCAGTGGTCGCTCTCGCCTGAACTTGGGCGCCAAGCAGGCAAGGGGGAAAGGAGAAACCACTCACACCATGTTGGGGGCCCCAATAATCCACGCTGCCAACAGCACCAGCACCCTCTTCGTTTTCACCCATTTCACGTCTCGACAGTCTGTTGCACATCCAATCCTGCAGGCACGGTGGTTGCTGGGCCCGCACTTCTGGCTGGGTGGCCTGCGGCCCGTTCATTCGTTTTTATCGCGTCATCAAGGTTCCAGTGGTTGCGCATTGGCCTGCTAGCCGACCCTGGACGTCCACTCCTTTGTCGCAGAACCTCCGACATTTCGTGCCTCAGCGTGGCCTATCGTCCCAACCAGCCATCCGCGGCCACCGGTCGCCATCACCAGGCTCATACTGTGGAATCGTACTCGGGGCACCTCCGTCTGCATTGGTTTCTCGATTCACGATGAGCGCAGCAATAGCTCCGCCGAGCCGGGTCCAAGATATGTCCCCCGTCTCGACGACGAGCGAATGGTCGGGTGTCAACAACTACAATACCCATGACCGCAGCGATTCCTCATACTCTGCTGCTTTCAATCGGGGCGATAGCGCGACGGCTTCAGACTATGCATCTCCGTATCCGCCGCCTCCATACCGCCCGAATGGGAACGCGAGCTACGGTCCTCCTCCGATGGACCCTTTCCAGCAACGCCGGCCGTCTGAATCCGGATCGCGGGGCTCCTCGCGCACGGGATCCAAAGCCAATTCAAGAGCGAGTGACGGGACGATATCAGATCAGCAGAGCCGCAAATACCGAAGGATGGAGATGGAACTCCACCAACACTATACCGTCCTCCGAGCCTACCTCAGGGGCGGTCCGCAGCAGGCATCTCGGCCCAACAAAGCCCGAGACAAGCTTCTGCGTTTGTCCCCCGTCCAATTCCACGAGCTGAGCACCGACGTGTTTGACGAACTGCAGCGCAGACAGGCGGCCGCACCTCTTCCCGGGCGGCCTCCCAGACGCGAAAATGTGCCACCTTTCCTCCAGCCTCGGCCCGACTTTCATGAAAAGCGCAATCAGGCCCGGCAGAAATTGTCCTCGTTGCAGACGCCTCGGTTCCGGGACCTGTCGACGGATGTCTTTTGTGAGTTGGAACGAAGATTCCCACACTTTGCACGACCAGACGGTGCCCGAGGAGACGGCGCCCGGCCGCAGTCCCGACGACCAGGCAGTCGTGGACCAGGTCCCAATGGCGCTGTGCCCCCCACCGGGTCCCGGCCTCCGCCTCCCAGATCTAATTCGTACGGCCAAGGGCCTGGATATGGTGGCAAGCAAGAATCGGCCGCCGGCATCCCGTACTTTGACAATCCTCCGCCCAATGGAAGTGATTATGGGCGACCAATGCCGAAGCAGTTTCAAAGCAATACGATCACTCCGAACAAGAGCACCATGGTCGAGGATGAGGACGAGGCGCAGGGGGTGGAGCCCCGGTACGATCGCTCCAGCGATGCCTTTGGTCTGGAGAGCTCCCTCACCAGCCCCAGAAGCGATCGGGACACGTCGGCCACTTCACAAAGCGTGGGAAGTTTCGGCGGCAAGGCCAGCCAACCGACGCTCACGGAACTGCAGGAGAAGATGAACGAATTGGAAGTCGCATTGGAGGCAAAGGAACAAGAATTGCGTCGTGCTCAGAACCAGTCAAAGTCGGACGACGATTGGTCGACCGTGAAGCAAGAGCTTGAGAAGAAACTGGATGATGCCCAGCGCCTCAATCAGTCCATGCAAGACGAGCTGGATCGTCTGCATGCCGAGCGTCCTGCCCATCCACCCGACGGCACCGCACAACGCGATCCGGAGGGAAAGGGCCTGACCGGGGACGGTGGCGATTGGAGAGACAAGTATGCTCAGCTGGAAGAGGAACATCGGGTGCTGCAAGATCAGCTGACACAACAACGAGAGCTTTCCGAAGAGGTCGGTCGCCAGGGTCAAATGTATCTGGAAGAGATGCGTGCCATGACCGAAGCAGGCGGCGGCAACCTGGACCGAGAAGAAAAGCTACAAGCCGAAGTGCACCGGCTGGGGGATGAGGTCAACGAATGGAAGGCGCGATATGTGAAAGCGAAGACTCAACTGCGAAGAGTCCGTGTCAGTTCTCTGGGCCTCAGCATATCCCGGCCCGACGCCGGACGCTATGTCGGGGAGGGCACATTGGAAGGGCCCGATGGCCTGGTCAAGGATGTGCATGTCACGAAATTTCAGCTGTCGATCGATGAATTGCTGAGAATCGCGCGGTCGGACGAACCGGCGGCCGTGCTAGACCACATGAAGACCGTCGTCCTGGCCGTGCGAAATATCACGTCGGACATTGATGCAGGCCCTTCGGTCAACAAGGACGACGAGATGGCCCGAAGGAGGGCCAAGCTGAAGAGCAAAATATCCGCCACCGCCAACAATCTGATCACGGCGTCCAAGAATTTTGCCGCCGCTGGTGGCCTTTCTCCGGTGAGTCTCGTCGACGCGGCCGCCTCGCATTTGACCTCGGCCGTGGTCGACCTCCTCCATACAGTCAAAATCCGGCCGACGCCGCCTGGCGAGCTCGGAGACGACGACGACGGTGACGGTGACGACACCACACTGGAGCCTCTCCAGAGCAATGGTTATTTCAACATCGTGGAGAGTCTCCGCCGAAGAAGTGCGATCGAGAGCGTATACAGCGCGCTGAGTACGCCTCCAAATGATCAAGATGGCGTCGTCGGGTCAGAGTCAGCGACGCACGAGCGGTCCATCTCCATTTTCAAGAACGGTATGGACGATAATTCTGGCCTGGGCATTACCGCAGACTTTGCCACGAGGCGGGAGGAGCAAGATCTGGAAGAGCTCAAGGTAAGCAGCACTGTGCGACGCAGGGGAAGGACCATCAAATCGGGCTAACTTGGCCATCTCAGATGTACCTCGAAGATCAGGCCGACGCACTCGTCCAGTCGATCACGTCTCTGGTCGACGCCATCCGGGGCGAGGAACCGCTGCCCGCCGTCCGAACACACATGGCCAACATCACCGGATCTCTTGACAACATCACCAGTTCCACCGAGGCGGCGTCGAGAGAAGCGTCGTCATACCAGGCCATCCTGCGTGAAAAGTCGCTCCCAAGCACGACCATCTTGGAGGAGTGCAAGAACAAGCTGATGCAGGCGAGTGCAGACTCGGAGGCATTTGATGAGAGGCCCGGCGCAAAGGAGTTCATCCAGAAAGTCCCTCCGTTGGCGTTTCAAGTCGCACGCGAGACGAGGGAACTGGTGTCCAGAATCATGACCATCGAACCCGGCAGAGATGATGATTTCAGCTGATACAGTCCGCCAGCTACAGTCCCCCAGCTACAGTCGCCAGCGACAGAACCCTTGTCTGGTATGGGAACAGGGCATACCTTGTGCTATAGTGTATGAAAGGATCTCTGATAGTAATGTGATAGCTCAAGTCCACAAGACATGACACTGGCGGGGTGCGAGTCAGGCTGTCAAGTGTGTCCAAAGCGATTGACTCGCTGCTCACGCCTTGGCATTGGACTTCTACCCGTCTTTCTCCTGTACCTAGCATCTTCACCAGCGCATTTCACTGGTCTCCTAAGGGGACCCTTCTACCCATTCATTCGCCGTCCCGTGTACGACTATTTGTAATCGTCTTTCGCCCTGCCAGCTTCAGCCTCCCTTCACCAATCACGCCGAGGACTTTGTGCTGCTCTACAGCGTGATTTATATTTTTCGTTCGCCCTCGGCTTGGTCACGACGTCCTCTCAGCTTAAACGATTTCTTTGACCCCTTTGGATCTGGCAGTGAGCTCCGACCATCCCTATGCAGTTTCTACCGCTTCCAGCAGGGCCATGACTGGTGCCGCGCGAAAGACATTCATATTCCACCATGGAGCTGACGGAAAGAAAATAGGAGACAACCGGATCGAACAGATCACGTGCAGCTCTCCGCAGTTGACACTCGGCTTTTTCTTGCCAGGGATCACCACGCCTTTCAGCTGCCTGTAACCATCCGTGTTGCAGCATTTGCTCTTAGCACCTGCACGCGCCCACCCCTCTGCACCCGCATTTTTTATTGCATCCGCCCGCCAAGACTGTACATTTGCCCTCCGGCTGCCCCTCATCAAAATGGCACTGCCCCTCCGAATCAACTCTTTCAAATCATTCCACACCCCGCCATCGATTTATCTGACACGTTCGGCTCCACGCATTCCTTTGACTTCTTCGAACGCCAGATTATTTTCGTCTTCCGCCGCCAGGATGGGTGTGACTGCTTGGTTCGACGTCGAGTACACCGACGCTGCGCTCGACAAAGCCCGCGCTGATGCAAAAAGATCCGGAGCTCCTATTCCTCCACGTAAGTCCCTGTCCTCAATGATTGCTTCCGTATTTTTTTCAAGCTCTGCACACACACTCTCCCTCTCCTTCCATCACTATGACCTCCACTTCAGGGTCGGCCCTGGCTGACAATGGCTTCCTCCAGCTAAGAAGGGCCGGATCAACTTCAACCTCTACGATGATGTAGTTCCCAAGACGGTCGAAAACTTCCGCGCCCTCTGCACCGGTGAGAAGGGCTTTGGCTACAAGGGCAGCAAATTCCACCGCATCATCCCACAGTTCATGCTGCAGGGTGGTGACTTCACTCGTGGCAATGTCAGTACCAGGCCCTCGAAATGGCTGGCCCACCGGCCGCACCTCCCTCCTGGAAAACACAGAAAGGACGTCGGCTGATGATGGTATGATACAGGGCACGGGTGGCAAGTCAATTTACGGAGAGAAGTTTGCGGATGAGAACTTCAAGAAACAGCACAACCGACCGGGCTTGTTGTCCATGGCCAACGCTGGTCCCAACACGTAAGACCTCGTCATGATCTTTCGTTGAGTACCCTCCGGCCTCGGACCCTGCTGACTAGTTGCTATCAGGAACGGGTCCCAGTTCTTCATCACCACCGTCGTGACCTCTTGGCTCGACGGGAAGCACGTCGTGTTTGGCGAAGTGGCCGACCAAGAGAGCATGAAGCTCGTCAGCGATCTCGAGAAGACCGGCTCTGGCACCGGACAAGTTAAGCTCGAGTTCAAGCCTACGATTGTCGATAGCGGCGCCAGCCAGTCGTAAATCATGGCATGGCACAGCATGTCATTCCAAGATTGGAGGCACCATTGCAAATACAGCGTGGCAAAAAGACCGCAATTGGCATACAAACATGACAACCCAATCCGAGTGGACAGAGAGAGTGCTGAGCAACTATGCTGGCCCAGCCATAGCATAGCAAGCGAATGAAAAGTTGATTCTAAAGAATATAACATTCTGTGTTGCATTGATGCTATCGTTACCATCTATCACTGTCATCTTCGGAAGGCTCGTAGATCCCGGTACATCGCCTCCTCGTTGGCATGATCCACAATATACAGTTATGAGATGCTTGTGCGGGGAGGTGGTTTTGGTTGGGGACCCAACCCAATTAGTATTTCGAGAACTTTCCCACCGGAGCGTTGGAGGTTGCCTTGTGATACAAAAGCAAAGATTTCGGGATTGGGGCACAAGGGAAGGCACCGGAAAGGCACTGGAAAGGCACATCTATGAAGTTTTCATGTTTGCCAACTGATACCTGTCGCTTTACTCGAACTATGCTACCAAGAGGTATGGCTCGGCATACTTTCCATTTTCGATTCTAGGTAATGCCTTCATGTCTTGGCAGAGCATACAAAATGTCTATCGCGATGCTGATATTCAAGTGGCGACAACCATCAACAATCACGACCTCTCGATCCTGTCATTTCGCAAAACGGCTCGCAGCTGATGACAGGACAAACCTCCTGTGACTGAATCAGCTTACTCTACCGACCAACTCGGAGAGGAAGCGGTCGTAAATGGTAAGAGAATCTCGATCCACAAAAGAGCGAATAGCAAAGTTCATCGATCTATCACCATAGTCGCGTTCTCCTTGGACAAGATGACCTCAATTCCTCCTCCGCCGCCGCCACCAGGATGGAGCGCTGGCCCTCCCCCCCCGCCGGGCATGGCACCGCCTCCGCCCGGCTATCGTCCTCCGGTGGATCCTCAGGTCGCAAAGTTTGCTCAGAAGAAGAAGGAGTGGCTGCGAACTCAGCGAAACCGCTATGGCGAGAAGCGAAAAGGTGGCTTCGTCGAGACTCAGAAGGCCGACATGCCGCCTGAGCACTTGCGAAAGATCGTCAAAGACATCGGCGACGTCAGCCAAAAGAAATTCAGCAGCGACAAGAGAAGTTATCTCGGGGCACTGAAATATATGCCACACGCCGTCTTTAAATTGTTGGAGAATATGCCGATGCCGTGGGAGAGCGCCAGAGAGGTGAAAGTGCTTTACCATGTCAACGGATGCCTGACCCTCGTCAACGAGACTCCAAGAGTGATTGAGCCGGTCTTTCATGCGCAGTGGGCGACCATGTGGGTATGCATGCGAAGAGAGAAGAGCGACAGAAGACATTTTAAGCGCATGCGCTTCCCTCCCTTCGACGACGAAGAGCCGCCGCTGTCGTGGTCTGAGAACATCGAAGACGTCGAGCCACTCGAACCGATCCAGATGGAGCTTGACGAGAATGAGGATGGCCCGGTGTTTGAATGGTTTTATGACCACCGACCACTGTTGGACACGCCGCATGTGAACGGGCCCAGCTACCGAGAGTGGAACCTGACCTTGCCTCAGATGGCAACCCTGTACAGGTTGTCGCATCAGCTCCTGAGCGATGTCGTGGACCAAAACTACTTCCACATGTTCGATCGTCAGAGTTTTTTCACCGCCAAGGCGCTGAACGTTGCGATCCCTGGTGGTCCCCGATTCGAACCTTTATACAAAGACATTGACCCGAATGACGAGGATTTTGGCGAGTTCAACGCGATCGACCGAATCATCTTCCGCGCACCGATCCGCACCGAGTACCGCGTCGACTTCCCCTATCTATACAACTCGCTTCCCAGGAGCGTCAAGCTTTCATGGTACTCGCACCCACAAGTGGTCTATGTGAGGTCCGAAGACCCCAACTTACCGGCCTTCTACTTCGATCCCGTCATCAACCCGATCTCGTCGAGGTCTGTGGCTCCGAAGAACATCACCGTCAGTCATGAGGATGAAATCTTCGGCCCGGGCAGCAACGAGGATGACGACTTTGAGTTGCCCGGAAATGTGGAGCCCTTCCTGGCGGATGAAGAGCTGTATACCAGCGAGACGGCATCGGCGATCGCCTTGTGGTGGGCACCATATCCCTTTGACCGACGGTCGGGGAAAATGGTTCGCGCTCAGGATGTTCCCCTGGTCAAACAATGGTACCTGGAACATTGTCCGCCGAGCCAGCCGGTCAAGGTGCGCGTGTCATACCAGAAGCTGCTCAAGACCTACGTGTTGAATGAGTTGCACAAGAAGAAACCGAAGTCGCAGAACAAGCAGGACCTGTTGAAAACGCTCAAGTCGACCAAGTTCTTTCAGCAAACCACGGTTGACTGGGTCGAAGCCGGTTTGCAGGTGTGCCGGCAGGGCTTCAACATGCTCAACCTCCTTATTCATCGCAAGAATCTGACCTATCTGCACCTCGATTACAACTTCAACCTGAAGCCGGTCAAGACGTTGACCACCAAAGAGCGGAAGAAATCCCGATTCGGGAATGCATTCCATCTCATGCGGGAGATCCTGAGACTGACCAAGCTCATCGTCGATGCTCAGGTTCAGTACCGGCTGGGGAACATCGATGCATTCCAGCTGGCCGACGGCATCCTTTATGCTTTCAACCACGTGGGACAGCTGACTGGGATGTATCGGTACAAGTACAAGCTCATGCACCAGATCCGATCCTGTAAAGATCTGAAGCATCTGATATACTACCGTTTCAACTCCGGCCCCGTCGGAAAAGGTCCCGGGTGCGGTTTCTGGGCCCCCGCTTGGCGGGTGTGGCTCTTCTTCATGCGAGGGATCATTCCTCTGCTGGAGCGCTGGCTAGGTAATCTGTTGTCCCGACAGTTTGAGGGACGGCACAGCAAGGGAGTCGCCAAGACGGTGACCAAGCAGCGGGTCGAGTCTCACTTCGACCTGGAACTCCGTGCGTCCGTCATGGCCGATCTGATGGACATGATGCCCGAAGGGATCCGACAAAACAAAGCCCAAGTCATATTGCAACACCTGCAGGAGGCATGGAGGTGCTGGAAGAGCAACATTCCCTGGAAGGTGCCGGGCCTGCCCGCCCCGATCGAGAACATCATCCTGCGCTATGTCAAGAGTAAGGCGGACTGGTGGATATCGGTGGCCCATTACAATCGAGAACGGATCAGAAGGGGGGCCACGGTGGACAAGACGGTCGCCAAGAAAAACCTCGGTCGCCTGACGCGCCTGTGGTTGAAAGCGGAGCAAGAAAGGCAACACAATTACCTGAAGGACGGTCCGTATGTGTCGTCGGAAGAGGCCGTGGCCATCTACACGACGACGGTGCACTGGCTCGAGTCTCGAAAGTTCTCACCGATCCCCTTTCCCAGCGTTTCCTACAAGCACGACACGAAAATTCTCATCCT
>Ga0255336_100092_pt1 | contig 214799 bp, 225 predicted proteins | sample MeOH1_35cm_T3_17_FD_189102 | JGI IMG/M metagenome (GOLD analysis project Ga0255336, IMG submission 189102) | Sandy soil microbial communities from University of British Columbia, Vancouver, Canada - MeOH1_35cm_T3_179 | ecosystem: Engineered > Artificial ecosystem > Sand microcosm > Unclassified... | reverse complement strand
CTCCTTCAAGAGGGGAGGAAGAAGTAATGACTGGGAGCATTCGTGGCCGTGGTCGTGTTGGTCGTGGTGATCGTGGTGGTCGTGGTGGTCGTGGTGGTCGTGGTGGTCGTGGTGGTCGTGGTGGTCATGATGGTGGTCGTGGTGGTCGTGGTGGTGGCCAGAGCACGAGCCGGTTCGATATGCCACCCCTTATCGAAGGACAGAGTAGCACACCAGAGGAACCATCCCCGCAAACTCCTGACGAGACGGTCAAGGCAACGAACCAGCAAAATAAGACGTCCATTGCGGAACAACTAAACACCAACAGCCTAGCAGGCCCTCCACCAATGGATAAATCGTTCGACAATCGCACACTCTCTTGTCTGGTCACTTACCCTCCGGGACGGCCGATTTGTCAATTTCAGTCTATCAAGGAATTCCTGGAAGCGTTCCGTGATATTATCAGAGCTCATAAATCGCTCTATCAGGACGGGAGTATTCTTCATCGTGACATATCCGAGAACAACCTCATTATTACAGATGCAAGGGAGGACGGAGAGCCGAAAGGAATGATAATCGATCTCGACCTGGCTAAGGAACTGAGAATCGCGCGAACAGGAGCACGACGTCGGACAGGCACTATCCAATTCATGGCCATTGAGGTGCTAGAAGGCGAAGCGCACACGTATCGTCACGACCTCGAGTCACTCTTTTATGTCTTCCTGTGGGTCATCATCCACTCTGGCCTTGGACCGAACAAAGGTTTGCCGTCGTCAAGTCCGCTTCGATATTGGTATTCAGGCACCTACCTCCAAATTGCGGCGATGAAAAAATCCCACATGGAAAAGACAACGTTCGAAACCATCCTCGACTGGTTTCCTCCGCAATTCAGAGGTCTCCAACCACTGGCTAGAGAGCTCCGTCAGATATTATTTCCGATCCGGAACGAGTCCGTCTTCAGGGGAACCTATCATGATTCGAACATGCTATACCAGCCAATGCTTGATGAATTCAATAGCGCAATAGCCAAACAGACGGCAGCTGGACTGGGATGAGAAAGACGCCGGCCAGACGTTGTGAATCCTGAGAAGACTGGGCGCCTTGAACTCCTTTCAACCTCTCGTCGATCACTTGTGTTCCCGTGGACACTGCTGAAGCGGTATCTGAGAACATGGTGCTCATCAGAATTCACCACTCACTGCAATGGGATCCCACAGAGCAACTTGTCGTGCTGTATTCGTCGACACGACGTCAACCATCTCTGGTTGAGGTGACAGCATTGATCAGACATGGCACGATTCAGCGGAGGAGACCACAGGTCTGTGCAGACCATGTCTCGCTGCTTCCCGGGGTGTGTATTTCGTGACCGGTCAGCTCAGAGATAGTCCATAATCCTCCACTTAAATTTCCTGTTGGCCCTCTCGGCCGGCCGAATCTCGAATTGGCTTCCATGCAACTCGAACACCAGCTTTTTGGGCGGGGCTGTCGCTGTGATGGGCGGCAATGGAATCTCATACCGAAAGACTGTGTCCCTCTTGGGTAAAGTCTTGACGTGATCCTTCTCCGTGACGACGACGAAGGTGAATTTTGTATCCCGAACCACAATCCCTTTGATTCCCACTTTGCCGGGATCCGTACTCCTCACCACTTCGATCTCCGCGCCATGAAAATCGGCACTGGCAAGGAGACTTCCGTGACCGGCGGCCGTAATGGTCTTGTTCGGATCCTCCACGACCTCGCCATCTTTCACATAGCCGAGCACTTCCAGCATGTATCCTCTCCACATCTCGTTCAGACCCCGGTAGACCTCGTGCTTGACCTCCTCTTTTTCCAACCGGTACACACCCAACTCCCGCTTCTCCCTCGCGCCCAGCGGCCGTGGCTTCTGCTTCCGGAGGTAATACTGCTTCTTGCGCAAGCGGACGTGGCGACGCAGCGCTCGTTTGTCCGCTGCCACCGTGGCCTGCAGCAGGAGCGGCTTGGTCTTGATTTTCTCCGTCAACAGCTGCGCCGACGTGTCCGGGGAATGTGCACGACTGAGGAGCGAGTGTGCGGGATGACGGGTTGTCGGAGCACTGATCGGTTGGATTGGAGGGGATGAAGGCGTCATCGTGGTCATGGTCGACAATGTACAACTTGACGCTCTCGCTCACTCCCAGACTCTGATGCAGACGGGACAGCGTTGTTGGGCTTCAATGAGTTGACAATTGCACCGAAGAACCGTCCCATCTGCGCTCATCTTTAGACTCGCTCTTCCGGATCTGAGATGGTGGTAGGATTCAGCGTCCAGCACAAAAAGAAGCGCAGTAATCAAAGGTCCAGGTGTGGACGTGGCGTGCCAAGCCCTGGCCTCCAAGGAGGGAAAGTCACAAAGTACTCAAGACCAACTCCTCACCTTCAGATATCTGTCCCGTGGCTAGCTACTCAGTCAACAATGGCCGAGTAGATCACCAGGTCTGGGATTGTGTGGCGTCCGCCTCCTCATCCTCTTCACAGTACTCCGGACAACTGCTAAAGTTTGTGATGTGGCCGTCATCAATCAGCCGGTCAGTGTCTTTTGATTGCACGGGTTGAGAGCCAATTTAGGAGCGGTGCCTTTGCAGATTACCATAGCCTATATACTTGGCGACCTCTAATGCTAGGCCTGTTATATCCTCCCCCCCCCCCGGGGCACCATATCTTACGAAACAGTACTATTCACAATGGTGCTAGTGCCCCTCCGCAGGTTGTATTTGGTTGTGGGACGGTCCCTAAAAGATAAGACTGAAAGTGTTCAATGAGACATGTAGAAGGGTTTGCCGACGCCGTATGCTGTATTCCGCTCTGTCAGCCATGACATGGTTCCTTCATCGTTGGCGAATTATGTTGATCTTACCCCGACGGCATTCTGATCCAGAACATCCGAGTCCGGGAATCCTCTACACATCTTGTACGCACTATCCATTTAATATCTCATCATTGATCCGTTGGAGAGAATAAAAATCGAAAAAGATTCAGACTTACCCTCGAATCGGTGACACCGGATCGATTGCATTACTAACAAAGAGAATGGGAAAGCTCGTGTGATTGCTCGAAGGAGGAAGAGGGCCTGGTGTCTGGCAATCAGCTCTCCAGGGCTGGGGGACGGAACATGTTGTTTCCTTGCCTGGAAAGCTCCTATGAGGCAGATCAGCGTTGAAAGACCTGCAGAGGACTCCATCGGCATTGTTCGGCCAGACTTCCACAAATTAGTGGCTTTGGGTCTTGAGAACCTCGACGTAACCTTCAAAGTCTTTCAAAGTGCTGTAATCCCCCCTGCCGTATCCGTCGACACATTTGATGAGTTGGTTAACATCAGGCCCAAAGACGAGGGAAGGCGCCGGCGTGAGTGACGAGCCATTTCCTTGTTCCAGGGCGAATAGGGCGTCTGCTACACAGGGAAGCTCTCTATAGGGATGGTCAACGCCGCGAATAAGACTGGTTTAAGGTCCGAGTACGTCGCAAGACCAGGCGTGCTCCCAGGTTGAAGGCCTGTCCATGACAGAGATGTGGAGGGCAATATCTTTCCAAGCCAGGTTATTATCTGAGCCTCAAAGGAGAACGTGCGTCTCGGGCACTATTGGAAGCCAGCGGGAACTTACAGAGTTCCAATCATCGGTCTGGAATTTTGGCTGCAGAGGGCCCCAGAGCACGGATGTCCGTTGAATGCAGATGAAGAAGTACCATGATTATAGCCCAGGCAACGGGTGGCCGAATAAAAAAGATGGCCATAGCTTCGAAATCTGGTACCAGATGCAGGTCAAGAAAATGTGGTGCAGAGGGGGGCTTAAAGAGTCTAACCCGGCTGTGTTCCTGAGGGAAAATCTCGAGATCTCTGAATTAGCAGCTCCATGATCAATATCAGTCTGTTATGTAGGTAGAATACTTGTAATGTTTTCATCACATCTGTGCTCAAAGCGCTCTCGCTGTGAGGGTAATGAGTTATGCTTGTCAAGCCCAGGCGAATGGCCCTCCGTTGGCCATGGGCGAACGCCAAAGTGCCAATCTGTCTCCAGGGCAGGTTAGTATAATTAACTGGGATATTTTGCTCACCGCCACTGATTGGCGATGGTCTGACCGAGCGATTTGGTGAGCATCTGAACAAGATATTTTCTGTGGCGGTTTCAAACACGAATATCTCCGCACCCTGGCGGCCTGCTTATTACCTGCTTCCGAAGGCGTAACCTCCAATGGCCACGACCAGTTTGGGTCAGTGTTGGCGGACAGCGATGGTGGAGACGTGAAAACTTTTTAGAGAGGCCAAAGGGCAGGCCGCTATAGTCGGGGGGTTGAGTCTCCGGCCGAAGAGGGCTTGTCTTTTTCATACCTGGAAGCCTGTGGATAGGAATAAGAGAGGTCAGGGCGAGGCAGTGTCTGAGTACCAGCTTAGCACGGCGGGATGACCAAGGAGAGACATGAAGGATAATATCAGCTGGGCGATCCCGACCGCAGTCGTGACATCGACTCAATGCTTGAAGGAGCCATGGTTCCTGTCGTTACGATGGAAAGATTAGCGATCTAGGGCGGCAGTTTCGGCCGCTTTCCACTGGACGATTATCCCGATTCGGATGATCAGGAAGATTCATTCAATGACCGATGGTACCACCATCTCATGGCAGTGCAGCTATACATAAACCGTTCCAAAAGACAGGGTATCCTTGAGGACCGCCGGTGGTCCTCGTCGTCCTCTCGTCATGTCCGTACAAATTCCAATTGTGTCCAAACAGTTCATCGTCAGTCAGTCATCACGTCTTCAACAATGGGCTTCAGAGGGTCGTCATCCCTGAGTATCCGTATATCTGCGAACCAGGTAGCAGGTGCCCGGGCGCGGGCGGGACATAATTTCCCTGATACGGCGGATTCTGTGCCGAGAAATCCGCGTTTTTGTACAATGGGTTGATAATGCCGCTCGGCGGCTTCTGTCTTGGAGGTATGGACGGCATCGTGTTGCCTTGCTGGTAAAATGACGACGCTCCGCTGCTAGCGGTGCTCATGTTGTCGAACTCGTCGTGGTTCCATCCCCATTTCTCCTTGAGGTCGTCGTGAATGAAGTTGATCCGCCAGCCGGTCTCTTTCTTGATCTTGTCGAAAATTTGCAACACCTCCTCCTGTTCGCGTCGGACGGTGAGATTTTCTCCGGCGACGGCGAGGCAACGAATCGATGCCGACGCCACCCCTCGGTCTTTGACGTGGGCCACCATTCCACAGATCTGCCGGGAATGATACACCTTCATGGCTTGCATGTCGTCGGCCGTTTGCTGGTCGATCGGGCTCATGGGATGCACGGCCCCCAACAAGGCCATGGCCGTGTGGTAAAACAGCCGGGCGACGATCGTCGTCCTCTTGATGAACCAGACCTCGGGAAAGGCGCTTTTGGACGAAGTCATGTACGGAGGAAGGTAGGCCATGGCGTGCATCGTGGGCGGCACACAGCTGTTCCACTTGTCGCAGAATTGTTTCAGTCCCAGCCACTGTTGGTGACGTTGGTGTAAGCGGACCTGCTCGGCGTGCACCGTCTGCTCCTGGTACCGCGGCACGGACGATCGAAAATTCGTGATCTTGGACAGGATCCAGAGCATCTTGTGGGTCCAGTCCTCCTCGTTCCCGCCGACGGGTTGTGGGTCCATGGTCATGTCGAGGCCCCAGGTGTCGGGATCCCAGGCGACACCCCAATTGAAATGGAGGCAGCTGAACAACTCGAGCCCGACATTCAGCCAGAAGCAGGCCGCGCCAATGCCGGTCGAGGTGGCATCCCATCGGCATTCTTTAATGAGCGCGCGCGCACCGGCGATGTGATTCATTCGTTGCAGCGCATTCTCCGACATGACTTCGTACACGTTCAAGATGGTCGCCGTCGTCGCGCAGAGCACACTGTCCCGGTCCGGGTTTTGGAGGGATTTGAGGAGAAGTTGGGTGGCTAAGTTGTAATAGTTCAACGCATGCTCGTCGGGGTAGGCCGAGTTGACCAAGGTGAGGTGACGAACTCCACAGGCCAACAAAGCATACTTGAGCATCGGTTGTCGGAGTGCTTGAAACGGGAGCAGCTGCGAAAAGTGTTTCTCGGCGTCCATGCTGTCCATCCACAAGGCCACCTCTTCGACGAAGACCTGCATATACAAGACTTCATCGCGGTCTTCCAGGTATGGATGGACGGGCTCCTGCTCGGGTTGCAGGACCATGGACGGGTCGTACGTGTGCCGGGATGGCGGGCCCGAGTCGGAATACGGTGGCATCGGATTGTTCGGGTCGTCGTACCCTTGGTGGGCGGAGCTGGTATACATGGCCTGTGACGCTTCCGCGTACGTCTGTGCAAAACTCGGGGGGGCGGCCGGAAGCGGTTGATGGGCCAGGACGGGCGCGCCGCCCAGTTGGGGGTGGTAGTCGTAGCTCATGTCGTGAACGTCCCGCTTCTGTCTCTTGGGCTCCGGCTCCAGAGGATGGTACTTTTCTAGGCCGCCTTTATATTCCGAGGCAATCTCTCGAGAGTCATCTTGGAACGTGACCTTCCAATCGGGCGTGGGGGGGAGGAGGTACGGCGGCCGGTCACATTGAATGTCAATGAAGTTCAGTCGGACGCCGCGCTTGCATTTGCGGTTCGACTTTTTGCAGTTTTGACAGGTCGGCGCGCCCTCGTCGCACTTTAAGTGTCTCTCTCGACAGGTTAAACACCCCGTCCGGACCCGTTTCGGCTTTGACACTGGGACCGTTTCGGGAGGACCACCGAGCTGGGGGGCGGGCCCCTCAGCCTCGCCCATTGAGATGGGGCTATTCTGCAAGGGGTTCGACGTCGGCGTCGATTTGCTCGACAAATCCTTGGTCATGGCGCATTGAACGGGGGCCGAGGCATCGGTTGCAGCGTACGGCGGGGTCAAGAGGGTCAGCCTGTGGTATAAGGAACCCGCGCCCACTGATTCCAGGCTCGGGCCCCGGTTCTCCGCGCCGAATGAATTCGCGAGGAAGGAAAAGTATGAAGTGGGAGCTGCTGCCTGAGGCGGGCCCCCTGCCGGCTGCGCGAACGCCGCGTGGAGCGGATATGAGGTCGAATAATTCTGCGCCAGCTTGACTTTTCAGGGGGGGTTCATTGGCAGCCCTGTGCTGAAACAGCGGACCTCGCCGTCTTTTGCGCAAGTGTCTTTCACACCTTTTCAGTCTCGAGGAATGCCAGAGTCGCAATCACGCCGGTCTTGGAGGTTGTCCTGTCGCTTCGCGGAACGTGGATGGCGTTGGGCCTGGCGTCAGGACCGATCGGCTCAATTCTGTAGGGCAACAACGGTCAGCGGCGATCCTCCCTTCTGACCACAGATTTATCTATTCGAAGGCGCCATATGAGCGGCGCTGGCCGCGCCCTTGCCATGTATTTTGAGGCCCCCGCCGAGCAAAGGCTGGGAACTGAGAGCATGTCGGTCTCCGTCGCTGCCTCGGACGCAGGATTGGACTCGAGGTGGTCGAGCGTTCTGGTTGCGGCGCCAATGACGACATCGCCATGGCGCACACCACCAGTCGAGGGCAGCACAATTGGCGGCACAATCGGCGGCACAAGTCGGTAGCACGTACCTGTTTGCGGTTGCTAGGTGCCGTTCAATGAAGCTGAGGATTCAGAAGCTGAGGTCAAAAGCATCGCACGTGGCAGAAAAGTCGAGTCGGCGGCTGTGAGGAATTATGTATGAATAAAAAGATGGTGAGCTGTTGGATCCCGCCGTCGCGTCGACAGGCATTGCTAGCCTAGATGGCCCCGGTGAGTGACCCGACCTGGACCTGGTTGTGTGGGTGTGTGCGTGGCCGATGATTCTGGGTTCCAGGAATCTGGCTCGATGGTCATTTAGAGTGTGGCACCGGAACTAGGTCCTGGGAAATCACCATGACCCCCTCGCCAGAACGGAGTCTGCCAGGGGCCCTAGCAAGGACGCAGGAAATGTTCAACAACTGGTAGGACCATGTCGCGCTCTGAACTGGCCTAAGCGATTCCCCGATCCGCCCGAGAGAGCAGGACTGCAGTTCGCCAGGCGCTTGGGCAGCCCTTCGGCCCTACGGCCGGCCAACGAGGATATTTTGGCACCCACTCACAGGGGGGTCTGGCGTCGGCGGTCTAGACCGCGGATTTTGTTTTGTTGGTTGATTGCTCTCGCCAGGCCAGATCTTGCTCATCTCAAAGAGGAATGAGCATCAACACGATCTTGCCTGTCTTCCGCTTCTCCGCCTCCTCCGTTCCGTCTCGCCTCCTCTATTCCTCCCTCGCCTCCTCTCTTCCCCCCTCGCCTCCGCTATTCCGCCCTCGCCTCCTCTATTCTGTGACTTGCAGCCGCGGAGAAGACGACGTCTCGCTAGATGTCATCTCGGCGGAGCGATTCGAGAAAGGGTGCTCGTCTCCATCTCTCATCGCTTAACTCATGCTGGCCTCCCTGCCATCCGCTCCTAGTCGCGCAAAAGCACCAAAAGACTTCTCGCCCTTGGATTGGTCACGTCGCATACTTTCCACGCCTTCCTCCTCGTTTGCATGGGTCTTCCTGTTCTGGAAATCCACCGTGCCTCTGGTTCTTCGGCGTGCCCGAACAGAATGTGCCGTCGGCAGTCTTTTGCCAGCTCCAGAAGCTGGCTTCGGATCTGCTCATATTTGGCAATTGTGGCGCTTGCCATTCGGCACCATGGCAGGTGTGGCGTATGGCTAGACCAAGATCAAGGCCACTGCCGATCAGCAGGGACAGCTGGTGATAGCAGACAGACTCCTCGCATCGGATAAAGATAGAGAGATCCCTGTTCTCTACGGCCCGGCGTGATTCCATGGACGATCCCACACATCCCAATTCGGCCTCTGCAGGGCAGAGAGTGGCGAGAGGACAATCTAGGCGAATCTTGCCAGTTTAATTTACGTGATGCTGAGATAGGAGATCTCCAGAAAGTTAGTTAGTGCCTTGCATGTGTGGGGTCTCGTGCCACGTGGGTCCCTGGTGCAGGCATCGCGGCCGTGCTATTGCTAACCATGAGTTCTAGAATCTCGGCCGGGGCGACCCGACGATGCCGCCATTCTCCCTTGGATTGATGCCTCCGGATACAGGGGCTGATACAGATACTGTACGGGTTTGGAGAAAGTCGGTGGGTGGGTACGTTTCAATGTGAGTTGACAAATTGGCGGTGCCGTGCATCATCACATACATCCTGCCTTCCTATTGGGCGTCTGTCGTTAAGCCTTGAATCTGGAACGCGAAAGACCGCAGAATAGTTTCAGGATGTGTGGTACAATGTGATGAAAGGACTGAGAAGTGTTCTGATGGTCATTCGGGAAGTGGACTGATGGTATACACTCTGCCTGGGGTCAGTGTCCTCCTGCCTTAGCCTGTGTCTCCTGCTTCAGCTCTGCTCCCGCTTCGGCTCCGGTCTCCCGCTTCAGCCCTGCTCTCCGCTCCAGCTCTACTCTCCTTCAGCCCTGCTCTCCCGCTTCAGCCCTGTCTCTCCTGCTTGTGCCTATCTAACATTCGCAATCTGATATTCTCCCCTCGGAGATGGATCTTGATAGACATTGCACAAACAAAGACTGAATATCCGCGGCAGACTGGCGATTGCTGAGTAGACATGGCAGTTTATGCCTCGCAGCATTCAGCACAAGCTTTGGGCTACCGGAACGGATGCAAGTTTCGCTCCGGCCTCGGAAGGCTTGAACCCTATCCAATGGTAATGATTGGGTTCAGCGCCTCATTGACTCTGTGTGTGGTGTGCTCAGCCACCAAAGGCCAAAGCTATTAGCTAAATGCCTTCCCCGCGGAATTGGGGGCAGAGGCGACAAGTTAATTGCCAAGCCAGAGAGTCGTCGCGGCCCTCATATGGGCACATATAATGTAAAATCCAAAACCCAGTCAAGTTTCGTGTTTTTCAACACACATGTTCAGCCCGGTAAGGATGTTTGGCTTTCCAGCTGTCCAACCAAAACTGACGTTGATTTAGCGTGGCTTAGTGGTACAGCGTCTCACTCGTACTCTATAGCGACATGAGAAGATCATCGGTTCGATTCCGATCGTGGGCATATATTTTTGCTTTTTGCATTCCTCTCTCTGTCCTGGATCAAGGATGTCATTGGCAGTGTAACCTGTTTTAATATCGTTTTGCGGTATTCGATCTGCATCATTGCCATGTCCTCAGCCTCGGCCTGGAATATAAATCTGAATCAAACCAGCGGCCACAGGATCAGCTAGGTCATGGCTCAGGCCCCGGCGACGCCGGCTTACATCTTTCGTGGACACATCTCGCCCATCCATGCCCTCCGTTTCTTTGTATCCAATCTGTTTCTCGCTTCGGGAGACAGCGACGGTTGGCTGGTGATATGGAATTTGTCCACGAAGCGAGCCGTTGCGGCCTGGAAAGCGCACGGCGGTGGAATCATGGAAATCAAGGACTGGGACACACGGCTCGTCACGTAAGTGAGTGAGAGACGAACAGCCCTGACCTAACAACAATCAGACATGGCCGAGACCACCGGCTGCGCGTGTGGCAGATCCATCCCGAAGACGTGGCCATCTTGAGCACCAAACTGCCGGTCGATGGCATCACCGAAGAGGAAGCGCCCCAGCCCTGGCTTCTCCATTCGTTTGCGGTCCATGCCTTGAACTTCTGCGCATTCGCCATGTGTGATGCCCCCCCCGAACCAAAACCGACGGGCTCTGTGGCCGGTAGCGCACGTCTCATCGCCGCTCCGAACGGGCTGGACTCTGGCGGCGTCGACATTTTCCACCTCCCATCAGAGCAGAGAGTCTCGCAGCTCCGGTCTGATCAGGAGGTCCAGACCGGAATGGTGATGGCGTTGGCCCTGTTCCACCGCCATGACAGCCTTGTTTTGGCTTCTGGTTATGAAGATGGGCACATCATGGTCCACTGCTTTGCAGGAGACACGCACCAGTGGCTGAAAACGGCCAGCAGTCAACCGCACACACAGCCGGTGTTGTCGCTGGATCTCTCACCATCGAATGACTACTTTATCTCGTCTTCGGCCGATGCGATCCTGGCCAAGTTCTCGCTGTCTGCTGCTGCTGAGCCGCAGACAGGCTCGTCGAGTAACACAGAACTGGAAAAATCCACCAACACCAAACACGCGGGCCAGCAGGGCTTGAAGATCCGTTCAGATGGGAGAATCTTTGCGACTGCGGGTTGGGACCAGCGCGTCCGGGTTTATTCCACCAAGACACTCAAGGAATTAGCGGTGCTCAAGTGGCACACAGACGGCTGCTATGCTATTGCTTTTGCGACCATTCACGTGGACGATGAAGTCAAACAGTCTACGCCACCGGGGCAGTCCCGAGAGATCGGACTCCGTGGAACGGCCCTGGACGTGATCAAGCACGGGCGGACCATGAAAGCGCAACAGACACACTGGCTTGCCGCTGGCGCCAAAGACGGCAAAATATCGTTGTGGGATATCTACTGATGGATTATTCCTTTTGGCCTCTCATCCGCAGGATCGAACGGCCCGCCTGCATGAACCCTATGACGGAGACGGCACGCCCATGTGTGGTTCCAAGATGACATTATCGATCAGCCTGACCGTCCTCTGTTCGCTTTCTTCCGCGTCTCTCGGCTCGTCGACGGGATGAACATACATGGCCGCGCTCAAGATGGCGCCGTGGCGGGGATCGACCGTCTCAGAGTCCCGGATCATGGACATGTCGTCCGGCCGACTCAAGGCGATATAGTCAATTTCGAGTTGAGCGCTGCCACCCAGCAGGCCATCCGACCTGGTTGCTTCGCGACGGAACGTCTCATAGGCGGCCTTCCTGATGGGCCCGCTTCGCAGTTGACCGGAACGGTAGGCATCGAGAGCGGCAAATAGAGCTTTGGACAACACCACGACGTCTTTTCGACGTCGCTCCCCGAGATAGACGTTCCGGCTGCTCATGGCCAATCCATCCGGCTCTCTGCTCGTCGGCACGACCCGCACCTCGGTGGGAATGTGAAAGTCTTTCACCATGCGCTTGATCAGCACCGACTGCTGGATGTCTTTTTGGCCAAAGTACACTCGGTCTGGCTGGACAATGTTGAACAATTTGGTACACACGGTGGCGACACCGCGAAAGAAGATGGGCCGCGAGGCGCCTTCGAGCCATTTACTCAGGGGAGTGATGGTGACGAAAGATCCATCGCCGGCGATGTCGGACGTCGGAGGGAGCGTGGGATACATGGTCTTGACGGTCGGCGCGAAAATTCCTCGGATGGCCGAGCCTTGGTTGGGACCCGAGGAGGCGGAATGATGTTGTTCTTGGACCTCTTTCAATTTCCGAAGATCCTCTTCCCACGTCTGCGGGTACGAATCCAGATCTTCGTGGGCGGCGAACTGAGTGGGGTTGACGAAAATAGAGACAAAGACGTCCGTATTCTCCTGCAGGGCATGTCGAACCAACGACAGATGGCCTTCATGAAGGGCACCCATCGTCGCCACGAAGCCCACCTCTTTCCCTTCTCTGAACATGGTCCGGCGGAGGGCGCGCAGCGGCGGGACCTCGCGAAAAACCTGGAAAGGCCCGTCTCCCGTCGTGGACGGAGTCGAGCTGTGACATCTCGAGAGGATGACCCGGCCTTTGCCGTTCCTCATGAGTGGCGCCTGGTTATATCCCGGGAGCCATGCCGGTCGGTGAAGAGTTCGCATGGGAGGGCGCATCGTGAAGAAGGATATGAGGTCAGATGGCTGCCGAGGGTGTCGTCAAAGTGGTGCAGGGTGTAGGCAGAGAAGTGACCATAAACCTGCAACTTCATCTTGATCACTTCAAACTCGTCTGCCAGTATTGGGGCGTCAAAGTGTTCATGACGGAGATTGCAGCGTGTAGCTGGGCACAGTGTTGTTGAAAGCTGTTTTCATTCTCCGCCCAATCGGAGATGGTCTTTCCCCGCAGACCAAAAAAGTTCGAGATCTGCCATAGCCAGACTTCAGGCCAGCACCAGATTTATTCACAGCCATGGCCGACGATAGCCTGTTTTTAAACTTCTCCGTCAGCGAAGAAGTCGGACCTCGTGTGCAAAAGTTCACAGGTGGGTCGTGGAGAGAGCGGCTCAAAGCAAAGAAGAGGGCGCAGTGGCGGGCCGGTCGAGGAGCAGAGGCAGGGAACGGCCTCGTGCAGGAAGCAGAGAGTCGCCATCATGGTCATTGGACTCAACCAGATGACTTTGCCGACCCGAGACCAACCAAGAGGCGACGTGAGAACGGATTGGTCTCAACCACGGGGAAAGACCCGTCAGTACATGGTCAGCAGAATGGCGGTGCAAAACCCACCGCAGGCCCCCGCGAAGTCATTTCGTCCCTCTTCTCCTACAATCCCAAACCATCAAGGACTTCCGAAACCCGGGCGGACGAAGAAGGGGAAGAAAAGCCGGCGGCGAAGCCATCAAATGCGCCGTTGGTCGATGGGCTGGACACCTTCACCTCTCTTGGGCTTTCTCCTCCTCTGGCGACACATTTGTTGACGAAGATGAATCTCAAAGCCCCCACGGCGATCCAGAAAGCGGCAGTATCCCAGATGCTGAAGGACGAGAATGATGCGTTCATTCAGTCCGAGACGGGCTCGGGGAAAACCCTGGCCTATCTCCTCCCCGTCGTGCAACGTATCATGGCCATGGCGGAACAATTGCAGGAGGTGGACGGGGAAGAGGCCCACGACCCTGCCTTACACCGGGACTCGGGTCTGTTTGCCATCATTCTGGCGCCCACGAGAGAATTGTGCAAGCAGATCTCATTGGTCCTCGAACGTCTCCTCGGGTGTGCCCACTACATCGTTGCGGGGACGGTGATTGGCGGGGAGAAGAAGAAGTCGGAAAAGGCAAGACTGCGAAAAGGGCTGAATATCCTCGTGGCCACGCCAGGACGATTGGTCGACCACCTGGAGAACACCAAAGTCTTGGACGTGAGCAGGGTCCGATGGCTGATCCTGGACGAAGGCGACCGACTGATGGATCTGGGATTTGAACAAGATATTACCAAGATTGTCCAGACCTTGGATCAGAAGAAGAAACTAAGCGACAGGCCTGGTCTGCCCGGCAAACGCACGACAGTGCTGTGTTCGGCAACTCTGAAAATGAACGTGCAAAAACTGGGCGAGATCAGTCTGAAGGATGCTGTGCTGATTCAAGCTGACCACCAGGACGCGCCAGCTGTGGACGATCCCGCGGCGACGAGGACAGAATCAACGTTTCTGGCTCCCGCTCAACTCAAACAGTCCTATCTGATCGTCCCAGCAAAATTGCGCCTCGTCACGCTGGTCGCCCTTCTCCGGCGAACATTTGCCCGAAAAGGATCGGTGATGAAAGCGATCGTCTTCGTGTCCTGTGCAGACTCGGTGGAATTTCACTACAAAGTGTTGACAAGAACATCTCCAAAAGCACCCGGCCACGACCGTTCCGGGTCGGATGATTCAGAGTCGGATCCTGAGGATGTGCACCATGGCCGCGGCCGCACGGTCGAGCACGACTCGGTGGCACCAGCACCCATTTTTTCTTCCGCCAACAACCCAGTGATATTGTACAAATTGCACGGCTCATTACCACAAACCACTCGCACGTCTATCGTCAAAAATTTTGCATCGGCGACCGTGCCATCGCTCCTGATTGCGACCGACGTCGCATCGCGCGGCCTCGATCTCCCGAATCTTGACCTGGTCATCGAATATGACCCGGCATTCAGCTCAGATGATCACTTGCATCGCATTGGCCGGACGGCCCGCCTCGGGAGAGATGGCCGTGCCGTCATCTTCCTCCTGCCGGGCACGGAAGAAGGCTACGTCCAAGTGCTGAAGAACTCGTACAGGAAGAGCGACAGTGGCGACGTCAGCCGAAACGTCACGCAATCGGACTCGAATGACGTGCTGAGGAAAGGTTTCTCGGCCACATCTGGCGTCGTGTCGAGTGGCAGCCACAAGGACTGGGAGGCCAAGGCCACCGAGTTCCAGCTCGAGGTCGAGAGATGGGTCCTCGAGTCTCCACCGAACAAAGAGCTGGCCAAGAAAGCATTTCAAAGCCACATGCGCGCCTACGCGACGCATGTGGCGGGAGAAAGGAAGTGGTTTGATATGAAGGAACTCCATCTCGGCCACTTGGCCAAGAGCTTTGGCCTGAGAGATGCGCCGGCCAGGATGAACGTGCAGGGATTGGGCAAGAGAGGAACCAAGGGCCGGAAGGCGAGTGTGGTAGAGGGGAAAGCCGGTACAGCGCATGCTGAAATCGACGACACGGCGGAGGGGGATGAGGCGGCCAGGAAGATGAGGGAAAAAGTACGGAACCGGAAGATGATGATGGGAGGGGGGGCTGACGAGTTTAATATTGCTTGATATTGACGACCTCAATTGGATGTGGCCTAAAACGTCGACTGGACACGCAGCTATCTGAGCTTTCCTCAGCAGATAGTCGGCGCAATCATGTCTTGACATTCAGGAGACGGCTAAAGTTTATCCCAAGGCCAGGCTTGAGACATGCACTACCCAGTCGGGCGAGGATGGTGCGTCGAGGGCAGTAGGCAACTGACCATATGGACGACAATCGGTCCAAGACCACTTTGATTTTTATCGTGCGGACCTTCTGTCTCACTGGCAATGCTTCCGGCAATGCTTCCGCCCTACATCGCAGCCCACTCGATGCTAAAGGTCCGGACATGGCCCGTCGGATCAGCGCCGCCGAGCAAATATCCCTTCTTGACGCCAGTCCCTAATCGCCCACCGCCGACGATATCCATGAGATCGATTTCCTCGTCCCACTCCGTGCCGACGGCGAGAAAATGGGAATGGAAACGTAGTGGGTCGCCGGGGTACACAGTGTACTGGCAGCCAAAGCGGAGGCCAGGGGTCATGAAATAGCCCTTGTCATGCAGGTGTCTGTACAGTGGATACGAGGGCGGCAGGTCCGGTATCGGCTCGTTCGGTGTTGATGGGGGTATGGACAGGAGCAGGTGTGACGTCGCTGGTGTGACTTGGTATGTGCTAGAAAGTGTGGCCGGGGGGACCTTGGAGGATTCTGTGGACGGCTCTTCAGGCTCGGGACACGCGCTTTCAGCTTGTTCTGCTGCTGCTGATTGCTGTCCGTCGGAGTCGACAAAGTCCAAAAGGTTCGCACTCGATGCATCTTCTTGTTTCGCACGGACTGTATCCGCAGATCCACTTGACGACCGCTTGTTCAGTCCGTGTTTCTGTGATTCGGCCTTCTTCTGCGCCTGTAGCTGCTCCACCAGTCGAGATTGTTTTTGGACTCGGGAAATATACTCAGCCCGTTGGTGCTTTCTCCCACGCTGAAGCGCTTGATCGTGGCCGTGGACGTCGTCGATGATCGATGCCACACCCTTGTCGACCAATAACTGGGCTTCCTCTGGCATTATTTCCACCGGAAGACCAAGGAAAAGGTTCTGGGAAGGGCTTTGCGGTAAAGTCCCGACCATGGCACCACAAATTTGATGCTCGCGACGTAGATAGGCCACCACCTGGATATCGAAGAGCAGGTAGCGACCGTCAATGAGCGAGATCGAGATGGGTAAGTCGAGCTTGTCGTCGAACCCGTGTTCTTCTCGAGGCGCCATGTTGACCGGCAGTCTATTTGAAAGCATGCAAATCAGTATATCATGGTGAGCGCATGGAGAAAGCTGTTTCGGAGAAATCATGGACGATCATATTTCAACAACGATGTTTTCGTTCAGTCACGTGCTCTGGGAGCTCAGTGGATTGACAGATGAACCTTGTGTAATCATGCAACAATTCGAGAAGGGATGGGGAAGGACTGACATTACCAGCACAGTTCAGCCGCCAGATTCAAGACAAGACCAGGATGAATTGCCGCCACAGCCGTAGCATCTCCCAGCACGTCGACGGCAACGTTTGCAGTGGGTCACGCAAAGACCTGCCGACTCGACAGACAGGTGTTGAAGGTGATATCTCCTGAAGATCAGACTTCAGGCGCGTTGACCGCTACATGACTGGCTCACCCATGACAGACTCATGAATGGCAACGATGGAATGGAGTGGTGGAATTTGCAGCGGCAGAAAGAACATGGGGCTTGGCGCTGTTAGTGCCTCCCAGTTTTGTCTGAGAGGAACTCCCTCCCAATCTTGACAGGACAGTATTTCCAGGTTTCCGAGCCCCGCGAATGAGACGAATTCCACCTCCATTTTCCATTTAGACTGACACAGCGCAATATGGGGGTGCTTTGGCTGCTTACTCTGCTCTTCTTTCTCCCCCTGCTTTGCCTTCTAGGTAACCACGACTGTCCGGGATATACAGGATCACTGACCTGAGCAGTCTTTCTGGCACTTTCTTCCTGTTTGGGGGAGCGTTATCGTGCTCGAATAATCCCAGACGGCTTCAGTCTCAATCCTCGTCGTGCGGCATATGACCAGATATACTTCCGGACCATGACCCCGACCGGATCGGCTCTTTCAGAGCATATCGAGATGGAGACGATGCTCAACGAGCGCGGCCACCCGTCGAATGATGATCTCTAAAATGAGGTTCGAAGCTCAGAAATCCAGATCGGCCTTTTTCGCCTTCTGGTCTGGTCCGGCAGCCTGCTGTGCCTCAGTGTCTCCCTCGACGGGAGGAAGGTTGAATGGCTTGATGGTGAATTTCCTTCTCGTCAATGTGAACGTCCAGTCCTCCCCGGTCCCGCTGGCGCCACTGCCGCGCTCGTGCAGAATGGGTAACCGGTGCATTTGGAGGATTCCATGGGGGGCCGCTTCTTCTTTCGTCTCGCCAGCGCCACGAGGTGATTGGATACTCGCATCAGCGGAATGCGGAAAGGGCGAAAGCTCCAGGACGCCATCATTCAGAAGTTCCATCCATCTCGTCAGACCCGAGGATCGTGGGTACAGGGACAGTGGCAAAGACATCATTGCTGTCATTCGGCCGGGGTATGCTGCGAGCAAGGCCCGAATACCGTGCAGGAATGGAAGGACATGTTGAGGCAAGCTCGAATGCGGCGGATAGAGAGCCGGTGACAGCAGAGAAGGAACGACCACACGGTGGACCGAATGGGGCGCAGACTTGGCAAGGATGTCGGTCAATCGATCGAGAGATGTGGCAAATGGAGAGTGGGCAGGATCCATGCTCGTCGACGACAATGCGATGAAAGTGATCTGTGACGACGCCGGGTGAATCAGCCGCTTGGTCAAATCAAACGTGTGACAAAACCGGGACGAATGGCTCGCCGGTTCAGCAAGTCGTGGTTCTGGGGCTGCCGCTGTTGATGGCCGGTCTGTGGAGGTTTTGGTCAGCCAAATGAAGGGGAGGCATTGATGTGTGGTTGATCGACTGAATGAGTGATTGCTGGCTATGGGGACTAGCTATGCTACACGGGCAAATCGGCGCACCTCTACTTCTTGCACCAGTGCTCGTCCCAAACTGTCCCAAGCTTTCATATCTCCACGCAATCTTCATCTTGTCCGAAGCCTGGATGGGAATCTCGTCCTTGTCGGAGTCTTCGACCACACCAGGCAACTCCCGGCCCCATTGTTCCGGCAAGCCCACAACGTGCACATGATGGCCTTGCATGAGCCCTTCAGAGGCATAGAATCGGAGGAGCGTGCCAGCGTAATCGGTCGTTCCACTTTCTTCAAGCAGCAGAGTGCAACCCAGGACCAGGCCACCATGACCAGCGAGAAGATGGTCGAGAGTGGCCGTCCCCGTCGACGTGGTCGGCCGGCCATCGAGTGGCGAAGGACGCACGCCTGGCAGCGGAGCACTCTGTTTGGTAGGCTGGATATTCTGGCCAGACCGAACGGTGCCGGTCAAACCGACATTGCGCTTTCTGAAGGACATCAAGGCTTCGATGGGTGGGTGGTGGCTGTGATCACGAACTGAAAGAAATCAAGACCCGCTTGCCGCACGTGCTAAAAATTATTTCCGCAGGGCCGCGCGACAAGCACCAGGTTTCCCGACTTTGACCAAAGCTCCATCCTCACCGTGATCGACTGATATCACCGTGGTCACCATGACGGAAGAAAATATTCTGTTCGAGAACAATTTCAAGATCACCGACATCAACAGCGCCAAATATGACCGCGTGTCGCGAATAAAAGCGTTTAGTGAAGGAGGCCGAGAAGTCATGCTCATGCTCGACGTCAACACCGAGCTCTACCCTGTGACTGTCGATGACCGGGTCACGGTCGCCCTGGCTGTGTCGTTGAACCTCGATGGGAGCAAAGATGATGGCAAAGGATGGCGAGAAGTGGGGAGGGGTGAACAGACACTGGCGGACGAGTTCGACTATGTGTGCCATGGCAAAATCTACAGATTCGAAGAGGGCAATGGAGACAATATGTGAGGTTCTTCTGGAGGCACATGTGAGTCCAGAACTGACAGACGTGTAGCAAAGTATATGTGTCCTTCGGCGGTCTCTTGTTGTACATGGAAGGCCCGTACGCCCTCCTCAACGCCCTGCGGATTGACTACGTCTATTTGTTGATGAAGAAATGAGAAAACCCGGATGGATATGCAAGCGGACGCGAGGAAACATTTGGGTGGGCTCAAGGCCAAAAAGTATTTTGAGCGAAGGCGTTCGGCCTTCTCTTCCGGACGACGGACCATCTACGGAGTGGGAAATTCCAACTGCCGATGGAGTCTTGAGATGATCTGGATGTAATCGGGTTCGTTCTCGGGCGTGATGATTCCATGTCGGACGAAGAATTCCAGCAACAGATGAGCACAATTCGGTTTGAACTTTCCCGCCGCCAGGGCTTTCTGGACTTGGTCCACGGTCAGCAGTTGGAAGTCAATCGCTTCATCATCACCCGGCTGTGGGATGACATTGGTCGGCAATTCCAAGTCATAAATGTACTGGCATTCCGGTTGACACAGACCGATTTCTCCACCCGCATGTGCGTCGCGGAGGTGGATATATGTCAGTGTGCCGCAAGACTTGGCCGAGCGGACGACCTCTTCTGGCAAGGATGCCTCTTCCTGAGCCTCTCGTAAGAGGCACTCAAACGGCTGCTCACCCATGCTCAGACCACCGGCGACCGTGTTGTCCATCATGCCGGGGTACGTTTGCTTGGTCTCGGACCGTCGAGGCGCCCAAATCTTCATCCCTTCCTCGGTCACGACATAACCGGTCATATGGACGCCATATGTCAGGACTCCGAACAGTGGCGTCGCCGAACGTTCCATGCTCAGTACCACCTCCTTTTGGGGACCATATATGGGATACAGCTCGCTTCGCCAACCCTCGAGCACGGCAAAAATGTGCTTGGCTCTCACGTCTTGAAGATAGGTCGCCAAGATCTTGTTGCGGTCCTCCAGAGACCTCACTGCGGAACCGTCTGCATTCCGGGGCTGGAAGACCAAGAGCTGTCGGTCTACATCCCGCCTCCAATGCTCGGTGATGGGCATGCGCAAGGCGATTTCCGACGGTACATAGCCGAGACATGCCTCACATCCTTCGAGCATAAAATGGTAGTAGCCTGACATAAACGCCCTGAATGCTGCCGGATCGTCCAGGTAATATGGGAAACTTTTGCCGTCAGTGATTGCGGAATAACAGATTGCTTGTGGTAGTACTCACCTGTCGCATTCGCTTGCGATATCCAGATTAGTCTTGTGCGCCATGCCTTCTGCCTTGACCTTTACAGAGTGTACAAATTCTTGTCGGGAGGATTTCTATCGTATGAGATTCTCTTCGTTTATTCCGGGGTGTCCTTATCGTTCTGTTGAAGCTGAAGCCTTCGGACATATTTAAAGGGCTGCACCGTCACTTTCTTGGCGGCAAAAGAGCGGATTTGCCCTTCAAGTTGCCTCTCCCTCAGAAAAACACAGCCACGGAGGTTTGTATCCCAAATACCACATAGCCTCTCTAGGCTTCAAGGAGCCCCCACACAAGGTTGTAAGATCTCCACGCCCCGTCTTCAGAACCCTATTGTCCACCATCAACCCCGGCGGGATGTTCGGCGTCATCTTACCAGGCCGGCCATGCCTGATCAATATGATCACCGTGTCTCCCAATAAATTCGCATTTTCCTTTCCCGCCGCGCCTGCCTTCTCGCACATTGTGGTCTTCATCTTACCCGGCAACTCGCTGCCCCTAGGCACCGCCGCGGCCGTCTACCTAGAACTTCCCGGCGATCCGCAGTTCATGTTCCTTGGCGCCATCGGAAACGAAAAGCAGTCCGCCATCTTCAGAGTCAGCCTCCCAGGAATGCCCGGAGCGGATGGAGAGGGAGATGTCGACGCCATGACTGACACGGCGCCCGCCCTCGCCGGGGACATGAATTTGGGCATCTCGGTCGAGCCGGCGGAGAATATCCAGGCACAGCTGGTTCAGGCGGCCATATCAGCCTCCAACTTGCCCTCGACCGCTCTCGTCAAGAGGCCGCCGCCGGCAAGGGTGCTGGCGCAGCGCATCATCAAAAACGAGTTCAACTTCCTCTCGGGTTTCGCCGGTAACGTGGGTGGGCAAGAGGTCGTTCCTCTCAAGAGTTTTCAGGACTGGTGGATCAAGTTCCAGCGGAGGATTGAGAATGATCCGAGCTTTCTCGAGCGGGATGACGCTATTTGAGCGTGCGGCACGATTCCTGACCTTCAGAGTCTTGACTTCCGTCTGGGCGGAAACGACATCAAACAGGATCGTCAGAGAGTCGAGAGACACAGACCGCTCAACGCAGACCATGCTTCTCTCTGCGGCCGCCACCGGGACATTACGACGCTTCATGGGACACAACGGGCTTGCATTGAACTCAGAATCAGTGGTGTCGACGTGCCAGCGGGACAGCAAGACGGGAAATCAGTGATGCAGAGGCGCCAGCTGAACAAAGACTTCCAGAATGCTGGAGTGAAGGGGGCCGCTTAACATAGTACGTGCAGCCTTCATTTCTATGGATCATACCCCACTCCATCTCTCATAAATCCAGCATTCCTACCAATTCATGTCCAACATCTCATCCTTGGTCCAATAACGCCTCATATTTTCCGCGCCCAGCATCCTCACCTCATCATCCAGATGCGCCCATAACACTGGGCCAAATCCATCTAAAATCGTTTTCATCTCCTCTAAGCGCAATTCTTGCTCGCCCTTCAGACAGCGCTTGAGATATTGCTCCAGCTTCTCCAGGCCGTCATGAATCTGCTCATGTTGTTGGATGAGGTGTTCTTGAGGCCCGAACTCTGACATCCGTGCTGCGAGCACGGGAAATATCTCTTGTTCCTCAATGCCGTGGTGGAGGCCAAGAGAGTGGCACAAATGAATACCGTGAAAGGTGAAGCCATGAATCGACAAGCCGGCCGGCCGGCTGCCACTGGTACATGCCTGGTAGAGCATATTCCACGCGGCTCTGAAATAGAGTTCCGAGTCAGCTTCTAGTCAATCTTCCCATGGGGTGTCCCGAGTCATTTTGTTCACATCAGAATGGGGTTGCCATTTGGCCAAGCCTTACCTGAAGTGGTTGTGATAAGCGTCCATCTTGGTGGCCAACCGGTTGTACACCACAAAATCGGCGGCAGATAACTTGGGAAGTTTTGATTCCGAACATGGTCTGGCTGAGGCAGCGTCCGGTGCCTGTGGTGTTGGTTCTGGTTCTGATGCGTCCGAAGTTGCCATAGTGACCAGGATTGACTGAACACGATGCGTTGCCAATCGAGGGCGCCGAATGTGGAGAGAAGCGGAATGGGTTTCTGAGCCAAAGACCGGGTTGGAACGGATTGAGGAGCCAAATTCTTGATCAAGGAGAGCCGACGGTGTAACGCTGATCACGAGAGAAGCGACCACTTCATGCGGTCGCCCGGCTCTGCTTCTTACAGGTAACGTCTCGTTTTAGTAAGGACAATTTAATCGACAATTTAGATCCAGAGGGTGTAACGCCGGCATGATGAAGAATTCAGAAGAGGATATTCCATGTGAGTATTCTCCCTCGTTGGCACTTTGTGAATGGTCATCGCAACTTTGTTGATAGAGGTCAGAGGATAAAGTCAGTACTGACGTCACGAGTCTTATGTCACGTGACTATATTCTTCTCTGTCAAGCCCAGGTGTTGTAATTCTGACGGTAGCAAACATCTCTGGTCGGACTGCTTCAGTGCTGGGTGATTCATTCACATCATGGCAGACAGGGAGCCCTGGAGGGCACTGACCGCCGCTCTCTCCAGCAAGGTCTCTCGCGGCAGCCAGGCCGGATTTCGTCCGTCAATTCCCATGATGCGCACGACGACACCGTCCCGATAATTCAAGAATGACCATTTCAGCTCAACCGTGTGGCCTATGCATGGACTCGTCTGCTCAAGTTGGGACTTTGAAGAGGAATGTTAGGCCGGAAACCTGCCCGTGTTCCTCGACACCATCAAGACTCGAACCCTGCTTTAGCATGCTTGGCAGAGTGCCAGGAGTGCCAGAAATCAGATCCGCGTAATTGCTTGTTTCGTTCGCCCAGATAGGGTCACATTATGGGATTCCAAACGCAACTCATCTTTGTTCCACCTCTTCCCTCTCCGCCGAGGTTGTTGGAGCCGATTCCAGAGTGTGCCTTGCGGATGATGCGCAAGGGCCGACTCGGCAGCCATGTCGCGCAAAGTTCCCAGTAGAGTATGTTGGGAGACCTTTTGGAGGGTAGGTGGTGCCAAGACGCGGACGCCGGGGCGTCGTATTGGAGTTAAAGCCAAGAGCAACTTTCTTGAAATCCACTGTCGCTTAAAGCTTCATATTACTCGACCAGAGATTACTGGAGCAGATGGATTAAACTGCTCTTGGCGTGAATGCTAACGTGATCCGAACAGCTCACAACCAAGGCGGTGCAGACACGTGGTGGAGTCTAGTGGTGTTTTCACTTGCGTTGGACAAGTACCAAATTCCAAGGAGGAGGACCTTGCTCATTGGAAGGGAACTCCCCACAGAAGAGGGCTCTGCCTTGCTGGCCTTTCTGCCTTATCCCTGCACCGCCACCATGACCTAGGCAGGACCATTTACTGTGCAATGATCGCCTGGTAGTGGATCCACTCGACCATCACTGTCCACAGCCCGTCCCATTTTCCCCTGGATGCAGACGCACAGGCCATTCCTTGTTTCCAACATTTCCTTTTGATGCCTGACAGTTCAATGGCCACCGGCTGAGGCGCGGTCCCCATCTCTGATTCTCTTCCTCACTCATTCTCACAGCCTCCCTTGTTTTGCAGTACAAGACTAGAACACGGCCGTATTGCCCTCACCGACGTCACTACGGAGTGATCGATGATCACCATCTCACCCGATTTCACCTCTTTGCCTATAGAATCGGATTGCCGTAAATTCGCCTCGCACAGCCTCTCTTGGGTGTATTTGGGGCTCGCTGAGGAAGTTGTATTTCTCACCGCGCAGCTTCAATCCGGACTCGCCGTGGCACAGAATTGAAACGACGACCCGATCACTATGCGTAAGAACTTCCGACCTGCAACCGCGCCTGTAACTCAACCTGACCGTGACCTTAGACAAATACCGCCGTCAGGCGAAATTCGCTGCTTGGTTCAACGAGCCCGACGAGCCGTCCAGGTTTCCCCTGAACCCCTTCGCTAAATGGAGACTTGACACTCGACAAAACTCCCTCCGCAATCTCGAAGACGGCGAGGGTGCTGGACCGAGACGTACCGCCACTGATGACCCCAACGACTACAGAGTGTCGAGCGCGACGGAACGCAGAGATGAACTCGCAGGTCGATCACTCCGCTCGCAAGCGCTGTCAGAGCCCAACGCTCGGTCACGGATAGGGCCCTATTCCCCGGGCGACGACGTGCAGATACGCCGGTCACAAAGCCCCGAGGTCGAAGAAGCCGAGAAAGAGCATGCCGGGGACGAGAAGAGCAGCGACACGCTGACCAATCCGAACTCCGTCAAGCAGGATACCCAGAGCACTCTGCGAGAGCGCGCCAATGGCAAGAAGGACTCACTGCGAAAGCTGTTCAGTGGAAAATCCTCGCACCAACTAGACGACGGGGCTGTCCCCCCCGGCGCCACCGACGACGACAACAATGGCAAAGATAAAAAATTCACCGCCATGAACCAGCTGCACGCGACGTTGTTTAATTCGTGGGTGAACGTTCTGCTCGTGGCCTCGCCGGTGGGGATTGCCCTCTATTACGCAAACGTCGACCCGGTGGCCGTGTTTGTCGTCAACTTTATTGCCATCATTCCGCTCGCCGGGATGCTGAGCTATGCCACAGAGGAGATTGCTCTTCGGACGGGAGAAGTGGTGGGCGGCCTGCTCAACGCATCCTTCGGCAACGCCGTCGAGTTGATCGTGTCCATCATCGCTCTGGCCAAGGACCAAGTGCTGATTGTACAAACGTCCCTCATCGGAAGTATGCTGTCGAACCTTCTGTTGGTCATGGGAATGTGCTTTTTCTTCGGCGGTATCAACCGCATGGAACAAGCTTTCAACATGACCGTGGCCCAGACCGCATCGAGTCTGCTGTTCCTCGCCGTGAGCAGTCTGATCATTCCGACCGCCTTCGACGAGTGGGCCAATACGGGCGACAGCGAGAGCTCGGTGGTAGCTGGCAGTCCCAAACCGGGCGTGGCATCCCTCAGCCGAGGGACGGCCATCATGCTGCTCATCGTGTACGCTTGCTACCTCTTCTTCCAGCTCAAAAGCCACGCGAAGATGTACAACGAGCCGAGCGCCAAAAACGAGAAGCGACATGTGAAAGAGAAGTTCAAGAATGCTTTGCCTGACCGGATGCGTCACAAGCCCTCCGTGGATGGGCCGTCGACGAGCACCACACCAGAGCCGGAAAAGAAGGACGAGCCGGAGGAGCCACAACTCTCGATTGCGGTCGCCCTGCTCACGTTGGCCATCTCGACGGTGCTCGTGGCTCTCAATGCCGAATATCTGGTCGACTCGATCGACTCGATTACCTGTGGTGGCGGCATCTCCAAGAATTTTGTCGGCTTGATCCTCTTGCCCATCGTCGGCAATGCAGCCGAGCACGCCACTGCCGTCACCGTGGCCGTGAAGGACAAAATGGACTTGGCCATTGGCGTTGCCGTCGGTTCAAGTATGCAAATCGCTCTCCTGATCTTGCCCCTCGTGGTTGTCCTGGGCTGGATCATTGGAAAAGACAACATGACCCTTTTCTTTGACGGATTCCAGATTGCCGTCTTGTTCGTCGCCGTCCTGCTCGTCAACTATCTGATCCAGGACGGAAAGTCTCACTGGCTCGAAGGGGTGCTGCTGATGACTCTGTACATCATCATTGCTGTCGCTGCCTGGTTTTATCCGACCGCACCGGGCTTGAGTGACTGTCCTGCGAGCTCGTGAACCAAGCGAGGCGTTCTGACCAAAGGAGTCGACTGATATTATTGACTTGGACGAGAGTGGCTTTCTTTTCAGACCTGTTTTACCCAGCTTCATGGCAGCACAAATTCTCCCCTACTTTTCGGCTTGTCGACTTGATTTTCAGGAACAAGTGGGCCAATTTCGAGCGTGCGTCGTTGTCAGGATCACCTTTTCTCTGGAGGGCCTCAGATTTTCTCTCTGATCATTCACCCCGCCGCCCTACGCTCGTCTTCTGTACGACTACAGAGTCTCCGGCGTCGTGCTCCGAAGCTCCTGATCGGGCCGTTCTCACGCTCTTTCATTCTCGTTGGCCGCCATGGCGCAGTAACGATTCACCGGAATAGCGGCGGTAGAAGCATCTGCTTCGGATTCATTTCACTGTACATGGTTTTCTCTTTGTTCGAGCATAGATTTTGGGCGTGCGGAAACTATCACGCCACAGCGCAAGCTGGGACAATTTCAGAACATCGAGGCCATGAATTTTGTGCCGTGCCTCTCTTTCCGTTGTTCTGACACTTATGGTGTGCTCGGTTCAGTTTGGGTTGTCTCGGTCGGTAATGTCAAGACCTTGAAGTCTAGACCTATGGATGGGCGGAGAAATGTTTAATGCTCTATGCTGTGGGTGGGCAAATTCGAAGCCTGCCTGAATGAATCGAGTGCCAACACGGTCACTGTGGTTTATTTTATCCCCTCTGCTCTTCAAATTTTCGATCAGGGATTTCTTCACCTGCTTTTGTTCTTACTTTCTGATACACGCTGTCCCGGGCCTAAGGCGGCACACTCTCAATTCTCTCGCTGTGGATGTGTATCCATCCAGCCAGCAGAGAATAGAGTACCATCCCGTTGCCCTGTCTTGTCTCAGTTTTGGAGCTCTATTGACTCAACTTGGACCGCCAAATATTCAGAGTTTGTCACCTGAACATTGCAGAATTTGTCTCCAATTGGACAGGATATTAGTAGTGCTGTGTTAAATTCCATTTCTTCGGCCTTGAGCAGGCAGCCCAGAATGAACCGTCCGTTGAGGTTTTGGTGTCAAGGCCAGCCATCTATGATCTATATCTCCTATCGATTGGTATTTTTGAAAACTAAAAATATAGCTTGCTGGGTTGCTGACGGCCTTCTTATCAGATACATAACTTTTCTCAGAGATACGTCTCAAACGAAGGTCTCCGCTGTAGATCACTTTGGCCATAGTCCAGGCTCGTGCTCGCGGTCGCGATACGGTGGAGTTCGTCTGGTCTTTCAGATCCATGCTCCGAGGTGTCGTCCGACCCGTAGACCCCATAATCATCGCCGTCAGCAATAGTGGTGATGGATTCGGCGGCGTCCATATCTGATTGTCTTTGCAGCCTCGGCAAGCGGATGGGGAGGATCAGCGAAATGACCACGACGGCGACGATAATGACCGAGGCAAAGGTCAAGTGAAGCGCCTGGTCGTAGGCGTGGATGACCTCTGCTTTGTGCTTCGGATCCAGCGTTGCGATTGCTTTGATCGACTCGCGCACTTGGAGGATGATTCTCCTCTTGACCTCTGGGCTGCCGGTCACGCTTTTGCCCAGGTAGATGATCAACGCATTCTGGAACACCCAGCTCGAGAGGGCGACGCCGAGGATCGCACCGAGGTTACGGAGCAGACCGAGCGTGGTGGTCACAACGGCTTGTTCGTCCTGCCGGTTGATCGCTAGCACGGTGATCATCGTGGCTGGGAAGAAGAAGCCCTGTCCAATGCTCGCTCCGGGGATCAGCATCAACATCGCGCCGACTGGCAGGGTGGGTGAGAGGCAGGTCACGGCCACCGCGCCCAAGAGCATTGAAATTGTGCCGACCACCATGAGAGGTTTCAATCTTCGCGTCCAAGTAATGAAAAAGCCCGCGAAGACGCTGGTGATGGAGACACCCACTAGTGGTGAAATCAAGTAGAGCCCGGACGTCGTCGCACTCGTCTGTCGGACTGCTTGCAGGAAAAGCGGCACATTGAAGAGCACTGTGTTGGTAATGATGGCGCCTAAGAAGTTCGACCACATCAAGTTGGCGTTGGGAATCGTCGAGAGCAGCGGCAGAGGGAGAATAGGCCACTCCGCTCGTCTTTCCACCGGGACGAGCAGGACTGCCGCCACGGCGAACAAGGCCAAAGAGGTCAGGACCACGGGGTGGGTCCAAGTGAAGACGTTTCCTCCGAGGTTGATGCCCAGAATGAGGCATGTGATGGTGACGGTGAGCAGGAGAGCGCCAACGACGTCGAAGCTTCCAAACGCTTCTCGCAGTGTTTTGCCCTGCGTTTTCGCCAAATTGGGGCCCAGATTGTCGGGCGTGGAGAAGAAGGCCAGGAGGCCATAAACGAAGATGAAGGGCAATTGCACACTGAAGGCAGCCCTCCATCCGAGCGAGTCGCAAAGAAGGCCGCCGAATGCGGCGCCCATTCCATTTCCCAAACCGTATGCCTGCTGATTTAGCTTTGATGGAGTAGCAGTTGAGAGTAGAAACGCACCATATTAAAATATGATTGGTAGATTCCGCGATATTCAATCTTCACCACGTCCGAGGTCAGAATCGCCGCCATGGAGATGACCCCTCCGGCACCTAACCCGCATGCTGCCCGGGCGGCGATAAAGCTTCCAATGCTCTGGGCCGCAGCGCACCATGCAGTACTGATGAAGAACATGAAAATGGCAAAAAGAAAGACTGGTCGCCGACCGATGGTGTCTGATATTCGTCCGTTTAGCGGCAAAAACACGGTCGACGTCAGGAAGAAGACGGTCGACAGCCATGATGCAGAGTTGGAGGTGTGAAAGTAAGAGGTGATGACGGGATGACTGGATGCCATCAGAGTGCTGTCGAAAAATGCGATGGTGGTGCCAAAGATGATGCTCCCAAAGAGAAAGCGAAAACGGGTGCCATCGATGTTATGGTAGTGCACATTTTTGTCAGCGGCCGTCCGCGGGTGGCCATTACTCTTTAACAAGCTTGTTGTTTCATTCGGTTCATCGTGTTGCTCGGTACCTGGCTCGGCGTGGGTGGAGGCTGTCTCAACCGATTCTTCTTCGGTCGCTGGTGACATGCTCGCTCCGGACTTCCGTTTGGTAAACCCAAGGGAGCGGATGAAGCTCTCGCACCGGCCCTGTACAGTGACAGTCTAAGGAGCGGTCAAGATGTGGGATGTCTTGTCAACAAGAGAGACGCATTGATCCCCGCAGACGATGACAAAATGACGCTACTCAAAGCGGACAGACTGGTAGAGGAGAAAAAGAATGAATGGGCTGGCAAGGCAATATGATAGAAAGTCGCCACCGCCTCACACATGCTACTGAAAGTGATTTCTCTCACCGAATGCCTCACACAGAATTGCTTGCTTGGGCTGAAGCTCTCAGGCGCCGCTTGCCGAGATTATTGGTAGGGAATGGTGCATTATTTCTCCTTCATGACGAATGGTTATCTGAAGGGCGTAAGTGGGTTTCAAATGACTCAAATGACCCCTCCGTCCAGATAAGAAGTCCAAGAGGGTGTTGTGCGGCGGCCCGATCTGGTGGCGCGTCTCCTCATCTCCATCGTTATTACCTGAGATTGGTGGGAGATTCTGACCTTGCAAATATCCTGGAGTCATGAATCTCAAAATGCAGCCTCCGCTGCGCATCGCCATGCTGGAGTGCGATGCGCCCTTACCGAGGACACGGGAGAAATTCAACGGCTACGGCGAAGTCTTTGAATTCCTGTTGAGATCGGGCGCCCGATCATTAGGCCGGCCTGATCTTGAGACAGGATTCAAGATAACTAAACATCCGGTTGAGCAAGATCCTGAAGCCTATCCCAACCTCGAAGACATAGACGCAATTCTGATTACGGGCTCAAGTAAGCAGACCAAAACGGGAATAAAAACATCTGCACCAGACTCACTGTGATCCAAGAGCACGACTCCTTCGCAGATACTCCTTGGATCACCAAATTGGTCGACTTCACGACCAAGGTCCTCGCTCAAGACCGGGTGAGAATAATAGGCGTCTGCTTCGGCCACCAGATTGTGGGGAGGGCGTTGGGCGCTGAAGTGGGGAGGAATCCCCATGGGTGGGAGGCCTCTGTCAACGAGGTTGAACTGTCTGAGAGGGGCAAGGAACTGTTTGGCAAGGACAAGATCGTACGTCCCGAAGCATGGAGACCCGTCGTGCGCTGATGATCGCTCCAGAGTCTGCACCAGATGCACCGAGATTGCGTCTATTCTTATCCGCAAGGGGTCGAAGAAATCGGCTATTCTCCCATCTGCAAAGTGCAGGGGCTGTACGCTCTGCGGCGGCTGATCACCTTGCAAGGACACCCGGAATTCAACGAAGAGATTATGACAGAGATCGTCGAGACGAGGCATTCGGCGGGCATTTTCGACGACGAGGCGTTCCACACCCACCTCAAGAACGTGGGGCTGCCACATGATGGACTGCTCGCGAGCAAAGCTTTCATTCGGTTTTTGCTCGAAGAATAGAATGTGGTCTTGGCCTTTTACCGAGCCTTTTAGACAGGGGTCTGCCGTTGGAATGTACATACTTGTACAGATGACCGTTTGACAACCGCCCATGTGCCCCACGGTACAGCGGTGAGCATGTGGATAGTGCTACAAAGATGGAAGCAAGTATCTCCCAGAGAAATCTCGTCGTAGGCATCGTTGGACCGAGTTCGGTTATGACGCCATTCGGTCTGCATCTGCAGCGCCAGCAGGGATCCGGCCTTCAGCAAGGTCCTTTTCGATCCTCGTGATCTCGGCCAGGCTTTTGGCGTTTTGGATCATGTCCTGAACCCTCCTCTTCTCGGTCTCGGTCAGTTGCGTCCTCATGGCTTTCCCGCTGGTATGGGCTTTGCCATTCACGCCGGCCCCGGACACGTCGAACGTCCTCGATTTGACACCCTTGATTTTGGCCGCCAGTTCTGACGGTTGTTCTGGGGTGCCAAACAGCTCACTTGCTTGCTTGCGCTCCGCGTCTCGGACTTTCTGAAAGTCGAGAAATCGCAATGATGGGACCAGCCAGATGAGATAGAGTCGGTAGTGCTGTTGGTGGACGTCAGTCAGTGCCGGCGTCGGAGAGAGTGAGAAGGAGATCCCTCACCTCTTTCCTCGTGACCGGGTTCTCCAATAAACTCAAGTGTGTCAGCGCTCGGCAGGCACTCAACCCGTCCAAGTCGCCCATCTCCTTGACATGGTTCGACGTCAGGACCAATGTCGTCAGATTCGGTATCTGTTCTGCTATCCTCTTGTCCACCTTCTGAATTCTATTCCTCGCGCACAACAGCGTATTCAACCTCGGCGACAGGGGGAAGTTTGCAATCGTCGCGATGTCGTTGTCCGTAAAGTCAATCGCATCGTGTGGACCCGCCACACCGAGATTCTCGATGGTCGGGATTTTGTGGCCTGGAAGAAGTGACAAGAAGAGTGTGGTCAACAATGCTCCGCTCCGCAGATTCAAGTGCAGTATCCATTCTTTTCAGACATACCTCGGAGGTCCAGCTCGCGCTCTTTGAGCGGGTTCAGATACGAGAGCGAGTTGTTGATGAGGTCGGCTGTCAGCCTCATGGTGACTGATCAGTGTGAGGCTTCCAAAGAATGGGAGACAAGGTCAAGGTCCAAACAAATTATGCAAGAGATCTATGATTGGTTACCAATCTGGGCCTTGTGCTGGGAGGGCCAACGGCACAACCAGGGACACTGCAAGGAGCAGCAAGCGCGTCCAACTCTGTCGGATCTAGATGGAGAGTAAGATCCCTGCGTCCAATGGAATGCCACAGCGGTCAGATTGGTGTCACCGTCTAGGAGGAGAGGGCCATGCTTTGAGTCTCCAAACTTGACTGCTCAAAGTTTCAGACGTTTTGATGCCAAGGCGCTGGGCGAGCTTGGCACTGAGGCCTGACCACGAGCCTGGCAAGGTACTGTTTGTATGACTGAATGAGTTCACCTAATGTGGGAGAGCCGGGTGGGACCTCGAGTTCGACATGGGACCCTCGTTATCATGCCTTCTTTAACATAGCGGATCGCCCACCTGGCACGCGCTGTCCCTCCAAGAGGTAAAAAATTGCTTGATGGGCACTTGGCACCGCCGTTCAAGAGCCTCCATCCTCCTAATTTCTGCCCTGAGTCTCCGCTGCCAAGGCTGGGCGAACATATTCGTATCCACTCCAGAGATAACAGCCTTGGCCGAACGTGTCCATCCTTTCCATACGGCCTCGTGGGATCATGCTGACATGTCCGAGACGGCCGAGTTGGCTTGGCTATCGCCCATCCACATCATGACATGGTGGATCGAGGTAGTTGTCGCGTGGCAATGGGTTTAGGCGAAGAGATGCAGGGTCGTGGCCGTGGCGATGCCGGCGTCCGGGATTCCTCCCAGATGGGCGAGGTTTATATCTCCATCCCAGCTCCTCCTCCCTGGTCGGTTCATCATCCATCGTGTCCTTTTCGCCGTCATTTCCCAGGCAGGTCGGACGTGCAGGATATTAGGTCGCAGCAATGGATCCAGTAAGCGCTCACCGACCCCCGCCAGGACTGTCTGGACATCCTGGGCTAACCTGGTGGTGAACAGCCAGAATTCAACGCCAGCATTCCCAATGGCGGCAACCCCAAAGAGATGGACGTCAATACCCCGTTCACCGGATTCGAGTTCCACTATGTGTACCTCGCCTTCTGCGGCTATATTGTTTGGTTGATCATTCCAGGACTGGCGTTGCTGTATGGCGGTCTGGCCCGAAGGAAGTCTGCCTTGACCATGTTGTTCCAGGGCTTCACCACCACGGGCGTCATCACCTTCCAATGGATGTTTTGGGGATATTCTCTGGCCTATTCTCGGACTGCCGGTCCTTTCATCGGCGATCTGGCCAACTTCGCCATGAAGAACGTGACCGCGGCTCCGTCTCCCGGATCGGTGTATTTGCCTGAGATCGTTTTCTGCCTGTATCAGCTTCTTTTCTGCATCTGCACCGTCATGATCGTCGTGGGCGGAGCTTTCGAGCGTGGTCGCATTGTGCCGTCCATGATCTTTGGCTTCTGGTGGGCGACAATTGTGTAAGTAGTGCAGGCAACCTCGATCCATTTCCAGACTCCCCACTCATGCTGACCATTTCTCAGCTATTGTCCAATTGCCTGCTGGACCTGGAATGGGAATGGCTGGCTGTACAACCTTCCATCGCTCGACTTTGCCGGTGGCGGGCCGGTCCACATCGCCAGCGGCTGCTCGGCCCTGGCCTATGCCTTGGTTCTCGGCAAGAGAAAGCATTACGGTCAGAAGTCGATGACGAAGCCGCACAACGTGTCCATGGTCTTTACCGGAACCACGCTGATTTGGTTTGGCTGGTTTGGTTTCAACGTATGGCATCTAATACGGCTATGAGGGTGTTTCCACTAACCGATCGATGTAGGGCGGCTCTGCCTTGAACGCCACCATTCGTTCCTTCATGGCGGCATGGAACACCAACACCGCCGCGGCCATGGGTGTCCTGGGTTGGTGCTTTGTTGATTATGTCCGGACCAGGGGAAAATTCTCGACCGTGGGTGCATGCTCAGGGGCCATCGCCGGTTTGGTCGGTAAGTGTCTTTTAGACAGGCCGTCCCAAAGCGCCGACATTGACAATGAATGCACAGGTATCACACCCGCCGCGGGTTATGTTTCGGTCTGGCTGGCCGCTGCGATTGGCATCATCACTGGCATGGTGTGCTCAGCACTCCAGAACGTCAATGAATGGCTCCATATCGACGACGGCATGGACGTCTTTAAACTCCATGGCATCGGCGGCATATGCGGCTCCTTCTTGACGGGCATCTTTGCCTCGGCCTCGGTCTCGGCGCTTGATGGCTCCACGCTCGCTCCCGGCGGTGTCGATGGCGATGGACCCCAGGTGGCCAGACAGCTGGCCGAGATTGCGGCCATTTCGAGCTACTCTTTCACCGTCTCACTGTGCCTGCTCATCATCATGAAGTACATCGGCAAATTTGTTCCATTCATGGCATTGCGAGTCAGCGAAGACGTCGAAGTCCGGGGCATTGACACCGATCAGTTCTTCGAGGAGGAGGTTGGCGATTGGTCTCTGTTTGAGCACCATGAGCTGACACAGTCGTCAAAACTCGTCTCGACTCCTCCGAGCCCACCAAATGAGCTGACGAAGGACAGTGATGCAAAAGTCGAATCCGCTTAAGCGATGGAAGGCCGAGTGATTGCTTGTGTGGTCAGACGTCACAGCTCATCTCAGGGGGAAGAGAAGCTGTGGCAGTATCCTTTCTTGAATTACACCCTCTTATACATAATGCTTCTGGGTTTCGCATCCAAGATATCAACCGCCAAGCGGGACGGTGGGATTCTATTTGAACCTGGGGGATCTTTCCTCTCATTATAACTTGGATCGTCGCTGTCTTTCTTTAACGGGCGGCTGGAGGTCTTCGACCAACTTTGCTTCGGCGTCTCTGAAGATTTGTCCATTGAGCTTCGCGGCTAACGCCAGGACCCGTGTGGAGACGGCAGCGCCATCTCGTCGGTTCTTCCCTTCACGTCTATGCTGTGCAATTCGCTCGATAAAGTCCCACAACCGGCCGGATGGTTGGAGCTCCCCAGTGATGGGATCTCGTAGGGGCGTCCACTCGGGCGCCAACCGTACTGTTGGGCCGGTTTTGGAATCCTTGCTCTTGGCCACCAGAATGATACCCTCCTCCTGGAAGCGATTATATGCGTTCTTGAGCGCCTCCATATTCACTGCTTCAAAGTAGGAAAGGTCTCCCTGATGATACAGGGTCCGCCCGCCCAGCTGAGCCGTGTCTTGCGCCACTTTCAAGTCGACCCACACGATGGCGGATCCAGCGGGCGGCACCAAGAAGAGTAACGATACCGCACCGAGCCAGGCGGCATCGCAGAATGGCCATATGAGAAAGCAGTAGAAGTCATAGTTCTCTCTTCCCTTCTTTCGTTCAGCCTCTGAGAGCCCGATTAGACGGTCTTCTCCTCCTGTCACTTCCAGGACATCATCACGTAATAGTCCTTGCATGGCGCCGTCGAGATTGTGCCGCAGACCCTGGCCGGCTGGAAAGATGAATTCTCCTCGAAAGAGTTGCGACAAAAAGGTGACATTCTCGATCAGCTCACTCTCTCTGATCCGTTGTGAGGCGCTGCCGCCTCCTTGCTTCACTTTCGTGTACAGAGCGGCGGCGATTAAGGATTCGGAGATGAAAAGATGGATGGTCATGTTTCGATAGAAAGATAGTTGAAAACGATCGACGGCATAGTAAGTTTCCTCTGCGAGCCCGTCGACCGTGCCGACCAGTTTTGGCCCCAGCACTTCCAGCGCACGTTCCACGACGTAGGATGTGGGCATGCCGTGAAAGTCAGCCACCTTGCCCCCATTGGCTCTGACTCTGGCGCAGAGCCAGTCGACTCTCCGGAGGAGTTCAGATTTGCCGACACCGCGACCTCGCAACGTGAGCAACACGGTGCCCACCAGGGCAGTGGGCATGACGACAGACGCCGAGTTGATATCCGAGAGGACTTTGTAGCCCAGCGTTCTCAGCAAGCGGATCCGAGTTTCGGAGGATTTGGTGGTCGTGGCTAAATCGATCTGGGTTGATTGGTCGTGGCGAGACTGCTGTTCTCGGATAAAGTCCTTCAGACTCCACGGCTCGTGAAATCTGCAGTCAACTCGGCCCAAGTTCAACGACAAGACGGAGGACGAGGAAATAAAATCGGCCAGATTTTCTTTTTGTTTGGGCTTGCCGAGTAATTCGCTCACGTAGGAGTCGACTTCGATGACCTTGTCATACTGCAGAGAGACGGGGCAGATGTATGCGTCCTCTGTTCGGCCGGAGAGCACCGAGTCGAGCAAAAAGCTCAGAATCCCGAAGCGTGGTCCGAGCAGCTTTCCCGTCCTCGACCGGGTGCCTTCAATGAAACACTCCAGATTATACCCTTGCTGAAGCAGGCTGTCCAGGTATGCCTGAACCAAAGTGGTATACAAGGGATCATGGTCGAACTTCCTCCTGATCCACATGGCACCCACACTCTGTAGGAAGCCACCGACCAACGGAAAATTGAGGTTGTCCCCGGCGACGACCACTGGGAGCGTCAACCCGAGTCGATAGCAAACCAGATGGAGACTGATATAGTCAAGATGACTCGTATGACGCGGCAGGAATATGATGGACTGCTTCTTCCGGGCCGCGATCACGGCCATCTCCCGGAGTCGGGTTACCTCACTCTGGGAGACATGGATTGCGCTGTATGCTCGTGTGAGCAGCTGCGTGACCACGTAAAATGCGCTTCTGATGTATGGCTTGCTCTCCATCTTGCACATCATTTTGTCAATCATGTCACTGGTGATCTCGATGAGGCTCGAGATGATCTCCTCCCTCCGACGTTCCCGGTCTTGTAAGTAGGTCGGACTTTCGAGGTCGAGAAGATTTTCCTGCTCTTCCTTTTCCAAGCGCGCTTCCGTAAGTTCAACGAGCTTTTGCCGCAATATACTCGACGCCATTACCGTATTCTTGATCTTGGAGGTGTAGCCAGAATAGAAAACAGGCTGGCCGACCACATTGTCGTAGCCACGCCAACCCACCCCCCGAACGAAGAGGGCGATCTCGAGGGCAAAATGGAATGGATTCTTGCGGAAACGTGCCATGTGGCCAAGTATGCTTTTGTCCGCCTCGCCATTGTCTGCTGTACCGACCTGGAGGACATTGTGCTGGTCCTCGGCCTCGGTCATGTTGGGTCGAAGCGGTTGTTTCCCTCGTCGGCGGTTCAATAGGTCAGTTGCTCTGCAAGGGTGAAAAGGTGACAACATTCATGGTCGGGTTATGAGATGAAAACAAGGAGCTGAGACCGTTGTCAAGAGTCCATTGAAACTGCCTCCAGCCGAGCTGCGATCCCCAGAATGCATCAATCTGTCCTTAGCTCCACATTGTTTTGATCCCCGCTCTTTTGGTCTACACTTTGATTGCGCCACCTCACCAACTCGGATCTGCCCGACCAACTCGACCCTTTCTTCCCTACCGTTCAGTCACTCGTTGTACCTACCCTCCTTCTTAAACGCTCCTTGCCGGGATTATTTTGGCAAGAGGAACCTGTCATCTTCGCCGCGCCACACGGCAACAGGCCATGAACTGAGATGAGATCTTGCCACCATGGTCAAGGCTCATGATGATGACCATCGTTATGGAGTGGTGCTAGATGCTGGCTCCTCCGGCACTCGGGTCTACGTCTACAGATGGCTGGACAATGACGTTGCACGACTTGACAAGAGCTCACTCCGGGCTCTTCCGTCGCTGGAAACTAAAGATAAATGGACGAAGAAAGTCCATCCTGGCGTCTCCAGCTTTGGCGACACGCCTGAGCTGGTCGGCACAGAGCACCTCCAACCTCTCCTGGATCACGCCCTCGAATATGTCCCGAAACATGCAGTCTCCGATACCCCAATCTTCCTCCTGGCCACAGCGGGCATGCGCTTGCTTCCAGAACAGCAACGCCAGGATGTCTTGAAGAATGTTTGCTCCTACATCCGCTCCGAAACCGAATTTCTTCTTCCAGATTGTGATGTACATGTACAAGTCATCCCAGGGGAAACGGAAGGACTCTATGGTTGGATCGCGGCGAATTATCTGCTTGGTGGATTCGATTCTCCCGAAGAGCACGACCATGGCAAAGGACATCACACCTATGGCTTTCTCGACATGGGCGGCGCATCAGCTCAGATTGCGTTTGCGCCGAATGCGACCGAGGCGGAGAAGCACGCGAATGACCTCAAGTTGTTGAGACTGAGGACAGTTGGTGGCTTTGAACAGGAGTACCGAGTCTTCGTCACCACCTGGCTAGGATTCGGCGTCAACGAGGCACGTCACCGATATGTCAAAGGGCTCATAGAGTCCTATGGTATCGATGGATTGCAAGAAATGCCAGATCCATGCTTACCTACCGGTCTGAGAACGACGCTAGATGGCGACATCTTGTCCAAGCATGATGACGACGACTTGATCACGCAGCGCCATCTCCTGGGCACTGGCGAATTCAACGAGTGTCTTCGCAGGACTCTACCACTTCTGGAGAAGGACATGCCCTGCTTGGACGACCCGTGTCTTATCAACGGTGTTCATGTTCCGGCGATTGATTTCGACGTGAACCATTTTATCGGCATTAGCGAGTACTGGCACACGACGCACGAGGTATTTGAAATGGCGCACAAAGACACATCCTACGACTTCAATACCTACCAGACCCGGGTGAAGGACTTCTGTGAACAAGATTGGACAGCGATACAGCATGGCATCGAGGATGGGACGTGGGGTAAGAAAGTCAATGAGAAAACAGCGTACGAGGTGTGTTTCAAAGCTAGCTGGCTGATCAACATGCTTCACGAGGGTATTGGTATCCCTCGTGTCGGTCTGGAAAACACGACGACACTCTCTGGTCACAATGGCACGGACGGACTTTTGGACCACAGCAAAGAGAAAGAATTCGTGGATCCTTTTCAAGCTGTGAACAAGATCAAGTCAACTGAAGTAAGTTGGACGTTGGGAAAGATGGTCCTATACGCTTCAGCTTCGGTGCCTGCTCCAGAAGGCGCTCTGCCCGTTGGTTTTGGCAGCAATGAACCGGGCATTCCGGCAGACTTCCAGTACCCCAGCGGCGGCCGCTTACAGTCCATCTCGGATCCCGAGGCGTCGTCGGGCGGCCACAGCTTGACTGATCACATTCACGACACCCTTTTCAAATCGGACGCTCCACACCGGCTTCCGGGTTTCATTTTCTTCCTCCTTATCGTGATCATTGCTGCATTCTATCTCTGCGGGCGGGACAGGCGTTTGCGCATCTTTTCGTCCATCTTCTCGCCGGCTCTTCCAGGCAGTCGTGGCAAGCGAATCAGGTCCTCGATCTTCTCCTTCCTAGACCGGATATTTCGACGCCGGAAAGAGGTCAATTACGACAGGGTGGCCGAGGATGGCAATGAACGATTATATGATCCAGATGATTTTGAGCTGGGAGATATAGATTCAGATGACTCAGAAGCGTCGAAGCTGAAAGATCGAGGATGGAGCTCTCCGAAGAGGAATTCCAGGCCCGGGCGTGGCGGCAGCCTGAGTCCCGACGTGATGGACAGGCAAGGGTTAGTCGTACGGACTGAGAGTCGGCAAAACCTGGACCTTGGAATTGGTAGACCGAAGAGTCGGAATGGAAGCCCTCCGAGGGTGATGAAAGGCTCACCTCTCTTGGATAATTAAATTGTATTCACAGGTTCAACGAGCCAGGTTCTCGTCTCTTCTTCAACTCTCCCGCTACCTCCCCGTTCCGATCCGCTATCGAGCGCCATCAGTCTTTTCAACTCGTGTTCTTCCTTTTCGGCACGGCCACAGCCTCGGGGAGCCGGAATTCGGGAATCTGTGCATCAGGCTCTCGAATAGGCTCCAACACGGTCGAACTGGTGGTGGACCCAGGCCTTCTCAACACCACGGGCGGCGTGGTGGTGATCTCTCTGTAGAATGCTTCCAGTTTCTCCTTATCTCGACAAAAGGCCTCGAGCTCGTCTTTGACTTGCCTTGGTGTGATATAGCTCGTGAAGCCAGACGCTTGGCGACTGACAATCACGTCTGCTGTTGCGCCGATCAATGGCGTCCGCCCTACCGGCCCAAGCGACGGACTTTGCACATTCAACCCCATGACCACTGACGCCTGCACTGATGGAGCCGGGTGGTCCTTCTTCGCATCAAATTTCGACGCGTTGTCCTTGGTCGAGACCAGTCGTGAGTTGTACAGTCGGTTGCCGAGCACGAGAATGTCGCCTTCGTCCGTAATCTGCGCAAGCACAACGCCCGAGCGATGCACAAATTGGGTATACCGATAATCGAGCTTGCCCCAGGAATACTCGATCTCGACATTTTCTGGGAATTCAGAAACTGCTTCGATGTCGAGGACGAAATTGAACCTCTTGAGCAGAGCTTTCTGATATAGATGAACGTCGGAGTGTAGAAGTGCCTGGGGCCCGAACGACGTGGCCGTGAAATAGACATTGCCGGCGACCGACGATGACGATGGCCGTCGTGGCGGTTCTGAGACGAGTCTGATGCGATACGGCGCTCGGAAAGGCTCATTCTCAGGTACCCGACAAGCTTCGGCAATGGGCACTTCAACCAGCTTGAGGCCATACTTTTCTGCTTGAGTCGTCCAAGCCACAATTGCATCATCCACCAGCTTGGAGGTCACGTTGAGCCATGCCAGTTCCAGATGATAGCAATTTTCAGGATTGTGTATGCGATCATAGTGTAAATCGACGATCTCAGGCCGGTCGGATCGTTTCCGATGGTCGACATCGATTCTAATCATTTTGCTTAACGACACGGTCCGCTTCTTTTTCTCCCCCAGGGTCTTTGTCAGCTCCGAGGTCGATTGGACATTAGACTGGGTGGCAAGGCTCGAACCCGAACGTGACCGGCCGGGGAGAGCTTCCCGAATGGGATGTTCGTTCAGTGGGGTGGGCGGGACAGACTTGTCAGATCGCCGACTCCCAGGAAACCATGCCTGCCGGGGATCAGGCCTTTGAATGCGCCAATCTGATTTCAGGGAGTAGAAATAATTGCCATCCTTGAAGTTATGCCGGCTGTTGACATGCTCGAACAAGCCTTCTTTCATGAGCTCGTTCCCAAATTCGACCGCCTCCTCGCGGGTATCGATGTCTCTGAAGTTAAGGACAAGCCAGTTGGTGAATTCCTCACCTTGGAAACAGCTATAGTGCAAGCGAAGGTGCCACCTCCTATTTTTGATCTCGATCCCCTTCTCTCCTTGGATTGCTTGCGCCAGTTTGCTCAACGTGACCGTCTCTCGCTCAAACTGGTCGGCCTCGGGAAGTAATTGAGTGGATTGTCCCTCACCCGCTTCTTCCGCAGCAAGGAGTTTGTCGAGCTCGGTTGCCACCAATTCAGACGGGTTCAAGGTTTCAAGGTTAATTCTCAGTGGATTTCGATCCTTCTTTTTGATGGTGCTCAGCCGATTGTGTCCTGGTCGCCGCTCGTCCGGTGGTATGTACCGATTCTTTTGCCACATCTGGGTCAAGGCGCGGATACCGCGGAGGTGAATTTCCTCTTCGTTTTCTTCGCTGTCAGAAGGCGCGAGCCTCCAAGCATTCGCTGGCGGCTGGACCGGGATCAAGACGAAACGCGCTCTCCAGAAGCGAAGCAAATTCACGTCGGCGGCGAGCTGCTTTTTGGGATCTGCCAAGAACCCATCCGCAACCTCCCAGGGATACTGTTCAGAGAAGCCTTTCAGCTCCATATCTCGAGTATTGTATGTACCTGCGAGGATCGTCTTGATATTTGGACTGTAATTGATCCGCGAGGGGAGTCGAGACTGGCCTGTCTGAGGATTCCGTACATATCGTGTAACGTGGATGTGGTCCGTCTCCAGAAGCGAAAGTTTCTGGATCGTGTTACCCATAGACATAAAGATGAACTGTCCATCTGGTCGAACGAGGTCAGGATTGAAGAAATAGGAGGGATCGCACGATCCTGGACCGACCGCGTCGTGGAGACGAGAACCGACGACGAGCTGGTATCCATGGGCAAATCTCAACGAGAGCATTTCCCGAAGCAGAGTATCTCGCGACTTTGGAACTTCGAAGACGTCATTCGTCTTCCCGAGACAAATATCGTACGTTGTATTCTCGTACTCCGATTCGAACTCCTGCTTCGACGGAAAGTCCTCTGTGGTCAGTGGGACCGCCGCCGGGGTACAAAGGGATCGCCATTTGACCGTGGAGGCGCGAGGCTTTCGAGGGTAGAGATGTTGCCAGCGTCCGAACAGAGACACCTTTTCTGGATGACGTTTCAGCGGATTGGATGCATTTACATTTCTGACAAAAGGCAGGACGCTTTGGGGCACCGAGCTGGCGACTGAGATGTAATCTGGCTGGTGGGCGCTGTGGCTCTCCCTCTCCTCTTCCTCTTCCTCGTCCGACGGAGATTGTGAACTGCTCTCAGACCCACGGTCTTCATAAGATCTATGCTCCGTTGCTCCAATTTTGCCCGTTTTCCCGTCTCGTCCATTTTCAGCTCGGGCTTTGGCTCTAAAATTGATCGCGACCGACTCTCCACGGGCCTGGCGGCCAGGACCATTGATGGAAATGGGCTTTGAAGGTGTCTCGTCTCTGAGTGGGGACTTTCGAATTGATAATCTATCCGCCAGAGAATTGACTTCGATATCGTGGTCGCCCGATGCACTATACAACGACGCCGATCCGATGCTGCCAGGAGACTTCACCGTTGGACGGGGATGTGTCGGACTGCTGAAACGAGGTTCGGCCTGTGCATTCATGATATTGACTTCTGTACTGGGAGCTGCTCGCACGGGCGGTGCCAGGCCACGCAAGGCATAGCTCAGATTCCGGACCGCCCTCGCTGCTTCGGGATTCTTTTTTCCCGCTCCCTGTCGGGGCGAGCCCTCGATGGGCTTCCTCAATGGTGCCGGAATCTGAGCTTTGTCCGACTGTCGTGGTTTGGCCTCACTTCGGTTCATATCGATCACCGAATGGGGCGTCCGCTCTTCGTTCTTTTTGTTGGGAGCCTCACGTGCAGCAGAACTCAGGGGTAGGCTTGTAGGCTTGTGCGGCGACCGTGGCCGAGGTCGGTGTCTGAAGATCGCAGAATCGTAGTCGTCCATGCGGTCAAAGATATCTCCCAATGCCTTGGCGTGAGTGGAAAGCAGTCCCTGGCTCGGCTGAGAGAGCGCAGGAATAATCCGGCTTCTGCGTGACATGGCGGGTGATTGAGACATGTTTCTGGATTGAGACGTATGTTTGACCGTAGATGGCAACCGCCTGCGCCGATGAAACTTGGACGACTGTGTCTCGGTCATGAAAGGGATGGACATATCCGCCAGGCCTAATTCCATCACGCCCATCATCTGAATCTCATACATCCGAACCCGCGGGACAAAAGGACCTTTTCGATGCCCCAATAATTCCATTGAACGCGAAGGGACTCCTCTGGTGGTCAGATTCTGCGGCAAACCAGTTTCCGGCGACCAATAAGACAGATCAATCCATTGGGGGATACCATAGCACCATGGATCAGGCCTTCCAATATGAAGGATTGATGTCACATTTGACAGGTAACGTGTGCTGTTTGTGGTGAAAGACGACAGTGCCGGAGAGAGTTTTCGTGAATTGCTCCAACTGGGATCATGGGGATCCAGACTTCGCTTGTGCGGGCTATTCCCGGATCCACCACCACCAATCGACCCAAGAGCTTCGTCGGGCACGGGGTTCCGATATTTGAATAAAGGGACTGAATGGAGGGGCATCTTCGACAGGCACACGACATCGATGCCGATACCATTATTGGTCAAGTTTTCGGAGGTGAGGTTGAGCAAATTCCGGTCGACCTCGAAAACGCCGGTACCTGCGGTAATGACGGCGACTGAAATGCCGGTCCGGATGAGGTCTCGGTCCACATTGTCATTTGCAAATTGAGAGGCAGCAATGTTGATGGCCTCCAAGATATTTCCTTTCAGAGCCGTGCTCGGTCGACCGACGATTCGGGCGGGGGAATTCTTCCCATCTTCACGTGCCAGCAATGGGATGTCCTCGTGGCGCTTGTGCAACGAAATATCTCGCAGGAAAACCCGAAAGTCCTTCTTCAACTGATCGAGAATCGTGGTCCACTGCACGCTCGCCATGTCGGTCACCACGACCCGATAGAAGTCTTCATATTGACGACTTGAAAGTCCTGTGAACGCGGACGGTCGTATTCTGTCGACTCCCATTTCTTTATCCCTGGCAAAGTCGAGCCCATCGTACTCCAACCGGCCGAAGAGCACGATGCTAACGAGGTGCCGGACCTCGATTTGGGACCAACGTTTGAAAAGGTCTGGTAAAAAGCCATTGATGACCCGGTTGAATAATATCTCGCCATTACCTTCGGAATCAAAGTCCCACATCTCGCTCGACATTTGGATAAAGAGCACGTATCGTGCAGCTTCGCTGCGAAAGACCGGGATCGTTGTGCCCGAGAAGAAGGCGGTAGACACCTTGTGACCATGAACGTGGATTGACTTGACGGTTGCCTTGATGGTGCCGAGGAATGTGATCTTCTGGCTGGTGTACACCGTGCGACCTGCCAATTCTTGACCCACCATTCGCCACATGTCTGAACGCGAAAGGTAGGCATCGCGGAATCCAAGTTCAACATGAGATGCGGTGCACTCGTCGAACGACGCCGAACATATTAGCACCCGCGATTGCGGTCGTAAGCCAAAGGCCGATGCGATGTGATTCTTGATGGAGATCTCCAGGCCGGCCTGCTTGGCTTTGAATTCAGCTTGGGCGAACTTTGCTATGCAGAGATAACGGGAATCTCGGTCAATTCCTGTGGTGCTATCGATGCTAGCCCCAGTGGTATGCGATTCCCGGTCATTCGCTCCATTAGGCGACTGAAAATCTCGTACATCGGAAGTCTCTCGGACCGGGAATATCTCAACGAGGCTGCCTTCACGTATGTCGGAGCCTTCGAGGATTGATTCGTTGATCAGGATATCCTCTGGAGAGAAATGGTCATCATGGATCCAGAGATTCGCTCGGATCGGAGTGCGCCCAGGGCTCTGTTTAGCAGCATCGGTCACTTTCACTGTCGAGCCGCTGCTTGCCCGGCGATGAGAATTGAGCTTCGGATCAAGCACCGACATGAGCACTTTTGAATGGCATCTCAGAATCTGAAGTGTTGATTCAGTGGTTTGATCTCTCCACGCTCAAATCACGTCAGGTAGGCCAAACATCGAGGGAACCTGTGAGGAGTTGATGACATCTCATCTCAGACGAACGGTTGGCCACGGGCTAAAATGCTCGACAGTGGTCAGTTAGCTCAGGTGCGAACTTTGTCCGCTTGTGGCTCATCTGAATTGTCAAATGGCTGGTCATTTTCAGGTCCCCAGCGCGCCAAGTATTCCGGCACGTGACAAGAGGAGTTCAGGCCAAGTACACCAGAGTCGTCTCACAGGATGATGTCGGAAGTAGAACAAAATAATATTTGTCATGTATGTCGTGCTGTGTATGCATATTGATACTTAGATTACTTATTGCTGCCCAGGTTTCGCCTAATATACACAGATGCAGGGTATCATGCTGAGTGTCGAGTAGATGTGGCCGTCCATGCCTCCATCAGTCATCATATACAAGCCTGGGTTCACTACCAGACACGCCTCGTTTCCACATTCAAAAGCCATCGCTTTACACCTTCTCGTAGCACGTTGTCATGCTTCATTTCTTGCTCAATAGGTTCACCGCTCTCGTTCAGACGTCCATCAACATCGCGACCTTGCTGGTGTTTAATCAGGTCATCATTGACGCTTTTGACCACCTCCTCTAATGCGCTGACCACAGCCTGTTGGCAGTCAGACCAGGAGGAAATAGGATGGCGCTGCCAATTTCTTGTGTGGGACTCCAACGCGTGAGGCCTTGACGACGCCGTCCCGGCCGAGATCGTTCGTGAGTGCGATCGAGGCATTTCTCGAGCTTTGTAACTGACGGACTCCGCGTCGGTGAGCACTCGCTCAATGGCATCTGTCAAAGTGGTGTCGAAGTCCATGACGGGTTCCAGGAGAAACTCCTCTACCCTAGTTTGTGCCTCCTGCGAAATGACGGTCCCCCCCCTTCCATCCGAGAGCGGTTGAGATCGAGGATCGTGGTTCGCCGGTCGCCGAGAGTCCGGCCCAACGCTTTGTGCGAGGAGCGTTCTTTTGCGACGTAAGGTGAGACGCTGAATGGTGAAAGTTCGAAGATCGGCAATCAAGGTAGTGCAGACAGTGACGGGGCTATTTTCGGTATGACCCTGTTCCGGGGACGAGCAATAAGCATCATCCGACGGCGTGGGCTCCCTCAACATAGACTGTCTGATCTCGTCCTGCAATTCTTGATAAGGTTTTACCGCTTGCAAGCTAAAATCTTCGTGATAGCGCTTCAAAAAACCTGCCACGTGGACCAGCATGGAGGACCCATCTTCCGCCAAAGGCGTCGCACGAGACTTCGAGCTGTGGATAGAGTTGATGCCGTCAAAGCTTCCACTGGATGGCACACGATACAGTTGAGAGGAAGAAGATGGTGATGAGGTAGTGGGCTCCGTCCAGCCGATGAAACCGGGGAGAGGAATCTCGACATCAATGACGCCATCTTTATCATCCACTCTGAGCCGTGGTGGTTGGAAATAGGACCTGGGGCCTGACGGTGCAGAAATGGACGGCACCGAATCTTGGTTCTCGATTGGGGAACGGAGTTCAGCCACACTTGCCTCGTCAACCATCTGCTCCAATTTGGTTTGAGGACGATCACGGATTGGGACCGGTGTCGAAGAGACTAAATTTCCTCTTCCGACATTCCCCATCTTTGGGGAGACAGGTCCGTCGTCGCGCGCGACAGAGTGGTCTTGTTTTCTGTTCCAGAGACCACTCACGTTGCTGATCAAAGAGCCCCAGGTCGTGCCGGAAGGATTCGATTGTGTATAGCTGCTGCTGTTGCGACGAAGGATCCTGGCCAAGTCGGCGCTTGCGGCACTCTCGTCACTCTCTGCCAGAGCACCATCGGTGAAATAGCTGTCGAGCTTTGTGGAGAAAAGTGAGACGGGCGTCCCGGCATTTGGAGTCGCGGTGGAGCTAGTTGCAACGGTCTTGTGGACTGCACCACTCGTATGCGCCGCTCCAAATAACGAAGAATGTCTTATAGAAGCTGTCTCTGAATCTCTGCCATCCAGCTTGTGGAGAGGGTGACCCTTCTTCGCATTCGAGATTGCGCCAACACTCTCGCGGGAAGATGCGCTGGCCGACAGCCTTCCCAGGTCGGCCTGTCCGAATGTACTCTGATCGTCTCGAGACTTGCCAGCAAGACCACGGCGGAGCGATTCTGCACCAAACACGTTTCCTGCCGATGATGAAACCGCCAGCTCCTGTGTGGCCAAGGGTGACATGGAGACATTACCCATCTTCTGCAGGGCGTCTGTTCCCAGAGCATCCGGAAGAAAGGAAGCGAGCAAGAAAATTAACCTTCTCGCAGTCGAGCGATGATCGGATACGATGATGGTGCGAGACGCAAGAGCGCTCGTGTAAGGACCAGCTTTATTCTGACTTTTCACTTGCTTTCGATACCAATCGGGACCGAACCGCTCCAGCCATTCTGTGTGGTTCCCCAAGAACGCTGTTAAGAGATTGAAGAGAAAGAAGTTCTGTTGCTTCCCACCGCAGATGCGGACCAGGTGGCGTGCTTCATCTAACCAGTGACCTTCGAGGAAGCCCAAGCCCGTGACGACGCGTGGAATGCGCATCGCGTACGACACTCTCCACAAGATGTGCTTTGCCAGATCTCTCAAGCGCACAATTTGGCTCAGCGCGTTGGGGGTCCGCAAGTACACGTTCCTTTGGTTGGTGCGCTGTTCCGCAGGGCCTTTGGGGGCCTTGGACGTCGATTGAGCCATGGCCGAGTTGACTTGTTGAAGTAACTCGCGGATCTCGACTCGACAGACCTGCTCGATGTCGGCAAGACTTCGCAGAATCACATGCCAGTTATTGACGACGGCCTCGACTCCTCTGTCACTGAAAGGGGATTCCGTGTTGGGCGACGCCAGAGACTCTGGGACGGCGTTTAAAAATGTCCAGGACGATTGCGCGCTAGATCCCAAGGAGTCCGGTGTCGACGGAGAAGGGTTGAAAGAAGCCCTGGAATGTGGTCGAGCCGGACTGGTCCCAGTTCGCGTGTCTGAAGGGCGCGGAAGGTAGAAAAGAAGGCCGATGGCAAACACAGGAGTCTTCTTCTCCACCAGTTTTCGCTTCTTGGTCTGGGGGGGACTCTGTTCAGTAGCCGGCCTCCCGGACACGATATCATTGACCCGGCCCGTAGGTTTGGCAGACGCGTCCTGCGGTGAAGCCAGTGTCTCCTGAGACTCAGCCAAAGGGACCGAGAACATTCTGGTCACCAAAATCGAATCTCGGGAGTCGATGTCGTGATCTTGCTTCAAGGGCAGGCGTTGCGTACCAACCACAGGATGGGACGTGCGAGCTCTCAGCAGAGGGCTACGAGAAGCCGTCGAAAGCGCTGCTGGGGTCGATTCAGGCCGTCGTCCTGAGTCTGTGGCCGCACTGGGAAGGCCGGGCAGCAGGTGCATTTTGGTGCTGGTGCCGTGTTTGGTGGCAGTGCTGACACCGAACATACAGTCCAAGAGACCACTGAGACGGTCGGATGTTTCTGAATCCTTTGTCGCGCGCGTCCACGAGCTAGATGCTCCAGATATGGTGGAGCTTCTGCTCCTTGCGTGCGAGATTCGGGTGGCAGGTGATTGTGCCCGTGGTTCCCCTCCTGGCATCCAAGAGAAAGACGGTGCTCGTGTATTGTCTGGGCCGGACGGGGTTACTGATTCTGGGTCCTGACTGCGGCTATCAAACAACAACAGTGGCCTGTCCAAAGCTCCAAACGCATCCTGGGCCACTATTATTCTCAGATCCTTTGTTTCGCTCAACTCGAGGCCACCTCGGTCGTCAAAAGGGCCAATTCGAAACGAGGGTGAGCTGAAAGGCGTGCCCACTGGAGGAAAAGAACTCGATCGGAGATCATAGTGGTGGGGCCCTTCAGGCCAAAGCAGTGACCTTGTGTGTATTTCTTCGGTGGTACTTTCGATTTGACTCCCTCGTGCATATCCTTGAATAAGCCGACCTAGCATTTTGGCCAAACTGAGTTTCTGCAGGATAGAGATGATTATTCACATGGCTAGAACATGCCAATCCTCCGAGGTGGGGATGCTGCTTGAAGTCGGCGATTGACCGCAGGCGAGACGAGGATTATTTGGCCATTTGTCATACGTGGGAGAGATCGATCGGTACGGCAACGCCGGAAATTGAGTCCGCATGCATTCATTGCATCAAGTAGAGAAGTTGGCAGTATGAGCCTGGCAGGTGATTCAGCAACATGTGCATGCCCTTGGGCCAGACGTAATGACGGTCTCTGAGTTGGAGAAGAAATGCGGTGAATCGCCACTAACCGTTTTCGGCCGGGACTCGGTCCCCCTGTTTTCTCCAGCTCAGCATATGGACTCGACCGTATATATATTGAGGAGTTCCTCCTAGCATCCCCACATTGCCATAGAGAACGAGGAGTTCGTCCAACGGCTCCTGGATTGGGGTTCTATTTTCAACGCATGGGGCATTTATACCACTTAAAATGACGTATGACATGAATCAGATATAGCCAATATGATTCAAGCTGACCGCGAACGACCACAGCGATCTCTTTCTGACATCTTCAGTACACAGCAATTTGGACAGTCCATTTTAGCTTGTCGATATCGACCAAAGCGCGTCTGGAGATGCATGTGGTTGCCATATGGACTTTGATCTACCCCGCAGGATTTGGCCGAGGAATTGTTGTGCAGATTTCTGGGATCTAAATTTCACGAAACAGGTCACTGTCATTCTGTAGTATTGCGCAGCACACTCTGGCATCTTTTATTGAATCTGTGCTATTTTTTGTGTCTGTTTCACTGGTTTGTCACTAGATACTTAAATGAGAGATGAACTTGTGCAAAGGAGACAAGTAACATGCGTTGATCTGGTCTATCAGGGGTATCGTGGTCATGCAAGCATACGACCTCGTCAATCGCACATCTATCCATGTCAAGGTCGTGCCATCACACCATTCCTCAAACACCAAAACGCCGTTTCATTCTTTTGAGATCATGCACCAAGAGTATTCAGGGCCGCCTTTCGCCTCTCAAGCACTTCGCTCCGCTTCACTCTTGTCCGCAGAGCCTCGCTTGCCTGCACCAGTGCATCAATACTGATGGCATGGTTGGTCATGTTGTGGTTGATGTAGGTGTAGACTTGGGCCGCCGAGTCCAAGGCCAGGATTGCCGTCTCGTTGAGCTTCAACAATGCCAGGGCCAGCTGAAACAAAAATGGAGAACTTGTCCCATCATGTTCAGTCCCATCATCTGCTTCCCGTGGTCCTGGAGTGCTCGGAGTGCTCGGAGTGCTGGCATTCAATGCGGACATATCGACTGGAAGATTCTTGCTCTGGACAAAGGCTTGCGGCGATGCATCTGAACTGTTGAGGCAGAGTCTGGGAGAGTTTCCATCAGCGGTGACGTCCCCCAAACTCGGAACAGCTGAACTCACATTACATCCCAAACACGATATAGCGCTTCTCCACCGGTGAGGACGCCCGCATAGAGGGATAAGAACCAGTGAAATGTGCAGGCTTCAAGTTCCACATTGAGCTCGTCGAGCTTCGTGCTCAGTCTGGGGAGAACTTCTGCCACGTATTGGCGAAGAACAAGCTGGTCGGCTCGTGCACATGCCAACGACCCGCTGAAGTAGCCGCTGGGCAAAATATGGTCGATAATGGCCACAAGCAGCCAGAAGCAGTCTTCCGGGGTCGCACAGATGAGTAGCAGCGACGCCGTGATGAGATTCATGCCTTGACAATAGCCCTATGCACACAGTAATTAGTATATTCTCTCTGCAGCGCTGAGCACGTTGGAACGAGGTCGGAGCGAGCAACGGCAATTAGGTCCTTCTGCAGACGTTCCTAGAAAATCCACGTTTGATATTCTTGCGGGCGCAATCACGTTCAGATGGCATGACACAACACGGCGTACTTACTATCCTCGGGTTATGTAGGGAATATGCTCTCAACAATTCTTCGAGTCTCTGCACCCCCGGCCCCTGGCGAAAGAAGACATTGTCTGTCAAAGTCCGACGGACATCTGCTTTGATCTGACTCGCAATGTCGGGGTCAACCACCGTCCCTTCCTGGGACCGAGCCACGAGATCTTCGAAATAACCAGGGATTCGTAATGCGGAGGCCCCAGAGCACTCAGCCCAGATTTTGGGCCGAAGAGAGACGGGAATGCCTGACAAGACCAAGGACTTGAAGTGCAGGTATTTGCTCTTTGTCTTGCTTGAGCGACCCAAAGTCGCAATCCCGATCAGTTCCCCATTGAGGAGGTCCGCTTCAGGACCGTTATTTTTGGTCGTGCGATCGGTGTTGCTCGCCCTCTCCGTGCGCACTCGGCGGAGGAAGTCATTCCACTTGATGGCCCTCTCTGCTTGGAGGGAATCATGTAATTCCGTAAGTTGATCCAAAAGCAGCTTGGCCGAACCCGACTCTGCGGTCACGTCATGATCTGCTTCCTGGGCGAATTCGGTCGACGTCGCAGTCACAGCGGAGGACTGCGGCTCTGTGACGGAACTACTCGATGGCAGAGCTTGTTGAGCAGCGGCAGAGATCGAGATAGATCTTTCTCTGGCCCGTGGAGTGGGAGGAGGAGGGGGGGTGATGGTACCCGTGGCGTCAGCAGTGCTCACCGTCACCACGGCACTTGCGGAGGGCGTGTGTGACAGTAATTCCTTAGGTCGGTCAGCAGGCGCAGTGGAGGATACCTTGAGATAGTCCTGCCACGGCTTTTTGGGCGCTTCGTCGTCCACGGACAGAGGCGTGGCGGGCCGATCAATGGACAGCTCCGCTGCCGATGAACCGTCTGAAGATCTGAAGCTGGCTATCGTCTCTGCGCCGCTGAGTCGATTCTTCCTGTGCTGATGGACTTGAAGGTTGTGTCTTTTCCGCCGGCGTTGATCGTAAATGAAGCCAAATCGGTCGGTTAGCAATCCACTATTGTTTTCATTGTTCTGTGCCGTCATTGTTGGCGGCAGTTGAGAGCTCTCAATCATGGAATCAAGCTCGACCGTGGGCGCAAGATTGCTGGCATTCGATTCTTTGCGAACATGATTCGGACTTGCTGACAGTCTGCTCGCCGTGGTCGTCCGCTTAGCAACCGGCCTTCCTTTGGCTGCACCGGTTGTGGGTACAGAGGTGCTTGACCGGGAGCCAGCTGGGCCTGAGTTTGTGCGGCCTTTTGCGACCGTCGCAAGCGATGATTCGGCCTCGCTGGGCGTCCCTTTTGTCGCCGCCGTGTCGTCTTCAACAGAAGACGCGCGGGACCGACCCGCTTGAGACTTGCCGCCAAAAATTTGCGTCCACGAGGCCAATGAGCGAGATGACTGGGTTGAACGGACGCTGACCTCATCGCCTGTTATTGGCTTTCTCCCAAGTTTTGCTCCTCCAATGAAATAACTTGCGGTTTGCGGTTGCGGGGGTGGTGGTTGGAAAATGCTTTGCAATCCTACCAGTCTGCTAAAATTTGACACTGATCCTCGAGGTCTCAAGGTGGCATCGACATCTTGGCTGCCCTCGCTGATGAAGCTGTTCGCTCTGCTGATGGTACGGCTTCCCGCTGCGCTCGCCTTCACTTGTGCACTGGCGGCGGAGTCTGCTCTGCTCCGGTTTAGCAGCACCTCGGCTGGTAAAGAAGGTGTTGAACGTGACACGGTCGGGAAAGGTTCCACCTCCTGCAGGCCAACGACCGGCCTCGCGACGAGGTCGTCAGCCATGGCTTCAATCATCAACCCATCAAGCGAGGCAGCAGACATCGAATGATGGCCGGCCGAAGACGGGCCGGGGGCATCAGGTGGGAGATTTGACCCCTGTTCGAGTCGTAGAAGTCTCTTCTCCACCTCGGCGGTCGGTACGTCTGCTTCTCGTAGCAACCTTTTCAGTTCTCGTTCTCGGTTGTCTGCACGCACCCGGAGAGCCGAGATCTCAGCGTCTCTGTGCGCCAGGTCTGAGGCATACTGTCGGACCAATTTCACGGCGCCAGCCCGCGCGATCAGTCGCTCGATGTGCTCGTCACTCGCCAGGTGCAGGGACCCTGGGATATCGAGGGAGGATCGCGGAGAGTCGTCGAATAAAGCATGTTGCCGATCCAGACTAGGCGAAGCACTTGTCAGGCCTGCAAGAGTAGCCTTTCTGTCCCTCACTCTTTGTGAAACCGTCCGGACGGGTTTGTGAAACTCGTCCCCTTTCACACTCGATCTGCTCTCTTTGGGATCTGGTGAAAAGGAGGGGAAGGAGGTCAGGGCCGGGTCCTCTTGATGTGACGATTTGGTCGATGTCTTGGATCCATTCCGTATGGGCCCGCCGCGCACCGTCTTTGCCTTTCTGCTCTCACTGGATGCATGCGAAGTCTGCGAAGAGGAGCGTCTGGACAGGCTGCTGCCATTGTCCGACATGCTGCAAGGAAGAATGCCACTAGACCTGACCCGCGTGTGAATCCAGGATCCAGTCCTGCATAACGTGCCAGCAGGAAGTGGATAATATGTGTTGCTGCTCAGTCGGAAACCCCAGAGCGCAGTATGCCAGAGACATCAAGGCGAGCGGTGTCAAGGCGCTGTATCCTGCGCAACGCTGACGTGAGTCTATTTGGCCGCGGGCTGAGGGGACAAGACGAGTACCAGACACGTCAAAGGAAGCGCCAGTGGCACACATTGGCTATTTCCATACTTCTCACCTGCCCGATCATGACGACAGTGTGCCTGATGGCGCAGGGGGGCGTTGCCGGTTGTTTGTTCTGTTTGTTCATTCCGGGGGGGAGGGTTTCACGCTTTCCTCACTCGAGAAACTACAATTACAATGGAGTGAATCTACTCTTCCTGCCTTGCGATCCATCTCTTTTTTGACCAACACGTAGACGACGGCATCAAGGAAGAATGATGTGACAAGCAGCACCGAAAATCTAGTCAACAGACGCACTCGAGTGGCGCTGACCAGGCATCCGCGCCTAGGAATCCACGTGAACAAACTCGTGTCTGGCGACACTTTTGAATCCAGTTATCCGGCGAGTTGAGCGACTTGATCTTTGTATCGATCATCGAGGAATCCAGGATGTCATCCATCGTTCACAGATGAGTCCAGACGACGGGCAGCCTGGGCCGTGGGCTCCATTCTTGAACATCCGCTGTTCTCTTCGAATATAGGACAAGACATCGTGCGTGTCCTAGCACGATGGGTCAAGGCTACTCTATGACGACGCTGTCAGCGGCGTCAGCCAGCATCGACGTGCCGGACCTGGCCGATCTCGTTCACGAGAAGACGTTGGCGTCGGCACGCTTTATGAAGAGCGTACGCGCCCGAAGCCAACAGGGGTTAGTATTCGTCAAGGCGGTCATGAAGCCGTACCCGTCATTCGAAGTACAAGAGTATAAGCACCAGATCACGGAAGAGAGAAATATTCTGTCTGAGATCCCCAACGCCCTAGGGTATCAACGAATCGTTGAGGTCGGCAGCGGGGGATTTCTGGTTCGCCAGTACATGTTCAGCTCGGTGTACGATCGCATGAGCACGAGACCGTTTCTTGAAGACATCGAAAAGAAGTGGCTGGCCTTTCAATTGTTGTGCGCGGTGAGAGACTGTCATGCGCGCAACGTCTACCATGGCGACATCAAGACCGAGAACCTGCTGGTGACCTCATGGAACTGGCTCTACTTGACCGATTTCTCTTCTTCCTTCAAGCCCACCAATCTGCCAGAAGACAACCCGGCCGATTTTTCATTCTATTTCGACACTTCCAGCCGCAGGACGTGTTATATTGCTCCTGAGCGGTTCACCACTGGCAATCTCGGCAACCTCCAGGCCGAACTGAACTGGGCCATGGACATGTTTAGCGTCGGGTGTGCGATTGCGGAAATCTTTCTAGAAGGCCCGATCTTCTCTCTCAGTCAGATATTCAAGTATCGATCGGGCGAGTATAGTCCGGAGCACACCCACCTGAACAAGATTGAAGACCCGGAAGTGCGGGCCATGATTCTCAACATGATCGAGCTGGACCCCGAGAAGCGCTACAGTGCCGAACAGCATCTCTCCTTCTATCGATCCAAGGTGTTCCCGGAGTATTTTTATAGCTTCTTGCATCAGTACATGCTGGATCTGACCCAACCCGGGTCTGGATCACGACCGATCGGCTTAGATTGGGGGAACCTCCTCGAGTCAGACGAAAAGATCGAGCGGGTGTACTACGACTTCGACAAGATATCATACTTCCTGGGCTTTGGCACGGCCGGGAACAAAGCTTCCACCAAGACCGCGTACGCATTGCGGGCCACACCCCGCTCGAAGTGGTCAGAGACAGACCCAAACCTGTACGATGGCAGTTTGCTGTTCCTGACTTTGGTGGCGTCCAGCATGAGAAATACCGCCAAGGCATCGGCGAGACTCAAAGCGTGTGATCTGCTTGTCGCCTTCGCCGAACGCCTTCCGGACGAAGCCAAACTCGACCGTGTCCTCCCGTACATTGTGGGATTGCTCTCCGACAAGTCGGATGTCGTCAGGATTGCGGCCCTACAGGCCATGACGGCCATCTTTGACATGATCCAGGTGGTCTCCCCCATCAACGCATACGTCTTCCCCGAATACGTATTTCCCAGACTGAAGGAGTTTGTCCTTGGCCCCACCAGCCAGCCAACGCCTCTGGTCCGGGCGGCCTATGCATCCAGTCTTGCGTCGTTGGCTCTGTCGTCCGCCCGCATCCTGGACATGGTGCATGCGATCCGCACCGACGGCAGACTGCCATCGCTGTCGGAGAATTACTGGGCTCCAGAGGCATCGTATCACGGCCTGTACGACGTTGCGCGAGCGGAGCTGGTTCCCCATTTCGAAGAAGCGACAGTCGCGCTTATTACGGATCCAGAACCCTCGGTCAGACGGGCGTTGCTGGGGTCAGTCTCCCGGCTCTGCGTCTTTTTTGGCAGTTCCAAGGCCAGCGACGTGATTCTGACCCACCTCAACACATATCTCAATGACAAAGACTGGATCCTGAGATGTTCCTTCTTCGACGCTCTTGTCGGAGTGGCTTCGTACGTGGGGACTTCCAGCTTACAAAGATTTATCCTCCCCATCATGGTCGGCTCGCTCACAGACCCCGAGAGCTTCGTGGTGGAAAAAGTCTTCCGATCTCTGTCGCGGATGGCCGCTCTCGGTCTCTTCCAAAAGTCAACGACATGGGAGCTGGCCAGCATTGCTGCACGATATTTCCCCCATCCGAGCAGCTGGATTCGCGAAAGTGCGGTCCAGTTCGTCGTGCAGTCTTCCAAGTACATCTCGACGGCGGACAAATACTGCATCATCATGCCCATCGTTCAGCCGTTCCTGAAGTCTGCCATTCCCGAGATCTCCGCGGAGCGGATCTTGGATAATTTGAAGAAACCCCTGTCCAGAGTGGTCTTTGATTCGGCCATCCATTGGGCCTCGAGAAAATCAACCAGTCTCTTCTGGACGGCGGCCGTCCGCGATGGCGGCTATACGCTGTCGGATCCTGACATACCACAACCTCCGTCGACTCTGACCAAGAGAATATTGACCCGTATCCCCCCTTCCCAAAGGGACAAGGAAGATCAGGCCGCCCTGGAAAGTCTACGAAACTTGGGAATGACGGCCGAGGATGAGATCAAACTCCTGGCCCTGCGGGAATACATTCTCAAAGTTTCCAAGCACAAGCCGAGCGAAGAAGCGGACGACCGGCATCGCATGTTGAACAACATCATACCACTGAACCAGATCAACGTCACTCCACAAAATGTATTCTTCGATCAGCGAGATCCTTTCCGGGAGGTCAAGACTCGCTCCCAGCGTGTCGAGCCAAACAGGCGACAAGATGAGCGCCATACTTTGGCAGATGCTCTCCTCGATGCTTCTACCACCGTGGCGGACTCGTCCAATGGAAAACTGTCCCAGCCGCGCGATGGCAGCGGCACGACCACGCCTTCACAATCTTCGAAGCCGATCGACATTCAGGGCCGTCCAAGCACCGGTAATCTTAATGCCAGCCGACCGACTCTAGCTGTGGAAACGACGGGGACCACTTCCAAGACGGAGGGAGCCAGTAGTAGCGGCCGACCTTCACCCAGCGACGTTGATCGACTCTCACTCAGAAGAGGCGCGCCTCTCGAACTCAAACACCGAAACAGTGGCATCAACCTCATGAATCGAAATGACGCCACGAAAGCGGACGCCGAAATCTCGACCAGCTCCGAGACGGCGTTTGGAAAACTGGACGGTCCATTGCCCCGGAGGAATGTCGAGACTGCGTCATCGTTGACCGTAGCAGCATACATGGAAAAGGCTCGTGCCATATCTCCCCGCGCTCCTGGCTCTCCGGTCCGAAAATACGAAGCCAACCATTCGTATACGGGCAATGATCCCAACGTGCTCAAGTTGCTGGACAACCACTTCTTGGAGAATTTCCCCGTCGATCTCATGGATTTCGGTCAGAACCGACCGTCGGTGGATGTTCGAGTTCCGATTAGAAGAGCCACAGATCCCCCGTCGGCGGCGAGTGGAAGAGCTGTTCAAAACGACACATCCTTTCACAAGGAGCCCTGGCGGCCCTCGGGCCAGTTGCTGACACAATTCGCCGAACACACTGCTGCCATCAACCGAGTGTGTGCCGCTCCCGACCACGCCTTCTTCGTCACCGCTTCGGATGACGGAACGTGCAAGATATGGGATACGACCAGGCTGGAGAAAAACGTCACGGCCAGATCACGCCACACGCATCGACACGCCGAGGGTTCCAAAGTCAAGAGCCTATGCTTTGTGGAGAACACGCATACCTTCATCAGCGCCGCAGATGACGGCAGCATCCACGCGGTCCGAGTGGACTATAAGAGCGTCGACGGAGGAGAGAGTACGAGATATCGGAAGCCAGTTCTGGTGAGAGATTACACCCTGCCATCTGCTGGAGCGGCAGCGGCACCAGGCGACACCTTGCCCGCCTCCGAGCAGACTGGGACTCAGCCGGCGCGCGAATACGCCATATGGCTGTACCATTATCGAACGCCGACCTCGCAATCGATTCTCCTGGCAGCAACAAATCAGTGTCGAGTCGTGGCCATCGACATGAAAAATATGGATGTCCTGCACAGCATGAGGAACCCCGTCCATCACGGGGCAATCACGAGCTTCTGTATCGACAAAAAACACCACTGGCTTCTTCTCGGCACCAGTCACGGCATCCTGGATTTGTGGGATCTCAGGTTCAAGTTGCGGCTGAGAAGTTTCGGCATTCAGGCAGAGTCGAGAATCGATCGGATCATCATTCACCCCACCAAAGGTCATGGCCGCTGGGTGATGGTGAGCGCGGGCGGCGAAATGAGCGTTTGGGACATTGAGAAGATGATCTGTCGGGAAGTCCTGAGGCCAAGCGCTTTCCATAGCTGGGTCAGCGGCAAGCCCTACGAGCCATGGTTCCCGGACGAAGAGAGCAGCGCTCAGATTCTGGCGAGATTTGCAAAGGAGGTCGAAAACGACGAAGCGCTCATCATCGAGCCGCGCATGCGTTCCGACACCAGCACTTCGGTGCTCGGATCTCCATCAGCCAAAAGGCCTGCGTCGTCAGAGTCGGCCGCTGCGTCGACCAAGAGTCCTCCAGCCTTGACGATCTCGGCCATGTACGTGCTGAATGATTACCTGCATAATGCCGCCCAGCCCGAGAATCCGAACAAAGCGGCCATCTTGTTCACAGGTGGAGCCGATCGAGCGCTGAGGTATTGGGACATTGCAAGACCAGAGCAAAGCTTCATCGTCTCGGGACCGCAGATCGATTCCGACGACGGCAGCACCGTGAAGGTGAGGTACGAAGTCAGTCATCCTCTGAGCTTGAGTGCTAGAGCACAGATTGCCCTGGTGCAGGAGCGGGTCGGCGACAGCTCCAGGGACGGCGCGGCTGCAATGGGGACCGAGAATGCCAGGACCACGCCCCGGAAGCAAACACGAGCCCAGAAGGATGCTGCTGCGGGAGGGCCGGGCACTCCGAGCTCGACGAAGAGCGGTGGGAGTGGAGCGAGTAAACCGCCTCGCAACACGATCATCAGCGCGGCACAGAAGCAGCTGCTACGGACCCACATGGATGGGATCACGGACGTCGTCGTGCTGCGGAAACCGTATGGCTGTGTGGTGAGCGTGGACAGGGGCGGGTGTGTTTTTGTATTTCATTAGGACATCAAACCATTCCAGCTCGAGTCCAGACTGGATGAATGCTAGCACGCTGGGCGGGGTTCGATGTATATGACAGTGATCTTACGAACGCGAGATTTCCGGTCCTTTCCTTTAAATGGTCATGGGGCAGATGTATTTTCTCTATCCTGCTGCACCCGGAGAACCTGCTTCAGCGCCCGGTCGCGCAGGGCGAGATCCAAGGCGGTAGGCAGGCCATATGCTTCCTTGGTTTCCCTGACAATCCTGTCCCGCCACGTCTCAGCTAAACAAAGTGTCCGTCAGTTTTTGGCTGCTTCTTTGTCTCTGTCTGGCTCTTCCCATGGCCTCAGGATGGAGGGAAGGAAGAGGGGAAAAAACCTGGTCACATCAACTTACCATCGGATTTCTCACCTGATACGCTACTATTCTCCCCGAAATTGACCACCCCAGCGTCGTTCCAGATCTCCTGGATCGTGCCGGACAGGTTGGCTAGGAAGGAGTCCAGACCTTTGGCGCCGCCGCCATAATTGTAGGCCTTGAAAGGCCCCGTGACGGCCCAGCGCAAACCCAGACTGGCTTCAACGATCGTGTCGAGATCGCGGACGCTGACCACGCCATCGGCGACCAGGTGGCAGGCCTCACGGAAGAGGATGAAGGCGAGGCGGTTGGCAACAAAACCGGGCCGTTCGCGGTGCAGGACCACGGGGCGATGGCCCGAATGCAGGGCGGCGAAGTAAGCACGAGCAAAGTCGAGTTCGGCGGCGCTGGTGTGAGGGGATGGCACGATCTCCAGCAGTGGCATTAGGTGTGGCGGATTGAACGGGTGGACGACGAGAAGTCGCGATTGCGCGCTGGCGTCAAGGTCCTGCCCCTGCAGGCTGGCCGCGATGCCCGACGTCGAACTCCAAAGGTGCGTGATGGGCGAGACGAGGCGCACGACCTGGGCCCAGGTCGACTTCTTGAACGCCAGGTTCTCCGGCCCTTGTTCTTGCACAATGGTCGCGTCCGTGCAGGCCGACTCGAGAGACGAGCAGATCCTGAGACGGCCACTGGACAGGAGCGATGCCACCGACAGAGACGCATTGTCCTCACCCGCGTCCAGGTAGACAGGGAGCACAGACTGGAGATGCGACTCGAGGTCTGGCCGCGGGTCGTACACGCTGACGATAGACTCGGAGTGCTTCAGGTGCAAGGACGCGAAGGAGATGCCAATCGCTCCCAGACCAATCAGAGTCACCCGCTCTTGGGGGCGTATGGACATGTTTTCTCTCTTTTCTTTCTCTGATCGATCTGTCAAACTGAGAAAGGGAATTTGTTACCGAAGCAGTCAGTAATCAATGTGGGGAAGACCCAAGTAGAGGGAGACTAAACCGGGGCTATAATTGATCAAGTCCAGCCAGGCATCACGTCCTTGAACCTCGACAACACACCCAGGCCTTGTCAGATACCGTGTCAGTCGAGGAGAATGTTGAGCGATATTGATATGACGGCCTTATTGACGGCCAAAGACGAGGAAAATCTGCATCCAACTCGCCTCGACGCTCACCCAGACGACGCCGCTTTTAATCACCCCGTCTCGCGGCGCATTACTCACCCAGGAAACCAGCTTGGACGCCATGATCTCCAGAGTGCCTATACCTTGAGAAATGCCACGAAGCACAACAGAGAATGGGCAGTACTGGCTCGCGGGGCGGTACGACCGTTAAGGATGCTATTCGGCTCGCCAATTCTCACTCTTTCTATCCGTCATTTGTGTTCGGGCTTCTACTCTTTACAACAGTCACGTCGCTATTCATCGATGTCGGCGGTCATTATGCCGCTTCAGCAGTAGGGGGGTTGACTGCTATGAGGTGTGTCTTTGGAGCTGTCCTCCCTCTCGCTGGACCAAGCATGTATTCATCGCTTGGGCTCGGTTGGGGAAATTCTCTCTTGGGATTCATTACTTTAGGTCTCATCCCGGCACCGGCGCTGATCTTCAAATTTGGAAACATAAGGAGGCAGCATCCAGTGCAACTGAACAGAAGGAAAAGTTATATTGCACCAGCATCGATAAGTACGAATTACTTGTGTTCGTGTCAAAGATAGACCTTGCCAAACCCGTTGGAGGAGTGTGGGGGGACAGGGCCAAGGCTATCAAATACGACATTCCTAGAAACTTAATGAAAGGTCTACAAGGCCACCGTGACAGCACCTTAGACAGATCATCCATCCCGTCTAGTCTAGTTCATCAAGGGTGTATAGAATCACGTCACCTGCCTCCAAAGTTCAAGGTGAATTCTAACCTAGTTTTACCTAGCTCGGATCTATATCATTGGCAATTATCACAGCGGGAATTATTACTCGGCTGAGAAATTAGCTTAGGGGCTCCGGGAGTGGATCTTCGTTCCGGTTTGGAGCTTTGCGATTTAGCCAATGTCCAATAAATACTCGTATATGCGCTTCTGTCGGCGAATGGTTCATTTACAATCGACAAAAATAGCCAGTCATATCACTTTATTCTACAATGCCCACGCACATTCTTGTTATCGGAGCTACTGGTAAACACCCTTCTATTGAGCCCTGATATCGTTTGACCACCCTACCTTTCAGGCCAAGTGGGTTTAGACTTTTGCGCCGCAGCCTTAAAGCAAGGGCACAAGTTAACCCTTTATGTGCGGAATCCGACGAAAATTCCTCCCGAGATTGCAAGCAGTGACGATGTCACTGTCATCAAAGGCAACCTTGAAGATGTTGCTGGTCTGGAGCAGGCTACAGCCTCCGGCGCAACCCACTTCGTCTCATTTGCAGGGCCGACGGTGAACTCGAAAGGCACGGTAAGTAACAATACGCCCGAAGCTCTGCTCCTCCTCTCCTGGTTTCGTGTTAAGGAGACAAACTTCTAAGCTGGACAGCCGGTCACCGATTCCATGAAGCGGATCTTCCCACTTCTCATCGCCAATCATTTCAAACGGGCCATGGTCCTCGGCACCTGCTCCTATCAAGCGTCGGAAGACAAGGGAGGGCTGAAATGGAAGGCGTCGGTTGTCCTGGTCAAGATTATCGGTGGATCCGCCTACGAGGAGTTCAAAGGCTTGGGCACCTTCGTCGCGTCCCAGGACGTGTCCCAGCTCAAATGGACGCTGTTCCGCGTGCCTTTCCTCGGCAATGGGCCCGAAGCCCCTGTGACGGCGACCTACACAGGCTCTGGGAAGGACGGCATGTTTTTGTCCAGGAAGAGTGTGGCAGCCTGGGTGTTGCAGGAGTTGAATGAAGAATCTAGCTGGGTTGGCAAAACTCCAGCACTGTCGAACTGATTGAGATAACCTTCGATGGCGAAGAGGAACAATGCGCTTCTTTTTGAGAGGCATATCATTTTTAAAATCCATTACAACATAGCCGAATTTAGTTTCAACACACCCACAGCCACGATAACAAATACGAAAGGGAGTGAGAAGTTTAAAACAACCAGATTATAGACATTCTTATCTAGATTTCCTCGACATTTCAGATACCTGGAATCTCACGAGAAACAAGGACAATTTCTCCTGTGCCTCGCCTCGTCCTCTCCAGAACGACGTGTCTGAAAATGGAAACCCTGTGACGGCCCCGCTGGGATAGGTGTTGTCCGCAGATGATGGGCTATCGTTTCCTGAGATGACTCAAAAGTTGAAGCTGGCACATGCGAATATGCAAAGAACAAACTCAGAGCGATCAGCCCTGAAAGGCCCAGGAGTCCTTGGGCAGAAGAGAAAATCATATGCCCGTGAATATACGCCCAGGCTCCTTGTGCTCACATCGGGACCGGCTGGGTTCATACGTGGTCTCGAAGCTCGATCTCTGCTCACGCTTCAATCACGCGAGCAAGCCCGGGCCCTCTGGTCGCCGACTCCATGGAGTTTTTTTTGTTGGGCTCGCCAGCATCACCGTTGACGCTGCCACTCCCATGGACGCGTTCGGGATCCTCGTCTTCGACAATCTTGGTCCGGTCGCCACGGGTGTTATGGTTCAAGGATTCACGAGCAGTATAGTTCGTGGGCGCCGTGCTGGCCATACTTAACGCCGTGCTCGATCTCTGGTGGACCAAGTCCGGTGTTGGAGGAATGGAGCTGCGCTCGCTCTGAGGAGTCAGATGACCGGTCCCAGACCGTGAGTCGGGGGAAGTCAAGGGGTCGAGGGGGGACAGGTTGTCGCTGTCTTCCCGGGTGTGGTGGCTGGTCGATGGGGGGCCGACGACGGGTTCGTCCCCAACCATTTCGTCGTCTTCGACTTCGGCGGCTTCGTTGGCGAGCTGGAGGCCTTCGACGGCGGCCGCACACTGCTCACTGATGTTGCGAATGATGTCCGCAATGGCATCGGTCTTGTCTCGCAAATGGCGGTCCGCCACATCGGACATGCTCAGGCCGGAATAGCGTTTGCTGGTTCGCTTGCTGCTGGACAAGAGTTTGTTTTCCATGGCCGGGGTCACGTCCTGGCCATCGACGGAACCGGCTGTCGAGAGCCGCTTGGCCTTGCCGGCTGCTCTCTTTGCCTTGGCCGAGAGCACACCATCGTCGAGCGTGTCTTGGTCGTGGTGTTCGTCCCCATCTTCACCTTCCAGGTCGACGTCGTCATCTTCATCTTCGACATCCTCGTATCCTCCGTGGATGTACTCGGCCAGTTCTGAGGCGGAGCCGATGGAACGCACGATATGTTCCATGTGATGAGTTTGGCCGGTGATGAGGCTGCGCAGGTGCAGGACCACACGCTGAGCCTCATCGCGCTGGCGCTGCAAGGTCTGGTTGGTGTGTTGCAAGGCCGCGATTTCCTTCCGGTTGCGCGCCCGCTCCTTTTCGAGATCCTCCGCGATGCCCTGCTGGAGGACCAGAGCCTCAAGAGCATTGTCGCGCTGTCGTTCGGTGCCCGAGAGTCTGAGAGCCAGACGAGCGGCGTCATCCTTCTGCTGATCGATGAGACCGGTAAGTCTGCGGTTCTCACGCTTGTGCGATTCGATCTTGACGCGCAGTTCGGCCAACTCCTTGTTGAGAGACTCGACAAATGCTTGAAACTTCTGAAACTGGAGTTTCCACGTCTCGACCTCCTGCTCGAGGTAGTTGTTCCGTTTGGCCACCTTGGCCAGCTCGGTGTCCATACGGCCCTTGAGATTGATGAAATCTTGCCAGGCTTCGAGGGCATCACGTGAGTACTGGTTTCGCTCGCGGACAATCTCATTCATGTGTCTCATGGAAATCTTGGTCATCAACGGCTTCTTCATGGACCCGCCAAACACGGCCTTGAGACCGGTATTGCGGCCGAGTTTCTCGCACACGTGGTCCATGACGGCCATGACGGCGTCTTGGTTCCACCAAGAAGGATCCTGAATGCTCTCCACCTCACCACGCAAGACGATGATTTGACCCGCGGGGATCAGCTTGCCTCCGCCGTAGGCCGATTTGAGATGCGGAGGAACACCGGTAATCTCGACGTCTTGGTTGAGCGCTTGGGTCAGGCGGTTGACGAATTTGGTCCGTTGGCCGGCCGTGAGGATGTTGGGCGGGTGATCGGTAATGACGAGGTTGCGATCCAGGTCGACCAACAGCGCGTCTTTCGGAGGCTGGAACAGGGATCGACATTCGGTGGTGATGCCCAAAATGTACGGACCCGGCTCCTGAACCATTTCGCCGACATTTCGAGCGTGCACGACGGGAACGTACAGGCCACTCCATTCGTACACCCGGACACAAAATCGGATCGTCTCGGCCGCGATGGTCAACATGGCCGGGTGATGGCTCGTCAGGATGATGCGTCGCGTCGGCGAGACGGCCGCCTCGATGAGACCGACAATGTTGGGGATGGTCAAGCAGTTGAAGAGAGGCCACATGGCAAAGTTCTGAAAGCCAGTGGGAGAGGAGGGGAATTGATAGCACAACGCATAGTCTTTCATGTCAATCCGGACCAAATCGTTGAGCCGTGGTGCCGGAAAGCTCAGAATCCGGGAGACTTCCTCGGCGTGGAAGAGGTTGGTGGCCTTGTTCCAGTGAATCCACATGCCACGGAGGTAATCACCCAAGAGGTTGTACAGCGGATACCGGGAGAGGAAACTCAGACAATAGGGGATCCAATACGTCTCGTCGGCCACGTCTCGATAGTCTGGCTCGGTCTTTCGGCGGAGTTCCCTGATCGTCTCCGCGCGTTTCTCGTCCGCCCTCGACCAAACGCGCAGGGCAATGCCGTAGAGGGTATGCTGTGAGTCTTGCTGGAGGACAAAGGCATGATGCACGCAATGTGGCTGGCTTCGACCCGTGCAGATTTCAACATCGTGGGGGAAGCACGCCTGAGACATACGTTAGCTCGTTGGTTGGGATCGCAGATGTGACCACCCAGGACCAAAGACTTACTCTCATGGCGCTGTGCAACGCTCTCGCGATCTCATTGTCGCTCTCCAACCGCGGACTGCTCCCCAAGATTTCGGGGAGCCAAAATTGGCCGACGGCCCCTTTCATATGCTGGATCTTCCCATGCGGCGGTGCCGGAGCCTTGACCCATTGCGAAGGCTCTCGGCCGACACCACACACCATGTAAGCGTGAGTGAGTGTCTTGGGCGTTGGCCGGTTGTTGGACTTGGCCAGAGTGGATGGCAACGGTTGCGTGATGCGGGAATGAAGCGACGAGGTCCTGCTGGGCACGATGGCATTGTCCACCACTTGCTGATCTCTGGTGCTGGGACGATTGGTATCACGCGTCGCCGGCCGAGCGGCCATGGACGTGAGAGAGGTGTGGCCTCTCAATGACGGACCCATGATGATAAGGTGATAGGCTTTGGCGTCCACCAGTGAGTTCTGTCAAAGTACGAATCCAGGCGTAGGAAGCCGGTGCTCACCCGGAGCTCTGACTTGCACGAGCCTGCACTTGGACGCTGCCAGATCCTCTGCGGCGGGACGTGCTGGAGGTAGAGAAGGAAATAAATGGACGAGGGATATCAACGTTCGCCAGGACGCCCCCCGAAGAATGGCGGCCCGGTCGACTGGCTGGACAAGAGGGGAAGAGCAGAGTTGTCTCAGCTCAGGAGAGACTGTCGAGGCGAGCAGAGAATAGCAGGGTCGGAATTGCTCGAGGTCCAAGACCTGGATTTGGCCGAAACGAACCATGCTAGATTGAGGTCGGCCACAAACCAGGGTGGGATGACACAAGGGGCCACCAGCCTTGCTGGAGACGGAATAGCAGGTCGTGACAGCGGGGACAGTCTCCCGGATGGCGGCTCCCTCACCCATGGCGTCCCCAGAGCAGGAGAAGCAGAGGTGCGGCGTTCGCGGTACCTGAAATTGAGGTGTGAGCTCCGACTTGGAATGGTACCTGGAGTAGCTCTCTTTGGTGCTAGCCAGGAGTCGGCCCTCAGGGCCCCCCTGCACCCACCTGCTGTTGGCACCGCTGATCCACCACTGACTGGGCCGCCGTTCCGTGATGGCCTTGGACTTCTTGCCGTCTTAGGCCTGCTTGGCGGCCTATCTGACCGCGGCCTGCCCCATCACAACCTTCTCTGCCGTTTCATGTAGTGGGCCAGTTGCTCCTGGACTCCGCGTACCTGGGATACCTGGACGTTGAGCTGGTACCGATATGCGAGTTGCCGTTCTGCGCTGGAGGTTCCGGCACATGGCCAGCTGCGTGGTTAAGGGGGCTGTTGCATGTCCATGGTCTGAAGTCTGCAACGTTGCTAACCCAAGCACCGTTCCCCGCGGCACTAGATGCTCACCATCTGTACGCGACTGGCGGATGTGATTCCTTTGGAGCTGTGCTGGTACTCCTCTTGTGTGCGTCTCATGTGCAACATCGCGCATTACAATGCCATGATCGCTCCTGCGCCAACTGTGCATCCGAATTTGCAGTGAGGTACCGAATAATAGCAACGCCATCCCGCTGTCTCCCAGTCTGGAAGTACCAGCTCCACGGCCCCAAGATGCTTCCCATCTCGAAGCGCACGGCTTTGGTAGATTTGTGCGACTTCCAGAACCTGTCAGCCTCAGCTCATCCATGGACATCAGATATTTGCCTCTTCAACGTTGATTCGCCAACGCTCTCCCTTGATGGTCTCAAATCATATTGTCAGGGAATCTGGGAAATGATCTTGATTATGCAGCCGAATCGGATCTCGTTACCCTGCACTTGCATTGATGCTGCATCTGCAGGTGAGAATGGAATAATTAGATGGCGGCAACCGGACATCGTCCCCATCCTTGCAATCCAGGGACGGCAATCTTCACCGAATTGCGCCTTGACAGGTATTCTGGGAAGCTGAACGACCTGTCGGTGTCGCGTGGCCCGACCGCAAGGCCTGATCCCTGCCGCTCGGTCCTCTGGGTGTGTAAGGTCCAAGAGGGATGTCAACTGGTCCACGGAACGAACTGACCGTTATGACATGATCCCTCATGTTTCAAACAACTCGACCTTTACCGTGGCGACATTTAATAGGTGTATGCGAAAGTTGAGAAAGACCGCCAATGGGCGGGAAGATACGGTGTCAAGGAACTGAATTGCAGTCACGTGACTGCCATTCATTAGTCTTCACCTCCGTCGAGATTGAGATTTTGTCATTTGAGCTCATTCTGAGGAGAGCAATCTTGCTCCTGGCCTCGTTCTTCTGCTTGCCAGCGTTCCCATGAAGTGTATCGACGGTGACAAGTAACTCTGCCGCCGAGGATCGGTCTCCTTGAGCTTCCCGGGTCCTTGAGCGAAATCCTCTTGCCGAAAGAAAATAGGCCCCCATCTTTTGTTGCCGAACGCTCATCTTAAGCAGTCACTTCCCCAGTTAACAAATCCTCTGCGGGCAAAGTCAGGTCTCGGTCTTCTTCGGCAGAAGGCAGGCGTGATGGGTCGTCTTCGGCGGCCACGGAAGAATCAGAATCGATGTCAATAATATCTATTGATCCCTAGTCAGTGTTGCCGACAGTTTCCGAATCCTGACGCTGAACACCAGGGGATGGTATCTGACTGACTCACCTGTCGTTCTATGGCGTCGAAACCGAGTCAAAGTCCGCAAACCAGTCTCAAGAATTTCGAGTTTCTTGGTCGTCCGTGCTCTTTCGATTTGCGAATCTTCCGTCTCTGCCGCAATATCTCTGATCAGTCGCTCATCGAGGCTCATGACAAATTCCGGGGTGAATATTTTGGAGACGTTGTTCAAAACGCAATGTTCCACCCCGAGGACGGCAAAATTATCGATGAGAACTTCGATCGCAATCTGAGACCGGTGTTAGATTGGTGGCCCAGTCCTCTCTGATCAGCCTGGGTCATCGACACTTACGTTGTAGTATGCTTCCATGTGAATCAGGGCCTCCAAACTGGCATGATGATCCATGTCCTCAAAAGCTTTGTTCATCACAGCCAACAGGTCTCCTGCGTCGACTTCACGTCTGATCACGTTGGAACCAGATTTTGTGGGCACGGTCAGATAGGCGTTGATATGCCGCAATTGTTCTCTCTCTGTATACTCGCGCCGAGCCTTGTGAACGGCTTCCGCGAAGGAACGATTGTAGGTGATCGGGTGGCCCGACTGATGCTGGAGCATGATTTCCGACACCCTTTGGGCGAGCTGACTGGTGTATCGTTCCATCGCCGGACCGACCACCTCGAGCAGAATGCCTTCTCTGGTTGTCCCATGCGTGACGTGATTCAAGATCAACTCCACCGTCCACCGGGTCGCCTCCAAGATCCTCTCGGAATAGTCATCCACAATGCCGCGCCACGGTTTAGACTGTCGATAGAACAGATCGCCAATAATGAGCGGATTGAAGGTTCCGGACAATTCACGTCCTTTGCTTCTGCTCATCAGATCACACACGTTTTTTATAAAATCGGTCTTCGAAATCCGCCTCGGGAAGGTTCCGTTCGGAGCCGGTGGATTTTCTTCCACAATCTTCTCGTTGTGACCCTCCTCACGCATCTCGGTGGCAAAAGTGGTCAGAACGTTCGCGACGACGGCCCGCAATCGCTTATTGTACCCATCTTGCGTGGTGGCATCTCCGAAGAAGTGGTCCGTATATGTGCCGTCGACGGCGGCCTGGACCAGCGAACTGAAAGACTGGCTAATCCGGATCAGATAGAGCTGCTGTTCTCGGATGGTGGCCCGGGCATCGCCTAAATTGGTCAGTCGTCTGCGGCAGTCTTCAATGCCGTCTTCGACGTCTTGAATGAGACTCGGAAGTTCAGAAATGATCTGATCTCTGAGAACGGTGCTCAGCCGTGGCGTCAGAGACCCTATCCCCAGAATTCTCGGCGGCAAGGACGTCCAGACACCCTGTGAAAAGAATTCCTTTTCTGATTCGTCCCTCTCGGCCACTGAGTGGTCTCGTTCCTCATACCCACGATTCTTCAGGACGTGCCAACCAAGCCGAAAGACCACGCTCTCGTTCCGGGAAAGCGCTATAAAGCTTCGCTCACCATCCGATCCAACATGTAAAGTGTCCGGTTTTGTAATGATCCCCAGGGTTCGAATGCCTTTTGGATCATGATCGTGAGCCAGTTTCGTCACAACCTGGTTGGCGTAATCGTTTTTGGCCGACACCACAGCTAGGATGATGCTACGTCGGTTGGCCATGTACGATCGGACAAGAGAAGACACCATCTCCACATCTTTGGCCGTTTGTTGTTTGTTCTCTGCATGAATCAATCCTGGAAGATCAACGAGGGTCAGGTTAGATTGCTCAGGACCGGAAATCTCCACCCGCAGAATATCGTCACTGAAAGCTCGACTCTCGGACCGGAGTCCCATCGCCTCCTTTGCCGTTTCAATCAGCAATGAGAACTTGGATATGTCCACCGGGGGCATTTGGAATCCAGAAAGCCTCCGCTTCTCCTCCTTTGATCTCTCTGAACCGGGGATGATCTCGGCTTTGGCCTTTTTCACCGGTCCTCTCCGCAGAATAAGCTCGGTGGCAAAGCGGGTACAAAGATTGTCCTTCGTAGGAAACCGAACTCCTGAGATCGCTTCGAGGACGGAGCTCTTCCCTGAAGATTGGTCACCACAGACAATGACCTGCGGCAAATGAACATAGCGGTTGAGGCCTTGAGATCGGAGAAGATCGATTACATTGAGGAGCTCCTTATGATCTTTCGACTGCAAGAGAACTTGGTGCATCGGCCTTTCAGTGTCGTTAGCCATCATGTTGGGATACGGGCAAACAGATTGGATGTCGGCGGATGAGTGAGTTGAACACAAGAGCCTCACAACAAGCAAAGTGTAAAATAATCGTCACCAAAGACAGCGCGAGAGAGTTGGAGCATGTGACCGAGTCAGAAATCTGACTAGAGGATGATGCTGAAGCGAGTGCCAAAGTCTGCTGTTCTTATAGCCAAGTGGCACCAACCACCAGTCCAACGCATACCTGCAGAATGTCGTGTAACCTCAGGGTGCAATCTATGTGGTCAGGGAGATTTGTATTGACCAAGACTGATTTGTCCATATCAGTCCAATGGTGTTCTTCACCTGTGGCATGCAACACCGATGGCTGTAGGACTTGGATACCAAAATGCCGTACGGCTGTTTAGTAGCCATGCCAAGAAATCACCTTGAGCCTGAGGAGCAGCTTCGGCTTCGCTGTTCACGCAGTGACAAGATGCAGATGTAAAGCAGAAAGCTCGCAGCTAGAATCAAAGCATACAATTCTGGACTCGTGCGTCCGAGACATGGTCGACCCCAGAAGCACTAAATTTACTAAAGTGGGCTACGGTGGAGTGGGCTGAAGGATGCCTAAAATGCCCCAGACAGGGAGGACTAAACTAGTGCGGTATCGATAACAACAATTTCTTTGGAGGCGTTGATGGCACGATCGAGGACACATACATCACTCCCAGCAATCGTGGACAGTGAACAGCGATGACTGTTCGAATGCAGGCCGGCGCAGGAGACAGTTTGTTGACAGATCTCTGCGCAATCTGGTACCGTCATCACCAGGATCCCAGTGCAATGAGGCTAACCTCGCATAGTCATATCAACGCGATCAAGTACACATGTCCCCGTTGTGGCGTCCATACCTGCTCTCTTCCCTGCGTCAAGCGGCATAAGACGTGGGCTCAATGTTCAGGTGTTCGCGATCCGGCTGCATATCGCAGGCGAGCAGAACTAGCCACCCCAGCGTCCATCGATCAAGATTTCAACTTTATTACCAAAGTGGAACGATCGCTGCAGCGAGCCGATGACGAGGCCGCGGAAAGAGGAATTGATCTCACCACCCCGAGTGACGCCAGGCGGCACGGACATGACTCCCGACAGAAGTTCGACGCTGAAGTCGAACGGCGTGGCATGACCTTGATCAGAGCTCCTCGAGGATTGTCTCGCAGCAAGCGAAACAAATCACATTGGGCTGGACAGTAGGCAGTTGTTCAGAATCCTGCTTGTCAGATGCTAACTACGGTTGAGACATAAATGCATTATATGGACCATTGAATGGTTGTGCCAGGATGGCGAGAGGCGGGTCAATAACAGCAGCGAAATGAAGTCAATTGCCGAAGCGTTTGTGGGCACATTTGGGAAGAAAGCGATACGGAAGAAGCGGAAACGTGATGACGAAGACGAAGACAAGGCGGTGGCCACGACTCAGGAAACCCAGAGCTCAGACATCCCGGCTGTCGGCGAGAGTCACGACAGTGCATCGCAAGTCTTGGAGATTGCCAGGACGGAATCATTCGGACACACAGACAGGCCCCCCCTCGAGAAAGCTGCACCGGATGCCGGAGTGTCAGAGAACCTCATAGAGGTCCACGCCAGAATGGATTTGGTGAAGACGAGCGGACAAAGTCCAGACCATGCTCAATTATTGGACGGTCTGTATTTTTATCTCCTCAAGCCCAACACGCCTTCCAATCTGAAGTGCCTCATCCCCGTCTCGGCCTCGGCGAGTATTGCAGACACATTGCGCGACAAGACATTGCTGGAATTCCCCACCATATATGTGCGGGAAGACACTCCAGAGAAGCTGGCAGAACCGTTCATCACAGAAGACCAATATGCCGAATTGTACGGCCACGACGTTCCACCCATCAATCTCCCCGTCGATAGACCCCGCGAGATGGCCAGGCCGGAGTCGTCGGCGGCGATGGATGGCGTCGATGGGCAAAGAATCGTCGACGTTCTGCAACAGGATCTGCAGAGTTGAGTGATGATTCGGAGTGGGACGGTCACGTCAAGCGATTTTTCCCGGCACGAATGGATGGCCAGCGCTGAGCCCACCGCAGACCGCCCAAGCTTGGCCGTTGACATAGCTTGCTTCATCGCTCCCGAGGAACAGAGCGACTCTGGCGACTTCGTCCGCCACCGCTCCCCGGCGGAGAGGGTTGAGCTGTCCAATTTTCCTCTCCGTCCCGCGAGTCCGGGCCTGGTCGTACATGGCCTTGGTCATGCCCGTCTCGATGACGCCGGGACAGATGGCGTTGATCCGCACTCCGGTTCCCGTCAATTGATATGACAAGGTTTGTGCCATCGAGACCACGGCCGCCTTGCTCGCAGAATAGTCGGTCCCGCCGGCATTGGATCTCAGCCCCGCCACGGAGGACGTCGCGATGATGCTTCCACCCGGGTATGGCTTGTCGGCGCTCGTTCTCTGCATGGCGAGAGCGGCGTATTTGGCGCACAGGAACACGCCCAGCGCGTTCACTCTCATGGTCGCCATGTATTGGTCTGCCGAGATGTCTTGGAACGTGGATGGGACGCCCGGGACCCCCGCGTTTGCAAACATGATGTCGAGTCTTCCATACGTCTGCACCGCATCATCGACGACCGATTTGACCACGGCCTCGTCACCGACGTCCATCTGCTTGCAGTGCACCTCGACGTCCGGATACAGGGAGGCGAGTTCTCGCTTGTGTGTGGAGAGATGTTGGTCCACATAATCGCAGATATATATTGCCCGGGCGCCATTCTGCGCGTACTGGTGGACGGCCGCGCGCCCAATGCCGGTGGGCGAATTGCATCCTGATCAGACGAGATTAGTCGCGTGCCCCGATATATGAGAAGTGGGAAGCATCTGTCAGTACCGGTCACAATAACCACCTTTCCCTGCACGCGCTTGCCTGTCGATGAGTCTGCGACGTGCCGAATCCGGGGAAGACCTTCAAATGTGCCTTCGTCTGGAATTCCCTCGACAAGCTGTCTAGACAGCCCGGCGAGTCTGCGCTTGGGAACGGACGTCATGCCTGCGATCCTCAAAGTCAAAAGAAGAAAATAGCACGACCTACGACCAATTTGATTTGAACAGGACACCTCAAAGAACCTGGGAGTGGTTGCGGCACGCTTGTGGCAGTGTGTCAGATCTCCGCAGTGGATATGGGGCCGAGGAAAGGTGCAAACGGTGCAAAGCAATCCAAAAGAGTAAAAATGCCGTCAGAACCGAGGCAGGCCAATATCCACCTCCGCACGACTTGACCTCCTGTTGGTAGTCTCTGAAAAACAGCTGAACAAACCTGCACGGCTTCGACAGATGGATGCCTGTGGCGTTCGCTACGAGAGAAGCCAATCGAATGAGACGTGCATCCAGTAATGGTCGAGCACCACCTCCGGCCTTGCCCTGAGGTGCGTTGGTCAGTTCAATCAGGCACCTGAAAGCTGGGGATAGTTTTTGGCCGCCACCAGACAACACGAGCTGGGAATGGACCTTTACCATCAATAAAAGACCCTGCCAGACGTGCAGGGCAACTCCAGACAATGGCCTAATATCGCCCAAGCCTGGGTAAATGAATGGCACATCCAGTCTTCTGTCTTCTGCCGTGTCTGTTGCCTCGATTGAGACGACCGTGCAGTCTGCTGATCCCTCCCTGCTTTGGTGTTGCGCATATGCTTTTCAAGATGGAAATTCCGACTGTTTCTGGCCTCGCCTCGTCACTACAAGAACCACGATATAACCGACCAGGGCATTGGTCTGCTTGTTCAACCCATCTGCACAAATCCCGCTCATGGGTTATCGTCCATCGTGTGGTGTGAGCATATCCTCTCGCTCCTGGACAATGGTTACGGCTGGACATTTACACCTGCCTTCTCGTACTCAAAATGTACCATAGAAGCAGGTGCCTTTACACACTACTCCTAGCGGTGAATAGGTGACCACAGCGTCGGACTCACTTCTGCTTCGGACTCATTTCTGCTTTGTAGCATCTCCTCGCTCCTTGACTTGGCCAATCCTTGCGACCTATCGGTGTGACAACTTTTCGGACGGAAATAGTGAGTTCGTGATTTGGCCTCAACAGCGGCAGCACAGCACAGGCCCGTTGCTCTTTCCGCTTGGCCGAAATCTCGTACTCCGTTGGGTGGGATGACAATGATCGACAGGGTGAAGCGAAGCGCGATACCATGTTCGGTATTATCCCTGAAACCCTGTCTCTCCGCTGTTGGACAAAGCGACAGCCGCCGCTGCATCTGGCCACGGTCAGGGTGGGAGGACGCAGCGGCATGACTTAATAGGTATGTGTGGGACAGAATAGAGTCTGTTCCTCTAGAAGTGAAGCCCTGTTGTTAAGAGGGTCATTCGCAATTTCCACCTGCACCAGGCTGAATTAGTGCCCTCTTGCTCCTTCAGCCGCGAGCGGAAAATGTCATTCTCGCCCTCGTATTCGACTTCGCTGTATCAGGCGGACACGCCATAGGAGTCTACCAATCCCCGCATGTTTTGGACCCAGCTGTCTCACCATGTCTCAATGTGCTAAGATCAACTCAACCCCTGGTCACGCAGTGGAGCACAGCACCAATTCATCAATGGTTGACGTGCGCGAGATTTGCAGTCTGGCCATCTTCCGGGACCCGGACGCTCTGTCTTTCGTGCCTTTCTGCGCTCGTTGTTTGGTGCTTGCCAGGACCTGAGATGTTGACTGCGATGTCCGCCTCGTCTTGAGTTGGCGGAACCAGGCCATGGACCTTTCCATTCAGCCTGACCGGCGCGTCAGTGACAACCTCGACATTTCACACATGACTGAGAAAATTGTGGTCCACGATGTCGACGGGGCTTTCAATGCGAACGCCGTCTGGTCTTCACCGATGTCGATCGACCTCACCTCCGTTTCGAATCGGATCCTTCTGACAGGCCCTGGCCGTGTGCTTCTGGCTCTCGTTCCGAGTTTCCTGCAGCCTCAAAGATTCAAGAAGGAACATGGCAAAGTGAACAAGATACATTCGACCAGCTTTTTGGACGGCATGCGAGGCCTCGCCAGCTTCGTCGTCTTCATCTGCCATCTTTCATACGGAACCTGGTTCATCACATTCAGCTACGGGGCCGGCGCACCGGGCGAGAACACCTGGTTGCTCCAGCTGCCGATTGTCCGGCTGTTGTACTCCGGCCCGCCCATGGTCGCCATCTTCTTCGTCATCTCCGGCTACGTGCTGAGCTACAAACCACTGAGACTGATCCGAGCCCGGCAATACGAAGATCTCATGCTGGCCCTGAGTTCGTCCATCTTTCGCCGCGGCCTTCGTCTCTTTCTCCCCTGCTTCATCTCGACCTTCTTTATCGCCTGTTTGGCACAGCTCGGACTGTACCGTATGACCGAGGCTTTCTCCAATGGAATGAGGGCCATGCACGAGGACCACGCGCCGACGTTACCGAGTCCGTATGCACAGTTCATGGATTGGGCGCAGAAGATGTTTGCGTTTGTGAATGTATTCGACTGGTCGCTCTATGCAGGTTCAATCGACTTGGATCGACACCTATGGACCATCCCCATAGAGTTCCGTGCCAGCATGGTCCTGTTCATCACCCACGTTCTCGTGGCGCGCATGTCCACGATCTTGAGGCTGGGGACGCTGGGAACCCTGATTTGGTGGGGCCTGCATTGGGATCGCTGGGACATGCTCCCTTTCTGGTCAGGCGCCATCCTGGCCGAGTTGGACATGATCAAAACGTCGCGCGAATATCGGCGTGTCACACAGATGGATCTCAGTCGGGAGAAGAGCAATTCCGATGGATCGGATGGAATTTGGTGGAAATCTTTCTGGCTCGCCAATTTCATCTGCGGCTTATTTCTGGCATCTTATCCCGACGCAATAGGGCACGTCACTCCAGGCTACCGCTACCTGACCACGCTGATCCCAGAGTATTTTACGGAAAAACATCGGTTCTGGCCCTCGATCGGGGCGGTACAGATCGTTTGGACCATCAACAACTTCACCGTTGTCAAACGCATCTTTACAAGCCCGTTCCTGCAATACCTTGGCAATATCAGCTTTCCGCTATACCTGATGCATGGGCCTGTGATACATACCCTTGGCTATATGGTAAGTCGTAATACTCGATCCACCGCTCATGGGTCCGGCGATCGCGATCATACTGACCGGGCCGTCTCATCAGGTCCTGCCCAAGGCATGGGCCATCACGGGCATCGATCCCATGTGGCGCTTCGAGCTGGGCTTCGCTTTGGGAGCTGTATGGATCATCGTTGCCGCCGTCTGGGCTGCTGATGTATTCTGGCGACTGGTTGATACCCCATGCATCCGATTTTCGAGATGGCTTGAGACCAAGTTCTTTGTATCTTAATCCTCTCATTTAGTGTCGACTGCAACTTGGAAGCGTGGTTTGAAGTCATATTCCTCATTCCTGGTCCTTATTCGGATCTTCCAGCGAGCAGGTAATCTTCGCCATGGGTCCTGAGTTTTTCGAGACGTCTACGGCACTGTCTCCAGGGCACTACAACTGATAGTCCATTCAGCCACAAGCAACCTCAGAGTCGGTAGCTTTGATTTTGCGACAACATGGCCGCGTCGACCCTTTATCCATCTTCTCGGCACGCTGAGCAAAGCTTCCACTGCAGAGAGACAAAGTGACAGACAAATTATTTGGCAACGGCGGCTGGACCTATTGCAGAGGCTGTGTCGAGATGGGATTCTCGATCGAAACAGGAGCACGGCCCCCAGAAACCGTGCCAATCAAATCCGGAGACGGCAATGCAATCCCTCACGTTTTGATGTGCTGTGCTGGGCAGACGACATTCGGCAGGATGCGCAGGTTCTGTGGACGGCTTCAGGGATCGCTGTTGGGTCACCAGTCTATCAGGTGTCACCAGTGGACGACATTACGGATGAGGTCGCGACGACAAAATGCTGTTCAGAAGATCTAGCAAGGTGTAGATAGTGCTACACCCAGATGTCGTGACATCTGCAGATAAGGCAATGAGGGCGTCTAGATGATCTTGGTCAGTGGGCAGCCACTAGGCATGCATGGTGGACTTTTGTGACCCTGAGAGTCCCTGCCGTTATTAGCCTTTAGGAGACCTGTATCTACCGTTCTAAACATGTTAGATACTCTTCGTTATTTCCTTGAAGAGGAAATTTGACCGTCCTAAAGAGCGGTGCACAGGAAGTATGGCATCTCTGAGTCGAGGCTGGTGGAGTCACGTGCGATCGGTAAAGAACTTGCTCTTGAGTGAGACTTTGCAACTCCTAATATTAAGATTCACGAACTCGGCGTCCATGCATGGACTTGGATGGTGCTGCTCATTCTTTGGGGCATGGATCTGAGACCGCGTGCGTGTCTGTCGTAGCTCGCTATGGCAGTGTGTTGATCAGCGCTCAAGAGGTTGTCGAAGCCGGGTTCGAATCTTCAAAGACAGCCACCTGTCTGCTCACCCTTACACATTTGAGGTTGTCCATTGGTGGTGTCAATGCTGCCGACGTCAGTCTACCAACGCCATCCGTGATGTGTCTCTTCGCCCGGAACGTTGCTCCTCGTCGACCGGGTGTGAAATATGGCCCTCGCGTCGACCAAGCTGCGCACGCTCGTGGCGAGGGACTTAGTTCCAAGTTTGGCGCAGTTCCAGAGCAATGTCCTCTCGTCACGTAGATCCATGGGGCCGATGGGCCAGCGCGTCAGGATTGGTGAGTTTGTACCTTCAAGCCGACACTGGAACTAAGCCAACTCTCCTCAGGAATCTGTGTCAGCGGCGGTCCCGATTCCATGGCTTTGGCGTACCTACTCACGAAATTAAGGAGGGAAGATCTCAAGTTTGAGCTGGAGCCATTTGCATTCATTGTGGACCACAATGCACGCCAGGGCAGTGCGGAAGAGGCCAACTTTGTCGCGCGTCAGCTGGCTATGCTTGGTATGTCTTGTTCTGAGTCAAGGAAGCGGCTGCTCGAGGTTAATCATTTACAGGCATTTCTCCCCAGATCCTCGAAATAACATGGCCTGACGGCGTTGTACCGCTGAAGCTGGCCAATTTTGAAATGTTAGCCCGTCAGAGCCGGTACCGGTTGATCGCGCAAGCAGCACTACAGTCGAGCATTAAGCATCTGTTTCTCGGACATCATCGAGACGACCAGGTCGAAACTTTGCTCATGAGAATGACCAGAGACGCGCATCCTTCATTTCTGGCATTCCAAGGCATGAGCGAAGGTGGTCCCGTGCCGTGTTGTGATAGCATTTGGGGAGCCCGTAACGATGAGCTTTCCTTAACGAACGCAAACGTCGTGGAGAAGGCTGGCAGCACCCTTTCTGGCAACATGGAACTGACAAGAACGAATCCTCCCGATGTGACTACTCCCCTTTATGGTATGACCGGGCACCTGAGGAGTCTACCGAGCGGCGGCATCACCGTGTACAGGCCTCTCCTGCCTTTTCCAAAGTCAGTCCTCGTCCAGACCTGCGACGTGAACGGAATCTCTTTTGTCCGGGACAAAACAAACGATGACCCAGGATTGACTCGCCGCAACACGATCCGGCATCTCAGAGCCCATTATCAGCTCCCTCGGGCGTTGCAAGACCAATCCCTGCTTGACCTGTGTCGACGCTCACGAGAGATGCTGGAGACCACTCAGCGCCGAGGCAGGAGCTCCTTGGGACGAATCGAATTGAGGTCTCTGGACCTGCGGTCAGGTTCGATGGTTGTCCGTGTGCCAAAAGACCTTGCTGGTTTGGACTCAGGTGATAGCCGGGCAGTGGCAAACATGGTTGTGAGACTCACAAAGATGGTGAGTCCTCGGCCGAGCGATGACATGCCCACTCTGGCCCCCGAACATCTGGTGAAGCGATTTCTGGACCTCCTAGGACATCGCTGCTGGGAACAACAAGACGGTCCGCCTCCGACAATGACCATTCACAGAGTCTTTTGGGAAGCACTGTGTGGACCCGGGGTGGTGGGCCGGCCTGACACAGTTTGGCGATTATCGCGCCAGCCCATGCGCCAGGACGAGATCGCTCACACGACACTGACCTTTGAAGTGGACGATGCTGAAGGAACACCGACACACACCGTGTGGTCTAAACGCATCCTCTGGGATTATCGATACTGGTTGCGCATCCGAGCGTCAAGTGCGGAGGCACTGAAACAGATGAATGTTCGGCCTTACCGAGTGTCCGACAATCCTGAACTTCGAAAGAACCTGACAGGAAGCCAATGGCAGCACTTGACCGAGATTCTCCACCAGAGTGCAGCGGCAAAGATCAGGTACACGTTACCTGTTATCACCTTTCAGGACTCTGTCATTGCCTTTCCTACGCTGCCGTTCCATGCCGATCCCCACAGTGTCCTCCAAGATTGGGACATATACTACAAGGTCATCGAAGATCTTGGGCTCATGAAAGGGGCAGTCGAATCTGAGTCGCTCAGTTTGGACACTGCAGAAAGGATCTAGTGGAGTCAATTTCGCTAGAGCACGGACGTGTGGCCTTTTAATGGTGCATTCGCGCCCTCAACGGCAACCTGAGGAGCAATCTGGAATCAGTCCCGACCGACATTTGACGGTCATGGACGCTGTCTCTCTCGACCTCACAGATATGCTCGCTGGCTCTTGGCTTCAGTGCCCCTGACACGGTCATATTCATACGCCTCCTTGCCGTGAAGCTCGTGTCGGTGTCCAAGGGCTCTCCGAATGATCCAGTCTTTGCTGTTGATCTCCTCTTCCACTTCGTCCTTCTCCAAGGGGGGAATTAACTCGCTGCCATCGAGTCTCTTCAACATGACCTCATTCTCCGGCCGGTTGAAGTATACCAAAGAATACCGGATGTGGTCGGCTTGCTCTCCCGGCGGTGCAACGACACGATGGATGTTAGATCGCAGAAGACCATTGGTGAACTTCACCATGGCATCACCCAAGTTGATGATGACATGGTTCGGCAGCGGCTTCACATAGCACCACTGGGCGTTGGGACCCGGTGGCAGGACCTGAAGGCCACCGAGTCGGTTGAAGAGGACGGTCACGCTGCCGAAATCGGTGTGCTCCCCAAGAGCGGTACGACGGTCGTCGACGGGCTGAGGCGGCGCCTTGATGAAGCGGACTTGGTCGCCAGAGTAGCCTTCTTCGAGCCGATGCATGCTTTGAAGCGTGTTGGGTGGCAAGCGCAGGTGGTCATTCAACAGTTCAAGCACCAAGGTCACGATACCGTGGGCCGATCTGATGAATGACTTGAGCAGCGGCCGGCGAGAGTCGAGGACGTGGGGAGCGGGAAATCTGTCGGAAAGCTCGAATATGTCATCTTTCGATACCTGCAAACGTCAATGGGGCTCCCAAACAAGGGCGTACCGACCGACATTATAGAATTCATTGCGGTCCAGGTTGCCACTTCGGTCAACGACATTGGCACCATACCCCTTGTATCCGAAATACGAGCCTTTGTGCATCAAGTCATACTTCTTCTTCTCCTCGAGCGGCAGTTCGAACAGTTCTTCGCCGACTCTGAAAAGCCGATCGGCATCCAGGAGCAAGGAATCCCCTGGGCCGGACAAGTCGAGATAGAAAAATCCTAGGTCTTCACAAGCACGGATAAATCGATGGACTTCACCGGGGTCGCGCTCTAGGAGTTTGGCAAAGGATATGCGGAGGAGAGGGGCTGTTGGGACATCCTCTGGGAAAGGAGGAGCATTGGCAAAGTTCTGTGACGGCACGCTCAGTGCTTCTGTGACTGGTTGAATCACCATTGTGTTGTGGTGGTGGTCTAGTTCTTGTACAATACAAACGTATCAAGCAGTGAGTATCCAAGTCTGCACAGCAACCCTCGCTACTCTTATTATACAAAGCATAGAGGCAAATTATAATCGCTAATCTCCTCATCCCCAATGTCCGCGGCTAGGACACATCCATGCGGGGAAGCAGAATGCTTTGTTGAGTTACAAGAAGATCCCCATGTGGAGAGAGCCTAACTCGGAGAATGCTCGGGTCAGGTTCTATTGTCTCAACGATGGATTGGTGCCATACAGCCTACACGACTTCCTCGGCATAGGGGACTGGTGGGAATGTGAAGTTCACAACACGCTCCAGGCTCGGTATCTTTGGCAGATCCTCTCTCTGACCCGCTCGCACTTCTGGAGTCGGACTTAATTGTGGATAATAAGGCCGGACTATAGCGCATATTCCGAATCTGGTTTAGTGCGAACATTTGGCACTCGCACACCACTTTTTTTCACTGGGAAGTGAGGTGTAACCATGTAAGAGACATACTCATCTTCAACTCTTTGATTCGGCATTGTCCTTCGAGTTGTCTGTCGACTTGGCCGTGCTCGTTTGCCTTTCACTATCCCATGATACGTCCGAACACGTCTAGCCCTGGCAATGCTAGCCCCGCCACCGCTGCGGCCTGGCTCGCAGACCATCTCCATGCCTTCGCTTCCATCTAAACACCCTAATCCCCTGCCACTGAAACGGCGGTCCACCCTTAAACGGTCCATAGACGAGACCAATCTGATGGATGCTCCTTCGAGCCCGGCCAAACGATCGCGGGTCACTTTCGACTCTGACGTCGAGATCGTATCGGCCGATGAAGAGGAGGACCTTGATCCTCTGGTGGTCAAGGAGCAAGTACGCCGGGCGATCGAGCGGCATCGCGTGAGGGACGATGAAGCGTACGACCGAGTTAAATCGGTCTTCGGCGCCACGAAAGAAAAGGGTCCATCGACAGCCGTCCTGAGGATACATCTGTCCGCCGTGCTGGCGAATGTGACGGCACTCACAAAGGACTGCAGCGGCCTGGTCAATTCGATCTTGTTTAGCGAATGGGTCGGAAGAGATGATGCATACTATTCCCTGTTTGTCCGGTTTCTCAACAACCTCGCCGCGGCGCAGCGAGGATACCAGAACAAAATCATGCAAATGCTGGTCGACCTGCTCGGTCCGCAGAAGACGCGGAGGATCGGAGGAGCAGCGGCGAAGCCTGTCAGGCAGCGCACAATTCATCGACGTGTGCTCCAAGCGGTCCAGCACATTACTCGAAATGTGCCATCGGCGCCGGGTGCTCTCGCCGACAGAGTTGCTGCTCGCCTCGAGTTCGATTTCCAAAAGGCGGAAGACAGGATGACCTACATTGAGAATTTCATGGAGATGATCAAGTATGTGCCAGAATTGACGTCGGAGATCTTGACCAATGTGCTCAAGGAGCTTATCAAGCTTGACGTCTCGGTGCAGGCGGATCTCGATGAAGAGGAGGACGACGCGGAGGATGATATTCTCCACCACATGTCTTCTTCGCAGACCTTGGCAGCAGCAGCCTCTCAGAACATGACCATCAGCCATCTCGACAGAGAGGACGAAACCGACGACGACATGATGACCACCGACGAGTCTGACATGGAAGACGACGACGACGAACTTGATCCCGCAGCGGCCCGGCGGAAAAAGCTCCAGGAAGGCGTGAAGCAGGTCGATCTTATCATGGACCTTCTTTTTGCGTACTACGCCAAGTTGACCACGTCTACCGCATTGCAGACACGCGACAATGCCATCGAACAGCTGGTCGCACAATTTCACAGCCTGATCTTACCGACCTATCGCTCCCGCCACCCACAGTTTCTCATCTTCCACTTCGCCCAGTCGGATCCGATCATCGTGGATCGCTTCGTCACCTCCTGCGTCGCCGTCTTGATCGATAAAAGACAACCGCAGGTCCTTCGGCACTCGGCTGCCGCCTACTTTTCTGGCTTTGTCGGACGCGGCGCTCACGTCTCTCCCTCGGTCGTCCAAGACTGCCTCGACTTGCTGTGTGACCAGTTGACCATGCTCCGGAAAGCATACGAGCCGGGCTGTCGAGGTCCCGACCTGAAGCGCTATGGCGACTTCTACGCCGTGTTCCAAGCAATCCTGTACATCTTCTGCTTTCGCTGGCGGGACATCGTCTCGGCCTCGTCCGATCTAGATGACGACTCAGACATCGACGAGGACGACATCGAGCATTACCACTTTGCCGAGGGCCTGCGCGAGGCTCTGTACTCTGCCATCTATTCCCCACTGAACCCGCTTCGTGTCTGCACTCCAGTCATCGTCGAGCAATTCGCCGAGCTGACCCGTGCGCTGCAGCTCTTTTACGTGTACCCAAAGCTGGAAGAGAACAAGCACGTCCGGGTCGCGACCCAGTGGCGGAGCGCGTCCGACCTGGCCATCAGTCAACCCGACAGAGATTTGAGTTGGGTCGGTGACGATGGCATGATGGAAGGCTACTTTCCCTACGACCCATATCACCTTCCGATTAGCAAGCACTGGATAGAAGGCGACTATGTGGAGTGGAAAGGTATTCCAGGCGACGAAGCAAACGACACCGATTCATACGATGATAACAATGATGACGACGAGCAGGAGGATGATGATGAGGGAGGGATGGACGTGCAGACCGATGACGAAGAGCTCGCTACGGAAATGAATCCGACGTCGAACGATTGATGGACGGGCTCGTTCAATGAGCCAAGGATGAGTCTTTGGATATGACTAACGTATCAATTCTTATTTCCTGTGGTGTGGATTGTTACAAGCCGGCAGTCCGCCAGAAGGTGGGCTTCAGGAGAATTTCATTTTCTGCCGCGTTCAGCGAGAGAGAGGGTTGGTGTTGTTCTTGGTTGCTTCTTTCTTTCGCTCCTCCTTGCTTTCTTCTTTCGTCTTGGTCGAGATCTACCATGGCAAGTAGAGATGATCTAGACTAGATAGACAGTCTTCTAGTATAGACGCCGTGGCTGACCGGAAGACTAATGAAAATAGGCATGATCGTGGAGACTTTGAACCCTTGACCTATTGACGTATTTGTCCAAGTCACATTCTCTTCTCACGATGACAGGCAAGAATATGTCTGTAATTGACGTGTCGTGGAGGATGGTCAAGTAGAACATCACCGCCCTGGCCAGCTCGTCGAGGGTATCCAGTCCCGGTTAATTGACCTGCACTGCATCTGCCAGTCCAGACGATACACGATTGTTCGTGCTCGACGAGTATAGCAACACACTCCCATCCATCATACCATTCAATCAGCCAAGAGGAATAAGCGGCAATCAACTCACAGAGCATGCATTCAAGACTGACAGCTGCAACTGCCAACAGCTTATTCCATCTCCAGCCATGAGACAAAGATCGATGTCATTGTAAGTCCGCAGGCTTTGACCATGAGAGGCAGACGGCTGGAGTCGGTATGGTCCAGGTCATTGACCGAATCTTGAAGGAATAGAGCATAAATGGCTCTGCTCTGTGTCCAAGGCAGCACATAAACAAGTTGAAAATGTTTCCTGCCGTCGAGACGTATGCGATGCAGATGTACCACAGCTTCTGGGGCTTTCAAGTGGTTTGGAGTGTGGTTGACAATGTTGAGCTGACACAAGGACCATCACACATTTCAAAGCCAGCCAGAACCGGCGAATGAAGAGGTTGAGCAAGGCAATGATATGCACGCAGGCGGTAATATGAACAAGCAACGAGTCAACTTTTCAGCCTTACCGCCCAGCTAGCTTTGGAGCACAGACCCACTGCGGCCGAAAGTTTAAAAGTTTACTACAGAGACCACAGGCTTACTGCACAAATCCCCGCACCCTCTGGCCTGGCTACATTTTCTTCCGGACGACTACCATCGCAATTACTGTCCTGATCGGTTTTGTACTCTCTCACGTCTGCATCTCTCCTTGGCCGTCTCCATAATGCGTGCAAAACGGTCCAAAAAGTACCGCAAGATCATGTCTGCATACCAATTGTCCTTTTCGTTTCGGGAACCATACCAAGTCCTTTTGGATGCAGCCTTCATAAGAACGTGTCATGCATTTCATATGCCTCTGCAAAAATACCTCGAAAACACCCTGCACGGTCAATGTCGGATCTTCGTCACGAGATGCACGCTCGCCAAAATCATGGCCGAGCACCAGAAGGCCGGTGGGCACCCCAAGTCGCGACCTGAATTTTTGCCGCCCCCAACCGAACTTCCATTGCGACATTGTAAACACAAGAACAAGGAGGGGGATGACATGGGCGAACTCAGCGAGGCGCATTGCCTGCTAGACCTTCTGGCGGGACAGCCACGCGGCAATGAAACGGCCAAAAACAAGCAACATTACATCCTGGCCACGGCCGATCCGCCCGAACCGGAACAGAAGAAGAAAGGATTCGTCAATGTGCGAGAGCGGGCGAGAATGATACCGGGCGTGCCGATTATATACGTCAAACGAAGTGTGATGATCCTCGAAGAGTTGAGTGGTGCCAGTGAACATGTCCGTAGAGGCCAAGAGAGGGACAAGTTCAAGGAAGGCCTGGTTGGCACGAGAAAGAGAAAGCGTGGCGAAGATGAGGGGGACGAGCAAAATGAAGATCCATTATTACGGGTCGGCGAGCCGACCGCGCCGAAGACTCGGGATAGGAAGAAGGTCAAAGGACCGAATCCGTTGAGCGTGCTCAAGAAGAAGGCCAAAGTGCCGGGTCAGGAAGAACGGGCTACATCGCAAGCGACTGCATCCAAGTCCCCACCAAAGCCAAAGCGCCGGGGCAAAAGAGGAGGGAACAAGACTGATGCATCCGATTTCCCCGCCGGCAGCGGTGCGGATCTGGACCTCCCAAACTCCAGGCTGGAGGAGGCAGTGTCGGAGCATTCGACCGAGTAACTTTGGGCAAACATTGGCAGGAGCAGAGAGGCTTGATTATGGCAAAGATACCATATACCCATACAACGAAATGTGACTTTTCGGGCGGTTGGTTGCCAATCCTTCTAATTTACTTTGCGGCCAGAAAAGCTCTTCCATATATCAACAGGCCGGTCGCCGCGAGAACACCCAGACCTGCTGGCAAGGGTTTGCCTGTTTTGATTGCGCGGGGAATACTGCTGCCGGCGAGCACGACGGAAGCGAGAAGAGCGAGCTCAATGCCGTAGGGTTGTCGCTTCTGGATGCGATAGCCGCCGAGCCCGTACTGATGTTTGGTCAGAGAAGGCCCAACTGTACGGACATGCAACACACCAGGAGGCCAACGGTCAGGCCAGCTGTTATGCTGGGCACCGAGCCTGTACGCACATAGCCGATCACTCCGCCGACGGAGGTGAGCAGGGAAATGATATAAGCGGGTATTTCTGAGGCCTAAAGAGGTGGTCATATGTCAGCCTGCCTTTCAGAGACATTCAACTGTCGAAGTCTGACCATTTTGGACTACGCTCTGGAGAAGTTTGGAGGCTTCGTTTCTGCGAGAGGTACAGCGATTCTCAATGGGTGAAACTGGGTCTCTTCTTCCGCCTGGATGATGTGATCCTTAAGGGGGGTTCTATGGCGGGAGTCGTTATTTCCGAACTCCGAGTGCAAGGGAATGCTGGGGCTTGGCACCACGTTGCTTCATTCAATCCCTGTAGGAATTCGACAGCAATATGCAAAGGCAAACCAGGGCCTCTTTCAGCACTTGACCGTCTGGCTCCTCCTGATACACCGCCGTCGTCATGGCTAAAAAGTCGGCGGCCACGAAGACAGGCAGCTCAACCGCGGCAGCGAAACCAGCGCCCGCACCACGACCTGCATCGTCCTCAATATCATCCTCACCTCCGGCACCGGTACCGAAGCCGCAGACATCCAGCGCACTTTCCCCTCGATCCTCGCCCAAAGAGATCGCCCTTTATGTGTGGAGCAAATACCTGCAAGACACACCGGCTCGCACGAAGCTGCTTGACGTCTTCATGGCATTCCTCGTCGTGGTTGGCGCTATACAATTCTTGTACTGTATATTGGCCGGAAACTACGTATGACCATTCCCTCGCGCGAGCCACGGGCAGAAGTCCTTTATTTCTAACGTCACTCCAGCCGTTCAACGCCTTTCTCTCGGGCTTCTCTGCCGCCGTCGGCCAGTTCGTCCTGACAGCCTCGCTACGGATGCAAACGTCTGAAACACCGCCTGTGGGCGCATCAAACTCAGGAAAGAAGAGCACCACCAAGAGCATTGACGGCCTCACGGGAGACGTGACGGAGCAGGGGATCAACACCAAGATCAGTTCGGAGAGGGCATTTGCAGATTTTGTGTTTGGCAGCTTGATCCTGCACGGCTTCTGTATCAATTTCATCAACTAGACTGTACGGATATGGAAAATTGGGATATCAATGCGAAGGGTTGACTGCACTGGTGGTGGTCTCCCGGTGGAATTCTCTGAAGATTGAAGCGCTTCAATGACCTTTGTCTTGACAGCCCTTCTTTAGGTCCGCGCTGGAGACAAGAGATTGGTGCCGTTGACCGGCCTTGCGACTTCAGTCCATGGTTTTGGCAACTCTGAATGAAACATCGGGTGTCAGGATACGAGTTCGATTCTGGGGCCAAACTAGCCTCCCCCAAGTCTGATCGGCTCGGGACCAATGCCGAGACACTGCATCCGGATGTGGAGAACCTACAGTGCCCGTCCGCCTGCCCACGCCCTTGGTAACCTCACTAGGAACCCAGCGCGGTTTGTGCTTTTGCCTGCTTACAGCATGCCATAGCACTGCGCATCTCGATATGAGAGCGCTCTTGGTCTTTCCATGCTCACTCAAGTGGTCAGATCCAGGCATGTAGGATTTCGATTGTGGTTGGGGTGTCGCGCCATCAACTTCCTCGACCGACCCGTCAGACCGCTTATCTCGGAGGGGACCACGACCTCGCCGAAGGAAGACGACGAGCTGAGCGAGGCTGAGAAGAAGTCTCCATTCTATTTGGAAACGGGATACTCCATCTTTGCAAAGAGGCCCTCTCGTCCTTTCCCGCCGCCCTTTGTCTCCCCCCCGTCCGGTTCGTTTTCCGATCCACTGACGACGCACAACCCTGGTCGAGGGCGCCGCCCGTATATCGACGGAAAGCCCATCAAGGGCCTGACGAATGGCGATGATGCGATCATCATCGGAGATCAGAATTTCCTCGGCGTCAACGACGGCGTTGGAGCTTGGGCACAAAAAAACCGAGGCCATGCGGCGCTCTGGAGTCGTCTGATCGCACATTTCTGGGCCGCCGAAGTAGCCAAATCATTTGAAGATGGGGCTGTCGCGCTGAAAGCGCTGAATCCCATCAAGGATCTTCAAGTGGCTTATGACCGGACGAAATCGGTAACGAAAGGTCAAGAAGGCCAGAACGATATCCTGGGAACAACAACGGCTTCATCTGCTCTTTTGCATTACCGTGACGGGAAGCCGGTGATCATGGCCACCACGTTGGGCGATTGTAAAGTCCTAGTCGTCAGGCCAAAGGACAACAAGGTGATTTACCGGACGAAAGAGCAGTGGCACTGGTTCGATTGTCCCCGACAATTGGGGACCAACAGCCCGGACACGCCCGAAGCGGATGCTGTCACCGATGTTGTCGATATTGAAGTCGGCGACATTATCCTCGTCCTCTCTGATGGAGTGACGGATAATCTGTGGGAGCACGAAATTTGCACCAAAGTTAGCGAGGCCATGAAGAAATGGCATGATGGTGCCGAAGAGGCCAAGGACGGCATTGTATACGTCGCACGACAGTTGATGAACGCCGCGAGAGAGATTGCACAAGATCCACACGCAGAAAGCCCATACATGGAAAGAGCTTTGGATGAAGGTATTGCAGCCGAAGGTGGCAAACTTGATGATATCAGTGTGGTTGTTGGAGTCTGCAGAAAACGGGAATGAACTCCCATCATGCTTTCTCTCAGATACATGAACTGGAAGCAATTCAGAGGGTGTCTGCGAAACATTCCAAAGTATGAAAACATTGACCTTCTCCTGTCTCACTGAGCCTTGACCTAATGGCATGTTGACCTTTCAGGGTTGCTGGTAGAACTGGTCAGCCGTGCAGACTAATTTGGCTCTACTGTCAGAAGCATACACACCTGCCGAAGTTATTCCTTGCTCAGATCTCCTCATCCTTTCCGCATGTCATCTGTTTCGTCTTTGAAGCGTCGGCGATACCAGACGCTTTTTTGGCTGTCTCCATTCGAGCTGTGCAATATGGTCTATAGAGATGTGCTGTGTGCGGCAAGTTGCTCTCTGTATCTTGCAGGACCTTACATCACCTGGTTATCTAACTGATAGACAATGAATTGACCAGCGAGGATGTTCTCTAGAAAGCAAATAACACCGATTTTGACGAACTTGTGGCGTTGCCAACAACGGCCAATCCAGCTCACTGTGGCTAGCAAGCAGATGAAATGCCACCGTAAGCATGTGTGGATGGTATTGCTCCAGAGCCGACGGACCTACAACCTCATGTTACGGATTCAGAACCGGGGCGAATATGAACCCAACAGCTGAGAGGACAGGACAGCTGATCCACTACAGCATGGACCGAGAAGAAAATCCTTGAGTGAGAAGGCGGCAATAGCGAGTTACTGCTATTGACTCCTGTCAACCTCCAACTAGTGCCTCGTCCCTTCTCACAGCACCAGGTGTCAAGGTGAGTCCACTTCCGTAGGGACGACCTCTGCACCATTTGCCATTCTCTCACCATCCTTTCAGGCGTTGCGCATTCACACCATATACCTACATACACACTCCATCCACCCCTCGCCGCCATGCTGCTCGCCACTACCTAATCTCGAAACTCCAAACCCCAATCGAGCGCGATGCGCGCAGAAATTGCCGTTCGGCCCTCTCATCTCTCTCCCATCTCCTTCTAACGCTAGGCACCTGCAATATCGAGTCGGTTGTCCACCCACTCTTTGGTAAGGACACTATGCCCGAGTGTGGATCAATGATGAAACAACTCCACCTGATCGTGCCGTCGGTGGCGTCGATGGTGGTTCTGCTCCACATGGACGTCTATTCGGCTTCGTTGTCACACAACCCTTGAATGGCCATGCTGAGAGTTTCTAGATGTCGTCCCTTGAATCTGATCAAGGTTAAGGGCTCAATGGCTCCTGAAGGTAACAGAAAGACAGGGGCAGGTCAGACTAACAAGACATGCACACTTATATGCTGGATGACGCTGACCAAGTTCGGCTGACTGACGGACAGGGGACCCACGCAAACTCCAGTAGGCAAATCGGGCTGTCGATGCAGATGATCAAAAACATCCATCACTCGGGGCGGCTTCTCTATCCACTGAAACTGAACCTCTCTGCCTCCAATCTTCCTAACCCTTCGCGTGGCGCCACAAATCTTCTTCGATATGAATTCGTAAAGTCCTGCAACAGCACCCGGACTTTTCGGAGCTCATTCTGCTGGAGCTTGTCACTGATGCTGGCCATCAACTTGTTCGCCTCTGCTGGTTTCACGGTCCCGACAGGCAGCAGCTGTAGAGTGCCCTGCACCCATTGAGCAGCGGGCTGAGGAGCCAGGCTGAAGAGGGCCAGAAGCACGGCCGACGCATCTGGGAAGCAGTCTTCCGGAAAGCTGAACATCATCCCCGTCATGACTCGCTGAACTAGTGATTCCCCCGTCACGGCCAGGATCTGTCTGACGGCAGCTTGAACCTCTGGCGGAGTCGTACTACGAGGTTCGCCATTCGGACCGTTCATCTGGGAAACCGGAGGCCTTTCGAAGCCGAAATCAAGAAAGTCTCTCAAAAAGTGCAACGCGGCCTGGACGGGCTCCAACGACTGTAGGGTGAGGGCTTGCAAAGAGGCCTGGATCATCGGTTGAGCGAGCTCCGAAGTGATGGTCTTTTCTGGATAGAAGCGGACAGCGTCCGAAGTCAGGCGGAAAAAGTCCTCGATGACGTCCGGAAGTTGGACCGGTTGGAGTTCGGACAAGACACGGAAAAAGACGGTGGCTTGCTGTGCGAAGAATCGGAAGACGTTGTCGCTGGTCGCCTCGTCCACAAATTCGGCCCCGGCGGAGAATTCGCGAATGACGGCATCGGTGGCCCAGAGGAAGCAGCCTTGTCGAGAAGCCTGGAAACCTTCGGCGATGCTGGTGGCCAGTTCCGGCAGGAGTGGTGCAGTCGCCGTCCTGTATGAGATGACCATGTATCGCCAGCATTTGCACACTCTCTCCAGGATGGGTATTGACTGCGTGAAATGCTTTGCGATTCCGGACAGCGCGGGTAGGATCTCCTGGCAGTACTTGACCGCAGGATTTTCCTCGGCCGGCGAGACATACGGCTGCACCCATTGGATGAAGATGGTGATCAGGCCCAGATAGTCGGCCACCGTCTTTTGCCCGTTTTCGTCTTGTGCCGTCTGGGCCAGGGAGACGACGCGGCTCATGACGGGATCGCAGAACATCTTCATGCTCGCGTAGACGTTCTCCACGGGCTGGACGGCGACCACGGCCGCCACTCCTTCGGTCACTTCTTCCTGACTCGACGGCTTCAATTTATCGATGACACTCTCGTAAAATTGATGCAGCTGGGGAATGTGGTCCCCCAGCAGCTTCTGACAATCGGTGCCGAGAAACTTGAATGCCAGGGCTGACGCCTGGACGACCTCGGGAGAGTTGTGGTTGAAGCCGGAGATGACATAGTTCAACTGAGCTTCGAGCGTTTCCGGATGTTGGGCCGTCCACTCGGTGTAGCGAGCCAGGGCCATGATGGCCTGGAATTTGAGTTTCTCGTGCTCCGGGATGGTCGTGAGCAACGGGATCACTTGTGGTAGCACCGTGCTTTCTTCGGGGCTGACCATGCGGCCCATCGCCCGGAGACTGAACAAGGACGCTTCCAGCTCTTGCCAGTGTGGTACCTTGGTGCCCGAGACCTGGGAAGCATAGGTCTGACCCCAGCGTTGGATCAGGGTAAAAGCCTTGGTGAGGCACTCTTTGACTCCAATCACTTCACAGCAGTCTTTCAATACATCTCCCATGGCATGTCGGAATTCCCGAAACTTGTCTTCCTGTTCTCGGTCGCCATCGAAAAGGTCGGCCTCGTCGCCGTTCTCTGGGGTGGGAAACTGCAGGTGTTTGATCATGACATCGACCAGTTTGGAATACAGATCGGCCAAGGTCGCTCTGGCTTGCACGTACTTTTCCAGCGTGACGTATTGCTTGAGCTCATACCAAAACACGAATGTGATCGAGATGGCTTCCCGATCACGGTCGCAGACACAGCATTCCAGGACGGCCTCCACGAGGGCGCGGAATTCAGTCGGCATTCGTGCGATGAGCACGACCCACGCCTCGCCGGCTTCGGCAAAGACCCGGGTGATGCCTTTCATCAGATCACTATCCTCGGTCTCGGATGCTTCCTGAATCTTTGGCCTCAAGGCGATGACCCTGGGATAGAGCGTTTGTATGATGCTGTGAGATTCGTCCACATCTCGCGTGTCACGGTAAATTGTGCACAGGCAGTCGACCGCGGCGTCAAAAGATCTTGCGTCGTCAATGGCGGTGATGATCTTGTCCAGCAGGGGGGAGTTCACCACATCGACGGCAGGGATCTCCCGCAGCCAGGACGCAATACATTCATAGAGCCTCGGATTGGTCGCGGCGGCACCTGTGTGTCATGTCAGTCCTTCCTCGCCATGGACGGCAACGAACGACTCACTGGACGATTGCGAATATGAGATCAGAAGGCTCAGTACCTGCGCGGAATTGTCCTCCAGCAGTTCTTTTGTCCTGTCGGCAAGCTCCTCTTCCTAAATTGAAAGGCTGGATTAGACTGTGATCGCGGGCGACGGCGGAAATGCTGAAAAGCCGGACATAGAGTGTTGCGTGGTCGAACATACTGTAAGGTTGACTTTGCGGCCTTCTGTCACCTCTTCAGGCAGAATCCGTAGGAAGTCGAGCATGCAGTCTCCACCATCGCTACTGGTTCCGACCGCGGAGCCCACTGTCTGAATTACATTCTTCCAAGACGTCATCTGAATCGCGAGGCCGGCAAGGCACACGCAGATCTGAGTGCGGATCGGTCTCGGACCGGGGCTATACAGCCGAAGAAGTGAGATCAGAGAATCTCGGAGAGGACCCAGTGCCTCCGGGGGCAGTTGATGAAGGTCGTAGGTAATCTTTTCTGTGGTCAGCCACCGTCGCCCGTCCGACTGCCCCGTCCACCCGGGCCAGTCGATCTCTGTCACATGGGTCGTACCTTTCCTTTGAGGGTCGTGGCCGCAAAGAGTCTCGCTTCCACAGGAGCGGAGGAATCTTGGAGGATGGTATGGGTCGTGTTCCATGCCTCAGACTATGAGCAGGTCAGTCTCTGTCCGGCCCACGAGACCTCAGCCCGCGTACCGATTTCTGAAACTTTTCGAGAAATTCATGAGCTTCTGTTTTCTCCCTGCCGACGGCGTTGCTTTGCATGGTCGCCAACGCCGCAAGGACGGGCCCAAAGCCATCTGCGGCGCCTGGCTTTGTAGCCATCTCGTATCGGCCTTGGTGGGGCAGCAGAAGCGAGAGACAAAGGCTTAGAAGCCGAGGAGCGACGAGGTTGTTGTCGTCATGCGATTCCGTATGAACCGACTGACGGGTCAGGACCGAGGTGAGATCACTGAGAAGAGGTGGACTGTGGACCGGGTCTGCCTGTGGGTTGTTCCGATGGTTGGATGTGTCAGTAAATGACCTCAGAAAGAAGTGCCAAAGTTTCGCGCGGCGGTGTCTCCGCATTTTTTGCCTGGAAAGCGCATTTTGTCTTGCCCTGCCACAACGTCCTAAATCCAACATACCATTAGAGCTCTCTTCTGACACACCAAACTTTCTTTTTTGCACCATTGTCCACTCGTCAGAAGCGCAACGGCAGTGTGAGAACCACCATGACCGGTCGTGGCGGAGGCGGAGGCCGCAAGACCTTGCTTGCACCCATTCATTTCATATTCGGTCTCTTACAAAAGCGCTCAACCGTGTCGATCTGGCTCTATGAGAACTTGAACACCCGCATCGAGGGCAAGATTCGGGTGCGTGCACTCGGCGTTGACCAGGACGAACCCAGCTGATGTGGACCACAATTACAGGGCTTCGACGAATTCATGAACCTCGTGATCGACGACGCAATTGAAGTCCAGCTGGCTACGAGGGAAGCGGCAGAAAAAAGGCGGCAGCTCGGTGAGATGGCTCGCATGAGACGGGTTGTTCTGCTCTAACAGCATCCAGGACAAATTCTCCTGAAAGGAGACAACGTCTCTCTCATTCAGGCTCTGGACTAGACGGCGCGATGGCGGCGAGCGCGCCCGAAGATGCTTTTAATGGCCATGCTATGGGCGAGAAGCCCCGACACAATACATTCAATCGAGGAGGTCAATGTATATCCTCGCAGCCTGAGGAAGTTTCGCTAGCTTTCGGCCACCACCACGTGGTCGACTCGCCAGTCGGACTCGTTGGCCGGCACGGTTTCTCCTGGGGGCAACAGCTGTTGTTTCAAGGCGAGACCGACTGAAAGGAGAAGATTAGCACCTTGGGCAAAAGAGCTGACCATACCCACCGAGTTGAGGCATCTTTGCTCCGCTGGGGAGAGTGTTTCTATAAGTCTCGAGATAGCGATCATAAAAGCCTTTTCCGTGGCCCAGTCGTTGATGAGAACGGTCGAAGGCGACAGCGGGCATGAGGATGAGGTCAAGCTTTGGACAACAAGAATGATAACCACCATCTTCTCCTGACGGTCGTGTCGAGATGCCGAACCCGCCGAGAGCATTCCTTCTTTTGTCCACCGAGTCTTTGGGAAGTGAGGGAATCCCCCAAGCATCTGGCTGCAGCGAATTGAGGTCCTGTTGGTCATACAGCTCTAACATGTCCATCGTCTTGGATCTTGACTTTCCTGTTGCCGAATGGATATACGGGACAAACACCGTTTTCCCATCTTCAAATGCCTGCAAGACGATGTCACGCGTCGAGACTTCCTTGTCTGGCATAGATAGAAAAATTGCGATTGACCTTGCCTCTCGATATGCATTCATCTCGACGACTTGGTTTGTGATTATTTTTGCTACGACCCATCAGTGGTTGCTCCAGATCATGATCCACTTCTGACATTGCCTTGCTATCTCGTGCCCCTCCAGCATCTGCAATTCGGCCCCCAGCCTCTTCCGGAGCAGAGCCTTCTGGTCCTTCAGCGTGCCAGTCGACATGGCCCTCAGCAGCCCGACGACGGCCCTCCTGTTGGCAGAGAGGTGAAGCAGCGTTTTCACCATCGGCTCATGCCGGGCTGATGAGCATACAGTTGAGGTGAGACACTATCTCTATTTTTTCCACAAGGCTGATGCACCGGACTTGGGCCTGAAACGGTGGGCTTGGCGGACCTGCGCCACATCTTGACCCAGATCAGGGTCAGCAACTTGGGGGTTTGTGCCTTGCTCACTTCCAACCTTTCTCCCAACATCGGTATGCAACAATGATCTTCTCCATACTCGCCTTGTCCCTTGGTCTTGTGTCTGTTGCCACGGCACAATATGACGCCGCATTGGTGGGAACATGGACCACCAAGTCCAAAAAGGTCCTGACGGGTCCGGTACGTGTTCCTGACGCGGCTGACGCTCACCACGACGACTGACCATGGAACGAACGATAGGGTTTCTACAATCCGGTGGAGGACAGATTCATTGAACCGGAACTCGCCGGTATTTCCTACTCTTTCACCATCGACGGGTACTATGAAGAGGCATACTATCGCGCCATTCCGAACCGTATGTCCAGCGTCACTCATGGGGCCTGACTGACGCTCTCAGCCTCGACACCACACTGCACCTCGGCCATCATGCAGTGGCAGCACGGCACCTACTCTCTGCCCGGCAACGGCTCGATTGTCCTCCAGCCATTTGGCGTCGACGGCCGTCAACTCCAGTCGAGTCCGTGCTCGTACAGCGAGTCCGTTTACATTCGCTACGAGCAGTCTGAATACATGAAGTCGTATCAAGTCCTCACGGACCCCTTCCACAACGTCCCCCGTCTCAATCTCTTCCAGTTCGACGGGTCGCCCATGCAGCCGATGTACCTTGCCGCCTCGCCGCCGCAGATGCTACCCACGCAGACGCTGAACCCGACGTCGACGCCTTCGGCCACGGGAAAGAGCCGAGTGAAGAGGCAATTGAACGATAACAAACTCGACCGGATCCCGCTGCCGATGAACCACAGAAACATCATCAAGACTCCATCTGAGCCGTTCAATGCGGACCGGTGGTGGTGGGTCGGGGTGGGCCTGACAGCACTGGGCACGGTCATGTACATGATGCCCACTTCGACATAGAGAATAAGATGGTCAAGAGCGGGATGTGTTTGTGCACGCTTATTACGTTTTGCGGCATGTAGGACGGCGTTAAGGAGGGAGGATTGGTATCCAGGGCACTGCATGCCGCCGGGGGGAGCGGCATAAATGTGATTCGACTGAAGATAGAAGATCCCATATGTACGATCACATTGATATTGGCACGTCATTGCCTTCAGTCTCGGTCTGACCCGGCCGTCGACTTTCTGTCCGACCAACGTCACCAATGACTGGTGATCCTGGAAGGAAAAGGCGCTACCTCGTACGCCCGTTTACTTTCCTCAGCTTGAGCTGGTCAATGTCGACGTCTTTGAGTGTGCGGACCTAGTCGGAGCAGGTTAGCTCTACCTCAAAACCACAGGCATGGTGGTGATGATGAGTAGCTTTGGAATGATTGTCAAGACGGACGTTCAGAAGACGGACGTTCAGAAGACGGACGTTCAGAAGACGAGGTGAACATGTCGAGAGGACAAAACCTTCAGGGAACGCCCACGCTACAGCTCACATTCAAGGCCCGATTATCGGAAAAGATATTGGAATCGATGCTCTTCCCGCCAATGCTGGTGCCGCAAGTCGGGCAGAAGGTGTGGCTGATTCGCTGGGCGCCGAAGGTGTAGCTGGTCAGATCGTCGTAGCCGCTGATCCAGGTGATGTTGGATTCGAGTGGGTACACCATTAAATATCCGTTGGTTTGGCAAATGGAACCTGAGGTCGAGGTGAGAGGTGCACATGGTCATGTCGCATGGTGAGAGGAACAAAAGAGTAGTGGCCACGGGCGAGACGTACAGTCGCAGCTAGTCACAGGACCATCCTCCACCGGAGGCGAGAGCTTCATGGTGAACCTCGAGAGCCCTGTCAGTCTGCAGTATCAAGGCCAAGGCCAGGTCGTACTTGACTCTCCCACAGTGACATTGGCCTTCATAAGTCTTCGACTTGGGCTTCGCGGTTGGACTCATGGGACTATTGACTGTGGACATTGTTGTTCCGCACCGAGCGATGGCGACAGAGGGAGGAATGATGATGGAAGGAGGAGCATGAGTTTTGACGATCCTCGTCAATGATCAGCACCACAGGCCCCTTTTTGTTCTCATAGGGATCATGAATAGGGGTCATCTCGTCTCTCTCGTCGATCTCAGTAGTCGGTGTCTGTTGCTCAGCGGTGCCTGGCTGGGGGCTTCGTCCGCATTGGGCATTCTGCACACGAGTCAAACTCGGAATATTTTAATTCCTGGTTCATCCATGGAGGCCGATGCCACTCAGGCGGCCATCATCCACTCTCGAGCGTCGGGTTCAAAAGGGGGGGTGCATTAGTTTACCTCCAGAAACGGCCTCCATTGGCGGTCGAGCGTGGAGCAGCCAGAGAGGGGAAGGATGCCTTGGCATGCCCACGCGCCCCAGGGTTCTGAACACTCGGAAAACCACCTCGCGGCGCGTGGCATGAAAGAAACTCCTGGTGGGGGTTCCATGGAGGCTGTGAAGGCTGTCAAATATGAATCCAGTCAAAGCTTCCATTCATGATCGAATGACGTGGGTGCCTGGAATGCACAGACGTCATGGGTGGATCTCTCCCCAGATGGCGGAGCCGTGGCAGCAGGACCGATTCCTTGAAACACGGATGCTGGGGGAATGTGGAGATGACTGGACAGGAGATTCAGAGGTGATTGAATTATCAATATACCTGCTCTGGAGCTGGAGCATCATTGGTCCCCCCGTCTCCCCCGCTATCGGGCTGTGCTGACCATCAGAGGGGGTCGCATCTTGATGCACTGGCCTTTCCGTGCCGTCACGAAGCGAAACCTCGTGGCTGGCACAAATAGGAGACAAAGTGGTGTGCCTCACCATTCCCAAACGGGCAGACCTCTGGAGCTGGTGGCTGAATGGCGAACTTGCTTTCGGTACCAGCCGATGTGATACCACTCGCATCAGGTCGATGTCGGGCGTGATGCTGGTCAGCTGGTGGATGTGAAAGCGTGGGGACAAAAGTGCGACTACGGTACGGGCGGGAGGCCGCCAACCGCAGAGCGTCCGAGCCAGAAAAAGCTTCTTCAGCTCCATCTCGCGCTCACTGGCGACCTGCCGGTCAACCGTGCTTGCCCGAGCACCTCCGGGTGGCCACTGGAGTCGACTGACGGCTGCGCCGCTCACACCCTGGACCCTCCATGCCCTTCATCCCGCGCTCTTTCATGCACGGCTCGTAGAGTCGGAGGGAAAGCCCTGCTACCCCTCGACTCCGCTTCATCAGGATACAACCGATACCATACCGATTTAGTTTCATATTTGCTCTCTGAGTGCAATCCTCCTTCATCGCAGCCTCGCGGATCGAAGAAGAAAAGCGGAACAGCCGGCCAGAGGCCCCCGCCCAGCCCTCCAGTTCACCGCTGGCGATGAGCAGCAGAAGCAATCCACATTGCGCGCAAATTCGAACTGGCCTTTCCGAGGTCACCTGAACCGTCCCCTCCTGTTGGTCGTACCTGCATAAGGGAAAACCTTTCATCGTTTGCACCAGACCATCCACCGCCATCGCACTGCGGCGCCTCTCTCGATCCTAGCCAGACCCAGTGCCCCGTCGGGGCTTGATTGTCGAGAAAAACCGGGCTTCGCAAAGGCTTGACAGGGAGTGCCACAAACAATCTTCCAAAAGAAACACCACGTTTATTTTGCGAGAATTAAGAGACATTTCTATCGTGTGCGACTGCCATCCACCGATCGAGTTCTGTCTCAAATACCACACGCAAACTCCTGTCGCACCGGTTCGCGCCCTCGACCTCGACCAGTAAATCCCTCATCGGAGTCCTCCGACGAATCCCGCGCTCTCTCCCCGCAAATATCTCTTGACCAGGTGGCTGCCGTCGATCTAGCATGAGTCTTGTCCGCTGAGCTGGACTCGGCATCGTGGCCGAGGTAAGACAGACTCGATCAAGATCCATTCGCGGTCGTGCCCGGAACGGCAATGGCTGGACCAGAAACGGCCACCAGGACCACTGACCCAAGTATGAGCATACATGAAGCATCAAGAGCGCCGGACCCGAGGCACGGAACACACGAGGCGACGACCGAGGAGCCGCCCAAGAAGCGAAGGAGGGTGGTGAAACCCAACCCCGATAAGAAATTCGAATGCAAGCATGAGGGCTGCGGCAAGAGTTACTCTCGGGCCGAACATCTCTACCGGCATCAGCTGAACCGTAAGTGTCCCTGCTGTCCTCCTGTTTGGTCTTCTGCTGAGCCGGTCAGACACTCCGAAGACCATCTATCGTTGCGACTATCCCGACTGCAATCGGTATTTTGTCCGACAAGACCTGTGCATTCGCCACCGTGAACGACACACGACACATGGCTCGCAATTGCACAAGCGAGATGCTTTCTCACAATCGACCGCAAACCAAAATACGGCCAACGGGCACGGGTCCGCTCAGCACGCTGGCCAGCAAGCGTCTGGCAGCTTTCCTATGTCGGCGCCCAATGCCCGAAGCCCCCCGTTACCGAATGGCCCCGTGCCTCCGCCTTCGACGGCGTACCTCCACGACGCGGGTCCATTCAAGCAACAGTCACGGATATCGAGCTCGACCGTGTCCCCCTCGACCGCGTCCACGGAACCACGCTTCCAGCCACCGACGCCACAGTCGGCCATGGGAAGACCTGAACCTCCCATGCACCGCACGAGCAGTTCCGGCAGCAACACGCTCAGCCCCGTGCCCAAACAAGATTTGTCGCCATGGGCGCCGGCGGTGCGGAGGCAGAGTTTCAACTCGGCCGACGACGGCAGAAGTCACACTCAATACGGCGCGACCGATTCGAGATACCGAGCGCCAGCCGCGTCGGGCGTCCCTCTGTCTCCTGTCCGGACCTATTCAACGTCTTCGTCCACCACGACCAACAATAACAACCACAGCAGCAACCAGCAGAACGGGAACAACGTGTCCAACACGAGGCCGCCGTCGGATGCCGTGTTGCGGAGAAGTTCGTCGCAGAGCTACATGCAGACCACCGACATGGTCGCCACCACGTATCCTGCGACCGAGTTCCCCAGCGCGCTTCCACGATCGTCCGACGCCGCATTTGCCGCCGCCGTCTCTCATGGACTGACTCGGACGGACCCCTATCCCTATCCGACCGTGGACACGAGCATGTCTGCGATCGATATGAATGCCGCCTACGGCTATCCCATCTTCGGAGGCGACGAGTACAACCAGACCCCGTTCGCCATCGCCGATGATTTCACGGCATGGCTATTCAATGACACTCAGTCCGGCTCGACGGGCTTCTCCCCGTCGAATTACATGCCTGGCTATCCCGAGGCTGGGTCACAGATCCAAGGGCCATATTTGTCACACAGCCCGAATTCCAACCATACCTTCAATCCAAACATGCCGATCCAGAACGCCATGAGTGTGACAAACATGTTGGACGCCTCCGGGAGCAGCCAGTACATCATGTCTGAGGCCAAACGGCACGAGCTTCTCGACTTGATGCAGACGCAGTTCATTGAGCGACCGCACGACGCGGTCAAAAAGCGCAAAGATTCGGTCTTCGAAGGCGACATCGATAGTGAAGGACACATCCTGAGTCTGAGGATGATGCATACGTACATCGGCTCGTATTGGTATCACCAACACGCACAGCTGCCGATATTGCACAAACCCACCTTCTCCGCCGATCGAACCCCGAATTTACTTTTGCTGGCCGTCATCGCCATTGGGGCCGCGACCTTGGACAAAGCTTACGGCACCTCATTGACCGACTCGGCGGCTGAGTTTGCCAACTTCGTCGCCTGGCACATCCGCTGGGAAATCGTCCGAGATGCCGACTTTCGACCTCCGGCCAAGCTGTGGGTATTCCAGACCTTGTTGCTGATCGAAATCTACGAGAAGATGTATGCGACACGAGCACTCCATGAACGCGCTCACATCCACCATGACAGCACCTTGACCTTGATGAGGCGAGGCAGCTCTTTATTGGGTCGATCCGCGTCCGACTCCCCTCCCAGTTACCGCGGTGACGATCGGAATGGGAGCCTCGTCGGACCGGCCGCGGCGTCTGAGGCGGCCAAGTCTGAAGAATCCTGGCACCGATGGATCACCACCGAGGCCACGCGCCGGGCCGCCTTTGCGGCCTTCGTGATCGACTCCATCCATGCGACCATGTTCGGTCACGCCGCCAAAATGGTCGCTCACGAGATGCGGCTGCCCTTGCCATGCGATGAAGGTCTCTGGTCGGCCGTGTCTCCCGCCGAGGCCGCGCGAGTCCAATCGTCTCTCCAGACGAATGGGGTCAAACCGATCATGTTCGTGGACGGATTGAAAAGGACTCTGAATGGTCAACGGGTCCGCACCAATTCCTTTGGCCGCACCATCCTCATGGCGGGACTCTTGTCGGTCTCCTGGCACATGACCCAAAGAGATCTTCAATTCTCATCCCTGGGTCCGCGGACGGCGAATTCGTTTGGGGGGCCCGACAAATGGAAAGGTGTCCTCCTGCGCGCCTTTGACAACTGGAAGCGCGATTTTGATGAAGCTCTGGCGGAATCGACGCCGGCGCCGTCGTCGCCCTTTCGAGCCAATCAAGGATCTCAATTGCACACGCTGCTGCAACCGGTGGATGACGAGAACATCTTCGAGTCTCGGACCGTCTTGCACCACCTCGCACACATCGCGGCCCACGTCGACGTGGTGGACTGCCAGGTCTTCGCCGGTGCGAGCCGTCTTCTCGGCCGCTCCATCACACCCAAGGACTACAGCATGATCCGCGACAAAATTGAACGATGGGCGACCAAGGCCTCGGCCAGAGACGCCGCCTTCTACGCGCTGAAGTTTCTGGCCCAGGTCCTGATCCCGCCCGGCGATGGAAGCGGTGGCTTCGACAGTCGTTTCTACGGTCACGCCAGTCCGATCCTGCCTCAAGCGTTCGAGCACAACCAGTACATCGCCAGAGATGATTTCCTGCTCAATCGCCCATGGGTCCTGTACATCTCCTCCCTCGTGGTATGGTGCTACGGGTTTGCGCTCGAAGGGCCCATCCTGCCGCCACCTCGCGATCAAGACTTTGAAACGTATGGACAAAAAGAACGTGACATGCGAGAATACCTCGATCGAGTGGGCGGCGTCCGGGCCCCGGACGACCTGGAAGGGGTCAAGGGCAAGAACCGATGTCTCGGTCTCCTGATGATCCTCAAAGAGAGCTTTGAAAGTACGAGATGGGAATTGACGCACGAAGCAGCCGGCTTGCTGGGCAATGCCTGTCTCAAATTGAGGGGGGTAGACCAGGCGAAGCCCGGTGGAGTGGCCGACGGCCACATGAGGTCAGGGGGCGTCATGGGAAATGGCTATGACGCATATAGCAACGGGCCAGGGGGATACCCGACTGTTGCCAACGCGGTACGGGCGTGATTTGGGGTGTCTGAGATCTGATCTTATCTGACTGACCTTTTCGACTCTCCTGCTCATGATATGATTTGATTGATTGCTGGTTGATTGATTGGTGGAGTTGTGTTTGCGTTCAAGCAGGCGGCCCATCTGATTTTGATCTTCTTTCGAGTTTGACGCAAGTTGTGGCACTCATTAATTCATGTGGATTCATTTCCCTTCCACCTATTACATATGTCAGCATTGGACATATTTATGCATGGAAATATGGATATCTTTTCAGCCCCTTGCCTTCTTGACATTAATGTTCAGCCTTTGGCGTTTAATCTGGACATGGCATAACTTGGTCACAAGTATCAACATCGAAATGGGTAAGGTGATGATTATCTAGAGGAGACCAGAATGAATGGAATGGGATGATGAACGAACGCGAGGTAGGAGTCTTTGGTCCACGTTGCCTTACCGCTGCATGATGCCCGTCATATTGAAGAATGCACGAGCATTGATTATTGGGCATTGAACGTCGATCATTCAACATTGATCGCGAAGCGTAGTACTTGGTGCAGAGCTTCATGAGAAAAGCTGCCAGTGCAGACATTGATAGCGCTGCAAATACAAAACGAGAATATGTACACATTGCCCTTTCTTCTGGCATGCCGTTCTTTCTGACAAATGAGCGACGTCTGATTCATGGCCGCTGTTTTCTTTTTGAACCGTTCTTCCCAATCTGATCGCCCCAAAGCTGTCACTTTGACTTTGTGGTCATGCTCGCCGACTGGGCGGTTTGTGCGCTCTGACCCACGCCTGCTCCTTGCACGACATCCGCGTGGAGGTGGTGCTGAGTTTGAGCGGTTCCAAGCTAGGCGCAGGAGCATGAGGGCTTTTCGACGTTGGAGGGTGCTCTAGGATACTGTATGATGATACAATTTGGCAGTGTTTGCGTAGCGAAATGTCATGGGGTTGGTACATGAAATACAACGGAATCGTGATGACAAGAAACCTACTCTATTCCGGCCGTCCGTCCGTTCCTTGCGCTGGCCCGACCGCCAGATCGCCAGCTCGACGGCCTTTGAACCGTCAAAATCCAAACTTTTGGCATCCAGTGACTGAGTTGAGACTTGCTTGAAGCAGATGGTGCTGTATATTCCTCACGCCAGAGCCACGGCCTTCTCTGCTTGGCTTGCCAGAAACCTTCTTTCGGCGCGTCCGATCAGTTCTTCATACACAGTCCAGGCCAAAGCGGAACTGATGGCCTTCCTCGCCATCCGCAAGCCCAAGCCATGGAAGAAGCTCTGGATTCCGTCTTCCTGGAGCATCAGTCGGGTCGCTTTGGCCATGTTGCCGTACTTTCGCGGCATGAGCTGCAGCCTCGTTTTGACAGCATCAAAAGGGTTCGTGATGCCGGTGGCGAGGCCTGCCGCAAAAACACCACTTGCTGCGTTAATTGGCGCCGCCGCTATCGCCGACGTACCATCGGCCCTGGTGAATGCCCGACTGAGCCTGGATTTGCTGGCTTCATAAAAGAGCACGTAAAGTCCGGCATAGGGAGCGTCGCGAACAGCCGTGGCGCCAAAGCCGGAAAAGAAGCCGTTCAATCCTTCTTGCGCGTAAATTGACCGCGTAGCCGAGAGAAGGGACTTGTATGCGTAGAAATCAGATTCATAGCGGACCTTGATGACCGTCACCGGCATCAGAACGAAACCGGCAAAGACGCGGGCCGTGGCGCCGGTCAGCAAGTTTTGTGTATTGGACAGCTTGGGCAGGACTGAGCTGCTATTGCCATTTGGCAGAACCCCATCGGGACTATTCAAGCTGGAGGATCTCTGTTGGCCTGCGGCGTTGTTGGCGAGCAGCTGGCGCAGCGAACTGAGGGACGTAAAGTACAGGGCCGAGCCGAAACCCGTGCGCAGAGCCGATGGCGCTGTCCCTCGCCAAAGGCTTGTAATTGGATGTGGGCCGGAGAGAATGGAGCGGAGGACCGGTATTAGGGAGGAGGAGTGCGACTGCTGAACGCGAGTCTTGAGGAGGTCAGCCGGCTGGAGAAGAACGGCGCTGGACACGCCAGACGCGAGGCCGGCCAGGAAGTGGAAGGTTGGATGAGCCTTTTTCGTCTGCTGCTGTGAAGGCGATGCATCCCGAGAGACACCGGCTGTGCCATCTGACATATTCCAGAGCACCGTTCGGCTGAGCAGTCCGAGCCTGTCAGTTAGAAGTTCGAATGAAGGGGCGATTCAAAAAACAACCACAGCACATGGCGAGCTATATGTATACAGTGAGATGGCTTCAACGCGCATCGCTGGGATCCATTAGAGCTTGTGCCACGGGCCAGGTCGCGCCCGAACTTGTCAACTGACTTTCAAAGACCAAGATGGAGGAAAATTAATCAATGAAGTCATCAAATCCGAGTACGCGCCGCCTTGGCCCGAGCGGGGGAGTGTTTTTGGCCAGAGCAGCCACGACCACTGCAAGCATTCTCTGCAAGCATTCTCTGCAGGCATTCTCTGCATTCTCTAAACGTCGTGCCTTGGCCAAACCAGAATCAAATAAGAAGATACGATTCCTTCAGTTGTTGCCAAATGGCAGTTAACAATTGGACTCCCTCGGGTATTATCCTTTCCCTGGTTCATGTCACTTGTGCCATCTATCCATACCTTGCTTTCTTCAGCAAGGATCCGACCGCTCTATCCTTGATACCGGTAATCGATCTAAGCCATGCAGTGCCTCGACACGTATAGTTTCGATGAGAGTGATCGGGGACTGCGCTGCGACCTGTAGGAATAACTGTCTCAAAGCCAGCGAAGTTTGCCGTCTCTCATGGTAGTTGACTCGGTGCAGTGCAGGATTTCCATAACCCGAGTCTCCTATTTCCGGCCTGCTCCTCCACAAGCAGAATAGACCAGGCCCAAGAGTAATCTTCGACGGAACGACAGTCGAGGCGTGCAACTTGGTCTGAAGACGTTCCATGCATCTTTGCCAGCCGAGTGTGGCTTGATAATAACCCTGTCAAATTCTGCAGTCGTTGGAGCTTTCCTTTGACGGACGCAGAAAACAAGCTGCAGTCCTGTCACAGTTTTGGCGTCTGGTGTCATGCCTCGGCATTGTATTGCCGGTCTGTCCTTCAACCAAAGTGTACGCTCTCCGACTTGAACCCTTGGATGATGGAACCCAATGTGACTGTGCCGCTCTTGGTTGTCGCTCAATAGCATGAGGATCATAATCGTGGTGGACGACGCAGAGTGATGGCGTCCTCTTGTCAATGCTTTATTGACCGACATCTTGGCCGCTCATCCAGATGCGATGACACGGCTGTTCTCAGAACCGACGCACCGCCTCTCAGTTCCCACATCCTTGGATGGAACTGACGAAGGCTGCGTGGCATTTCGGAGCAGTCAGGTCGAAGTCTTCCTGACGACGTCATTTTCATATCCCTCGGTCTTCATGTCCGTCAGACCGAGATCTTCCATCTCCTCCTCGGTCCTTTCGTATTCTTCACTCTTGATTTGGGGGTCTTCTCCGGAATCGACGTTTCTCTGAACGAACGAGTTCGCCAGCGGATCCTCCAGGGTAATTGAGTAGGGGAATTCGGCTCGAATAGCGCGGTCGAGTTTCTCAAAAAAGGCATCCCACCTTGTTTTGGTCTCGGCAGACATCGAATCGCCTCCAGCCAAGCCTCCATCTCCAACATCAAAGATTTGGCCATGCAACTGATCCCGGACCTGGGTCAGCAAGCCTTCGACCGTGGTAAATCTCCCGCCGAGAGTGCCCGGCTGGACTTCTAAGCCGAGGTCTACGCTTTTCAGGGCGCAGGTCTCGGATTTGAGAATGTCTCTGGACAAGTCTTCGACGGTCTTGACCTCCAGTGTGATGCGCTTGCCTTTCTTGGGGACTGCTCCACCGGTCTTGACATCGCTGGTCCGGAATCCACAGTAGTCGCAGACCGTTGCCATGATGATGACGTCCTTGAAATGTGGAATGTTTGTCTTCTTCATGTTGACTGTGCACGGTTTGGAGCAAGCAGGACATTCCGCCTGCAGCTCGTAGACCTCGTCATCCACAACGTTCACGCCTTCCATACCCCCGCCCTCGTCACCCGCTTCCTCCTCATCAACGGCCAGGCCAAGTTGAACGTTTTGCTCACGCGTCCGGAGGTAGTCATACCGAACATACTTGGACTCTTTGTCCTCGGGCGAAGGTTCAATGAATGAATTGCCAGAGATGTCATCCAGGGTGACGGTGATGGGAAAGGCTCCCCCCGCGAGCATTTTATTCAGCTTCTCGATGACGGCTTGCAGGGCATGGTACAAATCAGGATTCGTCTCTTTCCTCGCCGGTTGGTCATAAGACAAGTCTGTCATGATCTTGGTAATCATGCCCTCGAGGTTGGTCAACTGTCCAGGAGCCGGCGGCATTTCGAGGTCGAGGTCTTCAAGACGGAAGACTCCCGTATCACTCCGCACCACCTGTCGCTGAAAGTCCTCTACCTTGTCCAATCGAAAGGTGTATTTTGCGCCTTTTTCCTGGATCTGGCCCGCACTTTTGACCGTGTTGTTCCTCCAGCCACAATGTTCGCAAGAAAAAGACTCGAGCAGGATCTCCTTGAAGTAAGGGATCTTTACTGGGAGAATCCGGGTCATACCCTGCACGATCGCTCAGTTACAGTTTCAAGCCAAGGGACGGTGGACCACTTACATTCTCGCGACAGTTCATGCATAAACTTTCGATCTCGTATAACCCCGTTTCGTTCGGGTTCACGTGGACCACTTCCGGGTTGCTTTGTGTTGCCATTGCTGTTGTTTTATAGAATGGAAGGCTCTGACTCCAAATTGCAATGATGCTCGGGTCGAGATGAGCAGGCCCAGGTCTGTGGTCGCGGTAGCCCCAGAATGTTCCTGAAGGCAGAGGACTGTGATGGAACCAAAAATTCGCTCTGCATGACGACACCGGCCACTGGCGCAGGAAGAGGGGGGCCAAGCTTTGGCAGCTTTGACCCTTGTGCCATGGCTCACAGGCCAACCGTGCTGCAGCTGGCAGGCGTGATGTGGCGCACAGTCAGCCCTAACAGAAGGCGAACGGGTTCCGAGATTATATTTTCATCAAGTCCATCAGACTGAGAGCTGCGCTGGGTTTGGTTGCTTTGCTTCTGTCGAGCAAAGCCTGGAGTCCTTCGCGATCTCGTCTGGCCTTGGCGCGCTTCTTGCTGCTCACATTTGGACCAGAGCGTGCCTTGCCCTCCTTGGGCGGGCTCTCTTCTATTCGGCTTTGCCTGACACCCATTGCTGCAGGTTGTCTCCAGCCTCGGGGCTTTATAACTCCGGTCGTTTGTTGTTTGGTAAATCTATGGCAGCTTTTGCATCGTCGGACCAGTCTTCTCGTCGAAGATGCCGCTTCAGTGACTGCTGACTGCGGGGGTGTTTTCCGAGTTGGTCGCGAGAAGAGTTTTGTGGTCGCCGTCCAATCTGGCACCAACAGGCTGCCACACGCCTGGCATCTGGCAGAAGCCGGCGGATCAGCTTGGTCCGGATCGATCTTCCTTAGTTCCATGTCTTCAGCGGAGAGATGTCTTGACGTCGAAGGGCTGGCCAGAAACATTCTCGTAGCAGATTCTTGCAGGAACCTGCGTCGTAAAGCCCGTGGCTGTGTCATCTTCATGGGCGATTCAGTAATGAAAATTCTAGCATTTCGGTCTGTGTGGTGACGGAGATGGAACTAACACAACCTAGTTGTATATTGCTGTACATTGAGAACGGCTCTGACCCCAGAAAGAAGATTCAGCACTTGCCAAGACTTGGGGAGCCACTGGAGACCGTTTCTAGAAGTTCTTCTGATTCGCCTTTATGGCCATATTCTGAATGCCGACGTTTATGTGTTCTGGTGTATCGCCAATTTCTGCCATCTTCGCGTCCAGTAATATCAGCATCTCCTCCGGACCGTGTGATATTCTGCCTGGTTCCAAACGTTGAAGAGCTCGAGAGGGTCCTTTTCACAATCAAAAAGCTCCCACTCTCTCTTCGCCTCCGCCAGTCGTTCCAGGAAGACCGAAGCCTTCGTCGTACCAGTAAATCTAGTCATGAGGCTGGATCCCGCTAAGGAGTGGCAGGAAGGATACCCCTTGCATGTAATTGGGGATTCTCAGTCCAGCCAGGTCGAGCCAGGTTGGGGCAAAGTCGACGTTGGTGATAATGTCGTGGCACACCGATCCCGCCTGCACCCGGTCTGGGTAGCGGATGACGAATGGCATTTGAAAGGATTCTTCATACATGAACCGCTTGTCATGATCCCCGAGGGAAAATCCTTGGTCAGAAGTGTATATGACGACCGTGTTTGCACGATGCGTTCTTCGTCGAGAAAATTTAAAAGGTGACCGACACTCTCGTCTATCGAGGCGACTGTCCGAAGATAGCGTTTCATATACCGCTAGTACTTGAACGGCGACAGCCCCTCTTTCGACTTGAATTTGAAGACCTCGCCTGTGTCTTTGTCAATGAGTGCCCGTAGGGTGGTTGGGTTGTCGACTAAAGGTATCTTTCGAAGTCCTGACCCGGGCTTCTCCGGCCGTCTGATACCCACCGGTGCGAAGGTGTTTGGCGACATTGGGCAGACGCTTGTTGATCTTGCTGGCCAAAGTCATCACGCCGTTGACATGGTGATGGGTTCCCGTCAGGATCGTGGCGCGACCCGGGGTACAAATTGAATTCGTAACACAGCAGTGGTTGAAGAGCATGCCTTCCCTCGCGAGCCGGTCGATGTGAGGTGTGTCGTTGATGCCACCGCCGTAACAACGGAAGCTTTGGCAGCATGATCGTCTGCCATGATGAAGAGAATGTTTGGTGCTGGTGCCATGCTGGACAATCTGACTCAGACAAAGCAATACTGAACCGATACGTTGAGAACGGCACTGGTAGGCGCAAGTGTTTTTATGCTGCTCCCCGTCGTGGGCCATCTCTGCTCACCAAGCAGAGAGCCTTCCGAATTGAGACGGAGTCTGCACCCAACCGTACCCATAGTGTAATCTGGCATAACGCCTTTTGGATGTTGAGACTGGTGAAAGGGATATTCTCTACATCAAAGGATCACCAGTTGATAAACATGAGATTTTTAGTGTTGATCCAAGGGTCCTGCTCGGCATCTTGAGAATGTAGACCTGTCTTGGCCGCCAAGGCTCTTCCGCCGCCATGTCTGCAAAATCATTGGCAGCAGCGTCGTTTACTCATATATTGACAATCATCTAGTCGCTCACTTCTCCGTTGTGGTATTCAGTGCATGGTCTATCAAGGCTAAACCTGACCCTGATGTGTGATGATTAATGATTCCCTGTTTTCCGTCCCACCTCCTAGACAGCCAACATTGCTTAGCCTCCGCTCGACATGGGATCGGAGAATGCCACCGCCACGGCAAACAGTCAGACCGCCAAACTTCGCATAGCAGTTGAAGGTTGTGTGCGTATTCGTCCGACGTCGTGCAAACCGTCCATCTGAATGTGCCGCTGATCATTTGGCACAGGGCCATGGAACCCTCCATGCAATATATGCGTCGGTTCGAGAATCCTGCCGGATTAAAGGCTGGGATGGCGTCGACTTGCTCATTATTGGCGGCGATTTCCAAGTCAGTGCTTTTGATTTCCGGCGGGACACTCTAACCAACAGAGTCTAGGCTGTCAGAAATCAATACGACCTCAATGTTACGTCCATGCCTCAGAAGTACAGACGAATGGCCGATTTTCATGAGTACTACAGCGGTAGGCGAGTCGCGCCATATTTGACCATCTTCATTGGTGGGAATCATGAAGCCAGTAATCATCTGTTTGAGCTCTACTATGGTGGCTGGGTGGCCCCAAACATCTACTACCTTGGTGCCGCGAATGTCATTCGGCTGGGCCCTGTGAGAATCGCGGCGCTGTCGGGAATATGGAAAGGCTATGACTATCGGAAGCCTCATATCGAGAGACTTCCGTATAGCCAAGAAGAGACTGGGAGCATTTACCACGTCAGAGAGCTGGACGTCAGGAAGCTGCTTTCCCTTCGGTCTCAAGTCGACATAGGGTTGTCGCATGATTGGCCACAAGGAATCGAATGGTGTGGGGACTATGAATGGTTATTTCGCACCAAGAGAGGATTCCAAGAAGACGCCAATACCGGAAAGCTGGGGAGCATTGCGGCTCGTCAGTGTCTAGACCGGCTGAGGCCGCCATATTGGTTTTCAGCGCATCTGCACACGAAATACGGCGCCATCCTGACACATGCCTCAGATAAACAAGTGGACACTGCTCATCTCTCTCGGTTACGGGAGTCACCCAGGCCGAATGCCGAACCGCAAGGAAATGCCATCTCGAACCTTGATGCCAGGCCATCGTTGAAGAGGCAACGGGAAGTCAGCAACTCCGAAGGTGACGCGGGAAAGAGAACCTCCACTCCACCGACCAATTTATCGGCGAACCAGCTGGACGGTTCTTCTGCGAGCGCAGTCACCACTCCAAAACCAGTGTTGGCGAATCCTGACTCTATTGATATTGACATGAGTGATGAAGATGAGCCGACTCCGGTATCCATGACACGGCACAAACCGATGCCGACCACTTTGTCTTTCACACAGGAAAAGAATGGATCACCAGCGTCTTTGAACCTGCCGCCATCTCAATCAGCGAGGGGCAGCTATTCTCACGGGGAGGACGCTGATGCGGGTGCTGTTGCACCGACAGCGGCGCAACCTGTGACCAATGACGCTCCTCACCGTCCGCTAGCCGCAGAGGCAGCACACGTCCGTGATGAACAACGCCCAACCCGAGATACCACAAATGGGACAGGGTCGGAGAACAATGTCTCCGACGAGATGCGCGCCCAACTGGCCGCCTTGTCCGGCCAGTTTGCAAGGCGAGATAAATTTGAAGTCTCACCAGCGTTGCCCTTTCCGGACGAGATCACCAACAAGGTGACGCGGTTTCTGGCCTTGGGCAAATGCGAGCCTTTTCAAGAATTCCTCCAACTTCTGGAAATCGAGTCCATTACAACCCCCGACCAACCGATCATACGCCCTCTCAAGCTGCGATATGACCGAGAATGGCTGGCAATTCTTCGTGTATTTGCCCCGGAGTTGGCTTTGGGCGGTAGTCCCAATGACAAAGTTCCACCACATCGCGGCGAGACGTACTATCGAAATCGCATTCTCGAAGAACAGAAGTGGATCGAAGACCACGTCGTTCAACCCGGTTTGCTCGAGATACCTGAGAACTTCACCGTTACATCACCTGTCTATGATCCTAATTTGCATGTCGATCCGACTGAAATGCCGCGTGAAGTCACGAATCCGCAGACGGCCGCCTTTTGCAAGCTGATTGGAATAGAGAATGCTTTCGACATCGGCGAAGACGAACGGGATGCCAGGATGGCACAAGGTCCGAGGGCTGAGAGCGCATCCTTCCGCGAGTACCACACCAGACCTCGCGGAGGTCGAGGCGGAGGAGGATTCAGGAATCATGGCGGGAATCGCGGTGGCGGTGGAAACCGTGGACGCCGTGGTCGAGGTTGGAGAGGAAACTAATCTCGTTGCATTGGTGTCCAGTCAATCTCAATCCTCGTCCGAGGAGATTTGTAAAGGCTCTTTGCCTCACACGCTGTATAAGGAATCATCATACGTTGATACCCATAGATATCACGGAACTCTGGCGCCTGTAGAGGCATGTCAGGCCAGTTGTCCACGGCCCAGCCATGATCAGTCCGCCAAATGTCGCTTGTGAATGGGCTAGGTCTTGCATCACCTCACACTGGCCGGTTTGGCCTTGACCGAGGCCAGATCCATTTCGTCCAATCTCTTCATCATATCGATCTTCCAGAGAGAGAACTCCAGTCTTCTCTCCGTACTCGTCCAGTCCACTGTGTCTTGCATCATGGTGCCGAGGCCTGGCAATAACACACCCTCAGGATCGTCAGCGGTGTCCAGGTCGTGTCCCTGGAAACCATGGGCCCTTGCACACCTTCTTCCGCTGACAATCAGCTCGTCATCTTCAAGTGCGTTCTCATCCACAGCATCTTCCACATCATCCAGAACGAAGTCGAACACTGCTTCGGGAACAGAGGCCCACCATTCGTGGCTTTTGCAATATCCTTCCTCGTTGATGGTCTTGATCCACTTCTCGACGTTCCTGATCTCGGCCGGATGCTGCAAGACTTGGAGCGCTTTTCCAGACGTGGCGTTGTAGACAGCCGTCGTCATCTTCGCCTTTTGCATCCGGGTAAGCACCAGGAGATATAATGCAACCACGAGGCCTATGACGTTGGTCCTGAAGTTGGTCTCGGTCTCGGTCTCGTTTGCCAACTCGTCTTCCTCGTCAAGCGGCCGAGGCCACATCCCCGCAAGTTTCAGCACCACACACGAGCCAGTATACACATGTGGTGCGAGTAGCGGAGTTGAGAACGCCTTGCACAGTTTTCGTATCGATGGCGTGACAAATTTCGGGGCTTCTGCCTCTTCTGTATTGGGGTCTGCGTTCCTCGCCTGTACCCTGCCTACAAATCTCGCTTTCGTGGGAGTGCCGAACCCAGAGGCACCGACGCTGGCAGTCTTCACACTCCCATCCACAGTCCTCTTCCTCGACGCGGTCTGCGGCGTAGAGTTCACAATGGCGTGATCCTCTCCCAACACCCCATCAAGAAACTTGACCAGCTTCTTGTACACTGCCGGCTTGCACGGAGCCCCGCCAGTCTTTACCGCTGGTAGCCTCAGCTGGGCACGGAGCCTCGTGCATGCGATCTCACTACACGCGTATGCTCTGCCGATTTCTTCCTCGGGCTTCAGATGGGAGGCACGTTGTCTGGACTGTGCCAGGAGAGACTCGGCCAGTTGAACAAGCCTAGGCGGCGGTCGGGACCCCTGCTCGGGAAGGAGGGAACAGAGGGATTGAGTCACGGCCGAGGATGTCGGCATGTTGAAATAGATTCAATAAAACGGCAGTGACTCTTTTTGGCATAACAGAATCACTGACATGATACCATTGTAGGCAGATGTGAGAGTGCCCAATGCAACTACGGCACATCTCAAAATCTGAAGCTTACAACCGCGTCGCGACGCGTAAAGTGGATGCCAAGGGATGAAACCCTCCCCAGACTTTCCCCTTTGGCACCTGGTTGATATCCTTCCACCCCTCCAACCCAAGACTCTAGCCTGCATCTTCCAACGTCCGCTGGTGCGAAATCGGGGTGCTGATGATTACAGTACATGCCCGAGATACAGCATACATGCTGACGGGCGCTAACCACACTGAGTCTATCCACCTATCGTCACGTCGCCACCTGCAGTACGTGACCAGGCTTTCGATGGCAGGCATTCCACAGCTTCTTCTAGGATCCAGTCCTAGTGAGAGACGGCGATCCGAGGGAGCAGGCGTGGAAATGGCTAATGGGCACTGAGTTGGAGGACTCTCAGTGGGCCGAACGGCTCCTCACCCTAAGATAAGACTGACGGGCAGACGAGTTGGGTATGATGTGTGGTCGCTGTTATCTTTGAACCTTTGGCTGCTGGAGACCCTTCGACAATGTCCTGGACAACAAGAAAGCTTCATTCCTCAATGTCCCATGCAGAACAGCTGCGTGGAGCTTCAAGTGACGCTTCATGGAATCCCTCACCCAAGGGGATGAGTTATCCCCACGGCTGTCGCCAAGTGTCGTCGGGTGCGAACTGGCTGTATTACATGCAAGAAACGGTGCGTCACCGTGTTGACCTGATTCATTATGGTCAGCCTGCTGGATTATGCGAGTCGTGGCGGTTTGGCCTGACCGAGCCTCGGACAGACATAAGAAGTGTGACGAAAAGCACCCCAAATGTCTGCAATGCCAGAGACTGGGGTATATATGCGAAGGCTACCAACTTCCGCGACCATACGCTCTGGGAACACGCGCACGATCGTTGGCGCGGAGTAAGATTGATCGAAATCTGCTTGCCCTGATCGTGTCAGCTCTTCGATGATTCCAGTGGGCACATTATAGCGTGAGATTCAGGTTTGTCTCTCTTCAGAGGCTTCTGGCAGTATATTAGTTACCAGCTTAAAATGCGGATGCATCCAGCTTCATCACCATATGTGCTGGGTGTTGGTCTTGACCTGGGATTGAGTGTTTCCAGGTCGCCTGCCGATCACGTGACTCCGTGTCTGCAAGTGCTGTACGCGTTCTCCAAGACGTCATGACTGGCTGATTGAAAGATCTGCCGTCGTTTGGCCATTGATTCATGGCAAGCACATCTCCATGTGGTCTCCAGCACGACCGTCGGGATGGTGATGCTCCAGGCAGCCACGGCTTCTAAAGAGAATGTCAATCGCAAGCGCAAAAGACGCAACGATGAGCTGGCGCCCGACAATGCGACAGGCTCAACGACGACCACAATCCCCACCAAGACCGAAGATGGCGGTGGGAAGCCCCAAAGGGCACAGGCATCCAACAAACCGCCGCTCCTGCGTCGCTCCTCCACGGACGTTGTCGAGACAGACATCCCCTGGCCGGAGCACTTCAAATATTTGTCCCAACTGCACCGAGCGTTGAATCTTGTCTACACATTTTGTTGCACGCGGAAACACTTTGCCACGACGTGGGGTAATATTAAGTCTGCCGTTGAAGGACACATCAAGCGGCCCCTGCTTGTGGAGGATGTGGCGCAAGTCAAAGCCTTGGTCCCGCGAGCGATCCACTTCGCATATGTCGACGAGGAACATCTGCTCGTCACCATCATGGGCGAGGAGGATGGCGCACGAGGTGGCCGGACGGACCATTTCCAATCATTCGAAGAGGAGCGTGATGGCCCGAAAGACGGTGCCAGAGATCAGCGGGAGCTATTGTTTTTCGAGTTCACCGACGGCGACCTGAAAAGAGAAGTCCCGGATCGCAAGACGGGACAACCGGTCAAAGCGACCAAACATTTACGGAGCGAAGACCTCAAAATGCCAGTGTTCAGCCAGAAGTCCATGCTCAAACTCATTGAAAAGAGAAACGCAAAGTTCACTTCCGCCATCAACGCGTTCTTGAACCAATGCGCTGACGACCACGTTGATTCCGTGACGAAAATCCAGCAGGCCAAAGACCAGTACATTCCATATCCGTCTGACAGTCGGCCCTCGACGCCCGGGCCAGAGGCCAGAGGCCCTCCCAAATCAATTCCGAAAGAGCGCCAGTCGATCTCAGAGATCATCAGAGAGATCACGGAAATGGATTGGTATACCAATCAAATCGTGCCGGATGGTCATCGCGTCTTCGACCCACAGCCACCGATCTATGGCGAACTCAACTTTCCGCTCTCTCAGAACTTGGTCAACGCCCTGTACAATAGTCGAGGAATCACACAGTTCTACTCACACCAGGCTGAAGCGATCAACCATCTCGCTGAAGGACATCATGTGATCGTATCCACATCGACCAGCTCGGGCAAGTCCTTGATATACCAGATCCCCATGATTCATGAACTGGAGAAAGATCCTGACAGCCGTGGGATGTACATATTCCCCACCAAAGCACTGGCCCAAGACCAGCGGCGAAGCATGAAGGAGCTGCTCAAGTATATCCCCGACCTTGAGAATCTCATCGTGGAAACATTCGACGGGGACACGCCCATGCAGGACCGAAATCTCATTCGGGACGAAGGGCGGATCATCTTTACCAATCCAGACATGCTCCATATCACGATCTTACCGCAGGAAACGGGCTGGCGCACATTTCTCAAGAATCTGAAATTTGTCGTCGTGGACGAATTGCACGTGTACAATGGTCTGTTCGGGGCACACGTTGCCTTCATCATGCGTCGTCTCCGGAGGATATGTGCCGCCGTCGGGAACCGCCGAGTCAAGTTTATCTCGTGTTCAGCCACTGTCGCCAATCCTGAAGAGCATATGAAGACCATCTTTGGCGTCGACAACGTGAAATTGATCGACTTTGATGGATCGCCCTCCGGCCGCAAAGAGTTTGTGTGTTGGAACACCCCGTTCAAAGACCCCGGTGACCCTTCGTCAGGAAGAGGTGATACTTTTGCTGAGACTGCCCGGTTGTTCTGTCAGCTCATCTTACGCGGTGTGCGAGTGATCGCGTTCTGCCGAGTTCGGAAGCAGTGCGAAGTCCTCCTGGCCGCCGTCAAGACCGAGTTTACCACGCTCGAGAGACCGGAATGTGCGGCGTTGGTTATGGGCTATCGAGGCGGTTATTCCGCCCCGGACCGCCGACGCATCGAATCAGAAATGTTTGGCGGGAAGCTGATGGGCATCGTGGCCACGACCGCCCTCGAGCTGGGTGTCGATATTGGATCCCTCGACGCCGTGGTTACCATGGGATTTCCCTACACAATCGCGAACCTGCGCCAGCAAAGCGGTCGAGCCGGGCGACGAAACCGGGATTCCCTGTCCGTCCTGGTCGGGGATAGCTTCCCCTGTGACCAATATTACATGCACAACCCCGATGAGATCTTCACGAAGCCGAACTGTGAACTCCAGGTCGATCTGACCAACGAGCTGGTGGTCGAGGGTCATGTCCAGTGCGCCGCTTATGAGATGCCGATCCAGCCGGAAGAAGATACCAAGTTTCTGGGCAAGATGCTGCCGGAAATCTGCTCGGAACGGCTCAGCCGTGACGCCATGGGCTTCTATCACTGCCATGAGCGATTTCGTCCCCTTCCGTCCAAATGCGTGAGTATTCGAGACACGGAAGACGGGCATTTCGCCGTCATCGACACGACCCACGGCCGGAACATTGTTCTTGAGGAAGTGGAACCGTCGAGAGCTTTTTTCACCTTGTACGATGGCGGCATCTTCCTGCATCAGGGCAGAACATATATGGTCCGAGAGTTCTCTCCTGAACGAAAAATAGCTCGCGTCAAACTGGTCAAAGTCGATTGGACTACTCAACAGCGTGATTACACCGACGTGGATCCCATCGAGACGGAACAGGTGAGACGCATCTCGACCAACACGTTGATAAAAGCATATTTCGGTCGGATCAAGGTGCACGCTGTCGTCTTTGGTTTCTTCAAGGTCGATCAGAAACAGCGAATTCTGGATGCGGTCGCCGTGGAGAACCCTCCGATTGACCTATATTCAAAAGGTTTATGGCTTGACATTCCGAAATTTGCTCTCGAGATCCTGAAAGAGAAACGGTTGAACCTGGCGGCTGGCATCCACGCGGCCGAGCATGCCGTCATGAGCCTGATGCCGCAGTTTGTGGTTAGCATGCCCGGCGATGTCCGGACCGAATGCAAGAATGCAATCAAAGAGTTCGCCAAAAAGGAGACACAGCGCAAGCGGCCGGCCAGGTTGACCTTCTACGATGCCAAGGGCGGTGCGGCAGGATCGGGCATCGCGGCCAAGGCGTTTGAGTTCATTGACGTGCTGCTCGAGCGTGCTGTGCAACGAGTCACGGCTTGCCATTGCCTCGAGGGCTGCAACGAGTGTATTTGTGATGAGAGATGTAAAGAGATGAACACGATCATGAGCAAAGCTGGTGCAGAAGTCATTTTGAAGAGTCTGGTCGGCATGGACATCGACGTCGACGCCTTGCCTGAAGGCGACGAGGAGCGTGTCCCTGCAGGTGTTGAGACCATTGTTTTGGCCGCTGAGGTCATGGGTCCCCACGGCCGGCGGGTGGTCGAGAAAGAGTTCATCAAAAGGGAGAAGAGTGATGATGATTGTATTGTCATCAAGGATGAGCCTGACGACGGATCTAGTGGGATACCCTGAATGGTGAGTGGCAACCATCGTCTGTCTCAACTATGGCGGTGAGATGTGGAGCGTGGCGGCGTCTGCACCCGCGTCCGAACGCACTAGAAGTGCCATCCATTGAACTATGTTCAATTTACCTGAGAAGCAAGGCAAGGAATTAAAAGGTGTGACAGAATTAGGAGGTGGCGATAGGAAACGAAGCAGAAGCATCCTCCAGTTCTATCGAAGCAAGGACAGGTGCCATCTGTTGGATCTTCCAGCAGAAATCCGAATTGAAACATATCGGAACCTTTCGAATCTGTCCAGCTGTCCGTCGAAAGCGGATACCCGGCCTTGGTTCGCTGCGGCCCATCGATTTGCTCTTGTGCCTTTCCGTGGCAGGTTGTGAATACCTACAGCAGTCCGATCGACTTCCTCCGATCCCAGCAGAGATCAGAGTCATGATCGACAAGCATCTCTTCGCAGAGCGCGGGTCGAAGTGAATGAGCATTTACAAAGGACGGCGCGGATGGAAAGAACTTCAGACCTGTTCTGAGATATATCCGCAATGCAAGTACCGCGATCCTCGACCCTTGCAACTTTATCTTTGACGAAGCACTTCCAGCTCTCGCTGCATGCACCACCATAGCCGTCTATGAATTTTGGGCCTCCGTCCGAGGCAATGCCAGACGTCCTGGACTGAGTATGGAAGCGCAACAATATTCTCTACGTGAGCAAGCAGGAGCACCGGACGGTCGAGCTTGTGGTGCAATGGTTCTGCGATCCGACATTGAGGTGACATCCAGGAGAGGTTCATTGAAGGAAGAGCGGCGACTCTGGAAGACGAAGACGAGGCCTGATAGACTGAATACAGCGGACTGTCTAGCGACGAAATCTAAGATGGCATACAACAACGGCGGCGGCGGCAATAGGAACAGAAACGGCAACAACAGCAACACATTGATAGGTTGAAATTTTATTGTCGGCGAGGCCGTTAATTAGATAGGTGTCCATGAACATGGAATAATTCGGAGCTTGTCTAGATCAGTCCGAAGAGACTAAACTGTATGGATATCGAAAGGCTGAGCTCCAAAAGCACAGCTCAATTGGATTTCTTCAGGCTGCCATTGGCCGCACTGACTTGGCCGTTGCCAATTGGAGAGTCAGTCATTCGCACAATTTCGGGTATTTGGTATATCTTCGGCCAGATGAGCGTGTAGCGCTCTCGGTGTCCATTCAGAATATGTCGGAGCCATATACCCCAAATGATGTAGCAGTATGCTCCGACACCGGTCATCAGGTGCCACCACCCATGTCCTTCTAAAAAGAACCCCCATGGCATGCCGATGCTCCGCCGCCACGTACGTAAGGTCGAACAGTACTTGTTATCCAGAGACCATATGCCGAAGCCGAGAAGGAAGACCGAGACGCCGAAGGCGACCAGCTTCCACATACTTTTGAGAATGTCCAAGTCGCGTTGGTTCTCGTACTCTTGCTGCTCTCGCGTCAGCACCGGCAAGCCGCGCTTTTCTTTCAAGATCCGATCCTGTTCTCGCGTCTTTCTCCACCGCGGACGCAGCGTGGTCTCCATGCTGTAGACGCTTCGGACAACGATGAAGAGGGTCAACGCGGCATAGACGTTTTGGTGGAAGGTCGGGTCTTGCAAATGGTGGTAATACAAGGTGATGAAGACGCAGAGGAAGGTGAAGAAAATCCCAAGCCATAGCTGGGTTGTCGGGGAACGAGAGTAGGAAATGCTAGCATAGGCCATGAGGCAGGTCGTGTAGATCATGTTGAGCTCATCGACCAGCTGCCAGGGGTCTACCCAACCAAAAGTTAGAAGATTGAGAGGAGGAGGACCGGTTGGCTCACATTTCAGCGTGGTGTGGAACATAAAGCTTCCAAAGCCAACGAGAAAGTATCCAAAATAGGCTACAGTAAAGACTGTGTCATGACCATGCTTGCGACAGCTCTTGATCCCTTCATAGGCAAGATATGCAAACAAGAGATTGGTCAACGTGTTCACGATCTCGGCCGAGTAGTAGGTGGCATAGTAGTCCTGGCTGGGTCAGATCCGGGCTCATCATGAATCTGACTGCAGTCCGGCGTCTCCCAGGAGGCCTACCTCTTCGCACCATTGCAGAGTCGATGTGACCGGTTCCCAAAACCCTGGCTGGCCGGGCGGAGGATAGGGTATGGAAGGGAGCCATGCGGTCATTTTCGATGCTGGCAGATTAACGAAGGGTAGCTGGCGACTGCGGTCCAGAAAGCTCAGGTTCTTATCATGTTGAGAAAGACTATAAAAAGGAGGACGGATCAGCACTCTCGGAGCAAGAGGGAATGCATTCCGTGTAGCAGAGGCCTTGCGCTGACAATGCACGGTGGAGCTGCTTGTGCTCGAAGCGGGCAACGCTGCTGGCTGCAGCTGGACCTGTGCCAGCCTTTGAGGTTGTGACGTCTCCGCCGCGCGGCTAACACGGCTATTGTGCCTGACACGTGAAAGCGAGACCGGTCCGCTTTTGGACTGTACCTACTTCCTGTTCCTGCTTCTCTTACAGTCGTCCACTTTGCTGGTCGCAGGCACTTGTCATTGAGCAGTCCTCTAAACACTTCCTTCACGAGAAGGCCGTGTTCTCTCCAGAATGGCCATCCCAAACGCTGCCCTGCAAAAGGTACGACATTGTCGACCCGTCCACGCCACTGGCTAACTCCCCGCGGCGCAGCTCCTCCAAGAAGTCGAGGCACAAGCAATACTCTCACAGCAGAAAATCAGTCAGACTCAGGCAGAACTCAATGCCAAAAGACGGGATTCGAGGCTGAATCAGCTCACATCCAACGAGATCGGCTCCTTGGCTAAAAACACCAATGTCTACGAAGGGGTTGGCAAAATGTACGGAAGATTAAGGGTGATTGATCTGGTTGTCCGTGACTCGATGCTGATGCAGTGACTGTCCTGAACAGGTTCGTGGCGGTACCCATCTCGACCCTCAATCAGCGTTTGTCGTCGGAAGCAAGCTCTCTGAAGAAAGACATGGCCGAGCTGGAGCAAAGGCTGCACTATCAGGAAACGACATACAAGAACAGCCGACAACACATTGAGAAAATCCTGCAGACTGGCACATCGCTCAGCAACTCCTAAATGCTCGGTCTAGGGCTGAAATGAAGGGTGCCAAAGGAAGGGTCCGGAAGAGGGTCGCTTTCCAGTTCAGAGCGTGCCGAAAATGTCCTGGACAAGCCGACGAACCGTCCTGCTATGATTCAAATAAATCGTTGCCATTTCTCGAGCGTACGCAGTCTCGGCATGGACCATTTGACCCTGGATTTACCCACATCCACGTCACGACTCCTAACCTATCATCTATTGGACACTCGATATCTTCATCAGTCAGAATGAGTTCGTTCTGACTCGCACGCCACCCAGCGCAGGTGCAACGACTGTATCTTCCGAGACAGACTGATCGACGAGACCGGGCACTTCGCATCCTTCTCCTGACGCAAGTGGAACAAGGCATGCCGTCAGTTCCCGGCGAGCCGGAGATTACCCATGGCCCGAGATCGGCATCTCTAGGCAATATATCATCTCTGTCATGATACCCTCCAGCCGTATACAGTGCCTTTACTGCTCACTTAAGGCACTTGATATCAACAGGCTCCTAGCTTCTGTAGGAGATCGACGACGTCTGCACAGACGCTTGTAGTCTGGCGCTGACCGTCATGCCAGCATGACCGTCCATGGATTTCACGATTTCACGGCATTTTGCGGCGGGATCTCCAGCACTGTTGCCGCCGGCTGCTGTTGTGGCGCCGTACCCGCCTCCGCGACTGAACCATCGTTAGTGTTGACAAGGCCAGCGGCTTTCATTCGGAAATTTCGCAATGCCTCTCACAAGTATGGCCGGAGTGCTGCGGCTGGCCCATTCTGTCCTCTCCCTCTTGCCACCAATCTCCTCTTTCTGACCGGTATCGGTAGAGGCGCCTGAATCGAACCGATAATTCTGTTGGGAGCACTTGACAATGCGGAACTGGTAAATCCGACCACCAAAGCCTTGATCCCAATGGGAACGCGGTCCACAACGCGCTGAAGGAGCTGAGCGATCAAGAAGCTGTCATGGTCCGCGAGCAATCCCGTTTCCACAACGACGAACAAACAACGAAAATCCTGAAGAACAAGACAAAGGAGATCAGCCCATTCGATTTCGCTATGCTCTCTTTGAAAACGGTCAACGTTGAGTCCGTTCGGTTGGGTGGCCGAGATGTTTGGATGGAGAAGCATTGCTTGCAGGATGAGGGACTTGAGCACATCAATCCGGGAGAGTTTTCTCCGATTTGACTCTTGCGTTGAAAGGAACCAAGGGATTTGATGGGTGGGATGAAGCAGCCTGATGACGTCGACACAAACGTCTCGGGCGTGAAATTCTGCTCGAGGACTCGCTTTCAAAATCAACAAGGACGATCCAGGAGACGATGCCCAAAGTCGGAGCGCTGATAACGGTATCGATCCCTGATGGCCCGGCGTCTGACGTCGCCGAGCCATGGACAGCGACGATTGAAGTGTCTCCTGCGGGCTCGGTTCGATCTTGAGCAGCAATTTGATTTGCGAGAATTGAAGATCCCATATCTGGTTTCGCTGATCACGCAAGTCAAGGTGAATCCTATTACTGATGGAATGTGTCGCTTCCACAGTCAGCCCAGCCGGCCTCCTTCGGACATGTTCAAACTCACCCATGACAATCTGGGTCAGCTCGATCACTTTTTGGTGGAGCATCCGCAATTCGGCTTTCGCGGCCGCGCTTGCAATCTGATCCACTGTCCTGGAACACGAGTTGATCTTCTCCACAATGTCTTTGAGACTGAGCTCGAATGGCTTGACCATGGCTGAAAAGGCTCGTCCTGCTGGACTTCGGTTGTACCATTTAACTGCCTTCTGGAAGAAGCGGATGATGTGAGCATACAGCATGGAGATTGCCTTTTTCATTCGATCTGTGGGATACAGAGCCGCACTTAGTTCTGCTCGTGGCAGGACTTCCCCCACTTTCGAAACGGCTTCGGTAAATTGCTCCATAAGCTCGGCGTGATTGAGTACACCCTGACAGTCAGAGATTCAGAGCATGATCGATATCCAAACGGGTCGCTTACCATAAAAACAAACCCGAACGCCCCCCATGCCAGTGCGACGTATTCAGGATGATGCTGGGCGAGAGTATCAAACACCTCCCCATAGTACAGCAGCTGGGCCGAGGTCTTTTGCAAGCATTCGAGGACCTTTTTACCCTGCTTCGAGGACGCAGTATCATAGCTTCTCTTCGCGTTCAGCACCGTGTCCTGGGCCTCTTTGACGGAATGCCACTTGTCGACTGCAATGACCTTATACTGGTCTTTGGTGAGTTCGGCCTTAAAAAAGGCTACCGCCTCTTCGAACGCATCACGGGCAATGTCGGTCGGGCTGAAACAAGAAACATCAGCGACGGTGGAGGGATTTCCAATCTCTCACATGTCCTGCCTTGCCTGGCTTGATTCCTTACCTAATGCTCGAGTTTTCTCCACACCACTCCGCCTCCACTCCTCCCATAACTGACACTGCAAACGGAACCGGACTCGAGATCAGGCCCGGATTCACCGACATGGGTGGACTGTGAACGACTGCGGTACGAAATTGCTACTTGCTATGGTAACATAATAGTAATATTAGAGACAAAGTTAAATGTTCAAGCTAGGTGTGTACGGACGAATGTGCATTTAAACCACACAACCGGGCGATGTAGACCATTACAGGGCGACATCGTGGCTCATGCTCCCCAGCCACAACATCTGCGATTGCGGTCGCGTTGCGGCCGCGGAACGATTCGTTGGTTGGTTGGTTTGTTGGCCGAGTTGGGGCAGTATTGTCTAGTTATCCATATTAGCGCCGACCGTGACCACCAGCCTAATCTCTTGCCTCGACGTTCTCCAGGTAGTGCAATCTTCAGAGTGAAACAATGACAACATACACACTTTCGCACTTTATATTGATGAAACGATACTACAAGGTATCAAGAATGACTCTGGGACACCCATTTGGACACCCCATATGCCACAACACCCCATTGTTACCTAAGCAGCTTAGCACACCTGCGCCCATACAATTCCCATGTACTTGGATGCACAGCTGTTTTAATAGTAGATCTATAGACATGAAGCTGCAAGTTTGACCTGAGCTTTATATAGAAAAATCGTGGTGTTGATGGCCAGGATCACCACCCGGGTGACCCTACACCAGCGCCGCCGCCTATTCAATGTCTGGACCTCTTGTTTGTCTCTGAGCTATCAATAAAGCTAATAATGACCGCTTCTTGCATTCTCAACGTTCTCTGTTGCTGTCGCTCCCGCAGCCTAACTCTGCTGGCACGGTTGATGCTAGCTGTGTCGAATCAGGTGCAAGCTTGTTTGGGACTTGTAGACGTTTGGAGCGTACATTGCCGCCTCTTATTCCGTGTCCTATCGAGCAGTTCTTGCCACCTGGCACAGACAAGGACTGAGGTACTATACGTACGTGTCATGAGTGCTCAGGCAGCCTCAGTACCCCGTACATGTGACAAGCATTGTAGACAGGGTATTACATGATGATTTTAGCAACTCCCACTAACCGAGCTGTGTTGTAGATATTGAAGGATGGTGTCACATCAACTCTCTCATTTAGAGACAGAATGCAATATCGTTGCGCCTGACGTTGATGGTCATCTCCAGTGGTGATGTGTGGCGCAAATGGGGTGTTGTGGGATATGGGGTGTCCAAATGGGGTGTCCCGGAGTCATTCTGAAGGTATCTGTGACCCTAGATAACCCACAGACGATTCAGGCTCTGACTCGCTCCTCTCTCGCCCATTCATCATCACTGTGTCCATGTGTTCGGGTTAGGTAGTCGTCAAATTCTCTGGCGATCTTGATGACGTGCTTGAGATGTTCAAAGTTCAGTTCCTCCTTGCGAAACTTGGCCAGCTCAGTGGCGGTGGATAAGGCATTCCGAATCTGTCTTCCATTCATCTCGAAATCCGCAAGGTCGTCCAGGTGGTCATCGAGGTCATCAAAGTCGGCTTCTCCTTTCGTATTCTCGAGGGTCTTGAAGAAATTCCGCCAGACCTTTCGGCGATCGGCCTTCTCCAGCGGCTTGTAGTGAAGAGCGAGTTGGATTCGGGATTTGAAGGCTTCATCAAATACACCCACTCGATTGGAGGTAAGGATTAAAATCCCTTCGTGGTACTCCAGAACGCGTAAGAAAACAGACACCAGAACGTTTCTCTGCAGATCCATGAGACTCCTCGACTCCAAAAATATGTCAGCTTCATCGATCAACACAACGCAGCCCCAGATACGGCCAATATAAAGCACAGATTCCAAGTTGGCCTCGACGGCTTCAGCATCGGTACCAATGTCGCCACTTGTGACTCGGTAAAGCGGTTTCTGGGCCAGCTCAGCAACACTTTCAGCAGTGAGGGTTTTCCCAGTGCCGGGTGAACCATGTAGAAGGATGATCAAACCATTACCTTTGCCTTCTATGATATCAGTTGACTTCTGGTTGGAGATGTGAACGGTGACGAGTGCCTGGACCAACTCTTTAGCCTCCTTTTTCAAGACGAGCCGTTCAAAAGCCTTTGTGTTCCACTGGATCGGCTCGATATGTTCCACAATTAAGTTCCCTAAGAAGTCAGCTCTCGCACGGTCAAATGACAAATTGGCCTACTCCATGTCTTGTCCTCCATGGCAAATGCCTCAATGGTGGCTGGAAACACGGTCAAGAACCGAGTGGGTGGTTGTTCGTCGTCCGTGATAGGCGGGCCTGGCTTATCTGATGTATTTTTGAGTGCCACCGCATCCGGATGTAGTTTTCGATAGGTGGAATAATCGATCATGAATCGGGGTTTACCCTATCAGCGTCAGAACAGTCTTCCAGGGATGTATGGAACTCACCGTTTGCCACCTTGCATCAGGATCGGGGGGTTTGTAGCATACATAGCTCCTGCGTCTACACATCCAAAAGTTCCGGCCCCTATTCTCGAGCCTTGCTCGCACCCCAGTGGTATCGTACCGAAGGGGATAGACATCCAAGTCAAATATCGTTGCCACTTCTGTTCCAGGAGGGAAGTGTAGGGCGAGTTCGGTGGTTTCCAGGTGGAACAGTCCGTCAAAAGATAGAGACGCTCCACGAATGCTGATGGAGGAAGGAGCTTCGACAGTCGTCTTGAGGTCACTCATGCCGCCAAAATGTGGAACATCTTCACAGATGTAACCGAGGGGATGATCACCGGAGCACTTGAGGAGAATATCTTCGGGCCGAAAGAGCTTGCTCAAGTGTTTTCTGGACACCAGACCTCGGGATAACAATGCATCTGCCTCTTCGAAGCTGGCACCGTGATTGGCTTGCATGTATTCCACAAGCAATTCGAGACAAGAGCGCTCATCACCTTGAAGCTTATGAACATGATCACTGATTTGTGTTCGGTAGTGATACCATGGTAAATAAGGCTCCTGCATCGTAGAGGCTGACCACCATTCTGAGTACTTGGACACTTGTAGGGCATTTCGAACAGTACCAATGGCGTTCTGCAAATGCAGAGAGCTGAAGGAGATCTCTTCGGCGATTGGCGTCGCAGGAGGGCCATCATGTGGTACTTGAATGTCATAGTCCTTGAAGATCACAAAGGCTATCTCGGGCTGACTTTCAAGGTACTTATCCAGGTTCGGGATTTGTTGGAGACCTTTGATGTACTGTCTGAAGAAAGGTACTTGCCCGAAATAGTTTCGTTCATCCTTGAAAGCGCGTGGTTCATCGAGATAATAGAGGAAATCTTTGTCCGCAAATCGGATGGTTTGGGGATCAACGACCCTGTGAATGACAACGAAATGATATCCATCTTTCGTCGGACCAGCAAGCACGGCATCTTCAACCTTGTCCGGCCCTTCTTCGCTGAGATCTTCTCCAACTCCAATTGGCTTGCCCTCATCTGTGTCCTCTTCATCTCTTTTGTCAGTCTTGTCAGTCTGGTTAGCCTTACCGCCGGCTTCCCAGTTGTCACCGTTGCCATTTTCGCCCACCTGGTCAGCGTCACCTTTTTTGAGGTCTTTTCCGTCCTTAAAATCGATCATTCCCGCCTTGGACTCTGTAGGTGAAATGTGGATGAAAATCTCCTCACCAGGGTGGATACCGGCATTGATAAGTTGGGACTTCAAGTCCTTCATTTCAGACCGCAGCTTTTGTTCAACTTGCGAAAGCAGACGACCAAAACTGGACGGGCTGCTGTTATTGTATAAGTTGGCGTCTAAATGGTCATCTTCCATATCGGGATGCGAGTCATCGGAGCTGAGATCCGGGAAAGCTTCCAGTTGAGTCTGGTCGCAAGAATTCTGGTCATCAAGTAACTTGATCAGACTCTCGTGCAAAGCTTGCCGCTCATTTTCAAGATGTCGTATTTTTCAGACAATTGGTGGCATGTGAAGACATTACGCATAAGCATGCGCTCGTGCTCCAGCTTCCTAAGGTTCAGGAGCAAATTGTTATAGCATCTAGACTGCTGACTCTTGTCATCAAGCCCGACACTGTAAGATGCAGCTATCATCTGCATTTGCTCTTTGAAGATTGTAATATCGTCATCTTTGGACTCTGGCGATGTCTGGCCTAGTATTTTCTGAATGAGACGAACCTTTTCCATTTTGTCCAATTCCACTGCCATTGCTCTCTATCGACAGCAACGAGCCCTGGCCTCTCGTGATGTCGATTGTTTCGATCCTCGACGGGTGACAGCGATCTCGAGACTTAAAGGCACGAATGACACGTACAGGCCAACTTCGGTTAATGGGACATTGCCATGATGGCCTTGACAATGTTGCTTTCTCTTGCTTCAAGGCTTTGAGAGCCCCAGCCAGAGTGACTGATGCATGTGTACTACCAGCGCGATATCATGAGAATTTGGGAATAGTTGTCTATATCCTAGTCAGCGAGGAGGAAGAACGACGTCAAGGGATATAAACAGGCCTCACCACGCCTGCTGCTAGAATAGAGAAACTCCGGCTCTTGATTCCAGGCCACGTCGCTGAGAAGACTAGATCCAAATGCAGTCCGATCTGGGAGACTTGTCGATTTAATCACAAGGTTGAGTTGCCCTTGAATTTGAAGGACCTGCTGAAAATTCTGGGTTGACTTGAACGTCGCCAGGACCACAAAAGGTTCGATCTTTCCTGGCGTTGTCGGGCGGTTGGGAGGTCGACAGGGGTATGATAAAACGTGGACATCCTCAGAACGCGCCGACGCCTAACATGCAGTGAGGTCGACTGAGGCTAGGCGAGGCTTGTGGCTGTGCCTCCAAACAAGCTAGATTATTCGTTGTTCAATCTAGGCAACGAAGCGAGAGCCAAAGGATAAGTTCTTCCAGGTTGAATAACCACCCCCACAGGCCAAAGGTATGTCGCCGCGCGTCTTTGCCTAAACACCTCAGGACGGACCATCATTTCGGTCTGTCATTTATCCGTCAACCCGCTTGAGCATCAGCACCAGGAACGACATGCTGCTTGTACACCACTCGCCGACGTGCAGGCTAGATTACCTTCGATCTTGACTACCAGTACAACGGATAAGCTGCTTCAGGCCGGCTGCTGTGTCTTCGTCCCAAAGGCCGTGAGCTATTTTCCTGACAAGGTGTCCCTCTTCCACTACATCCCGGTGGCCCGCCTCTGGAGAGGAATGCCGATGCCCACTCTGGGGGCATCGACTTTGTCGCCCGGACCCCGACGTTCTTCTGGTCGATCCAACACTCGCTCTGCAGTCTGGAATGCGCGTTCCTGCTGAGTAAGTGGCTGGCCGTGCTGTCCAGAATCAAGACTTAAGGCGGTGCCCCGGTCTCCGAGCACGAACGGAAGCTAGTCTGCTGGACGAGACGGAGATGCAGCAATGCTGGAATCTTGCATCCCCAACAGGAGACAAGAAGAGTCCAAGAGGATGAGCAAGACTGGAGCGAGCACCATAGTTGCAGCCCAGGCCAAATCGTGTGAAAGATGAAAGGTGTGAGTGAGCCCTTGTCAATGTTTGCTGGGAAAACCGGACGCGGCCGTGGCTGTGGTTTCACAGAGTACGAAGCCACGGATCATGCCAGAGGCCGACCTGCTGTGTGTACCTCCATCATTAACTCACATGCCGCCGCTTTGGCATCAGCGAAGAGGCATGATCTAATGAGCAATACAGTCATTCAGCCTGCTATAACGCGGTCAAAGGATGGACCTTGAAGGCACGTGACGAACCTGTGGATTCTCTTCCTAAATCTCGGCCCTGGGCACATGGTTGTTTGGGCTGGGAGAATTTGTGTATTGACCTCATTCAAGTAGGTCTATATATGAGGAGAAGAGCGAGGATATCGAAAGGGATCGTTTTGCTGAACAGTGAGTGAATCCGTAAGCTTTTGCTTTGTGGCTGTCATTCGAGGTTATTCCGCTGTCCTCTCACGCTAGATGGAGACCATCAGCGCAGATATTGGCTCTTCTGAATTTCACCTCATCTTGATTGTACCGATTTGCTCGCACCCGTTGGCGCCATCTTCCTATTAATTGGCATGCTTCCTGACATCTTGACGACCGTGTGTTTTTCCTGTGGAGTTCTTTTGTCTTGATCATGGGCGTCTGGCGTTGAATATTGACACCAGCCCCAGGTCCACGTTTTCCGATGTCCTGCTGTCGAAGTGTAGGTTCCTTCCGCCCGGGGTTAGTAACATCTTTCGACCCCATGGAGTCGATAATGCGGATTTCTTAGCCAGACGAGGCTTGGGGGGGATCATCAAGTCATTGTCTGACATACACAGCGTCCATGGCCTCCCCGCTGTGATCCAGACGTCCGTATTTATGCTCTCACCCTGAGATGTGTCTCCTAATATTCCTCTGATATGGCCGATGGAAACTCTGGCTTTCTTGTAGCATCCTATACGAGGTTAAATTCGACCGGCCTTCTGCCGCCAAGACGACCTGAAATCAACCCTGTTCCTCTAGCTTTCACCAGGCCGTATTCAGCCGCACCCCCGCCGACCTGATAGTGCAGCGCTCGCTGTTGGCGCGGGAGACAAGCCAACCAAGTGAACTGGGCTGCAAGAATTGATCATTTGTTGGTCATGGTGCGTTTTGTGCATTATCGGTGGCTGGGTGTGTGTCGTGTCTGCATCGATCGGGGTGTGCCGTATTACAGTATCAGTGCTCCAGGATGCCATCAGGCGACCAACGTCCCACAACCATGCCATCATTCAGCAAGGTTTCGGGAGACCTGTGGGCCAAAACGAAGCTTTGTGCTTCAGAAGGCAAAAGATGGCCAGGCATGCAGGCTGTCGCCGGTTTCCCCGTCCGCGAGCCCAGTGTCGAAGAAGAGATGGTGAGATCTGCAATTCTCGCGAATGGCGCAGTGATTGGTGAAAATTACCTGTGTGCGTTTTCCATTTTCATGCCAACTGACATCGGCGCATGACAAGTGTGACCTTTGGTTGGGCTTTAGCCCCCAACTCTAGTTTCCTGACTTAGGGGGTTTCGCTGCCTGTTCCAGGCCGGATAAATCAGCTGCTCCCCACTACTGCTGAGATTACCCAAGTCTTCTTCTGTTCCTCCGTCAGCTTCTACGTCTTCGAAGCCAGCAGACCCTCTATGGTTTTGAATTTGACGCACGTTGGCGACTCACCACTCCCTGCATTCGCACGCCAGGCCACGAGGTCATAGCGGTGCCAGCGGTCACAGCGGTCACAACGGTCCCCTTGCAGTCGGGCGCTACCCCACCGCCACAGAGGTCGGGGATCAGCGGGCATCGTAGGGCTGACAGCCACTGAGGACGAGGTCATTTATTCCGTGACCAGTTCACATCCATGCCTCGTTCGTACAGCTCCGACTCGGACGAGTACGTCTTCTTGCCCGTGCGAAGGGCGGCCAACGAGCAGGACCGTGGCCGCCGCGGAGGCCGTCGCTCACCCGAGACTGTGGTCAACAACACCTTCTTGGGCGTACCAGGCCAAGGCCGACCACGGGCGACCAGCGCCGGGCACGCTCCACAGCCGAACATCAATATCGTCGTGCCTGAGGCCAGTCGGAGCCGGAGCCGCACCCGGCATCGACACCACCGCAGCCGCAGTTCTTCCTCATCCTCCTCCTCCCGCTCCCGCTCGCGGCATGCACGCCGGCCGAGTGCCACCAGATCGGTCCGTGAGGACGATCTGCCATATGAGCTGCGACGCGAGCTGGACTATGCGAGGCTCTCTCGCAGGGAGGCCGAAGAGAGAGAGCTCCAGGAAAAGGTGAAAAAGATGCGGGTTGAGGAAACCAACAAGATCAAGCAGGAGATGGAAGAGGAGAAGAGGAGGAAGAAGGAAGAGAGGGAACGAATTTTGAGGGAGGCGCGGGCAGAAGAGGAGAGAAACAAGGCCGAGGAGTTGGCGCTCAAGAAGAGGATCCTGAGGGAAGAACAGGAGCGGATCGCCCGCGAGAAGGAGAAGAAGAAATTGGAGGAAGAAGAGTTTGAGGAGAAATTCAAGAAGAAGTTTCGGGAAGCTGGTCCGTCGTCTCCTGCTTCTCCCTCATCGTCCCTGCTGACAGGCACCACAGGCTACAGCGAAGAATACATTGAATCGGTCCTTCACAAGAAGAGGGCGGAGCAGCAGCACTCGCAGCCCCTGGCCATTGACCTGAAACGACCGACGTTCATCAAGGTCCATCGAAAGTACCTGCATCCAGATACACTGGATGCATTTCACCTCCCATGGGAATGGGATAGTGTACGTCTGACCTCCTCTTTCCTCTTCCCTTTGTGTGTCGTTCAACCCGTGCTCGTGACGACCGATCGACCCATCACCAGCCGAGTGACTGACACTGACATGGTGGACACAGCGAGACGACGAGTACATCATCATTAAGCAGTACATCAGCCAAGATCTGCAGGAAGAACTGTTTGAGCACACGAAAATGCTGCAGCAACGGAAACTGATCACGGGCCCGTACACCAAAGAAACGACGGTCAAGTTGACGCCGAATGTGTACAAGGACAAGGACAAGATGTACTTGGTGAGGGAGAAGAGTAAGAGTCCGTCGAGGTCGAGGAGGGGGAGCTGGATGTTCACTTGAGCCGAGTACGCCTCCAGATGGGCCCCGCCTCTTATGATGGATTTGCTTTTCAACGAGACATGTCGATTTGATCAATCATGAACCCCAATCTTACCTCCGACACTCTGCGGTTCCGAATACAAGGGGAAGGGGGCGAATAGTACAGAAGGCAGGCTAGAGGATGATTTCTTTGTCAGCCGTGAACCAGTCCACCGGAAACTTGGCTTTCTATAGTCCCTTTTGCTCGATCGAAATTATCCAATCTCCACATGACCTTGTTCCCGCCTCGCAAGCTGTGTGCTCTGGAATCTGGCCGTTACCACACACCAGACATGGCCGTGTAGGGTTGCTGCTGACCGTGTGGTCAACTGCCCTGATCATGTTTCCTGGATGTTGACCCGATACATGATTAGTCGTCAAGATCGCACCGCTGATGGGACAGAGGCAGCCTGAACAAGCATAGATCTTCTCGGTGAATTTAAAGGAGGCTACGTTGCCGCCCAAGAGTTTGGAATGCGCCTCATCTACTCTACCTATCAGTGTTATCTCAGGGGCCCCGTCTTCCAGTCTCGTGGGAGAATTTGATAGCGACTTGGATTTCCCCGGCGGGAAAGGAAAAATCATACTGTGGACAAGTCCCACATGCAACCGCACCTTGGCCGTGCTGGCCAGAGGTGGGAACGTGGGGGGCCTTTGTATGATACGGGAAAACATAGTAGATGCAGCACACACTCTGCAAATCAATGCATCCGGGGCATCCCGATCCGATCCGATCCGTTCAATAAGGGTTCTCCCCTGGCCCCAGGCGAATCAAGACATGTGGTAAAAAGAGCTGTTGCAGCAGCTATTGTCCATTAAGTTAGTCACCGTTAGTCACAAACTTCGGTAGTGTGGCGATTCTCGCGGATTCGGTGCATGAAGCTTGGGCCGGCGTACTCGATTAGGAAATTGTCTTCCTGGATCTGGAATCCGGCATTTTGGGATTTCGAATTTGGGGGTTGAATGTGGGTGTCACGGTGGGAGGGAGTGGGAGAAGTGCGGGTGGAAGTAGAATGAGTGGCGGGTGGTGGGATGGGCGATTGCGAACCGCGGGGAAGACCGGCGGTTTACCCGAGGACAAAAGGACGAGACAAAGGACGAGACAAAGGACGAGACAAAAGGACAATGACAAGGAGGGACGCGGAGAGCACCACTGCGAGGAACCAAACCCGCTCAGTGAAACTGGTTGGTACAAGCGATAGGGATGAATTCGGCGCACTCAAAGGTCTGCTGACCGTGGTCGACAACCAGGGGATGACTAGCTCCAGCCAAGGCTAAAGAGGAAAGAGGGGCGATCGTCGTTGGAGGACTGCTGGTTCTTCATTATTATCGTTGATGCTTTGAAAGGACTGACCAAGTGACTAGCTGGTGACCGACCGACATGTGCCCACTAGATATGCACCGTGCTATCTCCCTGGCTGACATTCCAACGCCGTGAAAACGGGCATGGCGGCTCTGTCCTCGACATGCCCGCTGCGAGTGCTCAAATGACATGGCCGCTCGTCATGGCCGGGTGATGGGCCAAGTTTGGCCGACTGATCTCAGGACTTCTCGCGGATCTCTCGCTCTTCGGACTCTGGCTGTATTTGGAGCTGGTCGTCCCCGGGCTCTGGGCAGATCGGGTCAGTTGTTGGTTGTCGTTCATCATGGGACTTGAGATGGCCAGCCTCATCTTCGGCGTCTGCGACATGTCGCCGCGGTCGGCGTTGTGGCGGGAGTAGTATGATGGGAGAGACTCGCGTTTTCCCAGGAAGAATGACCGATAGTGGCTGCGCCGGTTGGGCGGCTTGGGCGTGGACGCCTCGACATCTGCTTTCTGGGAGGCGACCGCGCCGTGCGATCGGACTTGACGCGCGGACAGGTTGGCCTTGGTGTCGCGGAAGACGTAGCTCTATCGCGCGCAAACGTTAGCAGAGCATCTGAACGAGGTTCACCGCGTGCGTACAGCCAGGATATTGACCGGTCCCATGACGAAAGTGATGATCCCAGAGGCAATCACGATGCGCCAGAACGGCAGACCGAGACTTTTCTGACTGGTGGCCTCTTTGTTGAGATTGCCCAGCACACCGTTCCCGATAAAGAGCATGGAGACTCCGAGCATGATAAAGCTGGATCGAGGACTGAACAAAGGCCAGTTGCGCGAGAAGAAGGATTTGAAAAGGGAAACCTCGGTGAGGATGAGAAAACCTGTCCCTCGATCAGTCGCCGCGCCGACCGTCCGCATCCACAGGGGGAGACGCACCGCTGATGATGATGGTGATGACGTGTTCACATGCATCGAAAAAGAAGAACTTGGACACGATGAACGTCTTGACCAGCATGACAGAGCTGGCAGCAATGACGGAGAGCAGAGCGATGATGTTGAGCACTCGAATCACGTTCAGCACGACGTAACCAGCGCCGGCCAGGGACCTGCCAAAGCAAGCCATTGTGAGGGTGCGAGTGTCGAGAAGACAAGATATATCGGGCGAGATCCGGTCAACGTCTGCCAACCCGAGCAGATGAGCGTTGACGGTAAGGTCGCTGACTGACCAAAAAGAAGGCTTTTATATTTTCTTTGCGTGACGACAACAATAGGGAAGTAAAATATTGAATAGCCTGAGCGTGAAGAGAAAGGTACTGAACACAGGGAACGGGTAGGGAAGGGAAGGAGGTGACAGACTTCAATGAAGCAGTAGTAGCATGAGTGAATGGCACAATCTCGACCTCTTCAATATGGCCAGCAGTCGAGGTGCGCGAAGAACTTCGTGATCTGGTAACCGCAGATGCGGATGAAGCTGTAGGATACTTGTCGACCACTGGCCTGAGGATGCGCCCTCATTGGTGAGGCCAGCCGCCAGTGCGCAGAAAAAGCATTCCCGTTTCAGACGCGACGAGGCCGTCGAACTTACCACAGCATGAGGATGGATATCGCGCGGGCCCCGACGGCACGACGTGTGCCACAGTCTTGAGGTGTTGCATGTACAGCGACCATGGTGATGGTATTTTTCAGGACAGGTCGAGTGGACGCGAAGGAGTGGATGTGATTGCTTGAGCCAGGCCCCGCTTAGAACCTGAAACGCGATCGAAGCACATCTGACTCCCGTTCCTCACAGGCGCTTGTTCGGCTTCGACGTCCAGACAATCTTGCCACAATCATGCCTCGCCCTCCAAATATGGTTGACAAGATGACGGAGAGGGAGGCGGCAGAGAGGATGTGGCAGCACCAGCCGCACAGACAGACTCTCAAGGCCACGGATCCGTCGGCGTGAGACCCGCCGAGAAAATATGGCTGGCTGGCTAAATTTGGCGGCCATGCGCCTGGCTGCGACACCAAATAAATCTCACACCGACACATCCACCGTTCAACCACCAGCCAGCCGAACCTTGAGTGAGGAGATCTCCTGTCTGTGGCCCTGTCCGTTTCGTCGTCTTGACCCATCTCATCCGTGGCCACTGGAAAAGATCCCGGTATAATCATGACCCGCGGCAACCAGAGAGAAAAGGCTCGCGAAAAATCCCTCAAGGAACAAACAGCTCAGGTAGGTCTGCAAACGGTCGTGCTCCGTCTTCTGATACCCTCGTCGTCGACCTCTCAATTTTTGTCACCAGCGCCATAACACACGTCTAGCCAGGCTCGCCTCCCGCCAGGGCCGAACAGCAAGCTGATTCCTTCTGATGCAGAAAAAGAAGAATACCCAGTCGGGGACGGAATTCCAGAGAACGAAAGAAGCTCAGGCGGCGATCATGCGAGAAAAGCAAGCCAAAGGTGGGTGCTAAAGAACAAAGGAAGGGTGATGGAGACACGACCGCTGACGGGCGAATACAACAGCTGAGGCGAAGAAAGCAACTGAAGGATCCGCAGGAGGAGCCAAAAAGAAATGACACGCGCCTTTGCCTGAGAGTATTCCTCCATGCGGCGGCGGGCTCTCTCCGAATTTGCGACAGCGCGGCCACTCCACTGATTGCTTAGCGTGGCGTTCTGCAAGCGTGGTACAGTGGAAGGATCACCAGTCATCCTGGAAATGGAGTTGGATAGCAGAACTTTCCAGCACGGCGACTCCGAATGATATCTTCTTGAACCAATCACTCGTTTCCTGTCTATCAATTAGCTGCTCTAATGCCTCATCTGATATTGGTGTCTGCTCGTACGTACAACGTGTTTCACCTCCGCCCAGAAAGGCCAGGGCCGTCTGCGCTGCTCTCAATCTGCCATTCCAGTCGAGCACTGCTGGCCGGACTCTGGCAGCCCGCTGTTACACTCAGCTCAGCCGTCATTCTCTCAGCCTTGTGACAGCGACCAGCGAGGCCTTGGCGCAATCTGGACTTGGCCCAGTCTCGGAGCATTCTTTCACTTGACATTCAACGGTGTGCCGGTCAGTCTTGGACATTCTTTCACTCCTGACATTCAACGGTGTGCTGGGAGGCCTGTCTGTGACGCCGTATCTAGCTGGATGCGAGAAACAATTGTCTTTCGAGAGTGGCCAGCATCTTCACCCTTGATGGGTTCAGCATGACCCTACTGCAGAGGTGAGCACCTATTCCTCACCCCCTCTCGGTCAGCTCGACCGATAGATTGACATGTCGAAGCTTGAAACCATTCTGGCCGTTGCTTTTCACCTTCGTCCTGCCCCGCGCCATCAACTACTATCGCGTTCTGAAAACGGCGATTCGCACTCGACCTCCTCCTCGGCCACTCCCAATCAAGACCAGTCACGGCATCAATGCCCTTTTCGGCTCCATCTGCATCTTCTTGATCTCCTCACTTCCGCGGCCGTCTGGTCGAACCAGTCAGAATGTCTTCGTCGCGACCAATTCCCGCCTGCATATCCCCACCGATGTGCTCTTCTCACGTCTTGTCATGCTCCGGCCAGATGGCGTTCTGACGTCGGAGGACGAGGCTCTGAGAGCCAAGCTCACGTCTCCAACGTAGGCACTTTATTGTCCTCTTTCTCTGTGTGTGGATAAGTGGTATTGATACCCGGCTGACCGGACATTAGTCTCCGCAAATTATATCTTCGTTTTGGGCCTTCCACTCTGATCAATTGCTCGTTCTGTCAGCCTGATGACAATCTATCCTACTTGTTGTACCATCTGCCCACCAACGTCATCTTCCCTCACCTCCTTCACTTGTTTGCCCTCGGCCTCGCGACGTCAGAGACTGTCGCAGGCCTCGAAGCCGGTCGGTGGCGCAACTGGGCGGTCGTTGGTGGGCTCGCCCTGGCGGTCGTTGACGTCTACATCACGTCTGGTCACGCCCCTGCTCTCGATGCCACGCTATCTCCAACGACCGGCTTATTCTGGACGGCAGCCGTGGTGCGGCCATTGACGATTTGCTTGTTTGATGCGGTCGTGGCATTCTGCATCTATGCTCGCACTACCGGCCGATTCCTGCTCTTTCCATCGCTTCCTGATGCCGATCCGGCAACCCGTCGTCGACAGAGCGAACAGCTGCTGAACCAAGCTAATGTGGCCCTACAAATGGCGCATACCAAGCTCCGAGCGTTTACCGTCACGCGCAATGCTGTGGTGCGAGACCCGCGTTTGAAGGAAACCGACGACGACTATTGGCGTACCGTGGTAGCCTTGGAGAGTCCAGAGGGCGACGGGAGTTTGTGGGAAGATGAAGATGTCCAAGCGGCCATGGCTCGCGCATATGGCAATGGAAGCATAGACGTCACGCGAATGAGGAGGGAGGCTGATGCCTTTGTGCTAAATGTGACAAAGGGGTTGGAAGCGAGTACTGGAAACTGATTGAACCAAAATTAACATCTACAACCTCCGGCGCTGGAACAGGCCCGGTCTCGACGGACAGATGGATTCATCTAGAGCCTGACGATAGTGATCCAAGTGGGACAGCACATGGAGAACCAGACTCAAACGGCAGGACAAGAGAAGTCACGAGAGCGCGCTGATCTGCCAGGCTCCTTTGGGTCCTGTCTCAAACGCGGCTGACAGACTGTGACCATCTCTTATATCTGTTATCGTCGTTGGCGTATATCACACCATCGACTTTTAGCTATACTCGGATGTCTTACCCACCGCAGCTTGCACTCGCCTCAAGGGTCAACCCACGATCCGTGACCGGAATCCCATTGTCAAGGTGCATTGTGGAAATGACGTGGGCCTGGAATAGAACAGAACTCAGTGGAAAGGTGGTCAGTCGTCTGCGGTGCTCCAGACTGAGTCTCGAGGCCGATACAATATCTCTTCCACGTGCAGGTCGTCTGGGGCACGGTTCATTCAACTCCTGAGAGCTTTCAATGGGCCATGTGGAGTTGCGACAAGTCGAGATTCAGTCCTCGCCCGAGAGCCATGTCCACGGTCCAACGGGTACATCAGACAGAAGCCAGGTCCTTTCGATGAGTCAGAGTATCGGGGGAGACTGGTCACCTCTGTCATCGGTAAGGCGACAGTCTCAATTGGGTGGTGTGGTCCGAGAAAAGAATGTTCAATCCTCATCCATAGACTCCCAGCCGTCCGCATCCCCTTTACCCGTTCCCATCCCCTGTCCCTCACCCTCTTCTTCCGCGGCGTCGCTCTCATCATCATCGTCATCACTCACGTTGAGTCCCACTAAGCGCTCTTCGATGCTGCTTTCCGGCAGCTTGACTTTTCCGGCAAACACGTTTCTGACGCTGGCATTCGTGCTGGTGTCCCAGACCTGAAGGCGCCCCTTGCTCCCTGCGACCGATAATCTGAAGGCGACCTCAGGGTCGGGCGCAAACTGAGCCGAAAAGACCCGTCCGACGTCCAGATTCCTCGCCACTACCATGCTCGGCTTGTTGTCTTGTATGTTCCACAACTTCACCTTCTTGTCGTCCGAGCCAGTGACCAAGAAGCCTGGCACGGTCGCGTTGATGTCAAATGCACTGACTGCACTGTCGTGTGCTTGCAAGGTCCAAACCGGCTTGCTCGGCTTGTCGTGAGATTTCGGCACCTGGCGGGCATCAAAGTAATGCACTGTTCCTGCTTCGGTCGTCACGTAAAAGTAATGAGGATCGTGCGTGTCCCACCGCACTTTCTCCACATCAGCCTCAACGACCCATTTCGGTGCGGGAGCATCTGGCGCACGCATGTCCGTGGCAATCACGGTCCGATCATAGCTGCCGCTGAGAAGAACGGTGGATTCTGTTGGATGCCAGTCAAGAGCGCAGACTTTCCCAGTGTGCATGGTGTACGACTTGGCACATGTGCCCGTGTTGAGATCCCACAGCTTGACTGTCTTATCAGCAGACGCCGAAGCTAACAAATTGCGATGCTGCCGGTTCGCAGCGAGGGCTAGGACTGCATCGACGTGATATTCATCGTTAGCTCTTGGACCTTTCTTCTTCTTTTTGGACTTTTTCTTTCCGCTCGAAGACGCGCCGTTGGCTTCTGAGCTTGCCGAATCTTCCGGTTGCTGTCCCAGGATGGCATTTGGATACATACTGTCCACGACATCCAGGTCCCAGATTTCGATTTCCGGACTCATCGTTCCGACGGCGACGAAGTTTCCAGTTTGGCGCTTGTCGGCGTCTTTGCCAACGGGCACATCGATCCACTCGACACACAAAGGGATGGCAGGCAGCATAATGTCATGGTGCACATACAAATTATCGGCAGAGTCTTCGTACACAAAGATTTCGAGGTGTGCGACTTCGTCCTCGACATTGGCCGCGAGAATCAGATTATCGTCTGGGAGAATTTGTAATTCTTCTCTCTCCTCGTCCGACTGGGGTTCACCTTCTGGTAGAACGAGATAAGGATCTTCTTCATGCGGTGCATGGTACGCCAACGAGCGTACGTTGCCGAACATGGCAAACTTCTGGCCCTCCTCGTCGACAGGCTCATTGTCGTAATCGTCTAGGTTGTACTCTTTCAGATCGTCCTCATCACCGGTCTGATCTTGCCCGGTGTGGGCCTCCGTGGCGACACCGCCATCAGAATTCTCTGCTTCAGATTCTTCATCTTGCCCGACGCCTTGAGCAACATTCAACTCTTGTTGTGCGTCTTCCAGCTGAAGCCGTGCGAGTTTCGAAATTCGGCTGAGCTCTGCTTCGTCGATCTCATATTTGGTAGGGAATCGTGCTGCAACTCCTCTCCGCACCCATGTTGTCGCCAATGTCATGGACATTTTGGCCGTCGGCGGCGCAGTATGCGGTGCGCAATTGTGGGAGCAGGTATACACCAAAGTGGCAGAATCCAGGAAACTTTTTGGCGGTGAGGCAGTTGGCATGACGCTAACAGCGGAAGCTGGGTCCCAAGGCTGCGCTCCGGCTTCTCTGCAGGTTCAACAGCGATTCGCTCGAACCACCCCTTGGACGGCTATCACTGCCACAACGAAACTACAGCAAAAGACATATGTGGGCGTGGCTGGAACCGCATGATCAATATTGGAGGCGGGTATCCACCAAGATGCATTCTCATTTACATACAAAAGACAACATTGGTATGTGTGCCACCGGCCTCCCTCCTCGAGAAAGTCCGGCCCCGCAAGGAGTTTCTGACCCGGAGGCTGCGGAGCCCAAGCGTGGGAGGAAGCAGCTAGAACTAATATTCTCGCAGGTTGTGAAGAGATCATGACCGCGCTCGATGAATGCCACGCGCGAGGATTTCTCTACAAAGCGATCGGTGGTTGCAACGACATCAAAATACAGGTGAACAAATGCTTATCTGTGGAGAGAGGGAAGAAGAGCAAGCGAAATAGGGAAACTGGCCTCGAACGACGAGCAAGGATAGAGGCCGTCTGGGCCAAGATGGATGAAGGCGATTTCTCAGCTCTCGAGGAATTCACGAAGCCGAAATGAAGCTGGGGATATTTCCCCTGATCTCAGTCTCTATCAGACGCGGCAACTTCTGTACAGTGGCATTTGGTGGCGTTGAAAATGGAGGCGAAGATGTGTTAGCTACCATGACCTTTGATTGATGGTTGCTTTCCCAGCGGCAAAGGACCATTTATCAATCAAAAGGTGGACTCTGCGTACGAGTCTACATCTCCGCTCTTTGACATCCTGCTCTGTAATGTGTACACCCAAAAATCAAGTTGGTTTTCACAGTCCCATGTCGGCCCTGGTGAGCGCGATGACCGCCAAGACGAATTACTTTGTTAACTCGGCATTTGAACAATGCATTGTAAACCCACTGCTTGTGAAAAGACGGACATCAGCTCCCCGCGAGTATGTAATTGCCGTTAGTATACCGGACTTGAGTTTGCATCCGCCGGAAGGACGGAATGCTGACTCTTCGATCTGTCTTACATGATGAGTGGCGGCAATGACGCAGAGTCCGGACCCCGTCAGTCCGAATCTATGGCCCTGAAGCCTGATAGCGGAGTGCAGCGTGATGCACCAGACAATACCCCCGAGCTGGACGAATTTGGACTTCCTCAGCGGCCTCCCAGCCGTCGCCGGCCCGCAGTTGACAGCGGAGACGAAGAGGATACATTTCACGATGCGGAAGATCCTTCCATGAGAAAGAGCAGCGACGAGCAAGATGGAAGGACAAATGGAGAAGCCCGGAATTCTGGCAGAGATCAGCACACGATGGCGCAGCAAAGCCAGGAGACCAACACTTCCAGCCAGGACGGTGATAGCGATGTCACTTCCACCGGCCCGAACAGCTCGGACGACTCCTTGCAAATTCCTCGTGTCGTCAAGGCCGGCAGTGATAGCAAAGATGAAGAATCCAGCCAGCCTCACACTCAGCCTCTGACCGCCCCTTCTGAGCCGAATCCTGAGAGTCAAGACTCCAGGCCGGGAACACCGGATGCAAAGAGCACATCTCCAAGTGACCATCGTGACATAACGGGCTCGCCGATACGAAAACGGGAGAGTCGAGCCGGTGTTCCTGCCGTGTCTGAATGGTCACATCAAAGGCTCGCCCCGCAGAGCCCTCGGTCAGGCGATGAGGAAGAGGAGGTGGTGGAATGGCAAGCGATGCCGGCGCTCGGCGAGTATGATATATACGATGACAACGGCCGGATTGTGGCAAAGGCCAGCAAAACCACCGACAATGGTGACGCATACTCTGGTATTGGTGGTGCCGGTAAGGGTTATACAAGAATCCAGTTGGACGAAGATGCCGAGTCTGCCACCAGTATGGATGAAGATACACAATATTTGTTTCAGAATGACCAGAAAGACAAGCCGGCAGAAGAAGAAGAAGAGTTCTGGCAGGACGAGGATCAAAGAGACGCCTTGACGCAATTACAAACGACCAAAAATCTTCTTACGGAAGGGCAGCGAATCGCCTACGTGGGCGTTGTTCGATTGACAGCTCACAAAATGCTGAGAGCATTACAGGACATGGAGAGGACGAAAGGCACCGAGAAGCAAATCTCCAAGGCCCTAGAGAGCATGGAGATGTGGACTCAGAAAATGATGGTGAGACTATACGGGCACATGGATATCAATTCAGCCGAGCAGGTCATGATCGAGCAGCTGGCTGAGCATGGCGTCCAACCGTCCGACCTCGTCCCGCCATTGATGCACAATGCCCGAGTGACGAACCCCATGGCCAGTCGAGAAGAATCCGAGAAATCGAGACCGGCGACCGCGTCCGAGCGTTCTTCCACGGCTGAAGAGCCTTCCTTGAAGGAGGCTGACGACAGCGACGGGGTTCCAGAAGTTCACACTCCCGAAGACATGCCGCACACCAAGGACATTGATTTGGATTTGAGATGGACCGTGCTTTGCGATCTCTTCCTTGTCCTCATTTCGGACAGTGACTATGACTCTCGATCCAGACGCCTGCTCGAACGCGTCGCGTCGAGCATGCAGATCACCTGGGTTCACCTCTGCCGTTTCGAGAAGAGAGTGATCGATGCCCTGGAGATGCAAGAGGATGAAGCAAAGGAGAATTGGAATGAGACGGAGAACTTGGAGAAACGACGCAAGCTCGGTTTGAAGCGCAAATACGTGATGATGGGCCTCGCCACTGTCGGCGGTGGGCTTGTCATTGGACTCTCCGCCGGTTTGTTGGCTCCTGTCATCGGCCTCGGCTTGGCTGCTGGATTCACGACCATCGGCGTTACTGGCACGGCAGGTTTCCTCGGTGGCGTTGGCGGTGCAGCCCTGATCACTTCCGCTGCCACCGCAGCGGGAGGCACCATTGCGGTTCGCGCGTCACAGCGTCGCATGGGACATGTGAAGACATTTGAATATCGCCCTTTGCACAACAACAAACGCCTCAACCTCATTCTCACAGTGTCCGGCTGGATGAGTGGCAAGGTGGACGACGTTCGGTTGCCCTTCAGTACGGTCGATCCGATCATGGGCGACATCTACTCCCTACTCTGGGAGCCGGAAATGCTTCGGTCGACGGGTGACACGGTCAACATCCTGGCCACAGAGGCTTTGACTCAGACCGTTCAACAAGTCCTGGGGAGTACGATCTTGGTGGCTTTGATGGCATCAATCCAGCTTCCCATTGTGCTCTCGAAACTCGCATACCTCATCGATAACCCATGGAGCGTCTCGTTAACCCGAGCGACGGCCGCCGGTTTGATTCTGGCCGACTCACTCATCGGCCATCACCTTGGCCGGCGGCCAATCACTCTCGTCGGTTTCTCCCTCGGTTCCCGGCTGATTTTTTCGTGTCTGCAGGAGCTCTCCCGGAAAGGGGCGTACGGTCTTGTACAAAATGTGTATTTATTCGGTTCGCCGATTGTGGCAAAAAAGGATGACTATCTCCGCGCTCGCTCGGTGATTTCAGGCCGGTTCCTGAATGGATATGCGTCAAATGACTGGATCCTGGGTTACCTGTTTCGTGCCACATCTGGCGGCATTATGCGGGTTGCCGGTCTAGCTCCTGTCGAAGACATTCCCGGCTTAGAGAATGTGAATGTCAGCCAGTTTGTCAGCGGTCATATGGCCTATCGCACTGCTATGCCTCGATTGTTACGAGAGGTCGGCTGGGAAGTGGAAAGCGATGAGTTCACCGAAATTGAGGATCCCGATCCAGAGAATCATGCGCAAAGACAAAGAGAGCTGATCCTAGAAATCGATGAAGCACGCAAGAAAGCGGAAGAGAAGCCGGAGAAAAAGATTTTCGGCCTTTTCAAAAAGGGCAAATTGGCTGAAAAAAGAGGTTGGGAGACATATAACGTGGACAAGGGTGTCAACCGCAATGAGAGCAAAGACTCATTCGAGAGTTCCGGCCTGGAAGCAAACGTGCTCTTCGACATTGATGCCATTCGTAAGGAGCTGGAGAGCGAGATGATTGAGGTCCGCGAACTGGACACCACCCTTCCGCCCATGCAGATCACATCCATCAAAAATGGTGAGAAGCATGTCGAGTACTTGCGTCTGCCACCGGATATCAAGCCCGAAGAAGTGGCAAAGATGAAGCTCCCACCACGTCCCGACGAGATTGAAGTCAGCTTTCCACCTCAACCGACGAGGCCTTCATTTGGGAAACGCGTCTCTTCCCTACTGCCAACCCCTCGTGTCACTCGGCCTTCACCGAGTCATTCACCGAGCCCCAACAGACTGTCCGAGAGAGAGGGCTCTGGTTTCGAAGGGCCGAGGGAGCTAGTCACCACTCTTCCACCGTTAGCGATCAGTCCCTCTGTTTCATCAGATAGACTGGAGTCAACGACTTCCAGACCTGGGCTTGCCGTGCATTCAACAGAGCCTGATGAATTCAGCTGGAACCATCCTCAGCTTGGTTACGGAGATAATCTCACCTCTCCGATAGAGGCGTTAAGCTTCGAACGAAACGCCTGGGCAGACGATGACGACGACGATTTGGGCAAAGAGCGCGAAATCAAGATGACATTTGAGTGATGACTGGCGCACACAAATATCAGAGTGGTGCGACTCCGTTGCATAGCGTGGCGTTGGTACGGAAGTCATGTTCAATGTACGCTCCATACATTTGGAAAATAAAGCAGGACGCCGCACAGAATGAAATATCCTTCAAGGCGCCAAGACATTCAATCTGGAAGGGTCTCTGGTCAACAACTGCTTCGAACAAATTCGCAATGCCTTCAGCTCAGGTCACCGTCTCCGGCTTCAAGGAATGTACAAGCCATTCCTAGTTCACCGAATCTCCGTCTGATGAGTACCGCAATCCAAACCAGAAATACCGTTCAAGATGAGGTCGGTCGATGTTGCTACTAGGACAAACGTTCTGTGGCCCTCTGCAAGTTGTCGACAAAACACGGTCTGTCTAACATATTCTTGTCTTGCTCTGGCTCAGCTCTCACTTCCGCGATACCCATTTGTCATTGGCCGCTGCGTTGAACCTGGCCCCATTTTGAGCATAATGCGCATTTTATTCTACCTTTGTGAAGGTATCTCCGTGTGAAACTGGTCCCTTTCAAGGTTGACACTCAAGAACAATGGATGTGATACATCGGTCTCTATCCACAGTCCCTTGGTTTACCCAGAATCAAATAATGAACTCTTTGTTCGTGTTGACAGCAATCTGACTCAGCGTCCAGTATATTTGCTCGCCGTCGGCTCCCAACCCTCGAGAGTGCAATCCATGACCCCATTCTACAAGTTCTCTACAGAGCCGACACAGATCGTAAGATAGACTCAGCCATGGCTTCCCTCTCTGCTGAAGGCAGTGAAATTCACCTTGACAATCAATCAAGCCCATGCAGGTCGTCAAGCTGCCTCGACTTATCTTCAACTGACTTTAGTTATTTGCCATCCCCAACCAGCAGCCTCTCCAGCTGGAATCCCATATTCAAGGAAACGCAATGGCGTCCTGTTCTCCGATCGATCACAACAGGTAAGAAGAAGCCAATCCCCACACCATGGGGTTTGGTCAAACCCACGAACGCACATACCAAGTCTGCGAATATCCTTGAGCCTCAAGTCTCGACCTCGATCTCATCGAGATGGAGACGCTCGCGTCCATCCCTGAAGCTGAAGCCGGCCCCGCCAATACCGGAGAGATCGGAGCCCATTCCACATGGTGACCCCGAGCAGAGCTCGACATGCTGTGGGAGCGCCAATGTGAATGCCTCTGCTGCCACTGCTGCTGGCCGATCTGGCAGCAGTCATGTGTACATTCGGTCGTGGGTGCGATGCAAGCACTCTGGCAGATTGCACTGTAACGGGTATAACTTGGTGTGAAGTAGAGACATGTGCTGGCAGACATGAGATAGGATTGTGAATGTGGAAAGGCAGAAGGCTAGGACGGAGACGGCGAGAATACATGAATGACTGATGTCAGCATCCTCTCATAGCATTTGATTGTGACACTGATTTCATCAGCACTCTTAGGTCTTAGATAAAAGCCCCAAAAATACATGCTTGTAGAATATCAGCTCAAGTGTGTGATTCATTTGACTGACAATCTCAGTGAGACCCATCAGCCCACACCATATAGCGCCTCCCCTCTGTCTAAATGGCTTGCTAATGAATCGGGTCATGAAGTGATAAATGATTTCAAGCTTGGTGTTTTCTTGTGCTCGCTCGCTCGTCAAATCAGCATAAACGTAGAAGCGGAGGAATGACAATCTCAATCACCTTCCATTCCACACTTCTCAGGAAACAAGAGCCCTTAGTTTTCCTTGCTCTTCTTCGGTCAAGGCGGCAAACATCTCCTGAAAACCTGGCTCCTGGGCTTCTTGTTTGAACCATTGCGTCAGGTAATCAGCCGTCTCGTCGTCTCTCGCTCTCGACCCAGTGGGGCTGTACCATTCTCCGGCAAGCGCCATCAAGTCGTTTCTCACGGCTTCGCTGGAGAGGTCTAGAGGACCAGTCGTGGCGACGTCTTCCCATTCGTCTCCGTCTTCGTCCTCGTCCTGCTCTTCTGCAGCCTCTTCTGCAGCTTGTGCCAGTGCAAGTGATGGGTACTCGCTCGTGGCAGCGTTGCTCAATTCGTCAACCAAGAGCTTCAGAATTTTGAGATCTGCCGGAATCGTCGTGTACCGGTCTGGATTCAGCTTGGCTTGGCTGCGAGTCTTGATGCGCCCTGTGTTCTCGACAATCAACTCGCCTTTCACCCCGATCTGTTGGATCCTCGGGTCATGTAGAGCGTACAGCCTGCTCAACGCGACTACGTTCTGTCTCACCTCGTCGAAGCCGGCGAAGAGGACGGAGTTCTCCAGCCACTTGGTCAAAACCACGTGCAGGCCGTTTTGCCCGTTGATGTTGACTTCGGAGAGGAAATCAACCACTTCCCTCGGGGCAGCCGTTGTCAGACCAACAAAGACCATGCACAACGACTGGATGAACTGGATTCGATCCGCTGTGGCCAGGCGGACCGCAACGGCTCGTAACAACTCCATGAAGTAGGGTCCAAGTTTGTCGGCGCCGAATTTATTCACCAGAGACGAGGCAAGGCCGCCAACTTCCTGGCCCGCATTCTCGTCGACATCGGGCGAATTCAGCAAACGGTTGATGATGGTCAAGGATACCTCTAAAGAAGATTTGCCCTGTGGATCGGTCCATTGGATGAATTGAGTGGTGCCTTTGTTCAGCATGTGGTTGACTGCCAATGTCGCCGGTCGCACCAGCTCGGCTTCCGTCGCCTCCATCAGCACGCGCTCTAATTTGGGCATGACGGCAGCCACAAAGCCATCTGGCAATGGCTCAGAACCAAATTCGGCCAGAGCGGAAACGAGTTCAGCGGCAAGATTGGTCAACGCCGACTCCTGAGTCATGTTCGCGACGTCAAATGCTCCGGTCAGGGACGGAATAGTCTTCGAGCACAGTCTTATATATTGCTCCTGGCCATGCCCGGCCACGGACGAGACAATATTTTCAAATGCCTCGGTCAAAAGACTGAAGAGCTGGAAGTTGGCGGCTCCGTCGGAAGCAAGGGTGAAGAACAAATCAATAGCGGCACTGTCCGCGATGTTGGACGTATCGAGCATGATTGCGTCTCGGAGGGCCTGGATCAGCGCGGCTTTGACGTCGTCCGCATCTTCCAATTCGTCACGGAGGTCGTGAGAATCGATGAAGCTTGCAATGGCACCGATAATCGGTTGCTGCATCGGCGCAGCCGTGGTCCGAGGAAGAGTCTGAATGTAGTCGGGAATGATGCTGAAGCAACATACTTTGACGACGTCCGAGTCGTCGCCAGAGGCCGCCTGGATTGTGGCGGAGAATGATGCCGCCGCGGCGGAATGGTATTCTTCGCCGACGATTTTGAAGAAGGCAGCGAATACCAACTGTGCCGCCGCTCTCATGAAAGCATTCGAATCTTGCAGGTATCCCGAGAGTTGCTCCAGCAAGGCTGCCGCCGTCGGGCCTGCAAGCTTGCCCGATACGTCGTCAACATCCTTCAGCAACTGAATGAGGATGTACAACAGGGCCTCTCTTTCCTTCCATCTGCAAGCAGAGTCAGAAATTGACACAATCGGTCCGGGGGGCCGTCTACTCACGTTGTTGTCGGTGTTGCCAACGAATGCTGGTTGAAATACAGCAACGCGAAGATGGGAACTTGCTTGAGCCATTCACCAAGACTTCGAACGGCCAGTTCTGCGCAAGCCGCTCTCGGAGTGTAGTTGGCAGTAAGTGACGTGGCCTCACAAAGGTAAAGGTTGGCATCGTATTCCCAAAGTGCCTCTTCCTCCTTGGGTATTTGAGCATAGGACACCAACACCTTGATCAATTCTTGGAGCCAACCAACCGTGTGTTGGCGGTCGCCGAGTTGCTTCATCTGCGCCGACAGCTCTGACCGCACCGGTGGCGCCTTGATCGTGACCTGCAAGAAATCGAGTTCTTCGAGAACCAGCGCATCCAGGCTGCATGGTAAGTTGTCGCTGTCGACGAGCTTGCCATCGGCAATGCCGTCGACGAAGAGCTCGGCATACGGACTCGCGACCCGAGCAAGCTCTTCCCACACACTTTGAAACAGGTTCACCGCATGGGGTGAGATTGCCTGCACATACACCTGTCTCAACTTGTCCAACGTCTAGCTCGCCCGTCAGCGACGTCCTTTCATTGTTGGCATGGTTGAGAACACCGACCTTGATCACCTGAACCTTCAGGGCGACAAGTCCACGATAACGGGGATCGTTTTGATCAATCCCGAGACTCCCTGGTTGAAGCAGAGGCTCTTTGATGGTATTCGTGAAGAATGGCATCCAGATCTTGAGAGACTCGTCCAAAAAAGCTTTGACAGCTGGTCCATGGTCGACCATGACCATCTCCAACATCTCAAAGCACGACCGAAAGACATTGAGTGTCATGGCACGCACAATGAGACCATGATTGCTTCCAAGAGCAACATGCTGGAGCGCGTTGACAAGGTCACGCGCCACAGCAAAAAACTGATCCTCGGAAAAACCAGAATCAATCAGCTCGGAAAGAACACGGAGGGCGCCATGGACCGGTGCGTCATCGAGAGAGGTGTTGAGAATGTTCACCAGGGACGGGAAGAGCGACGGCCATGAGTCTGGGAAATCAACACTGGCAATCTTGCTCGCCACTCCGGCAGCGAGCGCCTGAATGCCGCTGTCTTTTGAAGCCGAGGCGACCTCGCCGGTACAGATGGCAAACACTTGCTCCCGAATTCGCGCCTTAGCTTCTTCGCTGAGGTAAACAGTGCCTCTAAAGGTTTCATCCAGCTGGGGCGACCACGTGGCAAGGATGTAATTCTTAAGCGCGGTCAGCGCAGCCTTGCGAGATCCAGAGTCGATGTCATGATGGGTGGTGATGGTCAGTAAGGCGAATGGATAGTCCAAAGAAGAGTACAGGCCAAGGAGACCCTGCTCGGCATTTCTGATGGTCACAGTATCCGGCCGCGTCGTCAACTGAAGGAGTTGGAGAACCTGCTGCTCCATCGCCGCCAGGACGCCAGAAGAGCAGGGGTCAGCGCTACCTAAGCCGGATGGGAATAGCTTAGGAAGAACAGCGCTCAATTCAGAGGCATTGGAGCGACGCGACGGGTGAGAAGAGGAGCTCGATGGAAAATCAAGTCAGAAGAAATCGAGCTCAGCTTGGCTCAAGCGCTGAATCGTGGGAGGTGGTGTAAGAGACAATGGAAAGGTCCCAGTGTTTGAGATGACGAGTGAAGGGAGGCAATTCCAGTCACGTGTTGCCGCGTCGCGTCGCGGTCAAGCCAAGACATGATTGGATCAGACTTGTCTTCACCTCTCTGCATCGAGCAGAAGCAAGTCTCAGGATCTGGAATCAGCTTGACCAGCGAATGCAGCGTCGGCACGCTGCCGACGTTGACATTCATGATATCACGTTTGACAAAGGAGACTGACCTGATCTAGCCATGATTGGCCACATCCTCACTCATCGAACAGGCGCAATACCCTACGATGTGGTCAGGATCGATTTGAGGCTCACACAACTTGCACCAGTCGCCCCCATTTCCTCGTCTGCTCTCAGGTTGGGATTCTATGTTGGAAGATGACATTCTTTGATTCTGATCATGATGAGATGAATCGAAGAGACTGCTTTTTCTGATCAAGAGACCCTCCTCACCATGGCAGCAGCACCGCCCAATCAGACATCTCTTTCCAATCTCCTGTCGACTCACCGCGCTTTGCTCGACACGCTCATCTCATTCCTTACCGTGTCGACCCATCACATCCTCTACCTCCGTCGTCTCTACCCGCCCGTTTCCTTTCTCTCCGCACGCGCCTACAACTATCCTGTGCGTCAAAACCGCCACCCGGCTGTCTGCACCTGGATCAACGACGCGGCCGCGGCCGTACGCGATCAACTCGAAAAGAATGTGGTCGAGAGAGTGGCTCTGTGCATCTACGAATCTGACTCGAACCGGGTACTAGAGCGGTGGACATTTGATCTCCGCTCTCTACCCTCAGTCGCCAAACGCGACCGAGATGTCCCTTTCGATAGCGGACCGGATGAGCCAGAGTTGGCTCGAAAGCTGAATATTGCTGACCTCGAAGCCAACTTCCGCGCGACGTTATCGCGCATCAGTACCTCCGCCTCCAAACTCAAACCCCTCCCCGAAGGTCCCGACGCACCCGAATGCAGCTTCACCTTAGCCATCGAACTGAAAGACAATGCCGACCGTCCCGTCGGCCATCTCGAGAAGCAGGAGCGGAAGTGGATCGCCGCCGAACCAGAGTCCATCGCCCAGACCACTCCCAGCGGCCAAGACGGCAACGGCGAAGACAGAATCAATCGCAGAACCCAACTCGAAGGTAAAACGCATCCTGTCCGGCGCCTCGAAGCCGGTGAGTTCCGCATGGAAGTCTGGGTGGAGGAATCCGCCGCCAAATTCGAGTACAAGACGGCGGGCGCCTCGTCATTGTCCCAAATGACGACGCCGGCTCAGCGTGCTGCTTCTATGTCCTATGGCGCTGTCGCAGACAAGTCTAACCCGGACAATGGCTATGGCTATGGCGATGACAACGGTGACAATGACAGCGACAGCTTCGACCTTGAACCTGCGGACGTAAACACCCCAAGCGGCGCCATGACGGACAATCAGAGAGGTTAGGGTCAAGGTGCACACCTTCACCCCTACGCTTGACAATCCCTGCGGCAGTGTGGTGATGACTTTTGGAGATCAGCTGTGAGTCTATTCCTGAAGAGTCTTCCACTGGGTGGACCGTCCCAGGAAGCCTTCCATGAGGTACCACTGCAGAAATTGCTGGCTGGAGTGTACCAGAAAGGCAATCTGGGCTTAGACTCCTGGTGTCTGACAATGCACTTCAACGTCGGATGATCTGGCATGGGACTATTGTCCATCCCATCACTATTACACGTTCAATCGAACTGCCAGACAGATTGGTCGACTTTGTACGATCCCGGAGGGGGAATACCGCATGTCAAAGATCACAACTCGTTCTGGATCAGTGCATTTCATGTCATACCCACCAGTTCTTCGTTGTGAAACCCTGCAGTCATTACAAAGAATAGCCGTTCCATCATTGCTCCAGTCTGGTCAATCAAAATCCCTCGTTCCTCTGTCTTTAAAAGCTTTCGTTCTTCTTTAACGCTTCGCAATACCTTTCGTAGTCACCAACTCTCTCGACCAAAAAGGAAAACCCAAAGAAATCCTTGCAGACCACACAGACGTCAAGCTCGCTCCACGACGTCGAGATAAAGGTCATCATCAAAGTCCCAGTCCATCATACGAGGCATACCCTGTCAGGTTGAAGAAGTCATCAACCGACTTTCTCTTATCGCCAGGTGGTCGTGGCGGCTGTGACTGCATCGCTGCACCTGCGAAATGAGGCATCCCAGTTGGTCGCAAGCCTCCGATCTTTGGATTCAGAGATGCAGTCGAATTATTGACACCGTTATCCAACCCGAGAGTAAATGCGGCCCGATCTTTCTGTTTTGGTGTAGGACCGTTCGGGATGCCCAAATCATTTCCGTCCAAACCGCCGACAGGTCGGTTGCCCTGCCTTTCGAACATCAGAGGAAGCGCTGGCAGCGGCTGCGATTGAAAGATGGGCATTTCGGGCTCGGTGGGAACCTGAGTATCCGCTCCTCTCCCTATCCAATCATGCACCCGTTCCAGCCCCGCCGCTCGCTGTTGATGGTCCCTCGTGCCCTGCGCTGGCTGATCCAGCCTGCGTGGTAGATTGCCTGTGACCAATCCCAGGGTGGCGATGAGATTCTTTGGGCGATTGCCCATCAGGTTTTGCACTTCTCGAACTCGGTCTAATGCTTCTCTGTGGTGATGGCGCATTCGTTGATGGCGCTGTTCCACATCGTTCACGTAGTCGAGAAGATGGTCTGCAAACATGTAAGGGAATTCAGGTAACACATTCGGTGGTGGCAGTGCTGCTGCCGATGACGCCGCCTTCTTCTTTTTTCCCTTCTTTGGCTCATCCGCGGTTTCGATACGGAGTCTTTTCTCGTCCACATCGGCATATTCCGCTTTCGCCTTCTTGATGGCGTCAATCTCGGCCTCATTTGCCTCACGCGCGTGTCGGTCGACCCCTTGATCATCATGAAGCTTGCATTTAGCCCCAGATTTGTGGAAATGATCGTATCCGACGTGTGAAATGTCAGCTTTGCACACATAGCACATGTTGCAGCCACACGTCGTACAATGCATTTTGTTGCATCCCATTTCCTTGATGATCTTGACGCCACATTTGGGGCACGGTCGCATGATGGCAGCCGACCTGGCCTCCTCCACAAGGTGTCGGGCTGACAGGCCGCGGTCGTGTTTGACTTCCTCACAGGACTTGGGCCGGTGACTGTCTTCTTTGCATTTCCGACACGATGATCGGCCACAATCGGGGTTTTGGCAATTGAAAACCGGATCTGTTTCCACCGAGTCACAGATGGCCTTAAAGTCACAAAACGGACATTGCTCCAGGCCTTCAATCCCTGCTGCTGAAATCTCGGCCTGTTGTCGATTGAAAGCAAGTCGATCAAACGTCTTGATTGGAACAGCTTTGCCGACCCCTTCCAGGGACAGACTGGCCCGGCAGCCACTGCAATCCATACACAGCATCTCGTACTTCATAGACCCAACTTGTGATTCGGCCAGCCGAGACACACACTCGAAGCAGAAGAAATGTACGCGCTCGCCCTCGCATGCGACAGCACGGTTGATCGGGATCTCGCCGTCAAAGCAGCACTGACATTCGACCAGGGCGCCTTCAGCTTTATGGATGGCCAGATTCGTGGCCTCTGCTTCTTCCATCGCTTTTTGATTCTTCAGTCGAATGGCTTCGCGGGCAACATGTTGTCTGGCGGCCTGAAGCTCGTTCACGATATTCTTGTATTGCTCCCCGTCGTGGCGGACACACCCCGTGTTGGCGTACTTCTTTTCCAACACGGCCCGTGGATGGCGGGGCCGAATATAAGGACGATCTGGAAGGGCAAAATAGTTGGCATCCGTGTCGTGCAGGTCCAGATAGGTATTGAAGACGGAATTTTTCTCCTGGACGATTCGATGGATATAGTGTGTGGGAACATGGTCGAACTGCGCCGCCAACACGATCACCGCCTCTTTCAGATATGTACTATCTTTGGGCAGGTCCTTGTTCCAGGTGATCGTCACCCCGGTGCCGTCTGTTGCTGCTTCTTCGGATGCTTTGAGACCGCCGTTGAACTTTTCTTTGGGATAGAAATCCATATCCAAAATCTCGGCCACAATCTCGGCGGCGGCGGCGTTGGGCGGTCGTGCATGACTCCGGATCACCTCCAGAAGAAAGTTCATCTGTATGTCAGGGAAAACGTCCAGGATCTTTTGCAAACATCGCATTTCCTCTTCTGCTCGACCAACGTCATCCATCCAGTCCTCCGATTCACCGCTAGATTCCAGGTCCGTGATGGGCGGTGTTGGCCTATTAATCGACCGGCACAGCTTTGTATCCTTCTTCTGCGCTTTCCTCAACTGGAGTCGGTCCCACTGGTCGCAGATCTCTTGATGTCCTGGGACGGTGCCCAGGGCCACTGGAAATTGTTCATAACCGGGGCCACAGAACATATCGACATCGAGTTTCGCGTCATAGTAATATGGCGCAGGGCTCGGTGTCTTCGGCCTTGTCTCCTCCGGCCTCGGACGGCGAGTCAGCGCAGATTCCATAGGGCCTTCTCGCGTCACTTCTGTTGCGGCATTATTTCTTGCTGGACCTGGTGCGTCATCCGCCCGTTGTCGAAGAGTAGGCTTTGCGGTAGTACGATAGGTTAAATGGGACCTGTTATCCCTGGGGACTAGTCCAGGGAAGGCGGGACATACGTCGAAGGGTGCGGTAGTCGTAGAGAGCGTTGCCGTAACCCTGACCGGCGCACTTGCACCACCTCCACCTGCGGTCCGAGTCTCCTTCCTGGCATGATGTCTCGCAGGATTGACAGGCCGTTCCTCCTGAGGCCTGAGATTCGGGCGTTTGGCGTCCCCAGAGGCACACCATACCGGGGGGCGTCCAAGCCCTTCAGACGAAGATGTCGAGGGAGTATCGTCTTCCGACGATGTCCTGGTGTCCATGGACCGCTCCCGTAGTGACGGTCCTGCTGGTCGTGGTTGGCCAAGTGTTACAGCAGGCGCCAGTTTGGCACGCTTCCGGGCGCGGAGTGTATGCCGTGGTGGTGCATGAAGACGCGGTTCCAAGTCGGAACCCAAGTCAGTGTCATCATCGGGAGAGGTAATCTGACTATGGGCAGATTGTTGCTTCGCGCGGGGATGCTGAACAGCGGGGGTCGATTTGATGTCGGAATCGTCGTCTGATATTTCAATCACGTCAGGCCAGACGCGACGTGGGGTCTGACCAGACATCCTACGAAGAAGCGTGTTACTGTTGGCATCCGGATCTGTTTGCTTGTAGCCAAAACTTCGCAGAGAGAGCTCGAGCAACATCTTCAGAGCGAAGGGATCATGGAGGAGGAGAAGAGAGCGACAAAGGATTTCGCTTGGGTAGGTGGATGGATTTGTGCCTTACAAGTGGATAATAACAGTAACCTTACCTGTGGCTCTTGCAGTCGTCACCCTTGCTCCTGGTACAGACATTAACCTGTGATGGACAAATACGCCGGCGAGGCAGAAATTATATGTGCCGGTACATAGACATGGCTGACGGCGATATGGCGAAGTACAGTAGGAATTCTCAGCCTCGTTCCTGGCGCCTGCTAGTGTGGAGGAAAGTGGTCCGGCGGTAAAGTGTCAACGCCCAATATGATATCAATTCTTCTAGTCTGTCGGGCGGGACATAGAGCACGTCATCAAAAGTCCTGAATGTTTCACATTGAGCCCGCGGCGATGCGAGGCCAAAGAATGAGGGCGCCCGCCATGCACTGGGACGTGGTGTCGCCTGAGAGGGCAAGGATTGATCCGTCGGCGGAGGGGTAAATGGTGCGTCTCGGCTCTCCAATTCTCCCTCAAAGGCCGACTCGTGAATGCCAGTCGAAGTCTCAGTCTGAGGTCGCCGACCTTGGAAGCTACAGTCGGTTCTCTTTACTATCCTCCTCGACTAAATGTCTGTCTTGATATCTCCGCCCACAGGCACAGGAAGCCAAGTATGCGGCATCGTGTTAGGCTGGCTACCTGCGGATATCTCCGGGCCAGATTCATTCCACACTCTGCCACACACCGTCCAATGTGCAGGTTTCTATCACTAACATCTTGACCCGTCCTTCCTCTCCTCCTTGCTGGTGCTTGCCCAAGCGTCATGCGGAAAGCTTGAGCGTTGCAACGATGGCCTTTCTTGCTGTGGTCGCATGACATGCGTCCTCGATGTAAATAGGCCCCGCGCCCTGTGATGAATATTGCAGAAATTTCTCTCCTCCTTGTCCGTCACGAAGGCTTTCTATTGTCACACCCTCTGGTCCGTAGCACAGGTGTCTCTCTCCCTCTTCCTCCCGCCTTCTATCACCCGCTGTCTCTCCCCTCTCCTTTGGAAATAGCTCACTTCGACGGCCAGATAGGATCCGTTACTTCTCTCTTCCACCCCCCTGCACTCGGTATATCCCCGACGTACGGCATGTCCAGCGGATCGCTCAAGGCCGAGAAACCTCGTGCTGTGGATCTACCAATCCAGCCATCGTCGCAATCCGGCGACCTGTTGTTAGTTCCTGCCACTCCAGTCGAATATGTCCAGACGGCGCAACTGAATGCGGACGAGTGGCGTGGGCCGCTGACGCTGGAGCAATATCTGGACCGTGAGAAACACCTGCAATCGCAGGACTTGACAAAGGATGGGCGCATAACTGGCTGGATTCTCACGTCCTCTACATTGCCCCCGAATGCCGACAGCACCCGACCAATCCTGGCATCCTGCGAAACCATACCGGTCGCTGCATATATTGCCCGCAATGGCCATCTGGACAGGGTCACAGCCCATGGGATAGGATCGGTCTATACCCGGCCCGAGCATCGTGGCAAAGGCTATGCCGGCAGGATGATGACTGAATTGGGAAAACAGTTGGAAACATGGCAGCAACCCAATGGAAAGAAAGGCTCCTTCTCTGTCCTGTATTCAGACATTGGCCAAAACTTTTACACGAGATTTGGCTGGAACGTGTTTCCCAGCACCCATATCCATCTGCTGCCACTCAAACCTGCACAGTACCAGAGCGCGAGACAAGGACTCCCTCCCATCGAGGACGTCACGGCAGCAGACTTGAGTAACATTCCATCAGTCCAGCACCTCGAAGAAGAACTGGAGACGCTGTCTAAGAACCGGCCGGAGACGATCCACGTTGCCATCCGACCTGATGCCGACCATTTCGGGTGGCATCACGCCCGAGAGGAATTCCAAACCCGAGTGCTGGGGAAGAGCTATCCCAAAATCAAAGGCGCCATCCACCAGCCCACTGGCATCGCGTTGATTTGGTGTCGCGTCTATGCAACCAAGGCAGAGGACTGGAAGCTGCACGTTCTGCACGTTGTCATTCCCTCGACGGCGAAGAGTTCCAGTCAAGCGCAAGAAGCGTTGGCAGCACTTCTCCTTCGGGCGCAACTGGAAGCCCACAACTGGGAAATGGCCAGTGGAGTGGAGGTGTGGGATCCTTCAGATCTCGTCCTCGCCGCGGCTCAGCGGTTGCGAGTCCAGGAACAAGGCAAGGTTGAGGTCATTGCTCGGGATCAGGATCACATCTGCAGTCTTCGCTGGAACAGATCCTCCGATGATACGGCCCCGGTTCCGGACGATAATATTGTGTGGGTCTCAAACGAAAAGTATGCCTGGTGTTGAGGCTTGTCACTTTTTATGGCATTGTCAGCGCCCGAGTGATAAGGGCTTGCAAAAGGTCATTAGAATTTAGTTTCAGCTGCTGGCCTCAAGTATATCTCAAAGACATCTACCTACCCACCAATAGAGGGTTATACAAGCCCTGGCCATCACTCTCGAGACCAATCAACTTGGCACATGGTGAGGCTGTGGGATCTTCAACTCTCTCGTCGTATTTCGTACTTCGTAGTTCGTATCTTTCTTTCTCACCTCCTACCTCCTTCCTCATGGCACAGGCAGCACAACTGTGCAACAGTTATGGATGTTGGATCCAGCCCACGATTGGACACTGCATCTTGAAAAGCGACCGCCAAGCCCGAAAGATCGTACTTTGAATTGTTATATCTGCTCTTCTCGCTACATGGCACTGCCCTCCGACTTTGTCATCGCAGCTATGACTATTCCTCCCTCGTCTTTCCCTGATTTTTGAGCTTCATGACCATATAATTTCCAAGAAGTGGAATTGAAGTCGTGATCAAGGACAGTTGGACACTTTATTTCCGTTTGGCTTGGTCTGGCTGTGCAGGTGGCACGGTCTCATGAGCCCGAGTCCAGACAAGAGCTGAAAAAAGAGGTGGATAGAGCAGCACGAATCATTCGCAAAGTGACTGGTTTGCCCCGGGTCAGTTGAGGGCGTACTGTTCCCCCAACAAGTCATCGACGAAATACCCAAGACGGCGTCGCAGGCCACCAGCCATTGCGAGAGTTTTCAGACATGTCGGCCTCGGTTCTCGGTGATTTCGAGAGACTCAGCGATGGAATCCACTTGTATGTGCCGGAGACTCCACTCGAACCAGAAGCAGCGACGGCCAATGAACCAGGGCTGGTCATCATCTGCGCCTGGATGTTTGCCGCACCACGGCACATAGTAAAGTACATTCGCAAGTACCAAGGCATATATCCTTTGGCCAAGATTCTGCTGTTGCAGAACAACATGTCGAACATGACATGGCGTCCAGATCGGCTGCAAATCATTCAGATGGACCCGGCGGTCATTGTCATCAAAGACTTCTTGAACAGCAGGGCGCCGCAAAGAGAGCAAGGGTGTGAATCGCGGCCCTTGGTTCTACTGCACGTTTTCTCCAATGGCGGCGCCCACTCTGCAGTCCAGCTCGCACAAACGTATCGTGAGCGCTTGAGCGACAGGAACGACCAGGAGCCTCTGGACTTACCGATATCTGCAATGGTCCTGGATAGTTGCCCGGGAAAGCCGGACTACCATCTCGCGGTGAAGGCAACCACGGCGGGGCTGCCGAAGAACCCCTTGGTCCGATTGATCGCGACGCCCCTGCTGCACGGAATGTTACTTCTGGCCGGATTATCCCACCAGATCGGTGTCGCTGAACTGGCGACGTCCAAGACTTGGCGCGTTCTCAATGATCCTTCCGGTCCATTTTTACAGAGACAAACGCCTCGAACGTATGTATATTCCAAGGGAGATGTGATGATCCCAGCCGAAGACGTGGTTGAGCATGCCGAGATTGCCCGCTCGGCGTCGGGACTTGGAGATGACAGAATTGCACTGGTTGAGTTTATTGGGAGTCAGCATGTCAATCACCTCTCCGTGGACGCGGAGAAGTACTGGAGGGTTGTACAAGAGACCTGGAACAGGGCGGTGGTATAGAATCGGGTTCAGGCCAGGAAGGAGAGTAGAATTGCCCGCGGGGTGAAATGTAGAAGGTTGAACAATACCCGAAGACAGTTGAACTCAGTTTCTTTTTCCTATGTCCGGATCGTCACCCTAGATGCTGAGCGAGACATTACAGCACAACCCAGGTTGACGGGAAATCTGCCGCCGAATTGGGCGGGTTGTGCCGCCGCTTTTGGTGGCGTTCTTCCCTCAATGCCAAGCCACCACCCTTGTTCCAAACTCCCACCTGCTTGACATACCTGGGTGCCAGATATGGTCCTCTTCATAGCAGAATGATGCTTCGCATAACGGTCTCCTGTACAATCCATGAAGAAAACACCTCAAGTGCATAACCGCCAAGGCCACCTCTTCAGCCTGCCCGTATGGTCCATTCAATGACACGGGATCACAGAAGGGCAGGGTGTCGGCGTGATATCCACAGCCTTCCCAGCAGAAACGCAGTCGCAGACTCTTTTCAAGGTGTCGTCCATGTTGGAGGTGTGGTCCTGAATATACCAACCATTGTCGGCACTTTCATCGTCATCCAAGTCCAAGGCTGGCCATCCCGCAGCACCAGACATTCCCACGAGACGTTGAAGAACCCATTGCATCTCCAAGAGGTCTATGCTTGGTAACGGTAGCTTTTCGGGATCCTCGGTAGTGAGTGTGAACACCTCTCCAGAACAAATGAGATGACCGTGGCGAGACAAAGAACATTTTCCGTCTTCGAGGCCATCCAAGCCCTTTGATGATGTGGGTTTCGTAAGCAAATCAACCTGACTTTCAACGTCGTATTTACCAGGAACTTGCCAGAAGAATTGAACAGTAAGATGCTTATGATCGGTTGAAAGTTCCAGCGGCTTCAGTGCGAACAGCCCGCGATTCCACTTATCATGCGCGCTGGGATCGAGGGGGATGAGATTGAAGCATCTGTCGACACCAGTATTAGGATTCTGAGGATCGGAAAAGATCCTCTCTATCCATTTATTGACTCGATCTTTGTCCCAGAAGAGACGTAAAATCTGCCAAAATTTGGGGATGCAATTGGAGCTTTGGGTTTTGCTTGTTTTTGGGCGTGAATTGAGCATACTGTAGGGGAATATATGGGCTGCCTGAGGATATAACTGATCCATCAGGACGCATGTGTAATTGTCGCGCTCACTGCACTGTGTGTTGTCAGATGGGAATATTATGGACAGTATGGACTTACTTTATCCGCCTCTTTCGCCGACCGTTGCACCCATGATTGTCCGTCTCCATTCAGTTTGCGCTTCTTTGGACCCTCTGAACGTTGTGGTGAGACTCTCTCTGATCCCGGAAGTTCCGAATCCCGGAATCGTTGAGTCCCTGTGAACAGTAAGCGTGTCTAGCCACGTAACACCTTAATCTAGTCTAATCGTAGCAACTCACATTGCAACGGTAGGAAATTCGATGGATTATCCAACATAAAATTGCCTGTGAACTCATTGTGGCGATATCTGCAATCGGTTCATATCGGCGAGTTGACAGCAAGCCCAGAAAGCAGGGGAGACGGGAACGCCGTCGATCACCTCCTTGATTTGGGTCAGGAGCTGGGTGCGCTCCGGTAAGCGTATGTTGTAATCCTCATTATTGAAGTCAGCCGCTGTTGTCTTGGCCATTCTCTTTCGTGTTTTCTTGGGGCTTTTGGAGGATCCTTCCTGGATCTCTTCTTTGATGAGGCGGCCATTTGAAACAATTTGTACCCTCGCTTTTCCCCCAACGTTTAGGATAATCACTCTTTGAGTGGAGATCGGCTGGGGAACGCTCAGGAAGATGTGACCAGTCGCCCGCACGTGATGAGATTGGTGAGTCACCTCACAGGTGAAACTACGCCAGGGCCTAGAGTAACATGTGGGGTCGAAGTTACCAGGCAGAAGTGGTCACTTGGAGGGCCAAGTGGAGATTGTGGCTAGGGAGGGTCGGTAGTCGGAGGACTTTGTCCGGCGATGGCAGAGGGTGGCGGAAGGGCGGGTTGCAGATGGAGCCGAGAGGGGCTCTAGCTGTGTCGTGTAGAGTAGGAGCGCCAGAAGATAGAGAGGCAGAGGGTGGAAGGAAGGTTCTTATAGCGACATTAAGAGCGGCGGGCGGCCAAGACCTAAGCTATTCCTGGACGGGTGGCAGCCTAAACCAGAGGCGGATTTCCCAGTCAACGACTTTATACTGCCGATTGCAATGCGCTCGTATCTGGTGGCTTGAATGGGGCAAGGAGGAGATCCACATTCCATGGACCAGTAAATAACCAAATGAATGAGGACTAGAGTGGTAATATACCGCTGTGATACTCTTTTCCTCTCTCGACCCCGCCAGCGCCATACAAGAACAATGTACTGTACAAGACAGTGCCAATAGGCTGAGTCTGAAATCTCTAGGCATGATTCTCGATCACTCCACTTCCAGGTCGAAATGCACATGCGATGGACCTTGTCCTAAGGCTGTGATTGGCTTGTTCAGAAGCTCCGGATGCATCTCCGGAAGCAATGCCTATGGTCATGAACAACTACGTCATGAAAGCGCAAGTGGTCTAGAAGCAATCTCAACTACAACCTGCGAATCCCTCGTCTCCTTCCACTGCATGCAGTGTATCGAGACACAGACACTCCCTGTTTGAGCCTGTCACTCACCTGTGAAGTGAACTTTCTCCTGCGATACTCTCAAGCAAGACAGACTCGGACGCAGACACTGGACGTCCAGTCTTGACACATTCCGTTGCTCCCCTGCATCCCGGCTGTCGAAATGTCCTTCCTCACGCGAACTTGGGGTCCCCTCCGTACAGCGAGAGCTCTCCCTCTAAGATCACTCGTTTCTTTTCACACCTCCTCAGCCCGTCGAGCTCTGAGTGAAGATGATTTGGGTAAATTCATTTCCGTCCTCTCAATGCCATCTGTCCCACGGCCATCCAATAATCAAATTTGGATTGAATTCTCAGCTCAAAAGTTATCACCACCTCCATATCCACACCACACCGCACAATGGCCGCTTCCGTTTCTGTTTCCGTCTTCCATACCTGCCAATTTTCTCTTCGCGCGCTGACTTTGACGTAAAGGCGATCCGGACCGTGCGGAGAAGATCGAAGCATCCAAGCGTGACAGCGTCAACAAGGCCAAGTCCGGCAAGGGCGAGTGGAAACCCGAACTCGCGACCCAGACCGAGCAGATTATCCATGCCGACAAGTCTGGCCTGTCCTTGGACGAGTTGGAGAACCTTGGCGCCCCGAAGAGCGAGCAGGACCAGAAACTCACAGGCAGTGAGAGTTCGAAGAAGACGGCGTAGGGAGCGGGCGATAATGTAATGTGATGTTGAAGAGACGGTGAAACTGCTGGTGGTGGTGGTGGAAATGAGGAGGACAAGTTTCGTCATCTTCATCAGTAGAAGAAAGGAGAAGAGAATCCACCGAGGTGGGCATGTATACTTGGACTTTTCCACTAACGACGATGACAGAGTAAGCGTGGAATTGAAGATAATTCTGAAGCGGTCTAACCACTGTATGCTTCTGCTCAATCGAGGCCCTAGTGTCCTAAGGGGACAAGTTAGTTACACCTTACCGCAATGCAATTTTCCTTTTTCATGCTTCCCCTATTATCAATTAAATTCGTCACAGCATAAATCTAAACTGTCGTTCCCTGGCGACTTTCCGGCCGCCACCCATAAGAGTTTCCTCGACCTCGTCGGCGTGATCTCCTTCATCAGCATCATCTGACTCTCCTCTCTGGCTTCCATGGATCGTCCACTGCATAGGGAGAATGTCGTTCAGTCCTTCAGGCCGATGGCCACCATGACCGTTTCTCACGTTCAACCTTTTCAGGCGAAACCTCAACAGTATAGCCAACCCAGCGACCCCAAGACCCATGAAGCCGGCACAGACGGCCATGCCCCTGACGTACAGAGGGCCATCGTGCTTAGGGAACAGGTGCACACCAATGAGTGGGCCACACTGGCCGACAAGGTTCAGGATAGTCAGGCCTGTACCCTTGCCCGCTGCACTCTCCTGGTTATTCAGCGTCCATGTGATGATGAGAGTGACAGAGCTGAACAGACCCATGGCCGTGCCGAACAGGGCGATGTAGCGGATCGTAATGCTCCCGGCCTCGCCTAGGGTTTCGTGCAGACTTCCGGCAAGCGCGATCGCCGTGTACGAGAGGCAGCTCAGAAGGGCGACGCCGGCGAGGAAGATGGAGCGCGAGTCGGGGATCTTGTCACTGTAGTGGCTGACGACGAGGATGAAGACGAATGCGAAAAGGTAGGGCGGCGCGGCGAGAGCTTGCGAGGCCAGTGGTGAGAAGGACATGCTGTTGATGATGGTCGGGAGAAAGACCGGGAGCGAGCTAAAGGAAACGTTGACGCTCAGGAACATCAGCGCTGTCAGGTAGGACTTGGGGTCGAGGATGGTGTCGAGAATGTCCTTGACGTTGAGACGGTGGCTCGATGGCCCCTTTAATGCTGACCCGGTGTGATCGGATCGTAGTCTCAGGGTTGCAACTTCGCGTTCGCGTGCTGTCAGGTATCGCACTTCGGAAGGCGAGTCTGGGATGAGGTAGTAGGCCGCGACGGCGGTGAAAACGGAAGGGAAGCCTTCCACGAGAAACAAAAGGCGCCATGGCTCTATGGGACCATTTTGGCTGAGTTTGACAATCACCCATGCTAACGTGCTAGCGAACGATGTCGCCAGAGGAGCCGCCGAGATCTGGAGACCGACACGATAAGCCAGTTCGGACCGCTTATAGAAGAAACACATGTAGAATGGCACGCCAGGGCCGAATGCGGCTTCGGTGATTCCAAGGAGGCCACGGAGGACGAGGAGCTGGTTGAAGGAAGTGGTGAATGACTGGAACGACGCGACCAGGCCCCACGACAAAACGCACAGCGAGATGTAGATGTGCGGTGGAATCAAGCTGTACAGCAGGATCATCCACTCGAACGTGATGTAGGTAAGGTAGAATGCCGTCAGCAACCAGTCATATTGAGAGGACGTCAACGACAGCCCCTTTTCGAGTCCAGCAATCCGGGCGTTGCCAATGTTTGACCGGTCCAAGAAACTCAACATGTATAGAAAGCCCAAGAAAAGTACGAGCTTGCGATCCAGCTTCTGGACGACCGAGGCCTCTTCTTCATCCGAGTATTCTTTTGACTGCATCGACACCCGCCTCCGCCTCTTCGGGCGTCCCCTTGCAGCATCATCGTTGCTGTTTTCGCTCTCCAAGTCCTCTTCCACGTTTGCTTTTTCGTGACCACTCCCGTGGTGCAGCCGTCGCAGTTCAACACCATCCTCGAATTGGTTCGACAATCGGTTTTCAGACCCAAATTGTTCTTCGCTGCCAGAATCAGGTGTGAAGATCGGCGCTACCGGAGTCGCCAGCGAAGACGAAGGCGTGCTTTGGGCCATTAACGAGGACATGCTGCCACGACGTCGAGCAACGTCATTGCGTTGCGTGCGACAGACTGCTGTACTCCCCCATGGGAGTCGGAGAGCAGTGTCCTCGCAACACCAGCTTCGGCCGCACAGAAGAGCGAGTCGAATGAAAGCTGAGGTCGAGGACGGACAAACGATGGAGGCTGGAAATGGCAGCATGGATCTAGCGTCGGCTTGGCCGAGATCGGAGAACAAGAAGAGCCATGCTGACGGTCATGCTGACAGTGAGGCTGACAGTCATGCGCACTCATCCGAAATCGAGTTTCCATGACTTCGGATCTCTTCCTCTGGTTCGACAGCTCCGCGCTGTTGTGAAAAGTGTCGTCCATTGAGTGGTATCCTACCAAAAATTCTTTGACATCACTGTGACGAGTCTATCCCGCTCCTGCCACCACTCGAGACGTGCAAGGCGCTGACCAGCTTCCACCCAAATTTGGGGAATTCTTTAACAGAACAATCAGATGCTCTATCCCTGCGTGCTCTGCTGTGGAATCCGTTTCTTCTGGAGCTCATGGCATCCTCTAGTTTAGTGGGGATGATATGAATCCACTGGTCTTGAATGGCCGGAGAGGGTTCCACTGTGACCATGCCTATCCTCATTCGACCTGGAATAAGCCTGGCTCCGCCAATGACGACCTGACATGCTTGGAAGATTGCCAGGATCATGGGGAATTCGTATTTCCTGATCCATTTCAGCTTGGTCGAACTTGCGTTTCTTGCCACCGCTTAAGGATACCGCGATTGTCTTCGCCATGTGATACATCGCATTCAGCTCGGTCAGCATGATAGGATCCGGGTTCTCGTTCTTCAGGTATCCCAGAGCGTTTTCGGCGGTGTCGCGAAGGAACTTGGCCGCTGTGATTGCACTCGGGTCGGTTTGGGCGGAGACAGCAAAGAAATCCGTTCTGGCTTGTTCATACACCGACCAGAGCCGGCCCAGCTTGGGTTCCATTTCTTGTTTCTGACCGAGGAACGAGACGGCCGGCAAATCTTCACTCTTGGTTCGAGGTGTGCTGCAGCGGTTCTTGGCCGTCTCGGCGAATGCTTGGGATAAGAATGCAGGTAGAAGGACGGACTGCTGAAGGATATGGTACGTCTCTGTGTGAGTTCCTTGCTTGTCGATTCCAAGAAATTCTTCACAATAAAACTCGATCGCGGCCGCACTTTCCAGATCGTTTCCGTTCCGTGTCAGCGTCAAGAGTGCCTTGTCGTACACGGTGATATGTCCATCCTCGAAAGCTTGGGAGCGAGACTTGAGCAGTTGAATGTGCCGACTAAAGACATTGAGGAAGAGCTGCTTGTGGGTCGCTAGGTAGGCGGAGAGAGGTGGACTGAGGGCTTTGATGGCCTGCGCTTTGGCAACGAGGACCGGGACTTGGTCTGCTGGGCTGAGTCCACCGTCACATGAAGGAAATGAAATGGTCATCTTGCTGGGTGAGTCCGTGGGTGACGGCAAGCTTGTTCGTATTGTGGGACGAAATGGAGGAAGTGAAGTGGTTGAAGCACTCTGTATGGAATGGTCAGTATACACGACGATATCTGCCTGTTGGCTGCTGTTCTGCCACGCAGTCAGAGAACACACATCCTCCCTTCAGTAGGCAATCAACAGAACCTACCAACCACCATAAAACTAAACGCACTAAAGCACCGCTCTCTCAACTCCCTGACAGTGGTGGTATCAAGGGCGTGACTAGTCATCGACGCTGCCGAGCCACAAGTTACAAAAATGCCGTATACCGTGGAGGGGAGAATGCTCAAATAGCCTTGCCATTAGCGATGGTCAGAAGAATCAACAGAAGAAAGGTCAAAGACAGCTGGAGCCCGTCCCAAAGGGTAAAAGATGTGAATGGCCGTGACTAGCAATTAGCGGTTGTGATGTTCTTGTGCGGCCCCGACAATGAAGGGCCTCTCCCAATGCCACGACAAGACTTGGTCAAAAAATATGGTGAGGCCTTAGTGAAGAGATTGAATCATTGGAGAGAAATCGAGATTAAATCATTGGAAAGAAATCGAGATTGAATCATTGGAAAGAAATCTATGTGGGAAGCTAGCTAAGACGTTCGCAAAGTCGAACAGTCCAGCGCCAAAATCATCTGCCATATGTCCGACCACTTGCGTCAGCAGGCGGGACAACAAGGCATGTCACAATCTCTATCATACATTCAGTGAATAGCTCACAATGGTTGAGCTTAATTGAGATGAGTCGGAGCTCTGGTACGCCATTCGCCCATCGACCCGGCTCCAGCAGCATGGCTGACTTCAGGACCGCGTCCATCAAATGATGCCCAGCACCAATCGCCGAAGACCAACCAAACTTTTGGCAAAATATGTGACGCATGGTGAATACAGGAGAACTGGGCAATTTCGAGGAAAAAATCTGCAAGCACGTTCAGAAGGTTCCACGACCGCTGCTCACGCTGCCGTGGATTCAGCAGTTTCACCCTTGACGGCATCCTCCTCCTTCGTGCCATTCGCAGGACCCGCTTCCCCGGATCTGTTCTTCATGTAGTCGTCATACACCGCCAAAGCCTCATCAACCTTGGAGCGCAGGGCGGCATCATCGTCAACGCTAGAAGACATGGGTCAGAACAGAACGTGAAAAAAAGGGGGAATAGAATCGTCGCCACACTTACAGAGAAAGGAGTTCAGAGTTGTCCATCTCGAGAAGCATGCCCGTAATCTTGCCGGCAAGATCTGGCTGCAGCTGTTGAATCTTCGGGTAGATGGCCTCGCCGAGCATCTGTTTCTGCTGTTGGGGCGGCAACGACGACAGGTTGGCGAGGCTACTGGGCGTTGCAATCTCGTCTCTGCTGGGAGGGATCATGCCACCGCGGCCTTGCTGTGGCAATCTGCCGACTTGTCCGCCGGGAATACCTTGCAATCCTCCTCGGCCACCGGCAGGGGGAAAGTTGGGCTGACCGCGCATTCCAGGCATGCCTTGCAGGTTGGGTGGGACTCCCTGCAGGCCGGCCAGTTGACCACGGCCACCAGCACCACGACCGACCTGAGCTTGCATTTGGGCCATGGCTTGGGGATTGCCGTACATGCCATTCATCAAGGCCGGGTTCTGGAGGAATGGCATCTGGCCGGGCAGACCAAAGTTGGGAGGCAGTTGCTGGCCTTGGGGTGCTCCACGACCTTGAGGGAAGGCGCCGGGGAATTGACCTCGTGTACCCTGCATGCCCGGGATGACCATACCCGGCTGGCCCGTGAAAGGGATGCCCCCACGCTGGGCGCCCGGAGGAAGGAACTGTTGTCCAGGCCCATAGAAGAGGGTCGGCTGGACGTAGCCTTGCGGCATGCCGGCGGCGGCGGCCTGTTGCTGTTGACGCAGAGTGTTTCGTGCCTGAATGCTGGCCTCCAACTGGTTTTTGCGGACGTCCTTGCGCTGGGCCAGGGCGACGTACAAAGGCTTGCCATTCACCATCTTCTGGTTCATCTCGGACACGGCCTTGGAAGCTTCGTCAGGGTTGCTGAAGCAGACGAAGCCAAAGCCCTTGCTCTTTCCGAAAAGACGCGGAACCGTCTTTCCATCTTTCTTGACTTCCTTGACCTCTTCTTTGGCCTCCTCTTCCTTCTCGCCCTCTTCCCCCTCGGCCTTCTTTTCGGCGCCCTCCTCGGTCTGTTCCTCCTTGGTGCCCTCCAGGTCCTTTTCCCCGGCGGGGGAAGCGGTGCGCTCGGCGGCATCCCGCATGACCTTGGCCGAGGTGATGGTGCCGTAGCCGGTGAAGAGGTCGCGTAATTTGTCGTCATCAATGTCGTCTGTCAGGTTCTTGACGTACAGGTTGACACCCTGATACTTGGACGCTTTCTCCATGCGCGCGGCCTCATATTGCTTGCGCAGCTCTTCCTCACGTTCATGCTTCTTCTGGGCCCGTCCGACGTACAGATTCTTGCCGTGGAATTCTTTGTCGTTCAACTCCTCGACGGCCTTGGCCGCCGACTCGTGAGTGGTGTAGTTCACAAAGCCGAAGCCGCGGCTCTTCCCCCCGTCGTCGCGAGTGATGGTGGCCGAGACGATGTCGCCATATTTCTCGAAGAGCTTCGTGAAGTCCTCGTCACTGACTTCTTCGTCGATGTTCTTGATGTAGAGATTGGTGTAGTTGGCCTTCATCTCTTCGAATTTGCTCTGACGATCCCGCTTCGCAATGTGATGGCCCACAAACACCTTTTTGTCGTTGAGCAGCATGCCGTTGACAGACTTGATGGCCTGATTCGCCGCCTCGGCCGTCTCGTAGTGGACGAAGCCATAGCCCTTGGAATTGCCAAACTCGTCCTGAGCGACTTTGCAGCTGAGGATGTTGCCGAATTGGGAAAAGGTGTCGTGCAGAGCCTTGTTGTCGATCGCGGCATCGAGGTTCTTGATAAACACATTGCCCTGGCCCGTTTTGCGGAGAGCAGGGTCACGCTGCGACCACATGATCCGGCACGGTTTACCTTTGATGCTCGTGTAGTTCAAATCTTCCAGAGCCCGTTCGCCATCTGCCGTGTTGTTGTAGTTGACGTAGGCGTAGCCCAGCGAGCGACGAGTCACCGCGTCACGGCAGACTCGGATCGAGGCGACTTGGCCGATCTGGGAGAACAGCTCGAAAAGCATGGCTTCGGTGACCGATGGGTCGAGCTCGCCGACATAGAGCGAAGCGGAATGCTGTGCATTGCTCGGCGCCGCGGAAACGGGAGTCTGAAGGTCGCTGTCGGCAGGGCCCTCAGCCGCCTGCGCAACACCGGTGTTGATCGCAGCCGCCCCATTCTGCGCCGGAACTTCGCTGGAGGTCCCATTCTGGCCCTCGGCCGCAACGGAGTTCGCAACCTCTGCAGCAGACATGGTGCTGGGTGGCGTCAGTAATGATTGATCGTCTCGTACTCGGTTGTGTGTCTGCAACACGTGCAAAGGATCGGATGGCCCACCTCAAGGACTCAAGGTCGAGAGAATGAAAGGAGACACAGAGGAGATGTGGTGGAAGGATGGAGTCGGTCGGATGAATGATTTGATGAAGTCAAGCACTGGATGTTTGTCAGCTGAGGTCTCGGACAGAGCGCAGTCCTGGAAAAGGGTGCGCCGCCACGAGAGGACCCTTACAGCGCGACCGAGCCGGTTTTAAATCTTTTCAAGTTTTTTTGGGGATGTACGAATATTTTCGACGGGGACGGGGCAGGACAGAGATCGAATGCAGCGCACAGCAAACGATCTAGAATTGAACTTGGGGATTGACAGTAGATGTGGTGGTTGCAAAGCCGGCGAACAAAAAGTCAGGCAATCAAAGAATTTGGAAACGGCACTAATCTATTCTGGGCAAGCGTGATCTACTGTCAGCGCCACCTTGGCCTCTAGGGCTGGCTGAACGGCAGCCTGCCATGTGGACTGACACCAGTCTTTCAGCCTGCTAGGGAGATCGAAGCTTCTCCTCGTAGGTCGGCGGCCCAGGAGAAATATGGAGGATGACAGAAGCACGTCCATTAGGCATTATAATCTGCGTCTCTCCACCGTCACTGACCATGTGGTCCTCCTGACCGGGACGGTAGACCGAACGGTTTGGATCTGCATTGCCATAGCTCACCGATTCCGTGTGAGAATGATCATGTCGTCAGTCCTCCGCAGGATGGACTCACCACGGGTGGTTCTGGTAACAGGGACATTAGTGTTGAAGCCACGATGAAGACGCCACCCGACGGGAACCAGACGTTGATCCCATACTTACCCTGCCATCCCAACGCCAGAATGTGCCGCTGTCCGTCTTGTCCTTTTCATCCAGGACTTTCAGCATTTTTTCCACGCTTTCATCTGCATTGATGATTCCCTCCACCTCCCAGTCGAGATCAATATTGGCCATGTCCCTGTCAGAGACAGGACAGGTCAGCTCGGTGGCGTCAGGGTAGGAAGCCAGGGTTCTTGATTGCTCACGTTTGCACCTCGCCTGGATGCATCGCTAACACGCATACCTCCTCCCACGCACCACCCTTCCTCTTTAGCTCCGCGGCCATATGTCGAAGCATTTGATTCAGAGCGGCTTTGCTCGCGGCGTACGCGCCAAAGCCGTCCTCATGGTCTCGGAACAGGGTTGTGGAACCCGAGTCCGACGAAATAAAGACCACTTTGGATGGAGGCGAGGGGCCGCTGATGCGGAGCAGCTTCTGGGCGACCACGATGGGGCCGATGGTGTTGGTGTGAAGGTGGAGCGCAAAGTCGCTGAATGATCTGTTGGTCGGTGTTGCTGTCAGCAGGGGAGCATTGAAAGACGGCCCGCCGATTGATTGCGCTCTGGATGAACAGGTCTCACATTTCGGTGGCTCTCTGTGATCAGTCAGTCTCACGTCGTCGTCCGTCAATGGACGGCAGCCCGACATTTGGATACTTCAGCACACCCGCGTTCAAAACCACGCCATCAAATCTCATCCCTTTCTGCACCAGATTTCTCATCCTCTCCACGAAGGCCTGCTCTCGGTGAGTCGGGATCAGACCGTGTCATGAGCGGCTCATCCTTTGAATCTGCACGGATTGGAGGGCGCCCGTGATCACGTCTGAACTCACATCGATGCTCGGTTCGTTCGTGACATCACATTGTTCAATGATACAACTCCCCGGCCGGGATGGGGATCCCGTGAGCTGCCATATATGGTTCGCTGTCGCGGGATTACGCACGGCCGCGATGACCTGATCACCACGGCCGAGGAGCTGACGCACGAATTCCAGTCCAATCCCTCTGGAGGCACCGACAATCACCCAGAGAGCTGGCGGCATATCGAGCAGATCTCGAACAAGACAGAGGATTGATGGATTGCCGTTCCAAAAGAAGCAATGACAGGACGAATCAGAATAACGACCAGAACCAAGAGTGCTCAGAACAATAGAATGATGTTGGCGAGAACTTCAACCGGCACATGCTCGAGGTCGTTGGTTCCACGGCACAGCTCGTCAGGCACCATCCGCCGGGCGAGCGAGGCTCAACAGGCGGGAAGAGGTGAGGAGAGTGGGGACAGACTAACTTCTTCTCACTTATCGCCCCTCGGTTGGCTGAACCCGCTGACGGCGTGATCATGGAATCAGCTAAACGCCGGTTGCTCCTCATGGTTTCTGCAGATGGTACGCACGGGTGGGTGTCCATCTCCGATCAGGAGAGACTTGAGTGGAAGAAAGATACGGGCCGGGAGAGGAGAAAAAGGCTGCCCGGGTCCATCATCCACGTGTGCCTGGGCGCCAATCTCGGCTCAACGAGGGCCGCCAGGATTGCCAATCAAACATGTCCATGTCTCTATGTAGAAGCATCTAGTCCTAGGCGTATCTTTTCGACCCGTTGATCCGGCCGGATCGTCTCTACGTGGGATCGACATGCCCGGCCTCTGTCACGTCTTGAGCGCAGTATACCCGTTGCCTTCCTGATCTCGCCGCGGGGTTAAATGAGCTGTTCGAACGCACGGCTGACGGGAGATCGGACCTTGGTGCCTTTGTAAAAGTCCACGGTGAGAGAAGCGCGTTTCGCAACTCCTTCAGGAGTGAATTCGAATTTCTGAGGCCAATGTCAGTCGGGACCAATCGCTCCAGGATCGCCCTCCACATACCTTGTACACCTCCTTGTAGGGGCCCGAGGCGCCGAATCGGTTCAGTCCAAATTGTTCATGCGAGTACTTTTGCCAGCCCAGTGTGGTCATGACTTCGACCGACAGCGTCGGAACGCCGTCGGGAAGGACCTTGAGCTGATACTCCTTGGGCTGAGCATCAAAGACCTCGGTGCAGGGCAGAGACACGACGCGAGCCTTGAGATTGTACGTGTCCTTCAGCACCTTGATCGAGTCGATGCAAAGGGACACCTCGGAGCCCGTCGACACGAGCGTGACGTCGGCATTCTCGGTCTCGATGGCCACATAGCCACCCTTGATCGCATTCTCGATGGTCGAGTTCTCCAGGTGGGGCAGGTTCTGTCGGGTCAGGGCAAGAATGGACGGTGTTCCCGTGGATGTGAGGGCCACGTAGTATGCGGCCGACGTCTCATTTCCATCGGCCGGGCGCCACACCATCATGTTGGGCAGAGCACGGAAGTGGGCGAGAGTCTCAATGGGCTGGTGAGTCGGCCCATCCTCACCCAGACCAATGGAATCGTGGGTGGCGATGTAAATGACTCGCTGGTGCGACAGGGACGACAGACGCACCGCCCCCGCGGCATAGGAGACGAAGTTCAAGAAGGTGCCACCAGCGGGGATGAGCGTGCCGTAGGCAGAGATGCCGTTCATGATCGCCGCCATGCCGTGCTCACGGACACCGTACCGGAGGTATCGTCCCGACCAAGCGCCAATGCCCAGACTGGGAGGCTGGAAGTCCACCGCGTTCTTCCACCGGGTGTTGTTGCTGCCGGTCAGATCGGCCGAGCCAGACAAGAGTTCGGGCACGTGTTCGTGGATGGCCTCCAGCACCGCTTCAGAAAGCTTGCGGGTCGCGACGGCGGGATCACTGGGCTTGTAGACCGGCAAGGACTTTTCCCACCCTTCGGGCAGCTTCTTGGTCACGCGTCGCTTGAGTTCCGCCGCGAGGTCCTTGTACTCGCTCTCATATTTCTTGAAGAGCTCGTTCCAGGCCTGCTCGGCCGCGGCGCCGGCGGCGGAGTGCTTGTGATATAAATCGTAGACCTCCTGGGGCACGACGAAAGACTCTTCCGGGTTGAAGCCAAACTTCTGCTTCACCTGCTTGGCGTCATCGAGCTTGAGGGGGTTTCCATGCACGCCACCCGTTCCTTGGAGCTTGGAGCCGAAGCCAATGGTGGTCGTCAGCTTGATCACCGACGGCTTGTCCGTGACCTCTTTGGCCTTTTGAATGGCCGCTTCGATGCCTGCCAGGTCGTGATCGCCGTCCTTGACCCATTGGGTGTGCCACCCATAAGCCTCAAAACGCTTCAGCACGTCCTCGGTGAAGGCCACCTTGGTGTCCCCATCTGCAATCGGTCAACACTGAATCATGCCACGGGTCAGCGGGAGTCGAGACTCACCAATGGAGATATGGTTGTCGTCATAAATGGCAATCAGCTTGCCGAGTTGCAAGTGGCCGGCGGTACTGGCCGCTTCGCTGGCCACGCCCTCCATGGCGCAGCCATCTCCGAAGAAGACATACGTGTAGTTGTCGATGAGCTCGTACCCCGGTTTGTTGAATACGGCGGCCGTGTGTGCTTCGGCAATGGCCAGGCCCACGGCATTGGAGAACCCTTGGCCCAGAGGGCCCGTCGTGACCTCGACACCAGGGGTGTCACGAGCTTCAGGATGTCCCGGAGTAATACTGTCGACTTGCTGTGTGGCATCAGCTTCGCTGCTCTCCAATCATCGCCATGGATCCCAATCATACCCGGAACTTCTTCAGGTCGTCCAGAGTGACCTTGTATCCGAACAGATGCAGAAGAGCATACTGAAGCATACAGCCATGGCCGTTTCTGTGAAACCATCAGCAGATGAACCCCGAGCCGTGCTTGTTGCGCGACAAGGAGGCTGAGGTTGAGATCGGCCGGTGTCAAGTCTCTGGGCAGCGGCGGTCATTCAGGACAGTCCTCCTGACTGTCCTAAGCCCGCAAATCCCACCTCTTCAGTGTAAAAGAGACCATCAGATCGGACGGGCGGGCGGTACTCACGAAAGGACAAATCGATCTCGGTTGATAAAGTCGGGATTTTGCGGATTGAAGGTCAAGAATTTGTCGAACAAGACATGGGCCACCGGGGCCATGCCCATAGGGGCGCCAGGATGACCCGAGTTGGCTTTCAGGGTCGCATCGACCTGTGAGGTCATACCCAGTCAGTCAGAGCTCGACAAAGTCGATGTTGTAGGGACAATGTTGGTGATGGTGGGGTAGACATACCGCAAGCAGCCGGATGGTGTTGATAGCCTTCCAATCGAGATCGGTATACCCCATGGTTGCGGCTCGACAGTGTTTGGACAAACGAGGATGAATCAAACAGAGAGAGAAGCTGGGGCGCCGCTGTTGAGGAAATCAACGAAAAATGAGCGGGCTGTTGGTTGCAGCACTGCTAAACTTGACGTGGGTATGGCGGGGCAACAATCGCTCGGATTAACCGTCGTTTGGCACGCCTTGCCGTCTTCGGTTTTCCGTGGCTGTTGATACCACGATCGAGAGCGAGCACCAGGCTTATTATGTGCGTGTGGGATGATCTGGTCAGGTGCTGCCAGCAGGAAGAAGATGGATGGTGGCAAAAAGGTGATGCTGCGCTGGCGACCGTTGTATGAAAACTTTTGGGCTCCTCTCGTCGCCGCAGCCAGCATTTCAATGCCGGAGGGACCAGGCCGCAGATCCGTGGCAGGTGTGGATTATGCAAGCATGTCCTCATATTGCTGACTACTCCTGCACACTGCCAGTCAGAAATGGACTTCCCACTTGCCCGTTTAGTTGGTCGTGCCCGATTCCAGCAGTCCAATAACGAGCTTCCAAAAGTCATGTCGTCGCCATTTACCGGGGGGCACGGGTGATCCTCCGCTATGGCCACGATGAATGGATGTGTCTTTTCCTGATCACTCTGATGGCCCCTGCCCAATGAATATGCCATGCGACGTCGTGAATCCAATGGCTGTTCATCGCACAACCCTGACACGCTGCCCCCCTATGAAGCACTCATGGTGTGTTGAAAGTCTGTATGCTCGTCCGACCGCCTCCCCAATCCCACCCCTTTTAGCCAACCCGTGAAGAGGTCCAATTTCTCGCCAACGCCTCGCTATGCAAACCGACCCGATGCAGAAGACTGTGTTCAATATGATCCGTATCCGCCGTTCTGACCGTATGGCGTGGCACCATAGGGTGTCGCCCCCCCTCTGAGAGCGCCACCATACGCCGTGTATGCACCATTGGGAGGAGCGGGTTCATATGCCTCGGGTGTTTGTCCTCCCCCGTTGACACCGTCGGCAGCACCGGCCTCAGCTCCACCCAGGACTTTGATGATCTCTGCCAACTTCTTCTGCAGGACGTCAATGCCTCCCCGGACAATCTCGTCGGGCTCCAACGTTCCCACTCCTTCGACGTCAAAGAAAAACGCACTGGGAACGGCGTCCGGGTCGAAGGTGGCATCGGCCGCGGATTCCTCCCCCTCCCAACTCGCGTTCCGCTCATCCACGGGCCATTCCTCCTTGGCGTCGTTCTCATACCAGTAATCGACGTGCCGAAGCTTGTTATTGGGATCGTACTCGAATCCGATGGCCGCGGTGGGTGCCCATTTGGCATGCTCCTTGGCAATGCCTTTCTTTGCGATACATGACAGTTCGATCTCTTGACCCTGTCTCAACTTGGCGATGAGCGGTCCGTTGCCATTTGGATCCCGGATCACCGGCATTCCAATGCCGTCCTGCCGGAGACCTTCGACGACGAGGTCTCGCGCAAAAACCATCATCGTGCCGGGCTGTGTACAGCGAGCATGCAGCTTGAGGGTGACGGAGCAGTATTCACAGTGGTCGTCACACTGGTCGCATTCGCGTGTATAGTTGAGTTTGTCGGCCACACCCTTGCTGCTGAGCGGGATCAGGCCCAGTCGGTGAGCCAGAAATTCATCGGGGAGCACCGAGGAATTCGTGGTGATGTCGACGAGGTCGATCGCCAGGGTCGGTATCTCAGCCAGCATGGCGCGGCGTAACGAGTTGGCCAGAGCGAGCGAGCACGATTGTAGGACAAAGTCGCAACGATCTTGTTCGACCTGCCATGGTGAGACGAGAAGATGGAGAGAGGCAGAGGAGGCGCACTTCTCTCACAGTGACCTGCGGACCCGACGACTCGACGCCGTCCATGGGATCATCGCCGAAACTGTTGTATCCATTATAAGCCATCTTGGACAAATCACCATTCCCCGGAGGCCGTCAAAGAGAAGATTGCGGTGCTGATGTTGACTGCAGAGTCGCGCGCACTTTTGGTGCATCCTGGCCGCTGCAAGGTTGAACTTGGCATAATAGGTCACGTGTGATGCCGATCACTGAGGAGTAGACTTGAACTTGGATTTCATTCATGATCTTGCTTCTCGACGGCTCCGCAGGACATATCGAGATCAAGTGGCCACCTTGTGCCGACCTCAAATTTTACGAGGGTCAGAAATGCGCAGGAACTCCGGCACCGTGCTACAGGCTCCGTCCAGGCATGCCCTCGTTCAGTCTACCACTAATCTTCCGAACAATCTAGTGAATGTATCGCTGTACTCCCAATCCGGCCGCAGTCCTCGATGAATGATTCAGACCTATCAAATACTGCTTGGGTTGGTCTTGCCGACCCAAGTGGGAGATGACATCCGGACAAGGTTGGTTTTGTCTCCAACGAGATGCCTTTGTTCGGTGAAAAGATGTAGAATCTGGGTCGTCTGGGAGGACGAGTACCCAGCCGTGTGATCCTTTGCAGGAGCCAATGCCGAGCATAGGGCCCGTCTGACCACGTCCAAGTGACACTGGTTGAGGATGATATCGGCAGAGTCCTGAATTGTCAACACTTTCGCTTACCTCCTTCATCCTTTCAAACCAACGGCGATCATGGGCGGTATTGAACGGTCATCATATGTTGGCCTGATTTTTAGCGCGACATAACCGTCCAAGTCGCAACTTAGCTTACCACCAAGATCGCATCTCCACCCACAATCGCGGTGTAAGCGGTCACCGTAACCACAAACGGGCCTGACGCTACAATAAGTTTGAGGTGAAGATACACCGAGAGTCCAGAACGTGGAAGACTGATGGGTGATCAAACTCTGGTCCTTGGCCAGCACAGGCTGCTCAATCCATACTCGGAAACGGGATTGTAACGCCTGAGTGGGCCGTTCCACTTTGCCCGCGAATACCTACAGGACTAACCAGGACCGCGGGCCGGCCAGTGCTGTTTGTCAGACCCTTGCCTCCGAAGCCAAGGTCACTTGGGAGTGGACAATAATTCAACCGTTACTGTTGGCTCGAGGCTGCCAACAGAGGTCTGTCTTCTCCTGAGGCTGAAGATGATGGCTCTGAGCAGCTATGAACAGACACGCTGATTGTGATCCCGCCTCTTTTGCGGGGGGATGGAGGTGGTCTAAGTTAACCGAGACCGTTCGACCCCTGCAAGCCTATGACTGACTTCACCATGTCAAGGTTTGGTGCCTGGAGATCACGCCGTTGGCTGTAGAGGCCTGATACTCCGCACTTTTGGGTTCAGCCCCCAACGCCCTTGTGCCTCCAATTTTAGTCTTCGACCTCCCTGCGGAACGGTGTGCTTGGGCTCGCACGGACAAAGATTTCTCCTCCTGCTGGTCAATCGATGTTCCTTTCAGCCTTCCAACTGATGAATCGTTCCAAACCCGGCGGTGCGGTCAACTCGAACGAATCTTCGAAGCCGTCGTCAACCTGATCGAAATGCTGCGGCAGCCACTATTTATATGTTGTCTGATACCTCAACGGCGGTGCTGACGGCTGATGACTCTCTGCTGAATTGAAGCTGGCCGTGTTGATGTGCCGTGGTCAGGGTCCATCTCCTCCCACACCTATGCCTTTCAAACTTGCGGACTAACCAGTTGTCAGAGCATGTCTCGGAGTCGATGGCTGCACGACCTCTTTGTACCTACCATTTTTCTGATCGTGGTTCGGCTTGCCGTTGCTCAGTTTCCTCCGCCCCCGGCAGACGATGACTCGATCGTGCTTCAATCTCCGGTCAATGGGAATGTCACAATCACCTACAAGAGTCCCCCCATCGGGACGTGTACGACGGTCTTCGCGACCCAAAAACAATACACGGGCTATATCACCTTGCCACCAAACGTGCTCGATCCCAGTCAAGACAACTACACCATCAACACCTTCTTCTGGTTTATTGAAGCCCGGCAGGTGCCGGATTCGGCTCCCCTGACCATCTTCCTCAACGGCGGCCCCGGGTCGAGTAGTATGGTCGGTCTGTTTCAAGAGGTGGGCCCGTGCCAGGTTGTCGAGATTTCCAAGGGAGAGCTGGGGACCATCGCACGTGAATGGGGCTGGGATCGCAGCAGCAATATCCTCTTCATTGACCAGCCCGTCCAAGTGGGCTTCTCTTACGATGGCCTGACGAATGCTTCTCTCAATCTGTTAAATGAACTCGTCACGATTCCTCCGGCTCCGGTACCGATCACGCAGCCGTCGTACACGTTTCTCAACGGCACCTTTGGTTCGACAAACCCCATGTTTACGGCCAACACGTCCCAGATGGCCGCACAATCCCTGTGGCACTTTCTCCAGACGTTTTTGGCCGCATTCCCCGAGTACAATACGGCCAACCGGGACGGTGTCGCCACCATCAATCTGTTCACAGAGTCATATGGCGGAAAGTACGGCCCCACGGTGGCCTCTTTTTTTCAGACGCAAAACCGTCGCCGACAGACGGATGCTACCTTTGCCAATCACACGATCGACATTGCTCTCCATTCACTGGGGATCATGAATGGCTGGATTGATCTGTTGACTCAAGCACCATATCAGCCTCGATTCGCCTACCAAAACAGTTATGGCATCCAAGCACTTTCTCAAGTCCAAGAGCTGAACGCACTGAGTGCATATAGCGCCGCGGACGGCTGCCAGCAGTTGACGGCGACGTGCCGGGCCCGGGAAGCCGCATGGGATCCCCACGGGGCCGGAAACGTCACCTTTGTCAATGATGCATGCTCTCAGGCCCAGGCATATTGCGAAAACTATGTCACCGCACCGTATACGAGTTCAGGACGATCGATTTATGACATCTCGCAGGACGTGTTGAATCCGTTTCCGGATTCTCACTATTTGGAATATCTGAACCGGGTCTCGGTGCAGAAAGCCATTGGCGTCCCCGTCAACTATACGCAGGACTCGGCCGCGGTGGCCGCCGCTTTCAACGCGACAGGAGATTACGCGCGCAACGGAATCATCGCAGATTTGGTTGACCTTCTCAATGGCGGCGTCCGAGTGGCGCTGATCTACGGTGATCGAGACTACATATGCAATTGGCTGGGGGGAGAGGCCGCCTCCTTCGCCATCGCCGGCGCCGCGGGGCCATCCTACTTGCCCTGGTATGCGGCCGGCTATGCTCCCATTGTGACCAACAGCTCCTACATCGGTGGTGTCGTGCGAGAGTATGGCAATCTCAGCTTCAGCCGGATCTTCGACGCCGGCCATCTTGTTCCGGCGTATCAGCCTGAGACCGCTTTCACCGTCTTCTCGCGCATCATCCAAGGCACCGATGTCAGCCTCGGGAATGCAGCCAATCTGGCCACGTATCGCTCGTCCGGGAACGCCAACTCGACGCATGAGAATATTCCGCCTCCCGTGGCCAGTCCGACATGCTTTCTCCGGGCCGTGAATGCCACGTGCAATACCGATCAGAAAAACATGCTGGCCAATCGCGCTGGTGTCATCATCAACGGCGTGCTGTACAGCAGCGAGGGCGATTGGCACAGTCCGGACCCCAGCCTCACGACGATGGCGGGATTGCCGGGCACACCACCCGTCAGTGTGACGACAAGTGCTCCCATGACGACGTCGTCCACGCGCCAGACAACGAAGAGCAACAGGACAAGCAGCGACCTGCCCACCGGAGTGTATACGGCCACGGGAGTGCCAAAGGTGACGAGCTCCAGCACCAAAAGCCAGGCCAAAAGCAATCTTCTCAGAGACACGCAACCAGCCATTGCGCTTGGCCTTTTCAGTTTCGGTGTCTTGTGTGGATGACGGCCAATGGGTCATGCTCCATGGCTGAATAAAGGGTTCAGAGGGTGGGATAGAATTTGATCGCTCATCCTCGGCGCTGACCGCCACGACACATCCAAGGGACTGATCCTACCACTTTCATCGACACAAGGTATCATGGAAGCCAAGTCAGGACCCGTTGCCGCATCGTCATCACACTCGCGCAATTGGAGTCACCTGCGGTCAGGATTGGTCGGGATGACTTGCCTTGAGTTATCCCTTCTCTTGTTCTGGGGACACCGACACGGAGTCTTTCCATCTGAGGCCAACAACATATCCACCGTGATCAATTTTCTGGTCCGGCTGGACGCTTCCCGAACCGGAGCGGACGATCCCTGAATTCAATCCATATATGGCATCACGCAGGCTTGGGGACAAAGTTCGCGTCGTGCTTCCAAAGGCCACCAGCACTATGATTGAATGGCGACCGTTGTCCGAGGAGTGGTCGGTGGTGTGATTGTTCTCAGCGCCTTATTGAAGCTGCTGCTGCCGAACAGATTGGGACCCATTTGCTTTGTGGACACTGTTCAGGCCAGCTGGTCTCGGGCTTGGATGAGGCAGACGCCTTTGTCAACTGATGTCAGACTCAATGGCACATTATGCATTTCCCCGAAGAGGAAAAACTTGCGGCATGCTGCTGTGGAGCGGTGGAGGTCCATCCAAGATGGCCTGGGAAGACATCTTGAGACCTGTTCATTCCGTCGGCAAATGGAAGCGTCTTTGGGAGAATTGGAGAGCCGGGGCGACGGGCTATCCCGACTAACCGCAACCCATATGCACACGACATAAGCAATACTGGAGGAGACCCCGGCCTTCTCCTAGGCAGTTGGACGTCGGCGTAAATGTCATCTCAGCGGATCGACAACAGGGAGACATCTTTATCCGAGGACGCCGAGCGTGTACGGCCACCCTCTGGGATGTCTTGCGTTGTTTTCTTCACACGCCAATAATGGCAGAGAAGGTGGCCGGGTTCATGATAACACCAGAGGTAAGATGGACCCGTCGGGTGGCACGAGGCGAGAAGACGGTACGACATTCTCCATGAAAGGATGTCACCGAGTTGCCATCTCGCTCTCCCCGCCCACATCTTATCCCCGGCCGCCGTGTGACCAATCATCTTGGTCCTCGTCGCACCAGCAAAAGAGGCAGGCATATCTCCAACAATCCCTCGACCGAGGGTGAGGAGACAGGCAAAATCGTGCTGCAGCTGATCAGATGCGCCTGCGCGCCAGACGACCTTGCTCGGACCGTCACCATCGACCTGTGCAGCCTCCGTGGAGAAGAAGCTCGTTCCCCTCGGCCCCGAGAACAACGCGATGATTATGAAAGACGTTGGATCCCGTAACGTGATCCCGACAGTGGGGAGCTGACAGATCGGCTCAGGACCAGAACGGACGACAACGGGAGGGTGTGGCCAAGATCAGCGGTCGGGAACGCTGGGGCCGCATCCGATGAATTGCACAGTGCCACCGACAGCAGCGTCGATCCGTCAGAGGTCGAGACAGAGGCCTGCGTCAGATTGCTGTCTTTGTCAATGATTATGTATCAAGGGTCGAAGAAAAGCGTTCTCTGGCCTCGTACACAGTGTACGTCAGTCAGCCTCCCGCGACCTGGCAGCCGCACGGGGAAAGTGTAGACACCATTTTACTGGTGCGCCACTTTGCTGAAGAAAATCGTGTGCCAGGGATGTGTGGCCGGTAGCAGTCCGCAAAACGCAATGCACTGGAGGGGGGGGATTGTCCGCGTCGCAGAGGTCCATGGGAGGCCCCGAAAAGGGAATATGTGGTAAGCAAAAACCCGAGTGGAGCTTACAGGACCGGGGGGGGTGGCGGGAAGGCCGAATACGGCCGTTCCTCCTCCAGCCTTGCCTCTTTTCAATTTAGAGTGCAGTCCGCCAAGCTTACACTCTTTCCTCTAGTCTGCCCTCTCAGGTGCCGCGTCGCCCGCCGGCATCCGGGCCGACAGGGTCACGAGGTTTATGTAAGGAATTGCTAATCCTGTCCCTCGGCCGTCTCTTCCATTGCTGTACCACACCACTCAAAAAGAAGAAGCGGGTAATATTGTCGTGTGCGCGCGACGCTGCCTCAGCACGACTGTTTGACAAAGCAAGATTGACACGCCCGTACTTGTTTCCGGTTTCGTTTCCGGCGCGCTGTCGGGCGGCCTCGACCAGCTGAGCAGGCCCGTCCCAGGAAGCAAAAGATGCAACCGGCGCTCGCGCCTCGCATTGTGGCCTCCTTGCCTCAGGTAAGCAGCCAAGCAGAACCCTTGTCCTTACTCAGACTCCCTCCCAGCATTCGTCGCATGACATGTTCCACAAATCCCACTCTGCCAGTTCGCCCACCAGTGACCACCTGAACCATCGGCTGTCTCGCCAGGTTGAACCGTGAGTGCTGGCGGGCGTCTTCGGTTCCTGGCGCCATCTGGATCTTGCATACTCCTGACCTTTTCCACTCGTCATGGTTCCCTTCTGACCCGTTTGAGCAATAGGACCATGTCAAATCCGAGCACCGTAAGTATAGTAATCCTCGACCCACATCCGCCCGACTCATCGCACCCCTCGCCTCATCCTGCTGCTACTACTGCTGCTACTCCTCTTACTACTGCTGCTGCTACTCCCGCTTTGGGTCCTGCTGTGATCGCCGAGCTCTGCTCCAGGACCGCACCGCCAGAGGCTGCTTCCGCCGGCCCTGCACCTGGACACTGCATATATACGACCACCCCGCCATTCCTGCACCCCTCTCTCTCCCTTGGGTGGTGCGATCATTGTCGACGACAACAGCAACCACATTGTTATGCTGCAGCCCTCAGACTCGCCCTGCCGATCAACATCTCCAACTATCCCCACACCATGACTTCTATTACTCAGCTATTGTCACCATGGCCCGTTACTAAACATTCGATAGTCCTGCGCGAGCAGCATTATCCCCCACCCACCAGCACGGCCGTTCCAGATCCTCTCGAAAACATGCAACAACCACCGCCGGCCTCGGCCAACGATCTGACCGCCACCACCGCGGACACGGTGACGGGCAGCGCGGAAAGCGACGGCGGCGGTGACAACAACAGCGATGGTCGCAAAGGTTACGGAAAGCGAGAATTGAGCACGAGCAAAAGAGCGGCACAGAACCGGGCGGCGCAGGTGGGTGGTGGCTGTGACGGCCGTCGTCGATGCTGACCAATGATCTGTTCTAGCGCGCGTTTCGACAGCGAAAAGAAGGCTACATCAAGAAACTGGAGGAGCAGGTCCGCGATTACCAGGTCCTCAGCGAGAACTTCAAGGCGGTCCAGGCGGAAAACTACCAACTCCGGGATTACATTATCAATCTGCAGTCTCGATTATTGGAATCCCAAGGCGAGATCCCACCACCTCCCAGCAACGTGGACGGCCTGCAACCGGGCAAAGCAAGCCACCCTCTGCAAACGGGTCCCCTCCCACGGTTATCGGAGCTGGGCACGGTCGGTCCGCCGCAACCCCAGCCGCAAGACGGCGTGGCCAGTCTCCACCATGATCACCTCCGCAGCAGCAGTGGATATCCCGATCCCACATATGCCGAAGTACCAGCGGCCAAACGCGCGCGGACCTCTTCGGCCGAAATGACGCCATCCCAAGCGGCGCTGCAAGGACCGTCGATACTGTCTCAATCACCGACCACTGGCACCCGGTAGGAATTGTCAAGAACCAGGAGAGACTCGGAGGCGAGGCCGAGCAAAATGACTTTCGTCCATCATCCGCGGAAAGGCGTTCAAGGCGCGTCACCGGCGACAGGGAGCATTTGTGTGAAATAGTTGATGCCAGCGGCGTTAGTCATACGATTACATCCCTCTTCACCAAACGGAATGTTAGAACTCAAAGCGAGGGGTCAAAGCAAGCCACGAAGAGAAGGAGAGCCAGATTTTCGCGGGGGACCCAGATGCGTGCGCATGTCTGCGTGTGAGATACTTGTAACTTTGAATTAGCGATCAACAGGCTTACGACGAATGGAACACCAGTCAAGATGACATGTCCCGCCAGGCCTACCAGTCCTTTGCGGATTACTCTATTTTAGTAAAGTCACCGAGTATTTGATGACCCGAATTTGGCCCGTTTGATAGACATAGGCAACCCGGAAGAGGAGGCAGCCCGGAGCCCGAAAGGTGGGGACCAGTAGGCGTAGCGGCCATGGCATAGTATGGGTGAGGTGGGACTGCTATTAGATTCGTCGTGCTTGTGAAGCCAGGGCGGGTCTGGCGGTTCTGCCTGCGCCTCCACTTGGCCATCCACGAGTCAGACGTTCCACTCGTGATTGAAGTGCTTGATATGGATTCACAGATTTGTTCTTGCGAATTGAAAGATTGGAGGGCAGAAAATGGCCGAGGTGTGTGTAGATGAGTATAGTTGTATTCATGTGGGAAGCAAGAAAAAATGTCTCTTGACCCATGACCGGAAACCGGAATGGAGAAATCACAATTAGTTATCAATGGATGGATGGTTTCCAAGCAGGACAATTATGGAGACGAATGGTGCCATGGAGGCTGGCACTGGAGCACGATGGAGGATAGGAGGCAGGATACCATCGGACCAGATAGGGAACAGTGATATGTCCCTTGGCTGAGCAGTGGGGCGAAGTAATGTACTGCACTGTGCACGGTACACTGTACACATTGATGTGCGGAGCACGAGAACAATGGGGACAGATACGATGGTCCGACGGACGGACGAGCCAAAAACAAATAGGAGACTGCTTTTTGGCACAACTTCCTTACCGCATACTCCGATGATGAGGCAGAGTCTGCCGACAGTCACGTGCACCGAGTAAGGGTATCTTCTCGACTCCATCACCGCAACGCTCTTACACGCGAGACAGGGCGGAGCCAGTCAGAACGAGTCAGGGCAAATGCAGCTTGTGGGGTCAACAAGTCATCGGTCTGACCTGGTTGGTGGTTCCACCCTGCCAGCCAAGGCGGAAGGATGAGTCGGAAAGAAGAGGACCAGGGGAGAAAAGGCTGATTGCATTGGAAGGCGTCGAGATGGGGGGAGGTCATGAAGAGACCTGACCTTGTAGTCCTCCTTACGGTTACCAGGGGCGGCATAGAACTCCTCCAGCCTTGTCTGGTACACTTTCTGTCGACGCAGAATAAGCACTGACGAAGCTGTTGGTCTCGTGGCGACAGATTCGCTACGTTGTGATGCCGGGCTCAGCATGGCGCGCCATTCGCCTTGGATCCTGGTGCCACCAGAGGCTGCAGAGTGGAAGCCAGTCAGTGGCATGATGGGGAATCAGGCAGTCTTGGTTTAGACTAGCCACATGGCAACATGCAGGCTCTCTCTATCGGCTCTCGGAGTCAGCTGCGTGGAGAAGGGCCGGCGCCAAAGACCCGCGCAATTATTACTCGAGAGAGAAAAAAGTACGAAAGGAGGAGGTGCTGGGTGCTGGGGTGCTGGACGGTGAGATTACACAAAAGCTGACAAGGACTGGTATCAATCAACGACCAGCCCTGAGTACCTAGTTACCTTCCTGTTCGGGGTCTACTTGGTCGGACTGATGCCTCCGCCATTGGTCCTATTTTTTGCCATGATCCATTGCCGGTGGCGGCACCAATGAAGATGTTACCTCGCTTGTGGACTCGGTTAGAGTCAACGTGGACTTGCTTGGGAATGGGTCTGTCTGGCCTTGGAGATCCAATCCTCAGAAAACAGTTGGAAGATAGAAAATAGAGAGCTTCTGCACCAAGCTTTTTGACGTAAAGTGCGCTATGGGCCCAGTGACGCACCGTACAAGTGTGGTGGGTACGTGCTGGATGAAGCGGCCAGCTGCACCATGCGATTTGCCCCTCAGTAAGGGGCTGCAGGAGGCGACCTTTTTCACGAGAGCGGCCGCTTAGCAGGTGGGGTGAGGTAAGATATTAGTCACGGGCCCTGTCTTCAAAAGCTGAAGAACTAGACTAGAACAGACAGGAACGAAGTGATCAGGCGACAAAAATTGACCGGGCAAAATCCGGTCCTGGTTGGCCGGCCCTTGGGTCGCGCCTTGGGGGCTTTCGTTTCATTAAATTGGCACCTCGGATGTACCCCAGGCCGGAGCGAGGACAAGGCTGAGATTGAAGCGCTTCTGCTTTGTCATCGGCCATTGGTGATCAAGCACCACGCGGAGGGTCGCATTGACATCTCCATCTCGGCGATAGAGATGACATGGCACGGCCTCCGTTTCATCTCCTGGTGGCATGCATCCGGTGACCTTGCGTGGAATTGCGCTTTTGGATTCAGCTCGGCCGAGATGGACGGCGGCCAGCCATTCTCCGTGCACAAACGTGAGATCGATGATTACTTCATCGGCAGTTGCACCTCTGGGGTGGCGACTCCAACGCGCGAACAGGGAATTCTTCGCCCTCGAGAAATCGTCAGTTGATAGGGGGCGAGATGGTGCCAGAACCTGGAGGCAATCTCTGGCGGCCACATCGGAGAACGTTGCCGCTGGTTCGGTGCGGTCGTGGCCTCGGCAGCCGAAAACGAGCAATACTCCACATCTCCAGATGAAGATCGGCCAGGGCGTCATGGTGGTCATGATGGTCATGATGAGATTGATCTCTGATCTTAGACGCCAAAACTCATGGATGGCGAAACAACGTTGCCGAGGTTGTGCTCCTGTCAGCCGCCGTCAGCGTCAAGTCGATGCAACAAGCAAATGAACCAACTCACCTTGATGTAATCACTGCCTTTTTCCAGATATTCGGCGCGTGTCACCGTGGCCATATCCCTCTCGGCGTGGTCGGCGGCGCTCCACCAGCCCGCGGCTCCCTTCCAAGCGTCGAGAACGGGATCACTGGCCTTCCGGACATTGATGGCAAATTCGGTCGGCAATGCGGCGACGAGTTCGCGTCGCAGCCGTTCCTCAAAGGTGGTGAACATGGTGTTCCCGCCGGTTAAGAAGACGTCCTTGAGAAGGGCCGTCTGTTCGGCGGGCTCGACAAACCGTCCCATGACGATGCCTTCGATGATTTCCACGAGGCCGGCTTGGTCCACGCCGGCCATTCCTGGCTGGAAGACGACCTCGGGCACCCGAATCCTTTCCACGTTCAAGTGGATCTGATGCGCTTCCCGCTGACTCTCGGGGTCGAAAGTTCGTGCGCCACGTAAGAAGGCGTGCAGGATACTCTTGGTCCAGTCATTTTGTGCTTCAATCGTGTCCTTTTCCGAGAAGGTCGGATCGAACTGCAGCAACTCGCTTTCCACCGCCTTCAACGCGGCCACCGAGTCCTCCTCGGGCTCGTCGTCGTCACTGGCCGGCTCGGTGGCCACGGTGCGGTAGACGCCCCAGTCTTCGTCGTTGGCTCCAAAGTCGTCATCGTATTCTCCGCCGCCGCGTCGTTTGCGTTTGGGCCCGTCCGAGGCCAGGTTGGCCAAGGTCTTCATTCTCATCTGAGAGGCCATCCCTTTGCGGTTCCCCGAATCGGCCTTTTGCCTTGCTTGTTCCTTGATCTTGGCGAGCAGCGCCTGTCTTTGTTCTCGCCGGCCCGCCAGCCATTCGTCAAAGTGGTTTTGGCGCTTCTCGAGGTCTAACCGTTCCGCTTCGGCCACTCTCGCCCTCTCCCTCTCCTTTTCCGCTTTGGCCCGGATCCTGGCTTCGACGCCCGACTTCATCAGTCGCTGGTGACGCTTTTCTTTGATGCCGTCTTCATCCAACTGGTCGTCGGGGACGTCCAGGAGCGGAAACTTGTTGAGCTGTTCCTCGAGTTTCTCCTCCTCCTCCGGAGCGCCCAACTCCTTGTTTCTCGACTTGCGAATCGACTTGTCCAGGTCGCGGACGACGCGCTCGAGCGCGGCCTCGTCTTTGAGCTCTTCGTCGTCCAGGAGTCGGCGCTGTTCCTTCTTGGTCGTGGCGTTGAGATAATTCCGGTGCACTTGCTGGTAATACTCCAGCTCTTGTTCCTTCCGGATGAGCTTTTCGAGCCGCATTTTGGCCGCCTGTTCTTGCAGCCGCCGGCCCGACTCTTTCTTGCGTTCGGCGATGCGAGCGAGTTCTTCGGCCGACTTCTCCACCACGACCTGCTCGGTGAAGGGATACTGGATCACAACGTCTCGTTTCTCCTCCAGACCGGTCCAGTCGAGATAGGTGGCCACTTCAGTTAGGTAGTCCGTCGAGAGATAGCAGTACTGCTTGATGTACGATTCCATTTGTTCCGTCGTCATCCTCCCCGGGAACGTCGGATATTTGAGCCGCAGAAGTTTCAAGAGAAACTCCTGGGCCTGTGAGCCTCCCCAATTTAATCGGGCACACGACTGGAGATAGGGCTTGCGGTCGAGGACGGGGATGATGTGTGTCGACGTGTGAGAAGAGGAGACGATCAGTCCGGATGATCCCTTGTTGTACCGGTATGAGAACAAACTGTCGATCCCGTACGACACGCTCGGCGCTCCGTAACATTCAAACACCATTTCGTTCATCATCCTCCTGCTGTGTCCGAGGTTGGCGACCGGTTCGGTCACCACCAGAGGTCGCCCGACGCTGCCCTGCCCGTCCACCCCCAGCTTGAGGAAGATGTAATCAAAGACACCCTCCATGATATCCCAGTTGGTAGGTATGCTCGTGTGCTGCTCGAAGGCAGTCCTGATCTGGCCGCGTGTCGTGGCGTCGGCGTAGGCGTCATAGCCCACAAAGGCGCAATATTTGTTGTATTTGCGGTCCTTGAATTTCGCGACGATGGGGGGCACCAATAATCGAGGCTTTTTGTCGAAAGAGAATCCGGCCTTCACCGTGCTGGCACCTAGACAGCACACGGTCAGCAATGCCGAAGTTTTGTTTGGGACCGACTCATCTACCATTATCAATCACAATCGCGCTCTCCGAAGGAGTTGCTGCACTTTGTCTGTATCCATCCGGTTGAGGCGGCTGCCAGCCCTTGAATGGAAAGTCGGGCGCAGGATATACTCGTGGCTTGCTCGTGGACTGGCCATCCGGCGGCGGCGAGGGAAATCTTCGCTCGGCCGCGATCCTCGAGATGGAAGTTATCGTCATGATGTTGGGAAGAGCATTACACGATGATGCGTGCGCGTTCTATATTCAAAAGAACGGATGCTACACGACTGCTCTTGAAATTGTGACAAACGGGTAAGCCTGCCGAGAAGATGGTTCCAAAAGGGAGCTGGGTATGGAGACGTGCAGTGGCCAGTGGTGGAAAATCCGCGCCCAGCTCACCTTGTGGGAACAGGGCAAAATATTGGGGGAAGACGCAGGCGTATATAGTGTCACTGGTCCTGCTCAGCTATACACTACCGCGTCGGTAGTAGTGAGGTTTTCTGGTTAGCCCTTTAGTCCATCTAGCGAGGGCCTAACAGTATACCTTTTATATCGATAAGGCCGGTCCTGTCTTGCTACAACACTGCACGACACTGCACAACACTGCACAACACTGCACTTCCACAAAGGAACCAAGCGGCAAAATTAACGCTTCATTGTATGCCGCCGCCTCACAGGGAGCATCAGCCTACATCATGTCTTCCGGTATCATATACTTCTGGGCGTGTCCGCAGAATGATTTCTCCCCCCATCAGTTCATGTTCTCGCTTCACCCACTGGCTCCTTCAAATTCTGAGTTGCTATAGCATGTATCGTTAGTCATGAAGAAGAACTGGGTGGCCTCCTACCCTCTAGGTGGAAGAGCACATTGGACTGGTAGTTTTTGAACATCTGGGCCACCAGCTCCACGTTCATATTCTGAATGTTCACTTCCTAATCCTGGCATCAGAAGGTGAATTCGAAGACCCGGTATTTCTGCTCACACGCAGGCTCTTGTTCATCACCGTGATGGCTTCATTGAGCTTTTCCTGTCCTTGTAGTCAGTATCCTCTCCTTCGAGCACCGGCTGACATACTATATTGGTGATGATGCGCGAGAGGAGAAGACTCTGCTGCTGCTCATGCGGGCTCTCCTGCAATGGTCAGGTCTAATTCACACTATAAGATTTAGCGTCTCGTTACCATGTCTCACTTCGTCCCAGAAGAGTGCGAGGTCACCAAGTGGTGTATCTTGAACAAGAAAATTGGACGCGTCGGGAGGCTTGGCGCGTCTGTGGACCAGTCAGAAAGTGTTGGTGGCGAGGAAGAAGCTTGCAGTGAGAAACACTCAAGGGACCATCTTCCACACGGTCCTGTGAATACTATATGGCAGGCCCATCTTGCGTTAACACAATACCTACCTGACTGATGCGACGTTCGGCTGGCAAGTTCAGAGACGTTAGACGTCACCCATTACTTCTGCCACCAAGCATTAACCAGGGAGGGCAGTACCGAAGCCTCATTTCCCTCGATCCAAGATGCCTCCGACGCCGCAGCCTCCGGATGACTCCCATCAGCAACTCCTCGACCAGATGGATATCTATTATACACCCAAACCATTCCGCAATCCGACCTGGAAGCCCGGCCAACGGCGGAATAAGAACACCAAACAAATCATCTCCGAGTCGCAGCGTCGAGAAGCTTCGGTGCTAGCGACTCAGAACAACTCTGGGGCATCGACACCGCTGCCGGCCACTGGAACCACATCCGACGGCGCAATGAGCCCAGCATATAATGCAGGAGGAACGAAACCGTTGAACATGGCGCAAGCGACGCAGAGCTTGTCCACACTTGTGTTGGAAAGGAACTTGCTGAAGGCTGCCAACGGGTTTGTGGGGACGGGCCCGGCAGTCACGTATACGAATATTGAAAGTGCTCCCAGTCTCCATCCAGCCCACCAGAAGCATTACTGCGATATCACGGGACTGCCTTCAAAATACACCGACCCCAAAACGAAACTGAGATATTATGATAAGGAAATATTTGCTGTGGTAAGGAGTCTGCCACAGGGAGGGCCAGACCAGTATCTAGCCGCAAGGGGTGCGAATGTGGTTTTGAAATGAGACAACGCCATCTTTTCTAGATGGAGACAGTCTCTCGTGGTCAAATCGTTCTGTCCAAAGCTCCAAGCTTGTGGGAAGGAATCCGACAGCTGTCAGGCCACCAAAGTCAAGCTCTTTCTACCCGACGCAGTCTTTCGACATTGCGGCTCAAGAAAACGCTCCGGCTTAATCGCGACCTCTCGAATACTCGTTCTTCGCCAGCGTGACACAGTACCGAAACTTCATATGGAGGAGAATCAGTTACAGCCATGTAAGAGCTGTGGTCCTGGCAGTGTTGCGTGTAGGAGTGCAAAAGGGTCCAGAATATCTGAACGAGACTGTCAGGGAATATCACAGCTGACCCGATGTAAGCGAAATCGTCCCGTAGGGCAGGAGGACTATGTAGCATGTGGCGTCGTTGAAGGAGAAATTTGCTGCCCCCGGTCTGAGCGTCAAATAGCAACGGCCGAATATCTATTTCATCAGCTTCAACAGGCTACTCTTTGACTGTCATATGGATACAGTATGGTGAATAGATGGAGGGATAGAAATAATGAGAAAGGTCATGGTCTTCACGAGATGATGGACACGGTATGCTGGTGATTTCTAAAGGGGTCGTGTCAGTTGGATCGGAGCGGGAGCGCTCCGGCCTAGTTAGTGGCCTCATGGCAATGGCCTGCTACCCCAGATTAGAACCGCCAGAGACTTGGGCAACAACCGTCCCACAACACTGAACACACAGTCCAAAATTCGCAGAGCTGGATATGTTTCAGGTTAGTGGTATGCTTTGGGTAGTTTGCCCAGTTGTCTGACGCGATGAACAGCGCCTTAAGGGCGCCATAGACAGTCGTATCGCCGAAGAACAAGCAAGGCAGCGTCAAGCGGCCATCTCTGCAACTGCTTCAAAACCCCCCGCTCGCCAAAGAGCACAAGTCCAGAATGGCAGCGCGCCGCGAGTCTTTCCGGGGCAGAGGGAGCAAATCGATGTCTCCACCGGGAAGGGACCTGATCCTTCAGAGTTCGACTCCGAATTTGCGGTCGGAGAAGATGAGAACAGCGCCCTTTCCAGCCGAGTAGGAACCCCAAATCCCGAGGTGGTCGAGGAGAAGGAAACACGAGCCAAACCTGAAGACCGGCAAGATGGAGAAAACGCGGCCGGTGAGGGAAGGGGCAATACACCTGGGGACACGAACGGAAGCCCTGCACCCCCGAATCGGAAGACCGAACTTCCCACAGAGGTTCGGGTCAAACTACGCAAGCTTGAGCGTATGGAGGTCAAGTATGGCGAGCTGTTGAAAGCCTATCGGAGCGCGCATGCAAGAGTACAAGCCATCGAACCGTTTGAGGCGTCGTTGCGGGAAAATACACCGCTCACGAGCATCGGCGATCCTGGTGCCCTCGTTGAGTACCTCAACCAGATAAATTTGAAGAGCGACATGGTCTTGGAAGAACTCAAACGGGTAACGACAGACCGAGATGAGTGCAAAAAACAACTCGAAGCTTCTGAAGCAACGGCGGCTCGATTGCGACAGGAAATGGCTGAATCAAAGACGAGAACAACCGAGTCGCCGACGAATGCCACGACCGCTGACGGTGAAAAGTCATCAGAGGCTGTCAGTCCCACTCAGAGTCATCACGACGCTGCTGCGAGTGACCAGTCACAGCCAGAGACAGCGGCGAAGTCGCCAACCCCCTCCACCTCCAGGATACCCAGTTTTTCACTGTTCTCACCTCGATCGAAGGCCGTGTCCCCGCCGCCCCAAGAGGCGTCTGAGGATCTGTTTTCCTACGAGTCGGAGCTGCCGCGCCTAGAGGCCGAGCTTCAGCAGCGTCAAGGAGAAGTTGACGACTTGAAGAAGAAAATCGGCACTCTGAACGGCGATCTGGCAGTCGCACGCGAGTCAACCGAGGGGATGGTGCAAAGCTTGGAGTCCGCGACGCGAGAGCTGAACGCCTTGAGGGAAGCAAAGGACAAGTTTGATGTCACCAAGACTGAGCTTCAGCATCAGATCGATGCCCTCGAGACTGCTTCTGCTTCTGAGGCCGGCCGAACAGCAGAGCTCGACAAAGAGATCGCCACCCTTCGGGGACAAAAGGCTGAAGTCTCTGACCGCGTACAAAAGCTTGATCGCCAGGTTGAATCTCTGGAAAAGGATAATTCCCACTTACGGCAACAAGTTGACTCCACACGCCAGGACGTGGAGATTCTCAACGAGAAACTCGCTCAAAAAGACTCCACCGTAAAAGACCTGGAGGACACGCTGGCAACGTACAAAGCAGCCGAACAGCAGGAAGTCCGGGAACGTGAAGATGACCGAACCAACAAGGAGAAAAAACTGTCGGTGATGGAAGAGATCATGAACTCACTCCGGGGGCAACTGGACAGTGCGGAGAAAACGGTGGCCGAACTTAGAGATCAAATCCAGAAGAATCAGGACGAATTTTCACGGCGGCCCTCGACAAAACTCTTCGGCTTTCTCGATGACAGTTCGAGGTCGACACTTGACCATATGGAGTCACGAGAAGAAATTGTTCAATATCTGACACAGCATTTCGACTTGCAACACAATGTCTCTCCTGCCGGGGTCCCGTTCGACCTGGCATCCATCGCCCCATCAGATCCCGGGACCAGCGCGGCCGGCCGAAAGAAGAATAAGAAAAAGAAGAAGGGCAAAGGCCAACAGGCTGCTGGACAAGATGTGGAGCCAGAAGGGCCGGTGAAAGTGTCTGAGAATCTGGCCGAAGCCCAAGATGTCAAGACAGTGACTGAGAAGGGCCTGGGACCGGACACATCCGAGCTTGAACAACGACTGTTGGAGATGAAAGCAGACCTTGAAGCCAAAGACGCGGCGATTGAGAGACTGTCCAGGCAACTCAAAGACCAGGAAGCCCTGCAAGAAGAGATCGAAACTTTGCGTCAAGACCTCCTCCATCAAGGCGAAGGGCACGTCGAAGCGCGAGATGCTCTCAAGGACGCAAGAGCCGAGAAGAGTCTTCTGCAGGCTCGTACGGCCGAGTTGGAGAGGGAGCTGTCAGAAGCACGAAAACAACACGCCGAGAAAGAGACGGCTCGCAAGGATTTGCTGACGCAATTAGAAGAACTCCAAGGTCGATCGGTCACCTTGCAAAAAGACCTCTCCGCTGCCGAGTCGTTGGCTGCCGCTCGATTCAAGGATATCAATGACCTCAAGGACTTGTTGGCCAAGGCTCAACCCGAGCTTCGAAGTCTGAGAAATGAGGTCGCCGAACTCAAATCGGCCAAAGAAGATGCCAAAAATAAAACGGGAGAACTGAGCCGACTCGAGGCGAGACACGAAGACATCAAGGCCGAGCTCAAGGGGTTGAGCAAGCGTCTCGGCGACAAGGATAGCCACATCAAAGAGCTGCAGCAGAAACTCGAGCAAGAGACGTCGATAAGAACAAGGGCGGAGCAAGAGCTGGAAAAGACACAGTCTGACCTGCGATCGGAGACAGCCCGACGAGAGGAAGCCCTGGAGAAACGAGATCAATTATCAAAGGATCTCGCAACCGCGAAGGAGGAGTCGACCTCTCTGAGAGCCAAATCAGTTGACCTGGAGGAGCAGCTGTCGGCGCACAGCCGGCAGATCTCAGAGTTGAAGGAGGAGATTGTTTTGAAAACGGCCCTGCACGCCTCGTCCCAGTCTCTCGTCCAGTCCTTGAGGGACCAGACGCACGAGCTCAACACACAGGCTCGTGAAGCCGCGGGGAAAGCCGAGAACCTTGAGGAAGAGCTGGCTGAAGCGCAACGAATGCTCTCGGAGCGGACCAGAGAAGGTCAAACCATGCGGATGCTCTTGACTCAGGCCGAGACCGGCACAGAGACCAGGATTCGCGAGATGAAGGAACGAATGGATGCGGCCATCGAAGAGCGGGATCGCATCGAGGACGAGGCGAGTGTCAGCAATCGACGAATGATGCGCGAAGTCGAAGACGCCAGGAGCAAGGCACGAGATGCTCAACGCGCGTTAAAGGCGCTTGAGAACGACAGGGATGAACTCGAAGAAAGGCAGCGGGAATGGAAGAGAAGAAGGGAAGAGCTGGAACAAATCGCCGAAAGGGCCACCAAGGAGGTTAACGATGTTCGTGCTGCAATGTCCGGACTCAGGGAAGCACTGGACGAGACCGAACGTCAGGTCCAGGAGCTTGATGCACAGAAGGCCGACCTACGCAGAGCCGGCGACGAGGCCAAAGAGAGGGTGGAGAAGCTCACCAAGGCGAATAAGAACTTGACGGAAGAGCTGAAAGCCGCGCAGGCGGGACTCAAGAAGGCCGGCAATCGACCTGGACAGGACTCTGGTGTGCCCAGCTCGAGAACATCGCTCGATTCAGCGCGTGCTCGCTCACCAGCACCCATCACCAAGGATAAGGCTGTCTTGTCACCGTCTAGCACGCGAAGCGACACTCCGACCGGCTTGAGCCAGAGCACAGTCGACTACGTCTACCTGAAAAATGTCCTGCTGCAATTTCTGGAGCAGAAGGACAAAGGTCACCAGCGTCAGCTTATCCCTGTCTTGGGAATGCTCTTGCATTTTGATCGGTAAGTGGAGCATTAATGCACGAGCTCAAGTGCTGACTCATTCCGCACAGAAAGGACGAGCAGAGGTGGATGGCGGCTATTTCGGCAAGATGAAGGACGACGGCACTGTATAATACATCGACTAATGTGAATGGAAGGAATTGTATTATCATCACGACCAAAGAGCTCGGGCTGGACAGATAATCAGGCAAGGTGAGCATGGTAGTATCTGGATGCTTGGCTTGTCATTCTCCTCCTCGCCCCTCGCATCTGGTCTCTGGCGAGAGCGAAACAGGGCTTGTTGACGAAGCAGGTCTGTCATGACAGAAGGAAAGATGCAGCATGTACCTCTCGAGGATCTAGTTAAACAAAGGATCCGTCCCGTGTTGGCCATTCCCGGCGCCCTTTGCCTGTGCTTCATCCCCGTAACTGAGGAATTGTCCAGCTCAATTGTGTCAAGGTAGTTGGGCGACACATCTCGCTGTCTTTCCAGTCAGCATTGCCAGCAGAGGCCTGCTTGCTGGCAAGAAGGAACTGACAGCCCAACGCCCAGTTTGTCTCACTTCCTGACATTGCGCTGGGCCGCAAATTTCTCGTGCCACTTTCGCTTTGCTGTGTGAGCGGCACTGGTCGAGGAAGTTGTTGGCGGTGGCAAAGTATGGCTTGAGCCCTTGGGACGGGTTGGGTCACCTCCAGTCCATGTCACCCTCTCTTTGCCATAGGCGTCTTCGGTCACCTCAAACTGGTTCCCAAGCACATCAATTGAACAATGTGATGCCCACAATTCCGGTACGAGATCCGTCCATTCGCTCAACAACTGCTCAACATCTCTTCCAGTCTCTCTTGCAACGAGCTGGCCGACCCATGCGCACGTCTCCTCGCACCTGAATTTTCCGGCCGGAACTTGTGGCTCGTCATCCGGAAAAGAGGAGGGTCTATCATGCTCACATATGAGAAATCGATGCAAAATGGCTTTGAGAACTGAGGCGTATAATTCGCCATCCCCTCCGTCGCCCTCCAGTGAAGCAATGGCCGGTTGAAAGTCTCTGGTGTCGTCGAGCCTGATACCGATGATGGCGCAAGTCTGGACGAGGAGTCTCCAGGTTTGGAGAAGTAGATTTTCGCTGGGCTGGTAGTACGATCGGTCTGACGGTGGCCAACGGAAGAGGAAGAGTCGCTTCATGGCAGTGTCAATGGTCGGATTGGGAGCGGGAATATCGTTGAAGAGATCCTGTTTTGTCCACGTCCTCCTGCGAAAGGGAGCCCCTGGATTTTCAAAGTCTGTGCCGTTGTAGATCGGAACATGATTCTTGATTTGTTCTTCAACCTCGGTTTGCTCGACCGTCACTTCAAGGAGTTCAAGTATGTTGCGCACTTGGGATATGGCCGCAACTTCGTGACCAATGTCGGGGCCATGGACACTGCCTTGCTGATCGCTTGGATCATCTTCTCCACTTGGTGCACAGCCAGGTTGAGAAGGCCGGCAGCATGTGACATGAACGCTGTTGCTGGTGCTTACCTGTCGCACCACCCACGTCTTCTCTTCGCTGCACAAGTGAAGGGCTCCCGCGAAGGCTTGTGCAGATGGCTGACTATGAGTCCTTTGCGTTCCCGGAGATGCTGACTTCAAGTACAGACTGCACACTTCTCAGTCTTCTAGAGGCTCTGCTAGTTGTCTGAATATGGCCACCTACGCAGGGGAGCGGCTTTTGGATGTAATCACGTCAACCAGGTCCTGTGGAAGCTCCAGCAGACGCAGATTCTGCTGAAGAGGGACGATAGAGAAAGGAACCACAGGGAACGTCGAACCTTGGCTCGACATGGCAAGGACGTCAGTTGTCAAGAAAGGACCATCATCACAGCCGCTGGCATCCATGTCGCGTGTCTGGCGCGATTGAAGAATTAGTCACGTGCCAATAGATTGGTGCGGGGCATGCTAGGACAAAGTAGAGAGAGGAAACTCCTGAGCACATCCGAATACGATAAACTGCCTTTAAGAGCTACAGTGGACATCAACAGGCAAATTAAGATTATCTTCACCCAAATCAGTCTGTTTCAGGCCCGTGTCGGTGGCGCAATGTGCCCACACACTCTCCAAATACGAGGCTCTCCAGTTTCAATCAGGGGCTGCCCTGATTTCTGCTCAGCTCCCCATATTCTCTGAACAGAGGTTTTTTTCGATCAAAGCAATACATCTGCTGGTAATGATGCGTACCCTCACACAGCAGGTGATTTTTTTCAACGGCCAAGATCACATCACATCCAGGCACGCCGCTCTCCAAGGGGACGAAAACCATGTAAGGGGAAATGGATGGCTCAATTTTGGCCCCATCGAACCCGGTTTGCAAGCCGACTCCCCTCATTGGTTTATCAATGCTACTACTCTTTTGACCTGCGCCCTGGGGATGTATTAGTTGTCTCTAACTATGCTAGTGCGTTGTCAATCCTTACCATAACTAGGCGCGAAGCGAATCACGACGCCAATCTTCCGCGGAGGCTCTGCGAAAGCGAGTCGCACGAGAACAGCGTATCCGGCGTATCGCAGAGAAGCAGCCAGCAGGTCCAGTTATTCTCCCAGACCCCAAGCGTGGTCGACACATTGAGTAGGTCGGTTGTTTGTCTTCATCTAACCCTGCAGCTGTTCAGCTGTGCAGGGCCGCCAGTAAGTGTGAGCGAGTCTTTGACCGGCCCTATTTTTTCGCATCCCTCCCAACCTTCATCCCTTTTTTCCCTATTTGATCGCAAGATCAATCCCCCCTCAATCCCACCTGAGGCATTTCTCGGTTTTGATTTCGTCCTCTGCTTATGCGTGCCGTGAGACCATCCGTGACTTCCCCAGAGAAGCAAGGAGGTCTCATACTGGATTTCGATCACGATGGTCTCCCTCACAGTCGGATATGTGTCCGGCATCATCGCCGCGGCAGTCTTTGTGCTCCAGTTCCTGGTGCCAAATGCGCTGATCGTGGTCTTGGTCGGTCTGCTCACAAACCAGCATACGGCGGTGACTTGGTCGGTGGTCGAGCGCAACCTCCTGAGTTCTAAGTGGCCAACCTTTCTCCAGTCCGATTCCACGGCAGGCGCTGGCGTTGACTGGAGCATCAGAGCAGTTTCCCTGCTCAGACCTATTGGTCTCGGTGTCATCACGGTTGCCGCCGTCGTCACACCACTGGGACTGTACGAAGCGGTTCTCCCATCCACGACGCAGCAGTCGGTCGCCTTCACCTACGTGACTGATCCCAGTCCGATGGGATACGGTACTCCTCCTCGAAGTGACCTTGGCTTTACACGCAAATGCGGCGACCTCTACCCCGTCCAATGCCCGGGGACCACTGTTGAAATTACGTACAGCGGTAACGACACGGATTTCGAGGCCAATATCACTAATGATGACTACGACGTACGAATACCCAAAGTCCTTGCGGAACTTTACCAGAGCGGCCTGGCACAGCAACCGCAGTCAGTGTCCAGCTTTTTTGACATTCAATCGAGGCAATATTCCTATGCGACCCAATCGGGCGTGCTCCAAAGCCAGTTTATTGTCGATTCCTTCCGTTACCTGTCCAGCGTCCTCTTGGACAACGCCATCGAACCCGTGGAAGGCCTAGTTGTGGACACCCAGTCTGGCGGCATTGCATTCCGAAATCACACCGTGCCCACAACAGCGGGCATGGGTGCGGAATGGTGGGAGGACCTCCTGTGGATGGAGCCCGAAACTGCCTGCGTGAACCTGAACGTGTCGATCGAGTTCAAGGTTCCGTATAATAGCTACGACAGCTCGTCGCTGGAGAACATTACCCTGGTTGACAATGGCGGGTTCGCCAACATTGTGCCCAAATATCCCGAGGTCGATCTCTCGGACACGCAGGCACATCCCAATCTTCAAGACCGGGCCTACAAAGCCGCGTGGCTGGTGAACGCGTATACAATGTGAGTGTATCCCTGCTACACCTTGACCACGTGTCTGCGGCAAGCGGTGAATACTCTCCAAACCAGGGAGTCACCGGGGTCACGGAGATGGTTGACGATATCATCGCAATTACTGACGATGGCACTTGCAGGCTGGTCATGAATCTGACCCGACCAAATCCAGATGCGTTTGCCTATATCAATTCGAAGGTGGGGGACAAATACCCGGTGACCTCATCTCAAACGTCGGGCATCTCTGTCAATGGTATCTACATCACGGATGACTTCGCCTCACTACTCGATCCCTCTGGTTCGACGTTGAACTTTACATTGGACAATACGCCCCAACTCAATTACAGCAATCCATTCAACCTCACCCTCGAGAACTACACGGCGATCACGACCCTCTGTCAAGGGACGGGAGGCATGGACTTGGCGAACATGACCAACATACGCGTTGGATGCGGGCTTCTCTTCGGCGCAGCCCAACGACGAGATGGCGTCGACAGCCTGGTCTTTGAGCCTGGAACATGGTGGACACAGCCGGTGTACGCGTGCGCCATGGCCACGAAAGCGAGCATCAAATCCGTGCATTTCCGGTACAACGCCACCGAATCGACCGGCCACACTCTCAAGGCGCTGAGGGTGATGAATGTCACCGAGAAGGTGTATACCGACAATGCGTCGATGCCGCTCTGGGGGGTGGAGACGGTTGACTTTTACCTCAACGATATCCTGCAACTTTGGGGTCTCATCTCGCCGGAGCTGGAGAACTCGGTCAACCTGTCGACAATTCGTGCTCCTCAATTGTACTTGCCCGGGTACGGCGGTGTGCTCGGCACATCACTTCCAGGGTATGAGAATATCCCGGGCACCTCTGGTCCGACCGATGTGCTGGAAGGAATATGGGGGACCTCATGGAGTACCTCAGGCATCACCGACTACACGGGAGAAACCAACATGGCCATGTTCGTACGGTGGCAGGAGTTCTCCCGGAGCGCTGAAACCGTTCCGACGATCCTTAATCTGATATGGACCGATCTGGCCGCGAACATGCTGGTGGGGACGAAGAGCTGGAACTCGGGGAACTCCCTCCCCCCGAATCTGCAAAAAAGAGACACGACCACGGGCTCGACGTCCTCAGTTCTCGTGCCTGTGACCGTGTACCACAATCAGATCCGGTATCATTGGCCGTTTGCCATCCCGGCGCTCGTGTCGCTGCTGCTGTTTGCCATCATCCTCGCGAGCGCCTTGCTGCTGATGCTGCTGGGCAGAGGGGGTCCAGCCCGGGTGCGGTACTATCTCTTTCACCTGTCAGCGGGCCGCTTGCTCAGTTCGATCCAATATCCTGGCGAATGCGACCGGCGTGCCCCGACTCAGGAATGGATTGCACGTGTGGGAAGAAAACCCAGCGATTTGCACGCGCATTTTGGCGTGGGAGGCCTGCACTCGCCCTTTCTTGGCCACATGACCGCGCCTGACCAGAAGCTGAACGCGTCGACGACTGAACTGGGTCCCATCACGCTGACCGATCAGAAGCGGCTGGGGACGAGGCCGGGATATGTGAGACTGGACGGCCAGGAGCCTGGATAGCAGCCTGATGACTGAGGCTAGGATCTGGATGCCGCCCCCTCCACGACCAGAGAAGCTGTGCGGAGGAGATGTAAAATTCTGGCCAGGTGAGCGAGATCGGCCGACCGTTGCCAGATCCCTGGAGAGCGGGAGATGCCCGAGGGTTGAGACTAGTGGACAAATCGGCACCCTCGTCAACAGGAGCCAACGAGAACTGCAGAGTTACGCAACAGCACTTGCGGATGTGGTCGTACCGAGTGGGAGAAATCGCGCTCGCAGTCACGGCGAACGTGGCGGGAGTGGGTATGAGCAGAGGGCGAGCGCCAGCATTGACGTGCCCGTTAGTGGGAATGGCGAGGATGAGCCATTTAAGTTAGACCACGAGTCGGAAGTATTGGCTGTTGCCGAGGGGTGTCTGCTCATACCCAGCCTCCAGTAGTGTCTCCAGTCTCTTTGCTAAGGGCAGATGGTTCGACCGAAGTGGTGCACGCTCCAGAAGGGTGTCCTGCGAATTTGCTTTGGAGGACGGCGATCTACTCAGCTGCTGCTGTTCCGGCCAATCCTAGCTCATTCCGCCATTGTGGTAGTCAGGCACAGTGCAACAGCACCGCCGTGGATTGTGGCAAGGTCATTGGCAGGTCCAATGGCAGCCTCAGAAACGAGCCATGTGGGAATAATTGATGGCTCGTCGTTGACCACATCTCGTTTTTTTAGGTTCGACTTGGCCTCCTGCCATCTCCCCTGTTCTCTTGGTCAGTTGGTCATGGGGAGGAGGGGCAGAGGGGATGGGGGTCGAAGCCGAGGGGAGCTGGCGAGCTGGCTGAAAATCGGCTCGTTGGCCGGAGCGCACAATTAGACCTGAAAGCCGCCCGCCGCGATGGTGACAACTCCTTCTGGGCTTTTTCTTTTTACCCACGATCCATCCATTCACCCTAACCGAGCGCCTCTCCGCCTCATATCAACCGTCGTATCCTCTCGCCGTCTGACCAGCGTCGCCCTGCACCAGCGCCGCCGCCGCATCAACATCAAGATGCAAGACCTATAGCGACGCATTGGTGTCAAGCTTTCGCTTGGCTCCGGCCCTCCTCCCCTCCCCTCGGCAGCGCGGCGACGCTGACAACTGCACCCCAGCAAACCGCGGACAAAATGTCATCCCGGGACTTCCGTCATCCTCTCCTCGACTGCGAATCACCTCGCGCGGCTGAGAGCATACCTTTCCTGACGCAGGAACACGGCTTCCCATTGATTTCAGATCTTGAATCAGGCTCGCAGAGAGATGGGTCGCCCTGTGGATCCTTGGCCCCAAATAAAGGACCCTCTTCTCGCACGGATGCCGCTTTTTTCCCTCAACCCTTGGCTCAGCTCCCCATTCATGCTCTATCCAAGTGGGCTTGGAGATGGAGATTCCCTTCATGGCAGAGACTCGTCGGTGGCAGAAGACCATCAAACTTGACGACCCGTCACGACCACAACCCGGATTCGACGACTCCTCGCCGACACCGTCGTGACCACCGGCAGGCTGCGCTGAGGAAGGTGTTGCGCCTCCTTGCTATCTCGCTCATGCTGCTGTAAGTCGGTCGTTTCTCGCCCGTGTCACTTTGACCTGACCTCGAGCAGGGGATTCCTCGAGCTCGTCTCCCTGGTCTGTGGACTCTTGGCCGCATTTTTTCCCAACGACCTCGATTGGTTTTTTGGGAGCGGGAGAGAGGCAGAGGAGATTTCGGAAGATCTCGGCCGCTGGCCGACCGATTTCACCGCCGATATACACCCGGTGGGGTGCCATTCTCACAATGACTACTGGCGCAAGCAGCCTCTTTTCTCCGCCATCAACGCGGGCTGCACCGGGGTCGAAGCCGATGTCTGGCTTTTTAACCAAGAGCTGTACGTCGGCCACACGACCGCGGCTCTCACGGCCAACAGAACGCTCCGAAATCTGTACATCAACCCCTTGGTCAACCTTCTGGACCAGCAGAATCCTCTCACGACCTTCCACCCGTCCCTCGATCGTCCCAAGAATGGCGTCTTCGACACCAACCCCTCGCAGACCCTCGTTCTCCTGATCGACTTCAAGAGCAACGGTGAGGCCGTATGGCCACACGTCTCCGATCAGCTCGAGCCCCTCCGCGAGAGAGGCTACCTCTCGTCCTTCAACGGCACTTCCTGGACCCAAGGGCCCATCACGGTCGTCGCCACGGGAAATGCACCTTTCAAGAATGTCGTTGCCAGCGCTCCATATCGCGATATTTTCTTTGACGCCCCGCTCGATCAATTGGCCGACACCGTCAACCAACCTCTGTCGCCCTCGGCGACCTCCACGGCCTTTGTCGACCAGCCTTTCCAGCTGAATGATCGCAACGCGACGCCCGTCGTGCCGAGGGGAACGAATGCCAACAAAGGCCGTCGAGATGATTCGGATGCCGCTCTGCTCAACTCGGTCGTCTACTCACTCGCGAACTCTTACTACGCCTCTGCGTCCTTCACAAGCGCGGTCGGCTGGCCCTGGCGCTCCGGCCGTCTGTCTCACAGGCAGAGAGAGTTGATCCAGAAACAGATTGCGGGGGCACATGCCCGCGGCCTGAAGGTGCGATACTGGGACGTGCCGAGCTGGCCTCGAGGAATGAGGAACTATCTCTGGCGTGTCCTGGTTCGGGAAGGCGTCGACTATCTCAATGTCGATGATTTACGCGCCGCCACCGAAGACGACTGGTTTTGGCCCGGCGGACGGGACCGCAAAGGGCACAAAAGGTCATGGTGGGATAATTGGACAGGCTGGGGCATTTGGTCATGACGTGAATGCGCCCAACGACCGCATGAGCGCCGAGTTTGGAAAGACGTACCCGACGCGGATAGATCTGGACATGGTTTGGTCTGCCATCTTGTTGGATGCCTCAAACCGGCGCAGTTGGCTGAGATGCCACTGCGCCATCTATGTATGGAAGATGAGATCATGAGATCATGGAATATGTTACCCATGGGCATTTCTTCATGTGGCTTGGAGCACGGCGTTTGGGGGGATGGAGATTCGATGGTGGAGCTTTCAAAACTCATCGCCCTTCTCCGGCCGGAGAGCGCCAACCGCGGACGCAATGCGTCGCCTTCAGATGGATCAGCGAAGAATCCGCATGTGGATTGTGCCAGAACTTTTAACAGTCAACCGGTGGCCGTGCTGAAGGCCAGTTGGGGTTCATTCCCGTACGACACCTTATTCTCCTATGTCGCAGAATGAGCCAGATTTAGGCAAGGCGGATCCACCAGGCTAAACGGAATTGGTCGTGATTTCGCGACCACTGTTCTAGCTTCGATCACCAGGAGACTGAATTACGTCTGCCTGGCCATACTAGAGTTGATATATAAGTAGAGAGATTGATTTCAGATGCATCTGACCTCTGAGATCTGGCTATGGCCGCAAAATGCTGATATCATACCTCTATCACAAATTAAAGCAGCCTACTCGGCAGTCTGCTTCCGTCAATGCGCCGACAGCCTCCTCCTGCCAGCATGGCTCAACGGGTCCAAAATGCGAGCTGTGTGTGGCAGAGAAAAGGGCTGCGCGCAAGTACCGTTGGAAGCTGTTGTGCTGTTTGCTGCCTGCCTTCTTCACCGCGAGTCTTGATCTGACCATTGTCGCGACCGCCCTGCCCTTCATTGCCTCTCATTTTGGTTCGTCTTTCAGTGTTAATTGTCCCCGAAGACATGTCTGACCCCGAGAGACAGACAAATTCAATCAACTCAACTGGATCGTCACCGCCTTCACCCTGACGTCGACCGCGTTTATTCCAGTCTTTGGCCAACTCGCCGACACCTTCGGCCGCCATTCAGGCATTCAGTTGGCGGTCAGCATCTTGACCATTGGGAGTGCCCTTTGCGCCGCGGCCCCCGACTGGCCTGTCCTGTTGCTGGGCAGAGCGCTACAAGGCATCGGCACCGCGGGCGTCCAGAACATTTCCATGATCATCCTGGCGGACTCGGTCTCGCTGAAGGAGCAGGCGGTCAACACGAGCATCTTCCAGCTCATGAATGGCGTGGGATACAGTGAGCATGGTCCCCTCCATGGAGAATCATGTCTTGTGGTCGCTAAGTAATGTCATGACAGGCGTCGGACCAGTCATCGGCGGTTACCTCACCAATGCCAACTGGCGGTACTGCTTCGTGCTCTCGGTTGGCACCGCGGCGCTGACCATACCCACCATCTTTCTGCTTCGGAAAGACCTGAAGCCCGGATCAGTATCGCTTTCTCATCCTTCGGGGGGCCAAAGGCGTGTTCAAGCGTTGAGGAGTGGTCTGGTCAGTCTTGACTTTGGTGGCATCTTGCTGTTCACCGCCGGTGTTGCCCTCATCATCCTGGGCACGGCCTGGGGCGGTTCAACATTCCCATGGTCATCCGCGGGCGTGATTACTAGTTTGGTGATCGGCTCGGTCTTGCTGGTGTGCTTTGCAGTGTATGAGTCCTCATTCGAACCGGGCCGGTACCTCTCACGACGCCTTCCAAAGACAATTCCAATGATCCCCTTCACTCTGCTTCGCAACAAAGATGTCGGCCTCGTTTGTCTCATCGCGGCGGCGACCGGAACGGCCCTGTACTCGGTTTTCTACTTCATTGGGATCTACTTCACTCTGGTCGAAGCATATCCTGCCAGCAAAGCTGGAACCCAGCTCCTTTACTATGTCCCCGGCCTCGGCATCGGCGTGTACGCGGCCATCTTCCTCTGCAACGTGTGGCCGCGCCAAACTTTCTGGCCTCTGTTCTTGGGCACCGTCGTTGAGACCGGAGGGATCGCGGCTTTGACGTATGCGGTCAGATCGCGTCATCACACACTTGTCAACATCATGATGATCGTGGCCGGCGCAGGCACCGGTGCGCGTTTCATGCCTTCGAACCTGCATCTCGCGGGTATGTTCCGCGACCAGCTCGCGCCCGTGTACAGCATCCTTCGCTTCTCGCTGCCCTTTGGCGGTACACTCGCACTCACCATCATGGGCGCCGTGTTTCAGAATCAAATGGCCGTCTACTTTGGGGACCTCGGCAGCGACAACAGCACCGGATTCAGCCTTCACAACCAGGCAGCACTGGAGGCCATCAATCAGCTGCCTCAAGCGCAACAGGATGTCGTGCGCTCCAGAGGCGCCACCGCGACCATGTGGTCCTTCGTCTCCATCTTGCCGTTCCTCTGCCTGAGTGTGTTGACCAGTCTAGGGCTCGGCAATGTGTGGATCTCGAAGAAGGGCAAAGCCGAATCCAGTGCCGGTGCCACTACGGCGGCACCGGCTGTCCTCTCCAACACCAGCCACGAGACCAACCAGAGCCAGGAGATCGATGTCGCAGGCAGCAGACAGGATGAAAAACACGAGCATCCGGAGCAAACAACAGGACTATCTGACACTGGCAGAAGGATTGAAACCGTCGAGGGAGCACAGGCTCAAGTCATCCGTTCCATATATCTTCTTGCCTTGATCAAGGGCACGACGAGATCGATCCAAGCCGTGGCCGAGTGATATCAACGCCAAAGTCTGAAATATATGCAAAGAGGAAAACGGATGAAAAAGAGTGTACCCGAGACCGTTTGCACTTGTTACGGCTGTACGCATATCCGTGGCGTCAAGGACCACTGAGATTTTGTGATAATGATGTGGAGAAGAAATCGAGATTGCCAGCGACATGATGCATACATTCCAAAGGTGAGTCGGTCAGGTCAGATCGAGGTAAAATTTACTTGCTGGACTTTGGCTCCCAGAGGTCGCTCTCGGCTAACTTTTTGGAGTGCATTTCCATATTATTCCAATCGACTCCTGTGTGAGATCAGGAGTACACTTCCAACAGAGGAACGAGCTTGTACATGATGAAGCTTTGCTTGTGTTCTATATTCTTGGATTACCTCGCTCTGTGTCATGCAATGACTGTCTGTTGGCTTAACCCAGGGTCATCTCCACCACTATCTTCGGCGCAGCTGCAGGGAATGTCACAATCAAACCCGTGTGGGCGAATTGCAGCGCTAGAACCACATTCGGACGTGACAAGCTCGGGTCTGGTCCACTAAGATGATCGATGGAAGATGGAAACACTTCAGACTAACAGTGATGGCAACAACACTCAAACACAGGCATTCTATCCACCTATTGTTCATCTTGACAGTCACCAGCCGGTTCTGATTCCACCACCCTTACACCAAAGCAAGACTCTGTGATGATGCTGGAAATCACCACTCACGGCATGGTCATCCGAAGATGAATTCAAACGTGTTTCGAGGTCTTTCTCATTCTCCCTACTTTCAGGATCCCATCATTGATGGAGATGATTGGTCGGAAGATGACAGCGATTACTCTCCCGAAGACGATTTTGAGCACGAGCTGGATGTTCTCAAACCGAGCATCCGTTCTTTGGGCCTGAGTAGGAACTACGTTAAGAGCTGGACTCGAAAGGACGCGTTTCGAGAATTCTATCAGAACTGGTACGGAGAAAAACCCATGCATATGCCAGCTAATAATAGCCCACAGGAAAGATGCAATCATTGCCTCTTTCAATATCGACCCTCGCTCATTCAAGCCTGAGATGAAAGAGACGCCGAATCAAATCCAGATTACCGTTCACCGGCAACATGGACCGGGAATGGAACGATCTTCACAAGAGCTGCTCGGTTTCATCCGCTTCAACAGAAATATGGGGAGCCTGGAACTGACAAATTTCAAAGCCGAGCTCAGTGCGCAGAATCTGAGCCTGGGCGGGACGACCAAATGTGGTCAGGACCAGTTGGCCGGAATTCATGGAGAAGGCTTCAAACTGGCTGCCCTCGTCATGCGCCGCAACGATCACGCCGTTCGATTCTGTGCCAGCTCGTATTATTGGAATTTCGTGTTCAAGGGGGCCTCGGCTTCCAATCTGTATTGTCGGCTCTCCAAAGCAAAACCAGAGGTGATTGAAAGAAAGAAACAAGCATTCGCGAAGAAGATGGCATCCGGGGCGCGCAAAGGCCTCACTGCCAACATGTGGGAAGATGTGACGGTGAAAATCTCAAAGGCAACCGGGAACTACGGCAAGAAGATCTCGGAAGAAGAGTTCCGCTCGTGGCTGGATGTTGTACTTGACATCAACCAGCCGCAATCCACAGATGTCGTTCAAACAGAGCATGGAGACCTTATCTTGGATGAGAAGTTTGCTAGCCGAATCTATCTCAAAGGACTCCATATCCCCGGTCACGGCCCCGACGGAAGAGAGTACATTTTTGGATACAACTTTCTCCGAGGTCGAATCAACCGCGATCGAGAACGTTTGATGAATCGATCAGAAGAAGCAGGCATGTTGTGCAGAATTTGGGAACAATCAACCGCTATTCGGGGCAACGACGTGATGGATCAGTACATTAAATTGTTTCGCGAGAGGGAGGAATGCGCCGACATAGCCTTGGCTAAGAAGATGATGTCAATCGCGATGGCAAAATCTATTTGGGGCCGTCTTCGGGCTTCTCTGCCAGGAGTCTTCTTCTACTCCACAGAAGATGGTTCAGACATGGATGCCGTTGATCAGGTACAATGCTGACTGCTTCTTCTCATGAACAGGGTCTGAAAGCTGACAATTGCTTCCTAGGCAAACATTATTAGAACTGACCTCAAGAAAGAGCCTGAGAGGCTCCCAAAGGCTCTGTGGAAAATCCTCCGAAAGTATTCATTGGCTCGGACACCCCAGGAGGAGAGGAGTCATCTGTTTGTCAACTCCGAGATGGTCTCCCAAAATAGTGATCCCTTCTGTGTCAGCATCCTACGAGGTTTAAAAGCCTGTCTCGCGCTAGACCGAAGGATGCGTGAGATCACTGTTCAATTCGTGAAAGGAGGCGCAACTGAGATTGACATGCTCTTCAGTGTACAAGAAGGGCTTCTTCGAGTCCACCAAAAATGGGCCGATTTTCAGAGAATTCACCAAGACGCCGGCTGCGAAGTGTTCGATCTCAGTCAGGAACGGCCGATGGATGGCGGAGCATTCTCTTGTGACCATGTCGTCGAGGACTTGTTCGAGCTGACTCTCAACCAAGTTCGCGAACCGCTCGAATTGAGTCAATCAGAATGTGTGATCTTACGGCGGACAGCGCGTGAACGAATTCGGCAAATGCCACGGCAGATCAAAGTCTCCAGCACCGGTCGAGCTCATGAACTTGAGGTCTGCTGGACCGGGAACGAAAGTGGGATTGTTTTCAAGAATTATGGCGTTCATATTCACTACCACGTCAGTCTGCATAAAACGAGTACATGTGCATCAAAGAATGAGGAGCTTCTTTATCAAGGTGGTATGTCCTGTTCACCAATAATTTGAAGTTTCTCAAGCTCAAACTAACACTCGATGCAGGACCTGACATAACCCTTTCCAGAAGCAGCGCAGATGAAAGAGAACAAGCCAGTGCTCATTGTGGCTGTGCCTCTCAAATTGCGTCTCGAGTCGACACCAAAGCCATCTTCAAGGGGTTAGACGATCAGGATTGCTATTTTCCCATGGTTGCTCGAGTCGAGAGCGGTTCGTTTTATGGGATGCCTCCCGCACCGGTCGCACCAGAAACTGCCACTGAGGCCGACGCAACTTCTCTCGCACCTATGACAAGCACAGGGACGAGTCCAGTTGCTCACGAGCCTGAAATGCATGTCACCGGTGCTGATGACGAATTGCCTCTGTCTTTTGCTTGCGGCAGCGAAGGTGGGGATGAAGACGACGGGGAGGATGATGAGGAGATGGTGAAAATACCTACCAGAAAGGAACCTGTCTGTGCCAGTCCCCGCCGAAGCAAACACATACAACCGGGACGTGGACAGAAAAAGATGCGAAACATTGACACATCCGGCTCTCTGGCCTCTCAACAAGATGAGAAGACCTGGCAGACGTGGCATGAGCAGCAGTTGCCGGAAATATTCTCGAAGCTGATCCCTCCGTCTCGAACTAGGGCCTCGGTAAGTGGACCATCGTGTCCGGAAACGCAATATCTCCAACACCACTCACTCGTCAGCAGCAAACCCGGTCTTTAGGCTCATGTCTCGATGCCAGACGTCTGGATTATGCTTTTGAGAAGGGTGAATTCGCCCGTGTGCGAATGAATTTGGAAGCACCCGAACCGGTGGATTATATCATCTTCATCCATGATATTCTATCGGATCATGGAACCCCATCCTGTCATCTGCTCGTCACGAAATATTCTCTTCTCAAGACATCTTTTTGGTTCTCAGGGGACCACAATGTGGCAATAAGCGACAGAGAAGTACTCTTGCACTTCGAAGACTTTGACAAGATGGGGAAGCAAGACGATGCCGAAACTATCCAAGTTGACGATATTGCGTATGCCGAAGGCCTGGCAATCAAGTCCAACCATGTCTCTGATAGCGTGGAGCACGTCGTCCGGCCCCCTCCAGGTGAGAAAACCAGAACCGCGTGACAGAAGCTGATCTCAATACATAGCTGACGTATTGGCAGACCCTGAAAATAGCACGTGGTTTTGCCGTTTCGCCATCTGTCGGTCAGCCGGCCCGCAGGCCGTTTGCATTACGCCGATATCGTCGGGCCTTCTTCTACACCAGGATCGCTGGAGACAAAAGAAATATGTCTCCCCTCCAAGCCCTGTCGTCTTTGATCTCACTCCAAATGTCCTGGGCCCTTCAGAAGGATTTTCACAGGCTGGCTACCACATTCATTCTGGATTTGGCTTTCAGGAAGACAACCACCTCACGTGGAAGGTTCGTTCTGAAAGACCCTTTCTGAATACTGCTCACAATGCCTCCAGATCCGGCATCCCTCGGCTCAAGTATACGACGGTCCAGCTTCGCCGACTTTTGATGACTTTCGGTCGGGCAAGCTTGGGCCTCCCACGTTAGCCAAGTCAGGACAGCCACGGATCGCGTTGGTGACCGGAGACAACACATCCTTCCGGCTGAGCGACGAGAACAGTCAGATGCCTTCTGTGGAGGACTTTTTGGCCCCACTCGACATTTCAGATGCCGCTACCGAATCGCCACTGGACCCTGATTTCCTGGTCATGATGATGCCTCCCGCTCTGCTGCAAGCCTCCGCCAAAGGGAAATTCTCAAAGAGTGTCCTGAAACTGTTGGAACGCAGGTTGTCAGTGCATGTCAAGCTCTGCCCACTTCAGAGCCACCGACTGCTGCAGATGCGAAGCACTTTAATCGTCGTTGCCTCTTCCTTCTGTGCGTCACTGCCATGGCATCCTGATCAGCCGTTCACCAGTGTGGAGCCATCGCTCAAGGTTCAGGATCTCATAGGAGACCTGACCTTTGAGAATCCACGGGCGACCCTGGGAGCCAAAAGTGGATTTCTCTGTTCTGGTCAGATTCCAGGCGGTTCCAGCAGAAGTCAAGGAGGTGGGATAACAAAATATATCTACAACCATCAGACTGGGCGCCAGCCACCGCCAGCTGGGATGCCAATCGACTGGAATTCGAACACCGTATCCGTCTCCAACAACAGCTCCAAATCCCTGGTCCATCCGAGTAAGTCTTTCCTAACTCCTTTCTTTGGCTTTCTCTCCGCTATCGACGTCCAAATGATACGCCGACACTGACCATCACATTAGTTCGATTTGACATGCTCACTGTCCGCGAGATTGCGCGACTTCAGGGATTCAAGGACGACTTCGTGTTCTATCACTCAGAGACATCCCAGTACAAAGATGTTGTCAATGCACTACCTCCAGTCGTGGCCCGACGTGTGGCTGAGACTCTCCTTCACGTCATCCGGAGTGCCCGCGTGATGAGCATAGATGATCCTAGGGAAACAACGAGGGTTGATAAGAGGCTTAGGCTGGACCTGGAGGAAGAGAGATAGCCGCAGTCTGATATCTCAGGACTCGGAAGCAAACGAGAGTTCATTTGTGTGAAAAGGACCAATCCATCCAACCAGTCGTGAGGCTGATGAAGACGGTGGCACAGTTCTTTGCATTCAAAAAGAGGTGTGAGTAGACATTTCCCAGCGAGCTGTCACCTGCAAGCCGACGGGATACCATACAAAGATCTATTGGCATAGTCAGGTGCAAACGTTCCCTACTTATTGAAGAGGACCACTTCTGGCACCCAGGCTCGTCAGATTAGCATTTGGGGTTTCGGGTTGGGCTTCCCCGCAATTGTCTTGCTATATTCGCTGCTTAACGACTGTGGTGTTTTGTTTGGAGCTTGCGGCCGCTGCCTGTGTCAAGGAAATGAGCTATCCTGTGTACAACTAGAACCCCTGCTGTTGCCTAGCAGCCACCAGCTGTAACCTAGCCACAGTATGTGTACTTAAGATGCCCTCCTCCTCCTTAGATTGAATAGACATACGAGTTGCTTCCATCTATACTCATTGACAGCCTGTGTACGCTGTTTTGCTTTAGATGGCTCATCTTGTCTTAGGAAAGACTATGACCACAGCTTTATGTTCTGCTCCAAGGAGAGCATCACCGCTTTGTGCGCCCCGAGATCCCCAGAGCCGGTTGCACGCCAATCCATCCGGTCTCTATCGGCAACAAATGCTCCTTCTCTCTATCATACACCAGAACGCCATAGTACCGCTGTAACCTTGGAAGACGTGCCGCGAAAATACCTTAGATACCCTCTTCCCGATGATTGCCAGGTCCTCAAACTTCCCGACGGTCGTCATCTAGCCTACACAGAGTATGGCCCCAGAGCTCCCGACGCCCATCCATTTATCTTTATCCACGGCATCCCCGACACCCGCCTTGATGCGTGCTTATTGCCTTCTGACCAAGCAATCGCTGAAAAGCTCAACATCCGCAGGATCGGCATTGACAGACCAGGGATAGGATTGTCGACATTTCGTCCCAATCGTACTGTGCTTGGCTGGGTGGATGATCTCAAATGTCTCATCCATCATCTGGAGTTTAACAGATATCGAGTGTTCAGCGTCACGGGGGGCACAGGATATGCACTCGTTTGCGCAAAGCTGCTACCGCGAGATCAACTCCGCTCCGTAGGCATTGGTTTTGGTGTGGGGCCATGGGAGGCGGGCCAAGAAGGGGCAAGCTTGCTCAATCGCATAGGACTCTGGGTATGGAGAAGCATCCATGGATCTTTGAGAAGATTTTCGATGGATATGTTGTTCCCAAGGTGCAGGAGGAGGGTCCAGAGAAGACGGAAGAGATGATTCGGAAACCGAACAAGTATATGCCAAAGAAAGATCGGGAAGCGAGGAAGCCATTCAGGGACTCGTCAAGATCACTAGGGAAATATATAGACAGGGTTCCTCGAAAGGTTATGTCGAGGACAGCAAGCTGGCCACGAAGCATTGGGATTTTAACCTGGAAGACGTGAAGTATTCTGGGATAAGGCTTTGGTATGGCAAGCAAGATGTCAACACGCCTCCTGAGATGGGGCGCTACATGGCTGCACGGCTGCCAAATGCGGTGCTGAAGGAGTATGAGGGTAAAAGCCATTTTACTATATGGGATCACATTGAAGAGATGTTGACAGACGTGTTGCAAGACGAATGATGTGTGATAGATGTAAATATAAGGCATGCTCTCAGCTCATCCAGGCTGGTGGATGTCCGCGGAACTAGGGTAGCGTCTTGGCGTTGAGGGAAGAATGAGGCCAAAAGCGGCGGCACCACCGGCCAAATTCGGCGGCAGATTTCTCTGCAGCCTGCATTGATATGCAATTGCCTCTTGTATTCGACCCTGGACCAGCTGGACGTCTCTTCAATTTAAAGACCGAAACATGCCTCACAAACACAAACGCAAACGAGGAGATGACGAGGAAAAGTCAAAGTATGTTCCCGCGCATTGAATCGTTTCGATCGTCTAACATAAGATGTTCCTATCACAGCTTCGACTTGCCTCCCACTGTCCGTGCTCGGCCTCTGTCCGTGCTGAAGCCAGAGAAAGAGGGATCGCATGGCAAGAAGCGCAAACTCAACTCGAGCAAACAAAACAAGACTACCAAAGAGGTCGATGATACTCCCAAGTCTTTTGCACGCCTCATGGCCTTCCAACGCACCGGCAAACGTGCTCCGTCCAGCCTGGACGATGGTAATTCAACCAAACCCAAAGGCAAAGCGTCCAAGCCGCACGAAATGGATGTGGAATCAGTGCCAAAACTCACCACTTCCCACGGACCAGGGTCGTCCACTGTTGTCCCCAAGATCCTCCCCGGCGAGCGGCTTTCTGACTTCGCCTTCCGCGTTGACCAGGCCCTCCCGCTGCATTCTATATCTCGCCAGCGAAGCCAGCCCGAGACTATCGCCGGCTTGAAGCCAGAGGTATCTCTGAGCAAGCACAACCGCCGACTCCAGCGCATGCAGCAGGAATGGCGCGCCGTCGACGCTAAGCTCAAGG